>Ga0209606_1000008_pt1 | contig 427943 bp, 377 predicted proteins | sample AD_UKC057_MetaG_FD_184412 | JGI IMG/M metagenome (GOLD analysis project Ga0209606, IMG submission 184412) | Active sludge microbial communities of municipal wastewater-treating anaerobic digesters from USA - AD_UKC057_MetaG (SPAdes) (version 2) | ecosystem: Engineered > Bioreactor > Anaerobic... | reverse complement strand
GTGGGCCCGATCTCGCCCTGAGGTCCGGTGGGACCGGTGGGCCCGATCTCGCCTTGAGGACCAGTGGGACCTGTTGGGCCTATTTCACCCTGAGGTCCGGTGGGACCGGTGGGCCCGATCTCGCCCTGAGGTCCGGTGGGACCGGTGGGCCCGATCTCGCCTTGAGGACCAGTGGGACCTGTTGGGCCTATTTCACCCTGAGGTCCGGTGGGACCGGTGGGCCCAATCTCGCCCTGAGGTCCGGTGGGACCGGTGGGCCCGATCTCGCCTTGAGGGCCTGTTGGACCGGTGGGGCCTGTGGGGCCTGTTGGTCCGATATCACCTTGAGGGCCGGTGGGGCCGGTGGGACCGGTTGGTCCTGTCGGGCCGATGTCACCTTGAGGCCCGGTGGGTCCAGTAGGCCCGGTGGGTCCGATCTCACCCTGAGGTCCTGTGGGACCCGTTGGACCAGTAGGTCCCGTCGGTCCGGTGGGCCCTTCAGGTCCTTCGGGACCTTCGGGTCCCGGCGGTCCGGTGGGGAAATCCACGGTGTGGATGACGGTGTACCGGGCGGAGCGGACCGATGTGGTGGGCTCGGAGGCGTAACGCCAGACGACCTCAACAACGCCCTGGCCGACGAACGAATCGGTCTGCAGGGTGATTCTAAGGCAAACGCTGTCGCCGGGCTCATACGCCTTGATCAGCCCGTGGTATTTCACGACGATCTGGTTGCGGCTGAGATTTGCCTGCACCGTGAAATCCACGGACCGTAACGTGGCGGAATTGATGTAGACGGCGGGCTCCACGTGGACCAGTTGCCCGCAGCCGGTGTCGAACGTGAAGGTGAAAGTGTCGCCGGGCTGGAACGAGGCGTACCGCGCGTTGTAGCTGTTGGACAAGCACAGGAATGCATCGGACGTGCTGTCAATCGGGATGAGCGCGGGCGAAATGCTGAAATCGGGGATGGTTCGGACGAGCGCCGAACCGACAGCCGCCGCCGCGCTCCCGCCGATTCCGGCCAGCACGATCAGCAGTGCGAGCAAGACCCGTCGGCCTGATCCCACAGCGACCTGAATCCGTGTCATGGTGTGCCTCCCGTCGATGCGTCGCCGGCCTCAGGGGGTCGGAGTGTCGAAACGGAACGTGAACGCGCCAGCCGCATCCACGTCCAGATGGACCGCCGTGGGCATGGCCCCTTCGCTCATCTGGGCCAGCACCCGTTGGGAGAGCTGGGGCAGGATGTTGCCGTCCAGGATGTACTCGATGTTCCGCGCGCCCGTTTCCACCTCGGTGCAGCGGGCGGCGATCTGTTCCATCACCGCCGGCGTGTAGTCGAGGGCCATCTTGTTGTTTTCCGTCAGCGTGCGCTGGATGCGCCGGAGTTTGAGCTCCACGATCCGCTTCATCGCCTCGCCGCGCAATCCGTAGTAAGGCACGATGGCCATCCGCGCCAGCAGCGCCGGCTTGAAGTGTTTGGACAGCACCGGCCGGATCGCCCCCACCACCGCGTCCGCCGGGAGGGGCTCGTCACCGGCGGTCATCTCCTGGATGATGTCCGAGGCCAGATTGCTGGTGAGGAGGATGATGGTGTTGCGGAAGTTGATCTCCTTTCCTTCGCCGTCGGTGAGCATCCCTTTATCGAAGACCTGGTAGAACAGGTTCAGCACGTCCAGATGAGCCTTTTCCACCTCGTCCAGCAGGACCACCGAGTACGGCTTCTGGCGGACCGCCTCGGTGAGCATGCCGCCCTCCCCGTACCCGACATAGCCCGGCGGCGAGCCGATGAGCCGGCTGACGGTGTGGCTCTCCTGGAACTCGCTCATGTTGATGGTCACCACATTGCGGTCGGAGCCGAAGAGCAGGTCGGCCAGCGCCAGGCCCGTCTCGGTCTTGCCCACACCACTCGGGCCGGCCAGCAGGAAGACGCCCATGGGCTGGTTGGGGTTCTTGATGCCGGCCTTGGCCGACTTGATGGTTTCGACGATGATCTTGAGAGCATGGTCCTGGCCCTTGATCCGCTCGGCCAGACGCTCTTCCAGCCGGAGGATGTTTTCCGCCTCGTCGCGCAACACCTTGCCCAGTGGAATGCCGGTCCAGTCGGACACCACCTGCGCCACCACGTCCGGGTTAACCTCGACCTGAATCAGTCCGCCATCGGCCTGCAGGGCGTGGAAGGCTGCGTCGGCGGCGGCCAGTTCCTGTTTCAGCGCCTCCCGGTCGGCTGCCGGCGCTTCGCCCGCAGCGGCCAGCCGACTGCGGATGTCCAGCACCTTCTGGGCGGATTCCTTCTCCCCCTGCCAGCGGGTCTGCAGCGCTTCCGCTTCCGCCCGGAAAGCAACGATCCTGTCCAGGACCTTCTGATAGGCCTCCTCGTCGACAGCGATGCCGTTGGTCCGGTCGCGGTCCACCGCGCCTTTCTCGCGCTCCAGGGCCTGGACGGCGCGCTCCTTGTCCTCAAGCACGCCGGGCTTGGCGGAAAGGTTGATCTTGATCCGCGCACAGGCGGTGTCCACCAGGTCGATAGCCTTGTCAGGGAGGAAGCGGCCGGTGATGTACTTGTCGGACAGTTCGGCCGCGGTCCGGATGGCGTCGTCCCGGATGATCACTTTGTGAGCGGCCTCGTAGCTGTCCCGGATGCCGCGCAGGATCAGGACGGTGGTCTCGACGCTCGGCTCATCCAGCTTGACGGCCTGGAAGCGCCGGGCCAGGGCGGGATCCTTCTCGAAGTATTTTTTGTACTCGCCCCAGGTGGTGGCGGCCACCGTGCGCAGCTCGCCTCGGGCCAGGGCCGGCTTGAGCAGGTTGGCCGCGTCGCTGGTGCCCGCCGAACCGCCCGCGCCGATGAGAGTGTGCGCCTCGTCGATGAACAGGACGATGGGCTTCTCCGAGCCTTTGATCTCGCTGATGACACCCTTGAGGCGGTTCTCGAACTCGCCTTTCATGCCCGCCCCGGCTTCGAGCAGGCCCATGTCCAAGCCCAGCAGGGACACGTTCTGGAGCAGCTCCGGCACGTCGCCCTGCACGATGCGCAGCGCCAGCCCCTCCACCACGGCGGTCTTGCCCACGCCGGGATCGCCGACGCAGATGGGATTGTTCTTGCGCCGGCGGGCGAGGATGTCCACGATCTGGCGGATCTCTAGGTCGCGCCCGAAGACCGGATCGATGCCGCCGTCGCGGGCCTTCTGGGTGAAGTCGGTGCAGAAGCGCTTCAGAAATCCGCCTTCGGCCGGACCGGCGGCAGGCTCGGCCGCGCCGCCTGGTTCTCGGGCGGCCGCCTCCGTTTCCAGGGAGCCTTTGGTGACAGCCCAGAAGTCCTTGGTCAGCGTTTCGCGGTTGATGGTTTTGAGCAGGTCGATGTAGCGGCCGGACGCGAAGAAGCTCGGCTTGGCCAGCAGCGTCATCAGCAAAGCTCCGGAGCGGATGCGCCGTTCACCGAGGTCGATCGAAGTGACCATCCAGGCGTCCTGGATCAGCTCGAGCAACAAAGGGGAAAATACCGGCTTGGAGGAGTTGCCGGTCCGGAAATCCTCCAGCGATTCTTCCAGTGCCTTGATCACCCGCCCGATGTCCAGGTTGAACTTCTGGCAGATCAGGCTGCAGTCGGATCGCGGCTCCTCGAGCAGTTTGACCAGCACCTGTTCGACGGAAACCTCGTAGTGGGTGCGCGACACACACAGGCCCGCAGCGGCATGCAGGGCGTTGGTGCTGAATGCATTCATGCGGCTCAACAGCGACTTGATGTCGACGGTGATCATGCGATCCTCCTTGATTGGTTCATCTGCCTGCCGGCGCCCACCTCTGGGGGTCCGGGTGCGCGCGGGCCGGGACACGAACCGTTCCGTTTGTCCACAGGCAAAGAGCAATCGGTCAGTGGGCCATCAGCAGGCACTGCTCCGCCGCCGTCGGCACCTGAAGCAGCACCGTGAGCGGCCGGGCGGCCTGCCGGGCGGAGAGCATCCAGGTGTTGAGGCCCAGTTGGGCCCAGTAGGCGTCGCCCAGACGGGTGGTCCGGATGTCGCGGGCCCGCAGGGTGAGGCGCAGCTCCCATTCCAGCGGTTGGTCCAGATAGAGTTCCGTCAGCCGCCGCATCTCGCCGAAACCCGGCTGGCCGGGGAGAAACTGGGTGAACGTGTCGATGTCCACCGGACCGATCTCCACGCGGAACTTGCCCATCCGGTCCTTGATCTCGGAGCCGAGGCAGCAGTCCTCGCCCAGCACGTTGCCCGCAACGCCCAGGCGGCACCGCTGGTCCTCCGGGATCGTGGCGACCCGGGGCACGCACTGAACCACCCGCAGGCTCGGCTCGGCCAGCCGGTCAGACAACAGGGTGCGCAGCCCCTCAGCGGAGCGGGTGTGCAGCGTGAACAGGCCCATGAAACGAAACAGGCTGGCGGGATCATCCACCTGGCGCCGGATCGATTCCTCACCCAGGCCGAGCAGGCAGCAGAGCAGCAGGAAGATGTTGGGCTCTTTTTTCTCCACCAGGCGGTGGAAGAGCCGGTGCTTGCTCCAACTCTTGAAATAGATCGGGAACAGCGGTGCGTTGATGATGTCGATGAAATCGCGCATCACCGAACGCCCGTCGGACCGCTCGTGAAGCAGATCTTCCGTGTAGAACGTGGGCAGGGGGGATCCGGCGCCGTAGAGCCCCAGGAAGGTGGCGGTGATCTGGTAGCGCCCCGAGCCGGGCTGCTTTTCCCGGATGGTGGTGATGTCCGTGCCCGGAAAATCGAGCGATAGGTGCGGGCGGGTCTGGATCGTTCGGCGCAACCGGCTTTCATCGAGCGCGGCCGGTTGCTCGGCTTGCACCAGCAATCGCAGCAGGCGCACTGCCTGCGCGAAGGTGAAGCGGGAGCCTTCTTGCAGCAGTTGCTGCTTCAGCTCAGTTGGCGATCGCCGGTCCGCGGTGGCCATGAGAAAGTTTCTCCAGACAGGGCATCCTTGATCTGGAACTGGCTGTAGCTGTTCATGCTGCAATACACGCCCATGAACAGCTCCAGCACCGAGCCGAAGAGGAACATCCCGCCGAGACCTGTGAAGTGGTCCTGCCGGGCGGTGAGCACGACCTGCTGGCCGCGCATCACCTGTCCGCGGAAGAGCCGGTCGGAGGGCGTCACGGTGAAGTCCACCACGCCGTCGACCTGCTTGATGTTGGCACTCACCCGCGCCCGGTCGCGGCCGGCCGGGATGTACTGCTGGAGCATCTCCTTGAGGCTGGCGCTGTCGGCCAGCGCCATGAAGTTCAGGGATAGGTGCGCCAGCAGGCGCCACAGGGCGTTCTTGCCCAGCACCGGTTCCACCGCCGGCGTCAGCGGCAGGATGTTTCGATAGGTGAGGAGTTCGGGCGAGTCTTCGGTGGGCTTGCAGATGTCGCCGAGCTGCAGCCGCTCGGGCAGATTGCCGTTGGTGCAGGTCAGGGTGAGGCTGAGTGTCTCGCTCACCAGGTCCGCCGGGTCGCTGGAGTAGGCGAACGACAGCATCGTCACGGGCGTGCCGTCAATGGGCGACTGGGCACGGATGACCTGATAGACCGCCTCTCCGCCGGCCTGGGCGGAGGCGGCTTCCAGTGGTCGATAGTCGCGGCGGGTCACGCTGCCCTGCCGGAAACCGGCCACGGTGTCGACGCTGTATACCTGGTAGTAGCCGGGCTGCTTGGACGCCGGCCGGATCCGGACCTTCTCCGTGCGGTGGTCGAGCTGCACCGGCTCGGCCTCCTGGCGGAACAGGTTGATCACCGGTGTCGCGTTGAGGACGAAACTGTCCGCTTTCACCCGCGGAGGTGCGACAGGCGCCGGCATCAACTCGAAGAACAGCTCGAAGGCGTTGCCCTTGCCCCGGTCGCGCCAGGCATCCCAGCCGCGCAGCTCGAAGAACAGGAATTTCTCGGGCAGGATGAAATACTCCTGGAGCAGGCGGTAGCCGCGGAACGCTTGCCGGGGGAAGGCCAGCAGCGCGTTGTCCAGGTCGAAACCGACGGCGTGCAGGGATCCGGGCGGCAGCTCCACCGGCGTGCCGCCGGACGTCGGGGCCACGGTGATGCGGCGGACATACCGGCTGAGCAACAGGAGCAGGTCCATCGCCGGACTCAAGCTGTCGCCCAGAAAGAAGCCCAGCCGGGTGGGCCGCCACTGGTCCAGCGTGGGGCCGGTCAGTTCGCAGGCGATCCGGATCCGATCGGGCTGCCCGGGGGATTGGCGCAGCTCGGCGGCGGTGATTTTCAACGGGTGGGCTTCCACGTCGAAGCAGGTCCGGAACCGGCACGTCACCCCGTCGATGGGGAGGCCCGCCAGCGACGTGCCGGCCTTGACGGTGACACTCTCCTGGAGGCCCGGTTTCGGGCTGAACGCGACCACCGTTGAGGCGGGCACGGGACGGAGCAGGTGCGGAAAGATGAGCTCCATCAGGCTGTGGACGATTTCAGGGAAATCGTCGTCGAGTTTTCCCCGCAACAGCCCGGTGAGGAACGCTACACCTTCCAGCAGGCGTTCCACGTCCGGATCGGTGGACGGGCCGCTGAGCATGGGCGCCAGCGCCGGGTGCACCTTGGAGAACTCCACCGCCAATTCGCGGAGGTTTTGCAGTTCTTCCTGGTAGTAGTCGTTGATCACGGCTGGTCTCCGCCTAATCCTGGATCTCGACCTTGCCCTCGGCCATCACCCGGGTTTCCAGCGACACGGGCACCCGCTCGTCACGGGCGAGCCGGGCTTCGAGCTTGAACCGCAGCGACAGGATCTCGTCCTTGATCGGGATGAAGGAAATCTGTACCTGGGTCAGCCGCGGTTCGTAACGGTTGATCACCTGCCGGATCACCTTGACCATCTCCTGGGCGGTCTCGGTCAGAGTTTCGCCGGGGATGTTGGTGAAGTCGGGAATACCATAATCCTCGGCGATGGGCACGCCGCCCTGCCGCGTGTTGAGCAGGCGCTGGAGATGGCGGGTGATGGAGCGCACCTCCCAGGCGACGGGCAAGGCGTCGCGCCCGCTGGGATCCCGCTCGATCCGGCTGATGCGTTCCAGCAAGCGATCCTGAAACATCCCGGCTCCCGGTCAGATGAATCGATCCGCGAAACGGCCGGGCCGGCCGCCCCCGGAGGGGGGACAGCCGGCCAGGTCGATTCGATGGTTATTTCGGCGCAGTCCAGTCGTCTTCGGCTTCGATGCCGTCGGGCACCCACGTGGCCACGATTTTCTCGTAGGTGAAGGCGATGTCCTCCATGTGGCCGTACGACTTGGTGGCCTGTTCCAGGCAGTTGGGGAAGTAGGTGCGCATCGCGGTGACGATGGCGTTGGCGAGTTTGATGGTGTAATACTTCTCCTCGGTGCCCTGCGGGCTGATGCGGTAGAAGTCCAGCTCCACGGTCTTGAGCTGTTCGCCGCTGCAGAGCGCCTGGAAGAGCTTGGGCGAGCTCTTGTCCATCTCCTTGGTGATGGTCATGGGCATGTGGACACGCTTGCCGGTGGGCAGGCCGGTCTGGGGGCTCTTGGGGATCTCGACGGTATGATCGACCCCCTGGACCAGGATGGTTCCTTCCCGGCCTTTCATCGTGCAGGAGCCTTCAATCTTGCCCTGCTTCACTCCTTCGACGAGCAGATGGATCGGAATCGGCATGGTGGCATCCTCCTTGGTAAAAATGTGGGATCAAAATTTCGTTCCGCACATGGCGGAGCGGTTGTGCGCTCGGTGCCGAGCCGCCCGGGCGGCCGGCGGGCTATTCCTTCTCCATCTTGCCCACGAGGGACAAGGTGAAAGAGGCGCCCATGTACTTGAAGTGCGGCTGGACTTTCATGTCCACCCGGTACCAGCCGGGATCCCCGGCCACGTCGGAAACGGTGATTTCGGCCTTCCGCAGCGGCCGGCGGCTGCGGACGCCCGGTGACGGATTCTCCTGATCGGCGACGTACTGCCGAATCCAGTTGTTGAGTTCCCGCTCCAGGTCGACCCGCTCCTTCCAGGTGCCGATGTTCTCCCGCTGAATCACCTTGAGGTAGTGGGCCAGCCGGTTGACGACGAACATGTACGGCAGCTGGGTGCCCAGTTTGTAATTGCTCTCCGCGGCTTTGCCTTCCGCCGTGTCGGCAAACCGCTTCGGCTTCTGGGCCGAATTGGCGGAGAAGAACGCCGCGTTGTCGCTTCCCTTGCGCATGGTCAGCGCAATGAAGCCCTCCTCGGCCAGTTCGAATTCTCGGCGCTCGGAGATGAGCACCTCGGTGGGGATCTTGGTCTGCAGCTCGCCCATGGCCTCGTATTGGTAGATGGGCATGTCCTCGACGGCGCCGCCGCCCTGTGGACCGATGATGTTGGCGCACCAGCGGTACTTGGCGAAGCTGTCGGTGATCCGCGAGGCGAACGCGAAGGCCGCATTGCCCCACAAGAAATTCTTGTCGCCGCCGGTGACATCCTCGTTGTAGTTGAACGTCTTGGCCGGTTTCGTCGTTTGGCCGTAGGGGAGGCGCAGCAGGAAGTGGGGCAGGGTAAGGCCCACGTAGCGGGCGTCCTCGGATTCCCGGAACGACTGCCACTTGATGTACTGCGGGCCCTCAAAGATGGATTTCAGATCCTTGAGGTTGGGCAGGCCGGCGAAACTGTCCAGACCGAAGAATTCCGAGCCGGCGGCGGCGACAAACGGGGCGTGGGCCATGGTGGCCACGCTGGCCATGTTCTGGAGCAGGCGGATGTCCTGGGAGCCGGGCCCGAACTCGTAGTTGCCCACCATCAATCCGTACGGTTGCCCGCCGAATTGACCGTATTCCCGGGTGTAGACCATCTTGTAAAGGCCCGATTTGGGGATCTCCGGCGCATCTTCGAAATCATCGAGCAGCGCCTGCTTCGGGACGTTGAGCATCTCGATCTTGATGTTCTCCCGGAAATCGGTCTTGTCCACCAGGTACTTGAGGGAGCGCCAGGACGACTCCAGTTTCTGGAAATCGGCATGGTGCAGGATGGCGTCCATCTGGGCGCTGAGCTTCTGGTCCAGATTGGTGATCATCTCGTCCACCAGGCCCTGGGTCACGCGGGCTTCGGCCCGCTCGGGCTTGAGCAGCTCGTCGATGAGGGCCTGTACGCCCTGCCGGGTGGCGGAGTAGCCTTCGTCGGAGGGTTTCAGGCGGGTGGCCTGGAGAATTTCGTCCAGCAGGGATGCTTCGCCCTGGACGGCTTCGGCGGCCTGGGGTTGTTTTTTCTTATCCTGTTCGGCCATGGGACCACCTCCTATTCCTCAATTCCCAGTTCTTTCAGCAGCCGTGCGCGGGCGCCTTCGTCCTGGACCAAATCCTGGATCTTTTTGCGGAAGGCGGGGACGTTGCCAAGGGGACCCTTGAGCGCCTTGAGCGCATCGCGCAGCTCCATCAGCTTGGCGAGCTCGGGCACCTTGGCGATGATGGCATCCGGCTCGAAATCCTTCATGTTCTTGAAATCCAGGTTGACGTTGAGCTGGGCGTTCGGTTCGCCGGACAGCTTGTTGGCGACACCGGCCTGAAACCGGATGTCCTGCGCCTTGAGCACCTCATCGAAATTGTCCTTGTCGATGTTGATGGGCTTGCGGTCTTCAAGGGGGGTGTCGTCGGGCCGCGCGGTGAAGTCACCCATCACGAGTACCTTCAGCGGCAGCTCGACCTCCTGCTGGGCGTCGCCGGTGGCGGGGCGGTAGACGATGTTCACCCGCTCCTTCGGCGCTACGGAAGCTTCTTTTGCCATATTGAACCTCCTGTCGAGATTGATATTTCCTTCTGCCGGGGCGGCGCCGACGGCCGCCTCACATGAAATCCAGTCCACCGGCCGGATCCAGAATCAGGATCCGGTCCAGAATGCTCTCGATCATGTCCTTGTCCGACCGTTCGCCCTGCGCCCGCAGCACCTTCAGGACCACGGTGAGCGCGTCCACCGCCAGCGTCGGATCCCAGCGTTCCAGCCGGCAAGTCTCCACGCAGTCGAGGATATCCCGGGTATAGGGTGCGGCCAGGCGGGGCTTGTGTGCGCGCAGCACGAGCCGGCAAAGCGCCAATTGCCAGGCGAGCCGTTCCCGGAGCGAGCCGGCCTGGCGGATGCGTTCGTTGAAGGTGCCGAGGGCGCTGCCCAGCTGGTTTTGCGTCACCAGCTCCTGGGCGGCGGCCATCTCTCGAGCGACGGACAGCGCCAGCTCGTCGACGGCGCCGGATGGCGTCGCCGGCCGGCCGCTCTCGCCACCGAGGCTCAGCAGCCACTGCCGGGTGTCGTCATTGGCGAAGGGGGTGCCGTCGGCGAACGCCAAATTCTCGATTCCCCGGAATCGCTGCACGAAAGCCTGGGTTTCCCGGATCACCGCCCCGGCGGCGGCGGCATGCCCCAGCTGTTCCAGCCCTTCGGCCGATGTCCGGCTCAGGTCGATCCAGAAGAGGAACCGGATCGCCGCCGACTCGCAGGTTCGGACCAGCTCCGGCCAGTTTCCGGCGGCGTACAGGTTGGCCAGTTCTTGAACGATCTGCGCCTCCGGAGGCGGAATGCGGGTTTTCCCCCCTTCGGCCGGAGGGAGCGCCCGGACGGGCAGCCAGGCGGCGATGCGCACCAGCAGGTATGGCACCGGGTCCGCCAGGTCTCTGGCTTGGATGAGCCGGGCGGCGCGGCCTAGATGGTCGAGCCCCAGCCGCAGCAACAGGTCAGGATCGGACACATCTGCGGAGGCGGCCGGCGCCGCCGCAGCGCCGGAGTTGGCGGGGGCCGCGCGCGGTGGCGCTGCCGCCGGGGCAGTCGCGGCGGGCGGCGTCGCGCCGGCCACGGAGATGAGCCCGGTCACCTGTTCGATCAGCGGGCGGAGAATGGGAGCGTCCTCCATCTTCTCCGCCAGGCAGTGGTCGACGGCCTCGAGGTCGTCCTGGAACGCCTGCCGCTCGGCTTCGGGCCACTCTTCGCGGGGCAGATTCCGGGCGGCCGCCTGGACCTTCTCGTACCACCATTCCACGGCATTCTTCCGGCCGCGCATGCGCCGGACGGACGGATACATCGTGTCCCAGAAATGGTCCAGCAAATCCCGCAGGACGTGCACTCCGCGGGCGAGTCCGCGGAGCCGGTCCGTGTTCAGCAGGGCGACCGAGTAATAGCCGGCGACCAGCAGATGCTTGGAGTGACGGGACAGGATGTCATCGGCGAGTCGCGCGATCTGGCTCCAGTCAACGCTGCTGGCGGCTGACGGTGAGTTGAGCTTGCCCATTTCCGCTTCCAGAGCGGCGTAGGCGGGCAGGTCCTGCACGTCGTTGCCGGCGGGATTGCCCGGGGCGATGGGGGTGCGTCCCAGTTCTTTCCAGTCGCTCATACGATCACATCCCGGCCGCTGGCTGAAGCGGCCAACACACCACGATTTCCGGCGGAACCGTCATGGGCGCCCGGCGCAACATGCGGATGACGGGTTCGCCGCCGGTGATCCGATACGTCACCCGGATCCAACTGACACCCAGCTGGCGAAGCCGGGCGGTGGCGTCCGGAAAATCTTCGGCCCTGAACTCCTGGCGACCGGTCATGAATTCGGCGAGGAATTTGGAGAAGCCGAACCGGCCGGCATACGTGCGGGTCAGAGTCAGGTTGGGAAACTGAATGGTCAGCGTCGTGTCGCCGCAGCCGTCCGGCGACCATTTGAACGCGGCCGACTGGGGGTAGTTGAAATTTTCCAGGCAGGTTCTCGTCTCACTGCACTGGAGGCACAGGGTGCAGCCGAGCGGCTTGACGGCGGCGTCCGCGTTGGCATCCACCGGCTGCGCTTCGATCTGCACGATGTAACTGGGTTGGTACTGGAACATCGCCTGGTTGCCGGAGTTGAGGAACTGGATCCAGTCGTCCCGGAAGGCGATGGTGCGGCCGGCCACCACGCGGGGGGTGTAGCCGAACTGATCCTGGCGGATGAACGGACGGGCCGTGCTCTTGAGGAACTTCCAGACCCGTCCTTCCTTCTCGTCGAACAGCACGCGGGGGAGCTTTTCGGATTCCACGCCGTCCAGCCCTCCCATGACCTGCTCGCGCCACTGCTCCTGCAGGGCGCAGCCGGTCTCCATCATGCAGTAATCCAATGCCTGGTCCAGCGGCGCCTGGACCAGCGACCAGGCGACGGCGGGATCGCCCTGGGTCTCCACCATCCCGTAGAGCGCGCCCAGGCTGGCGTGGGCCTGATTGAACGGGGACTTGGCCCCGCTTTCCGCCGACTGCCCCGGTGTGAAATTTTCCGGAAAGTAGTCGGAGATCATGTGAAAGCAGGTTTCCCGCGAGATGACCGCGGGAGCGACGTTCTGGAGCGCCGCGAGATAGCTCTTCCAGATTTTCACTTCGGTGGTTCGGCGATCCGCCAGGCGGGCCTGTTCCGGATCGATTTTTTCCCCGAATTTTTCGACGAGTTTCTTCTCTTCCTGCTTCAACCTGTCTACCAGGCCGCTGGTCGTTTTTGGCTGGGGCTGCTGCTCGGCGGCCAGCTTCTGAATGGCCGCCAGCTCCACGAGCGGCGCCACCCAGGCCGGCGGCAGCGGATCCTCCAGTTGAGCGAGCTCCTGGCTCATCCGTTGGATCAACAGGAAAAAGGGATTCTGGTCGGTGGTCATGAGGGTGGCGAGACGCTCCCGGCCTTCGGGGGTACGCATGCCGTCACGGGCCGAAGCGAAGCCGGCGGCGAAACGGGTCCAGCTTGTGTAGTACTCGGAGCGGTACCACTCCCAAAATTCCTTTTTGGATTCGGCGATCACCGTCGGATCCGCCAGGACGTCGTCAATCTGCCGGACGAACGCGTCGATGTTCCGGCGGCCGGCGGCCGTGAACGCTCCCGGGACGAACATCGTCAGGTCATAGTCCTGTTCGGGCGTCGGCCAGAAGTTGATCAGGTCCACGTCGGGTGAATCGGGGATCCAGCTCTTGACCAGCCAGTGGAGGTTGCTGCCTTTATGCTGGAGCAGATGGAGGAGATGCTGTTGCAGCTCCTGCACTTTCTGCTCACGCTCCAACTTGTCGGTAAACCAGTAGAGATAGGTGAAGTAGATGTCGCCGAATTTGGCAGCGATCGCCGGCGGCAGCGTTGGGTATTCCAACTCCAGCAGATCCGTGGTCGCGCGGCGGAATTCGTTGACGGTCGGCGGCGGCTTTTCGGGGGAAGGCGCCTCGCCGCGCAGATAGTCCCGGATGAGCGAGATGCGGGTGACCACGTAGCCGACGTAATCGGCCATCTCCTCTTCGGGTGTTTGCGGGTTCACGGCGTCAATGCGCCGGGCCAGGGATTCGTCCAGCGGAACCAGGAACCCGCCCCGGAACAGCCGCACAAAGTGCGCCCGCACGCGCGTCTCCAGCTTCAGGCTCTGGTTCAACCCGAACCGGGGCACCCACCAATCCTGATTGGCAGTTTGCAGATCGATGAGCTCCAGACGCATTCGGTCCAGCATCAGCAGGTTGGTGGTGGCGTCCTCGGTCAGCGTCGGCGGATCGTCGAACTCTTCCTTGAACTCGTTGATCGTTCGAACGTTGAGGTGGAACGCCAGGCTGAGCAGGCCGCAGAGGAAGGCCCAGAGCAGGCCCCAGGCGGCGAAGCCGAGGGTGCGGGTGAGCCGCCGCCATCGGATGAGCTCCGGCAGTGGACGGTAGACATATCGGTCGGCCGGGAGCACTTCCTTGAAGATGGCTTTCAAAAAGTAGCCGTCCTCCCGCGTTCCGGAGGGCCGGGCGGCCGCGTCCAGCCCCGTGCTCCGAAGAAAGTCGCTGACGGGCGGCTCGCCCTGCCGGGCGCTGCTGAAGCAGATGCCGCGCAGCAGCGGCGTCTCCTGGTATGGATTGTCGCCGAAGACCGCTCGCAGGAAATGGTTCAACCCGCCGGTGAGCCGGCCGAACTCGGCAGGGAACAGGAGCGCGCCGGGTTCCGCCTCGGGCGTCTGGTGCACGAGGATGAAGCGGAGCTGGCGCAGCCGTCGCCCCACCACCGTCATGGCCTGGTCCAGAACGTCTTTCCACCGGAACGCATGCTGCTCGTTGATGAATCCCATGGCCTGGGTCAGGCGGTCGGGCGGCAGGTGCCGGCAGAACGGCACCATCCCGTGCACGAGGTCCATCTTGGTCACCATGACGTAGATGGGGAAGCGGGCGCCGACGACCCGCATGACCTGGTCGATCCGCTGGCGGACGTCCTCGCCGTCGGCATGCAGCCGGGCGGCATCCTCGGCCAGCAGGCGGTCGGCGGCGATGGCCACCACGAGGCCGTTGAGCGGCTCCCGCCGGCGGTACTGGGCCAGCAGAGTCAGAAATTTTTCCCACTCCTCGCGGTCGGGCCCCGGATCCACCGGGATGGTGTAGCGGCCGGCGGTGTCCAGAACGATGGCCTGGTCGAAGAACCACCACTCGCAGTTGCGGGTCGCCGCCAGGCCGGCGGTGCGGACGGTGTCGGCCAGCGGGGTGCTCAGGGAAGCGTTCTTGATGGCCGAGGTCTTGCCGGCTCCGGACTCGCCGATGACCAGGAACCATGGGAGGACGTAGAGGGGATTGCCCCGCTTGCGCAGCTTGGACGTGCGCAGCCGCTCCACAGACTCCTGCCACTTGGTTTGCAGGTCCTGCAGTTGTTCCCGCTCGTGGAGCGGGGCGGCCTGGATGGCCGCCGTGTCCTGGGCGATCACCCGCCGGACGAACTCGCGCTCCCGCTTGCGCAGGAAATACTTCCGGATATACAGGATCGCCACCCACACCCCGACCACGCCCAGAAAGATCGCGACGCCGAACCACCAGGGCCAATGCCGCCAGATCACCAGCAGGGCGATCGCCCCGGCCAGGAGGGCCAGCAGGAAGACATACAGGAGGACCTTGAGAAACTTGCGCACGGCGTCACTTGTCCGTCGGGATGCGTATCGACTAAAACACGCTGCTGAAATAATTGAAAATCAAGTTGTTCAGCAGTTTGTTATACAGGATGTACAGGGCGATGAAGATGACTACCGGCGCCGCACACAGCAGCGTGTAGCAAGCCACCGCCACCGGAAAACGATTTTTCTTCCGCTTGGGCGGGGCGGCCGGCCGCGCCTCGGGAAAGAGCTGGTCGGGCAGCGGCAGGTCTTCGGTGTCCGCCACCAGGCGCAGGTTCTCGCGACGGATGTCCGCCAGCCGGGTTTGATCGGCAGACAGGAAATAGCGTCCCTTGAAACCGAGTGCCAGGCAGTAGGCGTAGACCTCGCGCACGTCCCGCGAATCGGGCGGCAGCCGGTCCAGTTGGTCGAAAAAGCCTTCGCCCGCCAGGGTGGTTTGGAACAGGGCGCGTTGCAGTTGGGCCAGTTGCCACTTGTCCCGGTCGGGCCAGTCGGAGCAGAGCACGATTTCGTCCACCCAGGCGCAGACCGCGTATAGCCCGGCCTGCCACGGCGCATCGGGCACACCCGCGGCCTGGCGGGACTGCTCCGCGCGGTCGATCAACCGGCGGAACTGGCGGTCCAGTTCGGCCTGGGTCGCCGGCCGCGTTTCCGGAGACCGCGCGAAGTAGAGTGTGTAGGCGAACAGCTCGAGGTAATGCTCAACCAGACCGGCTTCGGCCGGCGCGGCCGCCGGCGAAGGAGGCAGATCGGTCTTGAGATCCAGTCGGTTGATGGTCTGCTTCATACACCTATTTGCGCACGACGATCAGCTCCGCCTTGGTGTCAGCGGGGGCATTGTCCCAATACAGGCAGAAATTCTGCCGTTTCATGATTTCCAACCAGTGACCGTGGGCCTGGTCCAGTCGGAAGTAGAGCGAGCCCGGGCGCTTGGGCAAACCCGGAGGCGGCACCTCGTTGTACTGCATCGGCAGACCGGGCAGCGCCCGGGCCAGCAGCGTGGGCAGCATTTCGATGCTGCCGGACTTGGCCAGGTTGCGCAGCGCGTCGAGCGACCGCTGCCGGTCCTCGGCGGTCCGCACCACCAGGTAGAACACGTTCCGGCTGTCGAACAGGGTGGCGGGGATGATGCCGCGGAACCACTCGCCCTCGCGGACCAGGTCGATGATACCCTCCGGACCCACCAGGATGGCGTTGAGCAGCTCCTCGATCAGCGTCTGCGCCTCTTCGAAGCAGGGGCCGGGATTTTCGTGGTCGTAATCCGGAAGGAGGGGCCGGCCGTCGGGGAGCCGGCCCAGAGCGTTGACCCGATCGGAGAACGTGCTCAGCTCACCCACCAGTTGCCGGAGCAGTCCGTAGAACGCCCACGGATGCACGACGGGCGTCTCCGTGACGTGATGGAGCGGTGGCAGGTAACGGTTCAGGGAGCGAAGCGCGAGCAGGAACACCGTGTAGCCGGTTTCAAATTCGGCCGTCTGGACATCCCGCGGCACCTTGTATTCCTCCAGGCTCCGCGTGCGCGACGCCACCAGTTCCCGGATGCTCTTGGCGATCTGCAGCAGCACCGGCGAGGCGTTGAGCACCACCGAGGGCGGCGCGAAGCGCTCCGACAGGTGCACGCCGCTCCGGTCGCTCTCCAGCTCCGCCACGGGCAGGAGATGGTAGTCACCGACGCTGGGGATCTCCGATTCCCAGAACACCTTGAGGGTATACTGCATCAGCCGCACGTGGGCCGTGGGGCCGCTGTGGTGCATGTCTTTGATCTCTTGGGGGACGATGTGGCAGGCGAGGCGGGTGTTGACTTTGCCGACATCCCCCTCCTGCTCGAGCACCGTGACGTTTTCTTCGGAGGATTCCCACTTGTGCAATCCCAGGTAAACCTTGAACGGCCGTTCGGTATCGGTCCAGGCCGCCTTGAAGGAGCGCGCCTGGAGCACGCCGTTGCCCGGCAGCGTCACCCAGGTCCCGTCCTGAAAGATGAACGAGCCTTCGGTCAGGTCGAAGGTCTGGTTCAGCAGCAGGGGCTCGTCCACGCGCCACGAGGCGGCGCCCCAGGTGTACGGCTGGACGAATTGCCGAAACGGATCCAGAAGGGAATGGAAATAGCGTTCCTGCAACTGAAAATGGTGCGGCTGAAGAAAGAGTCCCTGATGCCAGAAGATGGGTTTGTTCGCTTGCATGGGCTCACTCCAACTCGTCGTATGGGTCGATTTCCTGCGGGGCCCGCGGACCCAAAAACAGGTGAACGCTGAGATGATCCACCCGCGCCGAGGTCTTCTTGAAAATCTTCCCGTGGTGTTCGATCAGGACCGGGATGCTCAGCAAGCGGGTGACCACACCGGGTGTCAGCTGGTAATATCCCGCCACCACGCCCACCCACTGGGCGCTCTTCGCCCGAGCCAGGGTGAGCGTATTCCGCTCGCCGGGTTGAACAAAGAACCGGTTCGCCGCCGCGACGGTCGCATCATAGGGCTGGGCCTGCAGCAGTTTTTGCAGGCCTTCGGTAGACTGGGCCAAATTGTTGAAACTGTTGATATCCGTCAGTTGATAGATCGCCAGCACGGTGGCGTGGGCGCTGCCGTCGTACGCATTGAGCATCGGGTCGGCGATGTAAGTGATCTGGATGGCTTTGGGCTCAAACCGCCAGTCGGGCGCCGGTGGCGGCGTGGCATTTTTTTTGCAAGCACACACGCACACCGCCAGCAGCAGACCCAATCCGACGAGTCTTTGGTGGACAACGACGCGAGCGATCACTTGATATCCTTGAGTTAAATATATATACGGATTAACTTTAAATCAACACACTCTATTCTGCAATATTATTTTCTAATCGATCAAAGGCTTGAATTTGAACTCCGTGGCGGGCACGAGGAGGATCCGCTCCTGGGTATACCCCCGCAACAGGCGGAGCAGGGGCTTGACTTCGTCCGGGTAAGGCAGCATCCGGTCGAACAGGAATTGATAATCCGAGATGATCTGGCCCCGCTCGTACAGACGGCGGTAAAACGACCGGTTGGCATCCTCGTCGAGGCTCAGGGCCGAGCCTTTGAGCGAGACGCCGGCAAAGAGCCCCTTGCTCAGGCAATACGCGAGCACTTCGGACTTCAGGCGAAAGTCCGTCCCCGCTTCGGCGTATCGCCCCAGCGGCCCCACGGCCAGGCCGGCATCCACTCCCAGGGTGAACTTGTTTTGCAGGATCGCCTCCAGCCCCTCGCGTCGGTTGATGACCAGCACGAGGTCGACGAACTGCCCGCCGGCCTGGAAGCCGATGTCGCCGCCGCGGAGCTGGACGAAACACGGGTTACTCCAACGCCCGTCGGGCGAGTGATGGACGAGCACGCCCCGCCCGTAATTTCCGCCCACGAGGAACGCCGCCTTGGTCATGCGGGGGATGATGACCAGCCCCTCGCAATGGTCCAGCAGCCCGGTGGGGATGCCGCTTTCTTTGATGGCGACAACGTGCTGCATGACCCGGGTGGCTTGCTGCACCCGGCTGACGATTTTCGGCCGCTCCACCGCCGCCCCGGCGACAGCGGTCGCCGCCCACACCAGCAGGAGCGCGGCCAGCCAGCGACAAACGCGGATCACCATGCGGTTCGGAGAAAATGGACCTGTCATTGGGGACATTATAGCCGTGGATGGCGATGCAGGCAATCGTTACGGGATGGTGCCCGTCGCCAGCCGGATGCGAGCGGCCACGGATTTATAGCAATCCGCCGGCCGGGGCGTGACCCGGCAATTCCAGCGGGGGCATTTTGTTGAGGCGCGATGCGGTCAGACGGGATCGGCCAGACGTCCGATCACCATCAGGCTGACGTCGTCGGTCTTGGGCGCGCCGGCGCGGAACACCAGCCAGTCCCGGCGGCAGGTTTCCAGCCATTCGGCCGGTGGCAGCGGGTGCAGGGCAGCGGCCAGTCGGCTGAGGCGGTCGAGACCGTATTCGTGACCGCCGGCGTTGCGGGCTTCCACCAGTCCGTCGGAACACAGCAGCAGCGCATCACCGGATCGGAGGTCCAGCCGATGTTCCGTGAACTGCTCGTCGCAGAACACGCCCAGCGGCAGGCCGTTGGCCGGAAGCGGCGTCACCGTGCCATTCCGGTGGAACAACGGCGGCACCTGGCCGGCGTTGCACAAGATGACGGAGCCGTCGGCGTGGGCGCGTCCGCTGACCAGCGTGGCGAAGTGGCTGGGCAGGGTGTGTTCGCAGAGGGACCGGCTGGCCCGCTCCACGAGGTGCGGCAGCGGCAGCCCCATGGTGACCAGGGCCCGGAGGGTTGCGTGCAGGTGGGCCACCAGAATGGACGCGGCGATGCCCTTGCCGGCGACATCCCCGAGGAAAAAATAGAATCCGCCATCGCCGGCCGGCACCAGGTCGCAGAAGTCGCCGCTGACCGGTCCGAATCCCTCGTAGTGATAGGTGGCGAACCAGCCCGGCAGCGTCAGCTCCGGGGGCGGCAGCAACGCACCCTGGATGCGGCCGGCCAGCTCGACGTCTTCCTGCAGCGCGCGCTGTTGGCGCGGGGTCAGGTGGTCCAGGCAGAATTCGATCAGGGGGTCGGCGAGGAGCCGCTCCGGCTCGATGGGTTCGTGGCATTCCCGGCATAGGCCGTAGGTGCCGGCCTCGATCCGTTCGAGCGCCGCGTCCACGTGGCCGATCAGGTGTTCCACCTGATCGGGCTCTCCGGCCCGGACGGCTTCCAACCGCCGGCGGCGCTGCAGCAGCTGGTCGCGCGCGTGATTGTGCAACAGCTCATCCATGGAAACCTCCACAGCCGGAGGTGTGTCTGACTATGGCTTCTTGGATGTGGCTCGCCACGCCGCCGGTTCAAATTTCAGGTTCTGCCAGGCGGTGTCATCGACGCGCACCGCGTAGGCGTATTCGCTGTTACGGGCACTCCGCTGCCCGTCGGCCGCGGATCCGAACAGGAGCGTGATGCCGGCCTTGCTTTCCACGTCGAGGATGACGCGCGCGGCGGGCGGATTGAATCCCAACCGGGCGGGATCGGGTGTGTCCACGAACGCCGCCACTTTCAGGTCGCGCAGACGGCCGAGGAACTCGTCTATCGGGGCGGTGTCGAGCGACACAGCCCCCTCCTTGCGCTTCCAGGTCCACTTGCCTTCCTGGTTCTTTGTCAGCACGGTTTTGGTGCCGCCCGTTTCCCAGGTGACGCCCTTCACCTCAAACGGGTAGAAGCGCGCCACGTCGTGACTGCGCAGTTTGTCCAGCGGCGTGTCGAGGGCGGCGACGGCGGATTGGGGCAATGTGAAATAGTCGGTCCGGGCGACGTTCAGAGCCAGCACCTGGCCGGAGTTGGCCGGGAAGGGATCCGCCGCACCGATTTCCAAGACCTGCTGCTCGCCTTTGTCCAGGGTGGCAGCCACGCGGTAGCGAACCGGACCAAAGGTCTTTTTCAACAGAGCCGGATCGGCGCCGTCCAGATGGTCCTGCACGCGCAGCTCGCTGCACTGGCGCAGGATGGTCTCCAACTCGTTGTCGTCGGCGGGTCCGGCGACGGGCGTCTCGAGGAACCAGTTCCAGTCCTTCTTGCGGAACTGGACGGCCCCGTCGGGGCGGTCCAGATGAAGGGCGGTGGCCGCGTACATGTCGAACTTCATGGCGGCGGCTTCGCGCAGGCGGTCGAGCCCGGCGGTGAACTTGTCCCGGGAGTACCCCGACACCAGATAAACATTCGGATCGTTGCCGCGCCGGGCGAAGTACGATCCGCCGGAGAAATTGGGCGCTCCCAGCTCCAGCTTGTGCACCTCTCCCTTGTCCAGCTCGAACGTGATCACCAGTTCGGGGTTGCTGAGCCCGTACCGGCCGGTGTCTTGGGGCTTTTCTTCCACCACCCGCTCGTAGTCGAAGGCGGAGAGCGCCAGCGCCAGCCCGTTCCACTCGTCTTTGTTGCCCTCAGCCCGGACCGGCTGCTCGATGGTCCACTGCTTGTCTCCGCGGATGGCGGCCACGGTGGCGCCGTCCCGGACCATGGCAATCCGGCGGATCTTGCCTTCCTCCACTTTGAAGAGCTGCTTGCTCTCACCGGCCCCGTCGGACTTGCCGCCGTTCTTGTCGAGCAGCAAAACGACGGCCAGGAGCAGGGCGCAGAGGACGACCAGGACGAGCGTACCCTTGAACTTCATCGCTTCCTTCTCCGGATGACCCGCACCACGACGCCAATCACCAGGGGGATCAGCGGCAGCAGCACCACGGAGAAATAGAACATCAGCTTCTCGTGCGCCGCGGTGAGCATCACCCGCTTGTCCGCGGGATTCTTGGGGCGGATCGAGATGAGGTTCTCGTCCACCGCCAGCCAGTTGACGCAATTCAGGAAGATGTCGCCGTTGAATTGCGCGCCGAAGTAGGCGTTGGCGGCGAACTCGGAATCGCCGATGACCACCAGGCGCGACATCGTTTTCGCGGCATCGGGCCCGTCGCCGGACTTGAATTCCCGCTCCGCGGCCAGCCCGATGGTCACCGGGCCGCGGGTGTCCTGCCCTTCGTTGAATTCCGCCTGGCCGGTCTTGTCCAGAGCCGAGAAATCGGTTTCCGCCCAGCTTTCCGGATCGGTCTCGAGCAACCGTTGAATGGTGACGCCGGCGGGCGCGGGCGCGATCTCCTCCAGGGAGCGGACGAGGGGGAACACGGACATCCCGCGCATGCCCCGGGTGACGGGGTGATCCGGATAGCGCGTCACCAGCGGAATGCCCGGGCTCGAGCCGAGCAGGCGGTTGATATTGCTTGTGTCCAGCACGAGGTCGTTGCGCGGCCGGATACCCCATCCCGCCACCAGCGGATCCAGGGTCGCCGCCATGGGATCGGTGAGCACCAGCAGGGCTCCGCCCTTGCGGGTGTAGTCCCGGATCCAGTCAAGCTCCTGCGGGAACGGCTCCTTCTGGGCGCCGGCGATAACGAGCACGGTGCAGTCGGCGGGCACGCCCTGTTTCTGCACCAGGTTGACGGCGGCGATCTCGTAACCGTCCTTCTTGAGCGCTTCGGTCAGAGTGGTGTAGCCGCGCTCCTGGGTGTCGGTGATGGATTTTTCTCCGTGCCCCTCGACGAAATAGACCTTCCGCGTGCGGTTCTGGGTGAGTTTCAGGATGGCCGAGGTCAGCTTGGCTTCGTCGGCGGCTTCCACGAGCTCGAACCGGTCGCCGCTTTCCAGCACGATGGTGTTGTAGCTGCGGACACCGTACTTCTGAGCCTTGTCCAGGTTGCGATCGGGATCGAGCACCTGCCACCGCAGCTTGTCCGTGGCCGACTGGTATTCCTTCAGGAGGTCGGTGACCGGCTCCGAGGCCCGATCGGCGAACACATAGGCCTGGATCGGCGCCTTCAGGCCGCCGACGATCTTGCGAGTCTGGTCGGAGAGCGAATACAGCTTGTCGGGCGTCGTGTCCAGCCGCTGATTGTGCCGGACCACCAGCACGTTAATCAGACCGAGCACCGCCAGCAGGACGGCCACCGAGATGAGGAAATTGCCGCCGTGCAGCGCCTTCCGGGTGCGGAGGGCGTGCACGAGCTCCGCCTGGTTCAGCACCGCCCCGGCCAGCAGCAGGACGCCGCCGGCGATGAGCACGTAGAGGTGGAAGGGGAACCATTCGCCCACCACGCTGTAGTGAACGGGCGCCGCCACCACGAGCGCCAGGCCGACCCAGGGGCAGGTTCGTTTCAGATAGTCCAGCATCTCAACCCCTCCACCGCAGAGATTCCAGTGACCGGTACGTCAGAAAGATCCCGAGGACGGTCACGCTGAGGAAGTACACTCCGTGGGCCAGGTCCAGCACGCCCTTCTGAAAATCTTCGAGATGGCGCAGGGGCGACAGGTAGGCCAGCACGCTCTGGACGCCCTCGGTGCCCGTCTGGGTGAACACGTTCATGAACCAGAGCAGCAGCACCAGCACGAAGGTCAGGATGGCCGCGATGATCTGGTTCTCGGTGAGCGACGACAGGAAGTTGCCGAGGCTCAGCACCGCCGCCAGGAACAGCACCAGGCCCAGGTACCCCACCAGCAGTGGGACCAGATCGGGCGGTTCGCTCAGGAACAGCGGCAGCATCACCAGGGCGGAACCGGCGAAGAGGATCAGGCCGAAGACGAGGTTGGCCAGAAATTTGCCAAGGATGATCTGCAGGTTGGTGAGCGGCGAGGTGAAGAGCAGCTCGTACGTCCCCTTCTTCTTCTCCTCGGCGTACACGCCCATGGTGATAAGCGGCACGAGGAACAGCAGCACCGTGCTGAGCCAGCCGAAATAGTAGCGGACCGCCATCTGGGGAACGTTCACCGGTTGATAGCCCATGCCCACTGCGGTCTCGCGGGCGAGGTCGGAGAAGATCAGGTAGAACACGAATCCCGAGATGAGCAGGAACAGGGTCAGCGTGACGTAGGCGATGGGCGAGAAAAAGTAACTTTTCAGTTCTTTGACGAACATGTGGATGGTGTTTTTCATTGGCCGGCCTCCTCCGGAGCGGGGGACGCGGGGGCGGAATCGGCGGGCGCCGCTTCGGCCTCCGCGGGAGTCTCGCGGTGCTCGTCGGTGATCAGTTCCAGGAATACGTCCTCCAGCGTGGCCCGGCGCGGCGTCAGCTCGTGCAGCTCCAGGCCCGCCTCCACGATGCGGCGGGCGAGCCGCGGTGGACGGCCGGGGTCGTCCAGCGGCACCGTCACCCGCCACAGACCGCCGTCCTCGGGCTGGGTGACCGCGGCGGGCAGGAGGGCTTCGGTTTCGAGCACCGCGTTGAGCGCCGCCTCATCTCCGCCCACGCGCAGCACGAGCGACGCCCGGCCGGCGGCGGAGACCGTCAGGTTCTCGGGCGTGTCCTCGGCCACGATGCGCCCCTTGTTGATGATGACCACGCGGTCGCACACCTGGCTCACTTCGGGCAGAATGTGCGAGGAGAGGATGATGGTGTGATCGCGGCCCAGTCCCTTGATCAACTCGCGCACCTCACGGATCTGGGCCGGGTCGAGCCCGATGGTGGGCTCGTCCAGCACGATGACCTCGGGGTCGTGCACCAACGCCTGGGCCAGGCCCACCCGCTGGCGGTAGCCCTTCGACAGCTGGGCGATGAGGCGGTGGCGGACGCTCTCCAGTCCGCAGCGGCCGATGATCCGTTCCAGCACGACCGGCAGGTCGGCTTTAGGCACGCCCTTGATCCGGGCCACGAACTGCAGATATTCGCACACGGTGAATTCGGGGTAGAGCGGGACGTTCTCGGGCAGGTAGCCGATCTGGCGCTTCACCGCCACCGGCTGCTCGAACACGTCGAGGCCGCCCACCCGGCAGGCGCCCGTCGTGGCGGGCATGTAACCGGTCAGGATGCGCATGGTCGTGGTCTTGCCGGCGCCGTTGGGCCCGAGGAACCCCAGGATCTCGCCGCGCTGGACCGTGAAGCTGACGTCCTCGATGGCTTTGAATGTGCCGTAATACTTGGTCAGTCCGGATACTTCGATCACAGGCCCTCCTGGGGTTGGTCTGAAACGAGTACATACGCTCGTGCGTACGTCCGGTTTCAAAGCCGCCCAATATAGCCGAAAAAGCCGGCGATGTAAAGGTTGCCGGAGGTTGTCGTCCGGAGTCGACGAAAAGCCGATTGCATGGCGGGAGGGCATCCGCTAGACTAGCACTCCGGCCGGCGTGACCGGTCGCCAAGCCCCCTCTGGAGATATGCGCATGACCGTCACCGTCTGTTTGCACCGGGCGCATTCCGGACCGCGCCGCCGGTCGCGCCTGGCCGGCACGATCCGCCGCCGGATTGCCGGCTGGCAGTTCGCCCTGCCGGTGCCTGTGCCCGCCGTCGGCTGCGGGGTGCTGGGCATGGTCTGCGCCAGACGCACCATCCGCCTGGGCGAAATCGCGTCGCGTCTGCTGGAAAAACTGGAATACCGGGGGTACGACTCGACCGGCCTGTGCATCCAGGACGACGAGCGGATCGTGCTCAAGAAATCGGTGGGCGCCCCGTCCAACGTGGTCAAGGCGCTGGAGCTGGAGACCCTGCCGGGCCGCCTGTTCTGCGGCCAGGTCCGCTGGGCCACCTTCGGCGCGGTGGACGACCTCAACGCCCAGCCGCACCTGGTCGCCTGCAAGACCCGCATCTACGGGGCGCACAACGGCAACCTCACCAACTGCGAGGCGCTCAAGGACGACCTGCGGCTGGAGGGGCATATCGTCCTCAGCGACAACGACGGCGAAATGCTGGTCCACACCATGGAGCATTTCTTCTTCCTCAACCTGGAGAAGCACCCCGCCGACCGGCGCGAGGAGCGGGCGGTGCGGCGCGCCTGTATGATCGAGGCCATCCGCCAGGGGAGCCGGAAGATCCGCGGCTCGTACGCCGCGGTGATCGTGGACCCGGTGCTGGAAGAAGCCTACGCCATCAAGAGCGGCAGTTCGCTGTATGTGGGCAAGGGCTCTGACGACAACGGTGACTTCATTCTCACCTCCAGCGACCTGTCGGCGGTGCTGAGCCTGACGCGCATCCTCATCCCGCTGTCCGAAGGGGAGTTCGTCCACTTCGACAATGCGAACTGGACGGTGTATTCGCTGACGGATCCGCGGGTGGCCGAGCGGCGGCTCCCCAAGCGGTCCAAGCTGCGCGTCCGCGACATGGCGCTGCGTCCGCCGTTTCAGTTCTTCATGGAACAGGAGATCGCCGCCCAGGGTGAGGCCGCCGCGGAGCTGATCGACCTGTTTCAGCCCGGCAACGGTGTCCGGGAGGAGCTGTTCGCCCGGTACGACGGCATGCGGGAGTTGGCCTTCCGCGTCCGTCAGTCGGTCCGCCAGGCCAGCTTTCAGACCGATACCCGCCATCTCCTCGACGACCTCGCGGCGATTTTCGGCGGCGAGGACTTCGGCCGGCTGGAGGCGGCGGTGGGCAGCGATGGGCTCTTCCGCCGCTACGCCGAGGCGGTGCCTGAAACCCGGCCGTTCGCCTCCGTCGAGGAGGGCTTCCTGCAGGAGATGCACCGCCTCACCGGCGGCGAGTGGCGGGAGCGGCTGATGATCACCGACACCCTCTTCCAGTACAAGCACCGCTATTCGTTGCGCGGCTGGGTGGAGAAATTCGCCCGGGAGCTGGAGGCGCACCGGGCGCGGCGGATCTACATGGTGGCCTGCGGCTCCTCCTACAACGCCGCGCGGGCCGGGGCGGCCATCCTGAACCGGCTGGCCGGCATCCCGGTCGCCTGCATGCTCCCGGGCGAGTTCCGCGCCGAAGCTCACGAGTCCATCACCGCCGACGATCTGTTCATCGGAATTTCGCAGAGCGGCGAAACCAAGGACCTGGTGGACATCTGCAACGCCCTGGCGGCCCGCGTGCCGGTCCGGCGGCTGATGATCGTCAACAACGTCAATTCCACGCTGGCCCAGGAGAAGTGCGACTTCTATCTCCCGATCCTGTGCGGCCCGGAGATCGCGGTACCCGCCACCAAGAGCTTCACCAACCAGCTGGTGCTGCTCTTCGGGCTGGCGCTCAAGTGCCTCGAGCTGCGCGGCGAGACGGGCGCCGCCTACGAGTCGGGGCGCCAGCAGTTTCTCCGGATCCCCCAGCTCCTCGACGAGACTCACCGCCAGGTGCGACTCCGCGTCCGGGAACTGGCCGAGGAGATCTACCTGAGCCCTTCGGCCCACATCCTCTCGGCCGCCAACGTGGGATTGGCCCGGGAGGGGGCGCTGAAGATCCGCGAGGTGGTTTTGAACCACAGCGAGGGGATGGAGGCATCGGAGTTTAAGCACGGTCCCAACACCATCCTGGGCAAAAATTTCACCTTCGGCCTGGAGCAGGTCCAGCACGGACTGACCGGATTCACCGGCCTGTACGCGGAGCTGGCCGAGCGGGTCCAGGCGGGTGGGCTCCCGCCGGCGGCGCTCGGGCCGCTGGCCGCGGCGCTGGCCGATTTCCTGGTGCACCACAGCCGGCCGTTCCACCTGCGCCCGGAGGAGGAGCGGGCGCTCCAGCCGCTCCTGCAGCGCGATTTCTACTCTCCGCTCTTTGCGCCGTACCCGCTCCTGTTCCTCACCCCGCCCACCCAGCGTGACGTGGAGCTCACCATCTCCCAGATCAACACTCACAAAATCCGGGGCGCCGCCATCTATGTCATCGCCGAGGAGAACGAGGAGTTGCGCCAGGCGGCAATCCGGCCCCCGGCTGACGCGCCCGGTTACCGGAGCTACTATCTGACGCTGCCGCGCACCGGCAGCGAGCTGCTCTATCCGTTCTCGGCCGTCGTCGCCCTGCAGATGCTGGCGCTCGAGATGAGCGTCCTGAAGATGAAGTATCTGAACCGGCTAAGAATCCCGATGCACGGCGTGCACCCCGACGTGCCGAAAAACGTCAGCAAGTCGATCACTGTGGACTGAGACATCCGGCGGAGTCGCGAATCCCATGAGCCAACCGTTCGTCCATCTGCACGTGCACACCGATTACTCGCTGCTCGACGGCGCCTGCGCCATCGACCGGCTGGTGGCCAAGGCCGCCGCCAGCGGGATGCCGGCCCTGGCCATCACCGACCACGGCAACCTGTACGGCGCCGTGCAGTTCTACGAGAAGGCGAAGAAGGCCGGCATCAAGCCCATCATCGGCAGCGAGGTGTACATCGTTTCGGGCAGCCGGCACGAGAAGACCCGCGCCAGCGAGGACAGCTTCCACCTCATCCTGCTGGTGAAGGACCGGGACGGCTATCACAACCTGTGCCGACTGATCTCCCTGAGTTACCTGGAGGGGTTCTACTACCGCCCCCGCATCGACTTCGAGCTCCTCCGCCGGCACGCCCGCGGCCTGATCGGCCTGTCCGCCTGCCTGGCCGGGGAGATCCCCACGTGCATCATGGCCGGCAACGAAGCCGGGGCCGAAGCCGCCGCCCGCCGCTACGTGGAGATCTTCGGCGAGGGCAACTTCTACCTGGAACTCCAGGACCACGGCCTGCCCAACCAGGCGCCAGTCAACGAAGCGCTCGTCGCGCTGTCCCGCCGGACCGGCATCCCCCTCGTTGCGACGAACGACTGCCACTATCTCGAACCCGCCGACGCCCTGGCCCATGAAGTGCTCGTGTGCATCCAAACCGGCAAGCTCCTGGCCGACGAAAACCGGATGGAGTTCCAGTCGAAGGAATTCTACGTCAAGACCGCCGATGAGATGGCCGCCCGCTTCGGCCACGTGCCGGACGCGCTGGCCAACACGTTGCAGGTGGCCGAGCGGTGCCAGTTTGAATTCGACCTGCAGTCCCGCTATTATCCGCGCTTCGATATCCCCACCGGCTCCACCATCGATGAGTATTTCGAGGCGGTCACCCGCGCCGGCTTTGCCGAGCGGCTTAAGAGCATCGAGGCGGACATCGCCACCGGCCGAACCCGCCACACCCTCGACGAGTACCACCAACGGCTGGAGTTCGAGATCGGCGTCATCAAGCGCCAGGAGTTTCCCGGCTACTTTCTCATCGTGTGGGACTTCATCCGCCAGGCCCGCGAACGGGGCATCGCCGTCGGACCGGGCCGCGGTTCCGCGGCCGGCAGCCTGGTCGCCTACTCGCTCCGCATCACGGACCTGGACCCGCTGCGATACGACTTGCTGTTCGAACGCTTCCTCAACCCCGAGCGCATCTCGCCCCCCGACATCGATATCGACTTCTGCGCCCGGCGCCGCGAGGAGGTCATCCGCTACGTCACCGAGAAGTACGGCAAGGACTGCGTCTGCCAGATCGTCACCTTCGGCACCATGAAAGCCCGGGCGGTGGTCCGCGACGTGGGGCGCGTGTTGGGCATGTCCTACACCGACGTGGACCGCATCGCCAAACTCATCCCCATGGAGTTGAACATCACCCTGGAGCGGGCGCTCCAGGAGGAGCCGCGCCTCCAGGAGGCCATCGACGCGATGGCCGAGCGGAACCCCGAGGTGCTGCAGCTCATCGACATTTCCCGCCGCCTCGAGGGATTGAGCCGGCACAGCTCCATCCACGCCGCCGGCGTGGTCATCGCCCCGCAGCCGCTGCTGGACATCATCCCCATCGCCACCCGCGGCGAGGGCGAGGTCCTGACCCAGTACAACATGAAGGACATCGAGAAGCTCGGCTTCCTGAAGATGGACTTCTTGGGGCTCATCACCCTGACGGTGATTCAGGACACCCTGCGGATGATCCAGATCAACCACGGGCTCGCCCTCGACATCGACCACATCCCGCTCGACGATGCGCCCACCTACCAGATCTTCTGCGAGGGCCGCACCGCCGGCATTTTCCAGTTTGAAAGCTCGGGCATGCGCAACTACTTGCGGCAGCTCAAGCCCAGCCGCATCGAGGATCTGATCGCCATGAACGCCCTCTACCGTCCCGGTCCCATCAAGGGGAAGATGGTGGACGATTTCATCCGGCGCAAGAACGGCGAGAGCGTCAGCCAGTACACCGTGCCGGAGCTGGAGCCCATCCTGAAGGACACCTATGGCGTCATCGCCTACCAGGAACAGGTCATGCAGATCGTGTCCCGCCTGGCCAGCTTCACTCCGGGCGAAGCGGACACGCTGCGCAAGGCCATGGGCAAGAAGCAGCAGGATGTGATGAACAAGATGGAGGGGAAGTTCGTGACCGGCTCCACCGAGCGGGGCATCAAGCCCAACAAGGCCAAGGAGCTTTACGAGCTGATGCGCGGCTTCGGTGAATACGGGTTCAACAAGTCGCACTCGGCCGCCTACGCCTGGGTCGCCTATCAGACCGCCTATCTCAAGGCCCACTACCCGAACGAGTTCATGGCGGCACTGCTCACCAGTGAAAAAAACGACACCAAGAAGGTCGTGAAGTACATTTCCGAGTGCAAGCAGATGGGCATCCGGATCCTGCCGCCGTCGGTCAACCAGAGCGAGCTGGATTTCCTGCCCACCCGCGAAGGGATCCGGTTCGGCCTCGGCGCGCTCAAGAACGTGGGCGAGACGGCCATTCTGCAGATCCTCGGCGCCCGGCGCACCGGCGGGCCGTTCCGGTCACTGAGCGACTTCTGCTGCCGGGTGGACCTGCGCCAGGTCAACTCGCGCGTGCTGGAAAGCATGATCAAGGCCGGCGTGTTCGACGAAGTGGGCCGCAGCCGGGCGCAGCTCATGCAGGGGTTGGAGCGGACCATGGCGTTCGCCCAGAACCGCCAGCGGGACCGGAGCCTCGGCCAGAAGAGCCTCTTCGGCGGGATGGACGGCGGCGACGACGCCGTCATGGCGGGGCCGGAACCGGAGGCGGACGTGCCCGAGTGGGACGAGAAGACGATTCTCTCGTTCGAGAAGGAGATCATGGGCTTCTACATCTCGGGCCACCCCCTGAACGCGTACGCCGAGTTCATCGGCAAGTACACCGATTTCACCCTGGACCAGATCACCGAGAGTCTGATTGACAAGCGGGTACGGGTCGGGTGCGTCCTCAGCGAATTGCGGTACAAGAAGACCATGAAGAACCGGGAGCAGATGTGCGTGGGATTGCTCGAAGACCTCACCGGCACCATCGATTTCGTGGTGTTCCCGAAAGTGTTCGAAACGCACGAGAAGCTGATTCAGCCGGACCGGCCGCTGCTGGCTGTCGGCGTGGTGGACCAGGAGGAGAACGGCAACCTGAAGGTGGTGGTCCGGGAGTTGTATCCGCTGGAGGACGCCAAGGACCGGCAAGTCAGTCTGATCCGGCTTGAGCTGGATCTGGAGCGGATTTCGGAACCGAACGCCGTGGAACTCGCCGATTTGCTGGCCACCCAGCGGGGCGACTGCGGTGTGGAGATCCTCCTGCGGCGGCCGGGGGCCGGCGTCGCCTGGCTGGAAGCGAACGAGTTTTTCAAGGTCCGGTGGTCGGCGGAACTCAAACTCCAGATCGAAGCTCTGACGTACCCGGGCGCCGTCCAGTACATCGCCTGACGCGGAGGCGGCGGACCGGCTGGCCGCACGCTGCGGCAGGCCCTGCCACCCGTCGCCGATCTCCGGTCCGTGTTATAATCCGGATATGCCCGTTCCGCCCGTGCTCATGCTCGGGGTGTTCGCTGCCGCGCTGGTCCTGGCGTTCCTGCTGGACCTGCTCATCGCGTCCCGCCTGCGGGGGCATCTGCGCCGGGAGCTGGATCCCGCCGGGCCGGCTGATCGAATGAAGGACGTGCCCGCCGGCGACCGGCGGATCGCCGGCCGGACCGTGACCGTGTCCGGCACACCGGAACCGCTGATGCTGCTGCTGGCGCTGGCCATGCGTCCGTCAATCCCGCTCGACACGCTGCTGGCTGTGCGCCGGATTTGCCTGCAAGTGCCCGGTCTGGCGGCGGCTTGCCGGGTGGCGCCTTTTTGGCCGCTGTTCGAGCTGCTGTTTGTGGCTTTGACTGCGGGACTGTTGGGCGCGCACGGATGGAGCGAAACCTTCCGGCACGCACTGCTGTTCCTGACCTGCGCCTGGCCACTGGGGTGGGTGTCCTGGCAGGACGCGGAGAACTGCATCTCTCCGGATATCTTCACCTTCGGCGGGACCATCGCCGGATTCGCCGCCGCCTGCGCCTCGCCATCGCGGGGACTGCCCGCCGGATCGCTGGAGGCGCCTCTCGACGCCCTGGCCGGTGCCGTCGTGCTGGGTGGTGGTGGCTGGCTGATCGGTTGGTTGTACAAACGACGTCGGGGAAGCGAGGGCCTGGGCTTCGGCGCCGTCAAGGCCATGATGATGACCGGCGCGTTCTGGGGCGTGGTGTGCGGCTGCATCTGCACGTTCATCGCCTCATGCGCCGGCTCGCTGATCGGGCTCGGCATCATGTCGCTGCGTCGCGGCAAGCGTCTGGGTGAGATTCCGTTCACGCCGCTGCTGGTGCTGGCGGGCCTTGCCTGGGCGTTCGTCGGCCAAGCCGTGATCGACTGGTACGTTTCGCTTCCGTCGATCGGGCCATGACAGCCGGCGAAAGGCCGATCTCCGGCGTGACGATCAGGATGCTAGCGAGGTGTCCATGAGTTGCAGCCACTGTGCGCGTGCCGCCGTCCTGTTGATCGTCGTGCTCCTCTCCGGATGCACCCACGACGACACCCGGCTGACCCTCGACGGCCGTTCCGAGGTGATCATCGCCACGGCCACGGGGCCGGTGGATCTGGATCCGCACGGCAACTCCGAGGAGATCACCAATACGATCTGCTTTCACCTCTTTGATCCGCTGGTTTTCCTCGACCGAAACTTCAAGGTGATCCCCTGGGTGGCCGCGTCCTGGCGCAACCCGGATCCCGTCACCTGGATCATCAGTCTCCGCCCCGACATCGTGTTTCACGACGGCAGCCGGCTCACCGCCCGCGACGTGGTGTACAGCTTCGAGCGCATCCTGAGCCTGCCCGGCTCGCCGCGCAAGCCGTTCCTCGTCAACATCCAGTCGTTCCAGGTGCTGGACGACACTACCATCCGCGTGGTGACGCACCAACCCTACATGCCGCTCATGTCGAAGCTGGCGCAGATCCTGATCGTTCCCGAGCGGTTCTACCGCGGCAAGAGCGCCGAATTCCTGCAGTTCAACCCCATGGGCTCGGGACCCTATCGGCTGGAACGCTACGAACGCAACCGCGAAATCACGTTGCGGGCCACCCGCCGGCACTGGCGGCACACGCGGCTGTTCGAGACGGTCCGCTTCCGGATCATCGGCGACAACGTCCGGCGCACGCGCCAATTGCTGGCCGGGCAGGTCGATTTCGTCAAGGATCCAGATCCCTCAGTCATGCCGGAGATCAAGGCGGCAGCCGATTACCGGACCGATATCGTGACCGGCATCCGGCTCATCTACATCGGCCTAACCTTCAAATCCGCACTGACCGGCGGCGAGCCCAACCCGTTTACCAATCCGGAAGTTCGCCGGGCGGTATCAATGGCCGTCAACCGGGACCTGCTCTGTCGTCAGATCATGAGCGACATGGCCGAGCCGGCGCGACAGCTCGTGTCGCCGCTGGTGTTCGGTTATGCCGACAAGGTGTCCATCCCGCCGTACAATCCGTCCGGAGCGCTGGAAATCCTGAAGCGGAATCGGTTCCCATTTGACCACGAGTTCCCCTTGTACTACCCCGCCCACAAGTACTTCCGGATTCGGGAGACGGTGGAGGAATGCAGCCGGCACCTCGCGGCGGTGGGGATCCGCACCCGGCCGATGCCCATTCCGTTCGACTCCTTCCTGTCGAGTCTGCCCAATCGGGAATACGACTGCTTCGTCTCCGGGTGGCTGGCCATCTCCGGCGACAGCTCCGATTTTTGCGAGAATTGCTTCCACTCGGGTCGGGGGAATCCCAATTTCGGTTTCTACAATCCGGTCGGCTACAACAATCCGGAGATGGATCTGCTCATCGAACGCAGCACCCAGACCGCCGATCGCGAACAACGCCTGGCGGTGCTCCAGCAGATCATGGGCAAGTGCGTAGAGGAAATGGTCTGGATCCCGCTCTACTTTCTCCGGGACGGCTACGCTTACCGGCGGGACATCCTCTGGCAACCCCGTTACGACCGTTACGTTTTGGCGATGCAAATGAGTGTCGCGGACGAGTGAACCAGCCGGCTGTAGCCGCGTGATATAATGAGTCCGCCCGACTCCTGTCGTTTCCGCGCCGGCGATCCGTCCAATCCTGCGGGTGGGTGGGTGTATGCATCTGTCCTTCAAACAAGCCGCGGGTGCCGTTGCCCTCATCCTCGTTCTGGCCGCCGTGCTGATGGTCTGGCGGGGCCGCGGCCGACCACCGGCCGACGGCGGCGGTGTCGACGACCCGCTGGCCGGTGTGCGGGACCGTCTGCCCCAAGCCGTGGGCGTCTGGCAGGCCGAGACGCCCGACCGGGAGTTCAACCCCGACTCGATCTTCAGCTACATTGACGGGGCGGGTGAGGTGTACCGGGCCTTTGACATGCAGCGCTGCCTCTCGCGCCGTTACAACCGGCCGGGCGGACCGGCGCTGGTGTTGGACCTGTTCGTCATGGCCACGCCGGCCGATGCCTTCGGCGTGTTCACCCACGACCTCGACGGCGAGCCGGCGGGGATCGGCGAGGATTCCCGCTACCGCCCGGGCTGGCTGTGTTTCTGGCAGGGCCGGCTCTACGCATCGATCTACGCGGAGGCCGAGGCCGACGGCGTCCCGGAGGCGGTGCGCCAGTTGGGGACGGCGACCGCCGCCCTCGTCCCCCCGGCCGGAACCCGACCGCCCATTCTCGCCGCGCTGCCGGCGCACGGGCTGGACGCGGGGCGCATCCGCTATTTCCACCACCCCGTCATTCTGAGCGCCCACTACTTTCTGGCCAACGTGAACCTGCTGCGGCTGGGCCCGGGGACGGCGGCTGTACTGGCCGATTACCGGCGCGGCGGGAGCGACGCCAAGCTCCTGATGGTGGAGTACGCCGCCGTCACCGAGGCGGAGCGCGCCGAGGCCGATTTTTTGGCCGCCTATCTGCCCGAAGGGCAGGCCGGCGCGGCGACTCGGCTGGAGAACGGCCGGTGGGCCGGGGTGCAACGGGCGGACCGGCGATTGGCGGTGGTGCTCGAAGCGGGTGACGCCGGCACAGCCGAAGCCCTGCTGCATGAATCCCTTTCCGGAGGCGGATAATGACTCCATCTTCCTGGACCATCACCCGGCGCGACCTGATCCGGACCGGCACACTGGCGGCCGCCGTTGGGGCGCTGGGTATGCCGCTGCCGGGAGCGCCTGCCACCGCGACGGCCCGGAGCCGGGTGGTGTTGGCGCGGGACCCGGCGGTGTTCGACGCGGCCGGCAGGATCGTCGCCGAACGGCTGGAATCCATGCTTGACCAGGCCGTCTGCAGCCTGTTCGGCGTGCGGAACATCCAAGACGCGCCGGCTGCCTGGCGGCAGGTCGCCGGGCCGAAGGACGTCGTGGGGATCAAGAGCAACGTCTGGCAGTTCCTGCCCACGCCGAAGGAGCTGGAGAGCGCCATCTGCCGCCGCCTGGAGGCGACGGGCGTGGCCCCGGAAGACATCGCCGTGGACGATCGGGGCGTGCTGAAGAACAACGTGTTCCGGCGGGCGACGGTCCTGGTCAACATCCGCACGGCGCGCACGCACCACTGGTCCGGGTTGGGCACATGCCTGAAGAACTACATCATGTTCGTCCCGGACCCGTGGTCATACCACCCCAATGCCTGTGAGAACCTCGGCGCCCTCTGGCAGCTGCCGCAGGTCAAGGGGAAGACCCGCCTGAACATCCTGGTGATGCTCACTCCGCTCTTCCACGGCATCGGGCCGCACCACTTCAGCGCCACCTACACCTGGCCGTACGCCGGGCTGGTGGTGGGCCGCGACCCGGTCTCCGTGGACAGCGTCGGCGCCCGGATCATCCAAGCCAGGCGGCTGGAGTATTTCAAGGAGGAGCGGCCCATCAGCCCGCCGCCCCTGCATATCGCCGCCGCCGACACCAAGTTCGGCCTGGGCCCCAGCACCATGGACCGCATCGAACTCGTCCGGTTGGGCGCCACCGCCGGGTCGCTGATCTGATTCAGCGATGGGCTTCGTCGATCCTTTTCCCTTCACCTGCCGGCCGGCTCGCTTTCTGCGCCGGCTCAACCGGTTCGTGGTGGAGGCGGAGCTGGACGGCCGTACCGTGTCGGCCCACCTTCATGATCCGGGCCGGCTGACGGAGATCCTGACGCCCGGTGCGGACATCTTCCTGCGCCCCACTGAGGACACCCGCCGCCGAACGCCGTTCACCGTGGCGCTGGCCCGAACGGACAACGTCCTGGTCTCGGTGGACACCTCGCTGCCCAACCGCTTTCTCGACCGCTGCCTCCGGGCGGGGGCCCTGTACGAGTTTCGCGATTACATCGTGGCCCGCCGGGAGACGCCGTACGGCCGCAGCCGGTTTGACTTTCATCTCATGGCTGCGGGCGTTGACATGCTTCTGGAAGTGAAGTCGGTCACGCTGGTCCGGGACGGCCGCGCGTTGTTTCCCGACGCGCCGACCCGCCGGGGGGTGCGCCATCTCGAGGAACTGGCCGCGGCCGCCCGGTCGGGTTTCGTCGGCACGGTGCTGTTCCTCGTGCAGCGGCCCGACGCCACCGTGCTGAGTCCCCACCGGGCGATGGATCCGGTGTTCGCCCGGGCCTTGACGCGCGGGTTCCGGCAGGGGCTGGAGATCCTCGCTTACACGTGCCGCGTCTCGCTGGATGGAATGGCGCTCGACCGACGAATCCCAGTAGACCTCCACTTTAACGGTGAGGCGCCCACCTGATGTCCGACGCCGCACCCGACACCGGCCCGTCCGCTTACCGCTTCCCCGCTGCGGCGTTCGACGACTATTTGCGCGCCCGCGGGCTCCGGCTCCGGGAACTGACACCGGAGCGCTTGCAGGAGCTGCACGTGGCGGCGGGCTGCACGGCCGGAGACCCAGCGGCCTGGGAAGCGTTTTTCCGGGAATACCGTCCATTCCTGCGGCACGTGGCCGGGCGGCTCGCCGGCCAGCCGGCCGATGCCGATGATCTGGTGTCCCAGGTGATCGAGGGGCTGATGGCCGGCGGCAAGATGGCCCGCTATTCGGGTCGCGGTTCGTTCCGTGGCTGGTTGCGGGCGGTGACCGCTCACCTGTTTCTGGACGGGCAGCGGCGCCGCCGGCACATGCGGTGGGAACCGCTGGAGAACGAGGCGGATCGCACCACGGCCGAGTTCGCGCCGGACAACGAGTGCGAGCAGTACTTCCATCCGGCGTTTCTGAACGAGCTGGCCGATGGCCTGGCCGGGGCGCTGCGGGCGCTGCCACGCGTCAAGGCGGCCTTCCTGAATATGTACTACTTTCAGGGTCTGACCCTGGCCGAGGCGGCAGCCGAGCTGGCGGTCCACGAGTCCACCGCCAGCCGGTGGAATGCCGCCATCGTCGCTGAGCTGCAGCGGCGCATGGACCGGTTCCTCCGCCGTGAAAAGGGCTGGACGGCCTTGGATGTGGCTGATTTCATGGAGCGCTGCCTCGGCTACCTGGCGGGGCGGCTGGAGAAACTGCGCCGGTCGCTGCTGCCGGATTGAGAGCAGGCGTGCAAGTCCGATGCCTTGGGTGCGTCTATAGGGTGTATGAGTAAACGAACGTCCGAACAGTTTTGGCGTCTGGTGCTCGGCGGCTTCGGCCGCCGCGGCGGCGACGGCTGTGTCGGCGACGAAGAGCTGGCCATGTTCGCCGCAGGCGAGCCGATGAGAGGCTGGGCGCGTCGCCGGGTGGCGCGGCACGTGGCCCGCTGCCCGGCTTGCCTGGAACAGACTCTCATGATCCGCCGGCTGTCCGGCGCAACACAACCCATGTTTCATCGTGCAGGGGTGGCCGTCTGGTCGGCGGCATGGCGTCCGGCGGCCACAGTGGCGGCGGCGCTGGCGCTGGCGGGTCTGCTCTACCTGGGCGGCATCAGCGGACTGCGGGGGCCAGACCAGGCCGAGGTTCCTGCGGTGCCGGTGACGCCGCCGCCGGCACAGTTGGAGCGCCAGGCGGACCCATCCGCAGCCATGAAGGACGAGGAGAAGCAATCGGTCCAGCCGGAGCCCTCCCGCCGCAAGGCGGAGCGGATCGGCGCGCCGGCGGAACCGCCGCCGCCGTCATCCGTCCCGGCGGCACCCGAACCTGGCTATGCCCCCGAGCTGACTCAGAACGTGGCGCCGGCGCCTCCCGCCGCAGTCGAGCTGCGGGAACGAAAGGACGTCGTCGATAAGAGAGTGGCGAAGGAAGCCGTCACTCGCGAGGAAGCGGACTATGCGCGGACAGAAATCGCCCACGACGCCCCGGCCGCCAAGACGGCCAGCACGTCTCAGGGGGAGGGCGGAGCGGTCACGGGGGGGGTACGACTCGGGCTGAACGAGGCGGAGCGATCCAAGGGCCGGACCGCCGGCGACGCGGCGAGCCGCCTGGCGGCTTGGTGCCAGGCACGGCGGCCGGACAGTCCGCGGATCAACTGGCTGGGCCGCGGGTTCTTTTTGGTCGAGGGCGTGCTGATCGAGGAAGGGATCTGCGGCCGGTTGGGGCATTGGCCGGTGCGACGCGCGACGCCGGACGAAGTGGGGCGGCTGCAGGCAGCCGCGGGTTACAATCCGGAATGGCGGGGTGTCTGGCTGTTCGGCGACGATGAAATCATGGGCTGGTGACGGCCGGTCCGCGCGGGTCGGAGGCGGCGATCACTTCATCTCTCAGCATTTGCAATCGCGGTCGCAGCAACATGCGGTCCAGGTCGGTGGCCAGCGTCATGATGATGGGCCAGTCGTGGGGGACCAGGTCCTGGGCGTGCGCCAGGTTGTTGCGCAGGGATTCGAGTTCCTTTACCCGGATCTTGAACTGGCGGCGGGACTCCACTTGAGTGACTGAACAGAAGTGGCCGTTGCGGGCGAGCAGTTGGACTTTGTCGGACAGCTGCAGACACTCCTCGAGCCGGCAGGGGTGCCCCCGCCGCAGCCGCTCGGCGTGCAACGCCTCGGCCTTGGCCAAACGGCCTGGGGCCAGATGCTCCCGCCACGGCTGATTCGCATAGACCAGGCTGATGGCCACCGTGGCCCGCATGTCCAGCAGCGTGACCATCCCGAACAGCCACATTCGGCCAGGCGGCTTTTCGACCCCGGCCGGATGGATGACGCCGTTGACCTCGCCGAGGGTCCGGACGAAGAGGAACGGCTCGTCCGCCAGCCGGCCGATCACCAGGTGCAGCGGCATCTCGCCGTGGACCGTCTGCTCCGGACGGATGGGATCGGGCCCCGCGATCTCGTCAGTTGCGGTGTCCTGGCGGTGCAGGTGCCGCGTCACGAGTCCGTCCTCGCGGATTCCGGCGACGACGTATCCGCGGCGGTTCATCACTTCGCGGACGGCCGCCAGGTCGGCCTGCGCGTCGAAGGACGGCAGGGGGTCGGCGATGTCGGCGGCGTGGAAGGATGTGACGAAGAAATCCCAGAGCCGTTCGGCCGGTTCCATCACCTCAAAATCTTTCATCCCGGATACCTCCCGCGTCCGTTTGTCCGGCCGCCAGCGCCGCTATTGTGCCAGAATCGACGCAGGCAGGCAATCCACGATGCGGCCGGACCTTCGAACCATTTCGGCTGCCGCCCATTCAGGCTCTTGTATTCTGATCTTTGTTTTGTTAGCCTTGACCGAAAGAACGCATGGTCAACAAGGACTCGACAGACTCTTTAATAAGTACGAAACATTTTATTTCGGTATGAAATATCGTACTTCTTTGCCGTCTGCTGGCCGGCACATTTCCGGAGGGTGAAGGCTTTAATTAAAGATAATTCAGAATTTAGGATCGGTTGATCGGTCCACTACCTGAATGGCATCGATCATGCAATAACTTAAGGCTCGTATGTTATTATTAAGATCCTGCGTGTGAAGTTTGGGTCTACCAGCTGTCGATCAGTAAATGCGGGGAACGCGCAACGATTCGAATTGAAATCAATCAGCACTGAATCAATATTTCAAATCCAAATGAGGAGAAGAGACATGAACCGATTGATCCTGTTGATGGCGGCCAGCCTGATCCTCCTGCCGGCAATCGCCACTGACGCCGCGGCCCAGCGCTACGGCCAGTCGAGCACGGCCGGTGCCCTTGAAATCACTCCGTTCTTCGGCTACTCGTTCAGCAGCGGCATCGATGTCGCCAACGATTTCGGCGAGCTGTTCGTCGAGGAAGTCAATCCCGTCAGCGGTTACAGCTGGGGCGTCGCCGGCGACGTGTTCCTCGGCCGGAACCGGAACTTCGGCATCGGCTTCCAGTACGCCCAGCAGGACAGCGGGCTGGAGCTCAACTTCGCCGGCGGCGGCAAGGAGGAGATCGCCAGCATGCAGGTGCGCAACTACCACGCCACCTTTACCGCCCAGTTCCTGGACAACGACAGCAAGGTCCGTCCGTTCGTCTTCGGCGGCATCGGCGCCACCCAGTTCGCCCCGGGCGAATACCAGGGCACGGACATCGAAGGCGAAACCAAGTTCTCCACCACCTGGGGCGGCGGCGTGAAGGTGTTCTTCAGCGAGCACATCGGCACCCGGCTCATGGCCCGCTGGACGCCCACCTACATCTATTCGGAGTCCGAGGGGATCTGGTGCCACCCGTACTGGGGCTGCTGGGAGTACGGCGACGCCAAGTACGTGCACCAGTTCGAGCTCAGCGCCGGCCTGATCCTGCGCTTCTGATCCGGGCCGCGCCGCCCGACGCGTTTCGCCCGGCGGGCATGGCCCGCCGGGCGTTTTGAATCCTGACGACCCGCTCTGGAAAATGACAACGCCCGGCTTCGAGCCGGGCGTTTCGTTTTATCGGGATCGACCGAACGCTCATTTGCCGGTCGGCGGATATTTCTTGAACATCTTGCCCACGAGGTTGTTCACGTTCTTTTCCTGGTTCTTCGGATTGACCTTGACGCCGCCCGCGGCGTGCCAGATCCGGTGGCCGCTCTTGGCCTCGAACATCTCCACCACCAGGGTGCCCCGGAGCTCGTCGGTCACCCAGACTTGCTCGAATTTGGTGTTGCTAGTGGGGCCGCCCGGATCCACGGACTGGCCGCTGGATTTGAAGTCCACCGTCACGTAGTAGGCCAGGAAAACGTCCGCTTCGGCCGGAGTGGCCCGGAGCGCCAGCCCCTTTTTACCGAGCTCCTTGTTCACTGCGGCTTTGATGCGACCGTCCAGAACTTCCGCGCTGGTCCCCGGGATGGGGCCTTGCCCTTCGGCCAGGATGCGCCAGGCGTACGCCCGCACGTTGGCGAAGTCCGCGTCCCGGTCGTATTCGATCTTGATCTTCTGCGCCCCCACCGGGGCCAGCAACAGGGCCCCGAGACACATGCACCACATCAGCCGTTTCATGTTTTTTAACTCCTGCCGTCGGCCTTTCGCTGCCCCCATTGTATCCGATTTGCGGGAAATCCACCATCGGGCGTGTGAACGGGCGGGACCCGGCGGCGGAGGCCGGATCCAGCGCCCGCCGCCCGGTGAAGCGGCGGGCGCGGCGGTTCAATCGACGCGGACCGGTTGCGACCGCCGCGCGACCTCCATCGGGAACCAGACGGTCATCTCGCCGGGCCCGCGGTGGGACCAGGCGTAGTACGGTACCAGGGTGAGGCGTTCGCGGTTCTCGGCGCCGCGGCGCCGGCCATGCCCCGTGAGCAGCCCGATGCCGCCCAGGAGGTCGTCCCGGAACTCGAAGCGGAAGTCGACCCGGGACTCGGGGCCGATCGGAACGGCCATGTCGAGCACCCGGCCACCGTTGTCGGCACCTTCGGCGCAGAACACCACCGGCCCGCGCTGGAACGCCACCCGGCCCCGGTCAGCCGCCACCTCGTTGCGGGCTTCGACGGTCCGCACCGGCATCGGCAGGTGCAGCGTCACCGCATCTCCCGGGTGCCACTCCCGCTCGATGACGGCGAAGCCGCGGTCCATCCGCGGCGTCACCGGTTGGCCGTTGACGGCCAGCGTCACCGGCTCCATCCGCCGGTCGAGAAAGCGGTAGAGGCCGCCGGGAAGCGCTTCATGGCGAGCCCAGCCGGGGATGCGCAGGCGCAGGGTGAAGCGGGCTGCGGCGGCCGGCTCGATCCTGATCCGGATGTCCTCCTGCCACGGATAGCCGGACTGCTGGGTCAGGCGCAGCTCGATGCCGTCGAGTTTCAGGCGGGCCGTTCCGTTGACGAACTGGTTCACGTAAACGTCGCGGCCGGTTTGGGCGTACACGTAACCCGGCAGGGACGACATCAGGCGGGCGATATTGGGGGGGCAGCAGGCGCACTTGAACCAGGGAACCCGGGTGGCGCACTCTTCGTTGAACGGCGTCCGGCCGTCGCTGGCCAGGGGATTCGGATAGAAGAACCGGTCGCCGGACAGGCTGATGCCCGACAGGAAGCCGTTGTAAAGGATCCGCTCCAGCACGTCGAGGTAACGGCCATCGCCGGATAGGAGGAAGAGCCGCTGGTGCCACAGAATCTGGGCAATGGCGGCACAGGTTTCGTTGTAGGCCGTGGCGTTGGGCAGATCGAAATTGCCGCCGAAATCCTCGCCCGACTCGGATGAGCCCACGCCGCCCGTGAGATACATCTTCCGCCCTACCACGTTCCCCCACAACGCCTCGACGGCCTGGAGATATGATTTGTCCTTGGTCAGGGCGACGATGTCGGTCATGCCGGCGTACATGTAGCCGGCCCGAACGGCGTGCCCCACCGCCTCGGTTTGTTCCGTCACCGGGGCGTAGTCCTGGGCGTAGTAGCGGTTGTAGGGGGGCGTGAGCCAGTCGTAGACATAGAGCGTTCGCTTGTCCGCCCGGCCGCGCATGTCCAGGAAGAAGCGGGCCAGGTCGAGGTAGGCGCGCTTGCCGGTGGTCCGGTACAGTTTGACCAGGCCGATCTCGATCTCCTGGTGGCCGGGCACGTCGTTCCGCTTCCCCTCGCCGAAAGTGGCCAGCAGGAAGTCGGCGTTCTTGAGGGCGACGTCGAGCAACGTGCGCTTGCCGGTGGCCTGGTGGTGGGCGACGGCGGCCTCGTACATATGGCCGACGTTGTACAGCTCGTGGCTGTCGCGCAGGTTGGACCAGCGTTCGGCGCCGGCGCTCGCGGGCACGTTGGTGCCGAGGATGGTCCGGATCGTGTACAGGTAGCCGTCCGGCTCTTGGGCGGCGGCGATTTTGGCGATGATGCCGTCGAGCCGGGCGTCCAGCAACGGGTCGGGATGCTGGGCCAGGGTGTAGGCTGCGGCCTCGATGGTCTTGTAAACGTCGGAGTCGTCGTAGCGCAGTCCCTTGAAGGTGCCGTCCTGGAGCTTGCCGGCCACGGCGAAATTGTCGATCCGGCCGGTGTCCTGGCACTTCTGCAGCGCGAACGGGACGGTGACCGTACGGTTGGTTTCCAGGCGCGGGTGCCAGAAACCCGGCGCCAGCTGCACCGTGGTGAACGGGACCGGCACGATGGGGTAGTCCGGGCCGGCGCCGGCAGCGGCCGCGGACAGGATCAGGGCGACAGTCAGCACCAGCATCGGTTTCATGGTCGCTCCGGATGATGGCGGCCGGTGACGCCGGCGGCGCTACGGCCGAATGACGATGGCTCCGCCGGCGGTGATCTCGCCGACGCGGCGGCTCCACGGATAGTCAGGAAGTAGTTCCGCGAGCAGTGGCGCAACACTAGCGGGCGCGACCGCCAGGAGCAGCCCGCCGGACGTCTGGGCATCGTACAGCACGTTGACCAGTCCCTCGTCCACGGAGCCGTCCACCGTCACATGCGGCTGCAGGTATTCCATGTTGGCCACGCTGCCGCCGGGCATCTTCCACGCCCGCGCCAGCTCCAGTGCGGTGGGAAAGGCGGGAATGGCGTCCGCCGCGATCACCGCGCCCGTCCCGCTGGCTGCGCACATTTCCCGCAGGTGGCCCAGAAAGCCGAATCCGGTGATGTCCGTGACGGCGTGACACTCGTGCCGCAGCATGATCCGGGCCGCGGCGGCGTTGAGCTGCTCCATGACGGCGACGACCGGAGCGAGGTCCGCCTCGGCCAGGTCGTCGTTCTTGAGGGCGGTGGTCAGGATGCCGATGCCCAGCGGCTTGGTCAGGATGAGGGCGTCGCCGGGCCGGGCACCGCGGTTGAGCCGGAGGTCGGATCGCTTGACCACGCCGGTCACCGCCAATCCGTACTTCGGTTCGGGGTCATCGACGGTGTGGCCGCCGGCGATGACGATGCCGGCCTCAGCCGCCTTTTCGGCGCCGCCGCGAAAGATCTCGCCCAGCAGCGCCATGCCGAGCTTCTTCGGAAAGGCGGCGATGTTGAGTGCGGTCACGGGGGTTGCACCCATGGCATAGATGTCCGACAATGCGTTGGCCACCGCGATCTTGCCGAACAGGTAGGGATCGTCCACCACCGGGGTGAAGAAATCGACGGTGCACACCAGCAGCAGCCCGTCGGCGATTTCGTACACCGCGGCGTCGTCGGACGTCTCGTACCCCACCAGCAGGCGGGGATCATGAACGGTCGGCATGCCGGCCAGCGCCAAGCCCAGCTCCGCCGGGCTCATCTTGGACGCTCAACCGGCGCAGCGGACCAGCTGGGTCAGGCGGACACGTTCGTTCACCCGAATCGTTCCTCCGGCTCAGGGTTTGGACATCAGGGCCTGGATGCGAGGGTCCGGGAGGAAGGGCGCGAAATCCGGGTCCTCCTCGAGCTCCTTGAAATCCTTGAAGCCGTTGTCCACGGCCAGCTTCAGGAAGTAGACCACCTTTTCCAGGTCGTTGACTTGTGCGTACAGTTTGGCATAGTAAAAATTCCGCTTGGCGGGATCGATGTCCAGTGAGCCAATTTCCAGGCCGCCGCGGTCCTTCATTAGGTATTCCGGATCGATCTGGACCAGCTTGTGCATCGTGTCCACCGCCTGAAGGTATTTTTTCTGCGCGAAGTACGCGTTGGCCAGGTTGAAATAGGCAAGCAGAAACTGCGGATCCTTTTCGATGGCGTTCTTGTACTGCTTGATCGCTGACTTATACTGTTTGCGGACGTGGTAGATGGCCGCCAGGTTGTTGTAGGCCCGGGCGTAATTCTTGTCCATGCGGATGGAGCGTTTGAAGTAGGAGCGGGCGGCGTCGAAATTGCCCGTCTGCAGAAAAACGACGCCCAAAAAATTGGGGATCTCGGGATTCTTGGGATCCTCCTGCATGGCCTTGAGGAGGGCGTTGACGGCCTGGTCGTACTGCTTGAGGGCGATCTTGACCTTGGCCTTCTCCAGCTGCGGCGCCTTTTCGGCGGCGGCTGCCGCTTGCGCGGACAGGCTGCCGGTGGCGACGAGCAGCGTCACGACGAGGGTCAGGAGACGAACTCCGTTTCTGGACATGGCGAACCTCCCGATGCGGGGATTGTCCCTATTATACGGCGAGGGCCGCCAATGTTCACCTGAAAGCGCAGCCGCCGCCGGAGGAGGCGGCGTGAACACGGCGCCCGGATAGCTGCATCTATACCGAGCGCGCGTGGCGCGGGCGGCCGACACGGGCCGCTCGCGGCAACGATCCAGACGAAGGACAGGAGGCGAGACAATGAAGTGGTCGTGGCGGATCGGTACCGTTGCCGGCATCGGCGTGTACATCCATGCGACGTTTCTGCTGATTCTGGGGTGGGTGGTGCTCAGCCACTGGCTCCAGGGACACACTGCGGCCGCGACCGCCGGCGGCGTGCTGTTCACGCTGGCCCTGTTCGGCTGCGTGCTCCTGCACGAGTTCGGGCACGCCCTGATGGCGAAGAAGTATGGGATCCGCACGCGCGACATCACGCTGCTGCCCATCGGCGGCGTGGCCCGCCTGGAGCGCATGCCCGAGGACCCGCGCCAGGAGTTGTGGGTGGCGCTGGCCGGGCCGGCGGTCAACGTGGCCATCGCGGCGGCGCTGTTCGCCTGGCTGACCCTGAGTCATACGCTGGAGCCGCTGGAGTCGCTCGGCGTGGCCAGCGGCTCCTTCTGGGAGCGACTGCTGGTGCTCAACGTGTTTGTCGTGGTTTTCAACATGATCCCCGCCTTTCCGATGGACGGCGGCCGAGTGTTGCGCGCGCTGTTGGCCATGCGGCTGGAGTACACGCGGGCCACCCAGATCGCCGCCACGGTGGGGCAGGGATTGGCGCTGGTGTTCGGGTTTGTGGGATTGTTCACCAATCCGCTCCTGATGTTCATTGCCCTGTTCGTCTGGATCGGGGCGGGGCAGGAGGCCAGCATGGTCCAGATGAAATCCGCGCTGGGCGGCATCCCGGTGAGCCGAGCCATGATCACCGACTTTCAGACCTTGGCGGAGAACGACACGCTGGACGTGGCGGTGAGCCGCATCCTGGCCGGTTCCCAGCAGGATTTTCCCGTGCTGGACGACGGTCGCGTGGTGGGGGTGCTCACCCGGGACGCCCTGCTGAAGGCACTGTCCCGCGACGGGGTGTCCGCCAGCGTGGGCGCGGTGATGCGCCGCGACATCCGCCAGGTGGACGCCAACGACATGCTGGAGTTGGCGTTTGCCAACCTGCAGACGTGCGACTGCCACACGCTGCCCGTGCACCGCAACGGGCGGCTGGTGGGTCTGCTCACCGCCGACAACGTGGGCGAATTCCTGATGATCCAGGCCGCGGTCGCCGGCGCCCGGGCGGTGCGGAACGTGACGTAGGCGGTTTCCGCCGGGCACGGCGGCACGGCCGGCCCTGCACCAAGAGAAAACAGGGCGGACTGGTCGCCGCCACAATCCCCTTGCCTTGAACCCCGCGACCGTTCCATAATCCGGCTTCCATTCGGCCGTCGCGCCATGCGGCGATTCGATTCGCTGATCAGCTCCGCCCGAGGAGGTCGGCAAACGTGATGCAGACCCTGGAAGCTTGGCTCGGCGCCGCCAGCGACGTCGTCTGGGGCTGGCCCATGCTGGCGCTCCTGTTCGGCACCCACATCTTTCTGACCTTCCGACTGCGCTTCATCCAGGGCTACCTGGGCAAGGCCATCCGGCTATCCCTGAAGCGGGGCCGCGAGGGTTCCGGCGACATCAGCCAATTCGGCGCCCTGACCACGGCGCTGGCCGCCACCATCGGTACGGGGAACATCGTGGGCGTGGCCACCGCCGTGGCCGCCGGCGGCCCCGGCGCCGTGCTCTGGATGTGGCTCACGGGCGTGTTCGGCGTGGCCACCAAGTACGCCGAGGCGCTGCTCGCCGTGAAGTACCGCGTCGTCAACCGTGACGGGATGATGGCCGGCGGACCCATGTACGTGCTGGAACGCGGCCTCGGGCAGCGATGGCTCGGTGTGGTGTTCGCCCTGCTGACCGCTGTCACCGCCTTCGGCATCGGCAATATGGTCCAGGCCAACTCCATTTCCCAGATGGTCGCGACTACGTTCGGAATCTCCCCCTGGTGGACCGGCGGCGTGATGACCGTCCTGACCGCAGTGGTGATCCTGGGCGGGATCAAGTCCATCGCCCGGATCTGCGAGGCGCTGGTGCCGTTCATGGCCATCTTCTATGTCGTCGGTTGCCTGATCCTGCTGGCGATGGAATGGCATCGGCTCCCCCACACCCTGAGCCTGATCGTCCAGAGCGCGTTCACCGGACACGCGGCCGTGGGCGGCTTCCTGGGCGCCGGCATGCGCGAGGCCGTGCGCTTTGGCATCGCCCGGGGGCTGTTCTCCAATGAATCGGGCCTGGGGAGCGCGCCCATCGTCGCCGCCGCGGCCCAGACGAAAAATCCGGTGCGGCAGGCGCTGGTCTCCTCCACCGGCACGTTCTGGGACACGGTGGTGGTGTGCGCCATCACCGGTCTCGTCCTGGTCAACTCCATGGAGTGGACGAAAGGGCTGGTGGGGGCCGAGCTCACCCACGCCGCGTTCGCCGACCTGCCCGTGGTGGGGCCGGTCGTGCTCACCGTCGGACTCCTGACCTTCGTCTTCTCCACCATCCTGGGCTGGTCGTACTACGGCGAGAAGGCGGTGGAGTACCTGGCCGGCGCCCGGGCGGTGCCGCCGTACCGCTGGCTGTGGGTGGCCATGGTTCTGGTGGGCTCGGTGGTCACCCTGCCCATCGTCTGGTCGTTCGCCGACATCGCCAACGCCCTCATGGCCGTTCCCAACCTGGTGGCCCTGCTCCTGTTGAGCGGGGTGGCCGTGGCCGAGACCCGAACCTACCTGTGGAGCGGCAACCTGGAGGCGGAAGCGCCGCCGGTGGATAATCCCGAACGCAACTCCAAGGAGGTGCCCGAATGATCAGCGTGCGCAGCGACCTGGAAAATCTGCGGGCGCGACTGGGGCCGTCGCCGCTCGACGGCATTGTGGACGGCATCCACCATCTGCGGTACGTCGTGGGTGAAGGGCAAGCCGCGCCGCTGGTCGCCGAATACGCTACGCTGACCAACTTCCGGCCGGCGGGGAGTTTCCGTCACCGGGCCACGGGCCGCCGCCATCACGTGCTGCGGCTGGCCGGGGCAGCCGTCGGGATCGTGGTCGAGGAGCAGCCCGGGCCCCTGTCCGGCTTCCCCCGCCTGGCCGGCCTGGCCTTCCGCTGCGCCGACCTGGCCGCGGCGGAGCGCACGCTGGCCGGTTCGGGCGTGGCCAGCCGGCGGACGGACATGGGGATCGTCACCGATCCAATCCCGGGCCTGGACGACCGGTTCGCCTACACCGACAGCGCGGGCTACGACTGGTTCACCGGTGCCGACTTCGAGCCGCTAGAGCCGCCGGCGGTGGCCGAGCCGGTTCCGGCGCACACGGTGGGGGAAGTGGACCACATCGCCTACCGCATCCGGGCGGACGGCATCCGGGCCGCCGCCGAGTGGATCATGCGCCTGACTCCGTACCGCTACAGCGAGTGCTACACCGTCCACGGGGAGAAAGCGGAGACCACCGTCTACCGCCTCGGCGACCGCAAGCCGGCCATCGTCATCTCCTACGGCTGGGACCCGGAATCGGTGGTGGCGAAGTATGCGGCCAAGTACGGGCCGCGGGTGCACCACACCGCCTATTACACCCCCGGCATCCTGCCCACCGTGGCGGGGCAGCGGGGGCGAGGCCTCGGCTTCACCACTCCCGAGATCATCGGCAGCCCCGCGCGTGGCCTCTATCAAATTTTCACCGCCCCCTCGCCGTACAATCTCGAGATCACCGAATACATCGAGCGGTTCGGGGACTTCAAGGGGTTTTTTGACGCCGCCAACGTCGGCGACCTCATGACCTCCACACGTCCGTTCAATTGATCCGGCGTCGCTCGAATCGCCAGGGGAGGGGTGGCGCGCGGCACCGGCTGCGTCACCGCGGGGGCGTCGTGTAGGCGGAGAGACCCTCCTGCCGGAGGTCTTCGAACAGGGCCTCGAACGCGTCGATCAAATCGCTCCGGATCATCACCTCGAGCACATCGCCGTCGATCTCGTCGCGCGCCGCCGACTCGCGCATGATGGCGATGATCTCCTCTTTGGACATGGGCCGGCGGTAGGGGCGATCCTTGGCGCTGAGCGCTTCGTAGAAATCGGCGATGGCCAGGATGCGGGACTGGATGGGGATCCGGTCCCGCCCGGCGCCGTCCGGGTAGCCACGGCCGTTGAGCCGCTCATGGTGCTGGCCGGCGAACACCGGCACGTCGGCCAGGTGGCCCTTGAAGGGGATGTGGCTCAGCAATCGATTGGTCCACTCGACGTGGGTCTGCATGATGCGGCGCTGGTCCTCGGTGAGGGTGCCGCGGCGGATGGTCAGATTCTCTGTCTCGTCGGGGGTCAGGTAGGGGCGCTCGACGCCGTCGTCGAGGTAGGTCCGCCGGCTGATCGCCTGGACGCGGGCCAAGAGCGCCGGGTCGGCGTTTTCCGCCGGGACGTTGGCGCTGCGGACGGCTTCGAGAGCTCCGTCGAGCTCGGCGAGCCGCGCCGCCAGCTCGATGTTTCCAGCCGGCTCCAACGGCGCCCCGGCCTGGCGGCGAAGCAGTTCCCGGATCAGCCGGAAGCGCAGCTCCACCAACTCCAGCCGGTCCATCAGCGTCTCCAGCTTCGTCGCCTTGTCCATGATCCAGACCGGCGTGGTGATCTTGCCGATGTCGTGCAACCAGCCGGCGATCCGGATCGCCTCCATCTCCGGCTCGGAGAACCGGACTTCGGCCAGGGGCCCCTCGGCGGTGTCGTGGACCACCTGGGCCAGCATGGAGTTGAGGATGGCCACCCGCTGGATGTGGTTGCCGGTGTAATGGGACTTGGCGTCCACGGCGGCGGCCATCACCCGGATGACCGCCTCGAACAGGTCCTTCGTCTCCTGGATCAGGGTGACGTTGTCGATGGCCACCGCCGCCTGGGAGGCCAGCGCCTCGATGATGGCGGTGTCGTCGGTGCGGAACGGCACCACGGCGCCGGTGGCCGGGTCGACGGCGTTGAGGAGCTGCAGCACCCCGGTCACGGTCCCGGCGTGGTTCTTCATGGGCACCACCAGCATGGACCTTGAACGGTAGCCCGTCACCCGATCGTAGTGGCGGGGGCCGGAGAAGTCGAACTCGCGGGATTCGTACACGTCGGCGATGGCGACGGTCCGGCCCAGGATGGCGGCGTAGGCGCAGACGTTGGCCTTGTCGAGTTTCACCGGCTCCAGTCGGGTTTTTTCGCCAGTGGTGCCGCCGGTGGCGATGCCCAGCGTCGCGTTCTGGATCACCTCGAAATGGAGTCGGCCGTCCTGCAGCCGATACAGCGTGCCGGCGTCGGCGCCGGTGATCTCCCGGGTCGAGGTCAGAATCCGCTCCAGCAGGACGTCGAGTTTGCGCTCTGCCGACAAGGCGATGGAGATCTCGATCAGCCGGTTCATCCGGGCCTGGAAATCGCCGCCGCCCGAACCGGTGGACTCCTGGCGGTCGGTGGTGGGAGGCTGGCTCATCGGCGTGAACTCCTGATGGTCAACCGGGTGCTGCGGACGTTCGGGTATTCGAGAGTATATTACAATGAGGATCGGGTGAATGCAAACGGATCACACCGCGGCAGGAGTGGTGTCTATGAACGAGCGGTACGGGACGTCGGCGTACGGAGGGACGGGTTGGTCACCGCGTGGGGATTCCCACCGGGCGGAGATCGGCCGGATCTGGTCGGCGTGCGGGGTGGCCACCGAGTGGCATCTCCTGCGCACCGTGCTGCTGCACCGGCCGGGCGCCGAGATCGAGGAGCTGGCGGAACCGCTGGCCGTCCAGATGCTGGCGCAGCCGGATCCGGCACGGGCACGGGCGCAGCACGACCGCCTGGTCGCGGCTTTCCGCGCCGCGGGGGTGGCGGTCCAGCTCGTGGCGCCGACCGGTGCGGTGCCACCCAACCTGATGTTCGTCGCCGATCTGCTGTTCATGACCCCGGAGGGCGCGATCCTCGGGCGGCCGGCTTCGACAGTCCGGGCGGGTGAAGAGCGCCTCGTGGCCCGGCGGCTGGCGGAGTTGGGGGTGCCGGTCCTGCGCACCATCCGCGGCGGCGGGACATTCGAGGGGGCGGACGCCATGTGGCTGGACCCCGGCACCGTGCTGCTCGCCACTGGAGGGCGAACCAATGCCGCCGGAGCCGTCCAGGTGGCATCGATGCTGGCAGAGATGGGGGTCGCGGTGATCCGGGCGCCGCTGCCGCCCCGGTCCATGCATCTCATGGGACTCCTGCGGCTCGTGGACCACGACCTCGCCGTCGGCTGGCCGGGCGCGGTGCCGCCGGCGGCTGCCGCGGCGCTGCGCGCGCGGGAGGTCACCCTGCTGGAGCCGCCGCCGGGCCCGGAGCTGGACGATGGCCGGGCGCTGAACTTCGTGACGCTGGGGCCGCGGCGGATCCTCATGCCGGACGGCAATCCGGTCATCCAAGCGTTTCTGGAGCGGGCGGGGATCGAGTGCCTGACCACGCAGGTGGACGAACTGGCGAAGGCGGCCGGCGCCATCGGCTGCCTGACGGGCATTCTGGAACGGCTGCTGCCGGAAATCCCGCGGGGTGGCTCGAGGATGTGACATGCGGCCGCCTCAGGGCGGCCGCACCGCTGTCGAATGCTCGATGGGGGGAGAACGGCTCAGTAGTCTGTTATATCCAGGATCAGCTGCAGCAGATCGGTCGCGCCGGCCCGCCCGTCGCCGTCGTAATCGGGATCGGCGTCCTCGGGGAGCAGCAGATTGCCGGCCACGCAGTGGGCGAGCAATGTGATATCCTCAGCGTCGAAGGCGCCGTTGAGGTTCAGATCGCCCGGCTTGGGCGGCATGAGATACTCCGCCATCCTCCGCATCAGATCCAGCCGGGAATTGGCGCCGCTCCCCTCGGCCAATCCGCCGAATTCGAACGAGGCGGCGATCGCCTTGAACGGGTACCAGGTGCCCCAGTAGTTGTGGCCGGTGGTAGCGACGCCGCAGCCGAAGGCGGAGGGCGCGTTCTGCAGGATTTGCCAGCCGTCCGATGCGGGGACGATCTGGTCGATATTTTCGTTATCACCGACATACGCCAGGTCGAGCCCGGCGTACGGCGTCCCGGCGGCGCCCGTCACCGCGGTCAGGGGCGCGTTGCCGCTGCTGACGCAAGTGACGTTGAACCAGGGCTGGAGGATCTGATTTGCCGGCGACACGGACCAAACGTCGCCGCCTTCGAGGTACATGTTCTGACCCCAGGCCAGGGCGCGACGGAGATAGACGCCATCCAGGGTGGACAAGATGTGATCATGGGGTGACACGCCCAGACAGACGAACAGCACGGGAATCCCGTCCAGCTCGGACAAGTCGTACTCGGTGAAGCGGACGGCGTCGACACCGTTGGCGAGGAGGGCGGCCAGCACCACCGGTCCGCTGTTGGCGTTGCCGTCCAGATCGATGACGAGGGCCTGGGGCCGACGCAGGCGGTGCCAGAACCGGCCGTTGGCCGCGAAGCCGTTGCCGGCGAAATTCAGCGCGAACTCCAGCCGGTGGGCTTTGGGCGCATCCGGACTGGCGGTGACGGTGAACTCGGCATCCGCTTCGGCGCCATTGGCTAGGTCCGGGAGCGTGTCCGCCGGTTGGGTCACCGTCACGAGCGGGTCGGCGGACGCCAGGCCGACGGAAATGCCCGCAGCCGCGGTGCCGTGGTTGTGCACGGTGAGGCGGACGGTGGCGGTTTCACCCGGGTCGAGCACGCCGTTGCCGGCGGGGTCCACAACGACCGCGCTCTGGACGAGGGCCGGCGCGGCGGCGGGATCCGTCTCGGCCCAGACGCAGTCGCTGCCGATCTGCGCGGCGCCCCAGCGGATGTGCATGTAACCGTCCAGGCCCCAACTGGTACCCCAGCTGTTGCGCATGATCCAGTAGCCGTCACCGTTGTTGTCGTCCCAGCCCACCAGGAGCACGGCGTGGTTGGTGTAGACGGCGCCGGGGCCGTTGTAGATGCCGCCGGTGTACGCCTGGAACAGATCGTCCACGGCGACGGAGCAGGCGACCGGCCCGTGGTCGTAAATCGCCTGTTTGATCGCCTCCACTTCGTTGGCGACGCCGCCGCGGCGCGCCGGCTTGTAGGACTTGGAGACGGCGTCGCCGATGCACACGCCGTAGGGGAAGTCCATCTGCTTGTACGGGTACCAGGCCTCGAAAGTGACGCCCTGGGAGGCGAGGTAGAACATCGCGTTGGAGGTGAAGCCGCCGTTGCAGCCGCTGTTGCTGAACGGGCCGCCGCGGTTGCAGTCCACCAGCTGTTGTTCGGACAGGTTGACCACCTCGCCGTCCACCAGGAGGATCTGGCATTCCATGACGCCGACGGCGGCGAACGCCCAGCAGCTGCCGCAGCTGCCCTGGTTGCGCACCGGCGGCAGACCGCCGGCTTCGCGCCAGTCAAAATGGGCCGGCAGGGCCCGCTTGGCATCGATGGCGTCGGCGCCCTCAAGGCTCCAGTTGGGATCGTGGGGGCGCGTGCCGCACAGCGCCTCCAGCGGCAGGTCCAGTGCGGGGTTGTCCCCGACCGTGAAGGTGTAGCCATGCGCGGCGATCTCCCGGCGAAGCCGTTCCAGCAGCGCCCGCCGGTCGTCGGGCCGAACCTGGCCGAAAACGGGCGCTACGACGACCGCTGCGACGAGCAGGATGCTGCAGATGGTCAAGAGTCGGGTATGCATGATGATCCTTCCCCCGTAAGATATCGAGAAATTATAACGACTCGGCGGCCGTTTGACAACCGGATAGGGAGGCGAGTCGACACCCGCGGACCAGCGCCGCTGCATCCGCGTTGACTCGCGGGGACGGTGCGACTATACTCCAAATGCAGAAAGGCACTTTAAAAACCGGGACGGTCCGGACGGATAGCATGACGCCGCGCGGCCAGACAGCAAAACCCCACCGCATTCTCTACGGGCTGATTCTGTCCGCCCTGATCCTGCAGCTCCTAGTTCCTGTACTCCGGGTGGTGCTGTCCGCCGAGGCAGCTCCCGGATCCGGATTGGATTTCACCCAGGTGGACCATCCGCGCGGCGACGGCGAAGAGCCGCCGCGCGCGCCGGCCCGCAAGCCGCTGCGGCTTCTGCCGGCCCCGCCGGCCCCCGACGGCTTCGATTGTCGCGCGGCGGGACTCATCCCGACGATCGTCAGCGTGGCACCGCCGGTCGATGACGGCACCGCCGGCATCTGGTGCGACGCCGCCGGCATCGCGGCTGCAGGTGTCCGGCTGCTGCCGCTCCGCCGGGCGCCGCCCGCCCCCGCTAACTCCTGACCGCCCCGCCGGCGCTGCTCACAGCCGGCCGGCGCGGATGGCCGCTTCCCTCGATTGACCTGTTCCATGAACCCGGGACGCGGGACGCCGAGTATCGCGCCGCTGGCGCGGCAAAGGCGCCGGCGACCGGGCATCCAGTCAAGGAGTCAGTATGAAGCCGGATGTGATCGTGGTGTTGATTCTGGCCGCCTGCTTTTTCGGCGGCATCATATACCTGGCGCTGCGCAGCCAGAAGAACGCGCCGCCGCCCGAACCGCCGCCCCAGCCGGAAGACGTGAAGCCGGAGGCCGGGGAGGAGACGGGCAAGGGTAAGAAAAAGAGGAAGGGCGGACGCTGACCGTTCGTTCGACCCTGAGCATAGCGCGAGTGTGAACCGTGCGGCGACGCCCGGCGTTCCGGGCGCCGCCGCCGGCGGACAATGTCACTGGGTCTTGGGCAGAATGATCTCGACGCGGCGGTTGCGCGCCCGGCCTTCGGCGGTGTCGTTCGGCGCGACGGGCTGATCCGGGCCGAAGCCCTTGGCGGTCATCCGCGTCTCGGCCACTCCCATCTCTTTCAGGAAGGTCATGACGGAATTGGCGCGGGCCGCCGACAGCTTCTGGTTGGTTTCGGCGGAGCCGGTGGAATCGGTATGCCCTTCGACGCTCAGCGTCATCTCCTGCAGAAGGGTCAGAATTCCCGCCAGCTTGGCCAGCGAGTATTTGGCGTCGGTCTTCAGGGTGGCCTTGCCCGTGTCGAAGGTGATGTCGGACAGGCTGACCACGTAGCCCCGGGCCGTCTCTGTCGTGGCCGAAACCATGGCCAGGGCGCCCGACAGGCGGTTGGCCAGGGCGTCGCGCTCCGCCTTGAGCCGGGCCCGTTCCTGGTCCAGCTTGGCCAGCTCGCGCTTGGACTCGGCGATGGACGCTTCCGCCCGTCGCTGGGCTTCCTCGGCCTGCTTCCGGGCGGTTTCGGACTGTTGCAGCGACACCTCGGTTTTCCGGCGGGCGGTGTCAGCGTCGGTGGCCTGCTGCGTCAGGGCGGCCTTTTCCGCTTGGCGCTTGGCTTCGAGCGCGGCGGCGGCTTTCTCCTCGACGATGCGGAAATGCTCCTTCAGCGCCTGGCTGGCGAACTCGACGGCACGCCGCGCGCTGTCCTGACCGGCCTTGTTGCCCGCGCCCTTTTCGGTCAGCAGGTTGGTCGCCTGGGCCAGGGCGCTCTTGGCCGACTTGACGGCCTCGGGTAGGACCAGGTCCGTCTTGAACCGCTCTGCGAGTTCCACGGCCTTTTGGGCCTGTAGCAGTGTCACCGGAGTCGTGTTGGAATAGCTCATGCCGCGGATGGATTTGTTTTTGCAGGTGAAGAGTTCAGACTTGTCCACCAAGCCGGCGAAGGCGAACGTGCGGCTCTTGGCATCCTTCGGGGCGGGGGCGCCGGAGTAGAAGATCAGGATGTCGGACGGATTGCTGACCGGGGCGAGCGGTTCGGCGGTGATGACCAGGGCGAAATCTTTCTTCGCCGTGGCGAACCGGCTGCTGCCGTTCTTGTCGGAAGTGGCCACCTGGCCGAGATTCTCCACCTCGCCGGCGGGGGTTATCGCCCAGACGACGTAAGTGGTGATGTCGCCGCCGAACAGGATGGCGGGGACCAGGTTTTTGTACTCCATCTCGACCGTGATCTGGCCGGCCGCGCCTTTGACCTTGGCCTTGACTTCAGCAACCGGAGCGCGGTCGGTGGCCTGGAACGGCACTTTCACTTCTCGTTTTTCCGGGTAGACCGTCGTGGTCAGCTGGACATCCGCCGCGTAGAACGACGCGGTGAACAGGCCCAACATGAGTAATCCGAAAACAGAACGCATAGGTAGTTTCACTTTAGCCTCCTAAAAATTAATCAGTAGTTCAGAATAGTTACCTTGGATGCATAGATGAGAAGCGCGGGTGTGGTTTTGGGGTAGAATGCCACGCCGGGTAGGGCGGCTTTCCCCCGATACGGGACGCCGCGGGCGGCCGGCGGGACGAGGGCATCGATAGGCTGGTCGTGATCACCGCCCGTCACGCGGACGGCAACCCCCGTTGCGAAGCCCCGGATCGGCTCGCTGAACGACCGGGCCTTTGGAAGCGATGGGCATGGGGAAGGATGCGGTCGCACGCGCTCAAACTGTGGCGGTTTGAGTTTTGAGAGATGAGGGTTCACGATCGAGATCATGAGTCGTGCCTTTGCTCATGCCGTAATTGGAATTCTGATCAACGCGTCTTGTCTCGACATTTCAATCCCGATTGAGTGCTGTGTCAAGTGTCTTCTGCTAGACGGCGCCACCGGCCGCCCGCGAGCGGCTGCGTGCGGGTGTCTTCGCGGGCGCGCCACCAGGTAGGCCGATGCGCGCCGCATCGCCAACGCCGCAACAGCGGGCCGCACGTCTCGTTCCCGCCCTCCCAGAGCGGGCGCAGCCCACGGCCGGGCGTCAGAAATCGGGCCCCAGCGTGATGGTCAGTTCCCAGCGGCCCGATTCGCCCGCGCTCACGAACACTTGCAGGGGACCCAGCAGCGTGGTCAGCGCATAGCCCACGCCGCCGCCGTGGAAGTAGCGGTACGGCACCCCGAGTTCAATCATGCCGTCGGATAAATCCGGGTAGCGGGCGCCGGCCAGACCGTACCGGACCAGCAGGTACGCGTCGCTGCTCAGTCCGATGGCCGGGCTGGGAAAGCGCCGCCGATACTCGATCAGTCCGGTCCAGAGGTCCCGGCCGAAGATCTCGTCCACCGCGTAACCGGGGAGCGGCGTCGAAGCCATCCGCAGATCGTTCTGCCCACCGGCGAAATGCATGAAGTAGGCCGGCAGGTCGACGCCCCAGCCGGCGTAACCGGAGACATGCAGCACGTTATTTTCGGTCAGCGGCCAGTAGGCGGCAGCCGTCCCGGTGATGCGGGTGTAATCGAGATCGCCGCCGAGCCCGGGGAGCGCCCGGTCCACGTGCGCGTCGACGCGGAAGCCGGACCGGGGAAACGCCCACCGATCCAGGGTGTCCACCCCGGCGCCCACCCGGATGAAGGTGAGCCGGTCGCTGCCGCTCTCATCGAACCGCCCGTAGGTGGCCATGTTCGCCTTTTCGAAAACCAGCGCGCCGTACACGCCGACCGCATTGCCCAGGTCGACCGTGAGGCCGGTGGTGAATCCGTAATGCTTCTCGTCAAACACCTCCACCGGCTCTTCCTGATACAGGATCTTGTGGGGCGTGCGAGTGAAGAACAGCTCGTTGCGCCAGATCACGGGCACGCCCGCCGGTACCGGGGTGCGCAGGCCGAAGCGGAACTCCTTGAGCTGGCCCAGCAGCAGATCCAGCTCCAGGTCGGAACCGGTCCGCAGCACATTGCGGTCGCGCAACCGGGCCCGCCCGGTGAACTGGTAGTCGGTGTCGTAACGCAGGCCCAGGGTCAGCGACCCCTTGGGCAGCGTGTCCACCAGGTAGGCGAGCTCGGCCTCGCCGTTGTCCAGCTTCAGATCGTAGCCCACGGTGCGATAGCGGTCCATGGCGTAGATCTTCTCCGCGGAGCGCTCCAGCATGTCGGGAGTGGCCGGCTTGCCGAGCCGCGCGTCCGACTTGGTCAGCGCCTCGAGGGGATTGCCTGTGTCGTCGCCCACCAGCTCCACGACCTCCAGCGGCCGCGTGTAGCCCTGGCGGTCCGGCGCGGTGCGCGGCGGCGCGCCCGGCGCGGCGGCGAAGATCTCGCGGAGCCGGGGCAGGTCCGCCCGGGCGGCGTCGTACCCTTGCTGGATGAGTTCGCGGGCCAGGTGGAAGTCGGCGATGGAAAAATCGAGCACATCCGGAGCGACGACCAGATCCGCCATCGCCATGAGCCGCCGGTCCTTCTCCTGCCGGACGAGGGTGCTGGACTCATCCCAGATTTCGATGAGGTTCTTCAGCTTTTTCCGCTCCGGCGCGGTGGAGCCGGAAACGTTGACGGCGACGACCGCTGGATAGCCCCACTCGCGGGCGATGTCCACGGGGATGTTGTTGAGGATGCCGCCGTCCACCAGCAGCATGCCATCCAATTCGACGGGGGTGAACACCGAGGGGATCGAAATGCTGGCGCGCACGGCCTGGCTGAGGCGACCGCCGCTGAATGTGTGCGCCCGGCCGTGCCGGAGATCGGTGGCCACGCAGCGGAAGGGGCGTGGCAGCCGGTCGAAGTCGTGCACGTGCTGCACGCCCGCCGCGGTGAAGGCGCGATCGAGCTGCTTGATGACGCCCTGGCCGGCGATAATGCCCGACGGCAGATCCAGCGCCCGGCCTTCCAGGTACAGGGTGAGTCCCGGGAACCGGCCGGCCTCCTTCTGGTCGTAGTCCACCAGCCGCCGGTTCGGTTCCTCGCGGATCAGGTCCGCGTAGTCCATGGTCAGGAAGAAATCGGCAATCTGCTGGCTGGTGTAGCCGGCGCAGTACAGCGAACCCACCAGCGCCCCGGCGCTGGTGCCGACCACAGCCGCCGGCTCGAGTCCCTCCTCCTCCAGGGCCTTGAGCACGCCGATGTGCGCCAGCCCGCGGGCGCCGCCCCCGCCGAGCACCAGGCAGACGCCGTTCCGGCGCGGGGCCGGGTCGTTGGCCGCTCCGGCGCTCCCCCAAAGCAGGGCGAACGCCAGCAATCCCAGGATCACTCGATGTCCGTGCATGAATCCTCCGCCGGATGGGCCGCGTTGATGGCTTATTTCATCACATCGCCCCGACGAACGCCAAGAAGGGAAATCTGCCGGCGACGGTCGGTGCCGGCCGGCGAGTCGGTCGCTTGCGATCGGAGCGATATATATATAAGGAAGCAGCGGGAGACGGCGGCAGAAAATCAGCCGCTGAGCCGCTTGACAAAGATGACCTTGTCGTCGTCCGGGGCGTAGTAATCCTTCAAAACCGCCTCGATGCTGTAGCCGGTGCGAAGGTAGAATTCGCGGGTGGGCAGGTATTGCGGCCGCGATGCCGTCTCGATGTAGACGGCCCGGCCGGACATGGCCGCAATCCGCCGCTCGGACTCGCGCAGCAGGATCTTGCCGACACCCTGTCCGCGGTAATCATCGTGGACGCCGATCCAGTACAGGTCGAAGCTGCCGACGGTGCACGGGATGGACCCGAAGCAGGTGTAGCCGACCACCCGGCCATCCGCTTCGGCGAAGATGAAGTGATAGCCGCTCTCGGGGCCGTGCTCCAGCCCCGTCTCCACCAGCTCCACCGCCACGTCCACCTCGAAGGGATAGAAGAAACCGGCCGACTCCAGGATCTCCCGCACCCACCGGGGGTCGTCAGGCGTGGGCTGCTCACGAAACCGGACAGATTCGGGGTTCACGGTTGCCCTCCACGGCATGTCGGTCCAGTGCGTCCCGGACGATGCACCGGATCATCTGGGTGTAATTCAGGCCGACCCGGGCGGCGGCGGCGGCGAAGCCGCTGTATGGGGCGATGCAGGGATTGGCGTTGACTTCCAACACCCAGGGTTGACCCTGGGGATCCACCCGGAAGTCCACCCGGGCGTAACCGCCCAGCCCGAACGTTTGCCAGCAGTGTTCGGCGATCTCGCTGAGCTGCCGGAGCAGCGGTCGCTCCTCGGGCTCGAAATCGAAACTCCGCTCCGTGTGCAGGAATTCAAAACTCTCCTCGTCCCACTTGGCCTGGTAGTCGACCACCTTGTACTTGCCATCCGGATAGTCGAGAAACCGGATCTCCGGCACGGGCAGCACTTGGCCGGCCAGCACGGCGACGTTGAACTCCCGACCGTCGATGTAATGCTCGGCGAAATACTCCCGACCGGTCCGGATGCGCCGTTCATTGAGCAGATCGCGGATCGCCGACGTCTTCACCGTGACGATGGCGTCTTCCGTGAACCAGCTCGACGCGTGATCCCAGTTCGATTTGATGATGAACGTGTGCTTGCCCGGCGGCATGGTGCAATCGTCCTGCGACACCCACGGGGCGGTCTGGAACCCGGCGCCGCGCAGGACCCGCTTGGCGAGGATTTTATTCGTGCTGATGAACAGGGCCTCGGTGGGGCAGCCGGTGTAGGGAATCCCCAGATGATCCAGCAGCGACGCGCCCCAGTGCAGCAGCCGGCTGTCGTCGCTGACGGATTCCACCAGATTGAAGACGCAGCACGGGTCCGCTTCCCGGATCAAGTCGATGGTGCGGGGGATGTTCAGATCGAAGGTGACCACCGTCGGCTCATAGCGCAGCTTCTTCAGCGCTTGCCGGACGGCGTTCACCTGGTCGAGCAGGTTCTTGTCGTCCTCGGGAGCGTCCGGGAGGACCGGGTTGTGCAGGATGACCACGCGTTTGTTTTTTTTCATGCGCTCAGCCTCTCGCGGGCGGACTCCATGATCTGTTCGATGAGCTGCCCGTACGCGATCCCGGACAACCGGCAGATGATCGGCAGGTCGGAATCAACCGGGTGGAGTCCCGCCAGCGGATTCACCTCCAGAAAGTTTGGTATGCCGGCCGCGTCCAGGCGGATATCCACGCGTCCGGCGTCGCGGCAACCCAGGCCCCGCCAGACGCGCAGCGCCAGGTCCAGGCACGGTTGCGCCAGCTCGCCCTCGAGCCGGCTGTAGTCGACGAGGTCCCGGTAATTTTTCTTGGTGGCAAACGAGTAGGCGTCGGTCTCCGCGTGTCCGCGCACCGACACCTCGAGCACACCGACGGCGCGCGCGCGGCGTCCGGTGCCCAGCACGCCCACCGTGAACTCGCGTCCCGGCAGGTACGTCTCCACCAGTACCGGCTGGTGGAAGGTGCGCAGCAGTTCGACGCAGACATCCGGCAGGTCGCCGGGTTCGGTGACCTTGGAACGGGCGTTGATGCCCTTGCTGGTGCCTTCGGCCACCGGCTTCACGAACAGGGGACACGGCAGTGCGACGGCGACGGCGTCGAGGCGGTCCGCCACGACGGCGAAGTCCGGCGTCGGCACACCCAGGTCGCGCACGGCGTGCTTGGCCAGACCCTTGTGCAGCGACAAGCCGAGCACCACCGGATCGGAGAACGTGTAGGGAATGCGGTACGCGTCAAGCAGCGCCGGCACCAGCGATTCCCGTCCGAGGCCGTGCAGTCCCTCGGCGATGTTGAAGACCATGTCCCAGCGGTCGCCGTCGGCCAGGCGGGCTATCAGCCGGCGGGCGTTGCCGATCCGGTCGGTGGCGTGGCCCGCCGCGGCCAGCGCCGTTTCGATCGCCACGATGGTGTCAACCTGGTCGAACTCGGCGGCGGCCTCTTCGGAAAAACCTTCCGCCAGATAATCGTCCTTCAGGTCGTAAGCGATCCCGATGCGCATGCGTTCATCCTTGCGATTGGAGCGAGCGGGTGATAAGTTCCGCTCCGGTTTGCAACAGCCGACCGGCCGCCACCGGGTTGCTGAGATCGTTCTGTGCGCGCGCTCGTATTGTCCACATGGGAACGTTCGATCCGCGAACGTATGACTACTTTAGATAGAAGACGGAAGAGTGTCAACAATAAAACGGCCACGTCGTCGGCGATGACGCGCATCACGGCGCGATGGTCGCCGCAATGCGCGCAATGGCCCGCTGTGATCTTGCCCGGTGATACCGGTAGGAGCGCAGCAGCCGCGGCGCGGTCCCTCTCTCGCCGGCGATCTCACCCGGTTCGAAGCCCATGCGGTGGGCGGTGGCGAGCAGCCGGTCCCGCAGGATGTGATCCGCCTCGGTCTGCGACAGCGAGTACGTGTCGCGGAAATACCGCATGAAGCGATAGGCCCGCGCCAGCGTTCGCAGATCGGCCGCCTGCGCCGGCAGGGCGTCCGCCAGCGTCTCGCACGCCGCCCAGAGCGTCGGCTCCCGGCGCCCGATGCGGGCCAGCGCGGCGGTCACCACCGACTGGATGTCGCGCAACGCGCCCGGATCCTCGCGGACGTTCACCGTGTCGCCGCGCCGGCTGAGCTGATACGCCCGCCGTTCGTCGATTTCCGCGAGCATGTCGCGGATGAAGCGGTCCGGTTGCCGGAACAGGTGGCGGTCCAGCAGCTCGCCGATCGCGGCGTCGAACGAGTGGCTGCCGATCATCAGGCGGCTGCCCATCAGCAGCGACAGCTCGATGAAATCGTGCTCGCGCGGCGTGGCCAGAAACGCTTCGAGCCGGTCCAGCGAGAAGGCGAACGTGCCGAAGAACTCCGTCAGGCGGTGGTGGGGCATGATGCCGCGGCGGGTCAGCTCGCGATTCAAATCGTTGATCAGACCGATGGCGTAGCGGCCGAATTCCGGGCTTCGCTCCCGGGTCAGCACGAAGAGATCCAAGTCCTGTTCGAACGCCTCTTCGCGGGCGTAGCCGCCCGCGCAGAAAACGGCGAGCGGTTGATCATCCTCGTCGCGCTCGCGGTAGTGCAGACCGGCCAGGCCCTGCGCTTCCACCTGCCACTGGCACGCCCGGTAGAGCCAGCGGAAGTACCGGCGGAAAAACTCGTGGTACACACCGTACAGCAGCTTCAGGTCGCCGGGCTGGCTCACGGCCAGGAGGCCGCAGCGGCAGAAGCCGAATTCGTAGTAGACGCCGAGCCGGCGCTTGAGCTCCTCCGGTCCGTCGGCATCGGCCAGCTCGGCCCACAGAGTGTCGGCGGTGCCCCGCAGGTAATCGCGGTCGTCGGGATGCGTCACGATCTCCGGCTGCTCCCGCGACACGCGGGCGAAGCAGCGGCGGTAATGGTTGGAGGAGAAGGCCAGCAGGTCGCACAGCAGACTGAACCGCTTGCTGGCGCGCGCATCGACGGCGGACTGGGTGTCGGGGTGCCCGGCGAGCTGGCGGAGTCGGAGCAGCTGATCCCGATCGAACCCCAGCAGGAACTCTGTGACAGTTCCCGGCCGGTGGGGCAGGATCTCGATCAGCGCGGCCAGTCGGCCCGGCCGGGTGGCGAAATGTTCCAGCAGCCACTCCCGGGTGAACGCCGCGTACCGCGCGAAGGTCGGGCGGTCGGCGACGCTCTGGAACAGCACGGCTGTCTGCACGATCGAATCCATGTCGAAAGCGAGCAGGCGGAGCAGCCGTTCGAACGCCGGCGGCTGCTGCTCTTCGGGGAGCTGCTCCAGGCTGTTCATGATGGTCTGGATCGCGGCGCCCGAATCGCGGGCCAGGAGCTGGAAGATGTCGTCCCAGTAGATCATGCCCAGGTAGACCTGGAACAGCAGGAGGATGTTGAGGAAGATGTTGTCGGTCCAGGCCACGGGGTAATCCGCCGGCCGGCCGCCCGCCGTGATCTGGTTGAACACGGTCACGCGCTGGAGGTGCTGGTTGACCATGGCCAGCGCCTGGGGCGCCAGGGTGCGCAGCCGGTCCAGTTCCTCGTAGTAATGGGTCAGCAGCCGCAGGGCGGGCCGGACCGGTCCCTGCGGGGCGAAGCCCAGCGCCTCGGCGACGCGGTCCAGGTGCCGGACGGCCACGGCGTCGTTGCTGTCGAAGGTGTCCTCCACCGAGACCATGAGCTGGTACACATAGAAGAACATCTCGATGAAGCTGAACACGTCCTGGAGGCCGGCGTAGAGCCCCGCGTTTCCCGGATCGCGGACCTTGAGCAGTTCCAGCGTCTCGCGCGAACCGTGGGCGCGGATGTCATGGATGGTCTTCAGCATGTTGGTGAGGTTGTGAATGAGCCGGAGCCCGTGGGTCTTGGGACTGACCCACGGTGAGCTCAGATCGAAGCGGAGCTGCTCGTGCACCTCGCCGATCATGCCGCGCAGGTAGCCTTCGTGGAGGCGGGGCCGACCCTGCTCGTGGTAGAACAGGTCGATGATCTCGCGTTCCACGTCGGCGATGAGGCTCTCGTCGCCCACGAGCCGCTCCGTCAGGAGCAGCTCGGAGATCAGCACGAAATTATGCGCGCCGCGGCGCAGATAGGTGCGGATGTCATCGATGGTGGTCAGGAAGGTTCGGCCCACCGTCTTCTCGGCCAGGTAGAAATGCATCTTGGTGGCGTAGCGGAAAAACTCCGCGCCCACGGCGCTGACCACGGGATTCCAGCGGGTGGCGTCCACGTCGGGGCGGGCGAAGATGGCGATGTCCAGGTCGTCCTGGTCCAGGATCATGCCGACGTTGCAGAAGGCCACGCCGTCGAGCGGTTCGCCGCGGGCACAGGTCTCCGCCAGCGCGCCGAGATAGGCGGTGATCAGGTCGCGCAGCTGGAACCGCAGCCGGGTGAGGATCTGGTGGTAGACCGGCAGCCGGTCGCGGGCCGCGGCGGCATCGCGGCGGAGCGTGTGGATGCTCAGGGCGTGGAGGTGGAGGACCTGGAAGGCGAAGTAGGTGCCCAGAAAGGTGCGCTGCTCGCCGTCGTCCTGCGCCGCCCGGATCACCGCGGCCATCTCCCGCCGGTAGTTGTGCGCCTTGCGCCAGAGATGCACCCGCTCGGAGCCGCTGGTGGCGTCAAGACGCTGGCGCAGATCCGGTCCGTGGTCCCGGATGATCCGGGCGTACTTCTGATAGTAATTCGACAGCTGGGCCAGTTCACCGGCGAGTTCTTCGTAGGCCTCGAACATGATGCCTCCCGGAGCCGCCACTCAGTCGTCCGCCGCGTCGGGGAGCGCCGGCCGGACCGTGATCGTGCGGGCGTTGCGGATGCGCACGGTGCCCGTCTTGACTCCGCCGGGCTTGCGCACGTCGCGGACGCGGCACATGGTCACGCCGACGTTCCCGCCGGCGCGCATCCGCGAATACCAGGCGGCGATTGCGGCCGCCTCGCGGATGCTGTCGCGGTCGGCGTCACCGTCGGCCGGCGCGCGCAGGACCACATGGGAGCCGGAGAAGCCGTGGACGTGGAACCAGTAGTCGCCCGGCTGCCCGAGCCGGAAGGTGACCGCCTCGTTGCTGACGTCGTCCTGGCCCGCCAGGATCTCCAAGCCGGCGCTGCTGGTGAAGCGCTTGACTCTCATGGGGCGAATGTATCATGAATCGGGGCCGTTTTCACGGGGACCGGAGGGAAACGGCGCGGTCATGTTATCTTGAACATCGGCGCCCGGCTCCCGTATATTCTATTTCCGCGCCGGCGGCCTGGCCGGCGGTGTGTGCAGGCGGGCCGGACGGGACGGACGGAACGACAGCGGTGCACCCTCCCCGACAGTCCGCAGATCCTGATGCCGCGCGATCCCGGAACGCTCCGCGAGGAGCGGACATGTGCCGGGGGCGCGCGCCGTCATCATTCCACGAGGTGATCATGAGCGATCGCAAAATGACGGGTCGGTGGGTGTGGTTGGCCGCCGTGGCGGTGGTCGTGTGCGGTTGGGGCGCGGCCCCCTGGGTCTCGGCCGACGAGGGGATGTGGACGTATGACAATCCGCCCCTGCGGCTGCTGGCGGACCAGTATGGTTTCCAGCCCGATGCGGCCTGGCTGGAGCATGTCCGCCTGGCCAGCGTCCGGGTGGGCTCCGGCGGGTCCGGCTCGTTCGTCAGCCCCGACGGGTTGATCCTGACGAACCACCATGTGGGTCTGGGCCAGATCCAGAAGCTGTCCACCCGGGAACGGGATCTGGTGCGCGACGGTTTCTACGCCCGGACCCGCGCCGAGGAGTTGAAGTGTCCGGACCAGGAGGTCCGCGTGCTCGTGTCCATGGAGGACGTCACCGCCCGCGTGCTGGGCGCGGTTCCGGCCGGCGCCACCGGCCCGGAGGCGTTGAAGGCCCGCCGGACCGAGATCGCCCGGTTGGAGAAGGAGGGCCACGCGCAGACCGGCCTCGACTGCGCGGTGATCGCGCTGTACCATGGCGGCGAGTACTGGCTGTACCGGTACCGCAAGTACACCGACGTGCGCCTGGTGTTCTGCCCGGAGCAGCAGGCCGCGTTCTTCGGCGGCGACGCCGACAACTTCACCTATCCCCGCCATGACCTCGACCTGACCATCTTCCGGGTGTACGACAACGGCCAGCCGCTGCAGGTGAAACACTACCTGAAGTGGAACGTCGCCGGCGCCGCCGACGGCGAGCTGGTGTTCGTGTCGGGCCACCCGGCGCGGACGAACCGCCTCTACACGCTGGCGGAGCTGGAGCTGCAGCGCGACTTGCTGCTGCCCCGCCGCATCGACTCCCTGAAACGGATGCTGGGCGTGTTCCGGGCCTACGCGGCGCGCGGATCCGAGGAGGCCCGGCAGGCGCTGGGCGGGATCTTCGGTGTCGAGAATTCGCTCAAGTCGACCACGGGCGAGTACGAGGGGATGCTGAACCGCAGCCTGCTGGACCGCAAGGCCGCCGAGGAAAAGGATTTCCGCGCCAGGGTCGCCGCCAATCCCGAATGGCAGAAGGAGTATGGTGGCGCCTGGGAGGCGATCGCCGCGACGACGCAACTGCGGCGTGAACACGTTGCCACCCTCGAGTATCAGTCGCTGGGCGGGTACCGATCGCGTCTGTCCTCGAACGCCCTGACCCTCGTGCAGTACGCGGCCGAGATCGGCAAGCCGGATGCCGAGCGCCTCGAGGGCTTCCATGACGCCGACCTGGAGACGCTGCGGTTCCGCCTCCTGTCGCGGGCGCCCGTCTACCCGGCGCTCGAAGAGGTGCTCCTAGCCGACTTCCTGCTCCAGGCCCGGGAGGAGCTCGGTGCGGACGACGCGTACGTGAAGGTGCTCTTGGGCGGCGGCGAGCCGGCCGAGGTGGCGCACCGGCTCATCGGGGGAACCGGCCTGGCCGATCCCAAGATCCGGCAGCGGCTGTTCGAGGGCGGCGCAGCGGCGGTGGCCGCGAGCGACGACCCGCTCATCGTGCTGGCCCGCCAGGTGGCGCCCATCCTCCGCGAGCGGAAGCAGTGGTACGAGGCGAACATCACCAGCGTCGAGGTGGCCGCGAGCGAGCAGATCGGCCGGGCGCGCTTCGCCGTGTACGGCAAGAACGCCTACCCCGATGCCACCGGCACGCTCCGCCTGAGCTACGGAACCGTCGCCGGCTACCCGATGAACGGCACGCAGGCCCCGCCGCTCACCACCTTCCACGGCCTGTACGACCGGGCGCTCGGCTTCGGTCTGAAGCCCCCGTACGATTTGCCGGCCCGCTTCCTCGAGCGCAAGGACAAGGTCCGGATGGAAACGCCGCTGAACTTCGTCTGCACCTGCGACATCATCGGCGGCAATTCCGGCTCGCCGGTGGTCAACCGGGCCGGCGAGCTGGTGGGCCTGGTATTCGACGGCAACATCGAGAGCCTGCCGGGCCGCTTCGTCTTCGACATGACGGCGAACCGGACCGTGTCGGTGCACGCCGGCGGAATGATCCACGCCCTGCGGGTGCTCTACGATGCCGGCCCCCTGGCCGACGAAATCGTAGGAGCCACCGCCGGAACGCGATAGGTCGCGCGCCGGTCGGTCTCTGGTATTGAAATCAGTTGACGGGACCCGGGGGTTTGGCCCCGGGTCCCGTTTTTTGTGCGGAAGGGTTCCGTCCCCGACGGGTCGCGTCGGGTCAGCCGCGCCGTTTCAGCGCGCGCGGGATCAGCGCCACGCCCACTGCCACCGCCAGCAGCAGCGCCGCGGAGAGCAGCCAGTTGGCGGTGTACGTCACCAGCCGGGTCGGATCGTCGTACGCCCGCTCGGCGAAGGCGAACCGCTGCAGGAGCTGCATTCCCACCACCTTTACCGCGAGCAGCGCGAAGGCCCCGCCGATGAGGATGCCCGGCAGCGTCGTGCGGAAGCGCCAGAACGCCGCCGCGGCCGCCGCGGCGTACACGACGACCCAGAGGAAGCTCACGGCCATCCAGAGCCAGCCCAGCGACAGGCTATCCATGGCGCACCTCCCCGGCCGCCGCGGCGGGTGGTCCGGCGGGACGGAACATGAAGAGCCCGGCGGCGAAGAGTGCGGTCAGCAGGATCTCCGCCGCGGCCAGGCCGAGCTCCACCCATTGGAATCCGTTGGCGCTGAACCGGCCGACGAGCGCCGCCGCGCCGAATTCGACAACCCAGCGCGTCAGGCCGGCGGCGAACAGTCCGGCGCAGGCAACGGCGAGCACCCAGGCCGCCGCCGCGCCCTGCCGGCGCCGGGTGCAAATGGCGGCCACCACCACGGCGACGGCGAGCAGGATGAGATCGATCACGCTGAGGAACGCACTGGATACCTGAAACATGATCTGGACGGCGTCAGGATTCATCGATAGCCTCCAGGCGACGAGTCGATCATTCGAGCTTCGGCGGAGACGCCTGCGGGCTCCGATCCGTCGGGACCGGCCGGGACGCCGCATCGGCGTCCGCCGGGGACCGGCTTTCCAGCTTGAGCTTCTGCTTCACCGCAACCACGTCCGTCATGGATCTCTCCCGGGAAGCGAGTTGCTCCAACAGGTCGGCGAATCGGAGTTTGACGGAATTATAACACGGCCGGACTGGTGCGGCTAGCCGGCCGGAATGACATAACCCAGTATGGCCCAATAGTGAAACGCGCTGCCGGCCAGCACGAAGCCGTGCCAGATGGCGTGCTGGTAAGGAAGCCGCCGCCAGACATAGAACCCGATGCCTGCAGTATAGGCGATGCCGCCGAGCAGGAGCAGGAGCAGGCCGCCCGGGGCCACCGCCGCAACGAGCGGCCGCACGGCCACCACCGCCGCCCAGCCCATGGCGATGTAGAGGACCAGCGACAGGGCAGTCCAGCGGTGCAGCAGGCGGGACTGGCCGGCGATCCCCGCCAGCGCCAGCCCCCAGACGACGCCGAAGAGCGACCAGCCCCACGGTCCGCGCAGGCTCACCAGGGTGAACGGGGTGTAGGTGCCGGCGATGAGCAGGAAGATGGCCACGTGGTCGATGAAGCGGAACACCCGCTTGGCGCGCGGATGGGCGATGCTGTGGTACAGCGTGGAGGCGGTGTACAGCAGCACCAGGGTCACGCCGAAAATGACGGCGCTCGCCAGGCGCCAGCCGTCGCCGGTGGCGGCGGCCGCGGCGACCAGGATCACCAGCCCCGCGACGGCGGCCAGGGCCCCCGCCCCGTGGATGGCGCTGTTGGCGATCTCTTCACCGACGCTGTACCGCCGGTCGCTGCCCGCGTCCCGCATGACCGTGCCTCCGGCTGGTATTATACGTCCATCCGCTCCCGGCGGCGGCGGCGAACCGGCCGCGGATCGAACCTTCATTAATATAGAGCCCGTCATTTTGGCCATTTATCACTCGGACTGGGGTACAATATACGCAGACTGTCGGAAACACACGCAAGGAAATCTCATTGAACTTCAACAATTTTCCGAAATTCCAGCTACCCAGACTGCAGCTGCCGCGCCTGGACCTGCCCGAATGGATCGCACCGAAAAAGGATTTGCCGCCGCTGGCCATCGGTGACTTGCGGGCCGCGGTGCCCATCGTGCAGGGCGGCATGGGCGTGGGCATCTCGCTGGCGGGGCTGGCGGCCGCCGTGGCCGAAGCCGGCGGAATCGGCGTCATCGCCGCCAACGCCATCGGTATGATCGAGCCTGACTACTACGACGACGGCCGCGCCGCCGACCAGCGGGCGCTCCGGAGCGAGATCCGCCGCGCCCGCGCCCGCACCCGCGGGGTGATCGGGGTCAACCTGATGGTGGCGGTGAACGACTTCCACGAGCTGCTCCAGGTGGTCGTGGAGGAGCGGCCCGACATCGTCTTCCTTGGCGCCGGCCTGCCGCTGCGGGGCATCCCGGTGGCGGCGCTGCGGGCGGCCAACGTCAAGGTCGCCCCCATCGTGAGCTCCGGCCGGGCGGCGCGCCTGATCTTCACCCACTGGCGGAAGAGCTACGGCGACGTGCCCGACGCGGTGGTGGTGGAGGGCCCGCTGGCCGGCGGCCACCTGGGCTTCAAACCGGAGCAGATCGACGACCCGGCGTACGCGCTGGAGCGGATCGTTCCCGACGTGATCGCCGAAGTCCGTCCGTTCGAGGCCGGTTGCGGCCGCGCGATCCCGGTCATCGCCGGCGGCGGCGTGTACACCGGCGCCGACATCCACCGGATCCTCCGGCTCGGGGCGCGGGGCGTGCAGCTCGGCACCCGCTTCGTCGCCACCGACGAGTGCGACGCCGACCCGCGCTTCAAGGAGGCGTATGTCCGGTGCCGGGCAGAGGACATCGTCATCATCAAGAGCCCGGTGGGGCTGCCCGGCCGGGCGATCCGCAATCCCTTCCTCGAAGAGGTCGCCCGCGGCGCGCGCCGGTCGTTCCGCTGCCCGTGGCGCTGCCTGGAGAGCTGCGACGCCCGGGCGGCCGCCTACTGCATCTCGCTGGCGCTGGATAGCGCGCGGCAGGGGCGCCTGGACGAAGGGTTCGCCTTCGCCGGCGCCAACGCGCATCGGGTGGACCGGATCGTGCCGGTGCGGGAACTCATGGACGGCCTGAAGGCGGAGTACGCGGCCGCCGTCGAAGCCGCGGCGCGGTCCATCGGCGACGAGTACGCCCGCCTGGTGGAGCGTTGGAAGGGCCTTAAAGACGAGTACGGGGCGGCGGTGGCCCGCCTGGCCGAGCTCCGGGATGAGTACGAGCGGGCCTGGAACGAGCGGATCGCCCGCTTGAAGAACGACTACGAAAACGTGTGGCCCGATAAAATCGCGGCGCTGCGGGCGGAGTACGAGGGGGCTTGGAACGAGAAAGCGGCCGCGGTGCGGGAGCAGTACGAAGCCGCCGTCGCCGCGCTGGAACAGCTGCGGGCCGGCGGGCTGGACCTGCAGGCGGAGCCGCGCTAGCGGCGCGGGCACGTCGCCACCGGCGCCGGTGCGCCCTGGCGGATGCGGAGGGACGCGATTTCACGGAGGCGCAGGCCCCATGGCAGGAAAACCGGATCGCGGGCGCCTCGCGCTGGCATGGGTCTGCATCGCCCTCGGCGCAATCGTCCTCGGCTTCATGACCGTCCAGTACCTGTCGCTGGCGTTCGTCGGCGGCATGCTGATGCCGGAGATCGGCGTGCTGGCCTGGCTGCAGGGATTCACCGTGGCGCTGGTCTCGGTGCCCGGCATCGGCGCCACGCTCCTGTTCGTCCTCGGTCTTCTCCTGATCATCCGCGCCCGCGGGTAGACCGGCTCAACGCATCTCGACATTCAATACCTGCCGGTGGGTGAGCGGGGAGGTGTGCCGTCCGTCGTCGGGCGATCCGCCGGCGGCCGCGGCGTCCGCCGGGAGGGCGTAATGGAGAGCCCGCAGGAACGGCCAGCGCCCCGCACCCGCCGCCGCGATCACCGCCGCGACGGCGCGAATAGCCGCCGCGAGTGAGCCGGGGGGAGCGTACGCCGCATCCGGAATCAGCAGCCGGCCCAGTTCCCCGGGCGGCGTGTCGACGGCCTGTGCCGGGAGGGCCGACCACGCGGCGGCGATGGCGCCCACTTCACCAGACAGGCCCGCCGCGACCACGGCGCTGCCGCGGCTGACGATCAGCGCGGGCGGGTCGGCCGTGCCGGGCGGCCGCCAGGCGAGGTGGCGCGGGAAGGGTCCCGTCGGGGCGGGCCCCCAGCCGAGGGGCGCCAGCACCTCCGCGAGCCGTGGGCAGAGGGGGCACTCGGCGTGGACCGCGCCGTTCCGCCAGACCGGCCGTTCCTCCCCCTTGTCCAGATTGACGCGCAGCGGCAGCAGCTCCAGCAGGGCCAGTCGGTCCGGCGGTCGCCCCGTCACCTCGGTCACCCACCGCCAGACCCGCATGAATTCGCCGTGGTCATGCGACAGGCTGAACAGCGCCGTGAGGGGGTCGATGGTGGCAGGGTCAAGAAAGTGAATCATCGGTTGCCTCAACGATTTGGAAGATGGCCCGCTTGCCGGCGGACCATGCCGCCCAGCGCCCGAAGTGATACGGCCGCCGTGTGTTTGGCCAGCGGATAATTCTCGGTGCCGGGATCGACGACCAACCGGCCATCAGGGGCCAGGCCGGCGCTCGCCTGATGAAATCCCCGGTTCGGTCGCGGGGTGAGACTGTGCGTGATGTCCACCGTCCCGAGCGCTCCGCCGGAAGCAAAACACCGGCGCGTCTTTGAAATCATGGACTGTCGTTTCCTGTTTTGCATGGATCATTCAACGGTGCGACGGGTCACCGCCATTTTTTTTCGTACGACAGCGAGAACGCGTCCTCGATGAGGCGGGCGACGTTGGTGCTGCAGCAGTTGATGCCCGCCTGTTCCGGATGCCCGCTCCGGACCAGGTGGCGCAGCTCCGCCATCCGGGCGGAGTGGTCGGTGGCGCTTTGCAGCGCCCCGCAGTCGAAGCGGAGCTCGTGCACCACCTCGTAGCCGACGGGATGCTGGAAGCCCATGTGGACGTAGAACTCCTGGATGAAATCCCGGGCGATGACCACGCCGCCGGAATACGGCACGGGATGGAAGAGGTCCTGGTATTCCCACAAGCCCATGGAGTCGGGCTTGTCTCCGGGCGGGATGCCGTCCCAGGCCGCCGGCGGATTCGGCCCGGCGAGCAGGCCGAGCCGAACCAGGTACAGGCGCCCGTCGCGGACCGCGTAGTGGCCCACGTGCCCGCGCCAGCAGGCGGTGCAGGCGGCGGCCGGCTGTCCTTCGCGCAGGCCGAGCGCGTCGGGGTGGAACGGCCAGTCGCGCTCGATGGCGGCGATGGAATAGGAATGGCCGTCGTACTGGAGCGTGTCGGGAACTTGGGCGGTCATCGGCAATTTCCCCTCTGAAGGATCACGTCCATGGAGACCCGGTTCGGCGGCCATCGCGGTCGCATGCACGGTGACGAATCCACCCGGCGTTGCCGAGTCTGTCAGCGACCTCATTATGGGACATCGCCGGCGGATTTTCAATCGCACGGCCGGCGGCTTGCGGAGACGCAACCGGTCGTCGGGGGGGTGTCGCCCCCACCCCTCACCGCCGCATGGCCGCGGCCTGGACCTGGAGCGACAGGTCGTGGATCCGCTGCAGGATCTCCTCCACCAGCCGCCGGTCGAGGCCCAGCCGGACGGCCTGTTCCAGCCGGTCGTCCAGCACCTGACGCCAGCGGTTGCCCTGGAATGCCGCCATGCGGTGCGCCTTCTTGTAGCGGCCGATCTGGCCCGCCACCAGGTTGCGGCGCGACAACAGCCGCATGAGCTCCTCGTCGAGGCGGTCGATCTCGCCGCGGAGCGTCGCCAGGCCCGCTGCGGACGCGGCGTCGCGCGCCGCACCGCGCCGGCGTCCGGGCAGCGTGTCAAGAAGCGTCGACAGCGCCGCCGGCGTGAGCTGTTGGGCGGAGTCGCTGAGCGCGGCGGCAGGGCGGGTGTGCGTTTCGACCATGAGTCCGTCGAAACCGAGGTCCAGGGCGCGCCGGGCGATCTCCGCGATGAATTCCCGTCGGCCGCCCAGGTGGCTGGGATCGTTCAGGAGCGGCAGATCCGGCGCCTCCCGGCGGAAGGCGAGCGCCAGCTCCCACCGCGGCGCGTTCCGCCACGGGCCGGCGTCGGTGGTGGAAAAGCCGCGATGGACGGCGCCCAGGCGGCGGACGCCCACCCGCGCCAGGCGCTCCACCGCGCCGAGCCAGAGCGATAGGTCGGGGCTGACGGGATTTTTCACCCACACCGGCACGTCGGCGCCGCGAAGCGCCTCGGCCACCTCCTGCACCGAGAACGGATTCACCGTGGTGCGCGCCCCCACCCACAGGATATCGACGCCATGCTTGAGCGCCTCGTACACGTGCTGGGCGCGGGCCACCTCTACCGCCACGGGCAGGCCCGTTTCCCGGCGGACTCGCTGGAGCCACGGCAGCCCCTCCACGCCGACGCCCTCGAAGCAGTCGGGACGAGTGCGGGGCTTCCAGATGCCGGCCCGGAACGCGGCCACCCGCCGGTCCCACCGCAGCCGGCGCGCCGTGCGGAGCACCTGCGCCTCCGTTTCGGCGCTGCAGGGGCCGGCGATGACGTACGGCCGTCCCTTGAGCCGGAGGGCCGGCGCGGTCGGCGGATTCGGTGCGGCGCGGGTCATGACGTCACCGCCCGAGTCGCCGCGGGGCGGCAGCCGCGGCGATAGGCGCCCACGAGGCGCACCGCTGCGGCGCGGCCGCTCAGCGCCGTCATCGCTGCGTCGAGGGCGCCGGGAAGCTCCCATTCGAAGTCCACGTGAAAGACATACTCGTAGGGATTCTCGGCGATGGGGAGCGACTGGATGAAGGTCAGGTTCACTCCGCCGCGGTGCAGCGCCGCCAGCGCGGCGGCCAATGTCCCCGGCCGGTGGGGCAGGCGGAACTGCACCGACGCCTTGTCAGGTGGCGCGCCCGCGTCCGGCGCGGTCGCGGCGAGCACGAGGAAGCGGGTGAAGTTGTCGGCGTGGTCCTGAATGCCGGTGGCGAGCGCCGCCAGGCCGTAGAGCTCGGCGGCCAGCGGACCGGCGATGGCGGCGGTGCCGCGCCAGCCCCCGCGCCGGATGTCCGCGGCGCTGGCGGCGGTGTCCCAGCTCTCTATGTACTCCAGGTGGGGGTGGGCGGCCAGAAAGCGGCTGCACTGGAGGATGGCCACGGGGTGGGAGTGCACAGTGCGGATGTCCGTCAGCCGCTGGCCGGGCAGGGCCAGGAGGTGCTGCTCCACGCGCAGGTACAGCTCCTCGTGCACCTGGAGCGGATACTCGCCCAGCAGGGCGAAGTTGGCGACGATCCCGCCCGCCAGCGAGTTCTCCACCGCCATCAGGCCGCGTGCGGCGGCGCCGGTGCGCACCGCCTCGCACACCGCGCGGAACGTGCGGCAGACCACCGGTTCGGCGGCGCCGGGCGCAAAGCGGCCGGCCGCCTCGTGATGGAATGATCCGATGGCGCCCTGGATCGCGATCTTCATGGCCGAAAACCTCCGGAAAAATAAAAAAGCCCCGAATCGCTTCGGGGCTTTTGGGAACTTTCGATCTGGCTGGTCAGCTAGTCGGCACGCATGCTCCCCCGGCCCCGCGAAGGCGGAAAGTAAAAGTAGAAGTAGAAGCGGGACCGGTCGTCAACGAACATCACGCGCACTGTCCTATCCGAATGAATCGCTCCGTGTCGGTTTCGATCGGCCCATCTTTAAATCAACCGGGCGCGCTTGTCAAGGTTGAAGTGGCGCGGGTGCGAAGGATCTCCCCGGGACGCGCGTTGCGATGCAACGCGCCAGATGTGGCGCAGGTGTCCCGCTTGCCGTCGCGCGCATCCGGACGCGCATCACTCCGAAAGGCAGCGGCGTGTGATCGTGCCGTGATCGAGCACGCGCACGGAATGCGCGAGGTACTGTGATCGTGCCGTGGTCGAACTCGCGGCCGGAGGCCGCGAGGTACAGCGGGCCGCGTCCGGCGGCCGCGGCCTACGGTTGGCATCCGGCGCCTCGGCGTCGCGGCGGTGACGACGGATTCAGGGCGCTGAGGCGATGAGTTTGCGGGGTGGGGGAATCGGGCGGTTCGTCGCGGCGTCCCACCATTCGGCGGCGGCCGCCGCCGGCGGCAGGAGACCTTCCGGGGGGACGATGGTGCGAATGGTCACCCGGTCGAACACCACCACCCGGTGCAGGATCTCGGACCGGGGATCCTTCGGATTTTCCCGCAAGGCGCCCACCGCGGCCCGGACGAGGCCGTCGCGGGGGGAGAGCCCCAGCCGGAAGTCGTGATACTCCGAGAAGCCCGGCGGCGGATCGGGCCGGAGCGTGAGCCGGAACCAAACCGTGGGTGCGCGGCGGTGGGGGAACGGTTCGGGGGCGGGGGTGGGCCGGGGCTGCCCGGCCTTTCCCAGCCAGGGATAGCCGCGGGCGGCGTCAGCGAGCAGGGCGGCGACGGGCCAGTTGTCGTACAGCTCTCCCGGATCGGCGCAGGAGAATCGGGTGCCCTCGGTGCGTTCGTCGAAAAACCGGATGAAGTGATGCACGACGAAGCCCCGGGCCTGGAGGCCTTCAACGATTATCGTCTCCGCCAGGCCGTCCGGTTCCCGCCGGGCCAGGGTCAGCCGGGCCCCGTGCCGCCAGCCCTCCAGCCGGCCGCGGTCGTAGTCCAGGAAGCGTCCCCGCCCTTCGGCGGCGGCGGGATTTTCCAGCCACGTGCGTCCCGCGACGTGCCAGTCGCCGGCATGGGCGGCGGCGGTGCTCAGTCCGGCCCAGTCCCGGCGGGGGGCCGGTCCGCAACTGCTCGAGGCCACCAGGGTGACGAGCAGGGCGACGGGGAGCAGTCCGAATGCGATCCGGCGCCAGACAGCGTCGGGCGGTTGGGTCATGGGATTTCCTCCGGGGCGCGGGATGACGAGCTGTCCATCGGACCGGGCCATGCCCAGGTGAGCACCCGGCCGGGCGTGGCCGGCGCCGCCACGGCGGCGCGGTAGCCGGGGCCGGCGGCAAGATCGGCCACCCACCAGCGGGCCGCCTCGCCGGGGCCGCCCGCGGCGGCGAGCACGCGGGCGGGCGAGCCCGGGTCCACGGTGACACCGTACCGATCCACGCCGCCGGCGATTCCCTTGCCCAGTGCCTTAAGCAGGGCCTCCTTCCGCGTCCAGACGGCGAAGAACGCCTCGGTCCGCTGCGCCGCCGGCAGGGCATCAAGTGCCGCACTCTCCTCAGAGCGGAAGAACCGTCGAGCGATCCCGTCCAGGTCCAGGTTGATGCGGACGCGTTCCACATCGACGCCCACCGTGGCGTCGACGGCGACGGCCAGGAGCGCCACCGAACCCGAGTGGGCCAGGTTGAAATGCAGCGGGGCGGAGAGCTCCACCAGATACGGCTTGCCGTGGGCGGTCGTTCCGAATCGGAGCGCCGCCGCGTCGGCGTCGAGACAGCGGGCCAGCACCCGGCGAAGAAAGATCCGCGCGGCGACAAATGCGTCCCGGTGCGCCGGCAGACGCAGCCGGGCGACGCGCTCGCGTTCGTCGGGACTCAAAGAGGCGGCGGCCGCAGCCAGGGCGTCTGGCGCCCAGTCCAGCCCGGCCCGCCAGACGTGGATCTCGCCCGCGACGGGAAGGCCTGCCGGCGGCGGAGTGAGCCAGGGTGTGGTCGGATGTTGGCACGGATTCATCAACGGCTGTCCGAAGTATGCGGAGTGTCCGTCGTCCAGACCATGGCGGGGAGGCCCAGCATCCGGCGCAGCAGCCCGAGCTGCCCCAGATGGTATGACTCGTGCTGCAACAGGAAGGCCAGTCCGCCCAGGCGGGAAGAGTCAGCGACGGGGAACGGGTGAGGCGCCGGGGTCGCCAGGTCGGCGGCGGTTATCCGCGGCAATTGGTCGGCCAGTGCCGTGGATACCCCGTTCCACAAGGTGAGCAGTTCCTCCAGCGGGGGCACACCGGGCAGGGAGTCGAAGGAGGAAGCCGCGTCCCATGCCGCCTGGTGCGGATTTTCGGCCGGCGCGCCGATCATGCGGGCCATGGAGAACCGGGCGTCGAGAAGGTGGATGACCAGGTACGCGACGGGGTTGATGTCGGGATGGAGCTTGCGGCGGGCGGATGCGTCATCCACCCCGGCCAACGCGTTGCGGAGCAGGCCGGTGTTGAGCCGGCAGATTTCGTCCAGAGGCAGAAGCTCGGTCAACATGGTGACCTCCGGGGCCGGATCCAACCGCTCCCGTCTGAAGTCAGGCAGAGACAGCTGCGCGGCACGCACCTCCATCATAGGGCCGGGAGAGGGAGTAATTCAACTCCATTTTTTGTAATGGGTTACATGAAATGTTTGACTGTTTGAAAAAGTGCTCAGCGGCGCCGGCGGGTTGTGTTACCATTGCCGAAATTTTCGGGGGCGCATTCATGCAATGGGCAGCGGCGGCGGCAGGCCGCCTGATCCTCGAGGACGGCAGCGAACACACCGGCCGTCTCTTCGGCGCCGTGCGGCCGGCGGCCGGCGAGGTGGTCTTCAACACCGCCATGACCGGCTACCCCGAGAGCCTGTCGGATCCCTCGTACACCGGCCAGATCCTGGTGATCACCTATCCGCTGGTGGGCAACTACGGGGTGCCGGAGCCGAAGATTGAGAACGGCGTCTGCGCCAACTACGAATCGGAGGCGGTCCGGGTGGCCGGCCTGGTCATCGCGGACTACTCGGGGCGGCACAGCCACTGGGCCGCCCGGGCCGGCCTTGGCGACTGGCTGGCGGCCCACGGCGTGCCGGGCCTTTCCGGCGTTGACACCCGGGCGCTGACCCAGCGCCTCCGCACCCACGGGGCCCTGCTCGGCCGGATCATCCCCGAAGGAGATGCCGCCGTCGGGCCATGGCGGGATCCTAACCGTGAGGACCTGGTGGCTCAGGTGAGCACGCGCTCGGTGCAGACCCATGGCGATGGCCGGCGACGGATCGTGCTGCTGGACTGCGGCGTGAAGCACAACATCCTGCGCTGCCTCCTGCGGCGCGATGCCACGGTGGTCCGGGTGCCGTGGGACCACGACTTCACCGCTATGGATTTCGACGGCCTGGTGGTCTCCAACGGCCCCGGCGACCCGGCGCGCTGCGCCGCGGCGGTGGCTCATCTCCGCACGGTGCTCGCTGCGGGTCGGCCTGTGTTCGGCATCTGCCTGGGGCACCAGCTGCTGGCGCTGGCGGCCGGGGCGCGCACCTACAAGCTGGCGTTCGGCCACCGCGGCCACAACCAGCCGGTGGGCCGTCCCGGGTCGCCGCGGGCGTTCATCACCTCGCAGAACCATGGCTTCGCGGTGGATCCGGCCGGGTTGGACGACCGCTGGGAGCCCCTCTATGTCAATCTGAACGACGGCACCAACGAAGGACTCCGCCACCGGACGCGGCCGTTCTTCTCGGTGCAGTTCCACCCCGAGGCCTCGGGCGGCCCCACCGACACCGAATTCCTGTTCGACGACTTCATGGACCTGGTGCGCCATGGACGCTGAGATCCGCTCCGTGCTCGTGCTGGGCTCCGGCGCGCTGAAAATCGGCGAGGCCGGCGAGTTCGACTACTCCGGCTCCCAGGCGCTCAAAGCGCTGCGGGAGGAAGGGATCCGAACCGTCCTGATCAACCCGAACATCGCCACGGTGCAGACCTCGGAAGGGGTGGCCGACCGCGTGTACTTCCTCCCCGTCACGCCGTTCTTCGTGGAGGCGGTGATCCGGCGGGAGCGGCCCGACGGCATCCTCCTCGGCTTCGGCGGCCAGACGGCGCTCAACTGCGGTCTGCGGCTCCACGCGGCCGGGGCGCTGGAGCGGCACGGCGTCCGGGTGCTCGGGACACCCATCGAGGCCATCGCCGACACCGAGGACCGGGAGCGGTTCGTCCGGCGGCTCGACGAGATCGGCGTGCGGACCATCCGCAGCATGGCGGTCACCTCGGTGGCGGACGCCGCGGCGGCGGCCCGTGCGCTGGGCTTCCCGGTGATCATCCGCGCCGCCTTCACCCTGGGCGGGCAGGGGAGCGGCTTCTGCGCCGACGCGGCGGAGCTGGCCGCCCGCGCCGAGCGGGCGTTCGCCTACGCGCCGCAAATCCTGGTGGAGCAGTCGCTCAAGGGCTGGAAGGAAGTGGAATACGAGGTGGTGCGGGACCGGTACGACAACTGCATCGCCGTCTGCAACATGGAGAACTTCGACCCGCTGGGCATCCACACCGGCGAGAGCATCGTGGTCGCACCGTCCCAGACGCTGACCAACGCCGAGTATCACCAGTTGCGGGCGCTGTCCCTCCGGATCATCCGCCACCTGGGCATCGTGGGCGAGTGCAACATCCAGTTCGCCCTCGATCCCGATTCCGCCGACTACCGGGTCATCGAGGTCAACGCCCGGTTGTCGCGCTCCAGCGCGCTGGCGTCCAAGGCCACCGGCTACCCGCTGGCGTTCGTGGCGGCGAAGTTGGCGCTGGGTCACGCCCTGCCCGAGCTCCGCAACGCCGTCACCGGCACCACCACCGCCTGCTTCGAACCGGCGCTCGACTACGTGGTGTGCAAGATCCCGCGCTGGGATCTCGGCAAGTTCAAGGGGGTGGACAAGCAACTGGGCAGCTCCATGAAGAGCGTGGGCGAGGTCATGGCCATCGGCCGCACCTTCGAGGAGGCATTCCAGAAGGGGCTGCGGATGATCGGTCAGGGCATGCACGGCTTCGTCGCCAACCGGGAGCCGGCCGTGGACGACATCGGCCGGGCGCTGGCCGAGCCCACCGACACGCGCGTCTTCGTCATCGCCGCGGCGCTGGCCCGCGGCTGGACGATCGAGGAGATCCACGCCCGCACCCGCATCGACCGCTGGTTCCTCCAGCGCCTGGAGCATATCCATGAGCTGGCCGGCGAGCTGGCCGCCTGCGGCCGGCTCGAGGCGATTCCCGACGCGCTGCTCCGCGAGGCCAAGCGGCGCGGATTCTCCGATTTCCAGATCGCCCGGCTGGTTCGGGATCCGTCTGCCGAAACCATCGAGGCGGAGATGCTGGCGGTGCGCCGCCACCGGCAGGCGCGGGGGATCGTGCCCAGCGCCAAGCAGATCGACACCCTGGCCGCCGAGTACCCGGCGCGGACGAACTACCTCTACCTCACCTACGGCGGCGACACGCACGATATCGAGTTCGCCGACGACGGGGGCGGCGTGGTGGTGCTCGGCTCCGGCGCCTACTGCATCGGCTCCAGCGTGGAGTTCGACTGGTGCGGCGTGAGCGCCGTGCGGACCGTCCGCGCCGAGGGCTTCCGGGCGGTGATGATCAACTACAACCCGGAGACGGTGAGCACCGACTACGACGTCTGCGACCGGCTCTATTTCGAGGAACTCAGCCTGGAGCGGGTGCTGGATATCGTCGAGCTGGAGCGGCCGCTCGGCGTGATCGTCTCCACCGGCGGCCAGATCGCCAACACCCTGGCCCCGCGGCTCCACCGCCGGGGCGTGCCGGTGCTGGGCACGAGCCCCGTGTCCATCGACGCCGCCGAGGACCGCCACAAGTTCGCCTCCCTCCTGGATCGGCTCGGCGTGGACCAGCCGCGCTGGCGGGAGCTCTCGAGCGTCGCCGACATCCTGGCGTTCGTCGACACGGTGGGCTACCCTGTGCTGGTGCGCCCGTCCTACGTGCTGTCGGGCGCGGCGATGAACGTGGTCTCCAACCGCGAGGAGCTGGAGCACTTTCTCGGGCTCGCGGCGAACGTCTCGCGGCAGTACCCGGTGGTGGTCTCCGAGTTCATCGAAAACGCCAAGGAGATCGAGATCGACGCCGTGGCCCGCGCCGGCGAGATCCTGGCCTACGCCATCTCCGAGCACGTGGAGTTCGCCGGCGTGCACTCGGGCGACGCCACTATGGTTTTCCCGCCGCAGAAGCTGTATCTGGAAACGGTGCGGCGCATCAAGCGGATCACCCGCCAAATCGCCGGCGCGCTGGAGATCTCCGGGCCGTTCAACATCCAGTTCCTGGCCCGGGACAACCACATCCGGGTGATCGAGTGCAACCTGCGCGCGTCGCGCTCCTTCCCGTTTGTTTCCAAGGTGCTCAAACTGAATCTGGTGGAGCTGGCCACGCGGGTGATGCTGGGCCGCGCGGTGGAGAAGCCGAACAAGTCCATCTTCGAGTTGGATTATGTGGGCGTGAAGGCGCCCCAGTTCTCCTTCGCCCGCCTCCACAAGGCCGATCCGATCCTGGGCGTGGAGATGGCCTCCACGGGCGAGGTGGGCTGCCTCGGCGAGGACTTCCATGAGGCGGTGCTCCAGGCGATGCTCGCGGTGGGCTACGCCGTGCCGGAGCGGGGCGTGCTGCTGTCCACCGGCGAGCCGCGGTCGAAGCTGGAGCTGCTGGCGGCCTGCCGGCTGCTGCAGGCGCGGGGGCTCCCCCTCTTCGCCACCCGCGGCACCGCCGCCTTCCTGGCCGGGCACGGCGTGGCGGCCGAGGCGGTCCACTGGCCCGACGAGGCCGGCCGGCCCAACAGCCTGGACGTCATCCGTGAGCGGCGGGTGGACCTGGTGGTGAACATCCCCAAGAATTTGAGCCGCGACGAGCTCAGCAACGACTACCGGATTCGCCGCAGCGCCATCGATTATAATGTGCCGCTCCTCACCAATGCGCGGCTGGCCGGCGCGTTCATCCACGCCGTCTGCCGACTGAATCTGGCCGAGTTGTCCGTCAAGAGCTGGGACGAGTACTGAAAAAAAGCCGCTCCGGGGGGTGGAGCGGCTTGCTATGTTGGCGTCCCCAAGGGGATTCGAACCCCTGTTGCCGGCGTGAAAGGCCAGTGTCCTAGGCCTCTAGACGATGGGGACGTTTCAATGTCCAAAGAACAGAGTCGGCATTTTTACCTCAACCACGGGCGCAAGTCAAGGCGAAAAGCGGGGCGGCCGGGACGAGACTGGTCGCCGTGGCGCGGGGAGGGGGGAGGAAAAGTGGTGAGGCGTGCTGGATTCGAACCAGCGACCCACGGCTTAAAAGGCCGTTGCTCTGCCAGCTGAGCTAACGCCCCGCCCGAAAAGCGGTCCCATGATAGCGCAACGCGCCGGAATGTCAAGAACAGGCCGCCGGCAGCCGCTTGAGGCGGCGGCCGGCGGCCGATGGATTGCCGGATTTCGGAGCCGGAGGAGACGTTACAGCTTGGCGGCGACGGCCTGGGCCATCTCCAGCGTCTTGTTGGCGCCGCCCATGTCGTAGGTGCGAACCTTTCCCTCGGCGATGACTGCCGTGGTGGCCTGCTCCAGGCGGGCGCCCTTCTCGGTCTCGCCCAGCCAGTCCAGCATCATCTTGGCCGCCAGGATGGTGGCGATGGGGTTGCACTTGTACTGGCCGGCGTACTTCGGCGCGGATCCGTGGGTGGGCTCGAACACGGCCAGCTTCTCGCCGATGTTGCCGGAGCAGCCGAAGCCGAGGCCGCCCACCATCTGGGCGCAAAGGTCGCTGACAATGTCGCCGTACAGGTTGGGTGCCACCAGCACGTCGTAATTGAACGGGTTCTTCAGCAGCCACATGCACATGGCGTCGATGTTGGCGTCGTCGGTGGCGATGCCGGGGTAGCCCTTGGCCACCTCCTTGAAGGTCTCGAGGAACAGTCCGTCGGTGGCGCGGACCACGTTGGCCTTGTGGACGCAGGTCACCTTCTTCCGGTTGAACTTCTTCGCGAACTCGAAGGCGGCCCGGATGATCCGCTCGGAGCCCTTGCGGGTGTTGATCTTCGTCGAGACGGCGTACTGGTCCAGGGGCACGTCCTTGAAGGCGGCAAACGGCTTGGACAGCTTCAGCAGCGTGTCGCGCAGCTCCGGAGGCACCGGGTTGAACTCGACGCCGGCGTACAGATCCTCGGTGTTCTCGCGGAAGATCACCAGGTCGATCCCTTCCTTAAAGTTGAGCGGATTGCCGGGGTAGGCCTTGCATGGCCGCAGGCAGACATACAGGTCGAACAGTTGCCGCATGCGGACGATGGGGGAGCGGTAGACCAGCCCTTTTCCCTTGAGTTCGGGCACCAACTCCGCTTCGGCGGCCTTCACCGGCTTCGAGGTGATGGCGCCGAACATGGCGGCGTCGACGTTGTTCAGCAGGTCGATGGTGCGCTGGGGGAACGCATCCCCTTCCTTGCACCAGAACTCCCAGCCGATGTCGCCGTGGATGTACTCGGCGTCCAGCCCAATGCGGTCGAGGACGAGCTTGGCCGCCTCGTTGACTTCCACCCCGATGCCGTCGCCGGGGAGCCAGGCAATGCGGTACTTGGCCATAACGGGTCTCCTTATATTAATGGTGCGTGCACGCGTCGCCGCCCTTCGCCCATCCCTGCCGGCAGCCCGCTCCAGACCAGGCCGGGAGCGGGTGCGGCGGGGCCAAGGGTCCCTCATCCTACCATAACCGGGGCGGGAGGTGAACCCCCAACCGGCGAGGTGATCGGCCGCGAGTGCCGTTGACAAGCGGGCGGGGTTCTGGTAGAACTACTCGTTCTTCCGGGCCGGCCCCCCGGATGATGGATTCAATCACAATGGCCAGGAGTTCACCATGGGCAAAGGCGACCAGCGCACCCGCCGCGGCAAGATCTACCGGGGCACCCACGGCAAGACGCGCCCCAACAACGTCAAGAAGACCGAGAAGAAGAAGCAGTAATCACGTCCCATCCGGACCCGTCACTCAGCGCGCCGCCGCTCCCTCCAGCAACCGCCGGCGGACCGCCTGAACCTGGCGGAAGGTGTCGGCCAGCGGGCCCGAGGTATCGATGATGAAGTCGGCCGCCGCCCGCTTTTCGTCGATGGGCCGCTGGGCCCGGATCCGCTGCAGGGCGGCGGACCGGTTCAGCGCATCCCGCCGCATCAGTCGTTCCACCTGGATTTCCTCCGGACAATAAGCCAATATCAACGGCCCGTAACGCCGGGGCTCCCCGGACTCCACGAGCAGGGGCACGTCCACGATAGTGAGCGGCGGCGCCTTGCCGTCGAACGGCTCGTCCAGAAGGCGCTGGATCTCCGCCCGCACCGGTGGGTGCATCAGGCGGTTGAGCCACGCCCGGTTGGCGGAATCGGCGAACACGGCGCCGCCCAGCCGCTTGCGGTCCACCCGGCCGCGGTCATCCAGCACACTGCGGCCGAACCGGGCGGTCACGGCGGAGACAATCTCGTCGCGGAGGAGGATTTCATGGGCCACGTCGTCGGCATCGATCACCCGCGTGCCGAGACGGGCGAACATTCCGGCTACCGTGGTCTTGCCCGAAGCGATTCCGCCCGTGAGGCCGGCGGTGATCATGATGGCGGCTCCGCGAGATAGCGATCCCGGCAGGCGGCGGAGCAGAAGTGGACCGTCCGGCCGTCACAGCTCGCCGTCACCGCGATCCGCTGGTCCACCCAGGTGCCGCAAACCGGATCGCGGAGCATCTCGCCCCGTTGCATCGCCCGGGCCGGCCGGCGCGCCCGGGTCTCGAGCCGGGCACCGCGGGGGGCGAACAGGGGAGCCAGCACGCGCGCCAGCAGGCGAACCCCCAGCAGGATCAGCAGGACCATGATGATGCGGGATATTAACACGACCATGACTTCCCCGATGGCGGCCGCGCGTGCCGGGTGCGGCGCGTCGCCCTATGGTGCCATCGGGCTGCGGCCGGGGCAAGGGGAAATTGGGGGAGCGCCCGACGCCGGTTCGGCCGTGCTTTCACTTGACAAGTCAAGGCGGTTTGGGTATTTTAATGCGCCGTGCCGGTGTAGCTCAGACGGTTAGAGCACGCGGCTCATATCCGCGGCGTCCGGGGTTCGATTCCCTGCACCGGCACCATTTTTTCCACCCATCCGGGCGCTGTCTTCGTCCTGTTTCACCTGTCAGTGATCAACCGATCCTGTGCCACTGCGTCCGGAACCGGCGACAGGGCCGATCCCGGCCTGCGCAGGAGCCGGGTGGAGGGGAATATGCGGCTCCGGGATGTCCTCCAATTCATCCGGACGAACGGGCTCATCCAGCCTGGTGAGCGCGTGCTGGCCGCCTGCTCCGGCGGTCCCGATTCCGTCGCTCTGGTCCACCTCCTCGCCCGGTTGGCGCCCACGGTGCCCTTTGAACTGGAGGTCCTGCACATCAACCACCGCCGCGGGCCCGCCGGGGACGACGCCGAGGCGCTGTGCCGGGAGACCGCCGCCCGGCTGGCGTTGCCGTTCCACCGGCGGGAGATCGCACCGGCGCCACCGCCGCTGGCCAACCACGAGGAGTGGATGCGCCAGCGCCGTCTGGAAATTTTCGACGAGTTCCGGCGGTCCGGTTTCCACCGGATCGCCCTGGGCCACCAGCGCGACGACCAGGTCGAGACCTTCTGGCTGCGGCTGCTCCGCGGCGCCGGCAGCACGGGCCTGGGTGGCATGGCGCCGGCCACGACCGACGGACGCATCCGGCCGCTGCTGGCGACGAGCCGGTCGGAGATCCTGGACTACCTGCGCGCGCACGGACTGACGTGGCACGAGGATGTCACCAACCGGGACGGGCGTCACCGCCGCAACCGATTGCGCCACCGGGTGCTGCCGGCACTTGCGGAGTCAGGGTTCGCAGATGCGGCGGCGGTGGTGGCGCGGACCGCCGACCTGCTGCGCGAAGAGGCGGCGGCGCTGGACGCCGCCGTGGAGCGGCTGCTGCCGCCGCTCACCGAGACGGCGGACGGCCTCCGCTTCGCGCTGGGCGATTTCCTCGCGCTGCCGGAGGCGCTGCAGGGGACAGCGCTGCGCGCCGTCATCCGGCGGGCTCGCGGCGACCTGCGAGGACTGGAGCGACAGCATGTCGACCGTGCGCTGCGGCTGTTGCGCGCCGGCCGGAGCGGTCGGCGGACGGTGCTGCCCGGCGGGCTGGAGATTCGTCTCGGCAGCGGGGTGGTGCGTCTGGCCCCCGGCCCGGCCGTGTGCGTCGATTTTGAGTATGGGCTCGATGTGCCTGGCCGACTGGAGGTGCCCGAGGCCGGCGCGGTCTTCGAGGCGCTGGAGGGCCAGCCTCCGGCCGGCCTGTCCGAGCCGCATATCGTGGTGCCCCGGCCCGGCGGCCCGCTGTGCGTCCGTTCCGTCCGGCCCGGCGACCGGATCCGGCTCAGCGGCGGCACCCGCAAACTCAAGGCGGTTCTGCAGGAGCGCCGCGTCCCGGTGTTCGACCGCGACCGGATCGTGGTGGTGTGCGCCGCCGACGGTAATATCTTGGGAATGCCCGAGTTGTCACTCGGCCTGTGCTATAATGATGGTGGATGTTTGGGTGTCGACCGGCTGATCACCATCGTAAGGCGGGCAGAATGAAGAAAAAGAGCAAACCCTACGTGGTCTGGCGCACCGAGGAGCAGATCCGCGAACGGGTTCGCGAACTGGCCGGGCAGATCAATCAGGACATGCAGGGTCAGGAACTCCACGTGCTGGGAATCCTGCGGGGCTCGTTCATCTTCATGGCCGACCTGATCCGCTGTCTGGAGATCCCGGTCCGCTGCCAGTTCATCAACCTGTACTACAAGGATTCCCTCGTCGATGACAGCTACATCAAGGAGATTGACGAGACCGTCATTTACCCGACCCTGGCCATCACTGAGAAACACGTCCTGATCGTCTCGACGGTGCTGGACACCGGGATCATTCTGGATCACCTGCTGAACCACATCCAGGTCCAAGGGGTCAAGTCGGCCCGTCTGGCGGTCCTCATCGACAAGCCGGTCCAGCGCCGGACCAACATCCAGCCCGACTACATCGGCTTTGAGGCGAAGGACGACGAGTTTGTGTTCGGTTATGGCCTCGACGTGCAGGAGGAATTCCGCAACCTGCCGTTCCTGGCCACGTTCAAATAGCGGGGGAGCGGTCACTTTTTCACCGGATCGCCATCTAAACCATTGTCGGGCGGCCGGTCCCGAGACGGAACGCGGAGGCGGAGTTGAATAATACGATCAAGAACATCCTGCTGTGGCTGTTTATCATCATCACCGTGGTGGTGCTCTACGGGCTGTACAACAGCCACCAGAAAGGCCCGGTCAAGGAGCTGGACTACACGAAGTTCCAGGAAAAGGTCAGCGCTAAAGCCATTCAGGAGGCCACTATCAAGGGCGCCATGGTGGAGGGGCGGCTCGGCAACGGCGACCGCTTCACCGCCGCCGTGCCGGAGAATTCCCAGGCGCAGGTGGCGGACGCGCTGGTCAAGGCCGGCGCCAACGTCCACGTGGTTCCGGCCGAGAAGGATTCGTGGCTGACGTGGGCGCTGTCCATCTGGCTGCCGCTGATCCTGTTTGTCGGCTTCTGGGTGTTCCTGATGCGCCAGATGCAGGGCACCGGCAACAAGGCCATCTCCTTCGGCAAAAGCCGGGCCAAGCTGCTGACCAGCCAGCAGAAGAAGGTCACGTTCAAGGACGTGGCCGGCGTCGATGAGGCCATCGAGGAGCTCACCGAGGTCGTGGAGTTCCTGAAGGAGCCCCAGAAGTTCCAGAAACTGGGCGGGCGGATCCCCAAAGGCGTGCTCCTGGTGGGGGCGCCCGGGACGGGCAAGACTCTGCTGGCGCGCGCGGTGGCCGGCGAAGCCAACGTGCCGTTCTTTTCCATCAGCGGCTCGGACTTCGTGGAGATGTTCGTCGGTGTCGGCGCCTCCCGGGTACGCGACCTGTTCGACCAGGGGAAGAAGCATGCCCCCTGCATCATTTTCATCGACGAAATCGACGCCGTGGGCCGCCACCGCGGGGCCGGCCTGGGCGGCGGCCATGACGAGCGCGAGCAGACCCTGAACCAGCTCCTGGTGGAAATGGACGGCTTCGAGTCCAACGAGGGGGTCATCCTCATCGCCGCCACCAACCGGCCCGATGTGCTCGATCCGGCGCTCCTCCGGCCCGGCCGGTTCGACCGCCAGGTCGTGGTCAACCTGCCCGACGTTCGCGGCCGGCTCGGCATCCTGCGGGTGCACACCCGCAAGATCCCCATCAGCCCCGACGTGGACCTGGAGATCATCGCCCGCAGCACGCCGGGATTCTCCGGCGCGCAGTTGGCCAACCTGGTCAACGAGGCCGCCCTGAACGCCGCCCGCTACAGCCGCAAGAGCGTCATGATGGGCGATTTTGAGATGGCCAAGGATAAGGTCCTGATGGGCAAGGAGCGGCGGTCGCTCATCATCAACGAGCAGGAGAAGAAGATCACCGCCTACCACGAGGCGGGGCACGCCCTGCTGGCCGCGTTGCTGCCCGACGCCGACCCCATCCACAAGGTGGCCATCATCCCGCGCGGCATGGCTCTCGGCATCACCCAGCAGCTGCCGGTGGACGACCGCTACAACTACTCCCGCAACTACCTGCTGGCCCAGCTCAAGGTGCTGATGGGCGGGCGCATCGCCGAAGAGGTCTTCCTCAAGATCAAGACCACCGGCGCCGCCAACGACATCGAGCGCGCCACCGAGATGGCCCGCAAGATGGTGTGCGAATGGGGTATGAGCGACCAGTTGGGACCGCTCGCCTTCGGGAAGAAGGAAGAGCAGATCTTCCTGGGGCGCGAGATCGCACAGCACCGGGACTACAGCGAGCAGACCGCGGAACTCATCGATCAGGAAGTTCAGCAGCTGGTGCGCGCCAGCTACACCGAGGCCACGGGCCTCGTCGAGCAGCACCGCGAGGCCATGGAGCGGATCGCCCAGGCCCTGCTGGAATTCGAGGTTCTGGACGCCGAGGAAGTCGAGATGGCCATCCGGGGCGAGACCATCGTCAAGCACAAGGAACGGACCGCCCCCAAACCGACCGACTCCAAGCCGACCGACACCAAGCAGGAAGAAGAAGTTGTCCCCGGCATCATCACCACCAAGGAAGGGCCCGCGCCGGCCTGATCCTGGCGCCGACACATCCGGGACGATCGTCACCAGCCGCCGAACGATCCCGTTGCCGGAATCCGCGTTGATCATGGGGGTGGTCAACATCACCCCGGACTCGTTCTATGACGGGGGCTCCAGCCTGGAGGCCGCGGCCGCCGTCCGCCACGCCTGGCAACTGGTGGAGGATGGCGCCGACCTGGTCGATCTGGGCGGCGAGTCGAGCCGTCCGGGCGCCCGACCGGTGCCCGAGGCCGAAGAGCTGGGCCGGGTGCTGCCGGTGCTGCGCGAGCTGGCGCCGCGGCTGCCGGTGCCCGTCTCCGTTGATACGGCAAAGGCTGGCGTAGCCCGCGCCGTCCTGGATGAGGGAGCCGAGATCATCAACGACATCGGCGGCTTGCGCGACGAGGAGATGCGGCGGGTGGTGGCCGATGCCGGCGCGGCCGTCGTCGCCATGCACATGCGCGGCGTGCCGGGCGACATGCAGGAGCGCCCCCCAGCCGTAGACATCATGGCCGAGATCGAGTCCTTTTTTGAGCAAGTCTTGCAACTTCCCCTGCCGCCGCATACAATAATCCTGGATCCCGGCATCGGTTTTGGGAAAACCGTCCAGCAGAATCTCGTCATCCTGAACCGGTTGGCCGAGTTCCGCGCGTTCGGGCGTCCCATCCTGGTCGGGGCCTCTCGCAAGTCGTTCATCGGCGCCATCACCGGATTGCCGGCGGCGGAACGGCTACCCGGCTCGCTGGCCGCGGCCGTGCTGGCAGCGGCCCACGGCGCCCGGATCATTCGATGCCACGACGTGGCCGCCACCCGGCAGGCGCTCCGGATTGCGGCCGCCATCCGAAGCGAAGCAATGGTGTAGCATGGAGCGCTTCGAGCAGTTCGCGAGATTCATCCGGGTGAATGCGATATCCGTCACCGACGTGCTGGATATCCTCATCATCTCCTTCGTGATCTACCGCCTCTTCCTGCTGCTCAAGGGCACCCGCGCCGCCAAGATCGCCGGCGGCATCGCCTTCCTGGTGCTGGTTTACTTCGTGTCCCGGACCGCGCAGCTCCACACCATCCAGTGGTTCCTGACGAACTTCGTGACCTACGCGGTCTTCGCCATTATCGTGGTCTATCAGGCCGAGATCCGCAAGATCCTGGCCAACATCGGCGAGGCGCGCTTCCTCGGGCGCTTCTTCGAGCCGGAGCGGACCGGCGTCGTGGACGACATCGTGCTGGCGGCGATGACCCTGTCGTCGAAGCGCACCGGCGCCCTGATCGTCGTGGAGCGAGCCACCGGCCTGAAGAGCTACATGGAAAACGGCCATGAACTCAACGCCCGCCTGAGCTACGACCTGCTGGTGACCCTGTTCCAGCCCGACACGCCGCTGCATGACGGCGCAGTGATCGTGCAGCGGGACCGGATCGCCGCCGCGTCGTGCTTTCTGCCGCTGACGCTGGAGCCCCATCTGAGCAAGGAGTACGGCACGCGGCACCGCGCGGCCATCGGCATCACCGAGGAGACCGATGCGGTGGCCGTGGTGGTGTCGGAGGAGACGGGCCGGATGTCGGTGGCGGTGGGCGGCCGGCTGAAGCGCTTCACCGATTCCGAAACCCTCACCGCGTTCCTGAAGTCGCAGCTCGCTCCCAGCCGCGAGCGCAGCCGGTTCAGCTGGCTGTGGAAGCGCAAGGAGACCGAGCCGTGAGCCTCCTGAATTCCATGTGGGGCGCTCTCCGCCGGACCCTGTTCCAGAACGCAGGGCTGAAGGTGCTCTCGCTGTTCATCGGCTTCTCCATGTGGCTGCTGGTCTCGTCCGAACAGCAGGTGGAGCGGATTCTGGAAGTGCCCGTGGAGATCATCAACAAACCGGCGTCGCTCGAGATCTCCAACGATTTCGTCAAGAGCGTCCTGGTGCAGATCCAGTCTTCGGAGCTCGGCAAGGACGCGGCGGTCAAAAACCTGGTGGCGACACTGGACCTGCGCGCCGCGCACGAAGGGGAGAACGTGATCGCCCTGGAGCCGCGCAACTTCCGGACGCCCGCGGGCATCAAGATCGTCAACATCCGCCCCGCGACGATCACCGTGGTCCTGGATCCCCTCCAGCGCAAGACCGTGCCCGTGATGGTGAAATACTCGGGCCAGCCGGCCGAGAACTTCGAAGTGCGCGGCGTCGCGGCCGTGCCGCCGCGCGTCGGTATCTCCGGCCCGTCGTCGCACGTGCGCAACTACGGCGAGCTGCCCACCCAGACGGTGGATATCACCGGTCGGCAACAGACGCTGGTCCAGTTCGTGAACGTGCCACTGGACAGCCCGTTCGTCACCCTGGAATATTCCGACAAGGTCCGGGTGGAGATCCGGATCCAGGAGCGCATGGTGCCGGTGATCCTGAACCGCCTGCCCGTCCAGGTGCGCGGCGTGTCCGGCAATTACCGGCTGCGCCGCCAGACCGCCGACGCGCGGACCTCGGTCACCGTGTCGCTGCGGGACCGCCTGACCGCCGACGATCTGGAGATCTACATCGACGGCGCCGATTGCGCACCCACCAGCGACTTTCAGGACGTGCCCCTGCGTTATCGCATCCTCAACCCCGCCTTCGCCAACGCCCTTCGGGTGGAACGGATCGTGCCGGAAAAAGTGGCGATCCGGATCAGTGGCGCGGGCAACTGACGGCGACACTCCATGGCCAATCGACTGTTCGGCACCGACGGCATCCGCGGCCAAGCCGGCATCTACCCGCTGGATGCGTCCACGATCCAGACGGCGACGGAGGCCGCGGCCGCCCGCGCCGCGGCACGGCTTCCCGGCCGCCCCTTTCTCGTGGCCCGGGACACCCGGGCCTCGGGACTATGGATCACCCGACAAGTGGCCGCCGCGCTCGAGCGGGCCGGCGTGCCGCTTCTGGACGCCGGCGTGTTGCCGACGCCGGCGGCGGCCGGCCTGATTCTGGATCTCGGTTGCTGCGGCGGCCTGGTGATCTCCGCCTCTCACAACCCGGCGGAAGACAACGGTTTGAAATTCTTCACCGACCGGGGATTCAAGCTCTCCACCGCCGAGGAAGCCGCCATCGCCGTCCGCGTGGGCGAGCGCCCGGTGCCGGCGCGAACCGCGGACGAGACCCCGCTGGTGGACGGCGGCGGTCGGTTCCATGTGGCGCCTGATCTGTTGGGCCGCTATGTGGCCGGATTGCTGAACCGGTGTCCGCTGGACGGGCTGCCCCCGACCACCCGCGTGGTGATCGACTGCGCCCACGGCGCGTCCACGCCGGCGGTCCTGGCGCTGGTGGACTGCGTGGCTTTTCGCCTGCACGCGATTTGCGCCGAACCGGACGGCTTCAACATCAACCGTGACTGCGGGGCGACCCGGCCGGAGCGGGTGGCGGCGGCCGTCGTCGCAGCTCGCGCCGACCTGGGGTTCGCTCTCGACGGCGACGGCGACCGGATCATCGCCTGCGACGCGGCGGGGCGAATCCTCGACGGGGACGCGCTCCTGTACGTGTTCGCGGATCACCTGCGGTCGCGGGGTCAGCTCTTTGGGCAAACCGTCGTGGGGACGGTCATGACCAACCTGGGGCTCGAGACGGCGCTGGCCGGCTGGGGCATCCGGCTGGAGCGGACGCCGGTGGGCGACCGCCACATCCAGGCCCGCATGCTGGACGGCGCCCTGGTGCTGGGCGGTGAGCCGTCCGGCCACCTGATCCTCCAGTCGCCGGCCATGACCGGCGACGGCCTGCTCGCCGGCCTGTTCCTGCTGCACATCCTGGCCGTCACCCGCCGGCCGCTGGCCGACCTGCTGGCCGGGTACCAGCCGTACCCGTCGCGGGTGTTCAACCTTCGGGCGGACCGGAAACCCCCGCTGGAATCCCTGCCGCCCGTGCGGGCCCTCGACGCGCTGCTGGCCCGGAACGGCGGACGTACCGTGATCCGCTATTCGGGCACCGAACCGCTCCTGCGCGTCATGGTCGAGGCCCGGGAGCTCGGATCGCTCCAGTCCGAGCTGGATGCCCTGCTGGAAGAATTGAAGGAGTTGGTTCAGCCGGGGAATTCCACCGCCGCGGGAAAATGATCGACAGCAGCTCCGATGGGGAATGATGGGGCGGTTCGTGCGGCGCGCACGGCGGTCACTGGCCGATCAGCTCGTCCACGGTGCGGTCGAGATTCTGCTCCAGCTGCGGAGCGACCTTCTTGAGTACGCGGTAGCCGCTGTCCTCGAGCCGCAGCTCTTCGGAAGCGCTGCGGGCGGGCTGTCCGGCAAAATGGTAGACCACCTTGTAGCGGCCGGGATCGAGTTCGAGCTGGAGTGGCGTGACTTTCTGGGCCAGGTCGATCTCCGTGTTGGTGTCCAGCCGGATCACCGCGTCCACCTCGCCCCAGGGACGCAGATCGATGGCCAACACCGCCGGCTTGGCCGGCGTCGGTCCGGGCGCCGGCGCGGGCCGCAGCAGGTACATGACCACGCCGACGACGCCTCCCACCACCAGGGCGGCCAGCGCGATGATCAGCCAGAGGGGCAGCCGGCGCACCGGCGCGGGCAGGGCGATTTCGGGCAGGTGTTTCTGGAGGTTGATGGTCTCCTGGATCTCCTGGATCGCCGTCTCGAGCTGCGGCGCCGCCTTGGGGAAGCGATGCCGCGTTTCCTCCAGCACCCGCAACGCGTCGAACAGATTGCCGGCGTGCTGCTGCTTCCGCGACTCGGCGACAGCCCGCTCGATTTCGGCCTCGACCAGCCGAGCTTCTTCCGCCGCCTCCCGCCGCTGGCGGACGATGGACTCGCGCAGGCGGTCCATCTCCTCGAGGTTGTCCTGGATCTCGGTGGCGTTGGGCACGATTTCCAAAGCGGTGCGCAGCAGCGACAGCCCGCGGTCGAAGTCGCCGTCGCGGGCGAAGGCCTGGGCGTGCTGGACCGTCTCCTGGATGTACGCGTTGCGCTGTTGCCGGACCTCGCCATAGAGACGGACGATGCTGCCCTGTTCGGGATAGCGGGCCAGCAGGCCTTCCAAGGTGGCCAGCGCCAGGTCGTACTTCTTGTCCACCACGTGGGCGCGAACCTCGCCGATCCCGCCCTGGACGGCCTGCGCCACGGTGGTTTCCTGGATGGCGTTCTGCAGGTCCACCGAGTCCGGGCACTCGGCGGCGGCGCGCTCCAGCAGGCCCCGCGCCTCGTCGAACGCCTTGTTGGCGGTGAACGACTGGGCCGAGGCGATGGCGTTGCGGATGTGCTCGCCGCGCTGGTCGTGGAACAGCTTGAGGACGGCGATGACGTCCGGATGGTCGGCGAAGCGGTTCTTCAGGTCATAGGCCAGCTTGGAGGCCTGGAGGAACCGCTGGCGCTGAAGATGCTCCTGGATCTCCTGCTGTTTGGCGCGGATCTCGTCGTGCCGCGCCAGCTCTTCTTTGCGCTCCTGAAGCTCGCGCAGCAGCGGCATGAACACGGGCTCTTCGGGAAAGCGCTGGCTGGCTTCGCGGGCCAGGGCGATGGCGGGGTCGATCCGGCCGGCGGCTTTCAGGCTCTGGATCTCGGTCTGGAACCGCCGGATCTCCGCCTGCTCCCGCAGCTCGCGGGTCCGCTCATCGACGGCGGTTCGCAGGGCGATGACCTCGGCGTGGCGGCCGTGGGCGCTCTCCAGCGCGGCCAGCTCCGTCGCGGCCTGGTCCACCGCGTCGGCCTGGAGCAGTCGGCGCACGCCCTCGAGCTGCTGCTGCAGCTTCCGTGCGGCGTCGCGGCGGGCCAGCACCGCGGCGACCTCTTCGCGCAGCGGCGCCAGCGCGGCGTCATTGGGGAACATCCGTCCGAGCTGCTGCAGACTGCGCTGGGCCTCATCGAGCCGGTCGGTCTGGAGCAGCTGGTGGACTTCCTGGATGCCCTCCGACAGCTTCTGCTCCATGGCCAGCTGGCGCTGGCGGGTTTCAATGACCGTCTGACGGAGATTCTCCACCTCCACCGCCAGCGACTGGAGCAGGCTCTGTTTGGGGAACACGGGCATCAGCGTGCGCAGCAGCAGCTGGGCCGGGTCGAGGTTCTGCGCCTGGAGCCAGCCGGTGACCACGTGGCGGATCTCCTGAAGCAGCTCCTCCCGTTCTTGGGCATGGGCGGCGGATGAGCAGAAGACGACGACGGGACGCTGGGTGAACGACCCCTGCAGCCAGTCGCGCAAGTCCAGCAGCCGGTCACGGTCGTTGATGTCGGCGGTGTGCGTCTTGAAGTCGGCCAGGAAGCGCTGCCAGACGGCGGTGCGGCTCTTGCGGGTGGCGGCCTCGTCGGGGGCCAGCGCCTCCAGCTCGGCCAGGCGCGTGAACGCCGACGGCAGGTTGGCCTGGCGCAGGGCGGCCTGCACCTCGCCCGTCAGCCCGCGCACCTGGTTGGCCCGGGCGAGCAGGCGTTCGTTCTCCTCGATCAGCGCGCGGACCTCGAGATATTCTGGATCCAGGGTCGCAATCCGCCCCAGCAGCTCGATGGCCTCGAGATAGGCGCCGGTCCCGGTGCGCGCCCGGGCCTGTTCCAGGAGCGGCTGGATCTGCTCCTTGAACACCTTCTCCTTCTGCAGCCGGCGCACTTTCTGGACCCAGGTGATGGCCTCGACGTTGTCCGGGTCCAGCTCGATGATCTCGTTGAAGTTGGCCAGGGCCAGGTCGTAATCGCCGCCTTCGGCCAGGTCCGTGCCCAGCTTGAGGAGGTCGGTCACCCGCTTGCGGACATGCATCTCCCGCAGCTCGGTATGAAGCGACTGCAGCAGGGTGGCGTCGATATGCTCGGTCTTGAGCTTGTCGAGGAGCTTGGAGGCGGCCTCGAATTGCAGCTCCTTGATATATTTGCGGATCAGGCGGGCCTTGTACGGTTCCTGGAGGGCGCCGGTCTCGAGGCCCTCCACGCCCTGGAGGGTGAGGTCAAGACGGCTGGACTCGGCGGCGTAGGCGGCCAGGATTCCCTGCAGCGTCTTGGAGAACGCCTTCAGGTCGGTGAAGCGGTCATCGCGTTCCTTCTCCAGGCACCGCATGACGGCGGTGCTGAGGTCCGCCGGGCACTCCGGCACTTCCTTGCAGAGCGGCGTGGGGAAGTGGTTGATGATCTTGTACAGAACGCCGGTGTAGTTTTCCGCCTGGAACGGGTTCTGGCCGGAGATGAGCTCGTAGGCGATGACGCCCATCGAGTAGAGGTCGGTGCGGTGATCCACCTTCATCCCCTTGGCCTGCTCCGGGCTCATGTAGGCGGGGGTGCCCATGGCCACGCCGGTGCGCGTCTGCTGGGTGCTCTCGGTGACGCGGGCGATGCCGAAGTCGACGATTTTCGCCGTGCCGTTCTTCAGCAACAGGATGTTGGCCGGCTTGACGTCGCGGTGGATGATGCCGCGCTTGTGGGCGTAGTCGAGTCCCTCCGACACCTGGATCAGGATGTTGAGGATCTGGGGGATGGTAAACTTGATCTTGGCCGAGCGGAAGTACTTCAGGTCCGGCCCGTCGAGGAACTCCATGACGATGAACGGCGTGCCCTCTTCCTCGTCCAGGTCGTAGATGGCCACGATGTTGGGGTGGAAGAGCTTGGCCGGGGCGATGGCCTCGCGGTAGAAACGGGCGCGGCTCTCGTCGTTGTTCACGTACTGGGGCGACATGGTCTTGATGGCCACGTAGCGGCCCATCTTGGCGTCGAAGCCCTTGTAGACCACGCCCATGGCGCCGGTGCCGATCTTGTCGATGATCTTGTACTTGCCGATTTTTTCGAGAACCATCGGTGCGCGCTCTGCCTGCCGCGTGCGGATTGAACTGGGCCCAGTGTAGCACAGCGCCCCCGGCAAGAAAAGGGGTTGTAATCGCCGGTCCGGCCGCTACAATGGGGACCGGCCGGCGCCGCCGACGGACGCCGGCGAGGAGCGTCCCGTCCGCCATGGCCCGCTGTGATCTGCACGTTCACTCATACTTCAGCGGCAAGACGAACCACGTCAAGCTGCTGGAACCCATGGACTCCTACAACACCCCCGATCGGATCTACCGCACGGCCAAGCGGCGGGGAATGGACTTCGTCACCATCACCGACCATGACGCCATCGGAGGCTGCCTCGACTTCATGCGACGGCACCCGGAGCGGGACGACTTCTTCATGTCCGAGGAAGTCTCCACGCGGATCCACGAGTTCGGCTACACCCTGCATGTGGGGGTTTACGGGTTGACGGCCGACGACCATGCCGCCATGCAGCCGCTGCGCCGAGACTGGTCGGCCCTGCTTCGCTGGCTCGAGGCCCGCGGCCTGTTCTATACCTGGAACCATCCCTTCTACCACATCCCCACCGGACCCGCGGGCGCCCGACTGCTGGAGTTGCTGCTGCCGCGGTTTCCGGCATACGAGGGGATCAACGCCTGCCTGCCGCCGCGGGTCAACGACGCGTTTGCCGACGGCTGCCGCGCCCGGGCGACCCGCGCGGGCGGCGCGGCGCCGCTTGTGGCCGGCTCCGACTCACATTCCATGTGGCGCGTCGCTCACACCTGGACCGAGGCGCCCGGCGCCACCCTCGATGCCTACTTCGCCGCCCTGCGCGCCGGCTGCGGGACCGTCCACGGCAACACCGGAACCTTTTGGGGCGTGTTCACCGACGCCATGAGCGTGTACCTGGGCTATCTGCGGGATATCGCCGTCCGTAACGATGCGCACCAGGATTGGTCCGCCTGGAAAAAACTCCGCAACTCATTTGGTTGGGCGGGCTGGCTGCCGGTGTTCACCGTGGGTTCGCTCGCCTACTCGCTCATCCAGTTCCGCCGGTTCAAGCGGCGGGCGCCCGCCTACCGGGCGCTGTGGGACGGGCTGGCGGCACCGGCGGAAACGCGGGCAGCCCCGGCAGCCGCGACGGAAGCGTGAGCGGCCGCCGGCCGGGCTGGCCGGAACCGCCGAAAAAATGCTTGCCAATTCTCGACCGCTTCTTTATGATAGGCACCCTTGACGGCGTGGACAGGTAGTTCAGTGGGAGAACGCCCGCCTCACACGCGGGAGGCCGCCGGTTCAACCCCGGCCCTGTCCACCATCTTTTCCCCGCCGTCACCGCAACGCCCGGCCGATAATCCACACACAGTGTCGCCGTTCAACTCGGAACCGCTGGCTGGTCATCACGTTTGCCGTGCTACAATGACCATCGTAAAATATCGGGCTCAAGGCCGCATCATCCGAGCACCAGTGGCGATTGGGCCAGGCGATGTGCATGAGTGACGGGGCGCCCGGCGCCTGAATCGATCGGGAGGGGCGATGGCCCGCCCATCCAATCTTTCCTCAGATCCGTGCACCGACAACCGCCGGTTTCACCGGCAAGAGAAGCGCGCCACCATGCTCGACGAGGTGAGCCTGTCGCACCTGCTCCGGCAACCCGGCCCGTTCGTGCGGAACGGCTGGACCTACGGCGAGGCGCTGGGGCACTTCATTCTGGAGCAGGAGCTGCTGCCGGCGGACCGGCCCGCCGTCGTGCTGGAGGTGGGCGGTGGGCTCGGTGATGTGGCCGCCGGGATCGTACCGGTGCTGGCGGGGGCGAGCCGCCTGGCCGAATACGCCATCCTGGACCTATCGCCCGAGCTGCAGGCCGCCCAGCGGGAGCGGCTGCGCGACGCGCGGACGCCGGTGCGCCTCGTGTCTGGTGACGCCGAACGGCTGCACCGAACGAGCATCGAAGCCGATTTTGTATTGTCCAATGAGGTCATCGGTGATTTTCGGACCATCGACGGTGTGCCCCGCACGCGGGGCGGCCCGCCTACGGGGGGATTCTCGCCGGACGACTTCCGCCACCGGCGCTACTGGGCACTGGCCTGGGACCTCGTCGACCGGTACGGCCTCGACGTGCCGGACGAGGCGGAAGCACCGTCGTTCGCGGTGAACTGGGGGGCCATCCGGTTCGTGGAAGCCCTGTGGAAGGTGCTCCCGCCGGGAGGCGGCGCCTTCCTGGTGGAGAACGTCACCCCGTTCGCCCGGCCGTTGGAGCTGCCGGACCACCGGGAATATTCCATCGGCGAACGACATCTGGTGCAGGTGCTCGACCGGCTGGGCTTCGCGTGCAGCGTGGGCGATGTCGCCGATTTTCTTCACCCCGGCCGGATATTCACCATCGTTTCGCCTCGTCACCTGGGGCTCTGGCTTGCCTCCCGGGTGATGTCGCCGGACGACCGCCGGGCCTGGGATCTGTTCAACGACCCGGTGGTGGATTGGGGCGGGCGGATTGCCCGCCTGCGGGAAGCTTTGGGCGGGGATCTGCGGATCGACACGGCCATGGCACCGGAGACGCTCGCCGGCTGCCTGCGGACGGCCGGTTTGGATGTGGGCCTTCCCGGCACAAACGTGCTGGGTCGCCATTTCCGCTACTTCAATCTGCACAAATCCGTCGCCGCGAACACGGCGGCGGGTTCGTGCAGCCACAGCGGGCGAGTCCGTCGACCGCCAGTCAATCCTTCGCGTCGCGCAGGGCGCCGAGTCTGACCTGGAGCGCGCGAAGGACTTCTTCCGCTGCGGCCGGTCCACCTTTCGCCGCCGCCCGCAGGGCGTCCTGGGTCAGGGCGGCGAGCAGCCGGGCCCGATGGGCGGCGGGATGGCGGCCTTCGGGGTCGCGCGCCACCGCCTCGGCCAGGTCCCGTGCGGCCTCCTCCAGCCGACCTGCTTGGAGCAGGATCTCACCGCGGTTGGTCCAGGCGGCAGGATCGCCGGGGGCCAGTTCCAGGCAGCGGGTGTAGTGGGCGACGGCGGCCGGCAGGTCGCCCGCCTGCTGGCGGATGGCGCCCAGCATGCCGTGCACGTAAGGATTCTGGGGGTCCAGCACCGCCAGGCCGGAGAAGATGTCCGTCGCTTGCCGCCAGCGCCCCTCGGTGTACAGGATATGGCCGGCATGGAGCAGCGCGGCGGTCTGCCGGGCGTCGAGTGACACCAGTTGGGCCGCCGTCAAATCGCCGTTCAGCAGCTGGGTGACGACGTCCGGACGTTTTTTCTTGGGCATATCAGCCTCCTCGGTTGATTCCGAATTCAGATTGGGCGGTTCCACGGCACCGCCAGAGACAGGTACTTGTCCCGCGACTCCTGCATCAGTCCGTCGCGGACCAGCTCCGCCAGGACCGCCCGGACGGCGTCCGGCGAATCCGGACGAACGCCGGCGGCGGTGGCGGCCGCCGCCACCGCGCGGAGCGGCCGGGCTTCAATGCAGGTTTCCCAAGCCACGGCGGCCAGGTCCTTCAACACGGTGCGGCGCGGCTCGCCGATCCGCCACGGACCGGCCAGCGGGCGGTTGTCCCACAGCTCCACCATCCCCGGGCCGCGGCGGAAGTGGAATTGGATCCGCCGGTCACGATAAGCCGTCCGCCAGTCCGCCACCAGGTCCTGCAACGGGCCCGCCAGGTCGCGCCGGTCCGAGAGCCGCCCCGGCCAGTCCCACTCGAAGTGGAAGGCCAGTTCCGCCAACCGGACCCGGTCGGGGGAGTAGACGTAACGGTACAGCGGCGTGGGGCGGACGTCCCGGATACCCCAGCGCGCCGGGTCCTGGAAGTAAGGGCTGAAACGCTGCAGGAACACCCGGCCGGCCTTGAGGGGCGGCTGGAGATGGGTGAGCAGCCGCGCCGCGGCCAGCGTTTCGGGGTAGTATTCCGGCCGCTCCCCCGGGATGCCGAACAGTAGGTGCCAGGTCACGGCGATGCCCTGCTCGGCGCACCACTTGAGCAACTGGATGTTCTGCAGCGCGGAAGTCCCCTTGCCCATGAGGCGGAGCATGCCGTCATGGACGCTCTCGATGCCCGCCTCGACGGCGCGGACACCGGCGGCGCGGAGCTGCGCCACCTGGCGCCGGGTCAGGGTGGGACGGATGTCATAAAACAACCGGAAATCCAGGTCGTCCCTGCCCAGCCGGGGCATCAGCTCCCGGAGCTGGCGGGGATCCAGCACGTTGTCCACCGCCTCGAAGTCCAGGCAGTCGTGGCGGCGGGCCTGGGCGCGCATCTCCCGCCGGAGTCGCCGCGGCGGCTTCGCCCGGAACGGCATGGCCTGGCCGTTCTGGCTGCAGAACGTGCAGGGCGACTTCTCGCCCCACCAGCAGCCGCGGGCGCCTTCGTACAGAATCCGGGGCTGGATGCGGTCGCGCAGCCCCTGTCGCCGCAGCTCATCGAAAAACTCGGCGTAGTCGGGGACCGGCGCGTCACGGAGCGGGACCAGGGGCGTCGGAGCGGCGGCGAAATGGAGGCCCGCCGCATCGCGGTACGACACGCCCGGCAGGCCGCGGATCGGCTCGCCGCGGCGCAAGTGCCGGATCAGCTGCGGCAGGACCTCGTCCCCCTCGCCGTCGACGACGGCATCGAGCCACTCGAACGCCCGCAGGTTCTCCCGGCCCATGGGTCCGGCCAGGTTGGAGCCGCCCATGACGATGCGGACGCCGGGCCAGCGGTCCTTGATCCGCTTGGCCAGCAGCAAACTGGCGACATGCTGGACGAATACCGACGTGAATCCCACCACGTCGTAATCCCCCCACGGGATCTCGGAAAGACACGCGTCCAGAAACGGGGGCAGAATGTCCCGGACGATCGCCTCAGTGTCCATGGGCAACTGGTCGAGGATGGCCAGGATGTCGCGGCCTTCGGCCCGGGTGATCCGGCCGAGATCGTTGGCCAGTTCACCCGAACCGAACGCGCCGAACAGGTGTTGGGAGAACAGCCAGTCACCCAGCAGGGTGACGTTGGAGATGGATTCATACAGCCCGGGGTGCATCCGTCCGGCCAGGCGGACGTTCAGGTGGTATGTGTCCGCGGCGATACCGTGCCGCCGCAGAGTGCGCTTCAGAACGCCCAACGCGATAGAGCCACGGCGAGCCGAGGCCCACGGCATGCAAACCAGGGCAACCCGGGGCATGGACGGGACGACCCGCTACTTGCCGCCGTCGAGGCGGTTGCTGTCAAGACTCTGCTTCAGGCCGCAGAGATCGCGCACTCCGGCCTCCATGCGATCCAGGGTGCCGAGTTGCTCCCGGAGGCGGCCCAGGGTGTCCAACCCTTCAGCTGACCGCATGTCCCGCAGTCCGGCCACGTCGCGAAGCGTGTCGTCGAGCCCGCTTAACAGCGATGGTGAACCGGTATCACCGATCATTTCGGCTGGGGATGAGTCACCAGTATCTCCGGGCATGGCGCGTCGGCCCACCTCGTCCAGTCCGCCGGGCAGGGTACGCCGGCCCACCTCGTCCAGTCCGTCTGGCATGGCGCGCCGGCTCACCTCGTCCAGTCCGCCCGGCAGGGTGCGCCGGCCCACTTCCTCCAACCCGTCGGGAACGGTACGCCGACCCACCTCGTCCAGGCCGTCGGGCATGGCGCGCCGGCCCACCTCGTCCAGTCCGCCCGGCAGGGTGCGCCGGCCCACTTCCTCCAACCCGTCGGGAACGGTACGCCGACCCACCTCTTCCAGGCCGTCGGGCATGGCGCGCCGGCCCACCTCGTCCAGTCCGCCAGGCAGGGTGCGCCGGCCCACTTCCTCCAACCCGTCGGGAACGGTACGCCGACCCACCTCTTCCAGGCCGTCGGGCATGGCGCGCCGGCCGACTTGCTCGGCACCGTCGGGGATGCCGCGGCGGCCCACCTCGTCGAGCCCGCCGGGCAGGGTGCGGCGGCCCACTTCTTCCAACGTGTCGGGGATGCCGCGGCGGCCCACCTCGTCGAGCCCGCCGGGCAGGGTGCGGCGGCCCACTTCTTCCAACGTGTCGGGGATACCGCGACGACCCACTTCGTCGAGCCCGCCGGGCAGGGTGCGGCGGCCCACCTCTTCCAATGTGTCAGGGATGCCGCGGCGACCCACTTCGTCGAGCCCGCCGGGCAGGGTGCGGCGGCCGACTTCTTCCAACGTGCCGGGGATACCGCGACGACCGACTTCATCAAGCCCACCGGGCATGGCGCGCCGACCCACCGCGTCCTGACCGGATAAATCACCGGCGCCGGGTGTCACCAGGGATAGCCCGCCCAGCAGCGGATTGAGCAATCCGTCCTGGCCGATGAGGCGATTCAGCAGTCCGCCGTCGAACACGCCGCCCAGCGATTGGGCCAGCCCGGCCGTCGGATCGAATCCCGGGTCGGCCAGGATGTCCCGCACGGCGCCCAGATGGGGTGATGCGCCAGCCACGGCGCTGAGAAAATTGGCCGGCGACGGGAACTCGGCTGCGCCGGCCACCGTCGCAAGACCTGCCGGCGGGACCAGTCCCGGCGGCGCGAAACTCTGGATGATCTGGTCCAGCGGAACCGAGGCGGTCTGGGCCAGCGTGGCCGAGACACCCTGGGCGACCGAGTCCAGGCCGGAAGCCAGCGCCTCGAAATTTGACAGCTGCATGAAACCGGACAGGGGACCGATTGACATGATGCGCCTCCTCGCGAACGATGGGCTGCCAGATGATTATCGATGATACGCCAGAAAAGTTGTCAACGGGAAGGAATTGTACCGAAACGTGCGGTGAGCCTTCCGCTCTCGGGCAAACCCGAAAAATATGCCGCACCGGTTTGTGACCGGTGCGGCCGCGTGGATAGATGCGCGGCTGTGGTCCGTTGCGTCAGCGCTTGGCGCACTCCAGCATGTAGGCGATGGCGTCGAGATCCGCCGCGCCCGTGATCTCCTCCACGGCTTTGGTCAGGTCGGGGCGGTGGCTCATGATCCCGTCTTTGATCATGAAGGTGCGGTAGTCCAGCCCCTTGGCATCGAAGTAGGTGTAGAGCACGCAGCCCACGGCGCTCAGACCGCAGAGGAATACCGTGTCCACCCCCTGGTCGCGCAGGATCTTCTCCAGTTCAGTCTTCTTGAAGGAGCTGGGAAAGTTCTTGATCACCTTCAGGTCGCCCTCCTGGATATGGACGGTCTTTGGAAACTCGAACTGCTCGGAGCCGGGCGGCGGGCCTTGCTGCAGATCAGTGTGGTAGACGCGGATGATGGGGTAGCCGTGTTGTCGGAACAGGTCGATGGCGGCGTTGATCGTCCACATCCCGATCCCCCGGTGCTGCTCCGGGATGTAGCCGAGATAGGCGTTCTGGATGTCGATCACCAGCAGGGCCGGCTTCCCCTTGGCCGGTGCCGCCGGCGCCTCGCCATCGGCCAGGGCCGGCACCAGCAGCGCCAGAGCCAGCAGGCTGAACAACAGAGTCCGTTTCATGGTGTCCTCCCGATTCGGTGGTGATTGAGGCGGAATGAGTCCGTCGTATGGCCCAAGCATACGATTTTGGGGTGGATCGTGTTTCGGCCGGCGCTGAGGGGGCGATGGGACGGGTTGCGCGGCCAGGCGCGGGTCGCGTACAATCGGGAGCGCCGCCCGTCAGCGCAGACAGCGCCGACGGGACGCCGTCGCGGGGGTGGCAGATGGTGAACACATGGACACCGGGGCCGGACGTCCGCTGGATCGACATCAGCCGGCCGCTGGGGCCGGCCACCCGGGTGTGGCCCGGCGACCATACGGTGGAGGTTCAGACGAAACGGAGCGCCGCCGGTGATATCACCTGGCGGGTGTCCCGCCTGGCGCTGTCGGTGCATGCCGGCACCCATCTCGACGCGCCGGCGCACATGCTCCCCGGGGCGCCCGGCATCGGCGACTTCCCGCCGGCGCTCGGCTGCGGCCCCGTCCGGGTGGTGGACACCGCCGGCGCCGCCGTGGACGAAGCGGCCGCCCGGCAGGCGCGGGGGGCCGAGCGGGTGCTGTTCCGGACGGGCACTTCGCCGGCGGGGCGCGAGTTCGAGGGGCCGTTCGCCTTCATCACCGCGGCGGCGGCACGAATCATGGCCGACGGGGGCGTCCGTCTCGTGGGGATCGACACGCCGTCAGTGGACGCCTTCGGCGACGAGGCGGCTCCCGCCCACCGGATCCTGTTCACGGCCGGAATCTACCTTCTGGAAAATTTGGATCTGGCCGCGGCGCCGGCGGGCGAGTACCGGCTCTGGGTCACCCCGCTCCCCCTGGGCGACCTCGACGCCTCCCCGGTCCGCCCGTGGCTCCTGGCCGAGCCGTAGGCCGCGTTCGGTGAACAGTGAGCGGAGAGGAGTGAGAAGACGGGAAAGAGGAGTGAAAAGACAGGTGACAGGAGATAGAAGTCACTGTCTCTTCGTGCTCGTCATTCGTCATCGTGCTCGTAATCGAAATCGAAATCGTAATCGTAATCGTGCTCGCAATCGCAACCCGGCAGAGCTGGAACCAGAGGGGCATGATCGTTCACTCCAGCTCCTTGTCGCAATGTCGAATCTCAGGTAAGCCCTTCCAGTTGCAAAGACAATAGCCAGGCGCAGCCCCGCGAATGCGGGGCAGCGCCAGGGAAGCGGAATCTAAAAATTGTGGCGCGCCCCTGAACAGGGGCGCGGAGAATCGCGGACCGAATCTTCGGAAAAATTCCCTCCTGCCGAACGCGCCCGGATTCAATTGGCCGGACGGCTATTCGGCGTTTTCGGTGAGTGCCTCTCAGGTCCCAAACGTCCGGCGGTACATGGAGAACCAGGCGGCGCACCGGCGGGTATCGGCGCGAGAGGAGTTGGTTCAGTTGCTCCGCCTGCACCACGTCGCGGTCGACGAATGATATCTGCTGTGATCTTCTCCGCGCCCCTTATCAGGGGCGCGTGACGTCAAACGAAATCGAATTTCCAGGCGCCGCCCCGCATTCGCGGGGCTACGCCTGGCTATTCTCGTTGTGAAAGTTTGGATCGTGCCGGTCGATGATGAGACGGGCGAGCGGGGGAGAGGAACCGGTGAAATGATCCAGCCAAATAATGGCAGAACTTCGGGAGTGACTGAGTAATCGTACTTGTGCTCGTAACAATACAGCAGTCCGTCACGAGGCGATATTCCGCTCTCAGGGCTGTTTCAGGTCGTCCTTGGCTTGTTGGCGTTGGCCTGTCCGCTCCTGCACCAGCTTGAAGGCCAGGTAGTACTTGTAGATGTTGCTGACGTAGGTCACCGTCTCGCGGCCCACCCGCTTGGCGACGATGATCTCGACGTTGTGGAACCACTTGTTGGGATCGAGTCCGGCGGCCGCCGCCTCCTTCTGCAGCCGGGCGATCCGGTTGGGGCCGGCGTTGTAGCAGGCGAACGCGAACAAGCCCTTGTTGACCCGGTCCATGGGCGCATCCTTGAAATACTCGTCCATCATGAACCGCATGTACTTGACGCCGGCGTGGATGTTGCGGTCTACCTTCTCGATATCGGGGATGTTCACTTCCCGGGACCGGGCGGTGGTGGGCATAACCTGCATGACCCCGATGGCGCCGACGGGACTGCGCACCCCTTGGTCCAGCCCCGACTCCTGGTACGCCTGGGCGGCGATCATCAGCCAGTCGAAATCGTATTGGCCCGCGTATTTCTGGAACAGCGCGACGAGGGCTTTGAACTTCTTCACCTCCCGCTCGTTGGTGGAGTTCTTGATCCAGCGGGTGTCCTTCAGGTAACGCTGCAGGAGGGTGTTGGCGAACAGGGTGCCCATCTTGTGGGACTTGACGAAGGCGTTGACTTCCTTGGCCAGCCCGGAGCTCCCCTTGCGGAACGCCGCCGCGATGTCGCCGCCGGTGTTCACCGCCAGCGTTTCGTGCACCCGGATGTCCGGATAGATCTGAACCCAGAATGTTGCCAGGTGGCTGTCCACCACCGTCGCCGGCAGCAGGCCGGCATTGACCATCTCCAGGATGTCTTCATCCTCCAGTTGCTCGTCGGCCGCCCGGAGGAGGAGTTCGGGCTGCTTGGCCTCGCGCCGTTCGGCATTGACCGCCTGCAGGTGCTCCCAGTAGCTGCTGGACGCCCGCACCCAGACTTCCCGGCTGGCGAGATCGTCGAAGCTCCGGACGTCCGATCCGGCCGGGCCGGTGACCACGACCTCCTGAACGCCGGTCATGGCCGGATCGGAAAAATCCACCAGCTTCTGCCGTTCCGGGGTGACAGTCAGGTTGCCCAGGGCCAGGTCGCCGCGGCCCTCGATCAGGTACTGGAACAGTTGGTCGCGTCGAACCGGGATGGCCACCACGTGGACCTTGAGCGCCCGGGTGCGGAGCTTCTGGTTGAGGACCTTCTCGAACTCCCGGAGCATTTCCGCGGCAATCCCGCGCTGGTCGCCCCGATCGATGAAGAAATACGTTTTACTGTACGGGACCAGCGCCCGGATGTACCGGCGCTTGAGCATGCCGTCGAGGTCGCCGGTCCATGGCCGCAGGATGGGGGCGATGGCGGGATCCTCGAAATCGGGCGCGGGGGCTTCGGCTGCGGGAGCCGCGGTCTCGGTTGCCGGTGCCGCCGGCGGCTTTTCGCCGGGCACCGCCGGCGACCCGCCGCACCCGAACATCAGCAGAGTCGCGAGAACCGCGGTGGCGGTGTTCCAAAGGAGGGTGGGCAGCTTCCGTCGATTGTCACCTTTTCGCATGGGATGATAACCTGCCATGACGAGTACCTCGATTGAGCATCGTTGCCCGACGTGCCTGTCTGAATAGGTGAGCCGAAAAAGGCGCCCGCATTATACTGCAACCTGTCCCGAAGGAACAGGGGATCCGCCAGTCTCAGGTTCTGGCCATCTTGAAGGGAAGGGACGAATCAAATTCCCACTTCCGGTCATGGCCTGTTCCCCGATTCCCCGATTCACCGATTCACCGATTCACCATCCCTTCATTCCCGGTTGTTCGTGTACTTCGTGATGATCGTTTCCCGGAGTTGCCGGAACATGGGGGGGACCTCCGCCTGTAGCCCGACGCAGTACCGGGTCAAATACTCCCGGGCCGCCGCCGGATCCTGGCCGTGAAGCCGGACCGCCTCGGCCTCCACCTCGGCCTGGCGGGCGAAGATCTTTTCTTCCCACGGGTCGCGCACAGCGCGGACGTCCTCGATAGCCGGCTGGAACCGGAGGCCGGCCAGGTTGTCCACGAAGTCAATGGCCCAGCGGGCCGATTCCTCGGAGAAGCGCTCGGGGTCGTAGAGCTGGTAACTGGCGGCGGTTTCGGTCACGCCGGCGTAGAAGGGAACGTAGGGGCTGAAGTAGGGATTGTCGAGGTAGACCCAGTAGACGCCGCCCACCGGGTCGGGGAGCCAGCTCCGCATCTGGCAGACCATGCCGTAGTGGCCGCGATGCCGGGCCACGGGGCGGCGGTTGGTGAGCTTGAGCAGGAGCCGCAGGTCCTTCCCCGGGAACGGGGTGGCCAGTGGGCTCTTGACGTAGCCGCCCTTGCCGTCGGGCACCAGCCAGTTCGGGTCGGCGGTGAGGTCGTAGATGGTCCCCTCGAACACGGAGCGCTGGAACGCGATCACGTCGCGGACGGAAACGGGCCGCTCGGGCTTGACGGAGAACGGGTAGATGGACAGGGGCTCCACGTACTGGTAGTACGGGTTGATCCCCTTGAGCGGGTCGTCCGAGAGTTTCCGGTCGGGCCACTCGCGATACGCCGGGGCGAAGGTGGTGTGGAAGAGCCAGAAGCGGCTGGTGGCGAACTCCTGGGGCAGGGGGGCGTAAATCTCCTGCCAGACAAACGGCCGGCCGGCGGCCGGATCGTACCAGCCGCGGTCGATGGCCGCCTGCTGCCAGTTGGCCGAGACCATGCAGTTTTCGGAATCTTCGGGATGGAGCTCCTTGAGGATGCTCCAGTTGGGGATCATGGTGGCGTGGTCGTCGGGGAGCCGCCGGGCGGCCCAGATGGCGCCGGGGGCCCCGCTGGCTTTCTTCCAGCCCGGCCCCACGCCGAACACCTCCATGACCCAGGCCTCGTTGGGGTCGCCGATGCAGAGGGTCTCGGAGCCGTCACCGCTGGAGCAAAGGAAACCGTAGGCGGTGACCAGCTCGCCGATGAGGCGGACCGCCTCGCGGGCGGTGCGGCAGCGCTGCAGGGCGAATATTTGCGCCTGCTCGATGGTCATGATCTGCTCGCACTTCCCCTTTTCGTTGGCCAGCTCCGGCCGCTGGTTGGTGGTGCTTTCGGCGATGCCCAGCTGGTGTTCATTCATGTGGGAATAGGCGGAACGAAAGTAGGCGTAGGTCCTCTCCACCTGTGGGATGTAGCCGAGAATTTCCGCGGGCGCCTCGAGCGGCTGGGCCGGATCCTGCAATCCCCAGTAGACCGGGGCCTTTTCGCCGGGGGCGAAGGTCTGGGCCGGCACCACCCGGATGCGGGAGTCGGGACCGCAGTCGGTATGGGAGACGATGACGGAGCCGTCGGCGGAAGCCTTCTTGCCCACGCCGATGATGGTGCAGCCCCAGGCGGCGGACGCGCCGGCGGCCAGGATGATCAGGGTCAGGATGGCGACACGGTGTTTCATGGAGGGGACTCTCCTTCCAGAGTTGGGATACGAAGGAACAGGGTACACAAAGACGGACGGGAGGCCAAAGGAAAAGAAGATCGGTGTGTTGGTGAATGGGTGAATTGGTGAATCGGTGGCGGAGGTTTTCATGAGCTGTCACGGGGTATGGTTTGTGTGTGGGCATGCGCTGGGGAGCAAATTGATCCTTTCCGACGGATTCCCCCTTGACTTGCCGGATGGCCGGGATAGGCTATGTTCATTCTGATGGCCGGAGGATGGGATGATCGCTTCGCCGGGTCGGACCGCGCTGTTGGCCGGTATCGTTGTGTTGAGCCTTGCGGCGTGCGGCACCGGGTACCGCAACGTGCGCGAGTATCCGGTGGCTGGCGGGCCGTGCCGGGCGCTGGCGGTGGTGGCAGGTGAGGATGGCGACGCGCTGGGTTGGGTGGACGCGGCGGAGAATCTCCGCCTCGTGCGGGCGGAAACGGACGTGCTGGCGCAGATCCAGTCCGTGGCCGTGTCCCCCGATAGCGCCCGCGTGGCGATCGTGTCGGTCGGGGAAGGACATCCGGTCGTGACCGTCTATCAGGTGGCCGATCTCGTGACCGGCGGCAGCCGGGCGGGGGAGCGGCTGCCGGCGGAGAAGACCGTCGATCCCTACCCGCTCGCCATCGAGGCTGTCAAGTGGCGCGACGCCGACACCATCGAATTTCGCTCGGCGATCGATTACACCCGCTTCGACCGGGAATCGCGCCGGGGCGGATATGATGCCTCCGGAGGCGAGCCTCCGGTGCGCACCTGGCGCTGGCGCCTCCGCGAGGATTCATTCACGCCCTCCCCCTGATCCGCCAACCGCCAACCCCCATCCCCCGATTCACCGACTCACCGACTCACCTATTCACCTATTCACCTATCCTCTCCCCCACCAACTCTAAAAACGCCGTGGCGGCGTGGCTGAGCTGCCGACGGGCCGGGTAGACCAACCGGATCTGGCGCTCCACGTCGAGCTCCTTGACCCGGATGGCCCGGAGCGTCTCCTGCTGCAACTCCTGCTCCACGCACATCCGCGGCAGGAAGGCGACGCCCTCGTCGCGCTGCACCAGGATCTTGATGGTCTCGATGGTGGGCATCTCCAGGTCCATGTGCAGGGGCACCCGGTGGCGCTGAAAGGTCTGGAGGACCAGTTCCCGATAGGGGGAGTGGACGTTGTGGGCGATGAACGTCTCCATGCCCAGTTCGGCGATGGGGATGGACTTGCGCCGGGCGAAGCGGTGGCGGGGCGAGACGACGAAGGCGAGGTGGTCGGTGAACAGAGGCGCCGACTGGAGCTGGTCGTCGGCGGGGGAGTAGCTGATGACGCCGAGCTCCAGGTCGCCATCGACGATCTGGGTGGGAATCTTGCTGGACAGGCATCGCCGCACCTGGACCTTCACCCGGGGGTACAGCCGCCGGTATTGCATGATGTGGCCGATCAGGTACAGGGTGGTGGATTCGTTGGCCCCGATGCTCAGCCGTCCGGCCCGGACGTCATGGAGCTCGGCCAGGGCGGTTTCCAGTTCGCGCTCCATGTTCTCGAATCGGTTGGCGTACTCCAGCACCATCCGGCCGGCGTCGGTGAGCACCGGCTCCTTGCCGGTCCGGTCGATGAGTTTTTCGCCGAGCTCGCCCTCGAGGCGCTGGATGGCCAGCGACACCGCCGGCTGGGTGCGCAGGGTCTTTTCCGCCGCGCGCGAGAAGCTGCGCTCCCGGGCCACGGCCATGAAGATTTTCATTGTGTGCAGGTCCATGATTCAGGGCTCCTGATTGCGATGTATAAACGAAGCTAATTAAAATATATTATGCAATAAATCAAGTATATTATTTTCTTTGATCAGAGATCCCAGACGGTTTCTTTGGAAAGATGACCGAGTGTGTGGGGTCGCTGATCCGGCCATCAAATTATATAGAGTGCATGAAATCATTGATATAGTTTGGAATTATGACTACCCATGGGCATGGGTATCAAGATGGTTTATATAATAATATTTATCTATAATAAACAAAAATATTATAAATTTGACATATATTTAGCCTCCTGTCACCATCGGCGGAAATTCTGCAACCGGTGGCCTGCCCCGAGTCGATGCCGCCGGTGCCGGGAGGCGACATGGGCGAACGAATCACGGTTTTTGACACGACGCTGCGCGACGGCGAACAGGCGCCGGGCTGCAGCATGTTCACGGAGGAAAAACTGCGGATGGCGCGCCAGCTCGTGGAACTGGGCGTGGATATCCTGGAGGCGGGTTTCCCCATCGCCTCCGACGGCGACTTCGAGGCGGTGGCCGCAATCTGCCGCGAGTTGCCCGACGCCCGGGTGGCCGCGCTGGCTCGGGCATGTCCGCGAGACATCGAGCGGGCGGCCCGGGCGCTGGAGGCGTCGCGCCGGCCCCGCATCCACACGTTCATCGCCACGAGCGACGTCCACCTGGTGTACAAGCTCCGGAAGACCCGGGAGCAGGCTCTGGAAGAAGCGGCCGCCGCCGTGGAGCAGGCGTGCCGCCACGCCGACGACGTGGAGTTTTCCGCCGAAGACGCCGCCCGGTCGGATCCCGCCTTCCTCGAACAGGTGTGCCGCACGGTGGTCGCCGCCGGAGCCACCACCGTCAATTTGCCGGACACGGTGGGCCATTGCCTGCCTGAGGAGTACGCCGCACTCATTGGCCGCATGGTCCGCGCCGTCGACGGACAGGCCACGGTGAGCGTGCACTGCCACAACGACCTGGGGCTGGCGGTGGCCAACTCCCTCGCCGCGGTTCGCGCCGGCGCCCGGCAGGTGGAGTGCACCGTCAACGGGATCGGCGAACGGGCGGGCAACTGCTCGCTGGAGGAGGTGGTGATGATCCTGAAGGCGCGACAGGACACACTGCCGTTTCACACCGGGGTGGTGACCCGGCAACTCTACCCGTCCAGCCGGCTGCTGACCGAGTTGATCGCCTTCGGGCCGCAGCCCAACAAGGCCATCGTCGGCGCCAACGCCTTTGCCCACGAGGCCGGCATCCACCAGGATGGTTGGTTCAAGGAGCGCACCACGTACGAGATCATCGATCCGGCGGAGGTGGGCGTGCCCGAGAGCCGGATCGTGCTGGGCAAGCACAGCGGCCGTCACTCGCTGGACCGCCGCTGCGAGGATCTCGGCTTCGACCTTACCCACGATCAGCTGGATGTCGTGTACCGCGCGTTCACCCAGGCGGCCGACCGGAAGAAGGGGCTGACCGACGACGAGATCGCCCAGCTGGTTCGGGATGTCCTGTTCGGGCGCTGGAAATACGCGCCGGCCCCGGAAGCAGCGGAACCGGACGACTGGACCCTGGCGCCCTCCTTTTACCTGTGAGGCGGACGTGGATCTGAACGTGCTCGTCCTGCCCGGCGACGGCATCGGACCGGAAGTCACCCGCGAGGCGGTCAAAGTGCTGCAGGCTGTAGCCGTGCTTGCCGGCCACCGTCTGGACACAGCGGAGGGGCTGATCGGCGGTGCGGCCCTTGCGGCCACCGGCGAACCGCTGCCGCCGGAAACCCGCGCCCGCGCCCGGACCGCCGGAGCGGTGCTGCTCGGCGCCGTGGGGTCGCCCGAGTTCGATTCCCTGCCGCCGGATCGGCGTCCCGAACGTGGCCTCCTGGACCTGCGGCAGGCGATGGGCGTCTATGCCAACCTGCGGCCCGTGCGGGCCTGGGCGCCGCTGGCCGGCACATCGCCCCTGAAGGACGCGGTGGTGACCGGTACGGACCTGCTCATCGTGCGGGAGCTTACGGGCGGCCTCTACTACGGGCGCCCCCGCGGACTCTTCGGCGACGGCCCGGCGGCCGAGGCGGTGAACACCATGCAATACAGCTACGGGGAAGTGGAGCGGGTGGCCCGGATCGCGTTCGCGGGAGCCCGGCGCCGGCGCGGCCGGGTTACCAGCGTCGACAAGTCCAACGTCCTGGAATGCTCCCGGCTCTGGCGCCGGGTGGTGGAGGACGTGGCGGCGGATTTTCCGGATATCGGGCTGGAGCACATGCTGGTGGACACCTGCGCCATGCAGCTCATCCTCAACCCCGGCCGCTTCGACGTGTTGCTCACGGAGAACATGTTCGGCGACATCCTCAGCGACGAGGCGGCCGTGCTGGCCGGCTCCATCGGCTTGCTTGCGTCGGCGTCCCTGGGCGCCGTCGGTCCGGGTGGCGGTCGGGCGGGGCTCTACGAACCGGTCCACGGCTCGGCACCGGACCTGGCCGGGCGGGGTGCGGCCAATCCCATCGGCGCCATCGGCTCGGCGGCGGCGCTGTTGCGGTTCAGCTTCGGCCTGGGGCGTGAAGCGGACGCGGTGGAGCGCGCGATCGGCGCGGTGATCGCCGCCGGCGTTCTGACCGCCGACCTGCGGCCGGACCGGCCAGCGGAGACGACTGCGGTGGGCGACGCCGTCTGCGCCGCCCTGCGGAGGGCGGCATGAGCGCGCCGCGGACGCTGTACCGGAAGATCTGGGACGCCCACGTGGTGGTCCAGCCGCCTGAAGCGCCGGCCATCCTGTACATCGATCGACACTACGTTCACGAGGTGACGTCCCCGCAGGCGTTTGCCGGGCTCCGTCGCCGGGGATTCGGGATGCGGCGGCCGGACCGGACGGTGGCGACCGCCGACCACAGCGTGCCCACCGGCCCCCTCGACGGCCCGGCGGACCCGCAGGCGGCCACCCAGGTGGCGGCGCTGGAAGCCAACTGCCGGCGGTACGGCGTCACCTGCCTCGGCCCGGGGCATCCGGACCAGGGGATCGTGCACGTCATCGGTCCCGAACTCGGCCTGACTCTGCCGGGGATGACCGTCGTGTGCGGCGACAGCCACACCGCCACCCACGGCGCGTTCGGCGCGCTGGCCTTCGGCATCGGCACGTCGGAAGTGGAGCAAGTCCTGGCCACCCAGTGTCTGCTGCAGCGGCCGTCGAAGACGTGCCGCGTGGACATGGCCGGCCGGCTGCAACGCGGGGTAACCGCCAAGGACCTCGTGCTGGCGCTCGTTGCGGCGCTCGGCACGGGGGGCGGGACCGGGCACGTGCTCGAATATGCCGGCACGGCGGTGCGGGCGCTGTCCATGGAGGCGCGGATGACGGTGTGCAACATGTCCATCGAGGCGGGCGCCCGCGCCGGTCTAGTCGCGCCCGACGACATCACGTTCCAATACCTGTGCGGCCGGCCGCACGCGCCGCAAGGCAAGGCGTGGGAAGCCGCGGTAGATGCCTGGCGGCGGCTGCCGTCGGATCCGGAAGCGGTCTACGATCGCACGGTCTCTCTCGATGCGGACGTGGTGGAACCCATGATCACCTTCGGCACCACCCCGGCCATGGGCATGCCCATCACCGGCATCATCTCGGATCCGGACGGGGTGGGCGATGCGGACATCCGGCGGGGTTTGAGGAAGGCGCTGGATTACATGGGCCTGCCGGCGGGACGGCCGCTGCTGGGCCACCCGGTAAACGCGGTGTTCATCGGGAGCTGCACCAACGGCCGGCTTGAAGACTTCGCGGCCGCGGCGGCGGTCTTCCGCGGCCGGCGCGTGGCGCCTGGCGTGCGGGCGCTGGTTGTGCCCGGCTCCCGTGCCGTGAAGCGAGCGGCCGAAGCGGCGGGCCTGGACCGGGTGTTCCGGGCGGCTGGGGCGGAGTGGCGCGAACCGGGCTGCTCCATGTGCCTGGCCATGAACGGCGACCGGGTGCCGCCGGGCGCCTGGTGCATCTCGACGAGCAACCGCAACTTCGAGGGCCGACAGGGGAGCGGCAGCCGCACCCTGCTGGCCGGACCGCCGGCGGCCGCCGCGGCCGCGGTCACGGGAGTGGTGACGGATCCGCGTATTTTCTTGGAGGCGTGAGATGAACGATCCCGTTCGAGCGATGGTCCGGTCTGTGTTTCCGTCGCCGCTGGCCAGCCGGTTTCTGGTCCTGCCGGTGGATCACGTGGACACCGACCAGATCATGCCAGCCCGCTTCCTCACCGCCGTCGGCAAGGACGGCTTCGGGGCGCGCCTGTTCCACGACTGGCGATACGACGCCGCCGGCAATCCACGGGCCGACTGCGTTTTCAACCGGCCCGATGCCGCCGGTGCCGCCGTCCTGGTGTCGGGTGAAAACTTCGGCTGCGGCAGCTCACGGGAGCATGCGGCGTGGGCCCTGGCTCAGTTTGGATTTCGGGCGGTGGTCTGTCCGTCGTTCGCCGACATCTTTCGGCAGAACGCCCTCCAGAATGACCTGCTGCCAGTCGTTGTTCCCGGTGACTTCCACCACCGCCTGGTGGAGTGGACGAAATACGATCCGGATGCGCACCTCACCATCGACCTGGTGGCCCGGACGGTGATCGCCCCCAATGGCCAGGCGGTGGAGTTTCCCCTGGACTCGTTCAGTCAGATCCGGCTCCTGGAGGGGCTCGATGAAATTCAGTTCATCCTCCGCCACGGGGCGGACATCGAGGCGTTCGAATGCGGCCGGCCGGGGTGCGTGGTGCAGGTGGTTAATCCGCCCGATTCGATGACCGCCCGCTGAGGCGACGGCTCCAGCAGCCGGCGGGAAACCTACGGTTTCGACTGCCGGAAGTCGGGAATGAAGATGAGGGATTCGGAATTCAGGCAGTAGCGCAAGCCGGTGGGCGCCGGACCGTCGTCGAAGACGTGGCCGAGATGGGCGCCGCAGCGGGCGCACAGGATCTCCTCGCGGAGCATGCCCCAACTGATGTCGGTTTCGGTCCGGATGTTCTCGGCCGCCACCGGGCGGAAGAAGCTGGGCCAGCCGGTGCCCGAATCGAACTTGGCGGAGGCGTCGAACAGCGGCAGGGCGCAGCCGACGCAATCGTAGCGGCCCGGTTGCTTGTGGTCGTGAAAACGCCCGCAGAACGCCCGCTCGGTCCCCTTGCCGCGGGTGATCCGGTACTGTTCGGGCGTGAGTTGCCGCCGCCACTCGTCGTCGCTCTTGACCACCCGCGGCACCGTCACCGGTTCCGTGAGCCGTCCGTCGTCACCGATTAGCCGAACCATCACGGTTGTATCCGCCATGCTCTCCTCCGATACGCTGCGGCTGGCGCGCTCGAGAGCCGCTTCGGCCCAACCGGGACGCGCAACGGCGACAAAAAGCACCCAGCTCACTGCGGCAGCAGTCACCGTCGATACCAGCAACCAGAAACGTCCCGCGCCTGTCATGACCGCCTCCCGGCCGCAGCCGGCGCCTCCGCGCCTGTGGCCTCCACCGTCCGCGTGGCGGTGGGATCGTTTCATTGAGATGCGCCGGAGGTGAGACGGGTTGCGCCGCGGCCGGGATCTGGATCGATTCCCTCCGCCGGGATCAAGCCGGATCCGGGATGCCCAGCCGCCGCGCGAGGTAGGCCCGGACGGGGAAAGTCCGGGTATGAGCGCGGTCCATGTACACGGTGAAGGCCACCTGATTCAGTACGACAAAACCGGCCGGGGTGAGCCAACCGGTGATCTGCCGCCCGCTGTGGCGGAACATGGTGACGGGGCGGCCAACGTGAGCGAGCTCCGCCTCCACCACCCAGGACGTCGCTTCATAACTGGTCCGATCGCCCACCACGAAGACGAAGGATCCATCCGGACGAAGGATCCGGCCGACTTCCCGGAACACCGGCCCCAACCTTCGGAAAAACTGGAAAACTCCCACGCAGACGACACCGTGCATGCTCCGGGCGGGGTAGGGGTAGGGCAGGTGGCGCAGATCGTGACGGATCAGGTGGGTGAACCCTTTGCGGCGGCATGCGGTCAGCATGGTCGGATCAAGGTCCAGGCCGTGGACCACCAGGCCGGCCTTGTGGAACAGCATGGCCGCCAGCCCGGTGCCGATGCCGATCTCCAGGACCGCCTGGCCCGGCTCGAGGTACGGATGCATCAGATCGAAGGCGATTTCGGGACCGCGCCAGCCCGTGGCCTCGGCCTCGGCATCGTAGGCGTCCGGGCCGACGGCGTGGGGTGGCGGGTGACGGTTGACCCGGGACATGGTGATCCGATTCCTCAATGATACTGAATGGTCGTTTCATTATACGCAAACCCGAGTCGTCCGGCTGACGACTTGAGTTGCGGGAAAATGCTGGGAGCGCAGTTCCCGCCTCATTGGCGACATCCTGTCTGTGGTATGCTTGGAAAGGCAATCCTTTCGATCTTTATCATGAAGAGGTGTTTCATGCGCCTGATTTCCGCAACCGTGTTTCTCATTGCCGCTCTGGGGTTGGCTGCCTGCACTCCGGCCCCGGCGCCACCCGCCGCGGAAGAAAAAGCGACGGCTGACGATCCATTTTCCGATGTCGCCCCGGACCAGGTTCGGGTCGAGGCCCGGTACGTCTCGGCGACCGGCGAGCGCCTGGTCGCGGTGTTCGACAACGCCGCGGACGCGGTGACCGTCACCCTGCCCGACGGCCGCACGGTGACTCTCCCCCGCGCCGTCTCCGGCTCGGGCGCCCGCTATAGCGACGGCACCGAGACGTTTTGGGATCATCACGGGGAAGGCACCTTCACCACCGGGGAAACAATCGTCTTTCAAGGCAAAGCCGAGGAGGACGACTGAGCGGCCCGGGATTTCGCCAGGTCGGGACGCGGTGGCGCCTGATGCTCCTCGGGTGGCTGGGTGTTTGCGTTGCCGCATCGATGGGAGCGGACGGGTATTCGGCGGCGGAACAGGAGGCGGCCGGATTGGGTGCGGAAACGAATTTCCGAGCGCTGTGCAGCGAGGATCTCGCGCAACCCCTGCAACAGGCGTTCGCGCGGGCCGTTGCCGCCGGTGCCCGACGATTCACCCTCACCATCGCGCCCGGGAAATATCGGGAGTTCGCCCTGTCGTTGCGGGATGACCGCGGCCCCGATGGAATGGAGCTGGTGGTGGCCGGTGAGGGCGACGCGCCGGTCGTCCTCGACGGCATCGCGCTGCAGCTGGCGGCGGACCGGGTCACCGTCCGCAACCTGGTGCTGCAGGGGAATCGCCGTCCCGCCGCCACCCTGGACGTCCGGGTGGCGAACGAATTTGTGGGCGACCGCCTGGCGCTCATCGACAACGAATGCCAGGATCCCACCGGTACCGCGCCGCTGGTCCTCATCACCGCGTCCGGACCCCGCGATTCCGCTGCCCGGGCGACCCTGCGGCACACCTGGCTGCTTGGCAACCGCGTCGAGGGGCGGACCCCGCTGCTGGCCACGCCGCGGACGGGACGCGCCAACCTGGCGGAGCTCCGGTTGGAGGGGTGCGTATTCTCAGGCAACGCGGCTGCCCATGCCTTGGAACCCTGGTTTACCCGCCGGACCACGGTCGCGAACTGCCTGCTCGCCGAGCATCGGTTGGCCGGTGCGTGGTTGCGTCTGGTCAGTCCGCTGGCGCAGATCTGCCTTGAAGGAGGCGTCGTCGCCAACGCCGGCGCGCTGGTTCTGCACGAGACCGGACCTGATGTCAGCCGGACCGACTTCGCGGCCGTGGAGGCGGTCAGCGTCGAGCTCCACCTGCCGGACGCGCCCGACCCCGCCGAACTGTGCTGCCGGGATTGCGTGCTGGTTCCATCGCCGGTGCGGCCGTTCGATCCGACTGCGCTGGCAAAACTCGCCCGCCAAGGCCGGACCCTCGACCCCGCAATGCTGCGCCGGCTGATCTCACCGCCTTAAGGCTGTGGCGAGGCGACGGCGGAGGGCGCGTTGTAGTAGTAGCCGCGGCGGTAACGGGGGCGCAGCGCCGGATCGTCCACGCGCACCTCGATGGTGTGAAATTCACCGGGTTTGAACGTGGCGAAATCGGGCTGGTAGCCCAGCGTGTAGGTGTAGGGCAGCTCGGCGGCGATGGCGCGGTAAATACCCGGCAGTTCCTCGTACGAACTCACCTTGAAAAATTTGCCGCCGGAAGTCTCGGCCAGGCGCGCCAGCCGCTGGTGAGCCAGGCGGTATGAGGTCTCCAGCACGGCCGGCGCCGGGTACTGCTGGTGCATGGACTGAGTCCACTGCGGCTCCACGCGACCGGTGCGGCTGGCGGCTTCGCCCTGGGCGTGCTCGTAGTACTGGCGGCGGGACAGCTGGTAGATGTCCTTATTGGCATCGGCGAGAGCTTGCTTCATGTTGTCCACCGTCAGGATGAAGAAGGTGGCGTCGGAGGCCAGCGCCGCTGTGAATGCGTCGCTGAAATCCTTGAGGCTTTTGTTGTCGATCCCGTCGGTGTACAGCACGACAATGCGCCGGCCGGGCGTCCGCTGGATCACGTCGCGGGTGGAGAGGAAGATGGCATCGTACAGGGCGGTGCCGCCCATGGCGTCGAGACGATCCTGCACCAGGGCCGCCTTCTCGCGCCAACCCGCTTCGAAGTCGGCCAGCAGGCTGACGTCGTCGTTGAAGTGGACGATGGCCAGGCGGTCCTGGGGCCGGGTGTCCTGCAGCCGGCGCAGGAAGTCGATGGCGCCCTGCTTGATCAGGCTCATCTGCTTGTAGGTGCTCCCGCTCGAATCGATGACCATGACGATGTTCAGGCGCTGGGCGGCTTCCTGGAAGGCGGCGACAGTCATCTCCTGACCGTTGTCGAACACCTTGAAGTTGTCCGCCTTGAGTCCGGCGACGGGGAAGCCGTAGCTGGTGAGCACCGTCACGTTCACCAGTACCATGGACACACCGGTGGTCACCGTGTCGGCGGCCTTCTCCGGTTCCTGTGGCCGCGGGTGTCCGGGTGGGGCGACCGCCAGTGCGGCCAGGATCAGAATCGCGACGACTTGACGCACGGATTCCCCCTCACGGAAGGCTTTTCAGCAAATTCTCGATTTCGTTGACGATGGTCCAGAACGCCTGCGGCGGCTTGTCCTTGGCGCTGGTCCGCATGCGCACCTGCCGGGCCCGCCCGTCGAACACGACGCCGAGTTCGATCGTCAGCGGATTGTCGATGTCGCCGTCGCCGTAGCGTTCGTTGAGCTGGAACAGTCCGGCCCCGTCCATGACCTGGATAAGCGCCCAGAGACGCTCGGCCGACACCACCGCCTGGCGGGTGATGGCGCCCCGTTCCAGGACCACCAGGGTGCCGTTGGCCCGCAGGCTGAGCAGAAAGTCCTCGGGCGGCAGCCCGCCGGTGCGGCGGTACAGCAGCCGGAAGTCGCCCAGCGCGCCGCCGGGGACGGCGGGTGGCGGCGCGGCCTCCGGCCGGCGCGCCGCCGGGCCGAGGGCCACGTCCACAAGCTCCAGCTCCACGGGTGGCCGATCCTCGCGCGGCACCACGGTGCGGATCAGGCCGAGTCCGGGCACGATCAGGCCGCGCAGAACCCAGGTGCGATCCTCCAGCGCGCGATACTCCAGGCAGGTGGTGAACTGGCCCACCGGCGTGCTGGCGGGCTTTTCCGCCGGCAGCAGGCGGCGCGTCCCGCCCACGCCCAGCAGGCTGCGCTCGCCCTGCGGCGTCCATTCCCGGTATTCGGCGGTGGCCGGATCCCAACGGATGAACCGGCTGTCTCCCAGCTGCGGCTCGCCGGCGTCGTCCAGGCAGTCCGCATCGGGGAAGAACGAAATGACGTAGTACTCCCGACCGCCGGCCGTCGCCAGTCCGGTGACCTGGCTTTTCAAGAGGGGGCCGCCGCCCGCCGCGCGATAGGTCCAGGTGTTGTTCAGCTCCAGCGGGAGAAAGTAAGGTTGCATGCCCAGCTGGTGGAGTTTGGTCTGGATGATGAACTTCTGGACGTCGGTCAGAATGCCGTGGGGCAGGCAGTGCAGCTCGGCGAAGGCGATGTACTCGCCGTCCTCGACGTAGTCGCGCTGGTACTCCCACTTCTCGGTGAACGTGTATTGCTGGCCGGGTGCGAGGATCAGGTCGCTGTAGCCGATCTCGAAGTTGCGCCCCCACGACCACCGCCACAGGGTGGTCTGCTGGTCAGGCGTCATCACGGCGAAGTCGTATTTCTGGCTGGACGGAAAGCGGACCCGCAGGGGCTTGTCGCTGCGGTTGGCGAGGTACAGCGTGAAACGCAGGGTTGGCCCCACGTGCACAAACTGGAACTCGGTGTACGGCTGGCGGTTCTTGGTGTTGAGAATCTTGCGCGGCGGGAAGTCCAGCGCCTGGCCGTCGTCGCCCGCCAGGATGCGATAGTGGGTGAACTGGAGGGTGGCGTCCGCGCCGATTTGGGGATCGAGCACCTCGATCCGGTAGTTGGCGTACTTGAAACAGATCGCCCCGTCCCCTTCGATGAGCAGGCGCCGGCCGTCGTCGGCCGCCAGCCATGTCCGCTCGTCCGCCTGGCGGATGACGCCCCGAAGCGGCGCGCTGCCGTCGGCGTCGGCCGGTGCGGCGGCCGCCAGCGCAGCGGCGAGACAGGCGAGCTGGCAGACGGCGAGCAGTCGGATCATTCACTCCCCCATCACATGGAAGACCACCGACCGCCGGCGGGGTCGATTGTCGAAATCCAGCAGGATGACCTGCTGCCAGGTGCCGAGAACGGGCCGGGCATCGGCGACGGGCAGGGTCAGGGCGGGGCCCAGCAGGGCCGCCCGGACGTGAGCGTAGCCGTTGCCGTCGCCCCAGCGCCGGTCGTGGTGGTACGGCGCGCCGGCCGGCGCCAGCCGCTCCACCGCCTCGCGCAGGTCCGCCAGCGCGCCGTCCTCGTATTCGATGGTGGTCACGGCGGCGGTGGAGCCGGGCACGCTGACCGTCAGCTGCCCCCGGCGGACGCCGGCGGTGGCGACGCACGACGCCGCGTCCCCCGTCAGGTCGAGGATGTCGGTGTGGCCGGTGGTCTCGTAGGTGCGTGTTTCAGTGTGGATGATCATGGCGGTGCGTTTCCCTGTGTCCCCGGTTATTGCACGCGGACGACCTCCGCCCGGTTCCCCGGCACCTGGATTTTGAGCACGCGCCCGTCGTCGTACCAGACGTTGACGGTGAGCTGGGTGCTCCGAACCCGGAAGCGGTGCGGCCGCCCCTTGAGACCCTCGACGCGCTCCCGGCCAAGGTGCTCGATCACCATGAGCCCGGCCCCCCGCTCGCCCATCTGAGGGATAAACACCTGGACGGTCTGGGCGCCCTTGAGCTCCAGGTTGTAGCGCGACAGGAGCATCGCCCAGTGGCAGAACACGTTGTCGTCGAGAATGGTCGCGTCGGGAGCCAGCACGGCCGCCTCCGATTTCTGCGACGTGCCGAGATCGAACCGGCAGATGGCCAGCCGCAGTTTGAACTCCACTTGGAGGCTCTGCTTCATGACGCCCACCTGGCTGGTGAGCTGATAGGAGCGGGGCACCAGGTTGCGGTCCAGGACGAGGGTGCTGGTCTGGACGATGTCGCGGGTCAGGGCGTCCTGCAGCACCCGGAGCGTGGTGGCGGCCCGGACGGTGCCCGCACCGTCCAGCAGGGCGATCTGGAAATCTTCACTGCCCACGGGGCGGCCGTCGCGATAGATCGCGAAGGCGCCCCGATCCACCAGATCCAGCGCCGCACCCGATATCGCCGTCGCGGCGCCGATCCAGGCGCACAGGATGATGCGAAACAGCGGCCGCCTCATTCCCGCTCCCGGTTTTTCATGATCTTCTCGATCTCGCGCTTTTCGGTCCGCTCCTGCTCGGTGCGGCGCTTGTCCACGGTCTTCTTGCCCCGGCACAGCCCGAGTTCCACCTTCACCCGGCCCTTGGGATTGAAGTAGACCGACAGCGGGATCAGAGTCATGCCTTTCTCGGTGACCTTGCCGATGAGCCGTCGGATCTCGGAGCTGTGGAGCAGGAGCTTGCGCGGGCGGATCGGGTCGTGGTTGTGGATGTTGCCGTGGGTGTATGGGCTGATGTGACATTCCACCAGCCACATCTCGCCGTTGCGGATTTTGGCGTGGGAGTCCTTCAGGTTGATCCGGCCCTCGCGCAGCGCCTTGACCTCGGTTCCCTGGAGGGCCAGGCCGGCTTCTATTTTCTCCACGACTTCGTAGTCGTGAAACGCCTTCTTGTTGCGCGCGATCAGTTTGACCGTCATGGGACCGGATACTCCCCCCGTCCGGCGGTGGTCGCCGGAAACGGTAAAGAAACCGAATTATAGCAGAACGGGCCGATCGGTCCAAGGTGAAGGCCGCGGCGTTGAATCCGCGACGGGGGTGCCCTATAATGGCGATAGCTGTATGGACACATCTCCTGCCCGACATCCGTTGCGAGGTCCGCTCATCGCGCTGGCGGCGACGGTCCTGATCGCCTGCTTCACGCTGTACCTGGTCTTCCAGCAACGCCTGGAGCTGGCGGAGGAGACCGCGCGCGACACATGGTATCCGGCGCCGTGGGCCGCGGCCGCCGCGGTGCCCGCCGGCGCCGGCTTTGAGTTGTGGACCGACGGCCGCTCCTGGCGGGCCGGCGCCCGTCTCGGTGAGTGGTTGGTCTACGGCGGCGAGCGGGGCCTGCTCGCCAGCCGCGACGGCGGCGCCGGCTGGCAGTCGGTGAGCGTCCTCGACGGCCTGCCGGTGGGGCGGGTGACCGCGATGGCGGAGCTGGGCGGCCGGCTGTACCTCGGCCTTGGCGGCGGGCTGGCCCGCTGGGACGGGCGGACGGTGGAACGGTTCAACCTGCCGATCCTGTCGGCGGACTGGGTGACGGCGTTCGCGCCCGGCCAAGCGGGACGGCTCTGGTGCGCTACCCGCCGCGGCCAACTGCTGGAGCTGGAGGCGGGGCGGTTCCGGGCCGTGGCGCTCCCCGGCCTGCGGGACGACGGGGTGGCGGCCGTGGCCATGAGCCGCCGGGGGCCGGTGCTCGGGACCTTCCGCCACGGGCTCTACCGCCTGGATGATGGCCGGCTGGTCCGCCCGGGCGGGGCGCTGCCGCCCCTGCAATCGGTCGCCGGGCTCGAGGCGCTGCCCGATGCCTCGCTGCTGGCAGCCACCGACGCCGGACTGGCGGTGCTGTCGCCGGCGGGTGATTTCGTCGAGATGCTCTTCCCCGGCCGGCCCGTGTCGTTCGCCGGCCACCGCGCCGGGCAGGTGGTCTGCGCCTGCATTGAGGACCAGGTCTACGCCGCCGCATGGTCCGACTGGAGCGCCGGCCGGCGGCGCTTCACCCCCATCGGCGCGCCCGGCCTGGTTCGGAACGCCGTGGCGGGATCGGCGGCGATCGACCTGCTCACGGACCGCGGCATCTTCCGCTGGACACCCGGAGCGGCGGACTGCCGTCCCGTGGAAGTGCCGGCGGGCGAGCTTGCGAGCCCGTCGGTCATGGCTCTGGCCGCCGGCGGCGGGTCGGTCTGGCTGGGATACTTCGACGGCGGGATCGAGACGCGAGACGGGGCGGGCCGCCGCCGCGAAGGTGTGGAAACCCCCGCGCTGAACACGATCAACCACCTGGCCTGGGACGGCGCGCGCCTCTGGGCGGGCACCGCGCAGGGGCTGTGGACGGTGGGAGCCGCCGGAACCCAGCCGGCGGGCGCGGCGGAAAGCCCGCTCCGCTCGGCCTACATCAACGAAGTGATCCCCGCCGGGGGCGCCACCTGGGTGTGTCACGGCCAGGGACTGTCGGTCCTGAGCGGCGGGTCCGAGGCGCTGTTCTATGCCTTGCACGGCCTGCCGTCGAACAAGGTGTACTGCGCGGTCCAACGGGAGGGTCGCCTGTACGTGGGCACGCTGGGCGGTCTGGCCGTCATGGTGGGCGAGCGGGTGGCGGCCGTCCACCAGGCCGACAATTCGCCGCTGCGAGTCAACTGGATCACCGCTCTGCAGGCCTGCGCCCAGGGCGTGGTCGTGGGCACGTACGGCGGCGGAATCCAGCTGCTGGTGCCGGACGGCACCTGGCGCGAATTTCGTGGCGCCGGCCGCCAGCTCAACGTGAATCCCAATGCGCTGTGCGCCGCCGGCCCGTGGATCCTGGCCGGCACGCTGGAGGAGGGACTGTGGCGGCTCGACCCGGCCCGCCTGCAGGCCGAGCGCCTGGATCTGCCGCTGCCGTCGCGGAGCGTGCAGGCCGTGCTGGCCGACGGCGGCACCCTGTATGTCGCCACCGACAACGGGGTGCTGCGCGTCCCCCTGACTGCCGAATTTTTGAAACCGGAGCATGCGTCATGAACAGAGCCCGAATCCGCTGGCTGCTGATCTGGACCGTCCTGCTGGGCGCGTGGCCCCTGGCCGACGCCGGAGTGCTGATCCCGTCGTCCGTCAAGTCGCAGCCGGACCCGGCCATTCTCAGCCTGGAGGAGATGCAGATCCGCATCGAGGTGGACCAGGGCCTGATGCGCGTCCGGATGACCCAGTACTACGCCAGCCACGACCACCGGATCCTGGAGGGAACCTATCTCTTCTCGTTTCCGCCGGGGGCGTCGCTGAGCGATTTCGCCATCTGGGACGGCGCCACCCGTATCCCCGGCGTGATCCTGGAGAAGCGCAAGGCCGCCGAAATTTATCGGGATCTGGCCGCACAGGCCATCGATCCCGGTCTGCTCCAAATGGGCGGTGAAGGGGAGGAATCGGAGATCCCCGCCGACTTCTTCACGGTCAAGGTGGCGCCCATTCCGCCCCGCGGCTTCAAGCGGGTGGAGCTGGAATACCAGCAGCACCTGGCGGTGGCCGACGGGCGGGTGGAGATGGTTCTGCCCCTCAAGAGCCGGATCTTCCCCGCCCAGACCGTTCGCTCCCTCAGCGTGGAGCTGGCGGTGGCTGACGGGCGGGCGATCCGGGACTTCACGCTGGCCGCCGCCGCCTACCCGCTGCCGTGGCGCCAGCCGGACGCCAACCGGGTCGAGGGCGCCTGGCAGGGCCGCAACGTCTTGCTGACGGAGGATTTCGGTTTCAAGTGGACGGTGGATACCGCCCAACCGTCATCCGTCTGGCTGACCTGGCGGGGGCGGGAGTCCGAACTGCTGGCGGGACGGGCGTTGACGGCGGAGGACCGGCCGGCCAGCGAGGCGACGGACGACGGCTACTTTCTGCTGGACCACCTGTTTCCGGCCTCGCCCGCGTCCGGCCGGCGGCCGGTCACCGCGATCGTGGTGCTGGACACGTCGTTGTCCATGTGGTGGGGCAAGCTCCAGCAGGCGCACGAGACCCTGCGCGCGTACCTGGGGGCGCTGCAGCCGACGGACGATTTCAATCTGGTGCTGTTCGGTGAGAAGGCCCGGTCGATTTTCCCCAAACCGGTTGCGGCCACGCCGGAGAACGTCGGCCGCGCGCTGGAGGCGTTCCTCGGCGGTTACCTGGCCGGCGGCACTGATCCGGTGCCCGCCCTGGAAGCCGCGGCGAACCAGGCGGCGCAGGGGCGGTCGCCGGACCGCCACCTTGTGCTGATCGGCGACTGGATGCCCACGACCGGCCGCGTCAAGAACGCCGCCGTGCTGGACAAGGTCAAGCCGCTCTTCCAGGGTCGCGGCCTGAAAGTGCACGGCGTGGCCACCGGCGACGACGCCAACCGGGCGCTGCTGGAGATCCTGGCCGGCTGGACCGGCGGTCAGGTCCTCGCCCTGGGCAGCCGCGAGGACATCACCACCGACCTGCAGCTGCAGGTCGGCCGGTTCGGGCGGGAGCCGTTCGGCGGGCTGGGCCTCGAAGGGGGCGCCGGCGTGTTGAACCGCGTCTACCCGGCCCACCCGGTGAGCATCTTCGCTGCCGCCAGCGGGACGTGGGTGGGGCGCTACAAGCCGGCGCCCGACGTCACGCTGCGCCTGCGCGGCGCGGCGCCGGACGGCGCCGCCTATGAGCAGACGGTCACGGCGGTCCTGCCCGAACGCAACCTGGCCCACAACCTGCTGCCGCGCGTCTGGGCCCGGGCGCGGGTGGATTACCTGCTCGACCGGATCAACCGGGAGGGGGAGGACGCCGCCAGCATCCGCGAGATCATCGAGCTGTCACGCAAATACAAGTTCGTCACCCCGTACACGTCGTTCCTGGCCGCGCCGCGGTCGCTGCTCCGACCGCGGGTCATCCAGCCCAAGGATCCGGTGCTGCGGGTGGCGGCCGACCCGTCGGTGGTGGCGGCCACGGTCCGGCTCCCATGGGGTGAGACGCTGCCCATGCGGTGGATCGAGCCGCTGGGCATGTGGCAGGCGCGGTTTTTCGTGCCGGCCGAAGTGGCCGACGGCACCCACCGCTGCCTCATTATTCTGCGGGACGGCGGCGGCCGGCTGTATCGCGAGGAGAAAAGTTTCGTGATCGACAGCCGGGCGCCGGCGGTGCAGTGGCGCAACACGGTGGAGACGGTCGCGGGCGGCACCCGGCTCCGGCTCGAGGTGGACGCGCCGCCGGACACCCGCCACCTGACTGCGACGATCGAGGGCGGCGGCCGGGTGCGTCTGGCCTGGAGCGCCGCCGACCGTTGCTGCACGGGCACACTGTCCGTGCCCGCCGGGTCAGCGCCGGGGATGCGGATGCTGTCGCTGGTGGCGGAGGACCAAGCCCACAACGTGTATCGGAAGGATTACCAAGTGAGGATCCTGCCATGAAGAAGATCGCGCTCTGCACCATTCTGCTGGCCGCCGGCCTGGCTTTCCTGGCCTCGGACACCGGCACGTGGAAGTGCCTGCGGCTGATCCAGCCCGAGTACCTGGAGCGCGGTTCGCCGGAGCTGACCGCGCTCTACGAGCGGCGTGCTCTCGACGGGCAGAACGTCCTCGTGCCCATTCCGCCGGGACGCGCGCTGGAACTGCTCGCGACCGGTGACGAGAACTGGCGGCTGCCCGTTCGGGCCCGCTTGCTGGAGCAGACCGGCCGGCTGGATGAGGCCGAAGCCGTCTGGCGAAACTGGAACGAGCGGACCGGCCCGTCGGCGGAAGGCGTGACCTGCCTGGCGGCGTTCTACCGGCGGCACGGCATGGCCCGACCGGAACTGGAGCTGTTGGAACGTTCCACCGCCCTCCTGACCGGAGGGGAGAAGGCGCCGCTCGGCCTCGCCGAGGTGTGGAACCGAATCATGAGCCTGGCGGTCCCGGCCGGGCTGACGCCGGCGGAACAGGACGCCCTGCACCGCCGGCATGTCGCCGCTTTCAACGGGCGCCCCGACCAGGCGGCCGTCTTCCAGTCGTGGCTGGAAACCCTGCTGGCCGATGCGCGTTGGGAGACGCTGGCCGCGGCCCTGGGCGAGTACCGGCAGGCGTTCCCTGACGATCGTGACACGGTGACGGCGCTGCAGGCGCGGGCGATGGCGGCCCGCGGTGAGACGGCGGCGGTCCGCACCCTGTTCGAGAAGGAGTTCCATCCCCTGATGGAGGCGGAGGCGGTCCGGCACCTGTTCGGGGCGCTGGAGAAAGCCAGGCTGTGGCCCGACACGCTGCGCGCGGCCGAGGAGCGGCTGCGGCGTGACCCGCTGGACGCCGGCGCGGTCTATCGCCTGTACCACGCCCAGATGTTCCGCGACAACCTGAGCGGCGCCGCCTCGCTCTTGCGCGATTACCGGCTGATTCGGAACACCCGTCTGGGCGCCACTGCTCCGGCGGCGGCCTGGCGGAGCGAAGAGCTCGCGGTGATGGGCGTTCTGGCCCACCGCTGCCGGGACGACGCCGAGGCTCTCCGGTACTTCCACAGCTTCTACCTGGCCTCCCCGGCCGGTCAGACAGTGCGCGTGCCCGGCGTGCCGCTGACGCTGGTCCGCGAGGAAGCGCTCCAGGCGGCGTACCGTCTGCTGGTCGCGCCCGAGAGCGGCGTGGACGGGTACACCGCCCAGTCGCTGGGCGGCCTGGCCACCCTGGTAACCGCCGACGCCAACCCGGGCTTCCTCAACGGCATGCTTTCCATCCTGCTCAACGGCGTGGATCCGGCGAGCGAACTGCGGGATCTGGAGCGGGCCGGCGAGCCGTATTTCCTGGCCCGACGGGCTGAGGCGGTGGTGGCCGAGCTCCGACCGGGCCTGGCGCCGGACGACTACGTCCGCTACCGGGCCGGCCTGGCCCCGCTCTACTTACGGACCGGGGACCGGACGGGCGCCCTGGCCTTGCTGGAGGAGCTGGCGCAGGCGGCGCGCGATCCCGACCTGCGGCGCGGGCTGTGGCTGCAGGCGGCCGAGACTGCCGCGGCCGGCGGCGACGCGGCGACGGCCACTGTCGAGCGCTGCTACCGTCAGGCCGTGGCGGTGGAGGGTCAGTCCCAACCCGCCGCGCCGCTCGGCGCAAGCTCCCTGGAGTACTGGACGGCGGGCGACGAGGCGCCTCGGCGGAACCGGTGGCAGGCGCTGGATGCCCTAACGAACTTCCTGACGAACCGCCGGCGCCTGCTGGACGCCGTGGCGGTGTATCGCCGGCTTATCGACGCGCACCCACAGGACGAACAGCTCTATGAGAAGCTGGCGAGCCTCCTCGAATCGGGCGATCTGGCGGCGGAACAGGAGGCGCTGTACCGCCGGGCCGCGGAGCAGTTCGAGGGTCCCGGCTGGTTCAACCGGCTGGCCCGGTTTTACATCCGCGTCAAGCGGATCCAGGAGTTCCAACAACTCACCGCCAAGCTGGTGCAGACGTTCGACGGCTCCAGCCTGGAATCGTACATCGGCTCGGTGCTCCCCCAGGCGTCCGGACCGTTGGGCGAAAAGCCCTACCGGCGGTATGCCCTCGAGGTGGCGACGGCCGCCCTTGACCGGTTTCCGCTCAATCCCCGCTTCCAGGCGGAAGCCATGCGGATGGCCGGCCAGGTGGATGCGAACCGTTACCGGCAGCTCGTGGCGACCTATTTCATGCTCTCCGCCGAGGCGCGCGACCGCTATTTCCAGGACCTGACCGCCCGGAAACTGCTGGACGGTGCGCTGGCCGCCGCGCCATCCGGCGAGGACCCGCTGCAGATCTACCTGGGCGCCGAAGCCAACATCTGGCGGTGCCGGTTCGAGGCGGCCACCCCGCTGTACCGGCGACTGGTGGAACTGTATCCGGGTGACGACACCATCGCCCGCCGCGCCGCGGAACTGCTTCGATCGGGCGGTGTCCAGGACCCCGCCCGCTACGCGCAGGCGGCGGATCTGCTGGCGGATCTGGGTCGCCGCACCGGCCGACAGGGCGAGCTGCTCATCGAAGCCGGCGACTGCCTGGCCCTGGGCGGCGACGTGGCTGGCGGCGCGCGCCGCTGGCGGCAGGTGCTGACGTTGTATCCGGACGATCCCGACCAGTGGCTGAGCGTGGCCACCGTATTCTGGGACTACTATCTGTTCGACGAAGCGCGTTCGGTGATCCGGGAGATCCGGCAACGCCGGGATGACCCCGACCTGTTCCCGTTCGAAATGGGCGTGCTGCTGGAAGAAGACGGCCAGACCGGCGCGGCCATGACCGAATATCTCAAGCTGGCGCTGGCGTGGGGCGACCGGCACTGGGAGGCTCGAGCGCGCCTCAACCAGCTGCTCCAGAAGGAGGAGAACCGACGCATCTTCACGCAGGCCGTTTCCGAGCGGCTGCGTGGTGGTCCCAAGCCGGTGGAGTACCTGAACAACCTGCGCAATTTTCTGCAGGAATGGAATCTGGCGGATGAGTTTCCGCTGGCCGAATGGGCCGCCTCGCTGGTGACTGAATCCGCCGGGGCCGACACGATCCGCGAGGCGCTGGGCCAGCTGTCCGACCTGTTGACCGCCGCCGACCGAATGCGCGGTTACCGGCTTCTGGTGCAGCTGGCTCCGCCCGGCGCGGAACGGCTGAGCGCTAACTTTGCCTGGATCCAACAACTGGTGGACGGCGGGCGGGGCGATGAGGCGGACCGCGCGCTGGCCGAGCTGGTGCGCGAACACCCCGTCAACCTGGGCGTCATCCGGCGGTCGGTGGACACCTACGTGAGCCTCGACCGGCGCAGCCGGGCGGCGGGCGTGCTCGGCAACGCCCTGCCGCGGGCCGTGGCGCCGTACCGGCGCGAGTTCACCGAGCGGCTCATCCATATCCTGACCGATGATGGAAAGCCGCTGGAGGCCGCGGCGGTGGCCGCCGAATGGCTCAACGCGGAGCCGGACGATCTGGCGGTGATGGAACTCCGCTGGTCCGCCCTGACGGCAGCCGGCCAGCCGGCCGCCGCCATCCCGGAGATCCGCCGGACGCTGGCGCGGCTTGGGTCTCTTGTTCCTGATCCCGCCGCGCGAAAGGAGCGAGCGGTGGACCTGCGGAGCCGCGTGGCCGCGGCGGCGTGGGCCGCCGGCGACCGCGTCCAGTCGGTGGACGAATACTATGAGATCCTGAAGCTCGTGCCCGAGGACCGGGCCGTGCTGGAACGGGCCGTGCTGACGGCCCAGCGGGCGGAACTGCTGCCCCGGCTGGAGGGCTACTTCCGGAAAGCCGCGGCCGACAGCGCATCCGACTACCGTTGGCCGCTGGTGTTGGCCCGGCTGGACATGCTGCGGGACAACCCGAAGGCGGCGGCGGCGCTCTACGCCCAGTGCCTAAAGGTGGTGCCGCAGCGGACCGATCTGGGCGCCGAGGCGCTCCGGCCGCTGGAGCTGATGGGCGACTGGCGGGCGATGAAGGATTGCTGTCTGGAGCTGGCCCGTCTCAACTACAACGATCCCGACTGGCTGTGGGATGCCGCCACTGCCGCATGGCGCGCGGGACTAGAAGGCGAGGCGCGAGACCTGGCCCGGCAGTACGCGCAGGCCTATTCCGACATGCCCCGCCGCCAGGCGATGGCTGAAATGCTCCTCTATTCGGAATGGCACCGGTGTGACTGGGCTGTGGATACGGTCCTCAAACTGCTGCAGACGGCCCAGTTGGACGACGCCCTGGCGTGGGACCTGGACAGCAACGGCCTGATGACCATCGCGGCCCGATCCAACCGGATGCCCCAGCTTGTGGATCGTCTGCTCGCGATCGTCGACGGGGCTGTCCGCCGGAACGAGATCGATCGCGCCGCGGCGTGGCTGTCGCTGGCGGGCGCCGGCTTGAGGGAAACCCTGCCGGCCGAAACCCGCCAGGCGGTGGTCCGCCAGTTCCAGGCACGGCTGGGCGGGTATCTCAACGGCCCGCTGAAGGACAACACCCTGGAGGTCCTGATCCAACCGGCGGAACAAGGTGTGATCACGGAACTGCTCGGACCGCTTTATCTGGGCAAGGTTCGTGAAGAAGGAGGGAATTACGTCAACTGGCGCATCCGCGAATACCTGTTTGCCAGGGGCATGTGGGCGGAGCTGTCCGCGCTGAACGACGTGATCCTGACCCGGATCGACCCCGGTGATTGGGACTACCGGCGGCTGCAGGCGGAGCAAGCCTGGCTGGAGATGCTCCAGGCCAGGACGCCGGCGGAGCTGGAGCGGCTGCGCCAGATTTATCGGAACCCTGACCACGAGCCGGGGCTGGAGGAGGCGTGGCGGTACTTCGAGCTGCTGTCCAGGCAGGACGGACTGGCGGAGCTGGGTGCCGATCAGGGCGGTGTTCAGTGGCACAAGGGGGCGTTTGTGGAATTCCTGGCGGCCAAGAAGGAGTACGCCCTGGCCGCCCGTTCCCTGCAGACGGTGTTCGCGGACGGGAGTCCGGTCTGGCGCGATGCCCACACGGCCCTCCTCGCGGCGACTCCGGGCAGTCCGCTGGGGGCGGAGCAGCCGTTCAGCCGCATCCTGCACCTGGTGCCGGTGCGTGATCTGCTGGAGACGGCCGACGAGGACAACACGGCGCTGATGCCGCCGCACTGGTACCGCTATGCCGCCCGGTACGGCGATTGGCTGCTGGTGTCGGGCAAGGCCGATTCCGGAGCGGCGTGGATGGTGGCGGAGCTGGAACGCAACAACCACCGCCGGCTCGAGTATGAAACCCTCTTCATGCGCCTGTTGACCCAGGGGCGAACAGCCGAGGCGCGGCGTTGCCTGCCGTGGCTGACGGCCATGGAGGCGCGTCCGCTCGACGACGCCTGGAACGGGCTGCGGCTGGCCGCTGCCGGTTCGGATGCCGCGGCGGTGACGGCGGCGTATGGCCAGCTGCTCGATCTGCTGGCCGCCGACAAGGTCGGCAACTTTCTGCCCGGCAACGGACTGGAACTTGTGGGCATCGGCAAGCGGTCTGGGCTCCTAACCCGGTTCCGCGACAAGTGGCCCGGGGTCATGATCAGCCAGGGGGCGCTGGAGGAGTACGGACCGGCCGGCGACACGCTGATGGTCCTGCTGTTCGCCCTGCCGCCGGCGGACCGGTGGGCGGTGGTGGAAGGGTGCGTCCGGCGCCATGCGCGGCCCGTTGCGGCGCTGGAATTCTGCCTGAACCGCAACCTGGCGGCCGTGGACACCGATGGCCGGCTGGCGGCTCTGGCGGTTGAAGTGGCGCCCGAAGACAGCACGCTGGGCCGCGAAGCCCGTCTCGCCGCCCTGGTGCGGAGCTGGGGCGCAGCCGGGCCACCGGTTCAAACAGACGACAACCTGAGCGTTCAGCGGGCGACGCTGTGCGTTGACGAGACCCTGTCGCAGACGGTGGGCCAGTTGACCCCGGCGGACTGGCGGCGTTGGTGGGGCTGGTTGAACAGCCAGAAACCGACGGGCGGACCTCCGCCGGCCGAGGCCTTTCAGGCGTGGATCGAGTCCCAGCCCGGAGGAGCCACATCGTGGAGTGATTTGAACGTGCGCTTCCTGCGCGCCTTCGGCTGGACTGTGCGGGCAGCGGAGCTGTCGCGGGAATCGGTTCTGTCGGCCATCAAGGATCGCTATCCCACTGCCGAAGAGTCGTTCCTGGTCGCGGTGTACGATGCCGAGCGGGGCGACGCGGCGGGGATGGCCGCCCGCTTCCGCGAGGCCCTGAATCGGGCTGAAGACCGGACCGAGATGGCCCGCCGGATCATGCTGTTCCTCGCGGAGCACGACCGGTTTGACCAGATGGAGCCCGTCCTGGCCGTGTTCGAGGGATTGGACCGGGGCTCCCCGGTTGCGGACGGCTACCGCCTGCGGATGCAATTCGCCGCCGACTACCGGCAGGTCACTCTCGCCCGGCTGCTGGCGTATTTGGATCGGCCCGATGTCGCGCTGGAGGCGAAGACCGAAACCATCGAGACCGCGATCCGGTATGGGTTGAAGAACCGCCCATGGGCTGCCGAACTGGCCAGGGGGGTGCCGATCACCCCGCCGTCGACCGGCTGGTCGGAAGTCCGCCGTCTCCTGGCGTTGCGTCTGCATGCGCTCCAGTTCGGCGCCCCGGCCGCCTTCCCCGCGGCGGAGGCCGATCTGGCGGGTTATCCCGACGCGCGTCTGCTGGTCCGGTGGCTTGTGGAGCGGGCGGAGGGCGCGGGCAACACCGCCCTGCAGGCCAAATACCTGCCGGTGTTGTTCCGCACCCGGACCGAGAGTGAGCCGGTGTTGCCGCTGCTCCAGAAGGCCGTGCCCGCCGGCCTGGAACGTACGGCAGTCACGCTGGTCAACCAGGCGGCGTTGAACTACGAACACCTGATGGCCCGGGACAATCCGGACTCCGTCGACGACGTTGGGGGCAGCCTGGCGGAATTTCTGTCCCGGGAAGCCCGCGGACCGGATGATCTGGTTGTGGTCGAGAACCTGATGGACCGGCTGAACCTGCGCGGAGCGCTGGAGAACGTCTGGCTGAGGGCCCTGACGTGGCGGCTGGATGCGCCCGTGCGACAAGGCGTGGCCGACCGGCTGTTCGTCCTGCTCGAGGAAAAGGCCCGCCAGCGCCGGGTCTGGGATTCCCGCTTCCAGCTGGACCACCAGCTGAGCGACTGAGAGGTGGATCATGAGTGGCATTGTGCGGCTGATGGGGATCCTGGCTCTGGCGGCGGCGATGGGCGCGACTGGTCGATCGGCGGATGCTGGGTCGCCGGCGCCGGTCATTCCGGCCGGGGCGATGCTGTACGCCGAGACCTCCGACCTGAGCGGGTTGCTGGCCCAGTGGGAGGCCTCCACGGCCAGGAAATCCTGGGAGTCCGGCGCGGCGCGGGAGCTGTTCATCCGGTCACGGATTTTCCTCAAGTGGGAGGACCGGCTGGAGAAGCTGTCGGCACTGGCGGGCCGGGAGCTGGACCTGAGCTTCCTGCGTCAGCTCGACGCCCGCCGGGCGGTGCTGGCCGTCTACGATCCGGGCCGACGGGAGGGCCTCCTGGCGGTGGAGGCGGGACCGGCCGGACGGGCGGCTGCCGATGCGGTCGCCGCAGCGCTGGAGGCGCGAGACGCCAAAGGAACCACCTACCGCGGGCGATTCCTGGAGGACGACGGCGTGTTCCTCGGGCTGTGGCGCGACGGCGCGACGGTGTACCTGGCCACGTCGGACCGTCTGCTGCGCGAGGTGATCCGCCTGCGCCGCGAGGGCGGCGGCTGGAGCTTTCCTGAGGCGGCCGCGGCACGGCCATACGCGTTGCGACTGGACCTGGATCTGGCCGCGATCCGCAAGACGTCGTATTACCACCGCTACTGGGTCCACGGCCCGGACGGCGACTGGACCGGTTGCGCCCGGGCACTGCTGGTGATCGCGCGCGATGGTGACGGTTGGACCGAAGAGCGGCTCTTGTTGACGGCGGCGGACGGGCCGGCGGCGTTTCCGGCGGCCGCGGCGCCGAATTCGGGCGTCACCGCGCCCTTCTGGTCGGTACGGCGGTCGGCGGCGGCGGACGGCGTCAGGGAGTTGCTGCTGGAAGGCATCCTGCGGCTGCCGGCGGAGCGGCAGGCCGAACTCACGCCGCACACGCTGTATCAGGGAACCGCCTACAAGATCGCCGCGGCCGAAACATCCGACTTCGAGCTAGCCATCGATCAGTCGTCACCCGACGTGTCCGCCGATACGCTCTGGTCCGGCGCAGCCGGTGTTGGAGCGGAGCTCGATGCCTATCTGGCTGCGGCCGGGCCGTGGCGGAGCGGCTGGGTATGGGATATGCCGCAGACCGGTGACTCCCGGACGTGGAGCATGCCGGGCGGCGGACTGGCCCTGATCGGCGCGAAGGCGGCGGGTTCGGCGGGCCGGTTCCGGGAGATCCTGACCCGCGCGCTGGCAGCCGCCTACCTGACCAATCCGACGGTGGTGGTTTGGACGGAGGCGGAGCCCGGCGTGTTCCGCTGCCGCGAGCCCGTGGAGGTGTGGCTGGCCGAGGCGGTGCCGGGGACACTGCTCGTCGCCTCTTCCGCCCCGATGCTTGCCGAAGCGCGGCGGCTGGCCGCAGCCACGGATGGCGTGGACGCCGCCGCCGGCTGGAACCTGGCGGCCGCCGGGGGCCAGTACCGTCGGCTGCTGACGGACATGGGGCAGTCTACGGCGGAACAGCCGTCCGACGGCCCCCCCCGCTTCATGATCCAGGTGGTGCCGTCGTTGCTAAGTGTTTTTCAGGCGGTGGACCGGATCCGTTTCGTGCAGGAAAAGGTGCCGACGGGGATCTACGAGCGTGTCGATTACCTGGCCGCTCCGTAGTGGTCGGCGGTTGACCGTTCTGGTCTTCGCCGCGACACTCGGCGCCGCAGCGGCAGCCGGCGCGGCCCCCGGGGACTGGGCCGATCGCGTGGCCGGCGAGCCCGGCGCCTTCGCCCTGCTCGGCGATCTGGAGGCGGGCTGTCTGTACTCGGCGGGCGCTACGGCTGTGGGCGACGCCCGGGTGCCCGCCGGCTCATGGGTCAAACCTTTCCTGGCCTATGCGCTGCTGGCCTGCGGAAAAACCGACGAGAACGAAACCCATCTTTGCGAAGGCTGGCGGGATCCCCTGCACCGGTGCTGGTACGGACCCGGCCACGGGCGCCTGAACCTGGAACAGGCGCTGGCGCAAAGCTGCAACGCCTGGTTCCAGCACGTGACACCGCGACTGGAACCGAGCCTGTACCAGGCGATCGACGCACCGTTTTTTCCCGCCGGTTGGTCTGACGCGAGCATTGTATCCGCGGCCGCGGAGGAGTGGCAGGACACATTCATCGCCGGCCGGCTGACCGCCCGGAGCCTGACCTTCGAGGCCTGGAGCCGCGCGCTGGCGGCGCTGGTGCTGGGCCGTCGCGTGGATTGGCCGGCCGGGCCGGGGGTGCCGGGGGTGCGCGCGCTGGTGCTCGGTCCGCCGGTGGGAGACTCGGCCACCTTGGCGGTTGTGCGGAGAGGGTTGCAGGCGGCGGCCGCGGGTGGCACCGCCCAGGAGCTGGCCCAGCGGTTCGGCTCCGCTGACCTGTGGGTGAAAACCTCGTCCTCGCAGTCACCATACGGCGACGCCGCCGGACGGCGGCCCGACGCGGTGTGCATGGTCGCAGCCTTCTGGCCGGCCGGGCACCCCCGGGCGTTCATCGCCCTGTTCGTGCCCCGGGGGATGGCCGCGACCACGGCGGCGCCCCTGGCCGGCGAAGTGCTGCGCGACTTCTGCCGGTGGCGACGGATGTTGCCATGAGCCGCCGAGCATTGGCCGCCGGCCGGGTCGTGGTTCTGCTGGCGCTGCTCAGCGCCGCGCCGACCCCCGGAGCGGGGGCGGCCCCGACGCCGGTTGTCCGGATCGACGTGCTCGGCTTGTTTCATCCGCAGACCGTCGAACTGGTGGCCGTGGATGCGGTCAGTTTCAGGCTGGATCGCGGCGGCGGGCCGGAGAGTGTCCTGCCGCCGGGAGCGGCGGTCACGCTCGACCGGAACGGGGGGCTGGTGCGGGTGGCGCGCGCTCGACAGCTCCGAGAGGCCGGCCGTGGGTGTACAGTGACACCGGCAGTCCCCGACGGACGGATCGAGATCAGACTGGCGAACGGATTCCGCCGCGTGTTCCGTGGAACCGTCGTCGTCCGGCCTGCGACCGCAGGCGACTGGCTCCAGCTCGTGGCGCACCGGCCCCTCGAGGAGTATGTGGCGGGAGTCGTCTCGGCCGAGCTGGGGACGGCCGCACCGCCGGCGGCGCTTCAGGCGTTGGCGGCGGCGGTGCGCACCCAGGCGCTCCGGTGGCGGGGACGCCACGCGGACGAAGGGTGCGACCTCTGCGACAACACCCACTGTATGCTGTACCAGGGCGAGGAGAACGGCGCATGGGCGGTCCGCCATGTGCTGGAACCGTTGTGTGACGCGGTGCTCGTCCGGGGCGGTCAGCTGGCCATGGCGCCGTTTAACGCCTGCTGCGGTGGGGCGCCGCTCCCTGCCGCCTGGATCTGGCCGGGGGCGGCGGACACCGGACCCGTCCAGCCCTGCGATCGCTGCCGGGAGAATTCCGATGCGGTCTGGACAGCCGATGTGGCCGGTCCGGATTTCCTGGCGCGAATCGGTTCGGCGCTCGGCGGGCTCGTGCCCGCGGGGATCCGGATTGAGGAGCCGCCCGGGCGGTCTCCCGTGGTGGTGCTGACGGGCGATTACGGCGAGCGCCGAATCCCCGTGGAGGAGTTCCGGATCGCCTGCGGGCGGACCTTTGGGTGGAACCTGATCCGCAGCAACCGATTCCTGGTCCGGGCGGATGGTGACCGGTTGCGGTTCACCGGCCGTGGCTTCGGACACAATGCCGGATTATGTTTGGCCGGAGCGGTGGCCATGGCGCGCGCGGGAGCAGCGGCGGACGCCATCCTGGATTTCTATTTTCCGGGTTGCCGGGTGGTCAGCCGGGCCTCGACGGCGTCCAGCCAGCCGGGTTGGTGAACGCGCACGGCGATGGAAACAGCGCGGAGGAGACACGGCCAGGGCCCGGGTGGCAGCTTGACAAGATCCTTTTCGGTGGTGAGAAGCACGTCGGGCGCGTCGCATCGGCAGGCCGCCGCGATTCGCTCGCGGGCGGCCGCATCGTATGTCTGATGATCGGCGAAAGCCAGCCGGGAGACGAGGGCGATCCCGGCCGACTCCAGCATTCTGAAAAACGTCTCGGGGCGGGCCAGACCGCAGAAGGCCACGGCCCGACAGCCTTGGATGGCGTCGAGCGCACCGGCGGCCCGCCCGTCCCCATCCACGAGTCCGGCCGGGATGAAGTCCGAGGAGAAAACGGGTACGCCGGGAGCGTGGCGCGCTGCGTCCGGCGGCAGTGCGGCGGCGGGTGCTGTGCAACGGGTGAGGAGGATCAAATCCGCCCGGCGCATGCCGTGCGGGTGCTCCCGCAGCGGACCGGCGGGCAGCAACCGGCCGTTGCCCAGCGGCTCGGCGCCGTCGAGCAGCAGCAGGTTGCAGTCCCGGTCGAGCGCCCGGTGCTGGAAACCGTCATCCAGGATGAATAGGTTTACGGCCAAATTGGCCTCGGCCCAGCGGCCGGCGATACTGCGGCGGCGGTGGCATAACACCGGGACGCCGGGCAGGCGCCGCGCCAGCAGCACCGGTTCATCCCCCGCGTCTTCGGGACCGAGACGGAGGGTCGCGCCGTCGGACACCACCGCGACCGCCTCGCCACGTTCACCCTGCCGGCGGTAGCCGCGACTGAGGATCGCCGGGCACCAGCCGCGCCGCTGGAGTTCGGCCGCCAGGTGCGCCACCACCGGTGTCTTGCCCGTCCCGCCCACGGTGAGGTTGCCCACCGCGAGCACCGGATGCGCCAACCGTTCCGCCGGCCGCGCCCCGGTCGCATACCGCCGGTTACGCCACTCCGTGGCTAGACCGTAGATCCAGGCGGCGGGGCGAAGGACGGGTGTGAGCGCCGCAGGCGGGGCATACGGATTCATGGTGTCGCGCTCCCCGCGGGTTCCCGGCCGCGGATGATCGCCCAGCATCGGTCGGCGGCCCCCTGGTGCGACCGGATCAATTCAAGGGCTCGGCGACCCAGTACGGCGCGCTCGTCGGGATGGTCGAGGAGGCTGGCCAGCCGACGCTCGAAGTCGTCGGCGTCGGCGGCCTGCTGCAGGGCCTCCGCCTGGCGGAAGAGCGCGGCGATCTCGCGGAAGTTTTCCATGGACGGACCGATCAGAATGGGACGGCCGGCGGCGGCGGGTTCCAGCACGTTGTGGCCGCCGGTGGGCGTCAGGGTGCCGCCGATGAACACGATGTCGGCTGCCGGGTAGAGCCCGGCCAATTCGCCCAGCGTGTCCAGGATCACCACGTCCGCCGGTCCCGCCGCTGCGTCGGGCGTCAGCCGGGAACGGAGCGTCACACGCAGGTTGCGCTGCCGGAATGCGTCGGCCGCCCGGCTGAACCGCTCAGGATGCCGCGGCGCCACCAGCAGCCGGAGCGCCGGCCGGCCCGGCTGGAAGCGGACATACAGGTCGGCCAGCAAGTCTTCCTCGCCTTCCATGGTGCTGCCGCAGAGGAGCACGAGCGGCTGGTCGGTTCCCCAGCTGGCGCCGATGGCGGCGGCGAGCGCCGTGTTGGGCTGAATCAGCCGGAGAGAGTCGAATTTTAAGTTGCCCGCCACCTGGATGCGCCCGGACGGAGCGCCCAGTTCGCGGATGCGCCGTGCGTCCTCTTCGGTCTGCATCAACCAGTGATCCGGGATGTCCAGAAATGGGCGCAGCAGCGCACGCACACGCCGGTACCGGGGCAGGGAGCGATCGGAGATGCGGCCGTTGACCAGGTGAACGGGGATGCCCTGGCGGCGGGCGGCCGCGAGCAGGGAGGGCCAGATCTCCGTTTCGGCGATCACCAGCCGGCGGGGCCGGATTCGCCGCAACACCCGCCGGACCGGCCACCACAGGTCATACGGGCAGTAGAAGGGGACGACGGTGTCAGCGAATGTCTTTCGGGCGGTGGCTTGTCCGGTTGGGGTGATGGTGGACAGGTAGATCCGGGTGTCCGGCTCATCGCGGCGGATGCGCTCCACCAGCGGTGCCACCGCGAGCACTTCGCCGACGCTCACCGCGTGGATCCAGATGGCGTTCCCTCCGTCGCCCGGCTCCGGCGGCAGCCGGAGGGCGAGGCGTTCGCCGACGCCGGCAAATGCGCGGCCCTTGACGGCGCGTCGGATGAGGAAATACGCGAGGGCCGGCGGCAACAGCAGGACCAAGGCAAGGTTGTAGATGAGGAGGATCAGGGTCATCGGGCCTGCCGGGAGAAGGGGTGGCGGCAGTGTAGTCGTCCCGTCCGGCGGTTGTCAAGCTGCGGCGGGGAGAAGGTCACGGGTTGTCGATCTCCGGAAATCCCCGGTCGAGCAACTCGTCGCCGCGGCCTGCCTGATGGTTGGCGAAGCGGGCCAGCGTGAAGAGATAGTCGCTCAGCCGGTTGACGAGCACCGGCACGTGGTCGCCGAGCTCGGTCTCGGCCCGCAGGCGGATCAGCCAGCGCTCCGCCCGCCGGCAGACGGTGCGGGCCAGGTGCAGGGCGGCTGCGCCCGGGCAGCCGCCGGGGAGGATGAACTGACCGAGTGGCGGCAGCGCGGCGGACATGGCATCGATGTCCGCTTCCAGGTGGCGGATGTGCCGGACGTCGATGCGGGTCACGCGGTCAGCCTCGCCGCGGGCGGGGAGCGGAGTTGCCAGGTCCGAGCAGAGGATGAACAAGAGCGTCTGCAGCCGGCGAATGCGGTGGGCGACCTCCGCTCCGGGCTCAGTTGCGAGCGCCAGGCCCAGCACGGCATTGAGCTCGTCCAGGGTTCCGTACACCTGAAGCCGCAGGTGGTCCTTGGGAATGCGCTCGCCTGTGAAGAGGCTTGTCTGACCGGCGTCGCCGGTTCGAGTGTAGATTTTCACCATGGCACCTCCACGACCCCGGACGGACCCTTCGCCGCCGTCGGGGTGAAACGGATCCGGATGCCCGACCGCCGGGGCGCGGCGTCAGTGCTTGTCCAGCGATCGCTCGCGCCAGATCTGGACCAGGTGAAGGATCGTCTCCGTCGCCTTGACCATGGCCCCGGCGGCCACCCACTCCTGCTTGCTGTGGAAGTTCATGCCGCCGGCGAACAGGTTGGGTGTCAGCAGGCCCATGTAGCTGAGACGCGATCCGTCGGTGCCCCCGCGGATGGCCTTCAGGATCGGCGCCAGGCCGGCCCGCTGCACCGCCTCGATGGCGTAATCCATGACCCGTGGCTCTGCCTGGAGCTTGTAGATCATGTTTCGATACGATTCCTTGATTTCGATGTTCACGCCGACACCGGGAAAACGCTCCTGGGTGATCGCGGCGTAGCTGTTGAGGATGTCGCGGAACTGCTCCAGCCCCTCCACGCTGAAGTCGCGGATCAGTGTGGTCAGCTTGGCGTCGCTCACGTTCCCCTCGATCTGATACGGGTGGATATACCCTTGGCGGTCCGAGGTGGTTTCCGGGAGTGATTCCTCGGAGTAAAGGCCGGCGAAATAGGCCGCGGCACGGACGGCGTTGATCATCTTGCCCTTGGCGTAACCCGGGTGCACGTCGCGGCCGGTGAACCGGATGATGGCGGTGTCGGCGCAGAAGGTTTCGTTCTCCACCTCGCCGGGGTAGCCGCCGTCGATGGTGTAGGCGAAGGCCGCGCCGAACTTGGCCACATCGAAGTGCTTCGTGCCGTTGCCCACCTCCTCGTCGGGGGTGAAAGCGATCTTGATGGTGCCGCGCGGAATGTCGGGATGCTGCACCAGGTATTCCACCGCCGCCATGATTTCGGCGACGCCGGCCTTGTCGTCGGCGCCGAGCAGGGTGGTGCCGTCCGAGGTGATGATGTCGTCCCCGACGAAATCGGCCAGTTCCGGGTTCTCGTCTGCGCGGATGGTCTGGGCGGGATCGCCCGGCAGGGGGATGTCGCCGCCACCGTAGGCGCAATGCACGACGGGCTTGACGTCCTTGCCGCTGACGCCGAAGTAGGTGTCCACGTGGGCGATGAAGGCGATGACCGGAATCTTTTTCGCGGTCCGCGGGGGCAGGTTCGAGGGCAGCGTGGCGAACACGTACCCGTGCTCGTCCACGGCGGCGTCCGTCAGGCCGAGCTCCTGCAGTTCCCGGGCCAGCAGCCGGGCCAGGTCGAACTGCACGGGAGTGGATGGAAATTGGGGGGAGTCTTCGGCCGAGGTGGTGTCGATCCGGACGTAGCGCAGGAAGCGGTCCACCACGCGGGTGGCGGGCACGTCGAAGGTGTGAGACATGACGATCTCCTCTCTTGGGTTCGGGCGGACCGCCGCTCAGCGGCGGTTGGCCAGCGCCGCAACGTAGCCGGCGCCGAATCCGTTGTCGATGTTGACCACGGCGACGTTGGATGCGCAGGAGTTGAGCATGCCGAGCAGCGCCGCGACGCCGCCGAAGGATGCACCGTAGCCGACGCTCGTGGGGACGGCGATCACGGGGCAGGACGCCAGGCCGCCCACCGCGCTCGGCAGGGCGCCCTCCATGCCGGCCACGGCGACGACCACCGAGGCGGCGGCGATCTGCTCCCGCACGCTCAGCAGGCGGTGAATGCCCGCCACGCCCACGTCGGCCACCAACTCCACGCGGTTGCCCATGATCTGGGCGGTGACCAAGGCTTCCTCGGCCACCGGCAGGTCGGCGGTGCCGGCGGTGATGATCAGGATGGTGCCGCGCCCGCGGTCGGTGGCGTCGGTGCAGCGGGTGACGCAGCGGGCCCGGGCGTGGTGGGTCAGGGCGTCGAATCGGGCGCTCAGCGCCTCGAACATCTCAAGGGTGGCGTGGGTGATCAGTAGATTGGCGGTCCGGTCGATGATCCGCTCGGCGATGGCCGTCACCTCGGCCACGGTTTTGCCGCGGCCGAAGATGACCTCAGGAAATCCGTGGCGGAGGGCGCGGTGGTGGTCCACCCGGGCGAAGCCGAGGTCCTCGAACGGCAGGTGCCGCAGGCGTTCCAAGGCACCCTCCACGGGGATCTCACCCTGTTGGAGCGATTCGAGCAGCCGCCGCAGTTCCTGTTCGTTCAAACAGCCTCCCGCCGTCAGAGAATCCGAAGGCCCAACTTAGCAGAAATCGGGGCAGCCGGCAAGGGCGATCATTGTAACTGTCGCAATACCAATAGATTGTCTCATGCTTTCCCGATAGATAAAAATAATAGGATGTTCCGCTAAACTTTTTGGCCGCGACGTCATCTAACTGAGTAGCCGGTCTTTCAAAGCCAAAAAAACAAGTCAAGGTTTATCAACCCTTAAACCCACCTTTAAAGACCCATCCAACCAAAAATCCCCAAATTTTGAAAGACCGGCGCCCTTCATTTACTCCCCATAAGCCGGCTCCCCGGTGATCTGCTGCCCGATAATGAGAGTGTGGATGTCGTGGGTGCCTTCATAGGTGCGCACCGATTCCAGGTTCAACATGTGCCGGATGACCGGGTGGTCATCGACGATTCCCGCGGCTCCCAGGATGTCCCGGGCCAGACGGGCGCACTGCAGGGCCATGTCCACGTTGTTCCGCTTGATCATCGAAACGTGGTGGAATTTCAACTCCCCGGTGTCCTTGAGCCGGGCGGCCTGGAGGGTGAGGAACTGGGCTTTGGTGATCTCGGTGATCATCCAGGCCAGCTTCTCCTGGACGAGCTGGTGGGCGGCGATGGGCCGCCCGCCAAACTGAACCCGTTCCTTGGCGTATTCCAGCGCGGTGTGGTAACACTCCATGGCGGCGCCGATGACCCCCCAAGCGATCCCGTAGCGGGCCTGAGTGAGGCACATCAGGGCGGTCTTCAGGCCCCGGGCGTCCGGCAGGCGATTGGCCGCCGGAATCCGGCAGTCTTCAAAAAACAGCGTGGCGGTGTCCGACGCCCGCAGCGAAAACTTGCCCTTGATCTCCTGGGTGGCGAAGCCCGGCGTGCCGCGCTCCACCAGAAAACCGTTCACCTCGCCGCCGAGCTTGGCGAAGACCACGGCCACGTCGGCCAGGTCGCCGTTGGTGATCCACATTTTGGAACCGTTCAGCACGAACCCGTTGGCGGTTGCTTCGGCCCGGGTGGTCATGCCGCCGGGATTGGAACCGAAGTCAGGCTCGGTCAGGCCGAAGCAGCCGACGGCTTCTCCGGCGCCCAACCGGGGCAGCCAGTGCGCCTTCTGCTCTTCCGAGCCGAAGGCATGGATGGGGTACATGACCAGCGCCCCCTGCACCGAGGCGAATGAGCGGATGCCGCTGTCGCCCCGCTCCAGCTCCTGCATGATCAACCCGTACGCCGCGCCGTCCAGGCCGGGCAGGCCGTAGCCGTCGAGGTTTGCGCCCAGGAGCCCCAGCTCCGCCATCGGCCGGATGAGCGTGACGGGGAAATGACCCTCCCTGTGGAAGGTATCGATGACGGGCTTGACCTGGTCGTCGGTGAAGCGGCGGACCGTGTCGCGCACCATCCGCTCCTCGTCGCTCAATAGCGCATCGAATCCGAAAAAGTCGACGCCGTGAAACGGTTTCATGCGGTAAAACTCCTGGGGGGATTATGGCCGGGGACCGGCCGCATCAGGCGGGGAGGCCACGTCCGTCCCGGCCGCGGGGCTGAGCGGAATCCGAGAGAGCAGGCCGGGCAGAAGCTGAACGAGTCCGGCCAGCGCCGAACGGGGCAGTAAAAAGCCGGCGGACACGCCGCTGTCCGACAGGCAGGTCTGGCCGAGGAACGGGACGCCGGATGCGGTCGCAGCGCGTCCGAACGAACCGGGCAGGTCGGCCCGGCCGTACAGCATCTGAATGCGGCGAACGCCGGCCGGCGGGTCCTGAAGAACGGACGGGTTGAACGTTGCGCCGGACCGGCTGGCGGCCAGGATCTGCCGCAGCGCCTCCAGGCGGTCGCTGACGAAGATCGCCGGCCCCGTCTGGAGCAAGTAGGCGAGTGACGGCTGCTCGGCCTGCGGGTTCAGGTTCAGGATGTAGAACGGCTCGCCACCCGGGGCGGGCGGGGTGACACCCAGCGGCAGCCGCGGGGCAACCCGCTCCAGCACCACCGCCAGCATGGCGGGATCCTCGGGAACGCAGAAGCCGACCAGTCGGGGGGAGTCGCCTGGGGCGCTGGGCAGGACGGCCAAACCCCATTCAGCGCCCACGAGGGGCAGGAGCTGATCGGAGAACGACAGGCCCAAGCGGGCTTGGGCGGCCAGCTCCAATCCGAGGAACACCGTCTCGCCGGACGTCCCCAGAGTGTTTCGGGCGTGCGCACGCAGGAGGCGCAGCAGGCGGGGCGCATCCACGACGGAGTCCATCGCCATCAGAGTGTCAGCCGGGAGGAGACGCCACACCACCGGCTGCCGGTCGCGCATTCCCGCTAGGTAGTCCTGGATCAGCCCCGGCTCGCGGTCGATCGCCAGATCCATCGCCAGGCCCATCCGATCAGCGTCGCCGCTGAGGGTGAGGGTGAAGTCGCGCAGGCTGTCCAATCCTACGCCGGTCAGGAATGCCGTCATCTGTTCAGGGGTGATCCGGCTGAACAAGTTGCGGAACGCCGAGATCGAAGCACCGCCTGTGTCCGGAGCCTCGGCCGGCGGTTGCAGATCCCGGACGATCCTTTCGGCGGCGGCCCGCATGGTGTCGTCGGAGAGCAGTCCCATGGAAGCCAGATTGAGCCGCAGGCGCAGGAAGGAATCGGCCGGAAAGCCGGGCAGGGCGGGCCCGGCTGAATCTGTGGCGACAGCCTGACTGCGGGGAGAGGTGATCAGCCCGGCGACGTCGAAGCCGCGGCCGAACGCGACGGTCTGTGCGCCGAGAACCAGGAATCCAGCCGATTCGGGGGCGGAAAAAACCGAATACCCGCCCACGGTCCGGATGGAGACCGCGGTTCCCGCCGGCGGCTGGAGTAGCCGGGCGAACCGCTGGTACAGGTCCGTTGTGCCGCATCCCATGACCAGGAGGCCACGGGCGGATTCCGCCGGTGCGCCCGCGGGGCGATGGACCGCAACCAGCGCGGACATCGACCGCCAGTCATCGGGACCGGTTGCCGGCCATTCGGCGGGAGCCCACGGGAGCCGAAGCTCTGGCCACAGCCGTTGGATCAGGACGGCGGGATCGGGGGCCGGACCTGAAACAGCCAGCGGCGCCATGGCCTCGTCCAGCCGCTGGATCTCCAGAACCAGTTGGCAGTCCGGCGGCGCCCACGCCGACAGATCCGGACCGGTTCCGGCGGCGGTGGCGGCCGTCGCGGCCAACAGAATCAGCAGAGCCAGTGCGCGTTTCATGATGTTTCCTCCGGGAAGCGATCCGGCAGCCCGGTGTTGAGCGAGCCGGTGCGATACCCCTCCAGGTCCAGGGTGATGTATGTGTATCCGAGCGCGCGGAGGCAGATGATGACCGCGGTCCGCCGGGCTCGCTCCAGCAGGAGTGGCAACTCGTCGGACGGCACCTCGATGCGACACGTGTCGCCGTGATGCCGCAGCCGGCAGTTGGAAAAACCTTGGGCGAACAGGAATGCCTCGCCACGGCCGATCCTTTCCAGCAGGTCGGCCGTGATGGGGGTGCCGTACGGAATCCGGGACGCCAGGCAGGCCAGGGCCGGCCGGTCCGCGGTGGGCAGGCCCGCCAGGCGGGACAGCCGGCGGATGGCGTCCTTGCCCAATCCGGCTTCGACCAGGGGGTGCCGGACGCCCAGCTCGGCGGTGGCCCGCCGCCCGGGACGCCAGTCCGCGGCGTCATCCGCGTTTTCGCCGTCGACCACGACGGCCAGCCCGAGATCCCGGGCCAGCAGCCGCAGTTGTCCCATCAGCTCGAGTTTGCAGTGAAAGCAGCGGTCGGGTGGGTTGGTGCGGAACGCGTCCAGCCCGAGTGGATCGAACGCCGACGTTTCATGGCGGATGCCGATGTGGCGGGCGGTCTCGACCGCCGCGGCCGACTCGCCGGGTGGATTCAGGGGGCTCAGCACGGTGGCCGCCACGGCCCGCGCACTCAACACCCGGTGGGCCGCCCAGGCCAGGTAGGTGCTGTCCACGCCGCCGCTGAAGGCGACGAGCGCGGATCCCATCGCCGCCAGGATGGCGTCCAGCTGCGCCTCCTGTCGCCTGAGGGTGTCATCGTCAAGCCCGAAGGGTCCGGTGTCCATGGTCGCCATCTTTTTCTTTGGGCGGCTGTGCAAATTAGGATATCATCTTACCACGGAATTGGATGGAGCTCCCTGGGTCCGGTTTCAATCCGCCCCGACGGCGAAGGAGGCACAACCGCCATGAGCAGCAAACACGAACACATGGAAGACGGCGAACTGTATCTGTCCCACGTGGCCATCAAGAAGCGCTTCGGCGTCTCGAAAAAGCAGCTCAACGAATGGGCCAAGGAAGGCAAAATCCGCGAGGTCACCCGCGAAGTAGCGCGGATGCCGCACACGCTGATGAACGACCCGCAGCTGGAGCTTCATTTCTTCCACGCCGGCGACGTCGAGAAAGTGCGGCAGGCCAAGTGATCCGGCCGATAGCCGCGACCCGGGCCAAGTGGCCGCGCTTTGCGCCGACTGCATCGCCGGCATGCCGCCCCGGGAATCCGTCATGACCACCCCTGAAAACATCCCCGCCATGCCCCCGCCGGAACGACGGGTTTACTGTAATCGCACGCTGAACCTGCGCAGCATCCGGGCCGTGGGATACGACATGGATTACACCCTGGTGCACTACCAGGTCGAGGCGTGGGAGCAGCGGGCGTTTCTGGCGCTCAGGGACAAGCTGGCGGATCTCGGCTGGCCTGTCGGCGACGTGCAGTTCGACCCGGAACAGGTCATCCGCGGCCTCCTGATCGACACGAAGCTGGGCAACCTGATCAAGGCCAACCGGTTCGGCTACGTCACCCGTGCCTGCCACGGAACTCGGCCGATGCCGTTCGACGTCCAGCGCGAGGTGTACGGCCGGACGGAGGTCGAGTTGTCGGACCGCCGCTTCGTGTTCCTGAACACGCTGTTCTCATTGTCCGAGGCGTCCATGTACGCCCAGCTGGTGGACCGTCTCGACCGGGGGTTGCTGCCGGGTGCGATCGGCTACGCCGACCTGTACTGGGAGGTCAAGCGGCGCCTGGACGAGGCGCACATGGAGGGGGAACTGAAAGCCGAGATCCTGAGCCGCCCGGAGCAGTTCGTGGAGGCGGATCCGGAACTGGTCCTGACCCTGCTGGACCAGCTCAAGGCGGGCAAACGGCTCCTGCTCATCACCAACTCCGAGTGGCCCTACACCCGGCGGATCATGACCCACGCCCTCGACCGGCACCTGCCGGCCGGGCAGACGTGGCGCGACTTGTTCGAGCTGGTGATCCTGTCCGCCCGCAAGCCGGATTTCTTCAGCCACCAGATGCCGCTGTTCGAGCTGGCTACCCCGGACGGCCTGCTGCAGCCCTGTCCCAGCGGAATCTGCAAGCCCGGCGTGTATGTGGGGGGAGACGCCCGGCAGGTCGAAGCGTATCTCGGCGTGTCCGGCGAAGAGATCCTGTTTGTCGGCGATCACATTTTCACCGACGTTCATGTGTCCAAGGACATCATGCGCTGGCGGACCGCCCTCATCCTGCGGGAGCTCGAGGGAGAGCTGGCCGCCCTGTCGGCCTTCCAGCCGCATCAGGACAAGCTGGTCCAGCTCATGGAGGTCAAGATCGCGCTGGAACACCGCCATGCCCAGCTGCGGATCCAGCTGCAACGGGCCGAGTTGGCTTACGGACCGGCTTCGGCCGCCGATCCCCAACGGCTGCGGTCGGAGATCGGTGCCCTGCGCAGCCGGCTGGAGGCGCTCGACGACCAGATCAGCCCGCTGGCCAGGGAGAGCGGCGAATTGCGCAATCACACGTGGGGGCTGCTCATGCGGGCCGGTAACGACAAGAGTCTGCTCGCGCGGCAGGTGGAGCATTACGCCGATGTTTACACCTCGCGGGTGTCCAATTTCCTGCATGAATCCCCCTTCGCGTATCTGCGGGCTCCACGAGGGAGTCTGCCCCATGATGCGGTCCCGTTCCGGGAATGAGGCCGGACAGCCTGTGGGAGGGGCACCCATGCCGCCGCCGGAAATAACCTCGTCGAGATCGCGTTGGCCGTGGACCCCGGTGCTGCTCTCGCTGCTGGTGTGTCCCGGGTTGGGGCAATGGAATCTGGGCCGCCGGCTGGCCGGGTTCATTCAAGGGGGACTTGCGCTGGGCATCCTGGCGGTGTTTCTGGTGGTGGCCTACCTGGATATCCTGACCTTGATGCCGGAGGAACCGCCGCTGGATCCGGCCGGCATGTTGAGTCTGTCTCTGGATATCACCCATCAGGTCATAGCGCGGAATCAGACGCGGTTCCTGGTGGCCTGCCTGGCGTTTGGGGCGGTGTATGCGTACTCGGCAGCCGAGGCGTTCTGGCTGGTCTGGCGGGAGCGCCGGCGATCGGCCCCCGAGGCGCAGAGTCGGCTGCGGTAAGGTTCTCAGGATACGAGGGGGGTCTTCCGGTCGCCCAGCGGCCGGCAATCGCACAACGTGTTATAAAACTCCATGTATTGGGTGCCGGCACGGGCCTGGTCGCGCAGCACCTGGAGGGATACAAGCCCGATCTTGTCGCGGTCGGCATGCCCTTCGATGAATTGATGGGCGCCCGCCAGGGTGTCGTCATCGGCCATGATCATCACCTTGTGGTAGTTCAGGCCGATCAGCTCCCGAATCCCCTGGTTCATGTCGGTGCCTTCAACAACCCAGAGAATGTAAGCCAGTTCCGGGTTGCCACCGATGTGCCAGCCCATGCAGTTGGTCGTTTTGTCCGCCAGACGAACGGGCAGTACCTTGTACCCCATCACCGTGCCCAGCGCTTCCATGAGCTCCCACAGCTCCTTCCGGTCCACGTTCGGTCCGCCGCCAGCGCGCGCCGGTTCGGGGCGCTTCATGCTCGGTTGGGGGCGGGATTGCCCGCCGTGATGCCGCTGAGGACGGTTCACCATCTCGCGATTACCGGACGCCGGACGGTTGGGCTGGGAGCGGTGGCCCTCCGGCCGCTGCTTGTCGGCGCGGGGGGCATGGCGGGGTCTGTCGGCATGCGCGGGCACCGACCGCGGCGGGGGCGGATCCTCCACTTCGGGCGCGTTCTTGTACACCAACTTGCGCAGGGTATAGGTGCCGGGACTCACCCGGGAAAAATCGGAACGTACGCCGCGGGATTTCAGATCTTGCATGATCAAGACGTTCATGATCGAGGAGGGCTCGGGTCCCTGCGGCTCGATCCAGTCACGCTCCAGAGCGGTCATTGTAATCTGCTGTGAGGTCAGCGGACGGCCGGTTTCTTCCAGGATCTTTAATGCAGCCTCGAGGTAGTTCATCCTCCGTCTTCTCCCTTGCGGATCAGTCTGTAAGCCGCCAATATTAGCACAGACTGGAGCGGATGCAAGCTGGAAAGTGGTCGCGGCCAGAGCCGTCCCGGCCGTGTTGGCAAGGATCTGGAAATAGGATAAGATGGCAGGAGTCGGCAATCCGGGAACGGAGGCGGCAATGATCGTAGTGACCGGCGCGGCGGGAATGATCGGCAGCGGTGTCATCTGGGCGCTGAACCGGCGGGGCGAGGAGCGGGTCCTGGCTGTGGACAGCCTCGGCGCCGATGACCGCTGGCGGAACCTGCGCGGCCTGCGCTTCGCCGACTATCAGGAGAAGGAGGCGTTTCTGGAGCGGATCCGACAGGGACAGGCCCCGGCGGGTATCCGGGCGATCATCCACCTGGGCGCCTGTTCCGACACGACGGAACGCGACGCCAGCTACCTTATCCGCAACAACTTCGCGTACACTCAGCATCTGGCCGCCTTCGCAGTGGAACGGGGCATCCGGTTCATCTATGCCTCCAGTGCGGCCACATACGGGGACGGCTCCCGGGGGTATGCCGACCGGGAGGAATCGCTGCCCGAGTTGGAACCGCTCAACATGTACGGCTATTCCAAGCACCTGTTCGACCTGTGGGCCTGGCGGGCGGGCCTGCTGCAGACGATCACCGGCCTGAAGTACTTCAACGTCTTCGGTCCCAATGAGTACCACAAGGGGGAGATGCGGAGCGTCGTGCTGAAGGCCTACGAGCAGATCCGCGCCGGCGGGGTGATCCGGCTATTCCGCTCCCACCGGCCGGAGTTCGCCGACGGCGAGCAGAAGCGGGATTTCATCTACCTGAAGGACGCGGTGGCCGTGACCCTGTTCTGTCTCGACCATCCCGGCGTGACGGGCATCCTGAACGTGGGGAGCGGCGCGGCCCGCACCTGGAACGATCTGGCCCGGGCCATCTTCGCGGCGCTGGACCGCCCGCCGCGGATCGAGTACATCGACATGCCGGAAGAGCTGCGCGGCCGCTACCAGTACTTCACCCAGGCGGAGCTGGCCCGCCTGGGGCAGGCCGGCTGGAAGGGGGGCGGTATGTCGCTCGAGGCAGCCGTCCGGGAGTATGTGGTCAGTTACCTCGTGCCCGGGGCTTACCTGTCCGCGACTTCGGCTTGACTTCCACGATCGTCAGATGGTCCGGATCGAGATGCGCCCGGGCGGCGGCCTGGACATCGGCGGCGGTGACCGCCTCGACCAGCGCGGGGAACCGCTCGGAGTAGTCGAATCCGAGTCCGTGCATCCACGCGGTGAGCATGTAGTTGACGATCAGCCCCATGTTCTCGAAATTGAACACGAAGCTGCCGGTCAGGTAGTCCTTGGCTGCGCGCAGCTCGGTCCGGCTCACCCGGTGTTCCCGAACGGCCCGGATTTCGTCCAGAATGCCGCGGACGGCCGCGTTGCGGTGCCGCGGGGATGTTGCGATATAGGCGAGAAACCGCCCCGGATCGATGCCGGCGGTGGCGGTGATGGTGGCATAAGTGGTGTAGGCCAGCCCCATCTCGTCGCGCAGCTTGCGGGGGATGCGGGAGGTGAAGCCGGGACCGCCGCCGAGGATGATGTCCAGCAGCAGCAGCGGGTAGTACTCCGGACAGGACCGGGCGATGCCGAGGTGTCCGAGGAAGATGTGCAGTTGCTCCTTGTCGGCGACCGTGACCGTCCGCTCGACGCGCCGGAGCTGACGTTCGATGGGAATGATCGGCCGGGGCAGCCGGATCCCGGCGGGTCGCATCCGCCAGCGCGCCGCCACCTCGCGCAGCGCGCGAGCGGTGTCCACATCTCCGACAATGAGAATGACGGTGTTCGCCGGCGTATAGTGCCGGCGATGGAAGCGGCGAAGCTGGGCGCGGGTGAAGCTCCGAACCGTTTCCGGCGAGCCGTGGACCGGATGGGCCAGAGCCGTGCCGTGGAAGACCACGCGGTTGAACTCCCGTGAGCCAATATAGTCGGGACGGTCGTCCAGGGCGGTGATGTGGGTCAGCAGCTGTGAGCGGGACAGCTCCAGGCGGTCCGGGGGAAAGTGGGACTCGTTGAGGAGCTCGTCCAGCAGATCCAGCCCGGTTGTGAAGTCCGTTTTGAGCAGTTTCAAGATCAGTCCCGACGACTCCCGGTTGCTGAACGTCTCGAGGGTGCCGCCGAGGCCGTCCACCAGCTCGGCGATGTGGCGGTAATCATGGGCCGGCGTCCCCTCGTCCAGCATCCCGGCGACGAGATGGGCCAGTCCCTCGGCGCCGGGACGATCCTCGCGGCTGCCCACCTGGACCACGCCGCCCAGCAGGACGGCGGGGAGGTGATGTTGCGGGCACACCAGCACCGTCAGGCCGTTGGCCAACCGGTGGGATTCGATGGGCAGCCGGACGGCTGGTCCGCTCCCCGTGCACCGACCGGCCGTCAGCCGGTTGACGGCAGGCGATGCGGGCAAGCGGTAACCCTGGCGCAGGTCGGGTAGCTCCAGCGGTTCGTCCGCCGACTCTTCCTCGGTGCCGATCGGGCCGCCTCGCGATTCCTCCAGGCAGCCCACAACACAGGCCGCCGGATTGAGGATTTCCCGGGCGGCGGCCTGGATGTCGTGCGCTGTCACCCGGCGGGCCCGTTCCAGGAATTGCTCATAGTAGCGATAACCGATGATGCACTCGTACATGCCGTAATTGATCGCCACGCTGGAGACGTCCTCCTGATCGAAGACGGTATCGGCGGTGAGCTGGCGCCGCGCGCGGGCCAGTTCAGTCGGCGTGACGCCGTCGGTGCACAGGCGGTCGAGTTCATCGAATACGGCCGCCTCCGCGACGGCGGGGGCGACGCCGGACTTGAGCTGGACCGCCACGCCCAGCAGCGCCGGGTCCAGCATGTCTTCGAAGTGAATGGCGGCGGAGGTGGCCGTCCGGTCGCCCTCCACCAGCCGGCGGTACAGCCGGCTGGTTTTGCCTTCTCCCAGGATGTAGGACAGCAGGTGGGTGGCGTAGATCCCGCGATGGCGGACCGACGGTGCGTGGAACGCGATGTACAGCCGGCTCACGTGGACCGGTCGGGAGGCCGCAAAGCGGACCCGGCCTTCGGGGGGGCCGTCCGGCGGCAGGACAGCCAATGGCGCCGGACGCCCGGGGATCGGGCCGAAGCGGTCTTCGATGCGCCGGAACGTGTCGGTGGATTTCAAATCGCCGGCCACGACCAGTACGGCGTTTCCCGGCTGGTAATGCCGCTGGTGGAAGGTCCGCATCTGCTCCACCGTCAGCGCCGCCACGTCCTCGGGCCAGCCGATGATCGGGTGGCGGTACGGATGTCGCGAGTAGGCCAGGGCCCGGACGTTGCGTCGTAGGAACTCCCAGGGGTGATCCTCGCCCATGGTGAGCTCCTCGAGCACGACCTGCCGCTCCGCCTCGAATTCGACCGGATCCAGGTTCAGGTGTCGCATCCGGTCGGCCTCGATGTCCAGGGCCACGTCCCAGCGGTCCGCGGCGAACGTGAAATAGTAGCCGGTGCAGTCGTATGAGGTGAAGGCGTTGTTGCTGCCGCCCCGCTGGAGGCTGATGGTATCGATGCGGCCTTTGGGAAAGCGGGGCGTCCCCTTGAACATCATGTGTTCCAGAAAGTGGGCAATTCCCGTCTGGTTCTTGGGCTCGTCCCGGGTGCCGACGCGGTACCAGATGGTGCTGCACACAACGGGCAGGCGGTGGTCCTCGATCACCAGGGCGGTGAGACCGTTGGACAGCTGGTGTCGGTGCACTGGGGGCATGGGGCGCTCCTCGCCGGGTTTGGCATGAAAATCGGCATTATAGCACAGCCCCCCGCCCTTTCCCCGAGGCGCCGGTGGTGGTAAGATGACCGCGCGGGAGACGCAGCATGAACGAACTACAGGTGAATGTTCCGGTGCCGTTCCGGCGGCGGGAACCACTGGCGCCCTATACGACGTTTCGGATCGGCGGTCCGGCCGACTGGGTACTCCTGCCCGACAGTGCCCAGGGGTTTGTGGCGGCGGTCCGCTGGATCATCGGCCAGGGCCTGCCGTTGGCGATCCTTGGCGGCGGATCCAATGTGCTGGTGGCGGATGCCGGCGTGGATGGCGCGGTGATCGTAACCACGGCCATGCGCCGGGTGGAGGTCGACGGCGCCGAGGTCCGGGCGGAGGCCGGCATCGGAATCAGCGACCTGTGCGAGTTCTGCGCCGGGCGAGGGCTGGCCGGACTGCAGAATTTCCATGGCATGCCGGGCTCGCTCGGGGGCGCCGTGTTCATGAACGCGCGCTGCTACGAGCGGTCCATCGGCGATGTTGTCCGCCGCGTGCACGGAGTGGACCGGGGGGGACATGAGGCGACGTTTGAAGCGGCCGCCTGCGGATTCGCGTACAAACGTTCGCGGTTCCAGGCGGGCGGGGAATGGGTGGCCGAGGTGGATCTCCGGTTGGAAGCCGGCGCCGATCCCGTGCGCCTCCGCGAGGCGATGTCCGATTTTCAGCGCCGGCGGGAGGAGATGGGCCAGTTCCTGTTTCCCAACGCCGGCTGCATCTTCAAGAATGATTACCAGACCGGCACGCCTTCCGGGAAGATCATCGAGTCCTGCGGTCTCAAAGGCATGCGGATCGGCGATGCCGAGGTGTTCTCGCGCCACGCCAATTTCATCGTCAACCGCGGTGCCGCCTCCGCCTGCGAGGTGCTGGCGCTCATCCGGTCAGTGGAACAGGTGGTCCGGGATCGGACGGGGCTTGAGCTGGAACGGGAAATTCAGCTGCTCGGGCGGTGGGGGGGTGTCTCAGAGGTTCAGCCGGGCGGATGATCCGCCGGTGTCGGTCGTCAGGGCCGGGGCGGAAGTCCGGCGTGCCTTGAGTTCGTCCACGAGATGATAGGGGAGGCGGGTCTTGCCGCGGCCGGTGCCGATGGCGACCTCGGGCTTGACGGGACCGTGGAAGTCGCTGCCGCCGGTGAGACAGAGATCCAGACGCTGGGCGATGTCCCGGTAGAGCTCCACCGGGCAACGGCTGTCCGACAGGTAGTAGGCTTCGATGCCGCCCAGTCCGTCCGCTTTGAGCTGGCTCAGGAAGTCGGCCAGCTCGGCGGAATCCTGGATTTCCAGGGTGAGGGGGTGGGCCAGTACGGGAACACCGCCGAACCGCCGTACCAGTTGGATGCCCTCGGGTGCGGAGAGCATTTCCTTGGGCACATATGCCGGTCCGTCCTTGCGCAGGTACCGGTTGAACGCTTCCTTGACCGACCGGACGTACCCTGACTCGACCATCGCGGCGGCGATGTGGGGACGGCCCACGTTGCCGTTGTTGATCTTCGCCCGGATCGCCTCAAGGTTCAGCTCGATGCCCAGTTCGGCCAGTTTGCGGATGATCTGGGGATTGCGCCGCCGCCGGTACTCGCGCAGCCGCCGCAGCTCTTCGTGCAGGGCCGGATCGAGATGATCCACATAGTATCCCAGGATGTGCAGCTCGCCCCGGGAATAGGCGATGGACAGCTCCACGCCGGGGATCACCTCGAGCCCCCGGGCTTGCCCCTCGGCCAGGGCCTCGGTGTTGCCGTCCACCGTGTCATGGTCCGTGATGGCGATGGCCCGGAGATGGGCGTCCAGCGCGTGATGGACAAGCTGGGCGGGAGTGAGCGCGCCATCCGAGAAGGTCGAGTGCAGGTGTAGGTCGATATAACCGTTCATGTATAACACCCGGGTCAAATGAAACTGACAATTATAACGGATGTTGCGGGGATTGCAAGCGGCGGATCAGGGAACGGCCGGTGGCGGAGGAAGGGCGGCCAGCAGGGCGTCGACGTAGCCTGGCCAGCGGAACCGGTTCGCAAATCCGGGAACGTGCGATTCGATGTCAGCTTGCCGAGCCAGGAATCGCCGGATGGCCTCGGCCAGCGCGGCCGCATCATCCGGCGGAACGAGATAGCCGGATTCCCCGTCCGCGACCATCTCGTCCAGACCGCCCACCTGGGTGCTCACCACGCCGCGGCCGAACTGATAGGCCAGCGGAATGATCCCGCTCTGCGTCGCGTGGCGGTAGGGTAGGACCACCAGATCGGCTGCCCGGAAGTGGAGATGAACGTCCTCGTTGGGGATGAACCGGTCACGCAGGATGAGCCGACCGCTGCGGACGAGCTCGCCCAGCAGCGGTTCGAAGCGCTCGGGTTTTTCGTAGAACTCGCCCGCCACCAGCAGACGCGCGTCCGGATCGGTGGCGGACAGCATTCGGAACGCCTCCAGCAACACATCCAGTCCCTTGTAGGGACGCACCAGGCCGAAGAAGAGGATCAGCCGGCGTGTCGTATCCGCCAGGCCCAGCCGGGCGCGGGCGTCGTTCCGGTCGAGATCGACTGGGCCGGGGAACTGCTCGTAGAGTGGATGGTATAGGGCGATCACGGTTTGTCCGGGGTGTGCGTCGGTGAGCACCTCCCGGTCGCGTCGGCAGTGAACGATCACCGTGTCCATGGCCCGGAGCAACCGGCGCTGGAATATTCCGCCCAGTGGAATGCTCTCGTGGGGCTGCACGTTGTGGCAGACTGCGACCAGGGGAACCCGGGTGCGTCGCCGCAGGCGATTCAGGAACACCGCCAAGGACGGAGCGAACAGCGGCGTCCATACCGCCACGATCAGGGCGCGGGGCCTCGAACGATCGATGGCTTCCAGGCCGGCCGGCCAGTGCCAGGGCCGGAACGGATCGAACACGGCGTCGGCCGGAACCTGGAACGGCGACCGGCTCTCGTCGAGCTGAGTCTGACCCGGAAAAATCAACCGTGGGTACAGCCGCCGGTAATTCCAGGCGATACAACGGGTCCGTTTGTGCAATTCCGTCCAGAGGTGAACGTTGAACGTGGCAATGCCGCCCCGGAACGGCGGAAACGGGCCGAGGATACCCAGGGTCAAGGGTCAGCCTCGCCGGCGGGCGGTTGGTGACGCCGGTGCTCCCGAATCGAATAGTGAGCCTCGGTGTCACGCGAGTGGGCGATCATCTCGGCAAGCAGGCCGAAGAACACCAACTGGACGCCGACGATGAGCACCGACAATGCCAGGTAGAACAGTGGGCGGTTGCTGAGATATTCGCCGAACAGCCGGCTGATGATCAGATAAAGGGACGTGGCGCCGCCGGCCAGCACCGCTAGGGATCCGATCAGGCCAAACACGTGCAGCGGGCGCGACATGAACCGGGTCAGCATGAGCACGGTGATCAGGTCGAAGAAACCGCTGATGAACCGCCACAGGCCGTACTTGGATCGGCCGAAGCGGCGTGGGTGATGCGCGATCTGGATTTCACCCACATGGAATCCCTTGCTGTGGACGATGACCGGGATGTACCGGTGAAGCTCGCCGTAGAGGCGCAGGGACAAGGTGGCCTCCCGGCTGAACGCCTTGAAGCCGCAATTCATGTCGTGGAGCGGTACTCCAGAAAAGAACCGGGTGACACCGTTGTAGATCCGTGACGCCAGCCGCCGGCTCAACGGATCGCGCCGGGGGTGTTTCCAGCCACTGATCAAGTCATAGCCTTCATGGAGTTTTTCGAGAAACCGGGGGATTTCCTCGGGCAGGTCCTGCAGATCGGCATCCAGGGTGACCAGTTCCGCGCCGCGGGCGACAGAGAAGCCGGCGGATAAGGCGGCGGCTTTGCCGAAGTTCCGGCGGAAGTGAATCACCTGAATGCGTGCGTCGCCGGCAAAGCATGCATCGAGGACTTCCGCCGATCCGTCGGTGCTGCCGTCGTTGACATAGATGATCTCGAACGGGGCGCCATGCTCCACCATGACCGACACGAGCCGTTGGTGGAGTTCCGGAAGGGACTCCTTCTCGTTATAAACAGGAATCAGGATGGATACACGGGGGAGTTGGGCCATTACGCCCCGGTTAGAATGAGATCCGACCGATGGCGAAGTCGATGCGGTTGTCTTGATTGAAATCGCCGACAACCAGGCAATTGTCCGCTTCAAGGCGATTCAGCAACGCCGCCAGCTGGGCAGGGCCGCTGATCACCGGATAGATCATCAGTTGATCCTTGTAGTCGCACAACCAGAACTTGGCGGTAGCTCGACCCGGCCGCGGAGAGAACTGAACCAGCGCCGGCGGGGAGAAAGACGGCGGTGTCGCCAGCAGCTGGAGAGCCTGACCTTTGATGTTCTGGAGATAGTTCACCCGGTTGTACTTCAAATTCTGGAGAACCAGATCACCGAATCCGTCACCGTTGAAATCCGAGGCGGCGATGCCGTCGTATTTGAACGCGAGCGGGATACTGACGTACAACTCGAATCGGCCGATCCCCCAATCCTCATAAATATCGAGTACGTTGTCATCGGGGCAGTACAACATCAACTGCCGGCTGCTCGGTTCGTAGAAGGGCAGCCGCGTGCCGAATTTGGGCCGGTTGTCCGGGGTAAACGAACGCATGGGGGCAAGTTCCGCACCCGTGTTCAGAAAGAGCCGGCACGACCCGTTGGATTGCTGGATATTGAGGGCGTCCGTCAGGAAATCGTTGTTAAAGTCGTCGAACAGGAGGAAGCTCGGATCGCCGCGCCGATCCAGGAAGGTGCCGCACAAACGGATCTCCAGCACAGTGCCGTTGTCCAGCTTGAAATGGTGTTCATCGATCCTCTTGGTCAGAAGGCAGACTGTCTGGCCAGTCGCCGAGCGGTGGAACACCATAAACTCCGGGTCGCCTTCGGACGATTCCACCGTGGACGCGATGTCGGTGTCGCTGGTTTCCGAGGCCGCATCGGCGCCGTCGTCGCCGGACGACTCGCCGCCGGCCTGAGCCGAGGCGTCCGAATCATCTTCGACACCGCCGTTTGAATCGTGCGCCGGGTTGTTCGGTTCGGGATCGGTCTGCAGAAGCACCTGGGTAAAGGGGTTGTCATCGCTGGGCTCGAAGGCGCCGTTCCACGGGTCTTCGTTGACCAGCGTTGCCAACACGGCGATGGGTACAACCGGCTCGGTGATTTCCGACGGATCGCCGGAGCCGAAGCTGCCGGACACGTTCCCGATGCGGGTCGGAGCCGGGCCGAGACGCTGGTTCGCGGCGAGCGCGGGGGTGGTGTGGCCCGCTGCGGATGTCGTGCTGGGGATGGTTACGATCGGGCGATCAGTGCGCAGATGAGCAGCGGTGGAACCGATCGGGTGACGCCGATCCTGCAGGGGGGGAGCGGCCAGGTGCTGGAAATTGGGGACGGACTGGAAGAGCAGGGCAGCGCGCAACGATTGCTCGGCGGCGGATCCGAGGTTTGAACTGATGGCCACCGCGTCAAAATGGTGGCGGGGCAAAACCGATCCGTTATGCGGGAAAGAGAAAGGACGGCCGCCGTTGACAATCACGGTCAGCAGGATCACGCTTGCGATGACAACCAGTCGTTTCGTGGTCACAGAAGACCCGTCCGGTTAATATAACGACTTTATTCTGACACCAAAAAAAACTTATGTAAAGAAAAAAATAATAATTTTGGGAATTTAAATCCGGTCGGCTGAGAAACAGGTTTGACTATTTGCCGGTTTTCTTCTCGCGCAATTCAACTTCCTGCTTGTAGGCCTGGATCGCTTCGTCCAGTCGTCCGTCTCGCTTCAGCAAACCGGCTTTCACGTTCAACACGCGGGCGCGGAAATCCGTTGTTTTAAGCGAATTGAAGCCCAGTTCCAGGACTTCGTAGGCGTGCTCCTTCTGGCTCGAATCATACAGTTTCTTGGTTACGATGACGATTTCTTTGAAGACCGCCTCTTCAAAGGCGACCGGCAGATTGAGGTCGAGAATCACCTGGAGTTCGGTGATGGCCTTGTCGTATTCGCCCTTCTGGATCAGGAGTTGGATGATCTCGTGTTGTGTCTCGGCGATGGACAGCTGTTTCACGGTCCTGGCGTCGACAGCGGCTGAATCACCCGCGGCAGCCGAGCCGTAGGTCGCCAGACAGATCATTAGACCGATTACAAACAGAAGCATCCGTTTGCCGGTTCGTTGGAATTGGTTTACAGCGTCCATATGTCAATCTCCTCAGCCCTTAATCCTGTTGGATCAGTTGCCGAAACGGGTTCTCGTCAAGCCGCAGGCTGGCTGCGGCCGGTCCCCCTGCGGCCTGGAACGGATTCTCGTCCGCGGTGGATTCAAGAATGCCGTTACCGTCGAACGGGTTCGTCTGTGAGGCCCCGTCAACCGCCCAGATGGTCTGGTAGCGGCTGTCGATGGCGCTCAGAATCTCCTGACGCGAGGGGCCTGGAGACCAAGGCGTCAGCAGGACCAGTGTGGTGACGAGCAATACGGCGGCGGCGGCGGTGAGCATCGTCCGGGGCGCCGGACGAAGGATTGCGGCGAAAGGAAGCGTCCGGGCACCCGGCTCGTCTAACCGGCGGGCGATCTGCGGCCACATGTCGGTTGCCGGTTCGGCGGTCCTGATATGTCGCCGGAAAAAAGCGTCCACGTCCGCTTCGTCTTGCCGGAGCTGCCGTATGTCAGCCGACTCCTCAAAATGCCGGAAGACACTTCGCCCCAGCCGGGTGTCCCCGACCAGGAAGTGAAGTCGATAACGCAATGGCAGCCGATTCATTTCATTAACCTTGGGTCAAATACCGTTTAATCATCTCTTTGGCAAAAACACGCGCCCGATAAATATCCGTCTTCACTGACAGGAGCGAACGGTCGACAATGTCCGCAATGTCTTTGTAGCTCAGTTCCTGGAGCACGGACAAGATAAACACCTCACGCAATTTCGGCGGCAGCTCGGCGAGCGTTCGTTGAATGACCCGCTCCAGTTCCACCGTCAGGACCTCTTCTTCCGGATTGCTGGTGGGTCGCTTGCCGCCGGCCTCTTCGGCGGGAACAAACTCGGGCTCCAGCGCCACCTCCTGGACCTTTTTCTTCCGGAAGCGCTGGTACACTTCGTTTCGGGCGATGCGGTACAACCACTGCTCGAACTTGCCCGGGTCCTTGAGGTGGAGCAGGTTGTTGAATGCCTGGATGAACGCGTCCTGGGTGACGTCTTCCGCATCCTCCCGGCTGCGTACCATGCCCAAAACAAAATTGAAGATTCGGGCGACAAAATGCTGGTACAGCAGATGGCACGCGTCCCGGTCGCCATCTTGAGCCTGCTGAATCAGTGACTGGAGGTCTTGGGCATTCAACGGTTTAAGCTACTGCAGTTTTCGGGCGAAATTTCACAGATCAACATTATCCATACGATAGAGATAATAAACCACCCGAAAAGTTGCTAAATTCTGCGGTAAACAAAACAGGGTCCCGGGGGACCCTGTCAGGTGTTTCCAGCTTGCAGGCCGATCAGTGGACACGAGACGGCGGATCCGCTTTATCCGGCGGCGGTTCAGGTGGTTGCGGCGGCTTCTCCACCGGCGGCGGCTCGGGTGGTTGCGGTGGCTTCTCGACCGGCGGCGGCGTGTCCTGCTTTGTTTCGTCCGGTTCGGGCTCCGGCTGTTCCGGTTTGTGTCCTTCTTTCAGGGCTTCTTCCAACTTTTTGGCGGTATCCGAAGTGTCGCGGAGCACGCCCAACTGGCCCTGGGGCCATTTTTTCTTCAAATACTTGTTGATGTTGGAGAGGGTATCCACAACCTGATAGGTGGCGTCGGTGGCGTCCTGGGTCGTGTGGATCACCCGGGGCGACAGGATGACGATGAGCTCCGTCCGTGCCTTCGACACAGTCGTCGAGCTGAAGAGCCACCCGAAGATCGGCACGTGGCCGATGAGCGGCACGGCGCTGCGCGAGTTGGTGTTTTCCTCCTTGATCAGGCCGGCGATGAGGACCGACTTGCCGTCTTCGACCACGAGCGTGGAGTTGACGTTGGACGCGTTGATCGGGGGGGAGCCGCCCAATCCGCCGGCGCTGTCGCCGGGGGAGCTGACCTCCACGGCGATCTCCAGGGTCACGATTCCGGAGGCGCTGATCCGGGGCGACACGCTGAGGTTGACGCCGGTGGAGCGGTACTGAATCTGGGTGTTGGTGATGTTGTAATTCGGATCCTGATTGTTCGCCCACGGGTTGGTGTATGTGCTCGTGGCGATCGGGATCTCGGTGCCGACGCTGATCGTGGCTTCGTTGCCGTCGAGAACCAGGACGGAGGGGCTGTTCAAGACCTGGATCTTGGAGATGGTTTCCAGGGTGTCGAGCAGGGCCTTGATTTCACGGGAGCCGAACACCGCGATGGAGCTGATGTTCAGCCCGGCGCTTTCCCCCCACTGGATGGAGCCGGTGGTGGGCGGATAGGTGCCAGACCGCTGCTGCAGAAAGTAGTTGACGCCCATCGAGAGCGAATCGCTCAGATCCACCCGGATCACCTTGGCCTCAATGAGCACCTGGCGCGGCAGGACATCCAGCTTCTTGATGGTCTTGAGCAGGAATTCGTAATCGGCCTGGGTGCCGTGGATGATCAGGTTGTTGTTGAGTTCGTCCACGATGATTTTCACGCCGCCGGACAGACCCTGGATCGGGCCGCGCTCGCTCCCGCGCATGGTGCCCTTGAGCTGCGGGCTGATGGTCTGGCCGCCGGAGGGTACGCCGGAGGTGGACCGCTCCGCTCCGCCCTCGCCGGTTTGCATCGTCCGCTGGGGGGCCGACACTGTGCCCACCTGGGCGCCCTGGTCCGCGAACAGCTGACCCAGGATGTCGGCGATGTTGGTGGCGGTCGTATTTTCCACCTTGTAGACGAACGTCTCATTGCCGCCGGATGATGGCGTATCCAGTTTTTCCACCCACTTGTAGACGGACTCGAGTGCGCGGGGGGACCGGCAGACTGCCAGGACCGCATTCATGCGGGGCACGGCGATGAACCGGATGCCGCTGGAGGAGCCGCCGGCGTTGAACACCGCTTCCAGGTCCTTGGCCAGGTCCTCGGCCTTGTTGTACTTGACGGTGATGAGTTCGACTTTGTTGACTTCGAAGAAACCGCCGTCCAGGATTTTGATGATGTGCAGGAGCTTCCGCAGATTGTCCTTGAAGTCGGTCAGGACCAGCAGGTTGTAGGTTTCGTAATTGATGATGAGCGTTTTTTCCGTCTTGAACTCATCCAGGAGCTTGGCGATGTCAGCGGACGGGATGAACTCGATCGGGGTGATGACGGTAGTCAGATCATTGCCCTCGGAGGTGTAGTCGGGATCGATTTTTTCAATGGCCGCCGGGTACTGCCGGCTCTCCTCGATGGGAACGATGTGATGGATTTCACCCGACTTGATGATCGTCGCCCCATTGATCCGCAGGATATCGATGAAGATATCATAGAGGGCTTCCCGGGGCACGGGCGAGTTCATGTTGATGCTGACGCGGCCGGAGACCTGCGGATCGACGATGTAACTCAAATTCAGAATGCCGGCGACGATATCGATGAAGTCGAGCAGATCGACGTCGTCGTATTTCAAACTGATACCCTTCGCGGTGATGTTGGCCTTGGCCGGTGCCGGCGGCGCCGGTGAAGCGGCTGCGGTTCCGTCGGTTCCGTCCGGTTTGGGCTCCTGGCCGTCGGGCGGCTGAGCCGGTTCGACCGGAGGGGTCGCCTGGGCCTCGATCGGAATCGGGGCGCGTCGCGGTGCCGCCTCACCGGCCTTGGGCGGATTTTGCCGGGAAGACCGTTGCGCGCGGATAGCGTTCAGGCGTTTCTGCATCTCTTCCCGCTTTTTCTTGACGTCTTCGGCTGATCTCGGTGCGGGCGTTTCGGTTTGCTCCTCCTGGGGCTCGGGGTCCTGCGCGAAGACGACTCCGCTCGGACAGGCTGGTGCGGTCGGTCCCGCCGCTGGACCCGCGGGGAGACACTGAATGAGTGCACCGAGCGCCAGGATCAGGATCACGCGATTCATCATATGAAAACTCCTATACTTGATTGATCGATGGGCACGGATTAATTCGGCTTGCGCTGGCCGGCACGGAAGAAGCTGCTCCGCTGCGCCGAGTTGGTGCTTGACGCACCGGTTCGATTGCTGGGCTGAGACGAACTGGAGCGACGGTTCAGGAAATCGCGGCTGTTGCTGGTCCGGCTCCGCTCGGTTGTCGGGGAGGATACGGACGCAGACGTTATTTTCGGCGGCGTCACGTCGGCCGCAGCGGCGGTAGTTGCGGGTCGGCTGGCCGATGAGGAGCCGGACGAACCCCCGATGGTCAGGATGGCCGATTTCCCCTTGGCTTGACTGGGACCCGGCGCTTTCTGGACCCGGCGCTTGCCGGGGTCGTGAAAGAGAACTTCCTGGCGGGTTTCACCGGAAACAAGGACGATCCGGTCGTCTTGAATGGCGTCGAGCTGCCAGATGGTTTCCCATTTGTCGCCTTCCGCGAGTTGCACGGCACGGTTGCCCTCGCCTCCGCCTTTTGAGGATCGCGCTTGAATATACTTCCGCCCCTCGATGACGACAACGCCCATGATCTCAGGGGGGTTGTCCAGGCGGACGACGGTTTTTGCCTGATCCTCGTCCTTCGGCAGGTTCATATTGCGATCTTTGTGGAAGAGGTTGTTGTCGGAGATGTAACTCAACTCGGTCGCCGGTATGGCCGTGCGGACAGGCTGAGCGTCGATCGCCGGGGTTTCCGGAGCCTGAGGTTTGACCCGCTCCATGAGCTTTTGCATGGTGTGCTGCTGATTCCAGCGGTCCCAGTCCAGTTTGAGTTTGTAGGTCAGCCCCGCCATGCACAGAATCAGGATGATATTGGCCAGAATGATGGGTCGTTTCATGATCGGCCTCCCGAGGAATTTCCGGCCAGGCGTGCCTGGCTGGAAGGTTTCTTTTTGTCGGATCCGCTCTCGTCCGGTTTGAATATCAGCGTCATCACGACGATATCCGGATTGATCTCTTTGTCGGGTCGAACATTCCAGGCCCGGACCTCCAGACGTTCCACCGCAAGGAATTTCGGATGCCCTTCGATCGACGCCAGCATCGCCATCAGCTTGTCGGGGGTGCACTTGAGCGACGCGCGCACGCGCAGTTTGAGAAAATTGCCCATGAACGGATTCTGCTTGACCGTTTCGGTGTCGAACCGCTCGGGCTTCAGGGAGGCGTCGATCCGCGAGACGCTGATGCCGTGCTGTTCGGCCAGCGTGTTCACCACGCGGTGCAGTTCGGATGTCACCTGGGTGGGATCGGTGCCCTCGATCATGATCGAACGGAAGCGGTCTTCGGCAGCCATCAGCCCGGCCAGCGACTGCTGATAGCCATCCTTTTGGCGGATGATCTCAGCCTTGCGGATCAGATCGCTCTCGAGCTGGTTTTTGTCGTTCTCTAGCTGCCGGGCGTATTCAATCAGCGGCAGAATCCCGTACCAGACGGCCGCGACCAGCAGGACAACCACGCCGCCAATCAGAATGACCCGCCGGTCCCTGCGTGAAATGTTCACGTCATTCCTCCAGCAGTTGGATCTCGAAGCGGAAATGCTCGAGTCCTTCCTTGGTTTTGGTGATGGACCCCTGCAGGTTGATGCCTTTGAAAAAACGGATGGCCGTCAATCGAGTCTGCAGATCCAGCACCGAGTCGGTGTACCCGCTGACGATCAGGTTGTTCGCGCGGACGTATTCGCTGAGGTAAGTCTTGTCACCCGCCTTCTCGGTCAGTTCGCGCAGGATATCCAGATCGGAAATCGGCTTTTTGATCACGCGCTGGTAGGTGTCCAGTTCGTTGCGGACGCGGACGATGTTCCGGCGCAACTGCATCGTGCTCCGATACTCGCGCTCGATCTTGGCGATGTTCCGCTGGAGTTGGTCGTTGTAGGACGACTCCTGGAAATACACCCGGGTGAAGCTGATCCCCAGAAGGAGAACCAGTCCCGCCGCCAGGACGAGGGTCGGCACCAGACTGATCGAGGACGACTTTTCACGCCACTCGACGGGGATGAGATTGAAGGACCGGCGATTGTGCTCCAGCGCCTGCAGGGCCACGGAGAGCGGTTTCAGGTTCAGCGTGGTGCGTTCCGGGAAGGGGGAGCATTCCTTGAGATAGCGGAGGAAGGGATACTCGCCCTCGACCAGCTGGTCCTGCCAGTTGGAGTCGGAGATGTTGAGCATCACGTCGATGTCCTGATCGTCCGGCAGCTGGATCAGCGACGCGCAGCGCTCCACTTCCTTGAGGACGTTCTGAAGGTTCTTGTTGGCCGGGTTGATCCAGGCCAGCTTGAAGTATGTGAACCGGCCGCCCTGGAACACGTGAACGGCGAAATTGTTCAAATCCAGATCGGCGATGAACACCGGGTGCTGGTTGGCCGGACCGTCCTTCTTCAGCAGGCGCTCGAAACCCAGCGCGGTGAGCGTCAGCGCCTGGGGAGCCAGGCCCAGCTGCCGCAGCAGATCCAGCAGCTTGCGCACGCGCTCGCGGGGGATGATGTAGAGATCGACCTCGTAGGATTTGCCGTCGGCACCCCGGCGGACAATTTTTTCGGCGCAGAACTCATCGGTGTCGGAGGGGACCACGTTCATGATCTGGAGCCGGATCGCCTGTTCCAGGTTGTCCTCGGCCTCGGCGGGCAGGATCAGGCGCCGGAACGCGAGCTGGTCGGGCGCGAGGCCGACGACCACGTTTTCCGGCTTGATCTTCAGGCCGGCGAAGAAATCCTCGAGCTCCGACCGGAAAACCAGCGGGTCCTTCTGGGACAGGCCGCTCAGCGTCAAGCCGCCCAAAAAATGGATGTCGCCGAAGCTGCGGGCGACGACCTCGATGTCCAGATCATCGTCGTGATAAAACACGCCGATGGCTTTTTTCAGGTACATCATGGCAATCCCTGTTCCTCCATGAGTTCGAAATCGGCTGTTTGCGTCTGATAGTTTTCGTTCCAGTACACGATGCTGTGCTTGAGCGGGAAGCGCGGGTTGAGCCGCACAATCGCCAGGATGGTCTTCTGGAGTTTGGAATTGTGCATCTTGGCGGTGGAGATCAGCGAAAAATACGAGGATTGGACCGGGGGGCGCGTCACGATGGGCGCCTTGAGCTGCTCCATGCCGGGGGATTCAGGCACGCGCGTGTTGAAATCCTGCTGGTCCTTGAAGGGGCGATCCTGCCGCTCGGCGATGATGCGGCGGGCCATCTCGGGCGGAAAACCGATGCTCAGCAGCACGGTGTATGGCGCCGAGTTGATGTTGACGCCCGAGCCGGAGCCGTAGACGCTGACGCATTGGTTGAGTCCCGGCATGTGGCGCAGCGAGCCGGACTCATCCTCGTAGGTGTAACCGTAGAAGAGCTGGGGGTCGACTTCGCGGATCAGCAACAGCTCCTCGATGGTGTCCATGGGGCCGTTTTTTGCGGCATACGGATTTTCCAGGCCCAGGTAATAGTCCGATTCGGCGCCGTTGGCGTGATAGTCCTCGTCGATGTCGCACCAGTCGAGGATCGAGTCCGAGATGATGTCGGCGCGGTCGTCCTCCAGGCCGAGTCCGAGCAGCAGGCTGAGCAGGAGGTCCTTGTTGGCGCGGTTAATGTTGATCTTGCCGTCCTCATCGAAGATCTCCACCGTCACATCGGCGACGTCGGCGTGAAGGACCACCCGGCCGCGATCGATGTCGCGCGGTTCCAGCTCGGCTTCGGCCGAGAATGACGAGGTGCCGCCTTCGAGGCGATAGACCACCAGCTTGTAAATGGTCTCGGAGATGCCGGCCTGGGCAAGGTAGTACGCCTGGGTCAGGCCGCGGGTGTTGGACACCGCGTTGGCTTCCACCCGGACCGTCTTGGCGAAGCTGATGCACAGGATGCTCATGGCCATGAGCATCCACAGCATCGCGATGAGGACCGAGCCCCGCGGGGGGCGCTCACGTATTCGCATTCGGCATTCTCCGCGGCACCCGACCGGCGGGCAGGTTGCCTTTGCTCCGGATCGGGACCAGGATTTCGCCCTCCGGGAACCGCATCTTGGCTTCGGGCATGAACCGATAGCGGATGCGGACCGCTTCCGGCAGGTCGCCCATCTCCTCGACCTTCCAAGTGGAGTACCACTGCTTGGTCTGCTCCTCCTCCGGCACGACGCCGGCCTGGGACAGGTCGAGGCCGTAGAACTCGAACGTGACTTCTTCCAGTCGGTCAAGCAGGGTATAGCGATACATGTCCTCCGGCGCCGACGACACCCCGCCGGCCGCCAGCGGACTGATGCCGGTGTAAGGCTTCTCCAGTTCCACCAGCGCCAGTCCATCGCCGTCCGGGGACGGCTCAACACCATAAGCCACGAAGCAGAGGCCGGGAATGGCATTGAGCCGGAGTGAAAACAGGGTGACGAAGGCAACCTGCTGGTCGCTGCCCACGAAGTAGGGGATCTTGGCGGCGATCATGCGCTGCGGCCCCGGCTGGGCCAGATCAGCCTCGGTGTCCTCCTCCACCGGCACCACCGGGTAGATGGAGATGACCTGCCGCCGGATCAGCTCGAACACGCTGCGCAGTCGCTCGCTCTGCTGGATGTTCTCGTGGCCGCGGCGCCAGCTGCGGGTGACCATGTCAAAGCCGGAGTAGAGCACGGAACAGATGATGGCGAACAGTGTCACGGCCACCAGCACTTCCAGCAAGCTGAATCCTCTGGGGGAGAGCCCGCGCCTAGCGGTCATAGGGCGTCCTCCTCCCCGACAGCCGGCCGGGTTCGCCCACGCTCGGCTTGGGGACGAGCTTGATGGTGAACAGCCGGACCTCCCGGCGGCGGCCTTCGCTGGCGTACGTGACGGTGAGTCGGATGTGAAGCAACCGGGTCGTCAGCCGGTTCTTGTCGATGGTCAGATCGTCCACCTCATGGGTTTCCATTACGGCGCGCCAGCTGTAATTGTCGTCCCACGATCCTTCCAGCGCGCCGTCCTCGATGATGCTCTCGTCGATGAGCAGCTCGTTCATCTTGTTCTGCGCCAACTGCAGGGCGATCTGATACACGTTGATCTGGCTGATGTTTCGCAGTGAGGATGAGAACGCCTGGATGATGGCGCCGAAGATCACCCCGACCAGCACCACCGCGATCACCACCTCCAGCAGGGAGAAACCGGCGTCGGTGCGTCGGCGGCGGAGGCGGCGTCCGGTCTCCCGGTTGTCAGGGATTGAACATTTCATCATCGAACCCGCTTTCCCCGGGCGCGTAAATCCGCGTGTTGCCGGTGAGAATGTCGGTTTTCAGCCGGAGCTGGCGGCCGCTCTCATGACGGACGACCATGGCGACACCGGTGCTGCGTCCGTCGGGGTAGAACCACACCACCGTCCGGTTGTCCGCCACGTCGAATCCGTCCAGGATGAGGCGGGTGAACGCAATTTTGTCGTACAGGCGGTAGTATTTGATGGATTGGCCGCGGCGATTGAAGATTGTCAGATCGCCTTCCTGTTTGCGCAGCACCACGGCCACGGTTTCCTGTTCGGCCATGGACTTTTCCCGGGCGTACTTCAACAGAGCCGCCAGCTCCCGGACGGCGCTCTCCATCCGGGTTTTTTCCAGCGTGGCGCGCAGGGGCGGATAGGCGACGAGACCGGTGACGGCCAGGATGGCCAACACCACCACCACCTCCACATACGTGAATCCGCCGCGACGCCGGTTCATGGATCATTCCCAATTGGTGATATCGTCGGCGGTCCCCGCCTGGCCGTCCTGCCCCTTGGAATAGAGGTCGAATTCATTGTTGTGGGAACCCGGGAAGGTGTACACGTAGTCCGCCTGCCAGGGATCCTTGGGCACCTTCATCTTGTTCAGATAGGGGCCGGCCCATAGTTCCGAGCCGTCCGGGTTCTCGACAAGCGCCTTGAGTCCCTCCTCGGTGGAGGGCAGGCGGCCCATGTCGGTGCTGAAACTGAGCAGGGACGCTTCCAGTTGCTGAATCTGGGTTTTGGCCGCAATCTTCTGGCCCTGGGTCAGTCTGCGCCAGGCGCTCGGGCCCACGATGCCGACAATCAGACCCAGAATGACAAGCACCACCATCAGCTCGATCAAGCTGAAGCCCCTGGGGTGCTGCCGACGACGTTCCCGTTTCTCGCTCATAGCTACTCCTACATCGGAATCTCACTGATGCTGAATATCGAAAACACCATGGTGATGACGATCAGGCCCACCACCACGCCCATCAGGAGGATCATGGCGGGTTCGAACAGGCCGATCAGCCGCTTGACCTCTACCCGGGCATCGTTCTCGAACACGTCGGCGGCCTGGGTGAGCATGGCGGCCAGGTTGCCGGTCTCTTCGCCCACCTCGATCAGGTGCAGGGACAGTGGCGGAAAGACGCCGGTTTTCCGCATGGGGCCCACCAGCCCGTCGCCTTTCTTGACGCCATTCTTGATGGGCTCGATGGTCTCGGCGATAACCTGGTTGTTGATGATTTCCTTGACCAGTGTGAGCGCCTGGACTAGCGGGACGGCGCTCTGCAACAGGGTGCCCAGGGTCCGGTTGAACCGGGCGACTTCCACCAGACTGACCAGTCGGCCGAGGACCGGCGTCTGGAGCAGCCGCTCGTCCCAAACCCGCCGGCCCCGGGGCGTCTGGCGCCAGCGGACAAAGCCCACGACGGCGAGGATCAGGACAGCCGCGATCGCCCACCACCAGCCGGTGAAGAAATCGCTGATCGTCATCAGCACCTGCATGGGCAGCGGGATCGGCGCCCGCGAGCTTTCGAAGATCTGCGCAAACTTGGGGATGACGAAGAGGAACATCACCAGCAGCGACACGATCATCATCGAAGAAACGATGACCGGGTAGATCAGCGAGGTCGCCAGGTAGGTCCTGAGCTCGACGCTCCGTTCGAGGTAGGCGCTGACTTCCTCCAGGACCTGCGGCACCACGCCGCCGGATTCGCCCGCCCGGATCATATTCAGGTAGACCTTGGGGAACACGTCGGGATGATCGGCCATGGCGTCGGCCAGCGTTTTGCCGCCCTTGATCTTGCCGATGACGTCGTGGATGATCTCCTGGAACACGCCCTTCTCCGCGAGCTGCTCGAGGATCATCAGGCTGCGGTCCAGCGGCAGTCCGGCCCGGAGCAGGGTCTTGAGCTCCTGAGTGAACATCAGCAGATCCTTGGCCCGGACCTTACGCCGGCGCTGGGCGGAAAAATTGAAGGCGAACATGGAGGAGCCGCCTTTCGATCCGGTCGTGATCCGCAGCGGCAGGTAGCCCAAGTCCTGCAGTTTGACCAGGACGGCACGCTCGCTCTCGGCCTCGATCAGGCCTTCGACGACCTTGCCGTCGCGGGTGGTGGCTTTGTAGGAGAATGCCGTCATGATCCCTCGTGCGGTTCGCCTACACGTCCTGCGTGACGCGCAGCACTTCGGCGAGGGTGGTCATCCCCCGGCTGACTTTCAGAAAACCGTCCTCCTGCAGCGTGCGCATACCCTGCTGAATGGCCATCTTGCGAATCTCGGACGCCGGCGCACGGCTGATGGTCAGGTGTTTGACTTCTTCGGTCATATTCATCAGCTCGAAGATCCCGATCCGTCCGTGGTAGCCGGTACCGGCGCAGCTGGGGCATCCCTTTCCCTCAAAGAACATGGTGTCGTTCGGGAAATTGAACTGTTTGAGCAGGGCCGACTCGGGCCGGACCGGCTGCTTGCATTCGTCGCAGATGACCCGGACCAGACGCTGGGCCAGGATGCCCAGGATCGAGGACGCCAGCAGGTAGTCTTCCGCGCCCATGTCGATGAGGCGGGCGATGGCGCCCGGCGCGTCGTTCGTGTGCAGGGTGGAGAACACGAGGTGACCCGTGAGGGCCGCCCGGATGGCGATCTCCGCGGTCTCGAGGTCGCGGATTTCGCCCACCATGATCACATCCGGGTCCTGGCGCACGATGTGGCGCAGGCCGCTGGCGAACGTGAGGCCGATCTGGGGATTCACGTGGATCTGGTTCACCCCCTCGATCTGGTACTCCACCGGGTCCTCGATGGTGATGATCTTCTTGTCGGGCAGGTTGATCTTCTTGAGTGAGCCGTAGAGGGTGGTGGACTTGCCGCTGCCGGTGGGGCCCGTCACCAGGAACATGCCGTAGGGGCGGCGGATGATCATGTGGATCGCGTTCATGGTGTCGCTCAGGAAACCGAGCTTGGCCAGGTCGTAGTGGGCGGCCGAACCTTTGTCCAGAATGCGGAGCACGACGCTTTCGCCGAACAGCGTGGGCAGGGTCGAGACGCGCAGGTCGATCTCTTTGCCCAGCACCCGGAGCTTGATGCGACCGTCCTGGGGAAGCCGCCGTTCGGCGATGTTCAGCTTGGCCATGAGCTTGATGCGGGAGATGATCGCCGCCTTGAGATGCTTCGGCGGCGACTCGATATCGTGGAGGATGCCGTCGATGCGGAACCGGACCTTGAACTCCTTCTCGAAGGGTTCCACGTGGATGTCGCTGGAGCGGCTCTCCACGGCTTTCTGGAGGAACAGGTTCACCAGACGGATAACCGGCGCCTCCGAGGCCAGATCCTTGAGGTGTTCGATATCCTCGACATCCTCGAGACCGGCCATCTCGCCGTCGCCGATCCCCTCGATGATTCGTTCCATGTCGGATGCGGCGCCCCCGTACAGCCGGTCGATGAGGTCCATGATCTCCGACTCGACCGCCAGGTAGGTTTTAATCTCGTGCTGGGTGAGCTGGCGGATGGTGTTGACCAAGGCGTAGTCGTTGGGGTAGACACAGGCGATGCTCAGCAGACCACCCTCAAAATGGACCGGGAGAAACCGATTGAACTTCATGAAATTGATGCTGAAGGTGTTCTCGATGACCGGAACCGGCGGGATCATCTCGGGGGTCAGAATGGGGATCTCCAGCTGCAGGCTCAGCTCCTGCAACAGGTCCTTCTCGGAGATGTAGCCCAGTTCGCAGAGGATCCGCCCAATTTTCTCCCGCGACTCCTTCTGCAGGTTGAGCGCGGTTTTGAGTTCGTCGGCGCTGACCAGCGCTTTTTCTACCAGGATATCGCCGATCTTTTTCTTCTGCTTGATGTCGGACAGTTTAATACTCAAGGTAGACGATCCTCTTTTTGAATTCATCGGTGTTGATCCGGGCCCGCTGGAGCTGGTCCAGATCGTTCCGGGTGGCCGTGACGACCAGGACGTGCCCGGATTGCACATTCGGATCCACCGAGCGGGAAAGAACGTGGGCGATTATACTGATTTTGTGCTGGGTCGGCAACTGCCGGAAGGCTGATCCATACTGGCTCAGCACCTCCGCGGCACACCGCCGCAGGATCTGAACCGTCTTGCCGAGATCGGGTTCGTTGCTGGCCTGGGTTGCGCCGGTTTGGGCGGATCTGGGGAACAGGATCATCGAGCGGTTCAGGTTGACGGTGTACGTGAAGGTGATGCCGTAGCCTTCCAAGTACGCGCCGCGCACCTTCTCGGCGATGAACAGGGGATTCTGGATATTCTGGCGCAGGGAAGTGTTGAGAATGTTCTCAAACAGCTCGCACTCCCGCCGCAACTGGTTCAAATCGACGGCCGGCGTGCCGGCGCCAAAGAGGCTGGCGGTGCCGGACAGCCCGACGATCAGGCAGAATACAGCGGGCAGATGGCTTCTGCGGATCATGACGACCTCAACGGGGCTGGATTCGAGTGCGGTAGTCCGCCTGCTGGAGAGACAGTTCCAGCAGCTGGTTGTTGCGCTCGATCTGGTCCATGTAAATCTCCTTCACCAGATCGAAACCTTGCTGAATGGCCTGACGGTCGCGGTTGCGCTCATCCTCGAGCCGGAAATGGACATTCTGCATGGCGTCCATGAACCGGCCCATCTGGCGGGTTTCGCTCTCGGCGATCATCTGGTCCACCGTGCGCAGCCATTCCGAGTCGGCGGCGGTCGGTGTTGCCGGTGTGCTGCCCAGACGGATCTCCACCGCGTTGTCGTGGTAGCGGATCTGCACCGGGGTGACGGCCACCAGGACGCCGGCGGCGATCACGAGCAGGGCGGCGGCGGCCGTGAGCCAGGAGACCCGTGGAAAATGAAGCACCGGGCGGCCGGCCGTGGCGGCTGGGGCGAGCGGGCTGCGGGGAGCCGCCGGTATGGTGTCGTCCCAGGCGGCCAGAAACCGTCGGGTGATGCCCAGTTCGTCCCGTTCGGCCCGACAGCGGGGGCAGCCGCTCAGATGGGCATCCAGAGCGTCATGGTCGGCGCCCGGGGGCATCTCGTCGTACATCAGATCCAGCAACTGCTCTCTGGCTTGATCGCAATTCATGGCGCACCTATGGCCGAATGATTTTGATGATTTCCCGCCGAAGGCTCTCCAGTCCCAGGTACATCCGGGACTTGATCGTCGAGATCGGGGCATCGAGCACCTCGGCGATCTCATGGAACCGCAATCCGGAATACTCCTTCAATACGATCACCTCGCGCTGTTTCGGCTCGATCCGGTCGAGCGCCCGGCGAACCACCCGGGCCATTTCCTGCTTGGACAGGCGCTCTTCCGGGGAGAGTGACGTGTTGAGCGTGAGCGATTGGTAACTGTCCTTCAGTTCGTTGTTATCAAAGGTCTGGGCATCCAGCGACTCCATCTGCCGGTTGCGCTGCTTGCGCATCCGCATCCGGCAGTGGTTCAGGGCGATCTTGTAGATCCACGAGGAGAACCGGGCGGGATCCTTCAAATCGCCAAGCCGCCGGGCGACGGTCTGGAAGGTTTCCTGAGCCAACTCGGCGGCGTCATCCTGGCTGCCGGTGCACCGGTACAGGAAGTTGACGATGGGTCGACGCCAGCGATCCATGATCGCCTGGAACGCACCCTCGTCGCCTGCCAAAAACCGCCGGATCTCTTCCGCTTCGTCGCTGCTCATCCGAACAGTCCCGGGGCCAAGATGAAAGATGTCATTCTATCAAAAAAAGGCGAAAGGACTTTACTTTTCTGGCGATCCGGGTGAGCCGTTCCTCCCGCGGCGGGCCGCACTGAGCCTGCGGCGTCGAGGCGGGAGCACGGCCGCGCCGGAAATTCGGGGTTGAAATGCTCCGTCGATTCTGATACAAACTGGGTTTTCAAAAATTCACCCGAAAGGCGGGCCATCGTGAGCGAATATAAGGTCAAAATTTCCGGCATCAGCATGTACGTTCCGGAGCGCGTCCTGACGAACGCGGATCTGGAGAAAATGGTCGACACCACCAACGATTGGATCCTGGAGCGCACCGGCATCCACGAGCGGCACATCGTGGAGAAGGGCCAGGCCACCTCCGATCTGGCCGCCCAGGCCATCCTCCGCTTGTGCAACTCCCAGGGCATCGAGCCCGCGGACATTGACCTGATCATCATCCCGTCGGTGACCCCCGACATGTTCTTCCCCTCGACCGCCTGCGTGGTCCAGGAAAAAATCGGCGCCAAGAACGCCTGGGGATTCGACTTGTCGGGCGCATGCTCCGGATTCATCTTCGCCCTGGCCGTCGGCGAGAAGTTCATCCGGACCGGCGTTCACCGGCGGGTGGTCGTCGTCGGCGCCGAGACGATGTCCTCGATCGTCGATTACACCGACCGGGCCACCTGCGTGCTGTTCGGCGACGGCGCCGGCGCCGCGCTCCTGGAGCCGGCGGGCGAAGGCGAGGTCGGGTTGAAGGATTTCGTGCTCCGCACCGACGGGTCGGGCGGCAAGTTCCTCTACATGCCGGGCGGCGGCAGCCTCAACCCGCCCAGCCACGAGACTGTGGACAAGAAGATGCATGTCATCCACCAGGAGGGCCGCCAGGTTTACAAATTTGCCGTCACCGAGATGGCCAGCGCCTCTGAGGAAATCCTGCGGCGGAACAACCTGGCCCCGGAGCAGCTTAAACTGTTTGTTCCCCACCAGGCCAACCTGCGGATAATCTCAGCGTGCGCCGAACGCCTGGGTTTGCGCGACGACCAGGTGATCGTCAACATCGATCGCTACGGCAACACGACCTCCGCCACGATTCCCATCTGCCTGTACGAAGCCGCCCGGGACGGCCGCATCCGGAAAGGCGACTGGATCGTCCTGGCCAGTTTCGGCGCCGGGTTCACCTGGGGCAGTTCCCTGCTGCGCTGGGAAATCTGATCGTCTCTGATCCGGGCGACCGACGGACGCTGCCGTTGTCGTTGGGCCCGGGCTCCGCTATAATGCTGAAAAACAGCAGGCGGTGCCAAATGAGCGATCCCCAACTCCGGAACATTCTGTTCACCACCGATTTTTCCGAAGCGGCCGAGGCGGCCATGCCCTATGCCTCGGCGCTGGCCGCCCGGTCCGGAGCCACCCTTCACCTGTTCCATGCGGTGACACCCCATGCCTACGATCCGCAGCGTGTCGCCGAAGAATTCGCCTCCCTGGCGCGGTTCTTTGACGTCGCGGAGGACCAGGCCCGAGACAAGCTCGCCGGCGCCGCGGCCGGCGGCCGCGTCCGGACCATCCAGGCAACACGCCGGGGATTCAGCGTTCCGTCCATGATCATGGATTACGTCACCGAACAGGCGATCGACCTGATGGTGATGTCCACCCACGGCCGGCGCAGCCTCGAGCAGGTGGTGTTCGGGAGTGTCGCCGAGGCGGTGCTGCGCCGCTGCCCCTGCCCGGCCTGGCTGGTGCGACAAGGCATGCGGCCGTGCCTGACGTCCGACGGGCGGGACCTGCACCTGGACCACGTCCTCATCCCCACCGATTTCTCATCCAACTCCGTTCGGCCCATGAGCTGGCTGCCCCTCATTCGGGGGAACAGCGACCCCCACGTCCATCTCCTGCATGCGGTGGAGGCACGGTTCCACCCTGCTTACTATGCCGGTGGCGTCGAGTCCGTCTTTGAGCTGGACCCCGAGGCGAAGGGCCGAATGGAGGCGAAGGTCCGCCGGTTGTTTGCCCTGCCGGATGAGGGTGCACCCGGAGTCACCATCGCGTTGCGGGAAGGCGCGCCGCCGGCGACCATCGTGGATTACACCACGGAGGCGGGCATCGACCTGGTCATTCTGTCCAACAACGGTTACGACGAAGTCGAGGATTACGTGGTGGGGAGCACCACGGAGCGGGTCATCCGGCGGTCGACCGTGCCGGTCCTCGTGGTCTGAGCTCCCGCTCCAGCGCGGCCTGCAGCGCCAGCATTTGGCCGGTGTCGGTCTCGTGGTCATATCCGAGCAGGTGCAGCAGGCCGTGGAGATGCAGGACGGCCAGCTCGTCGGCCAGCTCGATCCCGCCTCGGCGCGCATACTCGGCCGCCACTTCCGGCGCGATGAAAATGTCCCCCAGATAGGTTCGCCCGTCTTCGCCGGAATCGGCGGTGGGGAACGAGAGAACATCCGTCGGTTCATTGAGGTTGCGATACAACCGGTTCAGCTCCCGGATCCGCTCCGAGCGGCAGAACACCACCGTCAGCAGGGATCCGGAGACGTCCAGCCGGCGCATGGCGTTGAGGAGCAGCCGGCGGGACGCCTTGATGTCGATCCGGTGTTGGCGCTGAAGATTCTTGAAATAGACCGTGTTCATCGTTTGTTTCCCCTGCGGAATGTCTGCCCGGGACCCGACCGTCCGCCTGGCTTCAGCGGATTGGGAGAGCGGGTGGCGGGCCGCCGGGCGGGACGCCGAAAAATCCCTCGAACAGCCAGTCGGGCGGCAGCGGTCGGACGCGACGGATGTCCAGCCGGGGGCAGCCGTCCAGTTCCAACACCCCCAGGTCGCCCGCCAGCGGGAGCGCTCGCTCGCCCAGAATTATCGGCGCGAAATAGAAGCAGAACTCGTCGGCCAGCCCCGCCCGGATGAAGCCGGCCAGGGTGCGGCTGCCGCCCTCCACCAGCACCGAGGACACGCCGACGTCAGCCAGACGGCGGAGCGCGGCCGCCAGTTCCAGTCCCCCATCATCTGCCGTTGTGATGGGGACTACCGTCACACCGCGGGCGGCCAGGGCATCGCGGGCCGCCGGCGGCGCCGACGGCCCGCAGAACACCCAGACCGGCGCCTCGGCGGCAGTGGCGGTCAGCCGCGATTCCGGTGGCAGCCGGAGGGTCGGGTCGATCACGAGCCGCAACGGCGGCTGCTCCCGCGGCCGCTTGTGCCGGCAGGTCAGCAACGGATTGTCGGCCAGCACGGTGCCGATGCCGGTGAGGATGGCATCGTGACGAAAGCGCAGCCAGTGGGCGTGGCGGCGGGACTGCTCGCCGCTGATCCAGCGGGAGCGGCCCGACAGGGGCGCGATGCGGCCGTCGAGGGTGGCGGCGGCCTTGAGCGTCACCCAGGGCCGGCCCCGGGTCACGCGGCTGATAAAGCCGCAGTTGATGGACCGGAACGGCTCCGGGTTGTCGGCCACGATCACATCGATTCCGGCACGCCGCAGGCGCTCGATCCCGCCGCCCGCCACAAGGGGATTGGAGTCCACCATGCCGCAGAACACCCGGCGGATCCCGGCCGCCAGGATCGCGTCGGTGCACGGCGGCGTGCGGCCATGGTGACAGCACGGTTCCAGGGTAACGTACAGGTCGGCCCCGCGCGCCGCGGGTCCGGCCGAATCAAGGGCTACCCGCTCGGCGTGCCAGAGTTGGGAATAGACGTGATAGCCCGACCCGACAACGGCCCCGTCGCGAACCACCACGGCGCCCACCATGGGATTGGGACCGGTGCGCCCGGTTCCCAGCCGGGCGAGGCGCAGGGCGCGCCGCATATGGTGGCTAGCGGCCGGCATCGAGCTTGCGGACGCGGACGCGGTGGATTTTGCGGCTGTCGACTTCGAGCACCCGGATCTCCAGGCCGTCGATCCGGAGCGTCTCGTCGGACTTCGGCAGACGACCGAGTTCCTTGATGATAAGGCCGGCGATGGTGTTGTATCCCTCCTCATCCAGGTCCACGCCCAGGGTCTCCTGGACGTCCCACAGGTCGGTGTCGCCGTACATGGTGTAGGCACCGTCCCCGTCGGGGTGGATGTCCACCTCCACCGGCTGATCCTCGTCCCGGATCTCGCCGACGATCTCCTCCAGGATGTCCTCGAGGGTGACCAGCCCCGCCACGCCCCCGTACTCGTCCACCACGATGCACATCTGTTCGCCCTTGGCCTGCATCTCGCGGAGCAGCTCGGCCACCCGTTTCGTTTCCGGCACGAAAAGGGCGGGGCGGATCAGGCCTTTGAACGATGTGCCCGAATCTCCGGCCGAGTAGCTGGCCAGCAGGTGTCGGACATATATGACGCCGACGATGGCGTCGATGGTGCCCTCATAGACCGGGATCCGGCTGTGGCGCGACTTGACGATCAGCGCCCGCAGATCCTCCTGCGTGGCGCCGACGGGAATGGCGACGATTTCGGTGCGCGGGACCATGATCTCGCGGGCGATCGTGTCGCCCAGTTCGACGACCTGCTGGATGATCCGGCTTTCCTCCTGTTCGAAGATGCCCTCTTCTTCGCCGACGTCCAGGAAGGCCTGGACCTCCTCGTCGGTGATTTCGTCCTCGCCCGCTTCGTTGTCGGCCGAGGCGGCGTGCCGCCGGGCCGCCAGGAGGATGATGGGGTAGGTGAGCGGGATGCCGATGAAAAGCACCGGCCGCAGGAACGGCAACAGCACCAGCAGGGCGCGCTCCGGCTCCGTTCCGGTGACGGCCCACGGCAGCCAGTGGGACAGGAAGAACAGCCCGGCGACCGTTGCCAGCAGCGCCAGCGGCGCGGCGTACGGCGCCTGGTGCAGGTTCAACAGGATCAGGATGAGCAGGCCGGTGGCGACGCGGATGGACTGGACGAAGAGCTGCAGGGGGATCTGGACGCGGTACTTCCCCCGGTGCAACTGGGTGACGAACCGGTCCTCGCCCAACCCCTTGCGCCGGTCCATGAGCAGCTTGATGTCCACGCGGGTGAGACGCGACAGCACGTTCTCGATGACGGAATACAGCGCCAGGGCTGCCAGTGTGGCGGCCAGCAGCGCCCAGGTAACCAGTGCAACGATGTCCGTGCTCATGCGTGAATGGGTGAATCTCGCCGGATTATCAGCCTCGTTATATCATGGATCCACGCCGGCTGACAAGGCGGAGGCCCTCAGGAGTTGCCGTTGGGCGGCGCGTCCGACCCGTTGGTTTCGCCCGGTAGCCGGTGCCGGCACTCGGGCCGGGGACATTCCTGGAAGGGGCCGTCCTTCTTCGTCTGCTTCTGCACCATGTAGGCATTGCCGCAGGCGGGGCAGGCCCGCGGGACCGGCCGCTGCCAGCTGGTGAAGGTGCAGGCGGGATACTTGGAGCAGCCGTAGAAGATGCGCCCCCGCTTGTTCTTGAGCATGACGATCTCGCCGCTGCAACCGGGTTGCGGACACGGCATGTTGATGCCGGGCTTCTTCTTGAAATGGCATTTGGGATAGCCGCTGCAGGCGATGAACTTGCCGAACCGGCCGGACCGCTCCACCAGGTGCTTGCCGCAGTCGGGGCACTGTTCGTCCAGCACCCGGGCCGGGGCCTTGGCGGTCGGGGTGGTGGCCGCGTCGCCGTTGCCGTTGCCGTTGGTGACCGGCTTGCTGGTGCGGCATTCCGGGTAGCGTTCGCAGGCCATGAACTTGCCGAACCGGCCCCAACGGATCACCATGCCGGCGCCGCAGTTGGGACAGCGCTCGTCGGTGGGGATTTTTTCCCGCTTCAGGTTGGACATCTCGGCCTCGGCCTTCTGCAGCGTGCCGTCGAAGGCGCCGTAGAACCGCTGCAGTTCCACCAGCCAGTTCTGCTTCCCCGCCTCGATGAGGTCGAGACTCTGTTCCATGGTGGCGGTGTAGTTGTAGTCGAACAAGTCGGGGAAGCTGCGGGTCAGCAGATCGATGACGATCTCACCCGTCTCGGTGGATCGGAACCGTCCGTCCTCCTTGATCACGTACTGACGGTTCTGAATCACCGTCACGATTTGGGCATAGGTGCTGGGCCGTCCGATGCCTTTCTCCTCCAATGCTTTGATGAGCGTGGCTTCGGTATAGCGGGGGGGCGGCTGGGTGAACTGCTGCTCGGTCTGGAGCTGCTGCAGGCGCAGCACCTGGCCCGCCTCCACCGGCGGCAGGTTGGGATTGGCCGGGTCGGACTCTGCGACGTCCTCGTCGGCCGACTCCTGGTAGACCTTCAAGAAACCGGCGAACTGCGGCACGTCGCCGGTGGCCTGGAAGAGGCAGCGGCCGGCGGCGATCTTGATGTCGGTGTGGCGGAAGAGGGCCGGTTCCATCTGCGAAGCCACGCAGCGCTGCCAAATCAGCGTGTAGATCTTGTACTCGTCCGCCTTCAGGTGGGTGCGCACGGAGGCCGGGGTGCGGGCGATGTCGGTGGGCCGGATCGCCTCGTGGGCATCCTGCGCCAGGTCGGCCTTGGAAAAGCTGCGGGGCTTCTCGGGGAGGTACTCGTTGCCGTAGGTGTCCTGAATGTAGGACCGGATCGTTTCCAGCGCCGACGGAGCGACGCGGGTGGAATCCGTGCGCATGTAGGTGATGAGGCCTACGCTGCCGTCGCCGAGGTCGATCCCCTCGTAGAGCCGCTGGGCGATCTGCATGGTCTTGGCCGCCGGAAGCTTGAAGCGGCGGTTGGCCTCCTGCTGCAGCTTGCTGGTGGTGAACGGCGGCTGCGGGTGCTGCTTGCGGGTGGTGGCGCGGACCGACTCGACGACGAAGGCGCCCGCCTCCAGTTCGCCGCGGAGCGCCCGAGCTTCGTCGGCGGTGCGCACGACGAACTTCTGGCCGTCCAACTTGATCGCCTTGGCGCGGAACGGCGGCGGCAGGGCGGCCTCCAGTTGGGCGGTGAACACCCAGTATTCCTCTTTCTGGAACGCGCCGATCTCGCGCTCGCGGTCCACGATGAGGCGCAGGGCGACCGTCTGGACGCGCCCCGCCGACAGCCCCCGCCGGACCTTTCGCCACAGGAGCGGGCTGATCTTGTAGCCGACCAGCCGGTCGAGAATGCGCCGCGTGTTCTGCGACTTGACCAGGTTTTCGTCAATCCGGCCCGGCGACTGGAACGCCTGGCGGATGGCGTCGCGAGTGATCTCGTTGAACATGACCCGGAAGACCTTGTCGTTGGCCGCCTCGATTTCCTCGAAAATGTGCTGGCAGATTGCCTCCCCCTCGCGGTCGGGGTCCGCCGCAAGGTAGATGACGTCGGCCTTGTCCGCGGCCTTGCGCAAGTTTTTGACGATCGCTTCCTTGCCCGGGATGATCTCGTAGTCGGTTTTGAAGCCGTGGGCGGGGTCGACGCCGAGCCGCTTCTTGGGCAGGTCCTTGATGTGGCCCACGGACGCGAGCACCGTGTACTCGCCGCCGAGGTACCGTTCGATGGTCCGGGCCTTGGCGGGGGATTCGACTATGACAAGGGACTTGGGTTTCAAGCGCTACCTCACATTCCGGAGATAATACTGCCCGGGAAGTTCCTGGATCAGGTTGTTGAACTGGAGTTGCAGCAGGGCGGCTCCCAGTTTCCCCATGGATAGACCCGTGCGGTGCAACAGGTCATCCAGGTGGACCTTCCGGTCAAAAAGCACGTGTTTATATACCGCCTCTTCGTCGTTTGTCAAACGGAGATTTTCCGCGCCGCCGCCGAGAGGGCGCTCCGCCGCCGGCGGGTCGCCGGCGGCCGGGCGGAGCCGCTCCCGCACCGGCCGGGGCAGTTCGTCGAGGACGTCCGGCCAGAGTTGCACCAGCTTGGCTCCTTGTTTGATCAGGTAATTGGGACCCACGCTCAGGGGACTGTGCACGGGACCGGGCACGGCGAACAACTCCCGGCCGTGCTCCAACGCCAGGCGGGCGGTGATGAGCGAGCCGCTGCGCTGGGTCGCCTCGACGATGAGGGTGCCCAGGGCCAGACCGCTGATGATACGGTTGCGGATGGGGAAATTCTGCGGCGAGGGGTACTGCCCGGGCGGGAACTCGCTGACGAGGCACCCGTGCTCCACGATCCGCCGGTGCAGGGCGGCGGATTGCTTGGGATAGACGATGTCGATCCCGCAGCCGAGCACGGCGATGGTGCCGCCCGCAGCCTGCAGCGCGCCCAGGTGGGCGGCGGAGTCGATACCCAGGGCCAGGCCGCTGACGATCACCAGGCCGGCGTTGGCCAGCCGGCAGGCGAATTCCTGCGCCACCGCCACGCCGTAGTCCGACGCGTGCCGGGCGCCCACCACAGCCAGGCAGTCGCCGCTCAGGTGCGTGGGATCGCCCCGCACAAACAGCGCCAGCGGGGGATCGTAGATGTGGCGGAGCAGCTCCGGGTAGCCCGCCTCGAACCAATGGAGCAGGGCGAACTCGCCGCGGGCGGCACGGTCCAGAGTGCCGCCCGCGCGGTGTTCCAGCGCGCGTTGTTCGGCGCGGGTGACGGCGATGCCCGATTCCCGCTGCACAAACAGCCAGAAGTTTTTGTCCACCGGCTCGGCCAGGAGGAAAGGCGCCCGCTGGACCAGCTCCATCAGCTTGCGCGGCCCGGCACCGGGCAGGGCATGCAGGAGCAGTAAATTGCGCGGTTCCACCACGGGAGCCGCAGGCGACGGGTCGGGGTGCATCGTGACTCCGGAGCGAAGCGGCATTCATTAATTAATAACGGATGAGTCGGCGGGTGTTCGAAAAAAGTTTGCCGTTTGCCTTTGGGGCGGAGGCGGGGCTACAATGCGGACTGGATTTCGTGCGGACGGTTACCCGATGCCTGGTCCCCCCCACACCCGCCTCTCGGCCGTATCGTTCCTCAATGCGGCGCCGCTTGTCTACGGACTGCGCCACGGGACGCTTCCGTCCTGGCTGAGTGTCAGCTTCCAGGAGCCGGCTCGCTGTGCCGACGCCGTGCGGCGGGGCGAATCGGACGGCGGCCTGCTGCCGGTGGTGGAGTGCGTGCGCATCCCGGACCTGGTCGTCCTGCCGGGTATCGCCATCGCCTCGCCGGGACCGGTGCGCAGCGTCGTGTTGGCCAGCCGATCGCCGCTGCGGGAGATCGAGCGGATTTGGCTGAGCCCCCACTCCCGCACGTCCGTGGCGCTGCTGCACGTCCTGCTGAAGCGGCGGCTGGCGGCGATGCCCGCCACGGCGGTCCGTGAACTGCGCCCCGCGGCGCTTGGCCGGCGCGAGGCGGCGCTGATCATCGGCGACCAGGCGCTGACGGACGAGACGGCCGGGGTCGAAGTTTATGACTTGGCCACCTTGTGGCGCGAGTTCACCGGCAGCCCCTTCGTTTTCGCCGTCTGGGCGGTGCGCCGGGAGGCCTGCCACCCGGAGTTGGCCCGCTTCCTGGCGTCGAGCATGGCCGAGGGGCTGCGCCGGCTGGACGAAATCGCCGCCGAGTTCAGCGCGCGGCTCGGCCGGCCGGCGGCGGAGCTGCGACGCTATCTGGGTGAAAACCTGTCCTATCATCTGGGTGAATCCGAACTGGATTCGATTCGGCGGTTCCTGCAATTGTGTCGGGAGGACGGCCTGGTGGCGGCCGACTCCGACCTGGAGATGGCCCATGCCGGCTGACGTGTTCGCCGCCATCGAGCGCGGGGAGCGACTCGAACGCGCCGCCGCCATCCGGCTGGCGGAGGGAGCGTCCCTGCACGAGCTGGGCTACCTGGCTGACTGCACGCGCCGGCGGCTGCTGGGCGACCGGCCCATCACCTACGTGGTGGACCGGAACATCAACTATACCAACGTTTGCTCCTCGAAGTGCCGGTTCTGCGCGTTTTACCGCGATCCCGACGCGGCGGATGCCTATGTCCTGGAGCCGGCGGCCGTCCATCGGAAAATCGAGGAGACGCTCGCCGTGGGCGGGACGGGCATCCTCATGCAGGGCGGCCTGCATCCCGGTCTCGACATCCGTTTCTTTGAGACGCTGCTGCGCGGTATCCGCGAGCGCTACGCCGTCGACCTGCACTGCTTCTCCCCGCCGGAGATCGTCCACATCGCGACCGTTTCGGGCATCACCCTGACGGAGTGCCTGAGCCGGCTCATGGCCGCCGGCCTGGGCTCCCTGCCGGGCGGCGGCGCCGAGATCCTTGATGACACCGTGCGCGGCCGCATCAGTCCGCGCAAGTGCTCCGCCGCCGAGTGGCTGCTCGTCATGGAAACCGCCCATGGGCTGGGGCTTTGCACCACCGCCACCATGATGTTCGGCTGCGGTGAAAACCTGGCCAGCCGCATGAACCACCTGGAGTCGCTGCGGCGGCTGCAGGACCGGACCGGCGGGTTCGTCGCGTTCATTCCGTGGACGTTTCAGAGCGCCCGGACGGACCTGGGGGACGAGGGCGGGTTGGAGGCGACCGCCGTCGAGTATCTGCGCTTCCTCGCCTTGAGCCGGATCTACTTGGACAACTTTCGGTCGGTGCAGTCGTCGTGGGTGACGCAGGGGCTGAAGATCGCCCAGGTGGCGCTGGCGTTCGGGGCCAATGACATCGGTTCGGTGATGCTGGAGGAGAACGTCGTGGCCGCCACCGGCACCGTCAACCGCACCAACGAGGCGGAGCTCCGCCGCCTCATCCGCGACGCCGGCTTCACACCCGCCCGCCGCAACAACCGCCACGAAATCATCGAACCGCCGGCCGGCGCCGCCGCGGCGCGGTGACGGGTGCGGCGTGGCCGGAGCCGTGTCCGGGCGTGTTTTCGGTTGAAGCGTCCGGGGGGTTGTGCTATAAGGGGGAGCCCGAGAGCGATCTTTCGAGGAGAGGTGCTGGAGTGGCTGAACAGGGCTGCCTGCTAAGCAGTTGTACTCCGTCAAGGGGTACCGGGGGTTCGAATCCCCCCCTCTCCGCCAGATAAACGGCCTGCATCACGCAGGCCTTTTTTGTCCGACCCGCCGGCTCGGGAGGTTGTTGTGAAGCTGGCTGTCGCGGAAATCTTCTTCAGCATCCAGGGAGAATCCACGTTCGCCGGGCGTCCCTGCGCCTTTGTCCGCCTCGCCGGATGCAACCTGGACTGCCGCTATTGCGACACGCCCGCCGCGCGGACAGACGGCCGAGCGATGTCCGTGGATGAAGTGATCGCGGCGGTTGCCGCCTTCGGCTGCCCGCTGGTGGAGATCACCGGCGGCGAGCCGCTGCTCCAGGCCGGCGTGCCCGAGCTGTGCCGCCGGCTGCTGGCCGATGGCCGCCGGGTGCTGCTGGAGACCAACGGGTCGCTGCCGCTGGACGTCGTGGACGGCCGCGTCGTCCGGATCATGGACATCAAGACGCCCGGATCCGGCATGGCCCACCGGATGCGGGCGGAGAATCTGGACCAGCTGCGGCCGCCGGACCAGCTGAAGTTCGTGCTGACCGACCGCGCGGACTACGAATGGGCGCGGGAATACCTCATGGCCCATCCGCTGCCGGCCGGTGTGGAAGTGCTGTTCGCGCCCGCCACCCCCGGGCTTCCGCCGGCAGACTTGGCCCGCTGGATCCTGGAGGACCACCTGCCGGTGCGACTCCAGATCCAACTCCACAAACATCTGGGGCTGCCATAGATGACAAAGAACAGCGGCGGGCGAACGGTGAACAGTGAACAGTAAACAGGGGGGATGAGGGGGACTATGCCTGTGGCTGACGAGGAATAGTCGAGACGCGGGCACTCAACGGGTGGATTCAGGATCGTCGGGCCGAGATGGGGGAGCGTCGGGTGACGGATCCGTGCTTCCGCAGATCCCGCACCGCGTGCATCCGGCGAGACTGGGGCAAGGAGGGGTGAGGTCGCCCGACCGGAACCGGCGCCATTCTTCGAGGATATGGTTCTCCGACAAACCCCACGTGGTCATTGCCCACGGCGGGCGGCGGCCCGGCGTGGCGACGAACGGGCGCGCCGCGACGGCGCTGTGTTCAGCGATCAGATCGGCGGGATCAGCCGTGCCTTCCGCCACCGCCACCAGCTGTTGACCCGTCACCCGGCTGCCGGTGGCCAGGCGCCACTGGAGGTGGGCCTCCCGGGCGGAACCGATCTGCGCGTCGATTCCGCGGCGGCGAAACGCGGCGGCGTATCGGCGCAGCGTCGCCCGCAGCTCGGGGAGGGGGGGCATCGCCGCATATTGAAAGGGGGTGTTGGGCTTGGGCACAAACGGGGAGAGCGACACCGTCACCGGCAATCGGCCATCCCCGGTGCGGCCGGTCAGGGCCCGGCCGGCCGCTTCGGCTAGCGCGGCGGCCGCGTCGGCGTCCGCCGGTTCCTCGCCGGGGAGTCCCGCCATGAAATAGAGGCGGACGCGGCGGATCCCCGCAGCCCGGGCCGTGCGACAGCCGTCCAGGAGCTGCTCGTTGGTGAACGGCTTGTTGAGCCGGGCGCGCATAGAATCGGCGCCCGTCTCCGGCGCCAGGGTGAGCGTGTCCTCGCCGCCTTCGGCGAGGATGCGCAGCAACTCCGGAGTGAGATCCGCCAGCCGCATCGACGACAGACCGAGGTGGAATCCGCGGCGGTGCAGGTCGGCCATCAGGCGGGCCAGATCGGGGTACTGGCCGACGGCCGTCGAGACGAGGCCGATCTTGTCCGTGTGGCCGCGGGCGGCATCGGCGATCGCGAGGATCCGGCTCTCGGCGAAGGGCCGCACCGGCCGATAGCGGTAACCGGCCCAGCAGTACCGGCAGCCGGTGGGACAGCCGCGGGCGACCTCCACCAGCAGGGTCCGGGCGAACTCGGTGCCGGTGCTCAGCAGATTGGTGAACGGCGGTTCCAACGCAGCCAGATCATCGGCGGTGAGCACCGGCAGGCGGACCACCGGTTCGGCGCCGGCCGGCGCGTCGGCGGTCCGCTCCTGCTGCACGATCGCCCCGTCGTCGCCATAGCGGATCTCCCACCACGAGGGGACATAGAATCCCGGCCTCCCGGCGAGGCGGACCAGCAGTTCCTGGCGGTCGGCGGTGTCGCGGTACACCGCCAAGAGCTCGGCCCAGGCGGCTTCCGCCTCGCCCACCACGACGAGGTCCACGAACAACGCCAGCGGCTCCGGATTCACCTGCAGGGCGGCGCCGCCGGCCACCACGAGCGGATGCCGCCGGTCCCGCTGGGCGGACTGGAGCGGCAGCCCGGCAGCCGCCAGGAACTGCAGCACGGCGAGGTAGTCGGTCTCGAACGACACGGAAAAGGCCAGTAGGTGGCAGTCGCCCGGGCGCCGGCGACCCTCCAGCGACCGGGGCGCCGCGGCACCGGGTGTGTGGAAAAACCGTTCGCCGAAGAATCCCGGGGTGATGTCCAGCTGCCGAAGCACCCATTGGAAGCCGAGGTTGCTCATCCCCACCGCGTAGGCGGCCGGGTAGACCACGCCCACCAGACAGTCGTCCGCCTGCTTGCGTTGGAAGATTGTCCATTCCCGGTTGGATCGCATGTCGCCTGCCGGATAACACAAACCCCCTGGGCGGGCCCAGGGGGTTTGGGGATTCTCAGTGCGTCACGCGGACGGATTACCGAACCGGCACCGCCGCGAGGAAATTCAGGCTGACGTCGCCGAAGAGCATGAAGGAGAACACTTCGACGTCCGAAGTCAGCCGGACGAAGCCGCCGAACTGGCTGCCGCTGAATCCCGGGAAGAAGTTGGGGAGCATGCGCGACGTGCGCTGACCGGGAGCCAACTCGACCGGCGTGGCGGTTTGAGCCGTCAGGTTGCCGTTCTGATCGTATAGCTGAAGGTTGATGGAGGCGGTGCGAGTCCGGCTGGGATTGACCAGCGCGATGCCCGTCCAGTAGTTGACCGTGCCGATCAGGCCGATCGCCACGTGGTCCAGGTAGATTTCGCGCTTGGCGGCCGAGGTGGAGAGCAACGGCAAGCTGGCCAGGAAGAGGCCGTTCTGAGCGTCACCGAAGGTGATGGATCCGACCACACCCTGATCGCTCTCGATCATGACGGAACCGCTCACGCCATCCGCGGCGGTCAGTGGATCGGGCAAGCCGAACAGGGTGTGTCCCATCACCCGGAGTTGGGCGCCGGGATTGAGGGTGCGGGCGACGGGAGTGACGATCTCGCTCCCCGCGTCGTTGATCAGGTGCAAGGTGAGGTTGGCCACCTGGGCGGAGGCGTTGATCACATTGATTTCCGTGAAATAGCGGATCCCGTAGTTGCCGGAGGCGAAGTGGGCGTCGTACAGAATGTTGGCCGTTGTGTCCGCCGCCGCCTGGGCGTTGAGGCCGGCCAGGGCGTTGGCGTTGCCGAAGAACTGGAAGCCGAGCACCTCGCCGGAGGTCAGGGTGAGGTCGAAGTAGCGGTCCAGGGTGTTCGCGGTGAAGGTGCCCTCGTATACGCCGTGCGCCGGGATGTTGACGGGAATGGTCTGGACGGTATTGCCGAGATTGTCTTTCATCAGCAAGTTGCCGGCGGCGGCCGTCGTGCCGGGATTGATCGCGTACAAGTCGGTGTCGCGGGCGGCGTCCTTGCCCAGGATCGGGAAGATCACCCGGGAGGCGACCTGGTGTCCCACTTCGGCGCCGTCCATCTGGGTGATGTCCGCGCCCTCAAAGTGGCCGATCAGGAAGAAGCCGCTCAGGTTGTGCTCGTTGGCGGTCACTTCGATCCAGCCATGTTCGATGTCCAGCGCGCCGGAGCTGCCGAAGAGGTTGTGGCTCATACGGACATACTGCTGCAGCGGCGCCAGGGGGCCGTCGCTCACGTTGGGGTTGGTCATGCCGGCCTGGGTGATGAGTTGACCGGCGGGATTGTAAGCCCGGAAGTTCAGGTTCTCCGTGGCGACGCCCTCGTTGACCACGGTGACGCCCATGAAGTCGGCGTCGCCGGAGATGAAAACCGGATAATAGATGCTGTAGGATGTGCCTCCGGTCGCGATGGTGACCAGGGCGGCCTCATCGTCGTAAGGAATCTCATCCGGCCCACCGTTGGCGGCGGTGTAGGTCGAAGCCAGCGATCCCTCGTGGATGGTGCGGGCGGAGTTGACGTTGAACCGGACCCGGCCCCCCTGGGGACCCGTCTGGAAGGTCAGGGTGGCCACGTGGACGATGCCGGTCGGCGTGCCCGAGGCCGTCTGCGTGTTCACCACGGTGACGAATCCGCGGGCGTTGGCGCGGGGCAGGTCGGTGAACACCAGGTCGCCGGGAGTGAAGGAGCCGCTGGTGCCCGCCTCGACGGATGTCAAAGTCAGCCGGGAGTTGTCGAAGGCAACCGGGATGGCGAATCCGCCCAGCGCTGCCGCGGTGGATCCGGAACCGGTGATCCCGGTCAAGTCCACGTACACGTCCACCTCGAACGTGCTGTTGATGGCGGGTGTCGCCGGGGTGAGCTGGAGGTAGACCTCGGCGTTGCCGGAAAACGGTCCGCCCTGGGCCGCCACTCCGGCACCGAGTGCGGCGAGGATTGTCAGAGTCAGCATAAATTTCTTCATGGTAATACCCTCAACCTAGATCAATCAGAAAACAGTAAAAACATATTAGCACAACAACTATCGTGTCGGAGGATATTATTGATACCGCACCGGACGGTTGGGTTGCAACCCTTTTCGCTGCGGCCGTCTTACTTTTTCAGTTTGGCTGCAAATTTCACCTTGTTCTCGTCGCTGTCCACGGACACGGAGAACTCGACATACCGGCACTTGTATTTTTTTCGGATCTCCTCGGTCCGGGTTTCGATCAGTTTCCGGAATTTGTCAAAGTCCATGTTCGGCGGGTTGTCGCCGACCCGGCGATGAGCCTCGTTCAGGAAATCGAACATGGCCTGGAGCTGCTGGGGTTCGGCGGCGGGATTGTCGGTGACAAATACATATTTGTCGGGAGGGGTGGTCTCCAGCGGCCGGGTGAGTCCGTGCTCGATCATGGACTGCAGCTCTTCCTCGCTGCGCAGGATGCCCTTCTCCTCGCGTTCCTGGTTCTTCTTGCGCCAGAGCTCGCGGTAGCTGCTGTAACGGGCGACCAGAGTTTGGAACTTGAATTTCTGCGCGAACGCGAACCGCTTCTCCTCGAGCAGGCGCTGGATCATCGTGTCCACCGAGCTCTGGAGGTTGCGGGGCGGGGTCTTCTTCCCGCCGATGAGGAAGATGTCGTACTCGATTTTCAGCTGGCGGATCCGCTTTTCGAGTTCCGCCAATTCTTCGTCCAGGGTCGGCATAGCGTCGGATGGTCCCTCAGTGTCCAGCCAGAATCGTGTGGCCCGATTATAGCCGCTCACCTTCCGGCACGCACCTGATTTTTTCGATGAGCGAAAACGGGAAGGCCTTGACTTGGCGCTGCCGTTCCACTTAAGATTCGAGAAAATCTCAACAAGGAAGGCGCGCGATGGCTAGAACCATTCGTCATGATCTGCTGATCTTGGGTTCGGGCCTGGCCGGGCTTCGGGCCGCGCTGGAGGCGTCCATTGTCACTCAGGGACGGTTGAACATCGGCCTGATCTCCAAGGTGCAGTTGATGCGTTCCCACTCCGTGGCCGCCGAAGGCGGTACCGCCGCCGTGCTTCGACCGGAGGAGGGCGACTCTCTGGAGCTGCACGCGTGGGATACGGTCAAAGGCTCCGACTTTCTGGCCGACCAGGATGCGGTCTTTCGTTTCGTGGAAATGATGCCGGCCGAGATCCAGCTGCTGGACAAATGGGGAATCCCGTGGTCCCGGCGCCCCGACGGCCGGATCGCCCAGCGGCCGTTCGGCGGGCACTCCTTCAACCGGGCGGTCTACGCCGCGGACAAGACCGGCTTCTTCGAGATGCAGACCCTCTATGACACGCTGCTGAAGTACAACAATTTCAGCCGGTATGACGAGACCTTCGTCACCTCGATCCAGACAGCGGACGGCCGGTTCGCCGGTCTGACGGCGATTGACATGACCACCGGCGAGCTGCTGGCCTTCCAGGGCAAGGCGCTCATCATCGCTACCGGCGGCACGGGGCGGATGTTCGGATTCACCACGTATGCCCACACCGTCACCGGGGACGGCATGGCGCTGGCGTTCAAGGCCGGCCTGCCGCTGAAGGACATGGAGTTCCTCCAGTTCCATCCGACCGGCCTGATCCCGTCCGGCATCCTGATGACTGAGGCCTGCCGGGGCGAGGGCGGCTATCTGGTCAACAGCGAGGGCGAGCGGTTCCTGAAACGGTACGCGCCCGAGAAGATGGAGCTGGCGCCGCGCGATCTGGTGTCGCGCTCCATCATCAAGGAGTTGGAGGCCGGCAAGGGCTATCAGGGCCCCCGCGGCCTGGACTACATCCACCTGGACCTGCGCCATCTCGGGGCCGAGCGGATCAAGGACCGCCTGCCGCTGATCCGCGAGATCTGCATGAAGTTCATCGGCGTCGATCCGACCGACGCGCCCATCCCCATCCGGCCGGTGGCGCATTACTCCATGGGCGGCATTCACACCGACATCGACGGCGCCACGCCGACGCCCGGAATCTGGTCGGCGGGCGAGGCCGCCTGCGTGAGCATGCACGGCGCCAACCGCCTGGGCTCCAACTCCACGGCCGAGTGCCTGGTCTGGGGCAAGATCACCGGGGCGTTGGCCGCGGCTTACTGCGCCAGGGAAGCGGCCTTTGCGGAACTGAGCCAGGCCAGGGTGGCCGAAGAGGAGAAGCGGGTGTTCGTCGACCTGCTCGGCCGCGGCGGCGAGGAGAACATGTACGCCATCCGGGACGACCTGCGGAACCTCATGGACCTCAACATGGGCGTGTTCCGGACCGGCGAATCGATCCAGAAGGCCAAGGATGGCATCGCCGAGCTCAAGGCCCGTTTCGCCCGGTCGGGCATTGCCGACAAGCAGCGCGTTTACAACACCGACCTGCTGACGGCGCTGGAGATGGAGTACCTGCTGATCTGCGCCGAAGCCGCCGTGCACGGCGCGTTGGCGCGCCGGGAGTCGCGGGGCGGTCACGCCCGGCGCGACTTTGCGACGCGGGATGACGAGAACTTCCTGAAGCACACCATGGTTTACCAGGACGGCGATGGCATGCGCCTGGATTACATCCCGGTCACCATCACCCACTGGAAACCGGTGGAGCGGAAATACTAGGAGGCCACCATGGCAGCAAAGGACAACGATCTGGGGATCAGGGGCTGGGTCTATGCCGGGCGGTATAGCCTCCAGCGGTACGCGTACACCCTGCAGCGGATCACCGGGCTGGGAATCATCCTGTACCTGCTGATCCACCTCTATGTGACGGCCCAGAAAAACGCCGGCGAGGCGGCTTGGGCCGGCGCCATGGACGCGGTGCAGCCCCTGCACATCGGCGAGTACTTTCTCTTCCTCGCGATCATCATCCACGCCTGCAACGGCTTCCGCTTGGTCTGGGCGGAGTTCGGTCTCGGCCTCGGACGCCCCATCAAAAACGTCTATCCCTATCAGACCTGCCTGGACCGCAACCGGATTTTCTTCTACGCGATCCTGGCCGTGGTGTTCGTGCTGGCGGTCGTGGGAACGGCCGACTTCTTCAACCTGATCCGGGTGTTGTAGGAGGGCGCCATGAAAGAATCACGACTCTGGTTCTGGCATCTGATTTCGGGCTTGGCCCTCATCCTGCTGTTGGGCGTTCACACGGTCATCCAACATTTTGATTCCATCCTGACCTGGCTGGGCTTCATCCCCCAGGCCGCCTGGCAGTCGGGCGGCCATCTGGTGGGATCGCTGAATTTTCAGCACGCCGTGCTGCCCCGGATGCAGTCCGTATCCATGACCGCCGTCTATCTCCTGCTGGTGGTGTTCGGCCTGTTCCACGGGCTGTACGGGCTCCGGTCCATGATTTACGAGCTTAAGTTCTCCGCCAAGGCCAAACAGGTGGTTGGCGTGATCATCCTCAGCATCGGCATCGCCGCCGCCGTGTACGGGGTGTACACGGTCCTGGCCGGTCACCTGAATCCGCCCCTGGGAGGTTGAGCATGTGCAGCGATCCCAACAAGGTCATTGACGTCACCAAAGCCGTGCAGGACGTGATCCTCCGGATCTACCGCTGGGACAGCTCCGGCACCTGGGGCGAGGACGGCCGGCTGGTCGATTACAAGGTGCCGGTCCCGTCCGGGATGACCATCCTCGACGCGCTGATCTGGATCAAGGCCAACCTGGACCATACCCTGTCATGGCGCGCGGCGTGCCGGATGGGCGTGTGCGGCTCCTGCGGCATGTTCATTCACGGCAAGCCGCTGCTGGCCTGCCAGACTCAGGTTCTGAAGCTGCATGCCGATGTGATCGAGATCCGGCCGCTGCCCAATTATCCCATCGTCAAGGACCTGGTCACCGACCAGAGCCGGATGATCGACGCGCACACCCGGATTAAACCGTACATCATCCGCACCGAGACGCCGCCGGAGGCCATCGCCGGCGAATTCCATCAGACCGAAGAGGAACTGGTCCGGTACCTTCAGTTCTCCTATTGCTTGAAGTGCGGACTGTGCATGTCGGCGTGCCCGACGGTGGCGTCGCTGCAGGAGTTTCCGGGGCCGCAGCCGCTGGGCCAGGCGCTGCGGTACGTCTACGACACCCGCGACGAGGGATTTGCCGAACGGCTGCAGGAGATTGACAACAAGTTCGGCATCTTCCGTTGCCACTTCGCCGGTGCCTGCTCCGAGGCCTGCCCCAAGGGGATCGATCCGGCGTTCGCCATCCAGCTCCTGAAGAAGGAAATCGTGAAGCGCGCCATCATGGGCTGCCGGACACCGGAAAGCGCCGGTCTGATGCCGGCGCAGCAGGACAACGCGGTGAAGGCGCCGAACGTTCCGGCCACGCCCGCGTTCACCGTGGATCAGAAAAAGTAAACCCGGCGCCAGCCGGGGCCGTCGGATGCCGGGGCGGAGCGCTCCGGCATCCGCCCTTTCCTCACCCGGATGTTCCTTTGTATTTATTTGTTTCGGTGCTGCTCGACCTGCTGGCGGATCCGGGCCAGCTCGTCGCGGAACAGGTGGTTTTCCGGAAACTCCCGGCTCAGCCCTTCCAGCAGCCGGCTGGATTCGTCCGGCCGGTTCTCCCTCAGATAGACCACCGCGAGCAGGATCCGGGCGTAGGGACCATAGTAGCGGCCCTGGCTGGCGGTCAGTTTCAGCTGCTCGATCCCCCGCTGCTTGCTCCCCTTGACCCCGTCGTAGCGGATGAACCAGCGGATGAAGAAGGGGAGGTCGCCCACCACATACTCCAGCGAGCCGAAGTTGAGGTAGGCATCGTAAAAGGGCGGCGTCCTCGCCAGCAGCTTCTTCGCGTGCACCAGCATGGTGGGCGCCAACCGCAGGCTCCGCCAGGTGCGCCGTTCCACCAGCGCGGCGTAGTCGGTTTCGACACCGGCGGCCATGCACATGGCGAAGAGGGCGTCCACGTCGTCAGGGTCCGCCTTCAGCCGCTGGCCGGCGACCTGGCGGCAGCGCTCCAGAGTGGCGAACAGCTTGTTCCGGACGGCCGGATCGGGTTCCGGTTTGCCGGTCCCGTCCACCATATTGTCATCGTTGAGGAAAAAGCGGGTCTCCAGGATTTTGAGCCGGTCCATTTCCATGAACAAATAGGTTCCGGCCCGCACCGAGTACACCAGGGGGTTGTCGGATTGAGCTCGTTCGGCGTCGTATAGAACGGCGAGGCTGCCCGCGAAGTCGAAGTTGTACAGATGCCGGAACGCCTGATCAATGGGCGTCTCGGACGACGGCGCGGGATCCGGACTCGCAGCCCAGCCGGTCACGACGCCCAGACACAGCAACAGTGTCGTGGCCGCGAGGCGGCGGAGCCATCGCCGGATCATGCGTCGATCCCGCGGACGGTCGGACGGCCGGAGCGCCATTTGGCGTAGATGATGTTGACCTGGCTCTTCTCGTACCACAGCAGCGACCAGTCGCGGTACGTCAGCCCCTGCACCACCGATCCGATGAGGAATCCGCAGGTGAATGGGTTGGAAAGACCCGCAAGGTGAAGCACCACCTGCAGAACCGAGCAATAGAGCCAATGATGCACGTGCAGATAACGGGATCCGATCGGTAACCGCAATGACCGCTCCAGCCGGTCGCCTTCGTACCGTCCGGATACGGTGGTCCAGAACAGGATCCCGGCGGCGAAAGCCGCCAGAAAGACGGTGAGAGGGGACGAGCTGTGCAGTGGAGCCAAGCCAAAGAAGATGTAAGGCGTCAGATTAATGGTCCTTCTCCTTCGGGGACAGTGGCAGGATAGACGAACGGCTGAGCCGAATCAAGAGATTCCTGCCAATGCATACAGCAGATCTGGAGGCATGGACAGATCGTATCGCTGGCGGACGGTGCCGTCCGCCCGTCCTGCCGCGTGTGCTACAATTGGGACGGCATCCATCCCGGCCCGCCGAGGGTATCTGATGAGTGAAAACGCGTTGCTGTCGCTGCTTCCGGCAGTTGGGCGCCTTGTGCAGCTCCCCGAGATCGAGCGCCTGCTGGCGGAGTACCGGCGGGAGACGGTCACCGGCTGGCTCACGGCGGCGCTGGCGGAGCTGCGGCGGGCCATCAGCGCCGGGCAGCTGCCGGACGAGACCTCCCGGGAGAAACTGGTGGAGCTGGTCCTGCGCCAGGTTGAGGGCAGGCGCCGGCACCTGGCGGGACTGGGGATCCGCCGCGTGATCAACGCCACCGGCGTCATCATCCACACCAATCTGGGGCGCGCACCGCTGCCCGCGAGTGTGTTGGCGGGCGTGCCGGACGCGCTGGGCGGCTATGCTGACCTGGAGTACGACCTGGCGGTCGGTGCGCGCGGCCACCGTGACACGGCGGTGGCCCGTCTCTGCCGCGAACTGCTGCCGTGCGAGGACGCCACCGCGGTCAACAACAATGCCGGTGCGCTGCTGCTGATCCTCACCGCCCTGGCCCAGGGGGGTGAAGTTCTGGTCTCCCGGGGCGAGCTGGTGGAGATCGGCGGGTCGTTCCGCATTCCCGAGATCATGGCCTTGAGCGGCGCCCGCCTGCGGGAGGTAGGCACCACCAACCGGACGCGCGCCGCAGACTATGCGGCGGCGCTCGGCGGGGATACGCGGCTCATTCTGCAGGTGCATCGGAGCAACTTCGAGATCGTCGGTTTCGCCGAGACGCCGGCGACCGCCGAGCTGCTCGAATTGTCGAACCGCAGCGGCGTGCCCCTGGTGATGGACGCCGGCAGCGGCTACCTGTTCCCCCAGCCGGGGATGCCCGCGGCGGGCGAGCCAGTAGTCGCGCCGCTGTTGGCCCAGGGAGTGCCGCTGGTATGCTTCAGCGGCGACAAGTTGATGGGGGGGCCGCAGGCCGGCCTGATTCTCGGCCGCGCAGACCTGGTGGGCCGCATCCGACGCCACCCTCTCATGCGCGCGTTGCGTCTGGACAAGGTGACCCTCTACCTTTTGGCCGAGACGCTGAAGCTCTATTTCCGGAACGACCCGGGGGCCGGATTTCCGCATTGGGCCATGATCACCACCGATGCCGCCACGCTGCGCCGGCGCTGCCTGAGTCTGCGGCGCCGGCTGGAGCGGGCGGCGCCGGCCCTGGCCGGGGCGGTGACGGTCGCCGACGGGGAATCTCTCATCGGCGGCGGCTCCACACCCGGCCAGGTGATCCATGGGCCGTGCCTCGGCGTGCGTCTGCCGGCTGACCGGATCGGCGCCTGCGAACGACGCTTGCGGAACTGGGATCCGCCGATCCTCGTACGGACAGGCGCGGACCGCATCTGGGTGGATCCGCGAACGGTGCTGCGGGGGGAGGAACCCGTGCTCATTGCCGCCCTGGCGGCGGCCGCGGCGAACGACGGGGACGATTCACCCGAACGGAGTGTGTGACCGGTGCCTGCCTGTCATTCCGACCGTCAATCCGGCCGGGCCGATGCCGACGGCGCGGATCCGCCCGTGTCGGACGATTCGCCGGTGCGGGCCGCCCGGCGGATTGCCGCCTGGATGCGCACGCTGGATCCGGCCGACGAGGCCTCAGCACGGTGCTTTGCCGCGGACGCCTTGGCGCGGCTGGCGGAGCTGGCCGATGCCGCCCCCCGGCTCCCGGACGCTTCGGGCCGCGATCCGGTGGGCGCCAGTCTGGACCGGTTGACCGGGCTCATGGAGGCAGTCCGCCGGACCGAAATCCCCGCGGAGGGATGGGATCCGTTGCTGGGCCTGCCTCGCGCGGGACGCTCATCGCATCCCGCGGGACGGTTTCTGCTGGAATTCCGCCGGCTGGGGGCCGCGCTGATTCACGCGCACGAGGCGTTGGCGACCGACCGGGAGCGGCTGGGGGAGGAGCGGCGCCAGCTCGAAGTCCATCGCCGGGCGTGCGACGGCTGTCAACAGGAACTCGATGACGCACTGGCGGCGGGCGAGGCGGTGCGCGCCGCCGCCGGAGAGTTCGGAGCCGCGTTGGGCCGGCGGTTGTTCGAGCTCCGCCATCACCACGCGCTGCTCGTCCATCGCCGGGCCCTGCTGGCGGCGGCCGCCGCCAACCTGGAAGAGCTGATCCGCCGGGTGGACGAGACGCAGGCCGCCACCCTGCCGCTGCTGCGAACCCAACTGGCGGCGGCCGTGGGGTTGCTCCGGTCCCTGGCTGTCACAATCCCGGGACGGCCGGCGGGGCGAGTTCGTCTGGACAAACGGCTGGACCGCCTGGCGGCCGATGCGGCCGCCTGCGGCGGGATCCGTGAGATCCAGCGGCTGTTTGCGGGGGTATGTGGCCTGATCGACCGGACCGTCCGGTCCGAATGAGCGTTGACAGGTGCTATAAACGGAATTAGAGTGAAAACAAATCCTCAGAGAACACGCGACCCGAACCTCGGCATGGAGTGCGGATAGACGATGGAAGCCTACATGCACGGCCTCTCCAGCTTTGAGATCATCTTCCTGACCTGCGCGACGGTGGGCGGGGTGATGCTCCTGTGCCGCCTGGCCCTTCTGCTCCTGGGGATCGGCGGTCATGACGGGGCGGACTCCGGCCCGGACCTGGCGGCGGACCACGGCGGCGATTTCCACGGCGGCGATGCCCACGCCGACGGCCACCATCACGAGAGCGCCGATGCCGGATTCAAGCTGTTCACCATCCACGGCCTGACGGCGTTCCTGCTCATGTTCGGGCTGGTTGGCCTGGCGTTGTCGCGCCAGACGAGCTGGGGGCTGCTCGCCGCCCTGGCCGGGGCCTCGGTCGCGGGCATGATCACCATGTGGCTCATCGCGCGGGTGTTCGGCGCCCTGGGCCGTCTGCAGTCCAGCGGCACGTTGCGCATGGACAACGCCGTGGGCTGCGAGGGCACGGTGTACCTGACCATCCCCGCCGGGGGCACGGGCCAGGTCCAGGTGAAGGTGCAGGACCACCTGCGGGAGTTCGACGCGACCGCGCAGGACGGCCAGGAGATCCGGACGGGCGAGCGGGTCCGCGTGGTCTGGACCCAGGGTGACAGCCTGGTGGTGGAACGTGTTCAAGACTGATTGACATAGAGGAGAAGGCATCATGGAATGGTTTTTGACCATCGTCGGATTTGCGTTCGTCTTTCTGTTCACGGTGCTGCTGATCGCGTCGCGCTACAAGCGGTGTCCGTCGGACAAGATTCTCGTGGTGTACGGCAAGGTGGGCGAGGGGCAGACGGCGCGCTGCATCCACGGCGGCGGTGTCTTCGTCTGGCCGCTCATCCAGGACTACGCCTACATGAGCCTGACGCCCATGACCATCGGCATTCCCCTGCAGCGGGCCCTGTCGCTGCAGAACATCCGCATCAACGTGCCCAGCACCTTCACCGTGGGCATCAGCACGGAGCCCGGGGTGATGCATAACGCCGCCGAGCGCCTGCTGAACCTGGATCGGGGCGACATCGAGGAGATGGCCAAGGAGATCATCTTCGGCCAGCTCCGCCTCACCGTGGCCTCCCTGACCATCGAGCAGATCAACCAGGATCGGGAGAGCTTCCTGGAGGCGATCCGCAAGAACGTGTCACCGGAGCTGAACAAGATCGGCCTCTACCTGATCAACGTCAACATCACCGACATCACCGACGAGAGCGACTACATTGAGAGCATCGGCAAAAAGGCCGCCGCCGAAGCCATCAACCAGGCCCGGATCGACGTGGCGGAACAGGACCGTCACGGCTCCATCGGCCATGCCCAGGCCACGATGGAAAAGGAGATCAAGGTCGCCGAGAATGTGGCCGCCTCCGACAAGGGCAAGAAGCAGGCCGAAGCCGGCCGCCGCGTGTTCGTCCAACAGCAGGAAACGTTGGCCGCCGTCGGCGAGGCGGAGGCCGAGCGGGAGAAAGAGATCAAGCTGGCCGAGAACAAAGCCTCCTCCGACAAAGGCAAGAAGCAGGCGGAAGCCGATCGGCGCATCTACGTCCGCGAACGCGAAGCCGAAGCCATTGCCGGTGAAAACAAGGCCCAGGCCGACATCGCCACCGCCGAAGCCGAACTGGCGGTGCGCCAGGCCGAGGCCCGCCAGCGCGGGGAGCTGGCCCGGCTGGCCGCCCAGGTGGAGATCAACAAGGCGCAGTACCTGGCCGAGCAGGAACGCCTGGTGGCCGAGGAGGTGGTCCGGCAGGAGATCGAGAAACGGAAAGTCGAGATCGCCGCGGAGGCCGCCGCCGAGCGGGCCCGTCGCCTGGCCAAGGGCGAAGCCGACGCGATCCTGCTCAAGTACGAGGCCGAGGCGAAGGGTCTCCGGCAGGTGCTGGAAAGCAAGGCCGCCGGCTACCTCAAGTTGTTGGAAGGCTGCCGGGGTGACGCCAAGTCCGTGGCCACCCTGCTGCTCATCGAAAAGCTGCACGACATCGTCGGCAAGCAGGTGGAGGCGATCAAGAACCTCAAGATCGACAAGCTCACCGTCTGGGACTCCGGCACGTCGGCCGGCGGTTCCACCACGACCGCCAACTTTCTCTCCGGCCTGATCAAGAGCCTGCCCCCCCTGCACGAGATCGCCGAGATGGCCGGCGTGGAGCTGCCCAAGTACCTGGGTGAGATGATCGCGGCAAAGCAGGACAAGCCGGCGGCGGAATGACGTCCGGCCGCCGTCCCCTCCGGCGCTCCGCCGGAGCGGACGTGACGGTGATCATTAATATGAAAGCCCGCGGCGACCGCCGCGGGCTTTTGATTGCGGCGAACGCGGATTACTCGAGATACGTGTAACCTTCGATGCCTTCCTCGAGGAAGCGCTGAATCCGGGCGGACTCCTTGATGGAGAGCCGCCGTTTTTCGATGCTTTCCTCCACCGCCTGCCTGATCATCACCATGAGATCGCGCTTCTGGTACTGCATGTAGGCCAGCACGTCGCGGACGGTGTCCCCCTCCACGATCTTGTCGATCCGGTACTTGTTCTTGCCGGTGACCGAGACGTGCACGGTGTGCGTGTCGCCGAACAGGTTGTGGAGGTCGCCGAGAATCTCCTGGTAGGCGCCGACCAGGAAGGCGCCGAGATAGTACGGCTGGTTGGGTTGCAGCTCATGCAAGTCGATGGTGCTCTTGACGTCGCGCAGGTCGATGAACTGGTCCACCTTGCCGTCGGAGTCGCAGGTGATGTCCGCCAGCGTGGCCTTGCGGACGGGGCGCTCGGTGTGGCGATGGATGGGCATCATGGGGAACAGTTGCTTGACGGCCCAGTGATCGGGCAGGCTCTGGAACACCGACAGGTTGCCGTAGTAGGTGTCGGAGATGAAGGCCTGGAGGTTCTCCAGTTCGTCGGGGACGTAGTCCAGGCCGTCGATGATCTTGGCGATCTTGTGGCAGATGAGCCAGAAGAGCTTCTCGACGACGGCGCGGTGCTCCAGGGACAGGATGCCCACGTTGAACAGGGTGAGCGTCTCATCGCGAATCTGGATGGCGTCGTGGTATGACTCCTGAAAATTTTTCACGGACAAATGGTCCAGCAGCTGCTTCATACTGGTGAGCGACTCGGGGGCTTCTTTCGGCAGAGTCGGCATCTCCATGTCGGTGCTGAATTCGCTGATGCCGAGGATGTTAAAAACCAGGATGGAGTGATAGGCGACCAGGGCCCGGCCGCTCTCCGAGATGATGGTGGGGTGCGCGATGCCGTTTTCCTGGCAGATCTCGGCCAGGGCGGACACGATGTCAGCCGCGTACTCCTGCAACGTGTAGTTGGCGCTCGATGAAAAGTTGGTCATGCTGCCGTCGTAGTCCACGGCCAGCCCGCCCCCCACGTCAAAGTAGCGGATGTTGACGCCCAGGCGGGACAGCTCCACGAACAGGCGTGTGCTTTCCCGCAACGCTTCCTTGATGCTCTGGATCGAGGTGATCTGGGAGCCGAGGTGGAAGTGGAGCAGTTGGAGCGAATCCAGCATGCCGTGCTTCTTCAGTTTCTGGACCGCGTCCAGCATCTCCTCCGGCAGAAGGCCGAACTTGGATCGGTCGCCGCCGGACCCCTCCCATTTGCCCCGCCCGCGGGCGGCCAGCTTGGCCCGGATGCCGATGAGCGGTTTCACCTTGAGTCGGGCGGACACCTTGATGATCGTGTCCAGCTCCGACGGCTTCTCGACGACGATGAACACCTTGCGCCCCAGCTTCAAGGCCCAGAGGGCGATCTCGATGAACTCCGTGTCCTTGTACCCATTGCAGATGATGGGCGCGCCTTTGGTGTCCAGGCTGGCGACCACGATGAGCAGTTCGGGCTTGCTCCCGGCTTCGAGCCCGAACCGATACGGCCGGCCGAACTCGATGATGTCTTCGACCACCTGCTTGCTTTGGTTGACCTTGATGGGATAGACGCCGATGTAATCGCCTTGGTAGCCGTATTCCTTGATGGCGGCCTGGAACGATTTTTGAATCTCCTCGATCCGTTTCTTCAGGATGTCGGTGAACCGGATCAGCACCGGCGGACTGATCTCCCGCAGGCGCAGCTCGTCGACGAGCTCCTTGATGTCGAGGTATTTATCCGAGGTTTTCTCCGGCCGGACGACGACGTCGCCGCGGGTATTGATGTCGAAGAATCCCTTGCCCCAATTCAGGATGTTGTAAAGCTCCCGGGCCTCGTCAATGGACCACTGCTTGAGTGCGGTCTGTTCCTTGAGTTTTATCTTTTGTCTCATGCGATTCCCTGTAATGAAATGTGGACTACTAAATACCCCAGGAACCCCGCCAATGCAAGCTTCAATCCGCCCGCCTGCCGGGGCGCCGGGTGGCGGCCGCCGGTGGCGCCACCGGACGGAATTGTGCTGAGTTTTGCCCCCGGTTGGGCTAAGATGAAACCACACTTACCGGTGTGGGGGTTGTCGTGCGGCGCATCCTTTGCCTGCTCCTGATCGGTTTGGCGTGCCTTCCGTTGCTGGCCGAGATGTGGCCTTTTCGGCAGTACTCGTCGCTCGAAGGACTGCCCAGCCCCCGCGTCTGGTCGGTGATCCAGGACAGCCGGGGGTTCATCTGGCTGGGGACCTCCGGCGGCCTCGTGCGGTATGACGGCCGCGAGTTCACCACGTTCACCACCGCCGACGGCCTGTCCTTCGGCACGGTCATCAGCCTGGTGGAAGACGGCCGGGGGAATCTCTGGATCGGTACCGGACTGGGACTGACCGTCCGCCGGGATGGCCGGTTTCACGCTGTCAAACCCGACGGCTTGCGGAGCCGGACGATCCGCGCCATTGTCATCGCCGGCGACGGCTGCCCGTGGGTGGGCACGGACGAGGGTGTCGCCCGCCTGAAGGACGGGAAGTTCACGCTCTGGACGGTAGCTGACGGCCTGGTGGACAACGCGGTCCGCAGCCTGTTCTTCGACCGGGCGGGGCGGCTGTGGGTGGGTACCATGCGGGGGATCAGCGTCCGGGAGGGCGAGTCATTCCGTACCCTGGTCCGGGAAACCGCCACGCCGCGGCGGACGGTGTACGGTTTCATGGAGGATGCTCGCGGCGTTGTCTGGGCGGGCACCTCCGCGGGTCTGCTCCGGATCGACGGCGATAAAATCCGCGTCTTCACCGGCGCCGACGGCCTGCCGTGTCCCGAGGTGAACAAGATTGTGCGGGACGACCGTCGGGACTGCCTCTGGATCGGTACCTGGGGCGCGGGTGTCATCCGGTACGACGGACGGACGTTCACTCCGTTCGGCACCCGTGAAGGGCTCGGGTGTCCATTCGTCACCAGTCTGTGCCTGGACCGGGAGCATAACCTCTGGATCGCCACCCGCGAAGGGGGGCTGTCGCGATTCATGGGTGAACAGTTCGTGCTCTACGACCGCCGGGACGGTCTCTGCGAGGGATCCATCAACGAGATCCGACCGGACGGGCGGGGTGGACTCTGGCTGACGTCCCTCGACGGCGGCCTCAGCCATTGGGACGGCCGCGGCTTCATCCGCCTGGATCCGGGACCCGGCCTGCCGACCAACCGGCTGCAACTCGCCCTGGTGGATTCGCGCGGGCGGGCGTGGCTGGGAGCGGATCAGGAAGTGCTCTGTGTCGACGGCCGCCGGATCACCCGGCTGGGCCGCGGCCACAGACTGCCGGGCGGTCCCGTGGCCAGCATGATGGAGGACCGGGATGGCCGGATCTGGGTGGCCATGGCGGGCGGACTGGCGATGATCGAGGGACTCGCCGTCCGCCGCGTGTACGACGCGGTGGAGGGCTTGCCGGACACCGAGGTCCAGGCGCTCCTCCAGGACCGCCGCGGCACCATCTGGTGCGGCACCCGAAAAGGACTGGCGGCCATCGACCGGAACGGCGCCGTCCGGGTGTACACCGAAACCGACGGGCTGCTCCACAACCAGGTGCGGCAGATCTTTCAGGATTCCCGAAACCAGTTGTGGTTCGGCTCCCGGGCGGGGCTGATGGTGTACCGCTACGACTACTTCCGCAACATCACCCGGGCGACGGGCCTGGTCAGCGACTCGATCCGGTTCTTCCGCGAGGACTCCATGGGCCGGATCTGGATCGCCACCGACGAGGGGCTCAGCGTCTTTTGGCAGGGCCGAATCGTCAACTACAACGAGGCCAACGGCTTGCTGGGCAAGGCGGTGCTGAGCTGGCATGAAGACACGGAAAAGAACGTCTGGATCGGCACCGACCTGGGACTGAACTGTTTCAGCGGAGAGGAGCTCCGCCGCTACTCACCGCAGGACGGGCTGGCAGGTGAAGCCGTGTACGAGATCCTGCAGGATCGGCAGGGCGGGATCTGGCTGTTGACCAACCGCGGGCTGGGGCGTTTCAACGGTCAGGCGGTGGAATCATACGGAGTGTTCGCCGGTTTTTTCGGGCAGATTGTCCTGCGGGGAGCATGGACGCTGGATGCCGACGGGCGGCTCTGGTTCGGCACCAACCGTGGCGCCTGCCGGCACAATCCCGAGGGCGACATCCCCAATCTTTCTCCGCCCATGATCCATCTGACGGAGCTGAAAGCGGACGGGCAGCCGGTTCCGGTCGTGAACGGACGGTGCGTGCTGCCGGACTCGGTCCGCACCGTCGCATTCGACTGGGTGGGTTTGAGCTATCGAGATGAGCAGGGTGTCCGGTACCGCTACCTGCTGGATGGTCTCTACCCCGATTGGACTGAGCCCACCCGTGAACACGGTTTCCGGCTGACGTTCCCGCCGCCCGGCACCTACACCCTGAAGGTTCTGGCTCGCAATCATGCCGGGATCTGGAGCCCCAGGCCGCTGACGGTCAGCGTGGAGGTCCGGGCGCCCTTCTGGCGGACCGCACCGTTCCGGTGGACCGCGGGCCTGATGCTGATCACCTTCGCCGTCGTGGCGATCGTGACGGCTCGCCACCGCCGGTCCGCGCGGGCGGCGGCGTGGCGGGAAGAGCGGCAACAGATGGCGGACCGGATCCGGCGCCTGGAACAGATGGTGGCGCCGACTGCCGCCGGCGCAGAGAGCGCCGAAGCCGCCCCAACGGGTGACCCGGCCGGGGAGAAGCCGTCGGCGCCGGATCGCTGAACCGGCGGTCATTCACAGCTCGATGGTTTCCAGCACTTTCTTGTTGTAGTTGCCGCCCAGGCAGACGGCGGTGCGCCCTTCCGTGGTGAGGCGCACTCCGGCATGCGAATGGCCGCAGAAAACGTGGGTCACCCGCGGATGCCTCCGGATGACCTCACCGAGCCGCGGGCTGCCCATGAAAGCGTTTCCGAACCGCCAGACCGGATCGGATTTGCGGACGAGCAATTCGTGAAACGGGACGTGGTGGGTGACGACGACCACCGTGTCCACCGTGTCCGGCAGTCCGTCGAGCTGGGTGTCCAGGCGCCGGCAGCAGCGGTCGACGAATTCCGGATCTGTCAGCGGCCAGCGAATGTAATGCCGGTCCATCCATTGAAAGCGTCCGGGTATCCAGCGTTGTCGGTACCAGTCGTCGGGGTAGCCCAGCGATTCATCCCGGAAAGCATAATCGTACCAGCCCACGTTGCCGACAACGGCCACCGCACCCTCGATGTGCGGGGCGGCGTCCAGGTAGTGCACGCCGTGGCGGGCGCACACAGCCGGGATGTAGTCCTCGTAGAGCTGCAGGGAATCGCCGAAGCGTGTCCACAGGTCGTGGTTGCCGGGCGTGTACAAGATCTGCCCGGCGAAAGGGGCGAGCGCCCGGAAGGCCTTGTCCAGGTTTTGCTCGGCGAACGAAATCAGGTCGCCGGCCAGGACCAGCCGTTGGACGCCCTCCCGGGCCAGGCGGTCGAGGAAATGCGACAAGGGGTGGTCCCACAGGTGGATCAGATCCAGGTGCAGGTCGTTCGTCAGGGTGAGTCGGCAGCGCGTCATAGCCGAACGTTTCCGCTTGGGGGCATGCGGCATCTATAACATGCCCGGAATCCGCGCCCAAGCAAAATCGATTGCGGGCCTTTGCGCCTGTGCTACAATGAGATCAAAACGCCGGTAGACATGCATTCAGGACCGATTAAGGAGGCCATATGTCGCAGCGCGGGTGCGTTCTCGCCCTTCTGTTGGTGCTGGCTCTCGGTGCGTCGTTGACCGCCGCCGATGAGCGGGCGCGCGAAAAGAACATCCTCACCGTCAAGCCGGGCGTGGTCATGGTCTACTCGCGGATACAGGTCAAGGTGGCGATCCGGACGGATGAAGGCCTGCAGGAGTTCGATCCCATGGACATGAGTGGATCCGGCTCCGGATTCATCGTCAATCCGGACGGCTACATCGTGACCAATGGCCATGTAGTGAAAGAGTACCACAGCAAGGAGAACAACTCGCTCAAGTCTCAGGCACTGGTGCAGATCCTCGAGCAGCACATCTTTCCCGCGCTGGAGCAGCGGAAAGGCGCGCCCCTGACCCAGGAGGAGAAGGTGTCGGTCTTCCAGCAGCTCGCGGCCGCGGCGGTGTTTCAGGTGTCCAAGCAGCTGTTCGTGTTCCTGTCGAACTGGCAGTACTTCCCCGCCGAGATCAAGCAGTACAGCCCGCCGATCACCCCCGTTGCCGGCAAGACCGAAGGCATCTTCAGCTACGAGGAGGAAGAGTCGGGCAAGGATATCGCGGTGCTCAAGATCGAGCAGGGCAACCTGCCCACGGTGCCGCTGGGTGACTCCGCCGCGGTTTCGCTCCAGGCGGCGGTGTTCCCCGCCGGCTACCCCGGCGTGGTGAGCCAGCACGATTACCTGAGCCAGTCCTCGATGCTCGAAGCCTCCATCACCTCGGGCCACGTGTCCAGCCTGAAGCTGGACGTGAAGGGCACGCCGGTCATCCAGTTTGACGCACCGGTCACGTGGGGCAACTCGGGCGGCCCGGTCTTCAACGACAGCGGCGAGGTGATCGGCATCGCCACGTTCATCAGCCTGGCCCCCACGGGCGCCCAGAGCGCCATTCCCATCCAGGGATTCAATTTCGCCGTCCCCATCAACACGGCCAAGGAATTCATCAGCGCCGCCGGCATCCAGTCAAAACGCGGGTTGATCGACAGCCTGTGGCAACAGGCGCTGGATCTCTACTTCGACGAGGATTACGAGGAAGCGATCGTCAAGTGCGACGAGATTCTCCGCCTGATGCCCAACCAGCCGGATGCCAAACGAATCCAGGTCAAATGCCAGGAATGGCTCACCGCCCATCCGCCCACCTTCTTCAGCCGGTACGGCACGATCCTGGCGATCGTGGGAGGCGGGTTGCTGTTGCTGGTGATCGTCGGCGTGGTGGGGATCCTGGCGGCGCGCGGGAAGAAAGCCGCTCCGCCGCCCCCGCGGCCGGCCGCCGGCACCCCGGAGATGCGGGCCACGGTCGTGGATGTCCAGTCGCAGCGCCAGCAGGTGGGCAGCTTCGGCCGGCTGGTCTGCGAGAAGGGCCCCAGTGCCGGTAAAGTGATGGAGATACCGTCCAAGGGCCTGATCTTCGGCCGCGATCCGTCCCAATGCACGGTGGTCGTTCCGGACGACCACGTGTCCAAGGTGCACGCGCTGCTCACCCCGAGCCCCAAAGGTCTCCTGCTGGAGGATCGGGGATCGACGAACGGGACGTTCATCAACGACATCAACTCGCCGCGGGTCCAGCAGAACTTCGTCAAGAGCGGCGACCGGATCATCCTGGGGAGCAAGCAGGCGGCGATCTTCCGGGTGGAATGATCCGCGGTGCGGGCGCGGAGCCGGAGTGGAGCGATGCTGAAGTTCTGTGCGCACGGACACCCGATGGAAGAGTGGATGAACGAGTGCCCGTACTGCGCCCGAACCGAGGACGGGGTGCAGAAGCCGCTGGGCAGCTCCACTCCCCCGCCGCTGCCGGTGGCCCCACCCACCGAACTGGGCCCCGCTTCACCACTGCGGGCGACGGTGGTGGACGGCTACACCGCCCACTACCGAACGCCGCCGGGCGCGACGGTGGCGGACGGCGCGTCCGCCGGCGCGATGCCCACGCTGCCGCTCACGCCGTCCCCCGCGCGCCCGTCCGGCGGTCTGCCCCTGCTGGGCTGGCTGGTGGTCATGAGCGGTGCCGCCAAGTTTGCGGATGTCCGCCTCGACCGCGAGCAGCTGGTGGTCGGCTCGGGTCACGGCGCCGGTCTGCGGCTCGAGGAAACGGGGGTGGCTCCGAGCCATGCGCGCGTGGTGAAAGAGCGGGACGGCCTGTACTTGGAAGGGATGGAGGGGCCCGTGTTCGTTAATAACGGGACCCAACCGTCGCCCCGCCATCTGCTGGCGGACGAGGACCTGATCCGGATCGGCGGCGTCTATCTGAAATTCCGGAGATTGTGATCGGGGGCAACTCATGATCGGTCAAGTCATCGACCACTATAAAATCCTGGAAAAAATCGGCCAGGGCGGCATGGGCACGGTGTACAAGGCGGTGGACATCAACCTGGACCGCATCGTCGCCATCAAGGTGTTGTCGAAAGAGCTGTCGCAGGAAGCCAGCCTGATCCAGCGCTTTCTCGCCGAGGCCAAGACCCAGGCCCAGCTCAACCACCCCAACGTGTGCACCCTCTACAATTTCTTCCGCCACCAGGACCAATTGTTCATGGTGATGGAGTACGTCGAAGGGATGAACCTGGAGCAGATGATCCGGCAGCGCGGTGCCGTCCCCTTTCATGAGGCCGTGCCGCTGTTCCAGCAGGCCCTGTTCGGCCTGAGCCAGGCCCACCGGATGGGCATCCTGCACCGGGACATCAAGCCGTCGAACATGATCGTGAACCGGCAAGGCATCGTCAAGGTCATGGACTTCGGCATCGCCCGGGTGATGGGCCAGTCACGCCTCACCCAGACCGGTTTGCAGGTGGGCACTCTGTACTACATGTCGCCGGAGCAGATCCAGGGCAAGGAGACCGATTACCGGTGTGACATCTACGCGCTGGGCATCACGCTCTTCGAGTTGCTCACCGGCACGGTGCCGTTCCGGGGGAGCACCGACTTCGAGATCATGCAGGCCCACGTGCGCACGCCGCCACCCTCGCCCTCCAAGGTCCTGCCGCAACTGCCCAAGGTGTTCGACCGGGCGGTTCTGCACGCTTTGGAGAAGGACCCGCGCACCCGTTACCAGACCGTTGAGGAATTCTCGCAGGCGCTCGGCGCGGCGTTGCAGGAGGCCCTCCGCACGGCGCCGCCGCCCCGCGCCACCGCCGCCTATGCCGCCACGGGCGCCGCCCCGGCCCGCCCGGCGGGAACGCCCCCGCCGCCGCCGGGCACCCAGGCGTACGCTGCCGGAACACAGGCTTACCCGCCGGGCACCCAGGCGTACCCTGCCGGGACGCAGGCATATCCTGCCGGGACGCAGGCATATCCGGGTGGCACCCAGGCGTATCCGCCGGGCACCCAGGGTGTCCAGATTCCCGGCGCCACCGTGTTTGACTCGCGGCTGGGCACCGGTTTCCCCGCCGCGCGGCCCGACACCAGCAAGAAGAAGGTGCTGATAATCGGAGGTGTTGCCGCCGCCGGATTGATCATCGTGACTCTGGCGGTCGTGGTGCTGGCGGTGTTACTCAAACCGTCACCCAAGACGCCGACCGCCTCCACCACGGTGGCCGGCGGCAGCTCCGGCGGCACCCAGACTCCGCCCGTGACAACCCCCGCGTCCCTGCCGGCCGCCAGCCCGTCATCGAGCCAGCCGACCGGCACGCTCACGCTCCCCGTGCTTCCCGGCGGCGCGGCGCAGTCGGACAAGGGGCGGAAAGATGCCAAGCCGCAACCGACACCGGTCCCGCCGCCACCGCCGTCGGAGGAGCCGCCCGACTCCGGCAAATGGGCGAACAAAGGCGACCAGCCCGGCTCGGGTGGAGAAACACCCGTGGAAGATCCGCTGCAGGCCTTGTCCACCCAGGCCTACCAGGCGTATTCCGCGGGACGGTTCATCGAACCACCCGGGAACAACGTGCTGCAGCTCACCGGGGAGATTCTCCGGCGCGATCCCGGCCACGCGTACGCTTTGCAGTTGCAGCAGGACGCGGTCTCCATGGTCCACAGCCAGATGCAGTCGCAGATCAACTCGGGCGACCTGGCGTCCGCGAAGCGCCTGTGTCGGCTGTTGATGCAGTTTTTCCCCGCCAACGGTGACTACCGGCAGCTGATGAGCAATCTGGAGAATGCGGAGCAGCAGGCCGCCGTCATGAGTCAGGCGCAAACGTTCCTCGTGGGTCACGACCACAGCGGGGACTTCACGCTGTTCTGCGTCGGACAGTTGTCCATCTTTCCCGACCGGGTGGTGTACCGGACCGCCCGCTCCATCGACGGCCGCTCGGACGACTTTGAAGTGCCGCGCTCGGCCATCAAGGAATTCAAGACCAACCGGTTGCCCATCGGCATGTACCGGGCGTTCCATATCAAACTCACGAACGGGAACAACTACAACTTTGCCCACATCGATCAGAACGGCAATGACATCGGCCCCGAGGCGGTGGTGGCGGCTTACGGTTACTGATCCGGATACGATCTCTCGGCGGGCGGCTCCGCGCGACGCGCCGATGCCGCGCGGCCGTCACCCCAGTCAATACAACCTGAGGCGGAACCATGAAGCGTAGCACCGTATGGACCATTGTCGGCTGGATCCTCCTGGTGGCGGTCTTGCTGGCGACCCAGGTCGCGGCCGCCGACTGCACCATGGTGGGCGCCACCGGGCGCGCCACCCGCGACGGCGTGACCATCCTGGGCAAAAACCGTGATTACCCCGTCAACTCCGGCCAGATCCTCCACTTCCAGCCGGACGGGGAGAATATCGCGGACGCCACACAGACGATGCAGTTCATCACCATAGACGCCGCCCGCCAGACCTGGCAGCTGCTTGGTTTCAAATCCATGGATGAACGGAACCGGGACGACCGGCTGTGGCGCTGGGGCGTGGGGATGGGCATGAACCGCCACCAGGTGAGCGTGGCCAACAACGACGGCAATACCTGGGACACCTTCGACGGGCCGGCCCTCCATGACAACGATATCACCCGCCTGATTCTGGAGCGCTGCCGCACCGCCCGGGAAGCGGTGGACCTGGTGGACGCGCTCATCGCCCGCCATCACAGCCGGGTGCCCGAGATCTATACCGTCGCCGATCCCGCCGAGATCTGGATCATCGAGACCACCGGCAACCGCTGGGCGGCCGTCCGGGTGACCGACGGCGTCTGTGTGCGGGCCAACCGGTTCGAAATCACCGACCCCGACCTGCCCGACGATTCGGACCGGTTCCGGCTGCGCCGCCGCGAGCTCATCGAACACGCCCGCGCCCAGGGGCAGTACCGTGAGGAGAACGGGCGATTCAGTTTCCGGCTCTCATACAGCAAGGATTATCACGGCCCGGACAACACCCACTATAACGAGATGCGTTACCGCCGGGGCATGGAGCGGATGCGGCGGATCGAAGGCCGGGTCACGGTGGAAGGGATCGCCGCCGTGCTCCGGGACCACTTCGAGACCTGGACCTTCCGGACCGACGACGGGCGCTCGATCCGGCCGCACACGCCGGGCGTCGATCCGCACTGTTCCCTGCCTGGCTCCCTGCTGGAGGGGATTCCGGTGCGCACCATCTGCTATGGCGGCACCGTGGGTTCGATGATCGCGGTCTCCGAGCCCGGTATGGCCGACGGCCTGGGCGGCACCCTGTGGACGTGCCTGCACGTGCCGTGTCTCAACGCGTATGTCCCGTTCTTTCCGACGCTGGACCTCCGGCTCTCGGAGGAACTGACCCGAGCAGGGGGGGCTTATGAGAAGGAGTCGCTGTGGTGGCGGCTGGCGGCGGTGTCGCGGAACCTGGAAGCCCGCTGGGGCGAGTCGGACGAGGTGATTCGACGGATCCGCGCCCACTGGGCCGGGCTGGAGCGAAAGGAGTTGAAGGAGTGGCGGCAGGTCCGCCGCCGCGCCGCCGAGCTGGCGCGCCAGGGGAAGGAAGACAAGGCCCGCCGGCTGCTGGACGATTTCAGCGCCCGTTGCGTGCGGCGCCTCAGCCAGGGGGCGGATCAGGTGGCGCGCTGGGTGCCCGGTTTCGATCCCGCGGCGCCGCCGCCGGCGTTTTTCCAGCGGCGGTACTAATCGGCCGAATCGGTGTCGGCGGTCGCCGCGCGCGCCGGGAAGGCGAGCACCAGCATCCGTCCGTCGGTGATCAGATCATCCCCGGTGGCGTTCTTGGCGGTGCGTGGTAAGTCCGGCCGGTCCAGCCAGCAGACGCCCCGGGGCAGCCCCGTGAACATGAGATCGGCGGCGATCTTGTCCCGCTCCCGGTCGATATGAGAGTCGATCCGGTGGTACCAGGACAGCCCGGCTTTCTCCGCGCCGATGCCCACGTCGTGGGTGGCGGCGGCCAGCCAGGCCGTCTCGCCGCCGACGGGGTCAGGCAGCTGCCAGATCCGGACATGATGCCGCTTGGCGAAGGTGTTGAGCTGCTTCTGGAACACCAAGTCCGGCGCCCGGTCGCCCATCAGGAAGGTGGACACCGGCGCCGTCGCGTAGCCCTTCTGTTGCAGGACGGCGAGGAACGTTTTGGCGCCGGAGACCATGCCCGTCTTCTCCGCCGGGGTCCAGCCCGCGGTTTCAAATCCCTGCCGCAGTTGCGCGGCGGTTCCGAGCAGCACGATGTTGACACAGTCGCCGGGCCGGCCGTCGGCGGACTCGGTGCGGGTGGGGCTGCCGCACAGCTGCGCGGCGGTCGCCTCGTCGAGGTTCAGTTCCGGCCACGGCACCACACCGGCGGGCGGCGCGAACCGGCAGGGGAGCTGCACCTGGACGGTGAGCTCGGTGCCGGCCGGATAGTCGATCTCGCGGTGGTAGGTCAGGCCGAAAGCGTACATGGCGCTGTCGAAGGCGTAACCCACCGCCGGGTACAGCTTGCCGAGCATGTGGAATCCCATGGAAATGCGGCTGGCAGTGTTGTGCGGGTAGGCGATGCCGATGATCAGCCCGTCGCGGACCGTCTCGCGTGCGTTGTCCACCGACTGCAGCCGGGTCGTCAGGCACAGATGGGCACCGTCCGGCAGGATCACGTCGCACAGGTCCAGCATGAGGTTGGCCCGGTCGTAGGCGTTGCGGCATTTTTGGGTGCGCAGCACGGTTCCGCGGATGCGGGTCCCGGCGCCGATCACGGCCCGGCCAGCCACCGTCACCGGCGCGCAGATAACGCCCTCGACGAGATCGCCGGCACGGGACCGGGCGCTGCCGACAGCGGATGTCAACCGGATGTCGAGGCTGGTCCCGATGGGAATGCCGGCCTCCAGCAAGGCGCGCAGCCGGTCCAGGTCGCCGGCGGCGCTGGCGCTCTCGAGTTGCGCCACCTGTTCCGCCAGACGGTTGGCGACCGTGTTGACTTCCCGGCCTTCCGCCCCGTTTTCCAGCAGCAGGTCCTGGATGGTCTCGTACGGCGCGAATCCTTCGTAATCCAGCGGCACATTCCCGAACACGTCCCGACAGTTGGGGTCCGCGCCGTGGCGCAGCAGATGTTCCAGAACCTCGATGCCGCGTTCCTGCTCGGCCCGGTGGGCGGCGGTGCTCGCGGTGATCACCGCCCAGTGCAGGACGTTGCGGCCCAGGTCGTCCCGCTCGTCGACTGCGGCGTCGCGGTTCAGGAGGGTGTCCGCGCGGTTCAGGCGGAGCTTCACGTCCGCCGGCTTGGTCGAACGGGCGGCGGCAGTCAGTTCAGCCAGCACCGACGTGGGTGGTGGCAGGGTGCCCTTGCCGGCGGCGGTGGACGCCAGAGCCAGTCCCAGCCAAAGGCCGGCGACCAGCGCTCCGCGGCGGGACAGGTGGCAGGTCGACCAGGTGATGCGTCGCATGGTGCACACTCCGTGCCGATTGCTGAATCGGGGACGATTCGTCATCGTATTGTAGAAACTGGCGCCGGCGAAGGCAAGGACCGATAGACCAAAGGCGTCGTTGCCGCGATCGGCACCGGCCGCCGGCTGCGTTGACCCTTGCCAGCATAGACCGGTGGTGTTATGCTGCGCGCATTCCCTACAGCGAGGTGCACATGGACGGACACCCGGCACGCACGATGGGTTCATGGTCCCGATGGGCAGTCGTTGCGCTGATCCTCACCGCCGGCGCGACCGGCGTCGTGAGCGCCGCCGAGGTCACGGGTGAGGCCGCGATGGGCTTCTATTCCCGCTACTTCTGGCGGGGTCAACTGCTGAGCGAGGGCGTCGTGCTGCAGCCGGAGGTGACGGTCGATGTGTCCGGGTGGTATGCCGGCGTCTGGTCCAACCTGGAACCCGGGAGTGGTGACTCCAACGAAATCGATTTCAATGTCGGACGCGCGTGGGAGTGGCGGGGTCTCCAGCTGGAAGCCGGTTACATCATGTATTGGATCGCAAATTATCCGTCCACCCAGGAGGTGTTCGTCAGTGTCGGCCACGAGGGGTGGGTGTCACCCAAGGTGACGGTCTACTACGATTTCGATGAGGGGGACGGCGCCTTCGTGCAGGGCACGCTGGAACGTGTCTGGACCCTGCCCCGGGATATGGAACTGGCGACGGGCGCCAATATGGGTTTCAACATCCGGCACAAAGTCATGGGGTCCGGATCGGACGGCGAGCCATTCACCCAGTTCTACAACCTGGAGTTCTACTCCGCCCTGTCGGTGCCCCTGGGCGAACGGTTCAGCCTGGGCGGCCAGATCGCGTATTCGTTTCCGCTGACCACGCAGAGCAAGGAGGCGTTGCGCAGCATCAATTGGGACGGCGAGGCGGATGTCCTGTGGGGGGGCGTGACGCTGAGCTGCAGCTTCTGATCCGCGGCGTATGACGCGGCCGGAACGAGTGGCGGTCTGGCGTCCGGTCCGGACAGCCGCCGGCCCGGTCCAGGTGGAGAGACACATCGTGCACATCGAGGATATTCTGGGGCGCAAACCCGTCGCACTGGCCTTGGCGGCCCTGCTGGCGGTCCTCTATCTGATCCACGCGGGCACCTCGAGTATCTGGGATTCCAATGAGGCGTTCTACGTCGAGACGCCCCGCGAGATGATGGAGCACGGCACCCACCTCGTGCCCACGTTCAACTACCAACCCCGCCTCAACAAGCCGCCGCTGGCTTACTGGCTGGTGATGATCGCGTACCGCCTGGGCGGCGTGAGCGTATGGTCGCAGCGGCTGGTCATCGCCGCGTTCGCCCTGGCGACGCTGGTCGTGGTGTGGCACCTGGCGTTCCGAATGACCGCGAGCCGGGTTGTCGCCTGGGCCGCCGCCGCCATCACGGCGCTGACCCCCCGGATTTTCGTGATGGGCCGGCGGAGCGTCATCGACATGGTGCTGCTGTTTTGCGTGACGGCCGTGGTGTACTACCTGCACGCCTATCTGGAGGAGCGGCGTCCCCGCGATCTGATCTGGATGGGTGTCTGCCTCGGCCTGGGCTTCATGGACAAGGGACCGGTGGCGGCGGCCCTGCCCCTGATCATCGCCGCGGCGTACCTGGCCTGGCGCCGGGAGTGGCCGCGGGCCCCCTGGGGCGCCGTCGTCCTGGCTGCCGTCGCCTTCGCGCTGATCGTGCTCCCCTGGTACGTCGGCCTGGCCCGCACGCTGAGTGTCGAGACGATCTACCGCCTGCTGGTGGTGGAGAATTTCGGCCGCTTCACCGTCGAAGATTTCGGGCCGCAGCGGGGGCCGTTCTATTACCTGCCCATTTTCATGGCTGATTTCGCGCCGTGGAGCCTGCTGTTCGTGGCGGGAGTGGTGGCGTGGCGCCGCCACTGGCCGGAGCTAGACGAGTGGGACAAGTCCCGGCTCGTGCTGCTCCTGATCTGGTTCGCTGTGCCGATCCTGTTTTTCAGCCTGTCCAAGAACAAGCAGGAGTATTACATCCTGCCCTCCTATCCGGCGGCGGCGATCGCGCTGGCGTGGTTGGGGCGTCGCCTGGCCGGAGCCGCCAGGCCGCCGGCTTGGGTCCCGTGGGTGCTCCGGGGGGTGTTCCTGCTCGGCCTGGGCATCGTGGTGCTGTCGTACGTGGTGGGCCGGCAGATTCTCGACCGGCACCTGCTGCTCACCATCACCCTGCCGGTCATGGCGGGCCTCATGGCGCTCGGCTGGATCTGGGCGGGCGGCCGCCGGTGGCGGGCGGCTCTGGCGCTGCCGATCGCCGGGATGTATGTAGCCTGCCTGTTTCTGGTGTACGAGGTGATTCCAGCTCTGGAAAAATACAGGCAGGTGCCCCAACTGGCCGCGATGATCAACGAACGCGCCCGGCCCGATGATTACGTGGCGTATTTTGCCACGGCGCTGCCCTCGCTCTGTTACTACACCCGCCGGCCCATCCTCGAGTTGTTTTATGACGGCGAGATCCACAATTTCTTCAGTCGCCGACAGCCCATCTACTGTCTCATGCGCAAAGACAAGCTGGCGGTGCTGGAGCAGGCAGGCATCCCCTATCGGGTTCTGGCGGAGCGGCCGTTCTTGTCGATCCGGGCCCGTTCGCTGGGCGACATGATCCCCGGCATGTACGCCAACCCGCTGTGCCTGGTGACCAACCAGCCGCCGGAGTCCGCCCCATCCGCCCCTGTTCTTCCTTAGATAGCCTGCCCGCTTCCGCCCGCACTGCCGAACGTTGAACATGGGCGGAACGTTCCCCGCGGGGCGCAATCCGGCAATCGCCGCATGCAGGCGGGACGTTTGGATCAGGAGGCGGGGGGTGTGTGACACTGTGGTTGAACCGTGACCTCCTGAACGGCAGCTGTGCATTGGCCGCGTCGCCCGGTCGCCACGAGATTTGGATCCTTACATGAGAAGTAGAATATTCCACAAATCCGCTTGTGTCCCGGGCGTTAATTTCATAAAATAGCGCGCTCCGAACAACAATGCGATGACGAATAGCCGGAACAATCTCTGCTTTGAGGGAAATAGCTTGAATACAACCGCATCCACCCCCAACCGCTGGCTGGTGGCCATCATGGGCACCCTGCTGATGGTCCTGCTGGGCACCGTCTATGCCTGGAGCTTTTTTCAAAAGCCGCTCGTCGCCACCTATAGCTGGAGCAACTCCCAGGTGATGTGGGCGTTCAATCTCGCCATCTGCTTCCTGGGTCTGGCTGCCGCCTGGGGCGGCATCAACCTGGCCAAGTTCGGCCCCACCAAGCTGGCTGTCACCGGCGGTATCCTGTTCGGCCTGGGGTACCTGATCGGTGGGTTCGCCCTGAGCCAGCATTCACTGCCGCTGCTGCTGCTGGGCTACGGCGTCATCGGCGGAAGCGGTCTCGGCCTCGGCTACGTGACGCCGGTGGCCACCGCGGCCAAGTGGTTTCCCGACAAGAAGGGGCTGGTGACCGGCATGGTGGTCATGGGCTTCGGCTTCGGCGCCCTGATCATGTCCAAGGTGTTCGCGCCCTTCCTGATGGGATTCACCGGCGGCAACCTGGTCCAGGTCTTCCTGTACCTGGGCGTGGCGTTCCTGGTGCTGTGCGTGATCTTTGCGGCGTTCCTGAAGAATCCGCCGGCCGGTTTTGTGCCGGCGGGCTACAATCCGCCGGGCGGCGCGGCCAAGGCCGCCGCCGACGCTGCGGCGCCCACCGCGCCCCTGTCCCGCTACCTGCTCTCGGGCAAGTTCATCATGATGTGGATCGTCTTCTTCTGCAATATCTGCGCCGGCATCGCCGTGATCTCGCTCCAGTCGCCGCTCATGCAGGACATCGTGGCGAAGGCGGACAGCGCCCTCAACGTCAAGGCGCTGGAGGCCGCCGGCGCATCGGCCGAAACCATCGCCGCAGCGGTTGCCTCCCTGGCCGCCGTCGGTGCGACTCTGATCGCCATCAGCTCGCTGTTCAACGGGTTCGGCCGGTTCCTCTGGGGCGGCCTGTCCGACAAGCTGGGCCGGACCAACGTGTTCCGCCTGCTGCTGGCCACCCAGATCGTTGCGTTCATCTTCATGGTGTTCACAAGCAATCCGTGGATCTTCGGCATCCTGGTCTGCTACGTCTTGCTGTGCTACGGTGGCGGCTTCGGTACCATGCCCGCCTTCGTTGGGGACGTGTACGGCGCCAAGCTGATGCCCAAAGTCTACGGGGTGATCCTGACCGCCTGGTCCGCTGCCGGCATCGTCGGACCGCAGATTTTCGCGCTCATCAAGGATAAGTTCGCTGAGAACGCAGCCACCTACTCGTTCTACACCGGAGCCGCGTTCCTTGCGGTGGGCCTGGTGTTCTCGCTGTTGCTCAACGACACCAAGCTGACGCCCGCCGCCGAAACCCCGAAATCCGCCTGATCATCGAACGGTGCCGGGCCCACTGCCCGGCACCGTCATTTTTTTTCGGGAGCGTGCTGTGTCATGGCTCAAGAAATTCTGATTGTCGACGACGATCCGGATCTGGTGGCGGTGGTTTCGATCGCCCTCAAGGCCGAGGGATATGAAGTCAGTTCCGCCGGCAATCGGCAGGCGGCCAAGGAACGAATCTTGCAGAAGCCCCCGGATCTGATCCTGCTGGACGTGATGATGAACACCCAGACCGACGGCTTCGACCTCGCCTACGAGCTGCGGGGCGATCCGGCCACGCGCGAAATCCCCATTGTCATGCTGACGGCGATGTCCCAATCACCCGATTACGGGGAGACGTTCCAATACATCACCGACCGGCCGTGGCCGGTGAACATTTTTCTGGAAAAGCCGATTCCCCCCAAGAAGCTGATCGAAACCGTCCGTCAGATCTTGAAATGACGTCCATGATGGCGCCAGACCATGCCAGCCATCAGAATCACGTGCACCCGCCGGGAGGCGGCGAGCCAGCGCTGGCTGACCATCTCCGCCGCGGCGCGGACACCGAGGGCGCGTATGCCTGTGCTTTGCTGCCGCCGTCGGCTCCGCCGAACGGGCGCCCGCCGCATCTGCCCGGTCCGGGTCAACGAGACGATGATCCAGACTGCCTGTGCTGAAGTGGCAACCGTCGGGCTGCAGCTTGTGACGGTGACTCCGGGGATCGCGGCGATGCGCCGGGGGATCTTTGAATGCATTCTTAGCGGAAAGGGATCATGACCGCATCTACGGCCAGATGATCAGAGCCGGGGACACTCCAGGCGGCCTCATCGAAGGGCAACTGCGCGACATGGGCCGGTCCGGGTTCAGTTGCGTCCAGTGTTCCGATCGCCCGGCTCAGTCGCTGATCCGCACAGACGGTGCATCGGTTTCCGCCATGTGGGAGTCAAGGCGCCGGACCGCGTCGCCGGCGCACCCGGACGGTTCCAGTTAGAGCCCGGACCTGATGATGCCAGGGTGTTTGCCTCGGCCGCGTGCACGCGTAAGGAAAACCTCCTCCTGCAGAAATCCATGCACGCGGCGATCGACGCCGACAATTCGATCCGGGTGATCCCGCTCTCGGCGGCCTCTGCATCTCCGGCTCCCGCACCGCAGGTCAACACCCGGTCATCGCGGTCGGGACCGGGACGGCGGTCATCCGCGACCAGACGAAGCTCGATGCTGCCGAACCCCGCCGGTTGCGGTTGGATTACAATGCCGAGGTTTGCCCGTCCTCGATGGCGCGTTCAAGCATGACCCTGAGTGGCTGGCCGGTCAGGGCATCGGCCTTCTGGATAGTGAATATCGGACCCGCAGACGATCTCATAATGCACCCTCCGATTGTGACCGATCGGAATGTTCTTCCGCCATGTTGTTCGGACGGGCCGACGACAGGAATGAAGAGATTCAAATATCGATAAGGAGTATCCGCCATGCGTAATCCCCTCATCATCGCCGGAGTGTGGCTGTGCCTCGCCGCCGGCTGTGTGCTGGGCCAGGGAGCCTCCGTGCAGGACGAGCTCCAGGCGCTCAAGAAAGAGAACATGGAGCTGCGGGAAAAGATCCGCCAGCTCGAGGTGGCGATTGCGGAGGTGCGCCAGCTGGCGCTCCGCGAGCCGGCGGCCGCCCCGGCTCCCGCGCCCGCCCCGACCCCCGCTCCGGCGCCGGCCCCGGCTGCCGTCGCGAAAGCTGACGAAGCGGCGGCCAAAAAGAAACCGGCGGTGGAGCTGTACGGCTTCGTCAAGCTGGACGCCGCCTACGACACCGCCCGGACCGACGTGGGCGACTTCGCCCGGTGGGTGCTGCCCGAGGGCCCCGGCGGCAAGGACGACGAGTTCAACATGACCGCCAACCAGACCCGGGTGGGGCTCAACATCAACGGGCCGGCCACCGGATCGATCAAGACCACCGGCAACGTCGAGATCGACTTCTACAGCCTGGAGGGCGGCGAGAACAAGCCCCAGCCGATGCTGCGCCACGCGTTCGTGAAGCTGGAGTGGCCGGAGCATGACTTCAGCCTGCTGGCCGGCCAGACCTCGGACGTGATCGCGCCGCTACTGCCCGACACCATCAACTACACCGTGATGTGGTGGACCGGCAATCCGGGCTACCGCCGGCCGCAGTTCCGGCTGACCAAGGGATTCGATCTGGGCGGCGACACCAAGCTGCAGCTCCAGGGCGCGTTCGTCCGGACCATCGGCCACACCTCCGGTTACGATCCGGGCGACGGTGGCGAGGACGCCGGCTTCCCTACCGTCCAGAGCCGGCTGGCGCTGACGCTGCCCTTCGGCGAGAAGCGCAAGGCGACGGTGGGCGTGTACGGCCACTGGGGCCAGGAGGAGTACGACCTGGACGCCGCCGGCAACAGTGTGGACCTCGACACGTATTCATGGGGTCTGGACGCCCAGCTGCCGCTGGCCAAGGGCGTGACGCTGCAGGGCGAGTTCTGGCGCGGCGCCAATGTCGACACCTACCTGGCGGCGGTGGGGCAGGGCTTCAACAAGGCTCGGCTCAACGAGATCCGCAGCATCGGCGGCTGGGCCGCTGTGGGCTTCGGTCCGTGGAAGGGTTGGAAGTTCAACCTGGGCGGCGCCGTGGACGACCCGGTCAACCGCGACCTGGCCTCCGGCAACCGCTCGCGCAACATGGCGCTGTTCGGCAATTTCTACTACAGCATCACCAGCGCGGTCCAGGTGGGTCTGGAAGTCTCGCCCTGGTGGACCCGCTACATCGACTTGAACGAGGGCCAGAGCGTCCGCGCCCAGGGCACGTTCATCTACCGGTTCTGACGGCCGGCCGCAACCGACGGCAGCGCGTGGGGGTGGCGCGGAGAGCAATCGCCCGCCTCCTCGCGGTTTTCTCTGGCATGAATTGTTGTGCGCCCCGGCGGCGTATGGCTTACAATGATGCCATGTCGCCGACAGGATGGTGTCCATGAGACGGATGTCGGGTGCGCTGGTCCTGCTGTTTCTCGCCGCGGCTTGGATGGCCGCGGAGGAACTCGTGCTGGAATACCGCTTCGAAAGGCCGCGGCTGGAGCGGCGCCCGGACGGCCGGGTGGACGTTCGGGTCGCCGGTTGCCCGGATTCGCTGGAACCCGGCCAGCCCATGCTGCCGGTGTTTACCGGGCGGGTGCTCCTCCCCGCGGGACACCGCCTGGTGAGCTTCGACCTCAAGACCGAGGTGCCGGAAGTATTGGGTCGGCCGGTCCGGGTTTCCCATTGTCCCGGCCTGTTCCCCACGGCGGGGGCCGGCGCCGAACCGGTGGCGCCCGATCCACGGATCTACGGCGCGCCCGGGCCGTTTCCCGACGCCCGCGCCGCGGCGGCCGGCGTGCAGTGGCTCAAGGGGTATCCGGTCGCCCTCTTCACGCTGCATCCGGTGGTGTACTACCCGGCCGCCGGCGAGCTGCAGTTCATCCCCCGGATGCGGCTCGTGCTCACGCTGGCGCCGGAGCCGCGGGCCAAGGCCGCGCCGATGCGACGCCCGCTGGCGGATGACCGGGCGGAAGTGGCCGCGCTCGTGGACAATCCCGCGGCGCTGGACGGCTACGCCCCGCCGGAGGCGAAAACGCTGGACACGGCGTGGGAGTACCTGATCGTGACGAACGCGGCGCTGGAAGCCAGCTTCCAGGAACTGGCTGATCACAAGGCGGGTCGGGGGCTGAATGTCCATCTCGCCCGAATCGAGGACATCCTTGCCGCCACGCCGGGCACCGACAACGCACACAAGCTCCGCACGTTTATCACCACCGGATACCAGAGCCACGGCACCCGCTGGGTGGTGCTCGGCGGCGACAGCGAGATCATCCCGTGGCGGGGCGCTTATGGCAAGGTCGGCGACACCGTGGACGCCGCCATCCCCACCGATCTCTATTTTGCCGCCCTCGATGGCGACTGGAACGCGAACGGCAACGGTTTGTACGGCGAACCCGCCGATGAAACCGACCTGTTCGCGGAGGTGGCGGTGGGCCGCATCGCCGCCTCCAGCCCCACGGAGGCGACCACCCAGATTCAGAAGATCATCGCCTACGAGAACTCCGCGCCGCCCTTCCGCGCGCTGCTGTTGGGCGAGAAGCTGGACGACCAGACCTGGGGCGGCGACAGCAAGGATGTCGTCTACGGAGCAATGGCCGGGATTCCCGCCGAGCGCCTGTATGACGCGCCGGGTGCGGAGTGGTCGGCCGACACGCTGATCGACACCTGTTTCAACACCGACGACACGCACATCGTCAACCACCTGGGGCACGCCAACAGCACCTATTGCCTGAAGCTGTACAACTCCGATATCAGCCGGCTCACCAACACCCGCCCGTTTTTTGTGTACAGCCAGGGTTGCTACCCGGGGAATTTCGTCTACGACGTCTGTTTCGCTGAGCGGATGACCGTGGGCACCACCGCCGCCGCGTTCGCCGTGGTGATGAACACGCGCTACGGCTGGTATGCGTCCGGCGGCACCAACGGCACGTCCAACGTGTTCGACCACGAGTACATGCGGTCCGTGTTCGAGCAGTTCCGCCACAATCTCGGTCTCGCCCTGAACGAATCCCGTCAGCGCCTGGCCGGCCTGGCCGGCGACGGCAGTTACCGTTGGATCTATTTTGAAACCACCCTCTTCGGATGCCCCGAGACCGCCCTGCACTGGACCTGCACCCCGACAGCCGTCCGGCTTGCCCCCGACCAGCCGGCAGGCGGATTCATCGTCATGGACGGTGATGACGTGACCCTGCGCGCCGTGGTGGGCACCGATTGCGCCGAGCCGGTGGACCAGCCGCACGTCACCGCCCGGGTGGTGGATGCGGCGGGTACACGAACTTACACCCTGCGCGACAACGGCGAGGGCGCCGACCTCCTGGCGGACGACGGGATGTTCACCGGACGGTGGGTGCCGACGGGTCCGAGCAGCGCAGAGATCACGTATTCCGCCAGCGCGCCCGGTCTGACCGCCGACCAGGAGGTGGTCCCGGGCGAGGTGGTGGAGCGGATGGACTACCTGATGCTGACGCAGGATCCGGCCTGGATCGAGCCGACGGGCGGCACGGCCGTCCTGGCCGGCCAGGATGACGCGGGCGCGGTCGTACCGATCGGGTTTCCGTTCAAGTTTTATGGCAAGACGTATGAGCAGGTGCTGATCTCCACGAACGGGTTGCTCCGCTTCGCCGACGCCTACGATTGGGACGCCGGCAACGCGCAGATCCCCCGGCCGGAGAATCCCAACGCAGTCATTGCGGCGCTCTGGACCGACCTGGACCTGACCAAGCCGGGGTCGGTCATCCGCCACCGAGTCGACGGGCAGCCGCCTCATCGGCTGTTCGTGGTCTCCTGGCTGAACGTGGCGCATTACAACAAGGTCGGGGCGGTCACGTTCCAGATCGCGCTGGAAGAATCGACCCACAAGATCCACCTCAATTACCAGGACACCGAGTTCGGCGACCCGGCCTATGACTTCGGCGCCGACGCCACGGTGGGGATCGAGGATTACAACGGGACGAAAGGGATTCAATTCGCCTGCCGTGAACCGGTGGTGGAACCCGGGTTCAGCCTCTGCTTCATGCCGGTGGTGGGGCCGGTGGTGGTACCGACCGACTGGCAATTTTGGGGCGGCGACGGTGACGGGATCCCGGAACCGGGCGAGACGGTGACCATGCAGCTGACGCTGCAGAACATCGGCACGAGTCCCGCCATGGACGTCACCGCCAGTCTGGCCGCTGTCATGCCGGAGGTCCAGATAGACCCCGCGGCCTGTAATCACTCCACACTGGCGGTCGGCGCCGTCGCGGCCTGCGAGTTCGGCGTCATCCTGGATGATGCGCTGGCCTGCGGCGCGCACCTGGATTGGCAGCTGACCATCGAATGCTGGAACGAAGCAGGCGACGCGCTGCAGTGGGAGCAGCCGATGACGCTGACTGCGGGCGAGGAGGTGGACCGGATCACATTCGCGGACGACGTGGAAGCGGGAGCGAGCGGGTGGAGCCACGTACTCGACCAGGGAATGACCGACTGGTCGACGGTCGCCGGGTGGAGCCACTCTCCGGTGACCAGCTGGTTCACCTCCGCGGAAGACAACGTCAAAGACAACTCGTTACTGAGCCCCTGGTTCGAGGTGCCTGAAGGTGCGGCGTTGACCTTCTGGCACGATTACGATCTGGAGACAGAGTCTGACGGCGGCGTCCTGGAGATCCGGACCGCCACGGAGCCGTGGACCGATCTCGGTCCGGTGATGAGCACCGGTGGCTACACACACGAACTGGATTTCTTCCTGCTCAACCCGCTGGGCCGGCGCGCCGCCTGGTCCGGCGATAGCCAGGGGTTCATCCAGACCCGGGTGGATCTCGACGCGTACGGCGGCCGGCGAGTCCAGATCCGCTTCCGCCTGGGCTGCGACCTGCTGGTGGGATCGGGCGGCTGGTACGTGGACGATGTCCGGATTAGCGGCCGCGAATTCCGCTGTGTCCTGGAGCCCGACGGCGACTTGGATGGCGACGGACGGTCCGATGCCCGGGATCTGAGCCTGTTGCTGCACCTGGTCGTGGGCAACCTGGCGCCCGGCGCGCCGCCCTGTCTCCGGCCGGACATGGGCGACCTCAACCGGTCCGGCGTGCTCGATGCCCTGGATTGCCGCCTGCTGGCCGCCCGGCTGGCGGAGTAACTCCGGCGCCGGAGGCGGTGGCGAGCCGGCGCCCGGATTTCACTCCCCGATGATCTTGATCAGGACCCGCTTGCGGCGGCGCCCGTCGAACTCGCCGTAGAAGATCTGCTCCCACGGGCCGAAGTCGAGCGCACCCCCGCTGACGGCCACGACCACTTCCCGCCCCATGATCTGGCGCTTGAGATGCGCGGCGCCGTTGTCCTCGCCCGTCCGGTTGTGGCGGTAGCGCGTGGTGGGGCTGTGGGGCGCGAGTTGCTCCAGCCAATCCTGATAATCCTGGTGCAAGCCCGGCTCGTCGTCGTTGATGAAAACGGAGGCGGTGATGTGCATGGCATTGACCAGACAGAGCCCTTCCCGCACGCCGCTGGCGCGGACGGCTTCTGCCACCTGCGGCGTGATGTTGACGAGGGCGAAACGGGTCGGAGTCTGGAAGGTCAGTTCCTGACGGTAGTGGCGCATGGCGGTCTCCCGGGGATCAGTTCGGCGGACGGGTCGTGGCGGCTTTCAACTCCTCGAACAGCGCGGCGGCGGAAGGATAGCGGAGCTGGCGGTCCTTTTCAAGGCACTTCAGGACGATCTGCTCCAGTTCGACCGGGAGCGAGGGGTTGTGGGACCGGATCGGCATGGGCGGAGTGACCAGGTGGTGGTGGAGGATGCCGTCCAGGGGGTAAGGGAGCATGCCGGTGAGCATCTCGTGAAAGGTGATCCCGAACGAGTAAATGTCGCAGCGCTCGTCAACGGGGGCCCCCTGGAGCTGCTCCGGCGAGATGTACTTGGGAGTGCCCATGACGATGTCGGATGAGTGGCCGGGCAGTTCGTGGAACAGGCGGGCGATTCCGAAGTCGGTGAGCTTGACGATCTTGTCGTCGCTGAGCATGATATTGGCCGGCTTGATGTCCTGGTGGATGACGCCGTTGCGGTGGGCGTAGGACAGAGCCTGCAGCATGTGTCGGGCGATGTAGAGGGACAGCTTCAGCGACAGGGCGCCCTTGACCTCCAGCAGCCGCTCGACGGTGGTGCCCCGGATGAACTCCATGACGATGAAGTAGGCGTTATCCGCCTTGATGATGTCGTGGATGGCTACGATGTTGGGATGGTTGAGCTTGGCGATCGCCTTGGCTTCCGAAAAAAAGGCCTGCAGGCGGGCCGGATCCTGGGTGACCGACGTGGGCAGTTTTTTCAAAGCGACGGTGCGGTCGAGGATCTTGTCCCGCGCGCTGTAGACGATCCCCGCGCCGCCGCGGCCGATTTCCTCCAGTTCCGTGTAGCGCTCCCCCAGCCGGATCAGAAAATCGTCGGACAGCCCGGCATCCTTGGTGGCGGCATCCTGGTCCAGCATCGCCTTCATCGTGTCCGGCTCGCTGGACTTGTGGTCGATCGCGTCGATGCGCTCGTCCACGTTCATGAAAAAAGGCCGGATGCTCTGCACCCGCGCATACACGTCGCGGGCGTGCTTGAGCCGGCCGAGTTTCTCCAGGCAGAGGCCCATCTGGAAGAACTCCTCCAGGGTGGCATCGGAAGGTTTCACCCGCTTGAAGTACTCGACGTAGTGTTTCAACGATTCCTGGTAACGCTCGTCGCGGAAGTGGAGCCGGGCCATGAGCACCAGGCTGTCGGTGTACTGCTTGTGATCCGGCGTGATCTTGTTCATGACTTTCAGCGCCTGGTCGGTCTCCCCGCCGGCCAGCAGCAATTCCGCCGCCCGGATGAAGTTGCCCCCCTGCGTGTAGTATTGCACCGCGCCGGGAATGTCCTGGGCGGTCTCGCAGAAAGCGGCCGCCTTCAGGGGGAGTCCAAGCTGGTCGGCCAGCTGGACGATCTTCTGGCAGCGTTCCCGGAGCTGCTCCGGCGGGTAGAGGCTCCGGAGGTCGCGCAGGTGCGTCTCATAGCACGCCAGCGCGCTCGCCTTGTCCTCGGCTTTCAGGTAGTACTTGGCGGCCTTTTCCCATTCCTGTCGCTGGTAGAAGTATTGGCCCGCCGCGGCGTAAGTCCGGCGCGCCTGGTCCAGCCGGCCCATCTCCTCGTACAGTTCGCCGGCGCGGGTGAGGCTCTCGTTGCCCAGGTGTTCCAGCATGCGCGCCGCCTGGGGATACTGGCGGCGCTGGCGGTAGATCTCCGCCGCCCGGTCCCACCGGCCGATTTGCTTGTACAGGCGCAGGGCGCGGCGGAGCCGGCCCTCCCGCATCAGCGTGTCCGCCTGCAGCTCGAGCGGCAGGTGGCGGAGGTGCTCGTCCCGGCCCGACAGGATGATATATTCGAGATAAAGGAACAGCATCGTCAGACCCAACGATCCGATGAACAGCAGACTCGGGTGGACCGAGTCACGCAACCGGATGAGCCAGAGGGCGGTGTCGGCCAGCGCCGACCGGCTGAGCATGCCGAGGAAGGAGTCGAAGATGTCTCTCAGGAGCGCAATGGAAAACGCCAGCGTAGCGCTGTAGAGCAGCAGAAAAATCGCCACCATGAACAGGGTGGTGACGAGGAACACTGCCAGGTAATGCGTGATTCTCATCTGTCTATCGCGTCGGGCGACTCCGCGGTCAGTACTTCCGCCCGGTCAGCAGGCGGATGTAACCCCGCATATAATACCACGCCCGGAAATCGGCGAACCGGTAATCGGCGAGAATGGTGCGCCAGTCGCGGGCGATGAAATCCTGCGCCTGCTCGCACTCGAACCGTTGGAACAATTGCCGCACCAGCGGATTGAAGTCGGCCAGGTCGCGTTCATTCCAGTCGAGGATGCACAGGCAGCCGTCCTCGGCCAGCAGCTCGCTGGCATTCTGGATGACCAGGATGCGCTGGTGCTGCTCCAGGCCGTGCATCACGAAGGAGATCAGGATCCGGTCGAATGTCTCCCCGAGGTCCAGCGGCGCGTCGATGCGCCGCTCCACCAGGGTCAGGTTGGGGAGCTGTGCCGCCCGCCGCCGGAAGCGTTCCTGCATTTCCGGGCCGATCTCGACGCCGACGACCCGGCCCGCCGGGCCGGTCCGCCGCGCCATCTGGGCGGCCGGCCGGCCGGTTCCCGCGCCCAGATCGAGAATCCGTTCGCCCGGTTGGATGGCCAGATCGGCCAGCACCCGCCGGAGGAAACGGCGGTAATAGCCGGCGCTGGCCAGATCCAGCAGTCGGTCGTAGTGGCGGGCCTTGAAGCCGGTGATTTCGATTCTGGGTTTCCGCGTCACCATGTCGGTCTAAATGAGAAACGACCCTGACGGGCCGTTCCAGAAATGGTGGAGCAAGGGGGTCTCGAACCCCCGACCTCGGCATTGCGAACGCCGCGCTCTTCCAACTGAGCTATTGCCCCATAAATTTTAAGGCGGCATCATAGCCAAGAAGTGTGCCGAAAGCAAGCATTTTTAACGACGACCGGCGGCCGCCGGCTTCAGCGGGTTTCGGGTGTCGGAGATCCGCCGGCGGGCACGGCTAGAAACAAGGCGGATGCCTCGGCCAGACGCTCCCCCCGGCTGTTCACGATCCAGCCCCGCGTCTGGATCCTGCGGCCGGAGACCTTGTCCACTTCAGCTTCCACCCGGAGGGGTTCGCCGACCGGCACCGCTCGGCGAAAAGCCACCTCCATCCGGGCCGTGGCCGCGTGGCCGTCGGCGGCGCGCAGCGCGGCGTGGGCCATCAACTCGTCCAGCAGGGTGGCCAGCAGGCCTCCGTGCACGGTGCCCCGGTACCCTTGATACCGCTCCGCCATCGCGCACTCGGTGAAGACCCGGCCGGTCGACTCGTCATGCTCGATCCGCAGCCGCAAACCGTGCGGATTGTCCGTCCCGCAACAAAAGCAGAAACGATCCCGTTCCATTGACAACTCCTGAGCCGCGAGCCCTGATTATACACGCTGCGTCGTTCACCAGCGGGAAATCCTGTCCGGCCCGAAACCGGTGGCAAGATGTGCTATCATTTCTCTATAACTATGTGGTCATCCCGGTGCGGACATGATGGCCGCTGTATTTTCCAGGAGGACGATATGCGCAAGGCAATGCTGGGCCTATGGTTGCTGGGCGTCCTGATCGCCGCCAGCCCGATCCAGGCGGGCGTTGCGGTGGTCGAAGTCAGCGTCGACGGATCGGATTATCTGTTGATCCGCGGGGCTGATGTTCGCGTGGAGCACCGCAATTTTGAACCGCTCACCAATCTGAAGGTGCGCTTCGATCCCACGACCGGCTTGCCCGCGGCGGCGGCGACCGTCACCGTGACCCGGTTGGAGGGAACGGGGCCGGTGACTGTTGTGGAGCAGCCGTCGACGGGAAACGACTTCACGCTGAAAGTCCTCATCGACAATGACAACGAATCGCTCTATCCCCAAAAATACCGGCTCCGCCTCGAATGGGAGGAACAGTCGGCCGCCCTGTTCCCCACCATGGACCGGAACATCCACGATTACTTTCATTGGCGCGGCGAGGTGGACGGCACCGACATGATCCGCATCCAGGGGACCACCGTGACCATCGATCATGTGCGCGCGCAGCCCATCAAGAACCAGCGCGTGGACTACACCGCCGCCCTGCCGGCCGCCCGGGTCGAGACGGCGCTCTACGCGGAACGGGCGCGCGGAACCGTCGAGGTCATCCAGCAGCCCAGTTACGCCAACAGCTACACCGCCATCATCCGGGTGGACGACGGGAAGTTCTCCGGATCGGACGTGTACGACATCTACCTCTATTGGCCGAAGACGATCCCGGAAGAGGCGATCACACCCGACGAAATGGATTTCTATTGGGAAGGACGGGTGGACGGCGTGGATCGCGTGATCATCCGCGGCAATAGTGCGACGCTGGAGCACCTGCAGTCCAAGCCGCCCGAAGGGGTCAAGGGCCAGTTGCGCCGGGCGTTACCCCAGCAGGAACAGACGGTCAGCTTGCACGTGTTCGCGGGGCGCGGCTCGGTGAAGATCACGGAACAACCCAGCTGGTCCAACAAGTATGCGGTGAGCGTGCTGGTGGATGATTCGAACCGAAGCGGGGCCGCCGATTACCGGTTCGGCCTGCGCTGGGGAGTGGATGGATCCGCCGACACCGTGCCCTTGGCCGGCACCACCTCTGCCGGGACCACCCCGGCCGGCACCACGCCGGCCGGCAGCGGCGGGGTGATTCGGTGGCGCGGTCGGGTCGACGGCAAAGACCGGCTCATGTTCAAGGGCAATACCCTGACCGTGCAACATCTGGCAGCCCAGCCGATCCGCGATGCCAGCCACACGTTCTCCGATCCGCTGCCCGCCAAGGACGTGACGGTGAGCCTCAATTTGATCGCGGGCCGGGGCTCGGTCCGGATCGTGGAGCAGCCGGGCCGCGGCAACAACTACACGCTGATCGTCGAGATCGAGGATGCCTCCAACGGCGACAGTGTCTATGAGTTCGAGCTGTTCTGGTGAGCGGGCGATGACGCTCCGCGTACCCGCCCGGGCGAAAATCAACCTGCACCTGCAGGTCATGTTCCCCCGCCCGGACGGGTACCATGAGATCCGAACCGTGTTCCAGACGGTGGATCTGGCCGACGAAGTTGTTCTGGAACCTGCCGCCGACGGGGAGTTGGCGTTTTGCTGCGACCAGCCGGGCGTGCCCACGGGCGAGGACAATCTGTGCCTGAAAGCCGTCCGGCTCCTTCAGGTGGAGACCGGTGTTCGACGCGGCGCCCGCATCACGCTGCGCAAGCAGATTCCGATGCAGGCGGGGCTTGGCGGGGGGAGCGCGGATGCCGCGGCGACACTGGTCGGATTGAGCCGGCTGTGGGAGCTGACGTGCTCTTCGGAAGACCTGCTGCTATGGGGGGGGCGGCTGGGGTCGGATGTCCCCTTTTTTCTCATGGGTGGCACTGCACTCGGGTTGGGTCGCGGCGAGGAGCTGGTGCCGCTGCCGGACGCGCCGTTCCGTCACGTGGTGCTGGTGTGCCCGCCGGTGGCGGTCAGCACGGCGTGGGCGTACGGACGCCTGAATTTTCAGTTGACAACAAAGGGTTTCGTGAATAAAATCCCTCCCCTGCACAGGGTGCTCGCGGACGGCCGAATGGACGCATTCCGGGGCGTGAACGATTTTGAAGCGGCGGTTTTTCCTGATTTTCCCCTGTTGCTCCATATCAAATCACAAATCGCGGATTGCGGCGCCGACGGGACGATGATGAGTGGGAGCGGATCCTCGATTTACGGGCTCTTTGACACTGCGGCTGCGTGCATGGAGGCGGAGCGTAGCCTGTGCCGCCAATCGGTTCCGGGTCGGATTATCCGCACCCGGTTCATCGGCCGAGACGAGTACCGTCGCAATCTGTTTTCCCACTGGAATTGATCTGCTGGGGAGTCGTCAAGCGGTAAGACACAGGTCTTTGGAACCTGCATTCGGAGGTTCGAATCCTCCCTCCCCAGCCAATTTTTTCCGGCGGATTCCGGCGCGCCCGTGGGCGCCGTCCGGCGGCGAGGAGGCTTTCTTTGGTCAAGGGCGATTTGATCATCTTTTCCGGATCTGCCAACGTACCGTTGGCGGAGGAGATCTGTCGCTATCTGAAAGTGCCGAAAGGGGAATGCCGGCTGACTCGCTTCTCCGACGGTGAGATCTATTTTCAGAGCCATGAGAACGTTCGCGGGCGCGACGTGTTCCTCATCCAGCCCACGTCGAATCCGGTCAACCACCACCTGATGGAACTCCTGATCATGATCGACGCCTGCAAGCGGGCGTCGGCCTCCCGGATCACGGCGGTCATGCCCTACTTCGGCTACGCCCGCCAGGACCGCAAGGACAAGCCGCGCGTGCCGATCTCGTCGAAACTGGTGGCCGACCTGATCACCGCCGCCGGCGCGAACCGGGTCCTGACCATGGACCTGCACGCGTCCCAGATCCAGGGCTTCTTCAACATCCCGGTGGACCACCTGTTCGCGGCGCCGGTGATCCTGGACTACATCTCCTCGTGCTGTTTCGAGGATTTGACCATCCTGTCGCCGGACACCGGCGGCGCCGAGCGGGCCCGGGCCTACGCCAAGCGGCTGGAAGCGGGCCTGGCCATCGGCGACAAGCGCCGGGTTGCGGATAACGTGGCCGAGGTCATGCATATCATCGGCGACGTCGAGGCGAAAACCGTGGTCATCTGTGACGACATGATCGATACGGCCGGCACGGTGGTCGAGATCGTGCACGCGCTGAGTCTGCGCGGGGTCAAGCGGGTCGTGGTGGCGGCCACCCACCCGGTGTTCAGCGGCCCCGCATTCGAGCGGCTGGGCAAGCTGGCGCTGGAGGAGATCGTCGTGACGAACTCCATTCTGATCCCGGAGGAGCAGCGGTTGAAGAACCTCCGGATCCTGTCGGTGGCCGCGTTGTTCGGCGAGGCCATCCGCTCGATTCACTACGAGACGTCAATCAGCACGCTCTTTATCTGAGTGGCTTGGTAAAACAACGTTAGCAGGAGATATTCCGATGGAAAGAGTGACAATCGAAGCGAGGCGGCGTTGGGATCTGGGCAAGAACGGCTCGCACCGCCTCCGTGAGACGGGATGGGTGCCGGCCGTGGTGTACGGCAAGGACACGGATCCTCTGCCGCTGGCCGTGGAGCAGGCGTTCATGGACCGGTTGCTGCACAATCCCGAGGCCCGTAACCAGATCTGCGACCTCAAGGTCGACGACATGAAGCAGCTGGCGGTACTGGTCCGCGATTATCAGCTGGATCCGATCCGGGGCGAGCTGATCCACGTGGACCTGATGGTCGTCAACGAGCTGCGGGCGATCAAGGTCAAGGTGCCCATCGAGACCGTCGGCGTGCCGGTCGGCGTCAAGACCGCCGGCGGCATGCTGGTGGTTCTGGTCCGTGAGGTGCCCATCGAGTGTCTGCCGCAGCACATCCCGGCGGTGATCCGCCTGGATGTCAGCGGCCTGGATCTCAACCAGAGCCTGCGGATCCGCGACCTCCAGCTCGGCGACAAGGTCACGATCCTGATGGATCCGGAAGTCAACATCGCCCACGTGGAAGAGACGCGGGCCGCGGTGGCCGAGGAAACCCCCGCTGAAGGCGCGGCTGAAGCTGCGGCTGCGGGTGGCGAGCAGGAAGAAGAAGAATCCTGACGGGGGATATGACCGATTCTGCGGACCTCCGTGCGGTTTTTGGGCTGGGCAATCCGGGATTGGCCTATCGGTTCCATAGGCACAATGCCGGATTTCTTTTTCTGGAGCGCCTGTTGCGGGATGACCGCATCAGGCGGCTGGAACACCGCGCCGAGGCGCTGAGCCTCGTGGACTGGGTGGCGGTGGGCGGTTCCCGCTTCCTGCTGGTTCGGCCGCAGACGTTCATGAACCTGAGCGGGCAGGTGTTCGAATCCGTTCTGGCGGCACATGGCTGGACACCCCGCCAGGCGCTGCTGGTTTACGATGACCTGGATCTGCCGCTTGGGGCGTTCCGCTTGCGGACCCGGGGCGCAACGGCCGGACATCGGGGGGTGCGAAGCATCCTGGAGGCGGCCCGAACCACCACCGTCCCGCGCCTCCGGCTCGGCGTGGGACCCCGTCCCCCGGAGGTCGACGCCGCCGACTTCGTCCTGGCCGATTTTACCGCAGCCGAGCGACCCCGGCTTGAGGCGGTGTTCGACGACGCGGTGGATGCGCTGCTGTCCGCCCTGGACGAAGGGCTGGCGGCGGCGATGAACCGATTCAACGTCCGCCGGGCGCCGTCACGGCCCGATCCCGGGCTCCCGGCGGGGCCGGATGCGCCGCAGGAAAAAAAGTTGTAATTTGGGATTTTTTTGGTATAATCCCGACTTTCGCGAGCTGGGCCTTGCTTCGCCACCGGGGTCCACGGATAGCTGATCCTGTTGAGAACACCTGCAAAGGAGTGATCCCTTGAGTAAGTACGAACTCGTTTATCTCGTCGCGCCCGATACGCCGGAAGAACGCCAGGCGGACATCGCGGAGCGGCTCAAAAGCTACATCCAGCAGCTCAACGGCACGCTGGAAAGCCTGGATCTTTGGGAAAAGCGCCGGCTGGCGTACGAGATCAAGAAATTTCAGGAAGCGTTCTACTTTGTCGCCCGGTTTGAGGGCGATGGCAAGCTGGTGGATGAGCTGGAGCGGCGTCTGCGCGTCGCCGACGAGGTGATCCGCTTCATCACCATCCGCAAGGACGACGAGATCAAGATCATGGAAAAGCGGCAGCGCTACTACAAGTCCCGCCGGGAGGGCCTGGAGAAGCGGAAGAAGAAGAGCCCCCCGCCGGCCGAGCGCCCGGATGCCGGCCATCACGGCGGTCGATCCCGCGCGAAAACGGAGAACGAGGTGAGCAGTCATGAGTGAAGGCACTGAAAAACCCCAGCGGCGCTACGTGTACCGCAAAAAAAAGGTCTGCAAGTTCTGCGAAGAGAAGATCCCGTTCATCGACTACAAAGACGTGAACCTGCTGCGGTTGTTCGTCCCCGAGCGCGGGCGCGTGCTGCCCAAGCGGCTGTCCGGCGTCTGCTCGTCCCACCAGCGCCAGCTGCGGAACGCGATCAAGCGCGCCCGCGTGGTCGCCCTGGTGCCGTTTGCGGCTGACTCGTTCTGAGCCGGCGGCGCGTGTTTCCGACAGCCTGACTGGAGATGACAGCGATGAAGATCATTCTGATCCAAGAAGTGGATAACGTCGGCCGGCGCGGCCAGATCGTCAATGTCAGCGACGGCTACGCCCGCAATTACCTGATCCCCCGCAAGCTGGCGATGCCGGCCAGCGCCGCCAACCTGAAGTACGTCGAGACGCAGAAGCTGAACTGGGCCAAACAGGAGGCCAAGCTCAAGGATGAGGCCGAGGTGCTCGCCAAGGCGCTCGGCGACGTGAGCATTGCCGTGGCCAAGAAGGTCGGCGAAGGCGACAGCCTCTACGGTTCCGTCACCACGATGGAGATCGCCGACGGTCTGACGCACCGGGGCTTCAATATCGAGCGGCGCAAGATCCGGCTCGAGCACCCAATCAAGACCCTGGGCGAATACACGATTCCCATCAAGCTGCACTCCGAGGTGACCGCCCACATCAAGCTGCTGGTCCAGCGGGAAGGGGAGGCGGAGGCCCCGGCGGAGGCATAGGCTCAGCCGCCGCGTGATTCGGCGGCGACACCCATCCGTTCTGAAGGGGCGCGCATTCCGCTGCGCCCCTTCGCTTTTTGAAGGCCGCGGGCCCGACCCGTCTGCGAGGATGTCCATGAAGGGGAATATCTCACCGTCGACCACCCGACCGCTGCCGCAGGATGTTGATAGCGAGCGGGCGATCCTTGGCGCGGTGATCGTCAACAATGAGCTGTTCCACACGATCAGCGACAAGCTGGTCCCCGAGGATTTCTGCCTCCCGCCCCACCAGGCCGTCTACGCGGCGATGGTGCAGCTGGCCCAGGGCCGCCAGCCGCTGGACGAGCTGACGCTCAAGAACGCGCTGGAGGCCATGAGGCCGGACGAGCCGATCACGCTGTCCTACCTGACCTCGCTCTCGAACGGTTTCCCGCGGCTCGAGAACATCATCCACTACGTCGAGATCGTCAAGCAGAAGGCGATCCTGCGCAACCTCATCCGGGCGTCGGAATCGATCTCCGAGATCAGCTACGCCCAGGAGCAGAGCGCCATCGACGTCCTGCAGCAGGCCGAGACCTGGATCGGCCACATCTCGGAATCGTTCATCAAAAAGAACTACATGACGCTCTCGGATGCGCTGGAGCAGGCCTACCGCTACATTTCCCAGCTCTACGAAGCCAAGACGTACCTGACCGGCATCCCCACCGGCTTCCGGGATCTCGACCAGCTGACCTGCGGCTTGCAGCGCGGCGAGCTGATCATCATTGCGGCCCGGCCCTCGATGGGCAAGACCAGCTTTGCGCTGAACCTCGCCCTGCACGCGGCGCTGAAGGAGAAGCTGTCCGTGGCGGTGTTCTCGCTGGAGATGTCCGCCCGCCAGCTCGCGCTGCGACTCCTTTCCGCCAAGTCGCCCATCGACGGCCAGAAGCTGCGGAGCGGCTATTTTTCAAAATCGGATTGGGAGGAGATCGGCCGGGCGGTCGCGGAACTGGACCAGGCCAGGATCTACATCGACGAAACGGCCAACCTGACCCTGCTGGAGCTGATGACCAAAGCCCGGCGCCTCAAGAAGCAGTACAACCTGGACATGGTGATCGTCGACTACCTGCAGCTGCTGGCGGGCAACCAGCGGTACGAGAACCGGGTGCAGGAAATCGCCGCCATCTCCCGCTCCCTCAAGGCGATGGCCAAGGAGCTGGATGCGCCGGTGGTGGCCCTGTCCCAGCTCAGCCGGGCGCCGGAGACCCGCAAGGGCGACCACCGGCCGATGCTGGCCGACCTGCGGGAGTCCGGCTCGCTGGAGCAGGACGCCGACGTTGTGATGTTCATCTACCGCGGGGAAGTCTACGACAAAGACGATCCGGACCTGGCGGGGAAGGCGGAACTCATCATCGCCAAGCAGCGCAACGGCCCCGTGGCCAGCATCGACCTGGCGTTCCAGAAGGAGTTCAGCCGGTTTGTGCAGATGGAATCCCGGGGACCCCGCTCTACCGAAACGTAAAGAAGATCGTATCCCAGACCTTCACACGGACGTTCCCCTTGCGGGCCGGCTTGTACTTGAAATCCCGGGCCGCGTCCGTGGCCGCCTTGCCGAACCCGAATCCCTTGGGCGTCTCGTTGACCAGCTTGGCGTCGGCGACCGAGCCATTCTCGTCCACCAGCACGCGGACGATCACCTGCCCGGACTTCTTCAACTGACGGGCCAGCGCGGGCATCGACGGCGTCGCCCGCTTGGTGATCTCCGGCTTGATCACGTCGTCGGTCAGCGGGACCAGGTCGCCTTCCTTGACCTTGGGTTGCTCCGAGAGGGTGAAGCCCGATTCCACCGAGGACGCCGTGGCCGGAGCCGGCGTGGCGGCCGCCGGAGCGCTGGGGGTTGCGGCCGGTGTGGCCGCCGCCGGCTGGGGCTGCGGCTGGGGCTGCGCCGGAGTCGGGGTTGCCGCCGGGGCCGGCTGGGTCGGCGCGGGGCGGACGGGAATCGTGGGCGCGGCTTCGGAGCCGCTGCTGATGGAGGCCGACGATTCGATTCGTGCGGCCTGCACCACCGGGGCGGCGCCGGATCGCCCGGCGTCGCGGGCGGCGTCATCGCGGCGGTCGGTGGAGCCGCCGGGCTGCGAAATCGATGGGGCGGCAGCCTGCCGGTCGCCGGTCGCCTGGCCCAGCGAGCGGCCCTGGACGATCTGAGCGTCCATCGAGTCGGTGCCGCCGGCGGCGATGTCGGCCGAACCACCGGAGAAGATGCCGCTGCTCCCGCCCGAGAAGAAGGCGAAATAGACGATGACGGCGATCACGGCCAGGCCGGCGAGAACGCCGCCGACAATCAGGCCCAAGTTCGACTTCTTCTTCTCCTCGTCATCGATCGCCAGGTCGGCCAGTCGGCTGGTGAGCGGCGCGGTGACGGCCGTCTCCGCCTCGATCCGTTCCGGTCTCTTTTTCAGGAGTTTGGTGGTGGGAGCGGATTCGGGTTCCGGAATGTTCGGGTCGCGATTCATTGCGTCCATAGCCGACCTCCAAAGCGGTCTCTGCCCCAATCATTGTAACATTTTATTCAGAGCCGTTCGAGAGAATGTGCTCCCGGTCACGTTTCAGCGGGACAGGTGCGGTCGCCGAAGCCGGCCAGCGCCCTGACCGGTCGGCCCTGGACGAAGGTTTCCACGCAGTGGTTCACGCCGAACAGGTAGGGGATCTGGCGGTAGTTCGCGCAAGCCATCACGGCCAGGTCGGCCCGCTTGCCCGGCTCCAGCGTTCCCCGGTCATGCTCAAGCTCCAGCGCGCAGGCGCCGTTGACGGTGGCCGCCACCAGCGCTTCGGCGGGGGTCAGCCGCATCTGGCTGCAGGCCACGGCGATCACCAGTTGCATGTTCGGTGTGAAGCAGGTGCCCGGATTGAAATCGGTCGCCAGCGCCACCGGCACCCCGGCATCGATGAGCGCGCGGGCCGGTGGGTACGTGTCGAGACCGAGGTTGAAGGCCGTGCCGGGAAGCAGGCCGGCGATGACGCCCCGATCGGCCATCGCCGCGATGCCGGCCGGGCTGATCCGCTCCAGGTGGTCGGCGCTGACGGCGCCCACCTCGGCGGCCAGCTCCGCCGCCCCGACCGCGGCCAGCTCGTCGGCATGCAGCCGGGCTTTCAAACCGAAGCGCCGGGCGGCCATGATGATCTCGCGCGCCTCCGCCACCGAGAAAAAGCCCTGGTCGCAAAAGACGTCGACGTAGCGGGCCAGCCGCTCGCCGGCCACCGCGGGGAGCATCTGGCCGATGATCTGGTCGAGGTAGCCGCGGTGGTTCTGGCGGAACTCCAGCGGGTAGGCGTGGGCGCCGAGGAAGGTGGGAACCATGTCCAGCGGCAGGAGTCCGCGGGCGGCGGCGATGGCGCGGAGGAGCTTCAACTCGCCGTCGGGACTGAGTCCGTAACCGCTCTTCGCCTCGATGGTCGTCGTGCCGTGCGCCAGAAAAAGCCGGCCGAAACGGACCACGTTGGCCGTGATCTGCTCGAGGGTGGCCTGCTGGACGCGCCGGGCGCTGTTGAGAATGCCGCCGCCCTTGGCGGCGATCTCCTCGTAGGAGGCGCCCAGGATCCGCAGTTCGTACTCGTCTTCCCGCGTTCCCCAGAAGGCGGGATGGGTGTGCGAATCCACGAAGCCGGGCAGGATCACCGCCGGCCAGTCGCGAAAATCGATGACCCGGAACTCCCGCGGATCAACATCCCGCACGATGGCCGGGGTGGGGCCGACGGCCAGGATCCGGCCGTCGCGGATGAGGATCGCACCCGCCTCGATGAGACCGAGCTCCCGCATCTCCGCCCCGCGGCGGGGGCCGGCCGGCCCGGCCATGGTCAGGATTTGACGGAGGTTGATCAGGGCCAGCGCTTCGGACGTCATCGGGTTCGGGCGTGCTCCATATACTCCTCGATCCGTTCCAGCTCGCGTCGGCCGAGGACCTCGTGTTTTTCGACAAAGGCCGCGGTGTCCAGCAGAAACTGACGGTGGGCGGCCCGGGACAGGCGGCCACCGTCCCGCCAGGCGCGCAATTCGACGAACCGGTTCTGGACCGCCGCCGCGTCGATTTCCGGGGCGAGCTTGTCCATCACGGTATGCTCCACGACGAAATCGAGGAACTCGACGTCATGGGTCCGGAACAGGACGTACCCGCCGGCCAGCGCCAGGAGACCCACTGCGGTGATGATCCAAAATCGGCGGCGCAAAGTGTTTGACCCTCGACCTTTCTTTCTGCTACCATTTTAAAGGATTTGGTGCGAGTTTCAACGCGGTCGTGAATGCCGGATGAAGAAAAAAGACGATCAGCGGTTGCTCCAGTTCCCCTCCGTTTTCAATATGGAACCCGGCGGCAAGGCTGAAGTCAAGCCGGTCGAGGATGAGAACGCCCCCGAGTGGCGCCGGGAGGTCAGCCGCAAGGTCGAGGAACACCGCAAGATGAAGGAGCTTCAGGATAACCTGGACATCCTCCGTCGCATCGACTCGCCCGATGACAATGCTGCGATGATGGGCCGGGAGAAGGCCCGACCCGACGAACTCTCTGCCGACCCGGCTCCGGCGGCGCCGGCACCGCACCCGGCGATGCCGGTGGCCGGAGCGGTGCGGGACGAGCGGCTGCGGCAGGCCCTGCAGGCACCCAAACCGCGGGAAAGCACGCCGCGCCCTCACCTGGACAGCGATCTGAAGGAGAAGCTGGCGGATCAGCACCGCCAGCTCTTCAAGGACGCCGTGGTCGAGGCGGACGATGACACCGCCGAATCCATCACCCAACCCATCGCGTTCGACGAGCTGGACCTGGCCAAGAACCCCACGCCCGTTATCGAAGAGGAGCCGCCGGCGGCCGAGGCGGAGGCCGCGGAGGAGTCCGTGGCCAGGTCCGAGTACGACCGGCCGTTGGGCGAGTTGCTCAGCCGGTACGAGCAGCGCAGCGCCCGACCCCGGAAGGAGACCGCTCCGCCTGCCGACCGCACCCTGCTGGTCAGCCGGTTTCTGGCCGGTCTCATCGATTTTGTGCTGGTGACGGGGCTGGCGGTCGCACTGCTGGCCATCGTCGCCTGGCTCACCGGCGGGGGGCTGTTCCAGCCGCGGATGGGCGCGCTGCTCGGCGGCTTGTTTGTGATGGTGCATTTCGTGTACAGCTTCTATTTCCTCTTCCTGGGCGGCCAGACTCCCGGCATGGCCATGGTGGGCCTCCAGGTGGTCCGCGACGACGACCGTGCGCTGTCGCCGCAGGCGATCCTGGTGCGCACCACTGTCTACCTGCTGGCCGTCGCCTGCGCGGGCATCGGCCTGATCTGGGGCATCTTCGACCGGGAAGCCAAGTGTTGGCAGGACATCCTGTCCGATTCCCACGTCGCCCGGGTCGCCTGACCTTGCTCGAGGATTTCCACCTTCATCACCTCTGCCTGGGGTTGCGGCAGCGGCTCACCGGCCTCCGGGTCGCGGGCGTGCAGACCGCCGGCGCCACACGCCTGCTGATCCGTTGGGAGGGAGTCGCGGAACGCTGTCTCGTGCAGCTCGATCCGGACCGCCCTACGATCCGGATCCTGGCCACGCGGGCGCGCTGGGACTCTGAACCATGGGTGAACTGTCCCGCGATGGACGACGAGCTGGCCGGCCGCCGGCTCACCGACCTGGACAAGGCACCCGACGACCGCCGGGTTGTGTTGCGTTTCGGCGATGCCGGCGCCCGCCTGAATGCCGAGGTGCGGCCCATCGCGCCTTCGCTCCACCTGTGTGACGCCGGCGGCGTCGTTCGGTACGCGCTGGGCCCGCTGCGGACACAACTTCAGCCGCTGGGGGAACCGTACCGCGAGCCGGTCCGCGCCGGCCGGGTGCCGCCCGAGGCGGGAGCGATCCAGGCGCTGCTCGCCGAAGGCGCCGGATTCGACAGTCGGCGGGCGCTGCTCGGCCGGGTGCAGCGGCTCAGCCCGCTGCTGCTGGACGAGGCGCTGGTCCGCGCGGGTGTTGACGAGCCCGATGCCTTGGCGCCGGCAGTGGCGGCGGTCGTGGCGGAGGCGTATGCGCCGTCAGCGGGCGCCGTCCTGTACACGCGGCAGCCGTGGCTGCCCGACGAATACCGCCTGGATCCCCGCGGGGACCTCCGTCTCAGCGCCTGTCCGCTGGAACTGTGCCGCGACTGGTCCGCAATCCGGTTCGAGCGTTTTGAGGATGCGGCGGACCGCTGGTTCGACTATGCGGAGGCGCACCGGCGTTTCGTTGCCCGGCGGGATGCCGCCGCCCGCGTCCTGGGGACGAAACTCCGGAAGTCCGAGGACCGGGTGGCGGCGCTGGAGCGGGAGTTGGCGCGGACCGTTGACGCCGAAACAGGTCAGCGATACGGTGAGCTGATCCTGGCCCACCTGCACCGCCTGGGGGCCGCGTACCGGGGCGTCTCCGTGGAGGTGCCCGACGTGTACCAGCCGGACGGTCCCGCCGTCTGCGTCCCGTTGAATCCGGAGAAAACCCTTCGCGAGAACGCCGACATCTACTTCCGGCGCTGGCGCAAGGCGCGTCAGGCGCGCGAGAATCTGCCGGAGCATCTCCGCGCGGAGCGCGAGCGCCGGGAGGCGCTGGCGCGGCAGGAGGCCGTCGTCCGGGCGGCCGTCCGCGACAGCGAGTTGTCCGCAGCGCCGGCGGCGGTACCGCGGCCCCCGGCGGCGCGCAAGCGGCCGGCCAAAGGCAGCGGTGCGGCGAACCCGCGGTTTCGCCGGTTCCGAACCCGGAGCGGCCTGGAAGTGCGGGTGGGGCGTAGCGCCGCCGAAAATGACCGGCTGACGTTCGGCGCCAGCCGTCCGGACGATGTGTGGTTGCACGCCACCGACTACGCCGGATCCCACGTGGTCCTGGCCTGGGGGCAGAAGACGGATCCGCCGCTGGCCGACTTGCGCGAGGCGGCGGCGGTGGCGGCCTGGTACTCGGGCGCCCGGCGCGAGCCGGCGGCCGACATTCGCTGGACCCGCTGCAAGTACGTGCAGAAGGTGAAAGGGACGGCCGGACTGGTCCGGTTGATGAAATTCAAAACGCTGCGGGTGGCGCCGGCCCTCCCGCCGGGCGAGCCGGCCGGGGAAGCGGACGCCTGACCTGCCGGGCGCCGGCACGATGATTCCGAAAACGAAACGACCGGGCGCTCGGCCCGGTCGTTGCGTATCAGTCGAAGGGAGCCGGCGCTAGTCGAGCAGCGCCCGCAACCGGCGGTACTGCACGTCCACAAAGGGGAACTTGAGCAGGTTGTGGAACAGCGAGGAGAAGCCGGTGTAAAAGTACCCGACGATGAACAGCAGCAGGAAGGGGAGGACGCCGAAATTGCCGATCGCCACGCAGTAGCCGAACACCCAGGTGAAGTAGCAGCCGAACGCGATCTCCACCAACGGCCAGATGCCGATCTTGCCGCGGTACTTTTTCCGCAGCCAGCTGTCTTTCCGGCCGGTGACATGGTACTTGGGGGTGCGGACGAAAGCCGACTTGATGCCGAGCACCGCCTCAATCACGGCCTTGCCGTTGGTTACCGTCAGGCCGATGCCCAGCGCCATGAGGAACGGCAGGAGCCGGACCCGCTCTTTCCAGTCGGTGTACAGCGCTTTCTGGGAATGGATGTAAAACAGCGCCACGCTCAGCGTGGAGGCGACGAAGATAGGCAGGTCCAGAACCAGCATCTCCCAGATGCCCTGGTGGAAGCGCACGATGATCGCCGGCAGCAGGACGAGCGACAGCAGCACCATCAGCGGATAAGCGAAGTTGGCGGTCAAGTGGAACACCGCCTCGGTCTTGATGGGGCGGGGGAGCGGCGCCCGGAGGATGGGGCCCAGCATCTTGAGGCAGACCTGGGTGGAGCCCTTGGCCCAGCGGTTTTGCTGGTTCTTGAAGGCGTTCATCTCCACCGGCAGCTCGGCGGGGCACTCGATCTCGGGCAGGTAGACGAACTTCCAACCCTTCATCTGGGTGCGCAGGCTCAGGTCCAGATCCTCGGTGATCGTGTCGTGGCTCCAACCGCCGGCGTCGGCGATCGCCTGCTTGCGCCACAGGCCGGCAGTGCCGTTGAAGTTGACGAACAGCCCGGCGCGGGCTCGAGGCAGGCTTTCCATCATGAAGTGGCCGTCGAGAAACAGGGTCTGGGCGCGGGTCAGCAGGGAGTAGTCGCCGTTGAGGTGGGTCCAGCGAGTCTGCACGATCGCCACCCGCGGGTCGATGAAGTGATGCACCGTGCGCTGGAGAAAATCGGAATGGGGCACGAAGTCGGCGTCGAAGATGGCCACGATGTCGCCCTTGGCGGTACGCAGTCCGTTCTCCAGCGCGCCGGCCTTGAAGCCGCCGCGGTTGGTCCGGTGGATGTACTCCACGTCGAAGCCGCGGTCGGTCCAGTACGCCACCGCCTGCTGCATGATGTCCACCGTCTCATCGGTGGAATCGTCCAGGACCTGGATGTGGAGCTTGTCCTTGGGATAGTCCAGCTGGCAGGCGGAGTTGAGGATCCGGGGGCCCACGTACATCTCGTTGTACATGGGGAGCTGCACCGTGACCATGGGCAGTTCCTCGAAGCGGCCCGCCGGCGCCACCCGATCGTGGCGGTGCTTGCGGAAGAGGTGGAGGTAGTAAAACCGGCGCAGCCCGTAGGCGCTCAAGAAGATAAGTACGCCGAAGTAGATAAGCAGGATAACTAGGTCGAACAGCTCGGGGCGGTACAGGAACGAAAGGTTGCCGCTCTCCAGGAATTTTTCGTAGCTGCCCGGGGGCAGGCGATGGCTGAACGGGTTTCCGAACATAGGCTCCTCATCCGGATGGATTGACGGGGTGTTCAGTCAAGATGGTCCGTCATACGAATGCCTATGCTAGACAACCGCGCGGGCGGGGGGAAGCCGGATCTTGTACGGAATTGTCGCGATTTGTAAGCGGGCCGTCAGCGGTAGATGCGGGGTCCGTCGGCGGCGGGCTCGGCGAGGGCGCGCCCGATGGCGCGGGCCAGGGCGGCGCGGTCGGTGAAATCGTGGTACTTAAAAAATGTGATGGATTGGCTGTTCTTGCGGAGCCAGCGCAGCGCCAGCGGGAAAGATGCTTCCCGGTACACCTGCAGGGCCGGGTGCGGCAGGCCGGCGGCGACAGCGGCCAGGACGGCGTCCAACGTCTCGGGCGGAGCGCCGGTCCGCGCCAGGGCCAGGCTGTGGACCTGGCCGCCGGGGTGCAACGTCCAGAGGCGGGCTTTCCCGGCTTCGGGGTGGGGCAGCAGGGCCAGGAGCACGTCCTCGATCCCCTTCTCCCTGGGCGTCGGTTGGACATCCAGTTGAACATTGACGGTGGGCTGGTGACGGGCGATGAGCTCGGCTTCCTCCAGCAGCGCCTCCAGATCGGAACCGAGAACGATGTGGCGCAACCGGCGGGTGTCGCGCTGGATTCGCACCAGCTTCGGGTCGTCGTCGGCCCGCCAGCGGAAATAGCTTTGAACCCGCCGGCGCAGGTTGACGCTCTTGCCCACGTAGATGACCGAGTCGCGGGCGTCCAGGAACAGGTAAACGCCCGGGGTTTCAGGGAGCGCCGCCAGGTCGGCCGGCGTGAAGGCGTAGGGCCCGAAATCCACCGGGGCGTGGCGGGCGGCCAGTGCGTCGTCCAGCTCGTCGAGCCGCTCCACACCCTGGATCGCCAGCTCGGCGGCCAGCCGCGGCAACAGTGCCGGCAGCGCGGCCAGCTCGTCCATGAACGGATCGTCCCGGCGGGTCGCCACGGCGGCGAAATCCAGCAGGGTGTCGAGGCCGGGCCGCGTCCCGCCGGGCAGAGCCAGCCAGCCCACGTCGGCCAGTGACCGGAGCGGCTCCGGCAACACGGAACCGGTGTCTTCGGCGACCTGAAGCCAGGGACCGAGGTCCCGGGCGTTCAATCCCCGGAGACACAGGCCGCCGCCGGCGAACGCCTCGTCCAGAACGCGCAACACCTTGAGCTCGGTGAGGAGCTGCGGCGTCGCCAAGCCCTCCAATGCGGCGGCGGCTTCCCGCAGCGCATCCGTGGGCCCCACGGCGGCGATCTGGCATTCGACGGGTGAGTCGGCGCCGGGCTGGTAACGGGTTACGGCTACGAGCCGCAGCGGCCCCTGGCCGGACGGCCGGGTGGCCGCCGAGAGCACCGTCCAGCGGAGCGCCGCCAGCCGGTCGCCAGCCGAATCGGGGACGGCTTCCCAGCCTTCGGGCAGGCGGCGGAAGCGCGGGTCGCGCCGGAGGGCCGCCTCGAGTATCCGCACCGCAGCCGCCTGGCCTGACGACGCGGCACCCAGGTGGCGGACACACAGTTCGGCGGCCGGTACCGGGGCCACCGTGCCGCGCAGGGCGTCGTAGATGCGGTCTTCGAGGCGTTTCATGGCGGGCCGTTTCCGATCCGGAGGAGCACTGCGTCGGGCGCGGTCCGCGTCGCCACGAGCCGGGGGGCGTCGGCGGGCCAGGCGGCCAGGGCGGCCTGGAACCGGTCGGCGTCGGCGGGGGCATCCCAGGCGATGAGCCACAGGACCAGCGGAGGGCGGCCGTCGCTGCGCTCCACCAGCACCAGGACATCGCCACCCCAGCCGCGGGCGGCTCCAGCGGCGTCCGCATCGGGCAGGCCGCGCTTCAGAAACTCGGCCAGCTGGAACTGGCCCCAGTGGCGGGGCTGGCCGACGGGCCGTCCCATCTCACGCCAGCACGATTCGTCCAGGGCGAGCGGCCGGCCGCCTTCGGGCGGTGTCGCCAGGTACTTTTCCGACCGCAGAATCTGCTCGGTGGTGGCGGGTGGATGCTCCACCAGCCGGAGGGTCTGGGCGAAGGTTCGCGTTTCCATCAGCCGGCAGACGAAGTCGGTGCCCTCGAGATAGGGGAAAAGCATGGCGGCCTGCAGGAAGGCCGGCGCCCGGGCGAACACCGCCGCCTGTCCCTGTGACTGCCGGGCGGCGGTGCGCATCATGGCGGCGATGCCGGGGATGGCGGCAACCTGCTCCACCGGGGCGTCGGTCATGTACGCCAGCATCGCGAGGGTGGCCGTGCCTTCGAGCAACGCCATCAACGCCAAAGCGGCGTCGTCGTCATGGCGGACCTGGGCCTGGAGGGCGCTGATCCCGCCGGATTGGTCCTGCAGGGCATGGACCAGCTCATGGGCCATGACCGCTTCCTGCAGAACCGGCTCGATCCAGTCGGCCATCACGTAGGCACCGCTGTCCGGGTCATAATAGCCGCCCAGTTGCTCGGTGTAGAGGTCCGCGACCAGCCGCTTCAGATCCGTCCCGGCCGGCACGAGCCCCAGGGTTTCCAGAATGAGTGTCTCTTCGCGGATCTCGGCCTCGGTGTAATCCGCGCCGAGCTTGCGCAGCACCAGGGTCTCGATCTCGGCCCTGCTCATGGTGCGCGCGGCCACGGGCCGCTTCCGCGACACGCCGGTGAGCCGCTCGAGCTTGGCCAGCACCCGCTCCACGGTTGCGGCGTCCGGCGTCGCCGTCGCCGGTTCGCCGTCCGCTGGCGGTGACCCGGCGGGGGCCGCGGCCGGGAGGATTCCCAGGCCGGCCAGCCAGCCGAAGACAAACAGCAGCGGGGTGAGCAGTCGAACCATCGATGCGGACTCCTGTGGCGACAGGCGGCCATTGTAGCAGATCCGATGCCTGTTTTCATCGCCCCGGCACGGCGGATCCCCGAGGGCGGCTCTGCAGTCTCGGGAAAAATTTCTCTTTACAGGCCGGGGAAGCTGTGATAAAAAGTCTGTCTTTTGATTGACGCCCGAGGAGGACACTCTTGTCTCTGACGAACGAATCGAAGCAGCAGATCATGAAGCAGTACCAGCGCCACACGAAGGACGTCGGGTCCACGGAAGTCCAGGTGGCGCTGCTGACCCAGCGCATCAACGACCTCAACGAGCATTTCCGGTCCCACGTCAAGGATCATCATTCCCGGCGCGGTCTCCTGCAGCTCGTGGGGCAGCGGAAACGGCTGCTGGAATACCTGAAGCAGACCGACATCGAGCGCTATCGCAAGCTCATCGGCGAGCTGGGGCTGAGGAAGTAACCGCTAATTTGACCGCACCCGAGACTGATACTGACCAAGACGCCGCGAGGAAGGGGTGCCCCCTCCCGCCGGCGTCTTGTTATGTTTTCCTTCCCGTCATCCTGAGACTATCGGCCGATGCCCCACCGGCATCCCGGATCACGACACCGGGGAGACACACGCATCTGGAGGATTCGATATGATTTACCGTGCATCGGTTGAAATCGGGGGCCGCGAGCTGACCATCGAAACCGGCCGGCTGGCCAAACAGGCCAACGGCGCGGCGCTGATCCGCTACGGCGACACCGTGATCATGGCCACGGCCTGCGCCGCTACCAAGCCCCGGGAGAACGCCTCGTTCCTGCCCCTGACCGTTGATTACCGCGAGTATACCTATGCCGCCGGCAAGTTTCCGGGCGGCTTCCACAAGCGCGAGGGCCGGCCGTCGGAGAAGGAGATCCTGACCAGCCGCCTCATCGACCGGCCGCTGCGCCCCCTGTTTCCGGAGGGCTACTTCCGCGACACCCAGATCGTCGCGCTGGTGTTTTCGGCGGACGGGGTCAACGATCCCGACACCATGAGTATTTGCGGCGCCTCGGCGGCGCTGTACCTGTCGGACATCCCCTTCACCACTCCCATCGCGGGCGTGCGCATGGGCTACGTCGACAATCAGCACGTGGTCAACCCGACTCCGGCCCAGCTCGCGGCCAGCCGCCTGAACCTGGTGGTCGCCGGCTCCGAGGACGCCCTGGTGATGGTGGAGGCCGCGGCCAAGGAGGTCAGCGAGGAGGTCCTGCTCGAATCGCTGCTGCTGGCCCATGAGCAGATCCGCAAGATCATCGGTCTGATCAAGCACCTGGCGCAGCAGAAGCAGCCGGTCAAGCCCGTGGTGGAGCCGCCGGTCATGCCCGCCGAGGCCGTGGCCGAAGTCCGGCAGGCGGTCGCCGACAAGATCCTGGCCGCGCTGTACACCCCGGGCAAGTTGGCCAGCGAGCGCGCCATGGGCGCCGTGAAGGACGAGCTCCTCGGCGCCATCTCCGAGGAAGAGAAGGAAAAGAAGGTCCTGTTCGGCGGCATCTTCGAGAAACTGAAGGAAGAGATCTTCCGCGAGGAGATCCTGGTGAAGGGCACGCGGCCCGACCGCCGGGGCACCGAGGAGATCCGGCCCATCGACATCGAGGTGGGGGTCATGCCCCGCACTCACGGCTCGGCGCTGTTCACCCGCGGCGAGACCCAGGCGCTGGTCACCGCCACGCTGGGCACGCCCGAAGACACTCAGATCATGGACACCCTGGACGGCGAATCGGAAAAGACCTTCATGGTCCACTACAATTTCCCGCCGTTCAGCGTGGGCGAGGTGGCCTTCCTGCGCGGCCCCGGCCGCCGGGAGATCGGCCACGGCGCACTGGCCGAGAAGGCGCTCAAGGCCATGGCGCCCGCCGAGGAGCAGTTTCCCTACACCATCCGGGTCGTCTCCGACATCCTGGAATCCAACGGCTCGTCGTCCATGGCCACCGTCTGCGGCGGCTCGCTGGCGCTCATGGATGCCGGCGTTCCCATTCCGAAGCACATCGCCGGCGTGGCCATGGGCCTGATCAAGGAAGGCGACCGCTACGCCGTCCTGACGGACATCGCCGGGTTTGAGGATCATTACGGCGACATGGATTTCAAGGTGGCCGGCACCGTCGACGGCGTCACCGCCCTGCAGATGGACATCAAGATCACCGGCATCACCCCGGAGATCATGAAGCAGGCGCTGGACCAGGCCAAACGCGGCCGCATGTACATTCTGGGCAAGATGAACGCGGTGCTGGCCAAGCCGCGCGAGAACCTGGCCGCCAATGCGCCGCGGCTCCACACCATGGAGATCGCCGTGCACCGCATCAAGGACCTCATCGGGCCCGGCGGCAAGAACATCAAGGCGATTGTCCTCGCCACCGGCGCCAAAATCGACATCGAGGACGACGGCAAGGTCAAGATTTATGCGTCCGACGAGCAGTCGGCCCAGGACGCCATCCGCCGGATCAACGAGCTGTGCGAGGAGGCGGAGATCGGCAAGGTCTACACCGGCCGGGTGACCCGCCTGGAGACCTATGGCGCGTTCGTGGAGATTTTCCCCGGAACCGAGGGGCTGATGCACATCTCCGAAGTCGCCCACCAGCGCACCCACGACATCCGCGACGTGGTCAACGTCGGGGACGAGATCCAGGTCAAGGTGCTGGGAATCGAGCCGCCCAACAAGATTCGGCTCAGCATGAAGGCCCTGCAGGAACCGCCGGCGGGCATGGAGGAATCCGGTTCGTCCGAGAGCCACGGCCACCATCGCGAGCACCGCGACCGCCGCGAGGGGCATGGCGACCGGGACCGCGGTCCCCGCGGGCCGCGCCGTCACTGACCCGATTCCATCGACCGATAAAAAACGAGGCGGGCTGCGTCCAGCAGCCCGCCTTGCTGTTTTGAGGGCCGCGCGGGGCGGCGCCGTCAGATGCCGACGATGTCGAACGCGGTGAGTTCCAGCGTCGAGTCCGGGATCAGGACGGCCGGCCGGTGGAAATCTTTCTCGATCGCCGCGACCACTTCCCGCTCGATGCTCTTGAGCGCCCGGATGACGTTCGGATGGGCGCGGATTTCGACCTGGGTGCCTTCCAGCGACTTGCGCATCCGCGCCACATGCGCGTAGATCTCATAACAGATCGTGGACACGGACTTGGTGAATCCCGACCCGCCGCACAGGGAACAGGGCTCGGACAGATTCTTCTCCAGGGCGCTGGCCGACCGTTTCCGGGTCATGATCACCATGCCGAAATCATTGAACGGAATGACTTTGGTGGGTACCTTGTCCTTGCGCAGCTCCAGCGTCAGGGCGTCCAGAACCAGCCGCTTGCTTTTCTTCTCCTGCATGTCGATGAAATCGATCACGATGATGCCGCCGAGATTCCGCAGGCGGATCTGGCGCATGGCCTCCTTGGCCGCATCCACGTTGATCTTGGTGATGGTCTCCTCGAAGCTGTTTCCCTTGCCCACGTACTTGCCGCTGTTGACGTCGATGGCCACGAGCGCTTCGGTGTGGTTGACGACGATGAAGCCGCCGGACGGGAGCCAGACCTTCTGCCGGGTGGCACGCTGGATCTCGGGCGTCAGGTTGAAATGGTCGAAGATCGAGGCGTCGCGCGAGTACAGTTTCACGCGCGACAGGAGCGTGGGCATGAAGCGCTCAACGAAGTTTACGATGGCCGCGTACTCGGCCTCGTCGTCCACCCAGATGTTTTGGAAGCTGTCGTCCAGCTTGTCCCGGAGGAGTTTTTCCACCAGGTCCAGCTCCTGGTAGAGGAGACACGGAGCGGATTCGGCGGCGCCGCGGGCCTGGATGTCCTCCCACGTCTTCATCAGGTATTCCATGTCCTGGACCAGCTCGGCCTCGCTGAGCCCCTCGCTGGCCGTGCGGATGATGAATCCGCCCGGACGGTCCTTGCGGTTCTGGGTGATGATGGTCCGGAGCCGTTTCCGCTCCTGGTCGCTGTGGATCTTGCGGGACACGCCCACGTGATTGACGGTGGGCAGGAACACAAGCTGGCGCCCGGGGAGCGAGATGTGGGAGGTGATCCGGGCGCTCTTCAGGGACATGGGTTCCTTCATGACCTGGACGATGATCTCCTGGCCCTGCTTCAGCATGGTGGCGATGTTGCCGGGCTCCGCCTCGCCGGCCAGGTTGAACCCCTTGCGCTTCCGGCGGCCGCCGCGCGGGCGGCTGGCGCAGAAGGTGAGGTCGGAGTCGGGGAAGCGGATGGTCGCCGTGCCGTCTTCGGCGTCGGTGCGGTCGCGCTCCGGTTCCGGCGCGTCGGCGGCAGGCTGGGCCCAGGGGGAGGTCCAGGACGGTTCCGCCGGGGTGACGGCGGCCTCCGCCGGGAGAGATTCCATGCCCGCGGACGCTTCGACGGCGGTCTCCGCCGGCGGTTCAGCCGATGCCGGCGTGGCCCCGGCGGCTTCGGAATCCGCGGCCGTTGCGTCGGCGGCGGCTCGCGTGCGCGACCGGGAGCGGGACGACCGGCGGGAACGGCGGCGCTTTTTCGGTGCCTCGGCCGGTCCCTCGGCCGCGACGGGTTCGGCATCCGCCGCCGGGGCAGTCGCCGTCTCGCCGTCTTCTCCGTCGGACGGCGCCGAGATGGCGGTTTCCGCTTCGGTCGGCTCCTCGGGCGGCGGCGCCGGCGGTTTGGCGGCGCGTCCCTTGGGCACGTCCACGTCGAGGGTTTCCTTTAGATCGGCGAACTCCTCGAAGAAATCGGTGACATAGAGGAAGGCGTTCTTTTCGATGCCGATGTCCACAAAGGCGGACTGCATGCCCGGCAGCACTTTTCCCACCCGGCCCTTGTAGATGTTGCCGACGATGCTGCGGTCCTTGCGGCGCTCCACATGGTATTCGGCCAGCGCACCGTCCTCCAGAATGGCGGCATGCACCTCGAACGGGGTGACGTGCACCATCATTTCACGGCTCATGGTGTACACCTCGAGCTTGAAGGTTGTAGGGCGGGAATCCGGCTTGTGTTGTCAGGAAAAAATATCTTTACGCCACCGGACGGTCCAGGATTCCCATTGTCCGGTCGTTAAAAATCCATGCCGCTGAGGATCTTAGCACAGCGGTTAAAAAAAACCAAATCATTCGTCGGTTCCCCCGCCCTCCGCCGGCTTGTCCTCCGCGGCCGAACGGCGGTAGATGAACCGCTGCAGGTTGGTGTTGTACGGAGTCCAGTGATCGCTCTCGCCAGCCTGCTGGATCGCCTCGAGAAAGGTGCCCAGCTTGGCGTCGAGATCGTCCAGGTAGGACAGGGCCAGCGCTTCCAGTGTCTTGGGGCGTTTGGGCGATCCGAATTCCAGTTCGCGGTGATGGCTGATCACCAGGTGGAGCAACTCCATCCGGAGGTCGGCGGGAAAATCGGGGACGGCCGACATCCGGCGGTCCAGCAGGATGGCTTCCATGGTGATGTGCCCGACGAGGCGGCCCTCGTCGGTGTAATCGATGCTCTTGCCCCAGACCAGCTCGTCCAGCTTGCCGATGTCGTGGAGTGCGGCGCCCGCCAGCAGCATGCTCTTGTTCAGAAAGGGGTAATGCTGGCAGATGCGGATGCACAGTTGCATCACCGACAGCGTGTGATCCAGCAGGCCGCCGATGTACGCGTGATGGAGCGCCTTGGCCGCGGGGCACTGCTTGAAGCGGGCCTGCAGCTCCGGCTCGCCGAAGATGTCGAGGAGCAGGCGGCGCAGGTACGGGTCGGTCACCTCCTGGTGGATGCAGTCGAGGAGGGCGGCGTAGCTCTGGTCGGTGTCGCGGTGCGACTTGCGGATGAAGTCGTCCAGTTCCACCTGGTCGGATTCGACCCGCCGGATTTTGTGGATGGTGATCTGGGTGGCGTTGTTGAATTCCTTGGTCATCCCGATCACGTGGACGAACTGGTCCACGTCGAACTTGGCGCGGAAGACATCCACGTTGTCCCAGAGGAAGGCGGTGATGGCGCCGGTCCGGTCGGCCAGCACGGTGAAGATGAAGTCCCCACCCTGCTTTTTCGGCCGGATCTCCTTGCGGATCACCAGAAACACGTCGTCGACGTTCTGGTTCGGGAGGTAATCGGAAACGTATTTGGCTTTCAATCCAGTATGTCCTTCCGTTCGGTGTCGAGCAGCGTGGCCAGCTCGCGGGCTTCGGTCCGGGCGACGTTGCGCCCGTCGGGCAGCCGCTCCACGCGGTAGCGGTGGCGTGCGCCGGGCGCGTCCACTTCGATGATGTCGCCGGCGCGGATCTCCTGAGCCGCCTTGGCCGTCCGCCCGTTGACCCGCACGGCGCCGTTGTCGCACAGCCGCTTGCCCAGCGGGCGGCGGGCGATGATCCGGCTCACGCGCAGAAACATGTCGAGGCGCATGCCGGCGCGGCTCCCCGCGGACCCTTACTTGGCCTCGGCGTCGGGGTCGTAATCCCCGCGGAATTCAGGAAACACGTACACGTAGGCCTGCTTGCGCAGCTCCGCCATGAACTCCTTCATCACCGGCTCCAGCCGGGTTCGGAAGAGCTGTTCCTCGACGTCGCGGCGGACCTCTTCGAGGGGACGCTGCACGGCGGGGGTCCGCTTGACGAGCTGGAGGACCTCGAAACCGAAATCCATCTCCAATACGCGGCTGTACTGGCCGGTTTGCAGTGTCTGGACCACCTCCCGGATGGCGGGGGTCAGGTTGGACAGGGGGAAGCTGCCGATGTTGCCGCCGTCCTTGGCCGACGGGCCGTCGGAGAACGCCTTGGCCAGATCCGCGAATGCCTGGCCGGCCGACAGCTCCTGGTGGACTTGGTTGATTCGGGCCCGCACCTCGTCGGCATTCTTGTCCTTCGTGTAGAGGACGATCTCGGCCAGCTCCACCTGCTCGGGTGTGGTGAACTCTTGGACATGGTCCTGGTAGTACTTTTCCACCTCGCCGGTCATGACCTTGATCCGCTGGCGGACGATGGCGCCCCGGATCCGGCTGACCAGGATCTGGCGCTTCAGGTTCTCATAGTAGTCGGCGTAGACGATTCCCGCCCGGGCCATCTCCTGTTTGAGCGCATCCATGTTGGGGATGCTGTTCTGTTTCATCAGGTCTTCCAGGTAGGCGTTGGCCTCCAGATCCAGGTCCTCGCTCATGCCGTACTCGTTGGCTTTCTGGACGAGCAGCAATTCGTTGATGAGGGTGGGCAGGATCTGCTTCACCGTTTCGTTGTAGCGGGCGGTCAGCTCGTCGCCCTGGTAGCGGCCGCGCATCTGCTTGAGCACGGTGTCCTTCTCGCGGTTGTACTGGGTCAGGGTGATGATGTCGTTGTTGACCTGGGCGACGATCTGCTCGATCACCTCGCCCCGGATCCAGCCGGGAATCAGCCCGGCGAGCAGCAGGCCCGCCAGGGCCGCGAGCGCTCTATTTCGCATGGTCGGCCTCCACGATGGTTCGGGTCAGGATTGATGGGTCGGGGACAAAATCCAGCGCCTGCCGATGGAGCGCCGGCCGGTACCGGACGACCAGCTCGTCGAGCAGGGTGGCGTGGGCGGCCCGCTCCTTGTCCATGCGCAGCTGCTGGATGATCGCTTCCCGGACTTCGTAATATTTCTGGGGATGGGACTGGATAACCTCTTCCAGATAGAAGATGTGGAATCCGTACTGGGTCCGCATCACCTCGGAGTAGCTGCCCGGTTTCAGTCCGACGATGATCGCCTCGAAATCGGGCGGCAGCTGCCCCGGTTGGAAAAATCCGAGATCGCCGCCGTTGGCGGCGGATGGGGCGCGGGAGAACTGCCGGGCGAAGGCGCTGAAACGCGGCTTGCCGCTCTCGCGGAGTTCGGCGTGGATCTGCCGGGCCAACCCTTCGTCGTCCACGAGGATTTCGCGCACGTGGAAGCGCTTGGGCGCCAGATACTCCCCGCTGTGCTGGGCGAAGTGGGCTTCAGCCTCTGCTTCGGTCACCTGGAGTCGCTCGCCGAGCCGCCGGTTCAAATACTCCTGGATGATCAACTCGTCGCTGGACAGCGTCAGTCCGTCGGCGGCGCTGGTTTGCGCCGGTTGTTTCGCGCCGTCGCCAAGATCAGGCGGTCGGCTGATCCCGTCGTCGCGGGCGGCGGTCAACAGCAGGCTGCGCTCGATGAATTCGTTGAGGATGGTGGTGTTCTCGGCGCTGCCCAGCGGGGCCGAATCACCGATGGTGGACACGAAGCCCTGCCGGAACTGGATGAATTCGTGCGACGTGAAGACGGCCTTCCCCACCGTGAGGACCACGGCCCGATCCGGCTGGAACCAGGCTGAGGCGGGACCGGGCGGGACGCCTTCACCGCTCTCCTCGCCCCGGCAAGCCGCCAGCGCCAGCGCCAGCGCCAGGGCGCACGGCATCGCCGCTGGCAGGCCCGGTGGCTGCCGGCGGATTCGGCGGAGTTGGCGATAGGGACCGTTCGCGTGCATCATGCCCTTTCAAATCAGGAAATATTACCACAGGCGCGCAGCTCCAGCAATGTGCTTTTCAGGTGCTGGAACATCTCGGGGATGGATGAGAATGTCCGCCGGAGGATGAGAAAACCTCCCGGCGCGAACGCGAGGGGCTCGCCCGCCTCGATCTTGCGGATCAGCCGGTCGGTGTCCACCGGGGAGTCCTCGGAGAACTGGATCCGGAACTCGTCCTGCCGGCGCTCGATGGAGAGCACGGCCAGTCGGGTGGCCAGCAGCTTGAGCTGCATGTACTCGAACAGGTACTCGAGCACTTCGGGGAAGGCGCCGTACCGGTCCCGGACTTCCGCGCGCAGCTCCTGGAGGGCGGCGTCGTCGGCCGCCGAGGCGATGCGCTTGTAGAGCCGCAGACGCTCCGCCTCCTGGGGGATATAATCGGCGGGGATGCGGAGCTTGACGTGGAGGTTGAGCTTGAGGCGCTCGGGGGGCAGGTAGCGTTCGCCCTTCAACTCCCGGACGGCCTCCTCGAGCAGGCGGCAGTACATCTCGAAGCCCACCGCCTCGATGTGCCCGTGCTGTTCCGCGCCCAGCAGGTTGCCCGCGCCGCGGATCTCCAGGTCCAGCGCCGCCAGGCGGAACCCGGCGCCGAGCTCGGTGAAGTCGCGGATGGCCGCCAGGCGCTTGCGAGCCGGGTCGGTGAGCTGTTCGAACGACGGCACGAACAGCCAGGCGTAGGCCCGCCGGTTGGAGCGGCCCACCCGGCCGCGGAGCTGGTAGAGCTGCGCGAGGCCGAAGCGGTGGGCGTGGTTGATGATGATGGTGTTGACCAGGGGGATGTCGATGCCGTTCTCGATGATGGTGGTGGACAGGAGGACGTCGTACTCCTGGGCGATGAAGGCGAGCAGAATGCGCTCCAGCTCGCTCTCGGGCATCTGGCCGTGGGCGATCACCACCCGCGCCTCGGGCACGAGCTCGCGGATCCGGGCGCTGATCTCATAAATGGTTTCGATCCGGTTGTGGATGAAGTAGACCTGGCCGTGGCGGGCCAGCTCCTGCCGCACCGCCTCCTGGATCGCGTCCTCGGCGAACCGGATCACCTGGGTCTGGATCGAGAGCCGGTCCTTCGGCGGCGTCTCGATGACCGAGATGTCGCGGATGCCCACGATCCCCATGTGCAGCGTGCGGGGAATGGGCGTGGCGGTGAGGGTCAGGACGTCCAGGTCGCTGCGAAGCTGTTTGATCCGCTCCTTGTGACGCACGCCGAAGCGCTGTTCCTCGTCCACGATCAGCAGGCCGAGGCGGGGGCACACCACATCTTTGGACAACAAGCGGTGAGTACCCACGATGACGTCCACCTTGCCCTCGGCCAGGTCGGCCAGCACCGCCTTCTGTTCGCGGGCGCTGCGAAACCGGCTGAGCAGCTCAATGCGCACGGGGAAGGAGGCGAAGCGGTTGCGGAAGGTGTTCAGGTGCTGGAAGGCCAGCACCGTGGTGGGTGCGAGCACGGCCACCTGCCGCCCGGCGCCGACCGCCTTGAACGCGGCGCGCATGGCCACCTCGGTCTTGCCGTAGCCCACGTCGCCGCAGAGCAGGCGATCCATGGGGCGGGGCGATTCCATGTCGCGCTTGATGTCCTGGATAGCCGTCCACTGGTCCGGCGTCTCCTCGAATTCGAACATGTTTTCGAACTCCCGCTGCCAGTGGTCGTCGGGGGGGAAGGCGAAGCCGGGGGCCGACGAGCGGCGGGCGTACAGCCGGATCAGCTCGTTGGCCATGTCCTGGAGGGATTTCTTCACCCGCGCGCGCGTCTTCTGCCAGGTGGCGCCGCCCAGGCGGTCCATGGATGGCGCGGCGGTCTCACTGCCGGCGAATCGCTGCACCAGATCGAGCCGCTCGGCTGGAACGTAGAGCTGGGCGCGGTCGGCGTACTCGAGATGGGCGAACTCCTGTTCCGTGCCGGCGACGGCGATCCGCTCCAGGCCGCGGAAGATGCCAACCCCGTGGTCCACGTGCACGACGTAGTCACCCGGCTTCAGGTCGCGGAAATCGGAAAAGAAGGCCGAGATGGAGGCGAACCGCCGGGCCGGCAGCTCCGCCCGGCGCCGGCGGCCGCGGGGATAGATGTCGTCGCTGGCGAACACCGCCAGCGACAGGTCGGGCAGGCGGAAGCCCCGCTCCAGTGGTCCCTGGGTGATGATCACCTGACGGCCGGCGGACAGGTCCAGGTCCGCCCAGCGCAGTTCCTCCAGCCAGCGGTGGGCGATGCCGTACTCTTCGCACAGATCGTGGATGCGCTCGCAGCGGCCCCGCGAGGAGAGCACCAGCAGGATGTGCTCCCGCGTGCCGGTGATGTGCTGGGCCAGCCCGGTGAAATTGCCCAGGAACGAGGTGGTCGGCGTGACACGCAGGGTGATGGCCGCGGCGCCATCCGCCGGGAAGGACTCCACGTGCACGCACGCCGGCTGGTCGATGAGCGCCCCCGCCGCCTCAGCCGGGTGGAAATGGTCGGACGTCGGCAACGCGGGCCGTCCGGCGATGACGGCCTCCCGGTAGCGCTCGGCCTGTGCGTCCCAGAAACCCGCCAGCCGGCCGGTGATGTCGTCCACGAACAGGACCGCCGGGCGGTCCGGGCCGAGATAATCCCAGAGGCCGGCCGCGGCCGGGCCGAGCAGCGGCGCCAGGTACTCGTGGCCGGGAGCGGGGACGGCGCCCGTCAGCGGCTCGAGGATCTCGGCCAGCGCCCCGGAATCCGCCTCGCCGGCGAACCGCCGGGCCGCCGCCTCCGCCAGTGCGGCCAGGTAGTCGGGTCCGGCGGGGCCGGGCGTCATGGGGATGATGGTGACGGTGTTCAGCAGCTCGATGGAACGCTGGCTGTCGGGATCGAAGGCACGGAGCGACTCGATGGCGTCACCGAAGAACTCCACCCGGATCGGGTGGGCCAGCTGCGGCGTGTAAACGTCCAGGACGCCGCCGCGGATGGCGAACTCGCCGGGCTCGGTGACCGGGTCTTCGGCGGTGTAACCCGCGTCCAGCAGGCGCCGGCGGATCTCCGGGAGCGGGATCTCGCGCTGCAGCCGCAGCTCCAGGAGCCGCGCGATGAACGCGTCCGGCGGAGGGTATCGGTCCAGCAGGCACTCGGGCGTCGTGACCAGAGCATCGGGCGGGCAGTCCAGGAGCTGCCAAAGGGTCTGGCTGCGCTGGGCCAGGATGCGCGGGTGGGGGGACAGGCCCCGGTACGGATCCGCCTCATGCGCCGGCAGCAGCGCCACGGCGCCGGTGGGCCGGCCGTCCCGCCCGAGCCACCAGGCGAGTTCCTCAACCAGCCGTTCGGCGTGGTCATTGTCCCGCGCCACCAGCAGCACGGGGTGTCCGGATGCCGCCACCACGGCGGCGGCCACCATGGGGTGAGCCGTGTCAGGGCAGCCGCAGACCCGCCGCGGGCGGCCGGGCGGGCCGGCCATCGCCTGCTGGAAGTAGCTCAGGGGATCCATCGTCGGCTCCACTGCGGGATCAGGACGCCGCGGGATCGCCACCCGTGATCCGCCGGATCAGGGCGGAGGTGGAAAAGCCCGGAGCGAACGGCAGGGAGCGGACCGTGCCGCCGCAAGCCTCCACGTCCGCGCGCCCGACGATGCGGTCAGGGGTCCAGTCGCCGCCCTTGACCAGCACGTCCGGCTTCAGGGCACGGATCGCCGCCAGCGGCGTGTCGTCGTCGAAGATGGTGACGTAGTCCACCATCTCGAGGGCGGCGAGGATCTCGGCCCGCTCCGACTCGGTCTGGATGGGCCGGGCCGCGCCCTTGAGCCGGCGCACGGAGGCGTCGCTGTTGACGGCGACCACCAGCACGTCGCCCAGGGCGGCCGCCTCGCGCAGGTAGCGGATGTGGCCGGGGTGCAGGAGGTCGAAGCAGCCGTTGGTGAACACCACCCGCCGGCCGCCGGCCTGGAGATCGGCCAGGATCGCCCGCAGGGCCTCAACGCTGTGGATCTTGCTCCGGGGCACGCGTGTCTCCAAATTGCAGGGTGAAACGGATCTCCGTGGTGACCACCTCGCCATTGTAGGTGGCGGGCAGGAATTTCCACGAGTTGCGGATGGTCTCCCGGATCCGCTCCGCCATGCCGTGGGGCGGATCGGGCGAGAGCCGGATCTCGGACACGTTGCCCGACGGATCCATCCGGGCGATCGCCTCGACGACTCCCGCGAAGCCGGCCGCGGCCGCCTCGGGAGTCAGGCGGGGCTGCGGCCGTTTGATGATCCTGGGCGGGTTGATGCCGTCGGCGGTGAGGCAGTCGTCGTGGAGGTCACGAATGGCGTCGCCTTCCTCGTAGGGAATGTAGACGCCCAGATCGAGGATCTGGCGCTGCTGGAACATCTTCGGGACATTGGCCGCGGTCAGGTCCAGCTCGGCGAGGCGGCCCATGAGCGACTCGAACCGCTCCGGGCTCAGCGCCTCCAGCTCCAGGAAGCGGCCGCTCCAGCTCAGATAGGTCTTGACGATGTCCTGATCGAACTGGAACGCGCCGAGGATGTCGGTGCCCATGGCGGCGCGCGGCGGGATCATCCGGAACGCCGAATAGACCACGACGTTGCCCGGTTTGATCTCCGTGAACACCTGGCCGACGACGGTGAGGCCGTTGCGCTTGATGCCCACCAGGTGGTGGGGTTCGAGCACGAAGGCGGTGTCGGTGAGATTGATCACGTTGATGATCGCCAGGGTGTCGCTCTTGAACTCCAGCGTGACCACCCGGGAAGGGTCGGTGTAGGCGAACGCCGCCTGGGCGCGGGCGGCGCCCGCCAGCCCGGTGGCGCAGAGGAGGGCCGCCAGCCAGAGGTTAACGGCCGGGATCTTTTGCGGGCGCGTCCGCATCGGGCGTGTCCTCCTCGGGTTGCTTCGGCTCAGGCTCGGCGGCATCCTTCTGCCCCGGCAGGTAGGTCTTGGCGCGGGTGAAGGGCTGGCTGAGGTACTTGGTGGCCTCGGTGACGGCGCCGCGGGAGTCGTCGTTGGTGTTGATGGCCTTGTTGTACTCGGCGACGGCGCGCTGGCGCTGCCCGAGCACGTCGAATATCTTGCCCATGTACATGTAGCAGAGGGCCACCACCCAGGGCGGCTGCTGGTCGCCGTTGAGCGCCTCGCGGAAGGTGTTCTGGGCGGTGTTGTAGTTGAACTGCTCGTAGAACACCTGGGCCAGACTGAAGAGCGCGTGCGAGTTGCGGGGCTGCCGTTCGAGGACGCGCTTGTACTCGTCGGTGGCCGACGGGAAGTCGCCGAGCGCGAAATACTCATCGCCCCGGACGATGTGGACCTGGATCTCCAGCTCCTCCGACTTGCGCAGGATCCGGAAGTTCGGGTCGATGACGAGCTGAATGGGCCGCGTCTCGGTCTCGATGTTGAGCCGGGTGCTCTCGCCCTTGACGTCGATCATCTTCAGCTCGTCCTGGCCCTTGGTGACGAACTTGAGTTCCAGCGGAATCTGGAACGTGGTCAGCGTCTGGTTCACCTTGCCCACCGTCTGGAAGCCGCCCTTGGCGAGGCGGTAGACGATGTACTCCACGGAAAAATCCGGCAGGTCCACAGTGTTGATCCATTGATTGAAGAACCAGCCGTAATCGGTGCCGGTCACCTGCCGGGCGATGTCCGCGATGAGCGCCGTGCTGAGCGGCTCGCGGGTGCCCCGCTCCCAGACGGTCGCGAGCAGCGCCTCGAATTTCTCCTTGCCGACGAGCGTCCGCAGCATGTGGAACACCCACGCCGACTTGGCCACCACCACCGAGTCGTACTTCTCCGAACCGACCCCCAGGTGCACGCCCCGGGCGATGGGCTCCGCGTCCTGGTACTTGAGGGCGTCCACCGCCAGCAGGCGCATGGTGGTGTCGAACGCCTCCGCGCCCTTGACGTCCTCAAAGTACAGGGCGGCGGCGTACTGGGACAACCCCTCCAGGATCCAGATGTCCTCGGGCGTGGCGACCTGCATGGGTAGCAGCCACTTCTGATAGGCGAACTTGCGGATGATCTGCCGATTTTCCGGATTCTTGCTGGTGAACTCCTTGGTGGAGAGGAAGACGGAGTCCTGCATGCCGAACTGCGCCTGGAAGTTGTCGGACACCTCAACGATCCGCAGCGGCTCCTGGACCGGCCGCCAATTCCAGCGGTGGCGCAGGTGCCGGACGATCTCGGCGTACCGCTGGGCGCTGCCGGCCTGCTCCGGGAATTCCGTCAGGAACCAGGTCTGGAGCGTCAGGTCGCCGAAGGTGTAGTCCTGCACCTGGTAACGGCCGGCGACGAGCGTGGGCGCCAGGATGTCCTGGGCGGACTTGAAAATGTAGGTCTTGGCCAGGCCCGTATCGATGGTCTCCGTGGACAGGCCGGCGGTGAAGGGGCGCAGGCCCGTGGGCAGCGTCACCTGGAGTTCGTAAGCGGAACGGTCCATGGGATCGGTGTTGCGGGGGAACCACATGGACGCGGCCGGCAACTCCACCATGTCCGGACTGATGTAGGCGTACAGGGGATTGCCCAGCTGCTTGAAGAAGTCGAAATCCAGGCGGCTGAACAGGCCGTTGTACTCCAGGTGGATGGTCATCTCCGTGCCGGCCGCCCGGGGCCGGATCAGATTGATCATGACCTCGTACTTTTCGGTGTCATCCTGGATGAACCGGAGCGGTTCGCCGCTGTCGTCCTCGACGTGGGTCACCGCCAGGTTGCCGTTCAGACGGAAGGCGATGTAGTTGGTCCGGTCGACGATCCGGATCCGCACGTCGGCGATCGCCTCCAGGCGGTTGGCGGCGGGCTGGATGTCCGCGACCAGGGTCGTCTGGAGGGTGTCGTATCGCGGCTGGTCGGTGGCAGCCGTGGCGGTAGCGGCCAGGGCGGCCACCAGGAGGAGCAGCGGCGCCGTGCGGCGCATATATGGGCTGAGGGGCATCAGGTACCTCCGTGGGTTGCCGGGTTGCCGTCGAGGGCCCGCCGCAGCTCGGCGGCCACCTCGGCGGGGGCGTCGTGGGTGCCGAAGCCGGCGGCGATTTCGGCCAGCTCCGCTTTCATCCGGGAATAGATGCCCGGATCCTGAAAAATGTTGAGAAACGTCCGGGCGAGGTCCTCCGGGTTGAGCCGGTCCTGCATCAGCTCCGGCACCACTTCGCGCCCGGCGATGAGGTTGACGATGGAGAAATGCGCGTTGCGCAGGATCAGCCGGCCCAGCCGCCACATGGCAGGGGTGGTACGGTAGACCATGACGAACGGGGTCCCCGCCAGAGCGGCCTGCAGTGTGGACGTGCCCGATTTGACGATGCCCATCCGGGCGTTGGCCAGGCAGCTGATGGCGCCGCTTTCAGCCAGCACGATCCGGTCCGGGTCGAGGCCGGCCGGCGAGCCGGCGAAGAACGCGGCCAGACGGCGCTGAACCGACTCGCGGATCGCGGCCGACGGAGTGGGCACGAGGAACCGGGCGCCCGGTACGGCGGCGGCGATGGCGGGGAGCGCCCGCAGGACCACCGGCAGGATGTGCTCGATCTCCGCCCGCCGGCTGCCCGGCAGCACGGCGACGGGGACGTCGTCCGCGCCCAGCCCGTTCCGCGCCGCGAACGCGGCCGGCGGCTCGATCTCGCTCAGGGTGGCCGTGAGGGGGTGGCCCACGTAACGGACCGGCACGCGGTGCCGGCGGTAGAGGTCCTCCTCGAACGGGAAGATGCAGAGCATGCGCGCCACGCTCCGGCGGATGGTGCGGATGCGCCCGGCGCGCCAGGCCCAGACAGTGGGCGAGATGTAGTACAGCACGGTGACTCCGCGTCGCTTCAGCCAGGGCGCCAGCCGCAGGTTGAAGTCGGGGAAATCCACCAGCAGGGCGACGCGCGTCCCGCGGCGCCGGACTTCCCGCAGGCTGTCGCGGAACAGCCGCAGGTAGTGCCCCGTCAGCTTCAGGGCGTTCCACGGGCCGATGGCCGCCAGGTCGGCGACATCGGCCAGCAGTTCGGCGCCGCGGCAGCGCATGGCGTCGCCGCCGCTGCCGAAGAATTGTACGTTGGCGGCGGCCGGCAGGTTGGCGAAAGCGTCGAGAACCTGGGCGGCGTAGCGCTCGCCGGAGTTTTCGCCGGTGACGATGAGCACGGAGGATGCGGCGGACTGTCCGGTCACTCAGGTCTCCCCTGGCCGGTCCGGGCGGGCGGCTGCGGCGGCGCGGCCGCACCTAACATAGCACGGGGATCCCGGCCAGGCAATTGATTTGTCGGCAATTGGGCGTGCCGTGGGGCCGTTCAGGCGGACTCGGGTTCGATCCGGTAGATCCAGCCGCCGCCCACCACGACGTCGTCCCAGTAGAAGACCGCCGCCTGGCCGGGCGTGATGGACGGCTGGGGTTCCCGGAAGGTCACTTCGGCGCCGTTGTCGCCGCAGGGCCGGATCTCCACCGCGGCGGGCTGGAACCGCGACCGGATTTTCACCGTGGCGTCGATGGCCTCGTCCAGCGACGGGATGGCGATCCAGTTGCAGCGGGTGATCCGGAAGCGGCGGGCGTAAATATCCTCCGCGCGGCCCACGACCACCTGGTTTTGAGCGGGCCGGAGCCCGATCACGTAAGTGGGGTAACCGAGGGCGATGCCCAGCCCCCGGCGCTGGCCCACCGTGTAGCGGTGGATTCCCTCGTGGCGGCCCACCACCGTGCCGTCCTTGAGGACGATGTCGCCGGGCGGGGCGGGGGCGTCCAGCTTCTCCTCGTCCACGAAGCGGTTGATGAAACCCGCGTAGTCGCCGTCGGGCACGAAGCAGATCTCCTGGCTCTCTGCCTTTTCGGCCACCGGCAGGCCGGCGGCGGCGGCCTGTTCGCGGATCTCCCGCTTGGTCAGGTCGCCCAGTGGAAACACCACATCCTGGAGCTGCTCCTGCTCCAGGTCGAAGAGGAAGTAGGACTGGTCCTTCTGCCCGTCCCGTCCCCGCAGCAGCAGGTGACGCCGGGTGATCTCGTCGAATTGGGTGCGGGCATAGTGGCCGGTGGCGATCCGGCGGATCCCCAGACAGCGCGCGAAGCGGCGCAGTTTGGAGAATTTGATCAGCGTGTTGCACAGGATGCAGGGCGAGGGGGTGAGGCCCTTGAGGTAGGTCTCGACAAACGGTGTGATCACGCGCTGGCGGAAATCGTCGCGGTAATTGACCAGGTAGTGCCGGATGCCCAGGGCGGCGGCCACGTCGCGGGCGTCCTGATAGTGGCGGTGGGAGCAGCATGTCGCTTGGCCGTTGGCCGGGGCCGCGGCCGGCTCCTCGAACAGGCGCATGGTGACGCCCACCACCTCGTATCCGGCTTGCAGGAGCCGGTGGGCCGCCATGGAACTGTCGATGCCGCCACTCATGGCGACGAGAATCTTTTCTTTACCCATCCGCTGGCCGTCCGGTGACGAAATCGTATGATCGTTCCCGTTCCGCCCTATTGGACGAGTGCAGACGCGCCACTGATTCAAAAAATGAGCGGCGGCGACGGGCCGGCATTGGCGCTCCGGCGATCTTCTGCTACAATCGGCTGCCGGCGGTGGCCCGGTGCCACCGCCGCGTGCTTCGGGCAGGAGCGGATATGTCCGCAGCCGGCGGCCCCTTGGCGGGCCGGACCATCGTGATCACCCGGGACGAGGCCCGCGCGGCCTCCCTGCAGGCCGGGCTGGCGGCGCGGGGGGCGGTGCCGGTGCTTTGCCCCGTCGTGGCCATCGGTCCGCCGGAGTCGTGGACGGAGGTGGATGGGGCGCTGGCCCGGTGGGACCGGATCGAGTGGGTGGTGTTCCCGTCGGCCAACGCGGTGACGCACCTGCTGGACCGCATGGCCGCGCACGACCTGGGCGGAGACGCCTGGCGCGGCAAGCGGGTGGCGGCGGTGGGCGAGGCGACGGCGGCGGAACTGGCGGCGCGCGGCATCGCCGTCGCGGCCGTGCCCCGCCGGCACACCGGCGCCGAGCTGGCCCGGTTGCTGCTGGCGCGCCATCCCCGGCCGGCCGGCGAGGCGCTGATCCCGCGATCGTCCCGGGCCCGCGAGGAGCTGGCCGAACGGCTGGCCGCCGGCGGGTGGCGCGTGCAGACGGTCACGGCGTACGCCAACACGCCGGCCGATCCGGGGCCCGACATCCGGGAGCGCCTCGAAGCGGCGGACGCGATCCTGTTCGCTGCGCCCAGCGCCGTCGAGGGATTCGCCGCCGTGGCGGGAGCCGACTATTTTCACCGCCATCCCGGAGTCCTGGCTGCGGCCATCGGACCGGTCACCGCCGCCACGCTGGCCGAGTTGGCGCCGGCGGCGCTGGTTGTGGCCGAGCCGCACACCTCGGCGGGCCTGCTGCGATCCCTGGAGCGCTATTTTGCATCGAACCGCGGTGGCACGACGTCCAACCGCGCGCATCTTTCCGGAGGCAACAAGCCATGAGTTATGACTTTTTCCGATTCCGCCGCCTGCGGCGCACCGACACGCTGCGGCGCATGGTGAGGGAGACCGTGGTGCTCAAGGAGGATTTGATCTATCCGCTGTTCGCGGTGCCGGGCCGCGGCGTGAAAAAGGAGATCACTTCCATGCCGGGCGTGTTCCAGATGTCGGTGGACGTGCTGGCCGAGGAGTGCCGCGCCGTCCGCGACCTGGGCATTCCGGCGGTGATCCTGTTCGGCATCCCGGAGAAGAAGGACGAGACCGGCTCCTCCGGGTGGGCCGCCGACGGCATCATCCCACAGGCGATCGCCGCGGTGAAGGCGCAGGCGCCGGATCTGGCGGTGATCACCGATGTCTGCTTCTGCGAATACACGTCTCACGGCCACTGCGGCGTGATCCGCGACGGCGACGTGGCCAACGACCCCACCGTCGAGAACCTGGCCCACCAGGCGCTGGCCCACGCCCGGGCGGGCGCCGACATGGTGGCCCCGTCCGACATGATGGACGGCCGGGTACAGGTCATCCGCCGCACCCTGGACGCCAACGGCTTCACCCACCTCCCCATCATGGCCTACTCGGCCAAGTTCGCCTCGGGCTTCTACGGGCCGTTCCGCGAGGCGGCCGAGTCGGCGCCCCAGTTCGGTGACCGGCGCTCCTACCAGATGGACCCGCCCAACGGCCGCGAGGCGGTGCGCGAGGTGGCGGAGGACATCGCCGAGGGCGCCGATATCGTCATGGTGAAACCCGCCCTGGCCTACCTGGACGTCATCCGGGCGGTGCGCGACGGGTTCGACCTGCCCCTGGCCGCCTACAACGTGAGCGGCGAGTACTCCATGATCAAGGCGGCCGCCCAACAGGGCTGGCTGGACCACGACCGGATCGCGCTGGAGGTGCTCACCGCCATCAAGCGCGCCGGCGCCGACCTGATCCTGACTTACTTCGCCAAGGATCTGGTAGCCCGCGGACTGATCCGCTGAGGAGGCGGCCATGGACCAGACGCGCAGCCGCGCCCTCTTCGCCGAAGCCGTCCGGTGCATCCCCGGCGGAGTCAATTCGCCGGTGCGCGCCTTCGGATCGGTGGGCGGGACCCCGCCCTTCATCGAGCGGGGCGCCGGGGCCCGGCTCTGGGACGCCGACGGCAACGAGTACATCGACTTCGTGGCGTCGTGGGGGCCGCTGATCCTCGGGCACGCGTACCCGCCGGTGGTCCGGCGGCTGGAGGAGGCGCTCGGCAAGGGCACCTCGTTCGGCGCGCCGGTGGCGGTGGAGCTGGCGCTGGCCCAGACCATTTGCCGGCTGGTGCCGTCGGTCGAGAAGGTCCGGCTCGTGAGTTCGGGCACCGAGGCCACCATGAGCGCCATCCGGCTGGCACGCGGATTCACCGGACGCCGCAAAATTCTCAAGTTCGAAGGCTGCTACCACGGTCACGCCGACGCCTTCCTGGTGAAGGCGGGTTCAGGCGTCGCCACGCTGGGCATCCCGGGCTGCCCGGGGATCCCCGCGGAGGTGTCGGGGCTCACCCTGACCGTTCCGTACAACGACGCGGCGGCGGTGACCGACGTGGTCCGGCGCGAGGCGGCGGACCTGGCGTGCGTCATCGTGGAACCGGTGGCCGCGAACATGGGCGTGGTGCCGCCGGCGGACGGCTTCCTCCCCTTCCTGCGCGAGATCACGGCCGCGCACGGCATCCTGCTGGTGTTCGACGAGGTGATCACCGGCTTCCGGCTGGGACTGGGCGGCGCCCAGGCCCACTACGGCGTGACGCCGGACCTGACCACGCTCGGCAAGATCATCGGCGGCGGCCTGCCCGTGGGCGCCTACGGCGGCCGGGCGGACGTCATGGCCCACGTCGCCCCCGCGGGCCCCGTCTACCAGGCGGGGACGCTCTCCGGCAACCCGCTGGCGGTGACCGCCGGCCTGGCCACCCTGGAGGCGCTGGAGCAGATGGAGCGGGACGAAGGCCTGTACGCGCGGCTGGCGCGGCTGGGCGGCCACCTGGCCGACGGGATTCGCCGTGACCTGGAACGGCTGAACCTCTGCCTGACCCTGAACACGGCGGGCTCCATGGCCACGCTGTTCTTCACCGACGGCGCGGTGCGGGATTTCGCCGCGGCGGCCCGGTCGGACACGAAGCGATACGGCCGCTACTTCTGGGAGATGCTCCGGCGGGGGATCTACCTGGCGCCGTCTCAGTTTGAGGCTTGCTTCATCTCAGCGGTGCACACCGAAGCCGACCTGGAGCTGTTCCTGAAGGCCAACTACGAGGCCCTGAAAGTCGCCTTCGAGAAGTAAACAGTAAATAGTGAACAGTGAACGGTGAGATAGGCGGGGACCGATTACGCCCCCTATTCTCACCGTTTACCGTTCACGGTTCACTGTTCACTATTCATGGCGCAGTGTCTTGATTGGGAAACGAGTAAACAGTGAACAGTAAACTGTGAACGGTGAAATAGGCGGGGACCGCTCCTGCCTCCTGTTCTCACCGTTTACTGTTCACCATTCACTGTTCACTATTCGTGGCGCAGTGTCTTGATTGGGAAATGAGTAAACAGTGAACTGTGAACGGTGAAATAGGCGGGGACCGCTCCTGCTTCCTGTTCTCACCGTTTACTGTTCACCATTCACTGTTCACTATTCGTGGCGCAGTGTCTTGATTGGGAAATGAGTAAACAGTGAACGGTGAGATAGGCGGGGACCGATTACGCCCCCTATTCTCACCGTTTACCGTTCACGGTTCACTGTTCACTATTCATGGCGCAGTGTCTTGATTGGGAAACGAGTAAACAGTGAACAGCAAACTGTGAACGGTGAAATAGGCGGGGACCGCTCCTGCCTCCTGTTCTCACCGTTTGCTGTTCACCATTCACTGTTCACTATTCGTGGCGCAGTGTCTTGATTGGGAAATGAGTAAACAGTGAACGGTGAAATAGGCGGGGACCGCTCCTGCCTCCTGTTCTCACCGTTTACTGTTCACCATTCACTGTTCACTATTCGTGGCGCAGTGTCTCGATGGGGAAACGAGTAAACAGTGAACGGTGAAATAGGCGGGGACCGCTCCTGCCTCCTGTTCTCACCGTTTGCTGTTCACTCTTTACTGTTCATTATTCGTGGCGCAGTGTCTTGATTGGGAAATGAGTAAACAGTGAACGGTGAAATAGGCGGGGACCGCTCCTGCCTCCTGTTCTCACCGTTTGCTGTTCACCATTCACTGTTCACTATTCGTGGCGCAGTGTCTTGATTGGGAAATGAGTAAACAGTGAACGGTGAAATAGGCGGGGACCGCTCCTGCCTCCTGTTCTCACCGTTTACTGTTCACCATTCACTGTTCACTATGCGGGGCGCAGTGTCTTGATTGGGGAATGTGTAAACAGTGAACAGTAAACAGTGAGCGGTGAAATAGGCGGGGACCGCTCCTGCCTCCTGTTCTCACCGTTTACTGTTCACCATTCACTGTTCACTATGCGTGGCGCGTTGTCTTGATTGGGGAATGTGTAAACAGTGAACAGTAAACTGTGAACGGTGAAATAGGCGGGGACTGCTCCTGTCTCCTGTTCTCACCGTTTACTGTTCACTATTCACTGTTCACTATTCGTGGCGCAGTGCCTCGATGGGGGAGATCCGGGCCGCCCGCTGCGCCGGGTAGATTCCGAACACCAGTCCGACGGTGCACGAGACGCCCACACCCAGCAGGATGGACCACACCGTAACCACGGTTGCCCAGCCGGAGTAAACCGACACGATCTGCGCGATGCCGTACCCCAGCGCGATGCCCAGCAGCGACCCCCCGGCGCTCAGGCCCACAGACTCGAGGACGAACTGGCGGCTGATGTCGCGGCGGCGCGCGCCCAGCGCCCGGCGCAGCCCGATCTCGTTGGTGCGCTCCAGCACCGAGGCGAGCATGATGTTCATGATGCCGATGCCGCCCACGAGCAGCGAAATGGAGGCGATGGCGCCCATCACCACGTTGAAGATCTGCTGCGTCTGGCGGTTCTGGGCCAGGAGCTTCTCCGGCACCACGAGATTGAAGTCGTCGATCTGCCGGTGCATGCTGCCCACCATCGAGGAGACCAGCGCCGCCTGGACAGCCAGGTCGGCCCCCTCGGGGATCTGGATGACGATCTCGTCGAGTTCGTTGGCCACAGGATCGGGCTCGAACTTGGCCTGGTAGGCGGCCAGCGGGACATAGATGTCGTTGCTGGGGTTCTCCAGCTTCACCCCTTCGAATTCGTCCTTCTGCAGGTACTGGTCCGCCAGCACGCCGACCACGGTGAACCACTCCTCGTTGATCTTAACCGGTTCGCCGACGGGATCGTTGACGCCGAACAGCTTGCGCCGCGCGGTGGTCCCCAGCACGCAGACCGGGTTGGCCTTGGCCTCGTCCACCGGGAGGAAGAAGCCGCCGGCCAGGAGCTGCAGGCCCATCGCTTGGGGATAGAGGGCGTTCACCGCCAGCACGCGCGAGTCGCTCTTGCCGAGGCGCGAGAAAATCTGGTAGGTCTTCACCACCTTTTTGCCGACGGCAAGCGAGCCGTCGGGCAGGGCCTGGCGGAGCGCCGTCACGTCGCGGCGGCTCAGGCCGGGCGAATCCTGGCGGATGATCTTCTGCTCGTTGGGAGCGAACTCCTTGGCCTTGACCATGATGTTGCGCAGGCCCATGTTGCGGATCAGGGTCAGCGACTCCTGCTCGGCGCCGGCGCCGATGGCCAGCATGGAGAGCACGGCCGCCACGCCGAAGATGATCCCGAGCATGGTGAGCGTGGTGCGCAGCTTGTGCCGGAACAGGTTCTCGACGGCGACTTTGAACGATTCGCTGATGAGCATCGGTTGACTCCCCGCGGGCTGCCGCCTAGCCGATGACGACGAAGCGCCGCTCGGTGGTCATGGTGGAAGCGGCGTTGAAGTCCGGCAGGTGGAGCTGCTGTTTTTCGTACGGATGGCGCAGGGCGATCACGTCGCCGCCCCGGACGCCGTCGAGGACGAAGAAGCCGTGGTCGCTGTCGACGATGGTCACAGGGCGCTCGCGGTAGCCGTTGCGCGCGTCGCGGACGTACACGAGAAAGCGGTTGTCCTTCTTGATCACCGCGCACTTGGGCACCACGAAGGCGCCCGTCTGGCGGGCCGTCTCGATCTCCGCCGTCAGGCGCAGGCCGGGTTTGAGGCGGGGGAGCACGTCGGGCGGCACGTCGAGGGCGATCTCGCACTCGAAGTACTTGCGGGGATCCTCGTCGACGATCTGCTCGGCCACCCGGGCCACCTTGACCACCCGGCCGGTGAAGGCCCGGTCGGGCAGCGAGGCGATCCGGACGCCGACCGGCGCGCCCTCTTTGACGCCGGCGATGCTGGCCTCGGCCACCTGGATCTTGCCCTTGAACGAGCTGAGGCTGGCGATGTCCATGAGCGGCTGCCCCGGCCAGACCTCGCCGCCCACCTCCAGGCGGTGGAACCAGCTTTCGCGGTAGATGACGACGCCGGGCACCGGGGCCTGGATCTCCAGCGACGAGAGGATCTCTTCAGCGGACTGGACCTCGGCCTGTGCCCGGCCGCGCTCAATCCCCAGAATTTTTTGGTCGGCCTGGTTCAGCGTGCCGCGCAGCTCCCCCTTGCGGGAGAGCACGCCCTTGCGGTACTGGGCCAGGGCGGCGTTCATGATGGACTCCTGGATCTCCCAGCGCGAAAAGATGTCCTCGTCCTTGCGGATCTGCCGCTGGGCGAACTCGTACTCCTGGTCGGCGCCGGTCTGGTCCAGTTCCACCAGCCGGGTGTCGGTGCGGGCGTCCTGGCTGTTCTTGTCGAGGCGGTGGTCGTAGCTGGTGACGGTGTTCCGGTTCTGTTCCAGCGCCAGGGCCGCCTCGCTCCGGTCGAAGCGCACCAGGGTGCTGCCGGCGGGGAGGAGAGTCCCCTCGGGAACAAGCCAGGCGATCTTGAGGGACCAGCGGGATCGACTGCGGGGGCTGGGGGTGTTGATGGGGACGGTGTCCAGTCCCGTGAGCGCCCCCTGGGCCGGCACGACGACGCGGTATTCGCGCGGCTGGAGGCTCAGGGTGGGCACCGGGTCGTCGTGCGCCGGGTGGAGCCACGCGGAGATCCGGCGGCTGACCGGTCCGCCGAACAGGTAGCCGGCGGCCGCCAGGGCGGCCAGGATCCCGAGAGCGACGAGCGTTTTCTTGATCACTGGGAGGCCCTCCCGTTGGCGCGGCCGTTGCCAGCGGCCGCGCTGGTGGTTTCGACGGGTCGGCTGGCGACGCGCTCGCCCTCGGACAGTCCGCTCGTGACGATGGCCATCAACCCGTTGTTCCGGCCCACCGAAACCTCGCGCCGCTGGGGCCGGCCGTCGCGCTCCACCCACAGGTAGGAGCGGCCGCCGGCGGTTTCGATGGCGGCCAGCGGCACCGCGAGCACGTTCTGGAAGTGGTCGATCTCCACCTCGAGGCGGGCGGCCATGCCGGGGCGCATCCGCTGGGGATCGACCGTCTCCAGCTTGACCGTGAAACTGAGGGACTTGATGGGCCGGTCCTGGGGGCCGGCGGTCAGCGAGTCGGCGATCTGCGTGATCCGGCCCCGGAAGACCTTCTCCGGGATGCCGTCGAAGGAGACCGCCACTGGCAGGCCGACGCGGATCTTGTTGGAGTCCACTTCGGCGACCTGACCGCGGACCACCAGGGTGGTGAGGTCGGGCAGCGAGATGATCGTGTCCATCATGAACACGTCGCTGCCCACCTGTTTTTTCTCGTTGTTCCAGTCGCTCTTGTGGATGACCACGCCGCCGATGGGGGCGGTGACCTCCAGGGCGGCCAGGGCGGCCTGGTAGCTCTGGACGCGCTCCTGGTGGAAGCGCTGCTTGTCCTGCAGGAGGCCCAGCTCCAGCCGGGCGTTCTCCTGGACCGCCGCCAGCTTCTTGCCCAGCATGGCGGAGCGGGCCTTGGCCAGCTCCAGCTCGTACTCGGCCTCCTGGACCTTGATGGAGGACTCGAACTCGCGCACGTCGAGGAGCTTGCTCTGGGCGCGCACCTCCTGGGTCTTGGCCTCTTCCAGCTCCAGCTCCAGGTCCTTGACCGCGGACTCGCGGGTGGAGCCGGTGCGCAGGATTTCCTGCCGGGCCTTGTCCAGCTCGGCGGTCTCGTCGCGCAGGTAGCGGAAGATCTCCGACGGATCGAACTGGACGAGAAAATCGCCCGGCCGGACCTGAATGCCCTCCTCGGCCAGCCGGATGATCTTGAAGCGCCGCACGCGGGGCAGGGCGGGTGGGCCGATGTCCACGGCCTTTTCCGCGATGACCTGACCCGAGCCGGCGACGGTGAAGGCGAAGTCATCCCGCTTCACGCTCAGCCATTCGACGGCGGCGTCGGCCGACGCGCCGGCGGCGCCGGCTGCCGGCAGCACGTCCTCGCCGGCGCGGATGTCGCCCCGGACGGCCGCCTCGGTGGCGTTGGCATCCAGCACCTCGACGGGGACACGGCGCGGCGGATCGCCCGGTCGCAGGAGAAACGCCTCGCCGCGGCTGTCGATGTGCACGGCCGCGCGCGGCACCACCAGCGCCCCGACCCGGGTCACGGGCACCCGGATTCGGGCGGTCATGCCCGGTTTCATCACGGCCGGATCGGGCTGCTCCAGGGTGATCTTCATGCGGAACGACCGCAGTTGGGACCGGAAGTGCCGGGTGCTGGCCGCGTCACTGAGCTGGGCCACCCGGCCGCGGAAGGTCCGGTCCGGGATGGCGTCCAGCACGATCTCGGCGGGCAGGCCGAGGGCCAGTTGGAGGAGGTCGGTGTCGTACACGCGGGCATCCACCTGGAGCGTGTCGAGGTCGGGCAATTGCAGGGCCGCGGAGCCTTCGAAGATCTTGTCGCCTACCTGGTACTTGCGGCTGCTCTCCCAGTTGTCCGCCACCTGCACCAGTCCGTCGACGGGGGCGGTGATAGTCATGGCGTCGATCTCGGCCTGGATCTTGCGCAGTTCGATGTCCGCCTGGTCGAACTGCAGCCGGACCACCGCGAGTTCCGCGGCGGACGTCCGGGCCAGGTTGCCCAGCCGTTCCTCCACTTTGGCCAGCGCCAGCCGGGCCTTCTCGAGGTTGTACTGGTAGGTCTCGTAGTCAGCCCGGGGCAGCAGGTCGGAATCGAGGCGGGCATAGAGCTCGGCCACCTTGACGTTCTTCACCGCCGCGGCCTGTTCCAGCAGCAGGTCCTGGCGGCGGCTTTCCAGGTCCGCCTCTTTCTGGGCCACCTGGACCCGCGCCTCCTCGCGCTTCTTTTCCAGGTCCAGACGATCCAGCTCCAGGCTCGACGTGTCGAACCGGACGAGCACATCGCCCCGGCGGACGGACGCGCCGTCGGGGACGATGGAGGAAATGGTCATCCCCCAGATCCGGCTGGCCGGGGCGTGAACGGTGATGGACCGGCTCGTTTCCAACTCACCGGTGAAGGTGAGGGACTTGACGAAGTCACGTGACGCCACGACGTAGGTCCGGCGGGCGGGCGCAGCCGCGGCCGCGACTGCCAGCATCACCGCCAGCAGAATGGCCGCGTGGCGCGCGGCGCGGCTCCGGCCGGCCGGGCGGCGGAGTCCGGACTCCTGGATGCGGATCGTGTTCAACGGCAAATGCTCCTCCCCATGTGATGGAACACAGATTAGTACGCAGTTGTTGTGGTCAGGTTTCAAGAAAACCGGCCAGGCGAACGGCGCCGCCCGCGGTCATCCGCGGCGGGAATCCGGCGGAAATGAAGAGGTTGCTCCCGCTGACTCGCGTCCGGATGCCGCCATCAGACCCTGGTCCGCTGGCTCTGGAATTCCGCCGCCAGCGTCTGCCGCAGGCTGTCGAGGCGCCGGGTCACATCGAGCTCGGCCTGCCGCAACGCGTCCGCCCGATCGGCCACCTTCCGGTCCTCGGTCTGGTCCGTGCGGTTTTCTTCGGCCGTCAGGCGGCTGCTCCGGACGGCGTGGGTTTGCCGAAACGCTGTGCGGTGCAGCGCGTCGGACCGGTCGATGGCCGATTGGCGGATCTGGTAGGCCTGGCCGAACGCATCGTCGCGAATCTTGCTGGCGCTGAGGCGGGCGGTGGTCCGGGTGTCCTCGGCGCGGCTCTGCACTTCGGTGCGCAGCTCGGTGATGCGCAGGTCCAATTGGGCCCAGAAGGCGGTGGCGTCGTCGCCTTCCTTGCCCGTCGCCTCGGCTTCCGCCTGGCTGCGCAGCTGCTCGATCTGCCCGTCCAAACCCTGCAGAATCTCATCGGCCTGGGCCAGGCCGACGGACTCGATGGAGGCGGCGTCGCCTTCGGCGCGATGCACCAGGTCATCGGCCAGGACAAACGCCTTGCTGAGGAAGCTCTCGGCCTGGGTGTGCATCTTCTCGATGAGTTCCTCGGACTGGCGCACCATCGGTGCGCTCACGAGGGCCGACGTCTTGCCGCCGACGAGCCGCGCCATGGCCATTTCGGCGTCGAGCGCTTCCTTCTCCAGGCTCAGGGACTCGGTGAGCAGGTTCTGGAACTCGGCCAGTCCCGGCTCCCCGCGGCCGGCATCCGTCGCGGCGGCGGACGGTTCGGCCCCCAGGAGCGACTCGGCCGTGGGCACCGTCGGGCTCCCGGTGACGAGCTGGTCGGCGAACGTCCCGGTTGGAAGCAACGAATCTCCGTCAGGGAGCTTTGACGCGGCGTCCCGGGGAGCGAGGGCGTCCGGCTCCATCTCGGGCAAGCCGGCGCCGAGGGTATCGGTTCTTGCGATTGAGGTCATGGCGGTCCTCTCCTGATGGTGAATGCCGATGGTGTGAACGCCATCATGATACTACTTATCGGCCCAGGGCGCATTTTGTTGCCTGTGCCGTGCCAGTCATTCCAGGGGAACCGCCGAGACCGCGCTGAGGAACTCCAGCGGCTGGTCACCGAACAGCTCGAACATGACGATCCGGGATTCCGGCGGCCCCTCCAGCAGGATGTAGCCGCCGAAAATGGCGGTGAGCCCGGCCATGAGCTGGTCGAGGAGGAAGACCTGGCGCTCTCCGGCCGCGGTGTTGAGGACCCGGGCGTCCTGCAGGATGCCGAACTGGTCGAAGGCGGAGATGGTGATGGCGCACGCCTCGGTCCCCGTGTTCAGGCAGGCGATGCCGGTGAAGAAGGCGGTGGTGTCCAGCAGGCCATTGGCGATGTGGCCCATGAGGTACCGGTTCGCCGGTCGGGTCTGCAGCGGCAGCGACGAGGAGAAACGGCCCGTCGCCGCCTCCTCGAACGTGATGCACCCCACGATGCGGTCGTCCGCTCCGGCCTCGATGACCAGGTAACCGGTGGCAGGGCCGGTCAGCGTGAACATTTCCTCAACGTCCAGCAGGCTCTTGCCGTGCGCCGGCAGGTTGATGGTTTCGGTGTCGCCGATCTGGACGCCGTCGTCACCGAACAGGGCAGCGCCGGCGGTGGCGGGTTGGCCGCCGGTGTTGACCACCGTCAGCACCGAGCGGTACGGCACTCCGCCGATGTCGCCCACCGCCACGTGGGGGCAGTAGCTCATGGCGGCGGCCGCGTCCCGGCGGATCCCCTCGAGCGCCGACACGGTGGTGGCGGTGCCGAACAGCGCGCCGCCCACCAGCGGCCGGTCGGAACTCAGGATGAGGTAGTCGGTGGATGACAGCCCGGGGAAGCAGGTCGCCGGTGACAGCTCCACCCGGCCGTAGCCCGGAATGGCGAGCCGGTGGCTGCCCGTGAACTGGCCGTCGGTGTCATAGCGCTGGAGCGCCGCGCTGGCTGGGTGCCGGCTGGTGTTGATCAGCGCCAGTGTTGTGTCCTGGCCCTCACCGGCCCGGATCATGGGGAACAGGATCTCCGTGGTCGCCTGGCGGATGTCCGCCAGCCGGGTGCCGTCCAGGTAGTGCAGGCTGCCCCCCTCGTTGACCAGCCAGAGGCCGTAGGTGTCGGGCCGGGTGCTGAAGCCGCGCACCCAGCGGCCGGGCGCCTGGGCCGCCGGTCCTAGGAGCGTGTCCAGGTAGCGGGCGAACTGGGTTTGGGACTCGATCGACTCGGTGGTGGACGCGAGCATTCGGCCGGCGTCGTCGAGCAGCTCCAGGTTCAGGAGCGATTCCTGGTCGGCCTGGTTCACCACCGAGAACGACAGGTCACGGCTGCGGGGGAAGTGGAATATGTTGACGCCCGTCTGCTGGATCGCGGTGACGCCCGCCCGGTCGCTGATGCCGCCGTGCCCCGTGCCGCCGGCGACGGACAGCACGCTTGAAGCCGCCAGGCCGACGCTGCCGGACGGGTCCACCTCCAAGTCGCCGAACAGATCGAGGCTGTACGCGTAGGCGAAGCGGCCGTCGGCATCGGTGACGCACATCGCCAGCTTGCGCGAGTCGGTGAAGCCCAGCAGGATGTCGGGGCCGTTGAGGCCGTCATAATTGTCGGCGGAGAGCGCCGAAGGCACGTTCTGAAAGTAAATGGTCTGCCGGTCGGCGCTGAACTGCCGGTCCGGCTCCGCGGTGATGACCACGAGTTTTTGGTTGCCGGCGCTGGCCACCGCGAGATCGGCATAGCCGTCCCGATTGAAGTCGTCGGTGTCCAGGTCCTTCAAGGCAGTGCCAACGGTGGCGAGGATCTGGTCGCCCGTCAGCGTCTGGCCGTCGCTCCACCAGACGGTCACCGATTCGTCTTCGGCGTTGGCCACCGCCACGTCGGCGTGCCCGTCGCCGTCGAAGTCGCCCACCGACAGGCCCACCGGCGCCGCGCCCGTAGCGTATTCCGCGTTGGTCTGGAACGCGTCGCCGAACACAACGTACAGCTTGTCCGCCCCGGCGTCGGTGAACAGGTAGTCGAGCCGGCCGTCGCCGTCCAGGTCGTGGAGCAGCGAATCGGAGGGGACGCCGGGGAGCGCCGCGACTTTCACCGGCGGCGCCTTGAGCGGCGAGGCCGGATGGCCCGGGAGCGTCGTCGTGGCGTACACCCACAGCCTGCCCATCGGGTCGCTGATGAGGAGCTCGGGGAGCCCGTCGCCCGTGACATCGCCCGCCGCCACGGTGACCGGCTCGTACGCCAGATCCAGCCAGGCCAGGCCGTCGAAAACCCCCACCGTCTGATTGAACGTCCAGTACAGGCGGCGGTGCACCCCGGAGATCCCCACCAGGTCCTCGCGTCCGTCGCGGTTCAAGTCGATGGTGAGCAGGTCGGTGATCTCCGGGCCGAAGTTGGCCATTCGGGGATATCCATCGTCGAAGTAGCCCGTCCACCGCATCAAGGAGACACCGGCGGGCGAAAAGGCCACCGGGATCGCGCGCTTGTCGGTCTGGGAGAAGGCGCTGAAGTCCACCGGCAGCGGGTAGTCGGGCGCAGCGAATGCATACCCCGTCAGGTCCAGGTAGAACAGCGTGGACGCCTGGCCGTGCACGCCGGCTTCGCCCCAGTTGCTCGCCGCGGTGGCCGGCCATACGTCGGCCCCCAGTCCGATGGTGATCCCCAGCGATCCACCCGGCGTATCGGGGGTCCAGCCGGCGGTGCTCTCGGTGACGCGCAGATCGATGGCCGTCTCCCCGGCCACGTACCGGAACAATTGCACGGCGTGGGGCCCGATGTCAGCCGAGCCCTTGTCCGGGGCGTAACCCACCACCGCCAGGTCCCACACCTGCTCGCCGGCGGCGGGCAACGGCGCGGCGGTGGCGCCGTCACCGGTGGCCAGCGTCTGGCTCAGGCGGATCCCAGGCGGCAACTGGATGCGGATGATCGCCGGCTGGTCGGCTGAGGCGTCGGGAAACGTCAGAGGATCCAGCTCGAGGGTGAGTGCGGTGGCCGGCACGGCCTGGGACGGCGTGTCGGGGAAGACGCGCCCGCTCTGATCGGGATTGAACCGGAGCCGGACGCAGCGCTCGGTGATCGTCAGGCTCACGGGGATCGTCTGGGGGGAGTTCGTCGTCCAGGTGCCGGTGACGGTGATGAGGGCGTTGTAGGCGCCCGGCGCCAGCCCGGAGGTGCTTACGGCCACGGTCACCGTGTCCGTCTCGCCGGCCGAGACGCCGCTTGCCGGGGTGCATGCCAGCCACGCGGCGTCGTCGGAGACGGTCCAGCTCATGGCACCGTCGCCGGTGTTCTGGATGGTGAAGCTCCGGTCGCCCACCAGCGCCTCCTGGGCGCTCTGGATGGCCAGGCTGGCGGGAGCCAGGGCGATGGTGGCCAGCCCCGGCAACTGGACCATGGTAGTCTCGGACAGATCGCTGGTCAGTGTGTTGGCGTTCTGGGCGTGGGGATCGGTGACCGTCCGGGCCGCCAGCGTGATCTCCTGGTCGGGTGTCAGCCCGTTCACGATGAACGAGGCGGCACTCTTGCTGGCGGTGCTGCCGGCCAGGTGGAACGGCCCGCCGCCCGTCTGGTAGTAGACCCGGTAGCGGCCGGAGTCGGCCGTGTACCGAATGGGGGTCCATGTCAGCCGCGCCGAGTAGGGAGTGAGGGCGGCCGCCGACAGGTTGCCCGGAGCAACGGTCTGGGTAGCCTCGAAGTCGCCGCCGAACTGCCGGCCGTTGATGAACGTCCGCAGGCCGCTGTCGGTTGTTGACAGCATGTTGTAGTCCAACCGCAGCCCGGACGTCTCCGCGTCGCCGGCGGGCTCGAGCTGGATCAGGTTCAGCAGGGTCGCGGGGACCCCGCCCGCCAGCGTGTTGCCGTTGAGGTGCAGTTGGCGCAGGTTGACCGCGTTGCCTACAACGCTTGGAATGTCGCCGCTCAGCCGGTTCATGGACAGGTCCAGCCGTTGCAAGCCGGGAAACTCGGTGAACAGGTTTGTTGGGATGGACCCATTGAATTGGTTGTCGTTCAGGTACAGCTCCCGGAGGGCCGGCTGTTTCGCTTCGCTGTCAAACGGGGGGATGGTTCCCGAGAGCAGGTTTCCGGAGAGATTCATGTACTCCAGGTCAAGGGGCAGATTGGTGAACGACTCTGGAATTGAACCACTCAACTGGTTCGATCCGAGAGCGAGGTGACGCAAATCCAGAGTTCCGATTTCTGACGGGATCTCCCCGCTCAACTCATTGGCATTCAACCGGAGATCCCGGAGCATGGGATGGATCCAGCTGGCGAATGCCGGCATGGAACCGGTGAGCTGGTTCTCCCCGAGGTTGATGGACACGATGCCCGTGAGAAAAGTCAACTCAGCCGGGATGGTCCCTGACAGTTGATTGTGCGACAAGTCCAGTTGAACCAACTCTCCCATGTCGCCCCAGCTCGACGGGATGCCCCCGTCGAGCTGGTTGTTGTTCAGGATGACAACCTGCAGCGGGCAGCTTCCGAAGTCGTAGTAAAACTCCGGCAGGATGCCGGTGAAGGCGTTGTGCCCGAGATTCAAAAAAATGATACTCGGATTGTTTTGGAAATACTCGGGGTCCAGACTCCCGCTAAGCTGATTCCCGCTCAGGTCCATCTCCATGGGGTGCCCCTCACCGATGAATTCCGGCAAGAGACCGCTCAGTTGGTTGTCGTTCAAGTAGAGGTAAGCGACATCGTCGACAGGGGGGATTGCCCCGGTCAGTTCGTTGTTTGAGAGATACACTTGACTGACTTGTCCAAGACAACCGGAGCCGAGGCAGGTGAACGGGAGTTCGCCGGACAGGTGATTATCCGCCAGGTCCAGGTAGTCCAGTTCCGGCAGGTCAGCCAGTTCGCTTGGGATTGTGCCGACCATGTTGTTGTCATACAATGCGATGCCAATGACGTGACAACCTGGTGCGCCGTCGAGCTCAATCCCAAACCAGTCACCCTCGGTCCCTTCGGGGCCCAGCCAGTTGGTGTTGTCCGTCCAGTTGTCGCCGCCGGTGCTGGTGTAGAGGGCGATGAGCGCCGCACGCTCCGACTCGGGGATATACTGTCCGACAGTACCCATGGCTGCACTTGCGGGATTGAAAACGACCGGGTATGATCCGAGATCATTTCCATCCGCGTCCGAATAGAACGCCACCAGGCTGACATTCGGTATCAGTTGCTCGTCGGGCACGCATTCAATCCGGGTGTCCGCCTGGCCGCCCGCCGGCATGTTGGCGGAGCCGGGACCGAAGGGGTTGGCGGGGCACACGCCCGTCTCCACGCCGAGGGTGAAGCAGACCGTGTTGGCGGCGTCCAGCGACCAGGCCGACGTGTACATGTTCCGGGTGAACAGCAGAGTGATCCCGTATTGATCAGCCCCGATCACCTGGACAATGCCCGGATCAGTGTAAGGAAATACCGGATTCCCGGAGTACTTCTCCACAGCCAGGGGAATGGGGGTGGCGGGAGTGATTAGGGCTGGATCCAAGCCGCCAATGCGCAACACGGGGATGGCTTCCACAAAAGGAAATTCCAGACTGATCAGCACGTAATGGGTCTCTGACGGGGAGCCGGAATTGCCGAACGCCGCGTCCGAGAGGATGAACCGGATGGAGCCCATGGTGTCAACACTCTCGCACAGACTGATCGACGGCGTCGTGGTCTGGACCGCCACCTCGCCCCACGCGGCGCAGACGCACAGACACACCCAGGCACCAATGAGAACGGCTTTGGATCTCATGCACCCTCCTCTATGACGGCCGCCCGCCGACACCGGCTCAAGCCCTGTGGGCAAGCCGCAACTGTTCAACCGGAGTGAGCACCGCTCATTCAACCGAATGACTGTGGACCGGCGCAAATGTTGAAAAAGAATTGAATTGTCACAATTATATTCCGGCGATGGAAACATGTCAAATTCCGATGCCGAGTCGGCGATCGGCATGCGCTGCCGGCCCGCGGTGTCGGGATCAACACGCCCGCTGGGGATGCGACCGAACCTTGACCCGGGCGGCGGATCGCAATAAGATGCCCATCAGCGCACGGCACATCCGGGGACAGGGCGCGCCTATGGTTGACACGCACGGCGGGCGACATGCGGGCGGCGGGCTTACGGCGGCCGGCGACGGCAGCGGCCGCCGGTGGGCCGGCGCCGTGCTGGTGGCGCTGGGTGTCGCCGCGGCTGCCGGTCTGGCCGCGGCTCAGTCCGGCGCCGAGGCCCCCGCCCGCCTGCGCTTCCAGCGCCTGTCCATCGAGCAGGGCCTGTCCCAGAGCAGCGTCCAGTCCATCGCCCAGGACCCGCTGGGCTTCATGTGGTTCGCCACCGAAGACGGGCTCAACCGCTACGACGGCTACGCCTTCACCGTCTACAAACCCCGGCCGCTGGACGCGGCGTGGCTTTCCGACACCTACATCAACGTCGTGGCCGTGGACGGCGCGGGCGTCCTGTGGGTGGGCACCTACGGCGGCGGGCTGAACCGCTTCGACCGCCGCGCGGGGCGCTTCACGGTGTTCCGGCACGATCCGGCCGACCCGGCGAGCCTGAGCGACGACAACGTCACCGCAATCCTGGCGGACCGGCACGGCGCGCTGTGGGTGGGCACGGCGCGGGGACTCAACCGGTTCGACGCCGCCACCGGGCGGTGGCAACGGTATCGGCCGCAGCCGGACCGGCCCCACAGCCTGCCTCACGACCGGGTCACGGCGCTGGCCGACGACCTCGACGGCAGCCTCTGGGTGGGCACAGCCGGCGGGGGCGTGAGCCGGCTGGACCCGTCCACCGGGCGTTTCCAGCAGGTCTTCCCCCGGCCGGGCGAGGCGGTGGACGCCGGCGCCGCCCAGGTGTTGGCGCTCTGCCTCGATCGCGCGGGCGCGCTGTGGCTCGGCACCGACGGCGGCGGCCTGGGCCGGCTGGACACGGCCACCGGCCGGGTCACCCGCTACCGCCACCGGTCGGACGATCCGGCCAGCCTCGGCTCCGACACGGTGCGGGCCATCCTGCGCGACGCCGACGGCGACCTCTGGCTGGGCACCGCCGGCGGGCTGGACCTGATGGACGCGGCGCGCGGCGCCTTCCACCATTTCCGCCACGACCCGGCCGACAGCCAGAGCCTGGCCAACAACGAGGTGCTGGCCGTCCACCAGGACCGCTCCGGCCTGCTGTGGGCGGGCACGCTGGGCGGCGGCGTCGACAAGTTCCGAAAGCGGGAGAAGTTCACCGCCTACACGCGATCGCCCAACGATCCGGGGTCGCTCGCGGCCGCGGTGATCTTCGCCTTCGCCGAGGAAGCCGACGGCGCGCTCTGGGTGGGGACGTACGGCGGCGGCCTGGACCGCCTGGACCGGCGCACGGGGCGCATCACCCACTACCGGCCCGACCCGGCCCGCGCCGACGCGCTCCCCGACGGCCGCATCCGCTGCCTGGCGCGGGGCCCCGACGGGCGCCTCTGGATCGGCACCGCCGAGGGCGGCCTGTCCTGCCTGGATCCGAAGAGCGGCCGGTTCCGCACCTGGCGCCACCAGCCGGGCGACCCGGCGAGCCTCGGCGAGAACATCGTCCGCTGTCTCGGCTTCGACCCGCAGGGGTACCTCTGGGTGGGCACGGTGAGCGCCGGCGTCCATCGCTTCGATCCGGCGACGGGCCGCTTCACGCGCCACGCGCACGACCCGGCCGATCCGAACAGCCTCGCCGCCGGCACGGTTCGGGACATCTTCTGCGACCGCGCCGGCACGCTGTGGCTGGGCACCGACAACGGCCTGTGCCGATTCGACGCGGCGCGCAGCGCCTTCACCCGCTTCATCAGCGACCCGGCCCGCCCCGACTCCCTGAGCCACCCGCGGGTGTTCTGTATCCACGAGGACCGGCAGGGGATCCTGTGGCTGGGCACGGGGGGCGGCGGGCTGAACCGGTTCGACCCGGCCACGGGGCGGAGCCGCCACTACACGGAGCGCGACGGCCTGCCCAACAACCTTGTCTACGGCATCCTCGAGGACGACCGTGGCGCCCTGTGGCTGAGCACCAACCGGGGCCTGTCGCGGTTCGATCCCGCCGCCGGCGGTTTCCGGAACTACGACGCGAGTGACGGCCTGCCGAGCAACGAGTTCAACGCCGGCGCCTACTACCGCACCGCCGCCGGCGAGATGTGCTTCGGCACCATCGACGGCTTTGCCGTTTTCCACCCCGGCGCGGTGCGGGACAACCCGTTCGTGCCCCCCGTCGTGGTCACCGCCTTCCGCAAGTTCGACCAACTCGTGGCCGCGGACCTGGCGGCCACGGGCGCCGCGCTCGAGCTGTCGTACCGCGACAACTTCTTCGCCTTCGAGTTCGCCGCGCTGGACTTCCACAGTCCCGACAAGAACCGCTACGCCTACAAGCTCGACGGCTTCGACCGGGAGTGGGTCCGCTGCGGCGCCCGCCGCTACGCCAGCTACACGAACCTGCCCGGCGGCGACTACACGTTCCGGGTGCGCGGCTCCAACAACGACGGCGTCTGGAACGAGCGGGGCGTCGCCGTGGCGGTGCGCATCCAGCCGCCGCTGTGGCAGCGGTGGTGGTTCCAGGCGCTGCTCGGGGCGCTCTTCTTCGTGCTGTCGGTGGTCATCTACCGCGTGGGCCGGAAGCTGGTGACGTACTTCCACTACTGGCGCCGCAGCCACTTCGTGGGCCACTACCGCATCCTGGAGACGCTGGGCCGCGGCGGCCTGGGTACGGTCTACCGCGCCCGCGACCTCGTGAACGACCGCGTGGTGGCGCTCAAGGTGCTGCACGAAAACGCCATGGACGAGACGGGCCGCCGCCGGTTCATCCAGGAGGGGCTCATCTGCGAGCGCATCGACCACCCGAACATCGTCAAGGTGTACGACCGCGGCGAGCACGCCGGCCAGTGTTACTACGCCATGGAGTTCTGCCGTGGCGTCACCCTGCGCGCCCTGATGACCGACGGCCGGCTCACGGTGGGGGACGCGCTGGCCGTGTTCCTGGCGCTGGCGGGGATCGTCCGGGATCTGCACGCGGCGGGGATCATCCACCGGGACATCAAGCCGGAAAACATCATGCTGCTGGATTCCCTGCCGGGCACGGGCCGGAGCGGCCGCACCCTGCGGCTGCAGGACCTGGCCCGGTCCATCAAGATCCTCGATTTCGGGGTGGCCAAGATCCTGGACGCCCAGTCCATGACCCAGACGGGCACGTTCGAGGGGACGCTCTACTACCTGCCGCCCGAGTACCTGAGCGGCAAGGTGAAGGCCGGCTGCGGCATGGACTACTACGCGCTGGGCGTCGTGCTCTACGAGATGCTCACGGGCGCCAAGCCGTACCGCGGCGAGGGGTCGGTGGAGCTGATCTACGCCATCCTCTACGGCGAGACGCGGCCGCCCCGCGAGGTCCGGACCACGGTGCCCGAGGCGGTCTCGGCGTTCGTCATGGAGGTGATCCACAAGGATCCGTCGCGGCGGCTGGCCGACTTCGCGGCGATCCAGCCCCGCGTCGAGTCGCTGCTGCAGCACCTGGCCGCCCGCCCGGCCGAGACCGAGTGACCGGATCCGTTGCCGAACCGGTGAGGGGTGGACTTCATCCGATGCCACAGGTGAGACTGGACCGCTTCACGTTCGAGCGTCTGGCGGCCGGCATTCTGGCCGGCGGCGGGTCATTCCAATTCGAAGCCCACGGCCACAGCATGGCGCCGGCGGTCCGGGACGGGGACGTCCTGACGCTGGAGCCGGTGCGGGGGGAGGCCGTGCGCGTGGGCGACATCGTGCTGTACCGGGATGGCCGCAGCCAGCCGGTGGTCCACCGCGTGGCGGCATGCGGCGCGCGCGCCGGCTCCGCCGTCCTGACCCTCCGCGGCGACGCGGCGCCCGGCGCGTCGGAAGCGGTGCCGGCGGAGCGGGTGCTGGGCCGGGTGGTCCGGATTGAGCGGCGGGGCCGAGCAATCGGGCTCCACCGGCCGCTACTGGAGGGGATGGCCCGCCGGGGGGTCCGAACGGCGTACCTGGATTACGCCTGGTGGGGGCGCGCGGCGCGGGCCGTTGCCCGATCCGCGGCGGGCCGCGTGCAGCGGTTGCGCTTTTACCGACGCCTGGCCCGGAGAATTCTGGGCGGGAGCATCCGCTGCCGGCTGGCGACCACGGAGGATGCCGGCGATCTGGCCCGGTTCTATGGCCACACCATCTTCACTCGGGATGATCATCCATTTGCTCAGGATGATCAGCCGTTCGTCCAGGATGATCGCTCGGCCGAGTCGTTCCGTCCCGACACGGCGGGTCGCCGGCTGGTGCTCGTCGCCCACGCGGGCCGGCGCATGGCCGGGGCGGCCATGCTGATCCGGCCCGCCGACCAGGCCACCTACCCCGACTGGTGGATCTTCAGTATGTTCGTCCGGCCCGTCTTCCGCGGCGCGGGGATCGGCGAGGACTTGGTCCGCCTGGCGCTGGATCGGGCTGTGGCGGGAGGAGGCGAACGGGTGCACCTGCTGGTGTTCGCGGACAACCGGGCGGCCGTTGAGCTGTACCGCAAGATGGGATTCCAGCCATCCGCTCTGTCGGTGTTGAGCCGGCAGCTGGACGAGGAGGCGGCGCGCGAGGGCCGCCGCCGCGTCATCATGACCCGCGGCTGTACGCGGTGAGTGCCAGGCGCGCCGTAGGCCGCGTTCGATGAACGCGGCCGGACGGCAGGCATGAACGGTGTGTGCAATCCCTCCACCGGCACGTTACGGAACATCCAGCCATCCATGCGCGGCGTCGCCACGCGCCTCCGGTGACCACCCGCAGTCCGCAACAGAATCCCGCCGCGTGAGCGGCGGCGGCGTGTAGCCCGGACCGAAAGGTCCGGGGAGCGAAGGGTGCTAGAGGGCAGCCAGCTCCGCAGGAGCGGGGGAATCGCGGCCGAGGTAAGCCGCAATCGGCGATTGATCAATGTCCCAAACCGGGCCCGGCGCCTGGATCCCGCCGCCGCATGCGCGGCTGTCTCATCCCGTATTTATCCCGACCACCCGGGCCTCTCGGCCCGGGCTACACTCCGCGGCCGCTGGCGCGGCCTCCTGCTCGCCGCGACGTGTCGCCCGCTGTAGCGCCCGGCCGCCGGACGGGCGCGGTGACACTCGGCGATGTAGCGCCCGGCCGCCGGACGGGCGCGGTGACACTCGGCAGGAAGTGACGGGATTCCGAAACACCCTCACCGCGGCTTGGCACGAACCCGTGGGTGAATCGCTCGACTGTGCCCAGGGGGCGGGCCGCGCCCGGCGGGCGCGGCCTCCTGCTCGCCGCGACGTGTCGCCCGCAGTAGCGCCCGGCCGCCGGACGGGCGCGGTGACACTCGGCGATGTAGCGCCCGGCCGCCGGACGGGCGCCGTGACACTCAGCAGGCAGTGGTGGGACTCCGATCCATCCTCACCGCGGCTTGGCACGAACCCGCGGGCGTATCGCGCATCTAATGAAAGGCCCCATCGGAATTGTCACAACGCACATCGCCGGAGTGTTGTTTGCCAAGCGGGAATGATGATTGTGACACTATTCGGACGACTGCATGGGTTTTGTAAATTCTTGGGGAATGTGCATCTCAAATCTACATATTTAAGTTGACTTGGATTGTTATAGCGCATACATTCATAGCATTAGGATGTGTATTTGAAATACAGTATGTCTGACTGAGTCGAACCGAAATTTTCCAGATTTGATTCAGAATATATGCGGATCCGTTTGGGTGACAGGTGCTCCTGTAGGCGGCGGGATGTGTCGAGTGGTGCGACAGGGCAAGAAGAAATAGCGTGAGTGAACATAACGGACACAGACTGCGGCGAGTCGTCGGCAGTCTGGTACCCGTGAGAATGATGGATCCGGTATTCGGTTCGATGTAGGGATTGAACAAGGGAGACCGATATGAAAGCCAAACTGACAAGCGTCGTAGTGGGCCTCTTGCTGGTTGTGCTGTTTTCCGGCGCAGCCGGGGCGCAATCATCGCTGACCGTCGAGCCCATCACCTGGGACGTCATCGGGCTGGACAGCAACTCACCGACCGCCGGACCCAAGTACTTCCCGGTGGGGGTCCGGATCACCAACACCGGCGCATCCACGTCCGGCGTCCTGACGGCGACCTTCGTCTGGGACTCGTCGAACTCCTACATCAACCTGCGGCCGAATACCCTGTCGACGCTCGATCTCGGCACACTGGCGGGGAACGGAGGCTGGGTCGACGCGTATTTCGAGGTCGAAGTCACCCAGGACACGGCTGCATATGAAGCCTCCCGAAGCTACCACATCAGCGTGGCTGAAGGCGGAACCTGGAACGCCAACTCTCCGATCCGGGCCCTGTACGTGGAGCATCTGGTCTCCCAGGGCCGCAACGACGTCACCAACATGTATCTCAGCGTGACAGAGCCCCCCACGGAGGGGCCTTACGGTACTGAAATTCCCAACGGCGGCAGCATGACCCTGATGGTGGGCAACACCTACTGGATCACGCTGGAGGCCTACACGGCCACCAACGGGTACGAGCAGCTCGAGAGTTTCATCAACTTCCCCAACATCATCTTTCAGATCCTGGACGTCACCACGACCTACACGGCGGATTCCTCGACTAATGTAGAGAATCCCAGCGACAAGTTGTATGGCGACGGCTGCGTCTGGGACAGCGACCCGACATCCCCCAACTACTTGAGTTGCCTGAGCACCGGCAAGGTGGGCGGCGATCTGATCACGATATACGAAGTCAAAATACTGCAGATCCCCGACGCCCCGCGAACCAACCCGGAGCCCCTCACCACCCTGATCTACGACTTTTCGGGCAGCAGCTTCCACTACAACTCCGATTTCGGCGGCGAAACCCGCTACGCCACCATCATCAGCGCCGGCATCGAGAAGTCCTTCGCGCCCAAGTCCATCAATCCCGACACTGTGCCCGCCGGGACGTCCACGCTCACCTTCACCATCACCAATCCGGGTACGACCACGATCACCGATGTAAGTTTCTACGACGACCTGCCCACCAACGGCGGCACCGGGCGGATGCGCCTCGCCAGCACCACCTTTACCTACGGTGGCAGCTTCAGCGTCAACCCCACGCCGGACCCGTTAATGACCGTGGGCGGCACTTGGCTGTCTTTCACCGGTGCGGAGATTCCCGGCCTGAGTTCCGCCACCATCGCGGTCACCGTCACCGTCGACGAAGCGGGCACCTACCACAACGTTTCGGATAACCTGTTCATCGACTCGACCATCGACACCGGCGACTGGGCCGAGGATACCCTGGTGGCCACGAACAAACCCCCCGGACCCTCGACATGCGATCCTCGCTCCGTGCTGGCCACCTGGACAATGCCAACCGGGAGCACAACCTCGCCTCCGCCTTACACCACCATAGCGGCGGATGTCGCCGAGGCCACGGCCAACTACTTGGGGGGAACGACCGTCAGGATCAGCACAGCTGAGGGGAACCCCGTCAATTCTTGGGAAATTTTGGGAGGCTGGGAACTGATCGGCACCTTGCCCAACGCGAACGCCAGCCCGTATTTTCAGTTCCAAGTGGACACCAGCAATTATGGCGGCGCGGCCATTTCGTTTGACATCAAGATCGATCCGCCGGGTGCCTGGCAGAGCGCCGGAGCAGATAATATCATCTACGTGTACTCCTCGGCCGATGGATCGACTTGGAACAATATTGGCAGCTTTGAGGGAAGTAAAGGAAAATGGGTCTCGTCCGGGACGCTTCCGGCTCTGCCTCTTGATGGTGGAACGGGGGTCGTCTACACGTACTTCCGGATCAACGCGAAAGGAGCGGCGACCAGCGCCGCCACGGTTTTAATCGATAATGTCACCGTCTACGGTTGCCCGCGGCCGGACCCGCCGACGCTGGCTAAAACCTTCTCGGACGTATCGATCTGCCAGGGCGACTATAGCGAGCTGACCTTCACCTTCACCAATCCCAACGCCACCTCGCTCACAAACGTTGAGTTCACCGACGTCCTGCCAGTGGGTCTGGAGATCAACAATCCCAACGGCACCCCCACGGTATCCTGCACCACCGGCTCGAGCACCGGCCACACCATCACCGCCGTCGCCGGCACCCGGACGATCAGCATGACCGGCGCGACGCTGGCCGCAAATTCCAGCTGCAGCTTCACGGTGTACGTCAAGGGCGCGGCCGCGGGGAGCTATGTCAATACCAGCGGCAGCATCTCCTCCCTCTATACCGGCCCCAATAACACCGACACCGGCTACGGCACCGACAACTTGATAGTGATCGCTACGCCGGTGATCAACAAGACCTTTGGCACGACCAACCTGATCACCGGTGAGACCACCAGCCTGACCTTCACCATCACCAACCCCAACGGTGCCACCGAGCTGACGGGCGTGGGCTTCACCGACACCCTGCCTTCCGGGCTGGATGTCACTTCCGACACTGTGACTCTTCCCTGTAATGCAAGTGGTACTCTCACCCTGACGGACAACAATCCAAACCCGGATACGATTGTATTGAGCGGTGCCACCCTGGCCGGGGGCGGTTCCTGCACCTTCTCGGTCGATGTCACCGGGACCACCGCCGGCACGTATGAGAACACGGTGCAGGTGACCTCCGCTGGAGGCTGCACGGGCAACACGGCCTCCGCCACGGTGATCGTCAGAGACCTGATCAGCTCGCTCGCATTCCAGAAACAAATTAGCACGTCGTCCAGCGGGCCGTGGTACGACTACATGACGGTGGCCGTCGGCACGCCACTCTACTACCGGTTCCTCGTGGAAAACACCGGTGAGACGGCTTTGACCAATGTGACGGTGAGCGACCCAAGCCTGGATCCCTTCTCCTGCACCTGGCCCTCGCCGCTCCCGGTGGCGGTCGCCGGCAACGACAATCACATCGCCTACTGCGTCCCCACGAAAACGGTCACGGCGGCACTCGGCGGCCCGTACACGAACACAGCCACGGTCACGGCCGATTATCCCACCAGCCCGCCTCAGCTCACTGCAACGGATATCGCCCGATATGAAGGGCAAAATCCGACGGCGGTGGTCATCGGCCGAGTCGCTCTCGGCTACGCGCGGGTCACGGACTTTCTCCGCAGCATCGGCGTGCCGGAGATCGGCATCGCCGAGCTGCAGAACATCCTGCGCGTCTGGGCGCCGGATTCCCCAGCCGGGGAGAGCACCGACCGCCAGGAATTGCTGGACGCCCTGATGGCTTACCTCGATCCGGACGGTGACGGCCGGGTGGTGGTGTTCCGCTGGGAAACGCTGGAGGAGCGGGGCGCCATCGGGTTCTACGCCGACCGGCTCACCGACGGGACCTGGGTGCGCATCAACGCCGGGATGCTGCCCGGCCTGATCGCCTCGCCCATGGGGGCGGAGTACTGGCTGGCGGACCCGGGCGCCTCCCCGGGCAATGACTACGTGTACCGGCTGATCGAAGTCGAGGCGCGCGGCACGACCCGTGAATATGGTCCGTTCGACCTGCGCGTCGAAATCCCGCTGCCGTAACGGGAAGGAGCGAACATGAACGCGAAGGGAAAAACCATGAGGAACATACGTCGGCTGTTGCAGGTGGTCGTCTGCGGGCTCGTGCTCGTGTTGACACCGGTCATGGCTGAATCGGCGCCACCGGCGAGCGGGAACTCCCACGAGCTGGTTTGGGATTCCTGGCAGCCGCTGGCCGGCGGGTACATGGCGCGGCGCCGCGTGCCGGCGCGCCTGGAACTGCCCGTCGAGGCGCGGCGCGCGCCCGCCACGCAATCCCGCACGCAAGTGGATACGTTCAACAAGGCCTCGAGCGAGCTGTCGCTCTGGCTCTACACCGGTGTGCCGGGGATGTACAGCGTGGGCCTGGACGAGGTCGCCGCCGAGACGGGCATCAGCGTCAAATCATTGCAGGTGGCCGCAAAATCCAGGCGGCTGGGCCTGACCAACGCGGGGCGGGACGTGCCCTACTATTACGACTCGGCGTACCAGCGCCTGCTGTTCGCCGGCGAAGCCTACACCACGTTCTACACGGACGAGAATGCCTACCGGCTGGTGACATCCCAAAAACCGCACCCGCGCCTGATCAGCACCGTTAATGCTCGTCCGACGGAGCTGCCGCCCGGTCAGTCACAGCCGTTTCGCGAGGTGCTGCAGTTCGTCGAGGAGACGGACATGATGTACAGCACCTGGCTGTACCCCGGCGACCCGGACGCCCGGTACTGGTTCTGGGACTACCTGTACGGCTCGTCCAGGCCCCAGATCCAGCTCTCCGTGCACGTTCCGAACCCGGCGCCCGACGGCACCGCCCGGTTGCGGGTGAAGTTGCATGGCTTCACCGACCAGTACACCGGCGACGAACATCGGGTGTACGCGAAGCTCAACGGCGTTCCGGTGGGTTCCGAGCTGGTGTGGGACGGCCTGGCGCCGGCGGAGCTGGTGGCGGAGTTCAACCCGTCGCTGTTGCAGGCCGACGGCGACAACACCCTGACGCTCCACACCGTGTACGATACGGCGCATCCCTGGCCGGGGCAATTTCTGGAGTCGGTCGCAGTGGAGTACGACCGCCTGCCCGTGGCCACCGACGGGCAGATTTGGCTGCGTGACGTGACCCAGGGGCTCCAGGAGGTGACGGGTTTTTCGAGCCCGGACATCCTCGTGGTCGAGTCGCCGGTTCAAAACGCCATCCTGCGGAGCGATGCCTACATTCACCCGAGCGACGATGGAACGTGGGCCGTCACCCTCAATACAAGATCAGGCAAGGACTATCTGATCGCCGAAGCGCCGGCGTTCTTGGGTGCGGCGTTCGACGCCCGTCCGCAGGCGGATCTTAATGCGCTCCGGCCGGGGGCCGACGTCCTGATCATCGCCCCGCGCGAGTTTGCCGGGACCGCGCAGGACCTGGCCGAGTTGCGGCGCGCCGGTCACGCCGAGGCCGCGGTTGTCTGGCTGGACGACATCTACAAGTCCTTCAGCGCCGGGCGGGTGGATCCTTACGCCATCGGCCAGTTCATGGACTGGGTTCGGACCGAGTGGAGCCGGGTCCCCGCGGCGGTGACGCTCATCGGCAAGGGTTCGCTGGACCGGAAGGATTGCATGGGGTACGGGGACAATTTCCTCCCGGTCCTCATGACCTCCACCCCGTGGGCGCTGGCCGCGTCCGACAGCCGGTTGCTCGGGATCGACGACGGCGCGACGCCCATGGCCGTGGGCCGGATCGCCATCACCAACGACGGCGAGGGCCGCGCCTACGTGAACAAGCTCCGCGCGCACGCGTCAAGGGATAATACCCAGGCGGCGGAACGGGCCCTCGTGGTGGCGGACAATCCGGATTCCGGCGGCGCCTTCCACCAGGATGGCGACCGGTTGGCCGTGCGGTTGCAGGACCTGGGGGTATGGTGGGTCGAGACACTGTATCATCCCACCGACCCGGTGCGCGCCACCCTGATCCAGTCGGCGGTTTGGGAATCCGGTCTGATCTCCTTCAGCGGCCACGGTTCGGTGGCGCAACTGGGCACCAACGCGGAGAAATTCCTCAGAACCAGCGATGCCGCCGCGTTGCGCAACGGTTCCTGCCCGGTGTTCCTGGCCCTGACGTGCGCGGCGGGCGATGACTCCCTGCCCGGCGTCCGGTCGCTTTCGAGCACCCTGGTGCTGAACCCGCAGGGGGGGGCCGTCGCCTCGCTGGCGGCCTCCGGGCTGTCGTTCAATTCGGATGCCCATGTCCTGGCTCACGCCTTCATTCAACACCTCTACGGGAGCCATATCAACGTCGGGGAGGCCCTGGTGGGCGCGAAGCAGGACACCGCCGGACAGATCGCGGTGTTCATGGCGCCGCTCTATTCGATCATCGGCGACCCTTCCGTGTACCCATGGTAGGTATGCGGCGGACGGAGCAACTGCAGCGATTAACGACAAGCCGGATTTGATTTTGCCCGGCAACCATGTATGATGTTGAAGAAGAGGAATAAACGAATGACCGAAAGCAATATCAACGAAACCCGGTCGAATCAGATCCGGCCATCCGGGAATCCGGGGGATGCGTCTGCCGGCGAGGCGCGACGGCCCTATACTCCGCCGCGCCTCCTCAGCAGCGAACCCCTTGAACTCTCCGCGGGGACTTGTGATCCGGCGTATGGGGGCTTCGGAAAGAGTTATCCTTCATATACGTGTCAAAAAGCAGGCTCGTGAAGACAGGAGTCATGGTTGAAATATCTCAACCGTGGGGCCCGGAGTCCATCTGTCTTCACTTGCCCATGTGCCGGGTGTCGATCCAGGGATTGACCCCCGGGCAACGGCAGACCATTTTTCACAACTACCAACAGTATATCCCCGGCCCCGGCGAGACGGCCGGCGGGAGTGATTTGATCTGCCTGGCCGGCCGTCTGGATGGACCTATCGGGCTGCCGCCGGAGCGCTTCGCGGCCGGCGGTCAGTACGCGCCGCTGAAACGGCGCACGAGCGGAGGGATCGAGATTACGGGCTTCGATTTCAGGGCGCAGCTCGCCGGCGGCGGAGCGGAGCCGCTGCGGGCTTCCCTGGCGGTGGCCGGGGAGGAGGATCTGGGCCGGCCGTTTGCCCTGGAGAACTTCCTGCGAATCGTGTTCGCCTACCATGTCCTCAACCGGGGAGGGCTGCTGCTGCACAGCGCCGGTGTGGTGTACCGGGGCGCGGCCTACCTGTTCAGCGGCCGCTCCAACGCCGGCAAGTCCACGCTGTCCCGGAAAGCGGCCGCGGCCGGCGCCGCCGTGCTGAGCGACGACATCAACCTGGTGTATCGGGAAGACGATGGCTATCACGTCCACCGGGTGCCGTTCACCGGCGAATTCCGGCGCCCCGGGGAGAGCTTTTCCGGATCCGGGACCTTCCGGCTCGGCGGCCTCGCCCTGCTGGAGAAGGCGCCGGCCCTGACTGCCGCCCCGATGCAACCCGCCGAGGGCGTGGCCGGGCTCCTCACCGGTTGCCCGTACGTGAACGACGATCCCGAGGAGTTGCCCGCCTTGATGGATATCTTGACGCGGCTCGTGTCCCATGCCCCGGTGATCCGCCTCGGCGTTGCCCGCGACGACTCCTTCGAGGCGATCATGGCGGCCCTGCTGAGGTGCAGTGAAAATGTCTGAACCAACCCGAGAATACAAAATCCGCCTGTCCAGCCGGGTGCGCTTTCGCGACGTGGCCGGTCAGGGCGTGCTGGTGCACCTGGAAGAGGGCCGGGTGCTGGTCGTTAACGACGTGGGGCTCTTCATCGTCCAGGCGCTCGGCCGGCAGGCGATGACGGAGTCGGAACTGGCCGCGGCGGTGGCGCAGGCCTTTGTTGTCGATGCGGCCCGGGCGCAGTCGGACGTCGCCCTCTTCCTGGAGCAGTTGCGCGGAGAGAAGGCCCTCCAGACGGTCGGCGGGCCGGACGGCGGTCCAGCCGGAGGGTGAGCGGGGATGTACCGCCATACGGTGATGAAAGCGGTCCGGGCGAATCGCCTGCTCCACGATGTGACCCTGGAGCTCACCTATTGCTGCAATTTTAACTGCTTCTACTGTTACAACGACCGGGACCGGCAGGGGACGCCGCTATCGCTGCCGCAGTACCGGGTCCTGCTCGAGGACCTGGCCCGCATGCAGACCCTGTTCCTGATGCTGACCGGGGGCGAGCCCATGGTCCACCCCCATTTTTTCGACATCGGCAACATGACCCGGGAGCTGGGTTTCGTGGTTCGGATCCGCACGAACGGCCATCTGCTGATCCCTCGCAATGTCGAGCGGCTGCTCCGCGAGGTGGAACCTTACAGAGTCGAAATCACCCTGCACGGGGCCACCGCCGAAGTGCATGACCGGCAGACCCGCGTCCCCGGCAGTTTCGAACGCCTGACGGGCAACCTGCGTCACGCGCGGGTGGCCGGCCTGCGCTGCGCCACGGTGGTCACGCCCACCGCCTGGAACGAGCACCAGATCGAGGCGATGATCGCGCTCGGCGACGAGCTCGGGGCGCCCCTCCGATTTCAAGGGCCCGTGGGTCCGCGGGACAACGGCGACCGGGAGCCTTTGTCCATCCAGCCCAGCCGGGCCACCTGGGACCGGATCGAGGCCCTGATGGCGGAGCGCCGGGAAAATGTCTCGGTGGAGCCCGAGTGTTCTGTGTCCAAAGACTTCCCGGAAGCCGATGCCGAAGAAATCGCCTCCTGCAGCGTGGGTTTGGCCGGCGTCGACATCGATCCCTTCGGCAACGTCCAGCCCTGCATGCACGTTCGGGAAGTTGCGGGGAACCTGCACCAGCAGTCCATTGAAGATATCTGGAACCGCTCGCCCCTGTTCGCGCAGGTCAGGCAACGCGCCGTCGCCGCGGCGTCCAGATGGAACGGGGAACGGCCCCGGCAATTTGGCTCGCCGTTGTTCTGTGTGGCCATCGACGAGATGTGCGGCGAGGAAGAGGGGAGGCGTGTCGGACCATGAACCCGGACCAGTGGAACGCCGCAGCGGGTCCCGGAGGCTGTCTCGCCAAGGCCTTGACCGATGGCGATGAAGCGGTTTTCCATGTGACCGGGGACTGCATGGCGCCCGAAGTCGACGATCTGGCCGCGGTGCGGGTGAAGCGGGCGCGGTTCCTCGTTCCCGGCGATCTGGTGGCGTTTCGCGATCCGCAGCGCCACCGCCTGGTGGTCCATCGGTTCCTGGGGTACGTGCGGCGGCGGGGGGAGTGGCGGCTCATGATCAAGTCGGATCGGGGCGCGGGGCCCGATCCCCTGGTGGCGACCGCCTGCGTGCTCGGCAAGGCGATCGCCCGGGACGGCGAAGCCGTTCGGGTTTCCTTGGCGAAACGGTTGCAGGCGATGGGCCAATATGCCGCCTGGTGCACCCGCGGCCTCATCCGGCGGGCGCGGCCAACGGCAAAGTAGCGCCCGCAGTAACGCCCGTCCGCCGGACGGGCGTCGGGACACGCAACAGAAAGTAGCGCCCGTCCGCCGGACGGGCGCCGGGACACTCGGCAGGAAGTAGCGCCCGTCCGCCGGACGGGCGCCGGGACACTCGGCAGGAAGTGGCGGGATTCCGATACGTCCTTGCCTCGACTCTGCACAAACCCGTGAGCGAATCGTTCAATTGTGCCGAGGGGGCGGGCCGCGTCTGGAGTGCGGCGGCACGACGCCGCTCTGGATGGGCGCGGAGCGCGCCGGGTAAAATCCGGTTAGACAATTGAACGATCACTTGATGAGTTGCGGTGATCCAAAGACGCTGTGCGTCCATCCAAAGCGCAGTCAAGCCTGCGCACTCCAAAGATGCTGCGCATCCATCCAAAGCGCAGACATGTCTGCGCACTCCAGACCGCCGTGGCATGCACCGTACGCCGCATTCGATGAATGCGGCCGGGTGGCCGGTGGTTCCGGTTCGCCCGGGCGGTGCACAGCGGAACAACCCGCAGGATCGTGGCGTCTTCATCGGCGCGCGTTCGTCGAACGCGCGGTACGCCGCATTCGATGAATGCGGCCGGGCGGCAGGCGTAAACGATATGTTCAACACCGCCACCGGTACAGCACGGAATATCCTGCCGTCCGCAAGCGATTTGGCGCCATACGCCTTCGGTAACATCCGCAGGCCGCGGCAGGATCCCGCCGCGCGAGCGGCTGCGGAGTGTAGCCCGGACCGAAAGGTCCGGGTTTTCGGATAGCACAAGCAATCTGACAGCTCCGCAGGAGCGGGGGAAGCCGGAGTCGGGGAAACCGCGGCCGGCGATTCATCCATGCCCCAACCCGAACCGGGTGCTTGGATCCCGCCGCCGCTTGCGCGACTGCCCCCTCCCGGTAGATTATCGTGGCCACCCGGGCCTCTCGGCCCGGGCTACATGCCGCGGCCGCTGGCGCGGCCCGGCAGCCCAACCCATCATCAATCGGCATCAGCTGTCCTTTCCCGACGACAGTAGCCCTACGAAGCCCCGCAAACGTGGGGCAGCGCCTGGCTGTTTTGGTAGCGATTCGGCCGACGCTCCGGCGGGTTGACCCGGGCGGGAGCCGCGGGTATGATGGACGGGATCATGTCGTACAGCTCCAGCCGTTCCGTTCAAGCACTGAACGGGCTGCGGCGCGTGCCGCGGCGCTGACCTGAAAACCACAGCCGGGTGGCGGGGCAAATCCCGCGCACCGGCCAGGAGGACGTATGCGTCAGTCCATCGGGGTGTTGCTGCTGACCCTGCTGCTGGCCGCGGGCGCGGCGGGCGGCGGGATCGATCCGGATCTGCTGGCCGGGATGAAGGCCCGGGCCATCGGGCCGGCGGGGATGAGCGGCCGGATCGCCGACCTCGAGGCGGTGGAGGCCAACCCGGCGGTGGTGTACGCCGGCGCCGCCACCGGCGGCGTCTGGAAGTCCGTCAACGGCGGGCTCACCTGGACGCCCGTCTTCGACGACCAGCCCGTGGCCGCCATCGGCGCCGTGGCCGTGTTCCAGCCCAACCCGGACATCGTTTGGGTAGGCACCGGCGAGGGGAACCCGCGCAACTCCGCCTCGGTGGGCAACGGCGTCTACAGGTCCGTCGACGGCGGCCGCACGTGGAAGCACATAGGGCTGGACGGCACCGAGCGGATCCATCGCATCGTGCTGCACCCCACCGACCCCGACGTGGCGTACGCCGCGGCGATGGGCCGCGAATGGGGCGAGAACCCGGAGCGCGGCGTCTTCAAAACCGTCGACGGCGGCAAAACCTGGACCCGGGTGCTGTACGTGGACGCGCGCACCGGCGCGGCCGACCTGGTCATCGATCCGGCCAACCCGGAGAAGCTGTTCGCCGCCATGTGGCAGTTCCGCCGCTGGCCCTACTATTTCCGCTCGGGCGGCCCCGGTTCGGGGCTGTTCGTGACCCACGACGGGGGCGGGAGCTGGCGGCGCCTTCAGCCGGCGGACGGCCTGCCCAAAGGCGAACTCGGACGCATCGGCGTGGCCGTCTGCCGCTCGCGGTCGGAGGTGGTGTACGCCCTGGTGGAAGCCGAGAAGAGCGCGCTCATCCGATCCGATGACGGCGGCCGCAGCTGGCGCACCGTGAACGCGGAACCCAACGTCGCCCCGCGCCCGTTCTACTACGCCGACATCGCGGTGGACCCGGCCTGGCCCCAGCGGGTGTACAGCCTGGACTACGTGGTCCGCGTCTCCGACGACGGCGGCAAGTCGTTCGAGACTCTGCCGGGTGCCCGCTTCGAGAACATCCACGGCGACTACCACACCCTCTGGATCAATCCCCGTGATCCCGAGCACCTGTACGTGGGCAACGACGGCGGCCTGGCCGTAAGCCGCGACCGCGGCCGCACCATGCGCTTCGTGGGCAACCTGCCGCTGGGGCAGTACTACCACATCGCCGTGGACACGGCGGTGCCGTACCACGTGCTGGGCGGCATGCAGGACAACGGCTCCTGGCGCGGCCCCGGCTGGGTCATGGAGCAGGGCGGCATCCGCAACCACCACTGGCGGATGCTGGGCTTCGGTGACGGCTTCGACGTGCTGGCCGATCCCGCCGACCCGGCCGCCGGCTACTCCATGTACCAGGGCGGCAACCTGGGGCGATGGGACACCCGCACCGGCGAGTGGCGCCACATCCAACCTCCGGAGCCCGCCGAGGGGAAGTTGCGCTTCAACTGGAACGCGGCGCTGGCCATCGATCCATTCGAACCGGCCACCATCTACTATGGCAGCCAGTTCGTCCACCGCTCCCTCGACCGGGGTGAGACCTGGCAGACCATCAGCCCGGACCTGACCACGAACACATCGGAATGGCAGCGCCAGGACTCGAGCGGCGGCCTCACCCCCGACGTCACCGCGGCGGAGAACTTCTGCACCCTCATCGCCATCGCTCCGAGCCCGGCGGTGCGGGGCGTGATCTGGACCGGCAGCGACGACGGGCGGATCCATGTCACCCGCGACGGCGGCGCCACCTGGACCAGCGTCGAGGGGAACCTGCCCGGTGCGCCGGCTGGCGCCTGGGTGCCCCACATCGAAGCGTCCGCATTCGACGCCGCCGAGGCATTCGTGGTGCTCGACGACCACCGGCGCTCCGACTGGACCCCGTATGTCTTCAAGACCACCGATTACGGCCGGACCTGGACCAGTCTCGCAACGCCGGCGCTGCGCGGCTGGGCGCTGGTGGTGGAACAGGATCCGGTAAACCGAAACCTGCTGTTCCTCGGCACCGAATTCGGGCTCCATGTGTCCATTGACGGCGGGAGGGAGTGGCTGCCGTGGCGTCACGGCGTGCCCACGGTCTCGGTGATGGACCTGGTGATCCATCCCACGGAGCATGACCTGGTCATCGGCACCCACGGCCGGTCGGCGCTGGTGATCGACGACATCCGGCCGCTGCGGGAACTCGGCGCCGCGACCCTGGCCAAGCCGCTGCACGTGTTCGCCGCGGCCGGCGCCCGCCAATACTGGCGGGACGCCGAGGCGGGCGGCTTCGGCCTGGGCGACGGCGAGTTCCGGGGCGAGAACAAACCGTACGGCGTAATCCTCACCTACAGCCTGAACCTGCCTGATCTCCCGCTCTCCGACGCCGAAAAGGAAAAGGCCCGGTTGGGAGCGGTGCAGGCGGAAAAGGCCAGGGGCGCGGCCTGGGAGCCGGCTCCCGTCGCACCGAAAGTGGACACCAGCCCCGAAGAAAAACCCGACGAGCCGCCGCAGGTGGTGATCCGGATCGTCGACGCCGCCGGCCGCGCGGTGCGCACCCTCAAGGGGCCGGCGGTCCTCGGAGTGAATCGGGCGGTGTGGGATCTGTGTCGCGACGGTTTCCGCGAACCCGCCCAGCGGGGCGGGCGACGCCGCTCCGGCGAACCGGCGCCGGGACCCGAGCTGCCGCCCGGAATCTACACGGCGACGGTGACCTTCCGCGATCACCACGCCGCCACCACGTTCCAGGTTCTGCCCGACCCGCGCTCGGCGAACACGCCGGCGGACTGGGCGCGCCGCCAGGCGGCCATTGAACGAATCGGTCGGCTCCAGGAAACGGCGGCCGCCGCGGTGGACCAGATCGCCGACGCCCGTGCCGACGTGGAGGCGGTCTTGGAGCGAGTGCGCGCCGCGGAGATCCGCCGGCTCAAGGCGGAGCGCGTGGAGCCAGAGGAAGGCAAGCTCGCCGAGCTGCCCCTGGTCAAGAGCGGGCGGACGCTCAAGGCCCGCCTCGACGAACTGGAGCGCCGCTTCCAGCAGCCACCGGGCACGGTGGGCATCGTCGGCGGGGTGCGGGTGATGGACCGCATCGGCAAGGCCATGGGCGCCGTGACGTCGTCCTGGGCGCCGCCGAGCCCCACCCATGCGGCGTACATCCAGGAGGCCGAGGGGTTGCTGGCGCCGGCACTGGAGGCGTTGAACGCGCTCATGGCCGGGGAAGTGGCGACGTTCCGGCAGGCGGTGGCAGCCGCCGGCGTCGGGCTGCTTCCGTCGCCGGCGCCGCTGGCAATGCCGGCGCCGGAGGGACGGTGAGGCGGTAAATCGGTGAGTCGGTGAATGGGTGAATCGGGAGACGGGAGACGTAAGACGGGAGACGAGAGAGGGGTGTCGGGAGACGGGAGATGAGACCCGAACCCCGAACCGCGAAACCCGAACCTCTTACGCCGATGTCCGATTTCCGATGGTCGGGAACGAGCCTCGAGCCTCGAGTCTCGAGCCTCGATTACGATCACGATTACGATTACGAATTACGATTACGAATTACGATCACGATTACGAATTACTAGCACGAAATGAGAACGAGCCTCTAGTCTCGAGCCTCCGGTGTCGATACTGGCCGGCCGCTGCGGCCGGCGAACAGGACCAGCAGCAGTACGCCGAGAAAACAGCTGATGAGCGCGGCGATGAGGAATCGCTGGCGCAGCGTGGTCCGGGAGTCTCCCCAGCTGCTGTAGGCGATGTTGTAGCGGACTGACAGCCGGTGGCGACCCCATTCCTCGATGTGCGGCACGATGATGTCGAGGTACGTCCGATTCCGGACGTCGCGGACCAACCGGCCGTTCAAGTCCAGACCTTTCACCGCCAGGAGCACCTCGGGTTCGGTGATCCGCGCCTGAGGTTCCCGGTTGCCGTCGCCGGGGTTGGCTGAGTCGAAGAGAACCCGCCCCTCCACGTCGATGATGCACAGGTGGTTCAAGTCAGCGCGGAGCGCCATCACGTTGCGGATCAGCTCCAGAAATTTGTTGTAGCCGGAGCTGTGGTAAGTGTCGTAAGCCGCGACGACGGACGGGGTGGTCAGGCGGGCGTAGCCGATGGCGTCCTGGTTGAACTGCTCCTGGATGGGCCCGGACGTGAGCCAGACCAGCAGGCCCGTGTGCACGGCGAGCATCAGCAGGTAGATGCCGATGATCCGAACTATAAAGCCGGTGACACGCATGATGGCTCCTCCGAAATCCGGCCTGTCATCACCGCCGGCTGCGAGGCCCGGGATGGCTTCTCGTCCCGCCCCCGGCTCAACGTCGCCGACTGATCTCGCACACCCGCAGGGTGCTGTCGGCGCGGGGCTGCCACTGCAGGTCCCGGCGCAAGCCGTAGCAATGGCTGCGGGTGTACATGGGGATGTACGGCAGATCCGCCATGACCAGCCGCATGGCCGCTTGCAGGAGTTCCTGCCGCTGGCGGGGGTTGAATTCACGATCGGCGGCCTGTGCCAGCTGGTCCAGCTCGGGATTGGCGTATCCCACCACGTTTTCGGCGCCGTATTCGCCGTCGGCACTGTGGCTGTGCAGCTGGCTGTTGAACAACTCGCCGGTGTCGCCGGAACTGGGAATGTAGCCAACCAGGAAAAACGGCGACTCGCCTCGGGAGATGCGCGTGTAGAGTTCGGACCAGTCGCACAGCGCCAGTTGCAGGCGCACTCCGGCGTCGGCGAGTTGGCGGCTCAGGAGCTGGCCCTCCGCCGCGGCCGAACGCGACAAGTTGAGGGTGAGCGCCAGTCCGTCCCGATATCCGGCGGCCTGAAGCAGTTTTCGCGCCGCGTCCGGATCGTGGCGGATCACCGGCAGGTCAGGCGCGAAGCCCACCACCGACGATGGGACGAGCTGTGTCGCCACGGTGGCGAAGTGCGGGTAGACACTGTCGACGAGCTCCTGCCGGTTGATGGCCAAAGAGATGGCCTGCCGCACGCGGCGGTCGGCCAGGGGATTGCTGCGGGGGTCGCCCCGGACGTCCAGCCCGAGATGAGAGACCGACGAGCCGTGCCAGGTGAGGATGGCCAGATGGTCCTGCCACTCGACGCCCTCCGCCTCCGCCACCCCCAGCTCGGCGTCCAGGTCGATTCGCCCGTCGATGAGCGCCTGGGCGCGCTGGTGGTCGTCGCCGATGAACCGCCAGGTGACCGTCTGGAACTCCGGCGCCGGGCTGCGGTACTGCGGGAAGTACGCCATGGTCATTTCCTGGCGGGGGGTGTAGCGGATCATCCGGTAGGGGCCGGTGCCCCGAACGTCCTGGTCCGGTTGGAATCCCGCCGGAACGATACCCACCAGAGCCAGCATCCGAATCAGGACCGGCTGGGGACGCCGGGTGATGATCACGATGGTCCGGTCGTCGAGCTTGCGCACCTGGTGCACCACCGAGAGCATGGTCCGGTACACCGAATCGGGATGAGTGCGCGCCCGATCCAGGCTGTAAATCACATCTTCAGGCGTCAGGGGCCGGCCGTCGTGAAACCGGACGTCGCGGCGCAGGGTGAACACCCAAGTGCGTTCGTCGGGGTTGTTATACCCGTCCGCCAGGACCGGCACCACCTTCAGATGGGGATCGAAGCCGACCAGCCCCTCGTACATGTTGCTCAGAATCGAGAAGGTAACCACCTCGTCCTGGGTGTGGGGATCCAGGCTCACCGGCCCGGTGGCCAACCCGATGACCAGCGCCGGCGGCGGTTCGGGCGCGCAGGCCGCGAGCGCCGACACGAGGACGACCGCTAAAATGTGGAGGAACCGTTTGCTCATGACGTGGGTCGGCGAACCTCCTTGGCCAGGATCCGCATGTCGAGGCGCGGCTTCCACACCACCGCCGGCGAGACCCCGTAGATCTCGTCTTCCACGAACAGCGGCACGCGGGGCATGTCCTGCATGATCATCACCATGAGCCGCTGCATGGTGTGAAGGCGCTGCGGCTGGTTCAGCAGTCCGCCCAGCGTTTCGATCATCCGGTCCACCTCCGGATTGCGGTAGCGGCCGCGGTTGTCGCGGCCGTAGACGCCGATGGTGGAATGGAACAGGTCGTCCATGAGATCGGACGCGTCGCCCGAGGTGGAGTTGAAGCCCGCCAGCCAGAACGGGGCCGTGTCCGCCGCCGCCCAGAAGGATTGCCGGTCCCGGATGTCCAGCTCGAGCCGGATGCCGGCCGGGGCCATCTGCCGCTGCATCTCCTCGCCGAGACGCGCCCGGACGCCCGACATCATCAGCGTCAAGGTGATGCCCTTGGGGTGGCCGGCCCGGGCGAGCAGCGCGCGGGCCCGGGCGGGGTCGTACGGCAGCTCCGGCAGCGAGGGATGAAAGCCGAACACGGCGTGCGGCACCATCTGGTTGGCCGGCTGGCCGAAGCCCAGCAGGATCCGCTCCACCAGCCGGTGGCGGTCGATGGCCAGGGCCACGGCTTCGCGGACCTCGTGCCGGTTGAACGGCGGCCGGGTGGTGTCCATCACCAGCTGCCGGATCGCCATGCCGGGCCGGCTCTGGATCATGCTTTTCTGCTGCGGATTGCGCTCGATGTCCCGGGCCAGTTCGGGGCTGATGTCGGACACGATGTCGGCCCGCCCGTCCAGCAACATCTGAACAGCTTCGGTGGGGGTGTTGTACCGGGTGATGGTGAGCCGCGGAAAGACGGGCGCCCCGCCCCAGTAGCCGTCCCAGGTAGTCAGCCGGACAGCCTCGCCGGTCACCGACTCGAACTGGTACGGCCCGGTGCCCACCGGCTGCCGGGCGAAGGCCTCGGCGCCGACCTGTTCCAGACGACGGCGCGGGACGATGAAGGCATTGGTCAGCTTGTGGAGCAGGATGGGGCTGGGCTGGGCGGTGACCACCTTGACCGTGTCTTCGCCGACGCGTGTGATGCTGGCGATGGTGGAGCAGTTGCTCTTCAGGGCCGAGGTGGGGTGGCTGCGGGCGCGCTCGAGGGAATAGACCACGTCATCGGCCGTCAGGAAGGCACCGTCGTGGAACCGGACGCCGGAGCGGATCTTGAACAGCCAGGTCAGGTCGTCGGGATTCTCCCAGCTCACCGCGAGCAGGGGTGTGATTTTCATGTCGGCGTCGAAGCCGGCCAGACTTTCGAACATGTTCATGAGGACCGAGGTGGTGATCACTTCCTCGCGGGTGTGGGGCATGAGCGTCAGGGGCAGGCCCCTGTGGGCGACCACCAGTTCGGTTTTCTCGACGGCGGGCGGTGCGCAGCCTGTCGGCCCGAGCAACAGGACCAGTGCCAGCAGCCCCGCGATCCGACTCGTAGTGCCCCTCATGGCTGTCTCCCCGCAGGAAGTGTCCGGGCCGCCGCTCCCGGATGAAACGCCCCGCCCCCCGGTCGGAGGCGTGAGCCTGCGGGGAGGCGCGTGGGCCTGGTGTCGATTGCGTTCTGATTCTAGCTTAGTCTCTTGGGGAAGCCCTGTCAATTGTCATGATGGCGGGGACGGGGCGGGATGGGCAAGCGCCCGGCCCCTGGGGTGACCGGGCGCTCGCCGAATGATGTCGTGGCGGTGGCGTCGCGTCAGCGCACGGTGATATCGCCGCTGACGGTGTTGAGCTTGATTTGTCCGCGGCCCGAGCCCAACTGACCCTGGAGCTGGGTGGAGATGCGGGCCTCGTGCTTCTCCACCTGATCCAGCTTCAGCCGGCAGGCGATGTCGCCGCTCAGCGTGTTGGCGTGGAACCGGGCGTCCGCCCCGCGCCCCAGTTCCAGCTCCAGCTCGCCGCTGACGCTGTTGAGGGACAACTGGCTGTCGTAGCTGTCCGGGCAGCGACACACGGCGTGGCCGCTCACCGTATTCAGCTTGACGCTGCCCGCCACGCCGTCGGCGGACAGATCGCCGGAGACGGTGTTGCCCTTGAGCGCGGCGGCGCGCGGCAGGTACACTTCAAAATGAACGGCGCCGTGGTCGCCGTGGACGGTGCTGTCGTGTTTTTCGTTGATGCGGAGCCAGCCTTCGCCTTGCTCGAATTCGGGCTGGACGTAGTCGCCGACGATCTCGGCCTTCACCCGGACTTCGTCGGAGCGGTCCCAGGCGATGACCGTGATGTTGCCGGCCACCGTGTTGATCTTGACGGAAACGTCCTCGCGGACGGCGAAGGTTTTCTCCACCGTCTCAGCCGCCGAAACCGTCACGGTCAGGGCGGCCGCCAGCATCACCACCAGCAGAACATTGCGTGTCATGGAGCTTCCTCCCTAATGGATTTGCTCATGGGACGACGCGCGCCTGGGGAAAGGTTGCATGGCGGGCGGTCTGAGGGATCGGGAGCCCGGGGGAGGACGATCAGGTCGATGTGTCGCCGGGCGGCTCCAGGTCGGCTTCGGCGATGGCCCGGAGTCGGCGGAAGAGGGCACGTCCGGCGCCGGCGGGTTTCCCCTCGCGCCGTTCCCGCTGGGCGGCCAACACCAGCCGGCGCAACTCTTGCCGGTCGGCGTCTGGATGCGCGGCCAGGAATTCGTCGAGCGACGGATCACCCGCCTCTACGAGGCGCTCGCGCCACTCTTCCAGCCAGTGGAATCGGGCGGCCTCCCGGCGGGCCGCCTGGCCGTCCTGCGCCGCGAGTTGGCGGAGGGGTTCGGCTTCGGGTTCCTGGAGCAGCCGGCGCAGGTAGCGCAGATGACGGCGGCGGGCGCCGAATGCGGTGATCCGCCGGCCTTCCGCCACCGCCAGCCGCAACGGTTCGGGCAGCCCCAGACGGTCCACGACCGCCGGATCCAGCCGGAGCACACGCTCCACCACCGGATCGAGGGCCAGCACGTCGCGCTTGCGCTGGGAGCGGCTGGGCGGGCGGGGATCGTCGGGTGGTCGGGGTGGTGTCATGCGCCTCCGGATGATGCCCTGGCGGGCGGGAGTATTATGGCGCAAGTGCGGCGGCGGGCCAATGGGTATTTCAGACCGCCCGCGGGGTGCGCCCGCCAGGCGGTCCGTCGTTTACAGTATCCCCGGAGCGGAGTAGAATATTTTTTTTGCGAGGCGGCATCTAAGCAGTCGGGTGTCTGGGCGAAGAGTCCCAGCCAATAGATGGCAAGTGTTCGCCGCGCGCGGCGGACGGCCATAACACCTTGGAGGTCAGGAGCATGAAACCGAGACGAATCCGTGACGGCGTGCTGTGGATGGGCGCGGTGGACTGGAACCGCCGGCTGTTCGATTCGCTGATCCCGCTGCCGGACGGCACCAGTTACAATGCCTACCTGGTGCAGGGCACGGATAAGACGGCACTGCTGGACACGGTGGATCCGCCCATGGCCGGCGTGTTGGAGCGCCAGCTGGCCGGCGTCGACCGGATCGATTACGTCATTTCGCAACACGCCGAGCAGGATCACTCGGGCACCATCCCCTGGGTGCTGACCGAATATCCCGAGGCCGTCCTGCTGTGTTCCGCCAAGGCGGCGCCCATGCTGGTGGATCACCTGGGTGTCCCCGGCGAGCGGATCCGGGTCGTCACCGACGGCGAAACCCTGGCGCTGGGCGGCAAGACCCTCCGCTTCGTGTACACCCCCTGGGTGCATTGGCCCGAAACCATGGTCACCCATCTGGCCGAAGACCGCATCCTGTTCTCGTGCGACTTCTTCGGTTCCCACCTGGCCACTTCCGAGTTGTGCGCCGGCGACAACCCGTACGTCCTGGACGCGGCCAAGCGATACTACGCCGAGATCATGATGCCATTCCGCAAGCAGATCCAGAATAACCTGAAGAAGGTGCGGGCGCTCGAGTTCGACCTGATCGCGCCGAGCCACGGCCCGCTGTTCGACCAGCCCGAGCGGATCCTCGCCGCCTACGAAGACTGGGTCTCGGACCGGGTGGCGAATGTTGTGGTCATCCCGTACATCTCGATGCACGGGAGCACCGAAATCATGGTGGATTACCTGCTGACTGCGCTGTCGGAGCGCGGCGTGCGGGTGGAGAAATTCGACTTGTCGGTCACCGACATCGGCAAGCTGGCCATGTCGCTCGTCGATGCGGCGACCATCGTGATCGGCACGCCCACCGTGCACATCGGCCCCCACCCCAGCGTGTTCGCGGCCACCCACCTGGCCAACGCGCTGCGGCCCAAGCTTAAGTACGCCGCGGTCATCGGCTCCTACGGCTGGGGCACCCAGGCGGCGGAGCAGATCGCAGGGCTGATCCCCAACCTGAAGGTGGAAGTCCTCGGCACCGTCATGTGCAAGGGCGTCCCGCGCGACGAGACTTTGGCGGCCCTCGACGCCCTGGCCGCGGCCATCGCCGCGAAGCACGCGGCGATGTAGCCTCGCCACCGCTATTTCGGCTTCTTCACTTCCTCGATCTTGCGGGCGACGGCCGCCAGACCCACCACGATGAGACGGGCGCGGTTGGCGGCTGGGTTTTTCCGCTGGGGATCCAGATCCATCGCCTGTTTGAAGTCCCGGCCGGCCTCCTGAGTCCGGCCCAGGCGCATCATCGCCTCCCCCCGGTTCACCAGGATGGAGATGTCATTGGGTGTCATCGCGTGGGCCCGGTTCAGGGTGGCCAGCGCCTCCTCGTTCCGGCCGGTCTTGACGTAGATCGCGCCGAGTGATCCCTGCACCATCGCGTTGTCCGGGTCCACTGCGGCGAGCCCCTCCAGGATCGTCAGCGCGTGCTCCGTCTGCCCCTGGTTGTAGTAGAAAGCGCCCAGCTGCAGCAGGCTGCTGATATGTTCGTCGGTCATGCCAGCCGCGGTCTTGAGCGGGATCGTGCCGTCCAGTTTTCCGTCCTTGAAATTCTGATAGGTTGCCATGTTCGCCTCCTGTGCTGCCAATTACCGGTCGATCGATCAGGCCCGCATGTTGCGGATGATGGACATGCTCATCTCGTGCAGGTTCTTCTGCAGGTTGCTGAGCAGCTCCGTCATCTGCGTGAACTTCGCCATCGCAAACTGGATTTGCTGGAGGTCGCTCTGGTATGTGGGGCTGTCGGGATTCAGGTTGTTGATTTGGGATTCGATATTGGCATACATCGAATCCACCATGCCGGCCATGGTGCTGACGATGTTGTTGGGGCCGCCGCCCACTCCGCCGCCGGCATTGACCGCACCGCCGACGCCGCCCTGCACGATGCTGAAGGGAGCGTCCAACGGCAGGATGTTCATGGGCAGTGGGGGCATCGGGCTGGCCTGGATGGGCCCGAAGCCGCCGATCATGCTGCCCACCATGTCGGGAATGGTTTGCATCGGACTGAAGAACATGTCGGTGATCCCGCCGGCCACGTCACCCACCGTGCTGCCGACGGAGCTGATGCCGTCCCCCACCCAACTGATGGCGTCGCCCACAATGGGGATGCCTACACTGTCGATGGCGTCGCCCACCATGTCGATGGCGCCGCCGACGAAATCCGCCACGCCGCCGATCACGTCACCCATACGCACCTCCTTGGGACCAACTGTTTAAATTGTCCTGTTAGAATTCCCAATTTGCCGTTTTCACAACAATATTGGGGAAAATCTGGAGCGCGACTTTCCCGGGGACATCGATCACCGACGGCTCGCCCACGGACACCGAAAAGTCACACCGTGCGGAACGGGGCATCACCGACGCGAAACGCTCGCCCCGACCGGCTTCTGCACACCTAGGCCCCCTCCCCGCCTTGTGGGATCCGGTGTGATACAATGCAATCTTCTCATCCTTGTTACAGGTTCACCGATTATGGTGAAAACCATCCCCAAGCTCTGCGTGCTCCTGGCCCTGCTGGCAGGCGCAGCCGCCGCTGGGAAGCCGATTCCCGATTGCCGATTCGATCACCTCGGGGTGGCGGAGGGATTGTCGGAAAGCGCCGTCACCGCCATCATTCAGGACAGCCGGGGATTCATCTGGATCGGCACGCACGACGGCCTCAACAAGTATGACGGCTACACCTTCACGGTGTATCGGAGCCAGCCCGGGAATCCCGACAGCCTGTCCGACAACGCCGTCAGCACGTTGTGCGAGGATCGGGATGGAATGCTCTGGGTTGGCACCATCGGTGGGGGCCTGACCCGCTTCGACCCGAACCGTGAGACATTCAGCCGACCCCGATTGGCCGGCCGAAATCCGGTGGAAACCAGCCGTGATGTCATCGGTGCCATTATCCAGGATCGCCGGGGGAGGATCTGGATCGGTCATGGAGGCGGCATCGACCGCGGCGCACATCACCAGACCCCTTCCCAGAGCCGTTTCCTCCGAATTTCGACTCTGACGGGGCGTCTGCTGGAAGATCCGGCCGGCAGCGTGTGGCTGATCGTTGGGTCGAACCAGCTGTATCGGTTTGACGAAGATTCCGGACGATTCGATCCGTTTCCGCTGCGCCTGCCGGCGACCACATCCGGCGCACCGATCCGGGAGTTGGTGTATCTGGAGGGGACAGGAACGCTTCTCGTGTCGGCCGCTGATCGGTTGTATACGTTCAGCCTTGTCCAACGCCGGCTGCTCGATGAACGGGAACCCCTCGTGATTCCGGCGACAATTCGCCTGCGCGGCTTGAGCGGCGGGGTGGAAGATGAATCCGGAAGAATTCTGCTTGGCACCTTCGGGAATGGAATCGTCGAAATCGAACGGCGGGACCGGACCGTGCGGCAGCGGATCCACGATCCCAACGATCCCTGGAGCCTGAGCAACAACGATGTGGTCCGATTGATGGCCGACCGGTCAGGCATCATCTGGATCGGGACGGAGGGCGGCGGCGTCAATCTGATCAAGCAGGCCAAGTATAAGTTCACGCACCATCGGCACCGCCAAGGTGTTCCGAACAGCCTCAGCGGTAACTATGTGACCGCGATCCGCAAGGATGCGTCGGGTGATCTGTGGGTGGGTACCGGTGGGATGGGCTTGAACCGAATCAACGAGGCGGAGGGGACTTGCTCGGTCTACCGTCATGATCCGCAACGTCCGGAAACCAGCCTCAGTCACGACTACATCACGTCGATATCCGAAGCGGCTGAATCCGGCCAGTTGTGGATCGGTACGCGGGACGGATTGAACCGCCTCGATATCCGGACCGGAGCATGCCGCCAGTACAAACATGACCCAGACCGGCCGGGAAGCCTCCGGCGAAATGACATTCACAACACGTTCCTGGATCGCCATGGTGATCTGTGGGTCATCGCCTACCTGTATCTGGAGCGGTTGCCCCGAGGCCGATCGGAGTTTGTCCACTATCGACACGATCCGACACAAGCGACGACCATCAGCGACGGGCCGGGCTATCCCATTTTCGAGGACGGTGCGGGAACCATCTGGATCGGATCGTGGTGCGGCGGACTCAACCGGTACGACCGTCCGACTGACACGTTTGCGCATTACACCCATCAGCCGGATGATTCGGCCAGTCTGAGCCATGACCGGGTGTGGGCCATCCACGAGGATAAGCGGGGTCGGATGTGGATCGGCACATATGGCGGGGGACTCAACCGATTCGATCGAAACAGCGGGATTTTCAAGCGGTACCTGGATACGGACGGGCTCGCCAGCAACGTGGTGTACGGGATCCTGGAGGATGAGACGGGATGTCTGTGGCTGAGCAGTAACAACGGGCTGACCCGATTCAATCCCGAGACGGGGGTGTTCCGGATCTACGACGTGCATGACGGACTTCAGGGCAAGGAGTTCAACACCCGGGCCTTCTATAGGGACAGAGAGGGGAACATGTACTTCGGCGGCACCAACGGCTACAACGCCTTCCACCCCGGGTCCCTCCCCGTCAACTGCCATCCGCCGCCCGTGGTGATCACGTCGATCACCGTCGGCGGACGGCGCGTCGTCCCGGCGGCCGCCACCATCTCTCTGGGGTACGACCAGAATTCAGTGGCATTCGAATTCGCCGCGTTGGATTACAACTGCCCGGCGAAAAACCGGTATGTTTTCAAGCTGGAGAACCTGGATGCGGACTGGAACCAGGTGGGAGCCGACCGCCGGTTTGCCGATTACCGGAACATTCCCCCGGGCGAATACACCTTCCGTGTCCGGGGTTCCAACCACGATGGCGTTTGGAACGAGACGGAAAGCGACGTGACGCTGCGCGTGTCGCCCCCCTTCTGGGAGACCTGGTGGTTCCGGGCGGTAGCCCTCGTCGCCTTCGGCTTCTGCTTTTATGCCCTGGTCGCATTTCTGAAGCGGCACTTCGATCTCATCCGGTTCTGGAAGACGCGGAACGTCATCGGGGACTACATCGTGACGCACAAGATCGGCAGCGGCGGAATGGGTGTGGTGTATAAGGGCGTCAGCCGGAAAAACCGATCCCGGGTCGTCGCATTGAAGGTCTTGAACGAGGAGCATGCCCTGGCCGAAAACCAGCGCCGCCGGTTCCTCAATGAGGGCGCCATCATCGACAGCCTGGACCATCCCCACATCGTGAAGGTCTACCAGCGGGCGAGCCAGGGCAACAACCTCTACATCGCCATGGAATACCTGGATGGCCTGACGCTGCAAGATAAACTGGCTCGCGACGGGAAGCTCATCCTGGCGGAGGCCGTCGACATCATGTGCCAACTCGCCGACGTGGTCGCGGCCGTCCACCAAAAGGGCGTCATCCACCGGGACCTGAAACCCGAAAACATCATGTTGGTGCAACAGGAGGACCGCGCAAACTACGTGAAGATCCTCGATTTCGGCCTTGCCATCATGAAGAACGCCACCCGGCTCACCCGGTCCGGCATGTTCATGGGCACGGTGGGCTACACGCCGCCGGAGCAGGTGTCCGGATACGGATACAACTTTTCCGGAGACATCTATTCCCTGGGAGTGATCTTCTACGAAATGGTGACCGGCGAGCAGCCGTTTTTCGGCGAGACCTCGCTGGAGATCATCAAGCAGATTCTCAACGAGGAGCCGGTCGAGCCGGTGGCTTTCAATCCTGAGATCCCGGCGGCATTGAATGCGCTGATCCTGAGGTTGCTGAGCAAGGATCCCGGCCGCCGACCCACCGCGGCCGATTTGCGCACAACGATGCCGCGGATGATGGCGGACCTTCAGTCGGTGTGATTCGGGCGCCGGATCCCCAATCGCTTCATCTTTTCATGCAGGCCCCGGTAGGTCATGTTCAACTGCCGGGCCGTCTCGGACTTGTTCCAGCCGTTCTGGGCCAGCAGCCGGGTCAGCATCTGTATTTCGATTTGCGGATCGGCTTTTGGAATGATGACCACCGGCGGACGGTCCGTCGAGCCGGCTGTCCCCTTGATGGAGTCGGAGAGCAGGTCGAAACCGATGGCATCCCCATCCTCAGCCAGGTTGACCAGGCTGTGGATCTCGTTTTCGAGCTCCCGGACATTCCCGTCCCAGGCGTGGGCCAGCAACGCGGCATAGGCCTGAACCGTGTAGCCGTTGATCCGTTTTTGGTCCAACCGGCAGAACGTGTCGGTGAAATGATTGATGAGGAGCGGGATGTCCTCTGTGCGCTCGCGCAACGGGGGGATCGTCATCGTCCGGTGGACGAGGCGGTAGTAGAGATCCTTGCGGAATGTGCCGGTGGCCACCATCCCCTTGAGATCTCCGTTGGTGATGGAGATGATCCGCAGGTCAACCCGGATATGCCGGGTGCCGCCCAGGCGGTAGTACTCCTGCTCCTGTAAGGCCCGGAGCAACTTGCTCTGCAGATCGGCGGACATGTTGCCGATTTCGTCCAGCACCAGCGTGCCGCCCGACGAGATCTCCAGTTTCCCCTTTCGCGGACTGACCGCCCCGGTGAACGCGCCTTTCTCATAGCCGAACAGTTCGGATTCCAGAAGGTTTTCCGGAATGGCCGCGCAGTTGATGGCCACGAACTCCCCGCCGGCCCGCCGCGAATATTGGTGGATGAGTCGGGCGAACAGCTCCTTGCCGGTGCCGCTCTCGCCCTGGATGAGGATGAACAGGTCGCTGCGGGCGAACTTCTTGGCCTGTTCGATCAGCCGCCGAATGCCGGGATTGCCGGCGACGATGTTGACGGTGGCTGCGGTTCCTGGTGCTTCTGCCTCGGGCATTGGCGGATCACCACCCAATACATAGGCCAGCAGCCTCAGCTCCTGGGCGAGCAGGGCGACGAATTCGGCCACTTGCCGCTCCAACCGGTTGTCGGCGGGCGTCAGGCAGACCAATGCGAACGGGATGCCAGTCACGGCAAACCGGTGGGATTGGAAGCACCCGCCGCCGTCCCGGAGCTGCCGGCTGGGGATATCCGAGATGAAGAGGTCCGGGTTCTCAGCCGCGACGGTTTTCACCGTCGCGAATCCGCCGGTTTGGCCATGGACCAGAAGGTGAATCCGGAATTCGTCTCCGTCGTGTGACAGGAGGACGAAGCCGCCGTCCCGCAACAGCCCTGTCAGGATCCGCGAGAGCCGGGTGATGAATGTGTGAAAATCACGGCAACCCATGCCCTCCCGCAGGACAGCCTTCAGTGCTTCGGCATAGAGGTCGGCTTCGATCCTCGTTTTTCCCGTCCGGGCCTTGCTCTCGTTGTCCAGCCGGAGGTTGTGGAAGACCGGCGTCAGTTCCTGCGCCGTCTCGAACTCGTCCAGGTTGCCGGCACGCAAGAAGAATTCCAGCCGGCCGATGCTGAATGATCCGCCGATGGCCAACTCGGCCTGGCGGACCCGCTCGCCGGCGACGAAGGTACCGTTGGAAGAATCCAGGTCCCGGATTCGGATGGAATCGCCCGCAACCATGACAGCCAGGTGCTTGCGGGACAGGAACTCGTCGTCGATGGTCAGATCGTTCCCGGCATCTCGGCCGATGGTCACCTGCGGCCGGTCCAGGGGGAATTTTCTGACGAAACCGTCCAGGTAGTACAACAAGTAGTTCATGTGGATCGGATGGTACCAGATCACATGTAAAAAATCATATGAAACAAACGGCAAAGCTGTGAAGCAATTTCATAGTGCATGGCCTGAACCACACTCCCATACGTGCAGTTTGACGGACACGCCGTATTAATGTTCTCGCAACCAACTGAAAATAATATTGAATTCACGACATATTCTCCCGAGCCGATTATTTGGTAGGCGAATTGCATTGCATCCGATAGCAATTCATCGGACAAATCGGATCCCACGAAGATTGAGGTTTTGTCATTGTGATGATCCCGAAGACACTTGCAATCGTTCTGGTGGGGTTGGTTGGGTCGGTCGCCGGTTTGGCTGCCGACTGCATCAGCCTGCCGCTGGCGCCTCAAGACTGGCAGCAGGCGGAGTTTCACCACGGGTCCCTGGAACCGATCCCGGACGGGCTCTTGCTGCGGGGCGACGCCTGGACCAACGCCCGGAACCAGAGCGGCCGCATCGACGGCAATCACGTGCGTTCCGCCAGCCCATTCGATCTCCGCGGCGGCGGTGACGTCTATCTCGTCTTCGGCGTGGACGGGGGCGGTCAATACATGGCGGTTTTCCCGCTCCTGTTCTCCGGCGTGAGCGTGCCCCACCTGACGACGCACCACTCCTTCAGGGGCAGCGTGGTGCTGCCGGAAAAGCAGTGGCTGTATGCCCAGCTCCACGTAGACGCGTCGGGGAAATACCAACTCACCGTCTGTCAGAACACGTTCTTCGACCAGGACGGACGGGTGTTGCTCGACCGTACCGGAAAACTGACATCCCTGACCGGCCGCGTGGAATTCGCCTTCGCGGATAACTATGCCGGACCCGATGCGTTCGTGGTCATCCGAAAAGCCATGGTCTGTCCGTCCGGCAGCCGATGCACCCGAAGCGGTGGCGGCGATGGCGGGGGTCTCGAATCTGTCGCCACTGCCGGCGGCGGCGGTCCGAACTGGTGAAGTGGATGCATGAAGCCCGTTTGGTGTGTTCGCCCGTGGCGGGCGGCCGAAAGTTTTGTGATCGACTGTTGATCAACATTCTCCCAAAAAGGAGCGGCACCATGAGTTGTGTTTGGATCCGAGGACTACTGGCGGGGTTGGTCTGCGTGTTGGTGTGTCCGGCGTTGACCCAGGGCGAGACCACCGATCTGACCGGCGTGTACGCGCTCTATCACGCGGACGGCGGGTCCGGACGAGTCGAAGGATACATGCGCATCACCCAGACGGGTGACCACGCGTTCACGGTGGGGATCGCCATCCGGACGGGTGATCCAGCCATGGATTGGCAGGGGAACGGTGAAGTCACGGGCACTCAGGGATATTATGACTGGCGCTTTGACGACGGCAAATCAGGCCGGACGACGTTCACCATCGATCCGGACGGCACGCTGCACGGCCAGGTGCAGGGTTCCGGCCTGAACTGGCGGTACGTGGCGCGCAAGCAGTAGCGGTATGGAATGAGCGAGGTGTTGACTGAGAAGCTGGCGACCGGCCGTTGGGGCAAATGCAACTATCAACCTGCGATGCCTGGTGGCCAACCAGAAACGATAAGCACTGCGGCCATCGTTCGATTTGAATGGAGATCATTCTGGAAGAGGTTGGCATGACTCCTTTAATGAAGACAATCCTGTGGGTCATTGTGATTTGGCTGGTTTCCGGGTGGATCGCCGGGGACGAGGCCCTGATGATCTCCGGGGGCGGGTCAGCCCAGCTTGTGTTTCTCGATCGGGGCCAGACGGTAGCCAATAACCTGGGCGCGCCGCCCGCCTCGATCTTCCGGGCGTCTCCGCAGGGCCGGCTGGCCATGTTGACCATGGCCGGGGAATGGCGGCTGGTCAGCCCGTTCCGTAATCTGCCGTATAACCAGTGGCCCCCCTTCAAGGTCGCCGAACTGCCCACCCGCTACAAGAGCATAGACGCCCCCGAGCCGCTGCAATGGGCCCCGGACGGGCGCAAATTCCTGATCCGGCTGAACCGGACCATCACGATTCACCACGCCGGCGGGGGGCCGCTCATGACCATCACCAACACGCCGGATGTCAGCGGCGCCTGGGCTGCCAACATGCAGTGGGGGAACGATTCGAACCATTTGATATTGTTCCATGTGGACTCGCGATCGTACTACCTGGTCGGGCTACCCGACCGGGGTTCCCTCACCTGGGATGAACTGGAACGGGGCAACGCGGTCCGTTTCTTCCAGTTGAATACCACCAGCAGCTCGACCGTCGACCGCTTTCATTTCTCGCCGGACGGCCGCCAGGTCGCCTTCGTCCACGCCAGCGGCGCCGGCGCCGAACTCTGGGCCGGCCTCCTGGAGCGGCCGGGCCGGGTGGATCACGATGCGGCCAGGAATGAGAGCGGATGGAACACGCCGCGGACGGAGTATACCCGCCTCGAGGAGACTCCCGAGCTGTTGCCCCTGGGGTGGTCGCAGGACAGCCGGCGGTTCTACTATTACTCGGCGCGACGCACGGAGCGGGTGGTCAGTGACGGAAGCTTGCGGGAAACGGCGCACCAGGAGCAACTCGTCCGCCACGAACTCAAAGTGTACGATGTGTCCGCCGGACGGGCCTGGACCGTCATGGCGCTGAACTGGTCACCGTGGCTTCCATACGAGAAAGGGTATCCACAACCCAACGTCTCTGCCGATGGCCGGCACCTGGTGTTCTGGGGCGTGGACAATATCCGCTACCAAAGCCCGACGACCCTCCCCATCCACACCGATATGTTGAAGCGGACCATGAACGAGGTCGACCTGGTCGTGGTCGATCTGGCCGCCAAAACCACCCGCACCATCGCCCGGAAACGGTTTCAGGACGTGCCCTGGGCGGCCTTCATCAAGACCCAGGAAGGTGACGGCACCAATCCGCAACCGGCCCACAAAGAACCAAGACCGCGGCTGCCTCAATACTTCTTGGATATCAAGCCGACGCCGGCTCCGGAGAGGTTTTGCAGCATCCGGGCCTTGCGGCTACCTTTCGAAGGCAAGGCCCTCGGATTGCCGCAACAGCGCACGAAGCTGATGGTCCGGGCCACCTTCTCCCAAAATGGAGCACCGCTGAAGGACCGTGACAGCCAATTCCGCACCAACGACGGTCGGGTCGCCAACTTCTTCCCCTTGAGCCACTCCGCCATGAGTGTTGAGGGCGACCATTTCACCGGGACGATGTATGTGCCGCTCAACGATCTCGATCATCTCAGCGACCAGGCCGCCGCGTTCACGGTGCACCTGGAATTGCTCGAGGGGGAGCGGACCCTGGTCGAAGCCCGGCCCGTGTCGGTCACCATTCCGGCTGAATGGATGCCCCGGGTCTGGTTCACGAAGATCGCGGCTCAAATCGCTGCCGATGGAGCGGGCAACCCGGCCATTCGGGTCAGGGCGGAGGTGGTGGTCCGCCATATGGCCGGGCGGGAGGTGCGGATCGAGACCACCGTGCTCGACAAGGACTACCAGGATGTCGGGGTCCGCGATCCGCGGTTCCGCGTGACAGGCAACCGGGCCGGGGCCGCGGCCGAGATCCGCCCGGCCGGCAGCGAGGAACGGCACTCTGTGGATGTGTCGATTCCATTGGCCGGGCTGCAGCTTGCGGCTGGCCGGCATGATCTGGTCATCGTTCTGCGGGCTATGACGGGCCGGGATCAAGCCCTGGGCGAGAGCCGGCCGCAGCCGGTGGCGGTGACCATCGGCAATTGACGGGTTGCGGAACACGCTCAGGATTGTGTTCCGGAACGGTGAGCCCTTCTCGGCACGGGCAAGGCAGGTGCCACACTCGGCCAGGACGAGACCGCCGGAGCGCCCGCTGAAACGATACGATGCCTGTGGAGATTCGACTTAGCTTGATCCAATTCGAATAGTGTTTCCGGGAGGAACCGATGGTGAGACGCATGACGCGAATCCTGTTGTGTCTGGTAGTAATGCTGGGTGTATTGGCGATGTCTGTGCCGGCGCAGGGCGACGGGCGGGCGATGCGCCGCAACATCTTTCGCCTGGGGTTCACCCTGGGTGAGGCCAACGCCTTGCTGGAGAAGGGCCCGAATGATCCGAGCGTCCGGAAATTGATCCCCATGATCAACAATATCGCCATCCAGACGTTGCGCAACATCACCTTCGATTATCAACCCCCGTTCGAGCCGGACGGTTTGAACAACATGATCAAACGGCTGGAAACGCTCGATGCGCAGGCGGCGGGGATGAACGGCGAACAGATCGCCGCTCACTATGAAAGCATCAAGGGCGGGGTCAACCAATCCCTGGCACTGACCTACGGGATGGAAACCCAGGGTCGATTCAACACCGAACCCACCTGCGACTCCTGCCTCCTGACTCTTGGGTACCACCTGGGCCGGTTGTCTGTGTTCGTTGAGGACGCGGGCAGTAGCGACCGGAGCAGCGCGCTGAGCGGCATCAACCAGGCCTTGAGCACGGGCCGGCAATGCGTGGAGCATCTGCGCTGCGCCTTCCTGAACATGGAGGACTGGGACAGCCTCAACGTGTCGGCCGCCGCCACAGGCCAGCAGGTCTACCAGATCCGCGCCCAGTTGGAGGAGCGGATCTTCGGCCTGGTTTCGTCCGCCGTCTCCCCGTTCGGCATTCCCTCGTCGCCCCGAATTGCGAGGGATCCGTCCGGGAAGTGGCACTATGACAAGATCGTCATCACGCGGGAGGGCAACCAGTACGTAGCCAGGGCCTATTTGGATTTTTCAGAATCCTCCAAGCGACAATATGGCGTGTTCGAGGGAGTGGTTTGGTTTTATTTCGACGCCCAACCCCGGCAGGTGGCGGGTTTCACCGGACCGGTCTTCGTCGGCAAGCACATCTTCTATAACGATCAATACACTCTGCGCATGACGGATTGCTATTTTGAGTTCGAGACGAAGCAGACTTCGGCCGGCAAATACTTCCAGGTGTTGCGATTCCACCACACCACTCCGGTTGGACCAAGCAAAGGTAGCTACTCCAGAGATTTGACTGATTGATCCTCCCCCAAGGATCCGGATAGCCGGATCAGGCATTCGGGATGGGGTGTCCGCTACTTCACATGATGCGATCTGCCCAATCAGCAGATTGAGATGAATGGCGGAGTCGCCAGACCCGCCGGGGAACTGCCGTGCGCGCCAGGTGCACCAGGCCGGGTTGATCCGGACACCTATGGTTGAGCCGTCCCTTACAGCGATCGCCTAGAAAGTGACGCCCCGGGCGGCCAGCCAATCGATGCAGTCCTGCCAAGTCGCCGGACCATACACGATGGACGTATAGCCCGAAGTGGTGAGCTTGTAGGAGGCGGGCCCGTCGCCCGAATCGCAGGCGATGGCATATCGGTAGGTGCCGTCCATCTCGGACCGGGCGCCCACGTAGCAATCCTCGCTCACCGGCCACCAGCGGTCGTTGGATGATTCCACCCAGGCGACGCATTGGTCAAATGTGGCGGGGCCAAAGGCGATGTGGGGAAATCCGGACTGGATCAGCACTCCCATGGCAGAATTGGCCACCTGGTCGCAAGCGATGGCGCAGTAGACCCGGTTCACCCGGTATTTGCTGGGCCGGGTCCCCACGTACCACGCCGCGGCGTTCGGATTGCCGCCGCCGCCGGCGGTGAAGACGGATCCGAATCCGCTGCCGCGCTGTCCGCCGCCGCCCCCGCCGCCGCCGCCCCAGTTGCCGCCGCCGGAAGCCGGGCAGACCATCACATTTTGGATGATCACCATGGCGTTGGGTCCGGCGTAGTTGTCGCCGAAGGAAAGCTCCACCCGGCCGGTCAGCGAGGACAACTTCCCGGTGCGGTTCAACATCACCTGGCCGCCCTGGTTGTCGTAGTTGCCCCGGCACACGGTGAGCTGGTAGTCGCCCGATGGGTTCACGTGCAGGTGGGCGAACAGCCACTGCTTTTCCGGCAGCACCACGCTGCCGGCCCAGGAGTGATGGGTGGTCATGTGGGGCACGCTCACGCCGGTGAACAGCGTGGGGTAGACGGCCATGTACTTGCCGCCCCCGTCCACACCGAAAACGAGGAACACGTCGCCGCCCCCCTGGAGGTTGAACTGGCTGGCGGACAGCACATGGTTGCCGTCATAGCGGCCGTTTTGCAGCCGGCCGTTGGTCCAGTTGTCGCCCCGGACCAGCAGGCTGCCCTGGATCGTCTCCAGCCGGCCGAAGCGGCTCTGGCCCTGCTGCCAGTCCTGCGGCGCCAGCGACAGGGTGGTGCAGTTGGCGCCCTGGCCGGCGATTGGCGGGAGCATCAAGGCGACAGCGATCGCGAAAACCGTTCCGATTTTCATGATGGCTTCTCCAAGTGATTTTTTTCATTGTTGGAGCACCGAGACCGGATGTCAAGAAATACTGTCTCTTAGAGGTATTGAATCCGCATTCTCGGCCGATGCGGCCATTCTTGACAGTCCGCCGGATTTTCCGTACCCTCGATCACGGGCACAGCATGGACGATCCCGTGTATCTGTTTCTGAGCCGGTTCGCCCGCGGGGCGTGCGACGCCGAGCGGCGCCGCGAGCTGCGGGATGCCGCCCGGGATTTCTCCGCCCGGATGCCGGAATGGGCGGGCGTCGCCGAACAGGCGGAGGCGCAGGGCATGGCGCCATTGCTGCTCCACCTCCTCCGCCAGGCCGGCGGGGCGCCGCCGCCCCGCGTGGAGCGGGTGCTGCAGGGGCTGGCGCTGCAGCACCGCGCCGCCAACGCCGTGCGGTTCGGGGCGCTCCGCGAGGTGCTGGACGGCCTGGCGGGCGCCGGCATCCCCGTGCTGGTGCTCAAAGGCGCCGCGCTGGCCCACCTGGTCTATCCGGAACCGGGTCTGCGGCCCATGGGCGATCTGGACCTGCTGGTGCCCCCCGACGCGCTCGCGCCGGCGCTCGAGACGCTCCGCGGACTGGGCTATCGCGACCTGCCTCCCGACCCCGGCGCCCTCTGGCAGGCCGAGCATCGCCATCCGCCGCCGGTGCGCCGGATCGCCGGCGGCCCCCCGGTGGTGATCGAGCTGCACACGGATCTCTTCGCGCAATCCGGCGAACGATCGCCCGACGCCGGGAACGTGTGGGCCGATCCGCGCCCCGTCCCCCTGCCCGGCGGCGCCGACGTCCGGACGCTGGGGCACGAGGCCATGCTCCTCCACCTGTGCTGGCATTTGGTCAACATCCGCCATCTGGCCGACCAGGTGGTTCGGCCCCGCCTGATCTGGATCGCCGACATCGTCAGCTATGCCGAGCAGTATGCCGAAGACATCGACTGGGCGGCGCTCTGCGCCCGACGGCCCTTCATCCGGTCGACGCTGGCCCTGCTCCATTACCTGATTCCGCTGTCTGCTGGCCTGCGCGACCGGTTGGGCGTTCGGGAAGCCGGGCGTCGGCCCCGGGGCGTGGGCGAGGGCTACCGGGGCTGGCCCACCCGCCCGCTGGCCGCCCCGGACCGGGGCCGGCTGGATCGGTATCTCCGGGATACGTTCCAGCCGCCCGAGTGGTGGTTGCGGCTCCACTACGGACTCGGCCCCGAGGGGACGCTCTTCTGGACCCGCTGGTGCCGCCACCCCGGGCGGATCCTGGGAGGCGTCGCGCACAAGCTGATCCGCCAGTATCGCTATTCTTCCGCGAGGTGACCGTTCATGAACCGACCCAGACCCGCGCCCGGCTACCGCCTGGAGCCCATCGGCGACGAGGCGGTCCTGTATTTTCCCGGCGATAGCCGGGTGCTCTACTGCAATCCCACGGCGCTGCTCATCTGGCATCTGAGCGACGGCACGCGCACCGTGGCGGAGATCATCGCGGAGCTTGAGGCGGCCTATCCCGAAGCGGCCGGCGTCATCGGCGCCGACGTGGAGGCGACCGTGGCCACGCTGGCGGACAGCGGCGCCATCGAGTGGGTATGAGCGCCGCCAGCCGGTACGCCATCCGCTTCGCCGGCGGCGCCGTCGATGTCGAGGCGCCGGGGCTGGCGGCCGGCGCCATCGCCGACTTCGTCTGCGCGGCGCTCCCCCGGGGCGACAGCCGTCCGGCGGCGGCAACCGTCTTCCGCCTGAGTGAGGATCCGGCCACCGGCGAATTGGCCCTCTTCCAGGGCCGGCGGCGTCTGACCGCGAGCGGCGACCGCGGCTGGCTGGCGGACCAGTTGCTGCGTGGCGTCTGCACGGCTCTTGCGGAAGGGGCTTCGGCGGCGCCGGTGTTCCACGCTGCCGCCCTGAGCTGGCAGGGGCGGGGGGTGATTTTCCCCGGCGGAACCGCGGCCGGCAAGTCCACGCTGGCCGGCTGGCTGGCGCTGCAAGGCTGGGCGTACCACTCCGATGAACTGGCTGCTGTGTCGGCCGACGGACCGACGCTGAGCGGGCTGCTCCGCCCTCTGAGCCTGAAGGAATCCTCCCTCCACCTGTTCGCGTCCAGTGTGGATCTCGGCGCCCCCGGCGCCGGCATCATGGTGACGCCCCACGGCGCCATGATCGCCCCGTCCATGCTGCGAGGCTCCGGTCCGGGACCGGCGCCGCTGGCGCGGATCATCTTCACCAATTACCGGGCGGACAGCGCCTGCTTGCTCCAGCCGCTGTCGCCCGCCCGGGCCGTCGTGCGGTTGATGGGCTGCCTGGTCAACGCCCGGAACCTGCCGGACCACGGGTTGGCCGACGCCGTCCGTCTGGCCGAGCGCATTCCCGCCTATCAATTGATATATGGCGGCTGCGACCAGTTGGGCGAACACGGCGAACGGTTGTGGGCGGAGCCCCCCGCCCGAGCCTGACCGAGCGCTCCCTCCTCCAATCACACCGCCACGACGCCGAGGCGCAGAGAATTCTCAAGGGTCTGATCAATAACCAAAGCCCTGCTTGGCGTCTTGGCGTCTTGACGTGATCAGCAGTCGTTCCGGTTGAGCGAGCACGGCGAACGGTTGTGGGCGGAGCCTCCCGCTCGAGCCTGACCGAGCGCTCCCTTCCTCAATCACACCGCCACGACGCCGAGGCGCGGAGAATTCTCAAGAGTCCGATCAATAACCAAAGCCCTGCTTGGCGTCTTGGCGTCTTTGCGTGAGCAGCAGTCGTTCCGGATTCGTCACGGATGCAGGATTTCCAGGTTGGGCAGCGCCCAGCAGCGGTGACCCATGTCGCGCGCCAGAACGGCCAGGCCTTCGGTTTCGATGTGGCCCTTGTAGCTCGTGGCGGGGAACACCAGCCCTTCGCGGTGAAGGTCCGCCCGGACGAGCAGCATGGTGCCGCCCACGCCGTCCACCTCCACGCACGGGTGCTGCCGGAGTTCGGACAGGTACAGCCGGCCGAATCCCTTGGGCGGCTGCAGGATGCCGTCCAGTATGTAGGGCGACCAATCGAGGGCTTCGGCGCCCGGCTTGAGCTTGAAGGTGTTGAGGTCGAAGGTTTCGCGAGTGTCCATTGCGAGGCAGTGGGGCACGATGATGTCCCGGTCCGCGGCGAGGAGCTGTTCGATGACGTCCGCCGGCCACGCGGCCACGTCGGCGTCGATCCAGAGCACCCACTCCTCGTCCGCCAGCGCGCGGGCCAGCAGATAGTTGCGGCTGCGGGCCAGGACCGACCGCCGCCGGTATTGCTGGCCGGGCTCCCAGCGGGGCAGGTCGGAACGGTAGTGGAAATGCCGCTGGAAGAGGAGGACGCGGGCGAACTCCGCCTGCAGCGCCGGCAGGCGCCGGCGGAGCCAGTCGGCGGTGCCGTCGCGGCTGTCGCTTTCCAGGAAGGCGACGGACAGCTTCGCGTGCGGGTACGCCAGCGTCGACAGGTTCGCCACCAGCCGCGGCAGGAACGGCTCGGCGTCCTTCACCGGGATCAGGATGAGGACACGGGGAGTCGCGCCGCCGCGCCGAGTCCGGCCGGGCGGCGGCGTCGCCGACGGAACGGACGCCGTGGCGGGCGGGGCGGAGGCCGGCTCGGCGGGCTGCGTCTGCGGCGCTGCCGGCGCCACCTCGGTGGCTGATCCGTCGAGGGGTGCGGCCGGCGGACCGACTTCGCCCAGCAGGTCGAGTCGGAGACGGTGCCCGAGCTCCGCCAGCATCGGCTCGTAGATCTCGCCGTCGAACCGCTCGCCCGCCGCTTGCCAGTGCGCATCCCAGTGGGCGGCCTCAAAGGTGTTGGCGCCGTGGAACACGTAAACGAACAGGTCCGGCCGGTCGAGCAGGGCGACGCGGCCCTCGCGGACGACGCGTTCCACGGCCGGCGTGTCCTCCCCCTTCGCCTGATCCGGGTACGGCGGCAGGCTCGCCCGGGCGCACAGCATCGAGCCCTCCCACAGCCGGGCGCACGACACCGCCAGGCGGCGCTGGGCGGGCCACCAGATGGACTGGCGCTCCAGGAGGCAGGCGTCCGTACGGAGTGCCGTGACCACCGCGAGCTGGAGCTCCAGCCGGTCGGGGGCCGACAGGTCGTCGTCATCCCACTGGGCGAGGTAATCGCCCGTGGCGGTCGCCACAGCCAGGTTGCGCAAGGCGCCCAGTGTCATGGTGCCGGCGGGGAGCCGCCGGTGGACGATACGCGGGTCCGCCGCCGCCGCGATCCGCCGGGCCAGGGTGTCGTCCGTCCCGTCGTCCACGATCACCAGCTCGCGCTGGGGCCAGCTCTGCTGCCGAAAGCACTGGACCGCCCGCCAGGCCAGCGCCGGCCGGTTTTTCGTCACCATGAGGCACGACACCCGGGGCGGCGCGGTCGCGCGGCGCAAGGCCGCCCGGCCTGGTTCCGCCGCCAGCCGGACGGCGGCCTGACGGTCACCGTTGACCAGCAGCGTCACCGCCAGCGGCGGCGCCGGCGGCTTCGCCTTCTGCCGCCACCAGCCGCCCCGCCAGTGGTGGATCCCGTACGCCGTCCGCCGCACCCGGTCCTGTGCCTCCAACGGCAGGTCGGCCCAAGCGGTCTCGTTGTCGATGGGATACAGCAGTTCGGGGGGCACGAGCCGGATCGACTCCGGCGCCGGGAAGGATTTGAGGGCTCGGGTCAGGAAGAACGGCCCCGTGGCGTCCAGCGGGCCGGGACAGCGGCAGTAGACGGCCAGTTTGGCGAACACGTGCTCCCAGAAGGGATGGCCGGGTACCGACGCCATCCAGGCGTTGGCCACGATCCGGTCCAGTTTGCGCTCCCGGGCCTGGGGCCGGTCCCGGTGCGTCGCGGGTTCCAGGCCGAGGACGACGGCGTGGTCCGCCAGCAGCGGCGCCTGCGGCCGCAGACACTCGAAATCCAGGTCCGCGTAAACGCCGCCGTAGCGGTGGAGGATGAAGTAGCGCGCCGCGTCCGCGCGCATGATCGGTTCGGAGTAGGCGTCGTAGACGGGCAGGAACCAGGGATAGTGCCGGCGGATGAGCTCGCGGTTGTCCGGATCCGTCCAGAGGTGGAGGGTCCAGCCGGGGTGATGGGTCTGCCAGGTGCGCTGGAAGGCGGCCAGCGCCGGCGGCACGGCGGCGTCCCGCCAGGTCTGGTGGATGATCCGGGGAATGGCCGGCGGCGGCGATTCAGCTGTCCGGTCGCCGGCGGCAGCCGGTGCGCGGCCGAAGGCGTGGACGGGCGGCGGGTGGGGATTGGCCAGCGGTGCGGCAGATGCCTTCGGATCGCCGACCGCCGGTTCGGTCCGGGCCAGGTAGGTTTCGATGAGGCGGCAGGCCGTGGCCAGGCCGTCTTCCGCGCCGATCCGGGCGCCCAGCGCGCGGGCCCGGTCGCGGGCTGACGGGGTCAGCACCTTATCCCGGAGCACCGCGGCCAGTCCGTCGGCGGTCATCCGGAAGGGGTGCATGGCCGCGCCCGCGCCCAGGTCCGCCACGCGGCTGGCGTTGTACACCTGATCGTTGCCGAACGGCTCGATGAGCAGGGGGCAGCCCTGCCGCAGCGCCCGGGCGATGGAGCCGATGCCGCCGTGCTGGATGGCGGCGGCGGCGCGGGCGAAGAGCCAGTCGTGGGGCAAGTCGTCGGCGAACCGCACCGCCCGTCGGTCGGCGCCGGGGGGCAGGTCGCCGTCGGAGAATCCGGTCCAGCCCCGCTGGACGAGGAGAGGCCGGCCCAGACGGCCGGCCGCCGCCACGTGGACGGCCAGGATCGCGCGCGGATCTTCCAGCGGCTGGCTGCTGAACGCCAGCACCAGCGGGCCGCGCGCGCAGAACTCCCGCAGCGCCTCGTCCGGTTCCCACCCGGACCACGCCGGGTCCTCGAAGAACCAGAAGCCGGTCTGCTCGAGGCTGGCACGGGGCTGGAGCTGGTTCAGGTCCGGGCGGCTGAACCAGGGGCTGCTCCCCAGGATGACGTGACGGGCAAACAACCAGCCGGGGCCGAACGGGGGCGGCGACTTCGCCACGCCCAACCGGTCCAGCACGCAGGTGATCATGTCACTGAGGATGCCGTGCTCCTTGAGCCGCGCCTGTTCGCAGACGGCCCGTTCCGCGTCCAGGGCCGGCTGCCAGAACGTGTACGGGTTCACGGAGAGGGTGAGCCAGGGAATGCCCGTCGCGGCGTGCGCGAGCAGGCCCTGCACCCGGATCGAGGTGGCCAGCAGCAGGTCCGCTCCCCGGCACAACTCGACCAGCTCCCGGACCTGGATCACAAGCGCCTCGGGCTCCATGAAGCGGGCGTTGGGGTGGGCGGCCGGATCGGGATGGTTCCAGTGGTCCCAGGCCCAGGCGTTGGCCCGGGCCTCCTCGGGGCCGCGCTCGATGTCCGTCAGGGCGACGGCGTCCAAGCCGGCGCGTTGGGCGTACGCGTGCATGGCCTGGTTGATCGCCAGGCGCACGCTGTGGCCCCGGCCGGCCAGCGCCCGTCCCAGGGCGATAAAGGGGAGGTGGTCGCCCAGGGTGCCGGAGGTGTAGATGACGATGTTGGCCATGATCGGTCAGCGGAAACGGCGCGCCCGGCCAGCGGACGGCCGGGCGGCGGGGCGCTTCCCGTCGGAGGGAACCGCGAATGGACTAGGTTGGCAGATCGAACAGATAACCGATCAGTTCGTTGCTGTTCCGGGCTCCCACCCCCATCCGCACGCTCATCGTGGCGTTGATGATGCTGCAGTTGAACGTGAACGGGAATGACACATTGCCCACCGAGGCCGTGCCGGACCGGAGGGCGCCGGGGACACCGCTGATGGGGGTGCCGTTGAAGATGATCTCGCCGCAGGGCGAGACCGAAACGTACAGGCTGGCGGAATCCGTCACGCCGCTGGCCGGATCTTCGTAGTCGAACGCGGCCATCCGGTCGTACAGCGGCTGCTCGCCGGCGCGTTTCGGCGGCGTGAGGATCCTCAGATTGGTGAGGAGGATCAAATCCAGAGAACCCTGTGCATGGACAGGCAGTTCAACCATCTCCACCACCGGCCGGGTCCACTCGCGGGGCAGCACCTTGAGCGCCGCCGCCGCACCGCCGGCGGCCACCAGCGTCCGGAGCAGCCGCCGCCGGCCGGCACCCAGCTCAGCATTCGATTCGGGGAGTCCGTCATGTTCGTCCGCCATGGTGCCTCCCGTTCCGACCCGATTGGTTAGAAGGAAAAATCTCTCTATTTTTATCACATTCGCAGTCAATTTGTCAAACCTTTGGCCCGGGGCTATAATCCGATCCGGTCTCGGTACAGGAGGACTGCGGTGCGAATCGACCTCGACACGCTCCTGCGGACCGGCACCCTCCCCGGGGCGGAGGGGTGTCTGGATCACCGCCACGGCACCGTCCGCCGGGTGGCGGCGCTGCTGGCCCGCCGTCCGCCGGCGATCCTGGTGGAAACCGGGTGCCAGTCCAACCGCCTCCTGAGCGCGCACGGGATGTCCACGACCATCTTCGGCGCGCTCGCGGAGCGGCATCACGCCGTGCTGCACACGGTGGACATCGATGCCGACAAGATGCAGCGGTGCCGGGAGCTGACCGGCGCTTACGCCGCCCACATCCGGTACACAGTGGGCGATTCCGTCGCCTTTCTGTCGGCGTTTCAGGGGATCATCGATTTTCTCTACCTCGATTCATCCGACTTCTCCCCCGAGTGCGGCGAAACGTCCCGGGGGCATCAGCTCGCCGAGATCCGGGCGGCGTACGACAAGCTCGGTCCCGGCACCGTGGTGCTGCTCGACGACGCGAACGTGCAGCGCTACTTCCACTTCAAGCTGGACGCACTGGACGCGCAGGGGAAGACCCCGTACGCCCATCGCTTCCTGTTGGAACGGGGAGCGGTGTGCCTGGTCGACTACCCGAACGCGCAGCGGCTGTACGTGTTCGGTTGACCAGCCTGTCGGATCGATGCGCGCGCTCAGGCCGCCGGCGCGTCCGGCCAGGAGGGACGGATCCAGCGGGCGGCCGGGTGGTCATTCACCAGTCGCCCCAGGGCTTCCAGAAACCGGCCGGCGTCGGCGTCCAGGGCCCAGTGGTGGGTCAGCAGGCCGACGGGTGTCGCGCCGTCGATCAGGCCCAGCCGCCGGGCGCGCAAGGCGCCGAGGAGCCGCCGCACGGCCTCCGGCGCGCCGACGAAGCCGGGCGCGTTACGCCACCGCACCAGGTCCACGTTTGCGCAGATGAGGGCGACACCGGGAGCGATCTCCGGCAGGTGCTGCCCCGCCGCCAGCATGGACACGCAGCGGATCCCCGCCTCCGGCAGGCGTGCCGCCACCCGCTGGGAGAGCGAGTGCCACGGCGGCACCAGCACCGGCGGCACCCGCGCCGCGCCGAACAGCTCCATCAGCCGGGCGCGACCTCGCGTCAGCTCGGCCAGGACGACGTTCGCCGGGCGGCCGTCGCCCAGTTCCGACTGGCCGCCGGCGGGTTCGTGGTTGACGTGGGCCCAACCATGCTGAAAGATGGACAAAAGGGCAGGATCGCCAGTCGCCTCAAGCAGCCCTGGCTGGGTGGCCGCCGGAATCACCGACAGGCTGACGGGAATAGCAAGGCTTTGGGAGAGGGCCAGGATCCGGTCCAGCTCCGGCCGTGGGGCGGAGACGTCGTCGTCGCGCCACCAGAGCGCCGCGCGGCGACCGGCCTCACCCCACCGATCCAGTTCGGCCGCGAGCGTGTTCACGACGACGGGTCCGACGGACTGCCCGGCGGGGTTCGGTCCAGGATGGCGCGGGGGTGTCCGCGCCGGTGCAGCAGGTGGGGGTAGCGCGGCGGCTCGTAATGGTTTTCGGCGGTGAACGGCTCGGCGAACCGCCCGGCCGCAAGGTCGCTGCGGACGAAGAACGCGTTGACGCCGGAGTAGTCGCAGCCCACCAGGGAGTAACCGAGGCGGCGGCCGAGGAGTTCGAACGCCTTCAGGCTGGCGCCGGCGTTCTGCGAACCATCCCACGCCCGGTCGGCGGCATAGTGAACCTGCCAGTCGATCGCCGGCGGGATGGCGGCGTTGTACTCCACCACCACCGCCCGCGGCGCGAACTCGTGCAGCGCCTCCCAGACGTGGTAGGTGTTCTGGTCGATGTCCAGGGAGAGCAGGTCGAACTCCGGCGGCACGTCCAGCTCGCGCAACAGGCCGGCGGCGTTCTCCCGGTCCACGGCGGTGACGCGGTACGCCAGGCAGCCGTCCCGGAGGTCCGTCCGCGACGCGACCGTCGCGACGAACGCGTCCCGAGTGTCGATCCAGCAGCCCGTCCATCCCTGGGACAAGAGGAATGCTGTGTTGTTCTCGGTGCCGTCGCCGACGCCCACCTCGACGAACCGCCGGGAGGTGGCGCCGATGCGCCGGAAGATCTCGTGGATGATGCCGTCCTCGCCGTTCTGCGAATTCACCTGGAAGGTGTGGCGTGGCAGCCGGAGCGGCTCCTGATAGCGGGGTTCCCGCTCCAGCTCCTCGCGCTGCCACCGGATTGCCTCCATGTTCCGGACCGCCTGAATTTCCCGCCGGACCTGGTCCAATTCGTAGAACAGGGCCTGGGTGCCTTGCCGGTACTCCTCCCGGCCCCGTTCGGCCGACTCGAGGAGCCGGGCCAACAGCTCCTCCTGCCGGCTCAGGATTTCCGCGATCGGGCGGTGTTCCGGCTCCTGCCGTCCATGGTCGGCCACTTCAGGTGTGGGGACGTCTGGCATTGCGGCCTCCCGGTTCATGATCTTCGGTATGCGGGGGAGCGATGCCGCCAGCATAGAATCCCCTCTGTTCCCGGTCAAGAATTTTCACCGTTCAAACTGCATGGCTCAAACAGGGCTTCGCCAGGACGTGATCGAATGGCCGGTGTGAATTCCGGAAGATTGCAGTCGGGACAGGTTGAGCAGGATTGGCCAGACAGGCCAACGGCCCGCTGACGCGGGCCGTTGATAAGTGGTACGCCTGGCGCGAATCGAACGCGCGACCCCTGGTTCCGGAGACCAGTGCTCTATCCCCTGAGCTACAGGCGCAAATAGAGAAGCCCTTTTACCACGAGGGGGGCCGGCGGGTCAAGAGAGAGTTGGGAGATAGGAGTGAGGAGTGAACAGTGAACAGTAAATAGTGAAGAGTCAGCGGTGAGGGAGTTCGTGCTCGTAATTCGTAATCGTAATTCGTAATCGTGATCGTACTCGTAATCGAGGCTCGAGACTCGAGGCTCGTTCCCGCCATGCGGGATTCGGACATCGAACTTTGGTTTAAGAGAAGGCATTCAGCCCCCTGATCCAAGAGCCAAAACCGAAAATCCAGACCCCAGACCCCAGACCCCAGACCCTAGAACCCAGCACCCAGAACCTGGAAACTAGAACCCAAATTATCCTTTGCGTCTTTGCGCCTTGGCGAGCCGATCTCGGCGTGCCGGACCGCGGAAGGCAGACCCGGCTTGCCCCGAACGGTGATGTGATAGTATGATGGCATTCCCCGATCACGAAACCTGGCAGGCTCGTGGGGCGATGGGAGACGCGCGATGCCCGACATTGTCATCCTGACGGCCCGGTTCGGCAACGGTCACTTCAGCGCCGCCGCCAACATCGCCGAGGCCCTCCGCCTCGAGCGGCCGGACCTGAGCGTGGAAATCGCCGATGCCTACGACGCCGTGCAGCCGTGGCTCTACCGCCTGCTCCAGCGGCTCTACCGGCGGGTGATGAACCGCCACCCGCGGACCTGGCGCCTCTTCTTCCTCCTGGTGAGCCGCCGCGGCGCCGCCGCCGGCGCGGCGCTCCGCAACCGCCGGATGCGGGCTTTTTTCGCCACATTCGTGGAACGCTTCCAGCCGAAGGTGGTAGTCACCACCTACCCCATGTACAGCGCGGCACTGGGCCGGTTATACGGCGACGGACCGGCGCGCCCGTTCCGCGTCGTGTCGGTGGTCACCGACTCCATCACCATCCACCCCACCTGGACGGAGGGGCCGTCGGACCTCTACCTCGTGGCGGACGAGCTGACCGCGGCTCATCTGGTTCACGGCGGGATTCCCGCGGAGACGGTTCTCGTGACGGGATTCGCCGTGCCGCCGGTGTTCGCGGAGAAGGCGCAGGCCGCGGCGGCCTCCGCTCCCGTCGCCGCCGGCGGGACCGCGGCGGCCGGTCCGCGGATCCTCCTGCTCCCCAACTTGCCGCGGCGGGAACTGTTCGAGGTGCTGGCGATCCTGGGGAGCCGTCCCGAGGCGAAGCTGGTGCTGTCGATGTTCAGCCGCAAGGAGCTGATTCCGGCGACGGAACGGTTCGCGCGGACCCTGCCTGCCGCCGTGGAGGTCCATCCGTGGATTCCCGACGTCAGCCACAAGCTGTTTGACATGGATCTGGTGGTGACCAAGGCAGGGGGCGCCCTGGTGCACGAGGCCATCGCGGCCGCGTGTCCCATGGTGCTGGCCCAGGTCACCCCGGGGCAGGAGGAGGGGAACGCCCGCCTGGTGGAAGCCATGGGCCTGGGGCTGGTGGCGCCCGATTACCGGCGGCTACGCAAGGCGCTGGCGTTCCTGCGCGACACGGACTTCGGCGCGCTGCCGGCCATGCGCCGTAACCTGAAGGTCATGCGACGCCTTGACGGCGCCCGGCGCATCGCCCGGGTGGCCGCATCAATCGTCGGCGGAGCCGAGCCGCCGGCCGCCGCCGCCGGGGAGCGCACTGCCCGGAGCTAGTCGATCTCGAACGCCAGTCGCATCACCACCTGGTATTCAACCACCTTGCCGTTGACGATCCGGCCGCGCATCTCGGCCACCTCGAACCAGTTCATGTTGTGCAGCGTCTTGGAGGCCTTGGCGATGGCGTTGTCGATGGCCTGCTGGTAGCCCTCGGTGGAGACGGCCGCCACCTCGATCCGCTTGAACACCTTTTCGTGGCCCTTCGGCGCGGCGTCATGCTTGCCCTTGTTCTTGCCCATACGCACTCCTTCGGCGACAATATCGGTTGGGTCTATCGTACCACAAGCTGCCGGAGGAACCGTGGCCGGGATGGTCCTGATCCGCATCGTCTGGAACCTGGCCGTCGGCGCCTGGCTCGTGATCGCCGCGCTCCGCTTCGATTACTGCCAGTACCGCCGCCTGGGACGGCGGTGGTTCCGCATCTCCGGGGAGAAATGGGACTTTTCCCCCGAAGAGCGAAAGTGGTTGCACCGATTTCTGATGGGCCTGGTGGTGGGACTGCTGGGCAACGCGGTGATCGCCGGCATGGAACTGATCGCCATGGCGGTCGGGGCGCCGTGACATTCTTCGGGCGGGGGTGAGTGTGGAATCGCGTCGAGGGCACATCGAGGTTGTTGCCACCGTGGGGCCGGCGAGTGAGGGCGCCCGCACGCTGGCGGCGCTCCGGGCGGCGGGGGCGGACGCGTTTCGCCTGAACCTGGCCCACGCCTCGCCGGAATGGCTGGCCCGAACGGTGGACGCCGTCCGCCGCGCGGCGCCCGATGCGGCGGAATCGCAGCTCATCGCCGATCTGCCGGGGCGCAAGCCGCGGACCGGCGAGCTGGCGCGGCCGCTGACTGTCCGGCCCGGCGATGCGCTCTGGCTGGGGGAGGTGGCGGCGGCTCCCGCCGGCGTTGCGGCGGTGCCGTTCGACCTCGGCGCGGTGGATCCGGCGCCGGTTCCAGGCGACACCGTTCGCCTGCGAGACGGGCAGGTCCGTCTTGCGGTGGGCGAAGTCGGACGGTACGGCCTGCGGGCGGAATGTCTCGATGCGGGTGAGCTGACGAACCGCATGGGTGTCACCTGGGGCGACGGCGAGGCGCGGCTGCGCACGGACGCGTGGGCGGGGGCGCTGGCGGCCTGCTGGAAGCTGGGCATCCGCCGATACCTGGTCTCGTACTGCGACGGGCCGGCGGACCTGGCGGCGGTGGTCGCGCGGCTCCCCGGACCGGCGCGGCTGGTACCGAAGATCGAGACCGAGGCGGCCGTGAACGCTGCGGCTACGCTCATCGCCGCGGCGGCATGCGGCTGCATCGCACGCGGTGACCTGGGCACCCAGGTGCCGCCGGCCCGGCTGCCGGGGATCGAACGGCGGCTGCTCGAGGCGGCCCGCGCGGCGGGCAAGGGCATGCTCCTGGCCGGCGGCCTGCTGCCGTCGGCCGCCGCGGGCCAGGCGGTGACCCGGGCGGAACGGGCGGCGCTCCATTACGCTCTGGTTCACGGCGCCACCGGCTTTATTCTGTCGGAGGAGACGGCCGTGGGGCCGGCGCCGGCGGCGGCGGTGGCGGAGCTGTGCGCGATCGTCGAGGCGTGGGAAGAGCAGGGAACCGGAGAAAGGGTGAATGGATGAGGTGAATGGGCACTTGAGTTTCTAGGCTTTTTGGTCCCAGAACCCAAGTCCCGGGTCCCAGAACCCAGGCCCCAGATCCCATGTCCCAGGTCCGATTATCGAAGTCCAATGTACGCGAAATGAGAACAAGCCCCGAGCCCCGAGCCCCGAGCCTCGAGCCTCGAGCCCCGAGCCTCGAGCCTCGAGCCCCGAGCCCCGATGACGATTACGAGAACGATTACGAATTACGATTACGATTACGAATTACGATTACGATAGACACTAAGAGGCGAAGAGGGATTCGACGAAGTCCTCGGGGCTGAAGTCGATGAGGTCCTCCATCTTCTCGCCCACACCCACGTAGCGGATGGGCAGGCGGAGCTCGCGGGCGATGGCCACGACGACGCCCCCCTTGGCGGTGCCGTCGAGCTTCGTCACAATGAGTCCCGTGACGCCCGTGGTCTTGAGGAATTCGCGGGCCTGGACCAGGCCGTTCTGGCCGGTGGTGGCGTCGATGATGAGGTAGACGTCATGGGGGGCGCCCGGCACCCGCTTGGCGGCCAGGCGGTGCATCTTCTCCAGCTCCTTCATCAGGTTGGTTTTGGTGTGGAGCCGACCGGCGGTGTCCACGATGACGACGTCGGCGCGGTCCCGCGCCGCGACGTCCAGCGAATCGTGCAGCACCGCAGCGGGGTCGGCGCCCTGGCTCTTCTTGATGAGCGACGCGCCGGAGCGCTGGGCCCAGATCTCCACCTGCTCAATGGCCGCGGCGCGGAAGGTGTCCGAAGCGCAGATGACCACTTTTCGGCCAGCCTGGCTCAGCCGGTGCGCCAGCTTGCCGATGGTGGTGGTCTTCCCCACGCCGTTGACGCCCACGATGAAGACCACCCGCGGCTGGCCGTCCGGCGGGGCGGTCGGCGCCGGTTTGGCCGGCCCCGGCCTGGCCGGGCCCGCCGGCGCCGCGGGGGGCTGGGTGAGGATCTCAAGCAGGGTGCCCTTGATCAGGCCGGCCAGGGTGTCGAAATCGTGCAGGGCGTCGCGGGAGACCGCCTGCCGGACGCGGTCCAGGATGTCCTCGGTGGTCTTGACCCCGATGTCGGCGCCGATGAGGATGGTCTCGAGCTGTTCCAGCGTCGAGGCGTTGAACTGCTTCTCGCCCAGGATCAGGTTTTCGATGCGGCCCACCAGTTGATCCTTGGTGTTCTTGACCGCGTGTTTGAGCTTGTTGAAGAAGCCGGTCACCATGGTGTCACGTCCCGCTCAGTATTCGAATATTTCGCCGTGATAGAGCGCCTTGCGCTCGCCGTCCCGCAGCTGCACGCCGAGCGCCCCGTCGTCCATCAGGCCGCAGGTGGTGCCCAGGAGCGGCCGGCCCCGTTCGAAGAACTTGACCTTGCGGCCGTGGGCGAACGAGGAAGACTCCTCCCACTGACGGCGCAGCTCCGGCCACGCGCCGTCGCCCAACCGGCCGAGGTTCGCGTCGAGGCAACCCAGGACGCGCACCAGCAGATCGTGCCGGGAGACGATAGTGCCGGCGGCCTGGGCCACCGAGACGGCGCGGGTCCGGATGTCCTCGGGGAACGCCGTCTGGGCCACGTTGATCCCGATCCCCACCACGAGGTGCCGCAGGGTGTTGTCCTGGAGGCTGGACTCCACGAGGATGCCGCCCAGCTTGCGGCCCTGCCACAGGACGTCGTTGGGCCACTTGATGTCGAGGTGGCGGGCCAGTGTCGGATGAGCCTGGGCCAGGGCCTGGGCCACCGACAGCCCCGTCACCAGGGTCACGCAGTGCGCCTGCGTCAGCGGCACCATGGGCGCCAGGAACAGCGAGGCGTAGATCCCCTGGCCGGCCGGGGAGTGCCAGGTGTGGTCCAGGCGGCCCCGTCCGGCGCGCTGGGAGTTGGCCACCACCAGTGTGCCCGGCGGGATGTCGCCGGCCTCGCCGAGCGAGCGGGCTGTGGAGTTGGTGGAGTCCACCGCTCCGAAGCCGCGGACGTGGCGAATGTGGCGGAACGATTCCAGCTCGCACGCCATGGGCGCATAGGGGCAGCCGTCCGGGCTTCCCGGGGCCCGGGACGATTCGGCGCCCGGATGGGTGCTGGATTGCGGCGGATGCGTCTTGCGGTTCATGGTGCCATGTCTCGCCGGAAGGCGGCGAAAAGATCACATTATACCTAAAATCGGCGGCGCGTCCAGCCGCGGTTCCGTCGCGGACCAATATTCAGTCCGTCGAAGGATGGCGCTGTGGGGGACGGATTGCACGCGGGGAAGCGGCCGTCCGGGTTATCGCCGCGCGCCGCGGCCGGCCGGATCAGAACTTGCCTTCGCCCTTCAGCCGCTCCAGCTCGTTGCGGATGATGGTCTCGGCCAGATCCGGCACCACTTCCCAGGCGATCTCCCGGACCACTTTTTCACTCAGGCGCTCGATGACCATCCGGGCGATCCGGGTGACCAAGTCTTCGCTCAAGTCGGTGGCGGCAGTCGGAGCCGGCGCTTCGACCGGGGCGCGGGCGGGCATGACGGGTGCCGCGGCGGGGAAGCTGACCACGGGAGCAGCGGGAGCCTCGGCTTCTTCGTACACGACCTCTTCGGGTGGCGCCACCGGCTCGGGCTCGGCCACGGCGGCGATCCGCGGGGCCACGGCGGCCTCGCGCTCACGGCGCACTGCCTCCTCGAGACTGTGCTGCCGCGCAATAAGGCGGTCCAGGCCGATGAGCTCGAAGATGCCCAGAATGTCCTCGTCGGCGGGACGCTGAATGCGTCGGGCCAGCGACGGCACCGCCAGCAGCTCGGGCTCGGCGGTGGGCGGGGGTGCCCCGGCGGGAGCCTCCGGGATGAACAGCTCCTCTTCCACCGCTTGCGACGGCGCCGGCGAGACGACGAGTTCCTCCTCGGGCTCCAGGATCACCTCGTCGGGCCCCAGTGCGGCGGCCGGCGGAACGGGCGCGGAGAGCAGGGTGCGCTCCAGATCCTGGGGCGCCGACTGACGGGTTTTCAGGGCCGGGATGTCCAGGATCTCGGGGGGGGCGGCGGGCTTAGGGGGCTGAGTGCGCCCGAGCCGCTCATCCAGCTCCGAGAGCTGGATCTGGAACGTCCGGTCGGCGTCAAGAGCGGGCGGCGCCACCGGTTTGGCGGGCACCGGCTCGGGCTTGGGCGCGTTGGCCACCGACTGCCGGACCAGCCGGATAAGCGACGTGGTTTCAAACGGCTTGGTGACGTGGGCGTCGGCGCTCACGCGGGCGGCCTCGTTCTTGTCGAACGGCTCGAACGTCCCGACGAGCAGAATGACAGGGATATGGCGCAGATGGGGTGTGCGCTTGACGAACTCGCACACTTCGTAACCGGTTTTCCGGGGCATGAAGATGTCGGCCAGGACCACGTCAGGCCGGATCTCGCTGATTTTTTCGATCGCGATTTCGCCGTTGCCGACGCAAATGACTTCGAAGTCCTCCTCAGCAAAGGTCAGGCTGACCACCTTCTGGATGGTGATGCTGTCGTCGGCGAGCAGCAGTTTGTGGGCCATCAGCGCCTCCTCATCCGGATTGGCGGACTTTCATCTATTACATCACAACTCGAAAAGTCACTCAAGTAAATTTGTGGATACATACAGTTAGGGGAAATCCCCGGGCTGCAGGCCGGCGTCGGTCGGTGGGGATCAGCCTACTTGGATTCCTTCGGAGCCGATTTGTCGACCTTGCCGGCCTCGATTTTCAGACGGTCCCGCTCTTCCTTGTCGCGCTGCTTCTCCATCTGGCGCCACGGCTCATCCTTACCGAGGCCGAATGAGCCGAAGACGGCCTCCCGGGATCCGCCGAACAGCGACTTGCCTTCCTCGTAGTATTTCTTGTTCTCTTCGGCCAGCCGCTGGTCCACTTCGGGCACTGGCTTCTCGAGCTTGCGCAGGCGGTCGCGCGCCTCCTCGAAGTACTTGCTGAACGGGAAGCCGCGGGCGAGTTGGGCGTAGTAGATGGTGCTCTCGTCGAAGTTCTTGATCTTGTCGAGGGAATCCGCCAGCAGGAAAAGCGCCTCGTCGCGGAAGCGGAAATGGGGGTACTGGGCGACGCACTCCCGCAGCCGGGAGGCGGAGGCCTTGGCGAAATTTTTACGGTGATAGAACTTGGCTTTGAGGAAATTGCTCATCGCCAGCGTGTCCTCGATGTACTGCAGGCGCGCCAGCATCTCGTTCACCAGCGGCGAGTCGGGGAACTCGTTGAGGAAGTTCTGCACCTCAACCCGGGACCGCAGGGCGTAGGTGGTGTCGCGGTTTGGTTCCTTCATCATGTGCATGTTGATCTTGATCACGTGGGCCTGGGCGTCGTCGGCCAGATCGGAGGCGGGGAAGAAGAGCTTGAAGTCCTTGAACGCCTGCTCCGCCTGGATGAGGTTCTCGACGCCTCCCTCGCGCAGGTAGGAGTAGGCGATGTAGTACTTGGCCTTCTCCAGGTAGGGGGATTCGTCGTAGGTGTTGATCAGGGTTTGGAACGACAGCCGCGACTTGATGAACTGGCTCTTGGTGAGGAATTCCAGTCCGTTCTCATGGAGGGTCTTGTCCGGCAGGACCGCCTGTTCCTGGAGGCCGGCCTTTTTACCGCCGCAGGCGGTGAGCAGGATGAGGCCGGTCAAGCCGGCTGCGAACAACCACTTCTTCCAGGACAATGCAGGACCTCCACGGGGCGAATGGGAACGGCCAATTATTGTAGCATAGCCTGCAAGTCCCGGATAGCGGCAACCGGATCGGGCGCCCCGAACACGGCCGCGCCCGCCACGGCGATGGTCACACCGGCCTCGACGAGCCGGGGGAGCGTGTCGGGTCCGACGCCGCCGTCAACCGAGATGTCCACGTCGAGGCCCTGGCGGTCGATGGCATCGCGTAGGGCCCGGATCTTGGGCAGCACCGTGGGGATGAATTTCTGGCCGCCGAAGCCCGGATTGACCGTCATGACCAGGACGAAATCCAGCCAGGGCAGGATCTCCTCCACGGCGGCGGCGGGGGTGGCTGGATTGAGCGCCACGCCGGCGCGCCGGCCGGCATCGCGGATCCGGGTGATGGTGCGGTGCAGATGGGGATCGGCCTCGACATGGACGCTGAGCATGTCGGCGCCCGCGGCGATGTAGTCGTCCACGCTCCGCTCCGGGTGGGCGATCATCAGGTGGACGTCGAGGCGGAGGGAGGTGATCCGGCGCAGGGCGCGGATAACCGGCGGGCCGATGGTCAGGTTGGGGACGAAATGGCCGTCCATGACGTCCAGATGGATGAGCGCGGCGCCGCTGGCTTCGACCAGGCGGACGGCCGCCTCCAGGTTGGCGAAGTCGGCGGACAGCAGCGAGGGGGCCAGGTAACGTTTTCGGCTCATCGGGACACCACCAGCGTGATGGGCGAACTCCGGCTGAACGGATAGCCGGGTTCGGGATAATGCATCAGGATCAGGCCCGGCCGCTGCGTGAAGGAGACCTCGTGTTCGGTGGGACGCAGCAGGAAGCCGTTCCGATTCAGGAAGGATGACACATCGTGGGCTTCGAGACCGCGGAAATCCGGCATGACGTAGTTGAAGTCGCCGGACGGGACGTTGACCAGCAGGTTCACGTACGGCGTGGCGATGTTCCGCTCGCCGGCCACCGGGATCTGTTCGACGATCTGCTCGCGGGGCGAGGCCAACAGGGCGGCGCGGCTGATCAGTCCGATCCGCAAACCCACCTGGCCCAGCACCGCCTGCGCCTCCCGGAGGGTCAGGCCCACCAGGCGGGGCACCTCCACCTGCTTGCGGCCCTCGCTGAGGACGAGCTTGACCTGTTTGCCCACCTTCACCCGGCTGCCCGCTTCAGGCATCTGCTGGATCACCTGGCCGGCGGGAAAATCGGATGAGAAGCGCGTGCCCGTGATCATGCCGCCGAGGCGGTTTTTCTTGAGCAGGTCCAGGGCCACCTCCTTCTCGATGCCGGCCAGGTTGGGCACGACCACCTCGCGCCCGCGGATGGTGATCAGCATGGTCACGAACGCTCCGATGAACAGCAGCGCGAGGGGCAAAGCGGTCAGAATGGACGCCTTGGTGATTTTCAGCAGGAATTGTTTGATTCTGGACATGGGTTGCCCGTCCGCAAATGACCCGTCATCATTAGCACATCTGGCCTGCGGCATCAAGGGATTTCAAGTCCGGCCACCCGCGACGAGGATGGCGAGCGGTTGCAGCGGGAGGCCGGATCCGCCGCTGCTCCGTAGCCAGCTCTGGGTGCGCGGCGAGGTGAGCGCCACCGCGCCGGCGCCGGTCGCGCCGGCCAGATGCAGCCAGCGCCGCGCCAAATCGCGCGCGGCGGGCGGATCGATGGGTGCCAGCAGTTCGGCGCGCAGCCCCCGGCTTTCGACCGGCGGCGGCCGCCATGCGGCCGGGGCCAGGATGCGCCACTGCGCCAGCCAGTCCTGCCAGCCGGCGATGGCCATGGGCACGGGCGCCGGCAGCGCGGTGACGGGGGGCGTGTCCAGCCGGATCGCCGCCCCGCCGCCGAGAAGCCAGCCCTCCAGATCGATCACCTCGGCCGGCGCGCCGTGCGCCCGCCACAGGGTCGCGAGCTCCGGCTCCAGGAAGAGCAGCGTCGTCGGCGTCGGGGCGCCGGCGAACGTGGCGTCCAGGGCGGCCCGCAACCCCGCGGTGTCACCCCGCCAGTGCAACCGGACGGGACTGGGGCCGCGAAGCACCTGGACCACCGGATTGAGGCCGCCCCGACGGAAGAGTGCGGCTGCGGCGACCAGCGCCGGCTCCCACACCGCGCGGCCCAAGGGGCTCACCAGCAGCGGCGCCGGACGGTCGTCGCCGGCCGGCGGCAAGGCCGGCAGGAACGCCCGTGGCCGCGGGGGCAGGCGTGACGGGGCGGCCCGGTTCGGCCGGACGGCGCGAACGATGACGGCGGCTTGGCGCTTGCCCGGCCGGCCGGGGATCGGCGCCAGGCCGCGGGTGTGCAGGGCGGCCCGCGTGGCGTCCAGGATCCGCATCAGCTCGAGGCCCGAGGGGCAGGCGTCCTGGCAGCGCAAGCAGAGCAGGCAGTGCCAGAACAGCCGGGTGGCGGCGGGCGATGGGGGGAGCCCCGCGCCCAGATGCCAGCGCAGCACGTTGAGTTTGCCGCGGATGCCGTCTTCCTCGCGGCGGGAGAGTTGGTACAGCGGACAGTCCGGCAGGCATTTGCCGCAGTTGACACAGCCGGCCAGCGCCTCCTGCAGGGTCGCCCAGGGGGCAGCGCCGGCGGTGACGACCGGCGGCCGAGCGGGTGACGCCGGGCGGCCGCGGCGGCTCATGGGGCGCCGCCCTCGCCGGCGAGCACCGTTCCGGTTGACAGCGTGCGGATCCGCTGGGCCAGCCGCCGGTACAGGCGGCGCCGCAGGGCGGCGGTGCGCTCCGGACGCCCGTGCTGGGCGGCGAACATCCGGACCGCCGGCTCCAACGCGGCGTAAGCGCTCTCCATCACGGGCAGGACCGCCGCCGTCTCCACCGGATTATACGGGATGAGGACCGAGTCGAGGCCCAAACTGCCAAAGATCGCCAGATAACGGGCGGTCACCTCGTCGGGACAACTCTTCCGGCAGCTGCCGAACTTGACCTCATAGCCGAGCAAGGTCTTCATGATCCCGGCCCGGCAGACCCGACCGGGCAGATCCACCCGGCGGGTGCGCCGGCCGATGACCAGCCCGGCGTAAAGATCATCCAGTCCCGGCTCGACGAGTGTTTCGATGAGGTGACGGGTGTACAGGCGCGGTGGTGTCATGGTCGGTCGCGGGAGCAGCCCCTCGATTGCGGGATTACGGTTTGACCGCTTGGCGCAGCACTTTATGGATGCGGGTGTTGTCCATCACGCCGCTCAGGTCGCTGCTGCCCGCGCCTTGGGCGAAGACCGCCACCACCGCAGCCGAATGGTCGTCCGAGCCGTAGCCGCCGCCGGCGAACGTGTTTGCGGGCAGGGCGACACCGGGGCCGAATGATGGGGCCGGGCCCTGAGGGGACGGCTTGCCGGGCTGGCGCACCGCCAGCTCGCCCGTTTCATGGTCGGCGGTCACGACAAGCAGCGCGTTGTTCCAGGAACTGTGGGCCTTCACCCATTCCTGAACCAGGCCCACGCAGCGGTCGAACTCCAGCACCTCGCCGACCGCCCGTTCCAGCGAATTGTCGTGGTTGGCCGTGTCGATGGAGCCGCCCTCGATCATGAGGATGAAACCGTCCGGGTCCGAACCGAGCCGGTCCAGGGCGGCCGCGACGAGATCGGAAAGGTGCGGCAGGGCGGCGGTGTCTTTGCCCCAGTCCCACTCGTAGGGGAGGCGCTCGCCGCCGAACACGCCCAGCAATGGCAGCGACCGGGTGGCTTGGAGCGCCTCGGCGCTCGTGCAGACCGTGTAGCCGGCGGCGCGGGCCCGCCGGGCGAAGTCGGGCGGCAGGTGCCGCCAGCGGGCGGTGGTGCCGCCGCCCAACACCAAGTCAGGCTTGGTGCGGAGCAGCCAGTCGAAGATCTGGTGGTAGTTGTTCCGCTCGGGGATGTGGGCGTACGCCGCGGCAGGGGTGGCGTGGGTGACCGGTCCGGTGGTTACCAGCCCGACGGCGAGTCCCTCGCGGGCGGCTTCTTCAAAGACCGTGGGGAGCACTTCGCCGTCCGGAGCCACCGCGAGGTCGCCGTTGAGCACCTTCCGTCCGGTGCACAGCGCGGAAGCCGAGGCCGCGGAATCGGTCGTCAGGCGGTCGGCCGAGTGCGTGTAGGCCAGGCCGGTGACCGGTAGGGATTCCATGGCCAGACGGTCGTCCAGCGAATCGGCCGTGGCCCCGAATCGGAAATAGTGGGCGTGCACCCAGGAGTTGATGCCCATCCCGTCGCCGATCATGAGGATGACGTGGCGAGGCGTCTTTCGGAACGGGCTGCCGGTGAGCGCCCACAGCGCCGACAGGGCGATCAGGAGCAGCACGGAGCCGATTATGGGTTTGAGAACGCTTTTGGTCATTCGTTGCCTTGTCAGAATCGAATCCGTTGCATCGTGCAAATCGGGGCGTTGGGCCGCCGGTTCCGAACAGGGGCCGCGGCGCAGGAGGCGCCGGGCGGGGAATCAGCTGGGTTGCGGCGCTTTGGGGGAAGGCGGCCTGCCGCCGGACGCCGCCACGGACGAGACGGCGAGGATGCGCGCGCCGTACCGGTTCTGCTGCCCCTCTTTCCAAATGATCTGGATGCTGACGTCGGAGGTATAGTCCTTGCCCTTGAGCGAGACGTAGAGGATGTCGCCGTCTTCGAAGCGGCGATGGGAGCGGAAACCGATGCCGGCCACGCTGATATCCACCACCTCGATGTCGGCGTCGATGTCCTCGCCGCGGGAATTCAGTCCGCGCATCCGCAGCGGCACGTTGAGCACGTACCGGGGGTAGCCGCGCTTCTCGTCGAGCGCGTCGCTCAGAAAATCGGAACTGATCAAATCATCGTCCATAACAGGCGCTTATTATATCGAAAACGGCGGGTGATTGAAGGAAAAATGCTGGCGTCGGACGAATTCTGCTACAATTGGATTTCTCGCCGGATCCGGGGCCCGCGGCTGGTTGCGGGGCGCAGCCGGGAGAAGTATCTGCACGAAGCGAGGCAGCCATGGATGCGTTTGATGTTGTCGTCATCGGCAGCGGTCCCGGGGGATATGTGGCGGCGATCAAGGCCGCCCAGCTCGGCCTCAAGACCGCCATCGTGGAGAAGGACACCACCTTCGGGGGCACATGCCTCAACGTGGGCTGTATCCCTACGAAAGCCATGATCCACAGCGCGGAGCTGTACGCCCACATGGCCCACCTGGGCGACCACGGGATCGTCGTCGATGGCTACCGCTTTGACATGGGCCGCATGCACCAGCGCAAGGACAAGGTGGTGACCGGGTTGACGAAGGGCGTGGCCTTCCTGCTCAAGAAGAACAACGTGACGGCGTTCCGGGCGCACGCGGCGTTCGAAACCCCCCACACCCTGCGGCTGGAAGCCGCCGACAGCGCCACCCAGACCATCGAGGCCCGGCACGTCATCATCGCCACGGGCTCGGAGCCCAAGCAGCTCCCCCATATCCGCTTCGACGGCCGGGTGGTGCTCTCGAGCACCGACATGCTCCGCCTGCCGGAGCCGCCGAAGTCGCTGGCGGTGATCGGCGCCGGGGCGGTGGGCGTGGAGTTCGCCTCGATCTACGCCGCCCTCGGCAGCGAGGTCACGGTGATCGAGATGCTGCCCCACCTGCTCCCCCTCGAGGACGAGGAGGTGTCGGCGGAGCTGGAGAAGGCGTTCAAGAAACGGAAGATCCGCTACCAGACGGGCGCGATGGTGGAAGCCTTGAAACCGGGCCCCGATGGCGCGGTGCTGACCGTCAAGGACGCCGCCGGCAAAGTGGCGGAATCCGCCTTCGAGAAGGTGCTGCTGGCCGTGGGCCGGGCGCCTTACACCGCCGGCCTGGGGCTGGACAAGGCGGGCCTCGAGACCGCCCGCGGGTTCATCCCGGTGGACGCGTTCGGCCGGACCCGCGTGCCTCACATCTACGCCATCGGCGACGTGATCGACACGCCCCAGCTGGCGCATGTGGCGTCAGCCGAGGGGATCCTGGCCGCCCGGCACATCGCCGGCCGGTCCGCGCAGCCCATCAACTACCGCAACATCCCCGGCTGCACGTATTCCGCGCCGCAGGTGGCCTCCACCGGCCTGACCGAGAAGAAAGCCCGGGAACTGTACGCCGAGGTCAAGGTGGGCAAGTTCCCCTTCGCCGGCATCGGCAAGAGCAAGATCGAAGACATGGCGGAGGGTTTCATCAAGATCGTCACCGATGCCAAGACCGGCGAGATCCTCGGCGTGCACATGATCGGCGCCATCGCCACCGAGCTGGTGGCCGAGACCGTGCTGGCCCTCCACCTGGAATGCACCGCCGAAGAGCTGGCCGCGGCCATCCACCCCCACCCGACCATTTCGGAGGCCATGATGGAAGCCGCGCACGCCGCCCACGATGTGGCGATCCATATGTGACACCGGGCCGGACGGATCGACCGCCGACTGAATCGCGCTCAAGGAGACGCCCCATGCCGATGCCGAAGAGCCGGAACCCGATGTCCCGCCGCGGCAGCCTGCTGCTGCTTCTGCTGGCTCTGGCCGCCACCACCGTCGCCGCCCAGTGCCGCCCGTTGATCCTGATGACCAACGACGACGGGGCGGGTGCTCCGGGCCTGGAGGCGATTTACCGTCAGTTGAAGGACGTCGCCGATATCTACGTGGTGGCCCCGGCTGAAAACCAGAGCGGCGTCAGCCACCAGATCGACACCTATGATCCGATCTACGTGAAGCCCTACGCCATCGACGGCCGGACGGTGGGCTGCTCGGTGGCCACGACGCCGGCCACCTGCGTGATCATGGGGCTGGAGGTGTTCCTGCCGCGAACGCCGGACCTCGTGGTGTCGGGGATCAACCGCGGCTCGAACCCGGGGGCCGTATCGTTGCTGTCGGGCACGGTGGCGGCGGCCCGCCAGGCCGCGCTGCGGGGGGTCAAGGCGATCGCGCTGTCGGTGGACGTGACGGACCCGCCCAATTACGACGCGTTCGCCGCGGCGGTCAAGCCGCTGATCGTCCGGATGCTGACGGCGGCGCTTCCGGCCGAGACGTTTCTCAACGTCAACGGACCGGCCCTGGCGGCGTATCCCAAGGGGCTCCTCGTCACCAAAGCCAGCCGGGTGGAATTGATGTGGCAGTATGAGCGGGTGACCAACATCCGGGGCAAGGACCTGTACTGGGTGAAGGGCGTACTCGATCCCCGCAGCTATCCGGAAGACACGGACTGGGGGGCCATGCAGGCCGGATACATCTCCGTCACGCCCATGACCTGGAGCTACGACCACGGCATCGATCTGGACGCCCTGGCCCGCGGCCTGGAACTCCCGAAGAAATGAAAACGGCGGCCGGACGGCCGCCGTTTCCGCATTCCCGTCAATGGTCCGTGCTCAGCGGATCCGTTTCATGAACGCTTCCAGCTTATCGTAGGCGGCCTCGAGGGTGGGCCGATCCGGCAGGGTCACCACCCGGAAGTGCCGGGTGCCGGGTCTCTGGCCGAAGCCGGAACCGTGGACCACCAGCACGTGGCACTCGTTGAGCACCCGAAGAGTGAAGGCCTTGTCGTCCATCGGCACGTCGATGCTGGGGAAGGCGTAGAACGCGCCCTCCGGCTTGACGCAGGAGATGCCCGGGATGGCGTTGAGCCGGTCGATGGTGTAGTCGCGCCGTTCGGTGAGGCGGGCGTTGACGTCGGCGAGATGGTCCTGCGGGCCTTCGAGTGCCGGCTGGATCGCGAACTGCTCCGGGTGGTTGGCGCACAGGCGCGCCCGGACGAACTTGTGCACGGCCTCGTCGAAGTCGCCCATGATCTCCCGCGGGCCGCTGATGACGGCCCAGCCCACGCGCCAACCCGGCACGAGATAGGATTTCGACAGCCCGTTGAACGTCACGAAGCCCACGTCGTCGGCGAGCGACGCGGTGGAGATGTGCTCCTTGCCGTCGAAGACCAGCTTGTCGTAGATCTCGTCGGAGAACACCACCAGGTTGTGCCGGCGGGCCAGCTCGATGACCTGCAGCAGGACGTCCCGGCGGTAGAGGGCGCCGGTGGGGTTGTTGGGATTGATCAGGCAGATGGCCTTCGTGCGGGCGTCGATCTTGGCCTCGATGTCGGCCACGTCGGGCTGCCAGTCATTGGCCTCGTCGAGGTAATACGGCCGGATCTCCGACTGGATCTTCTGCATGACGGCGGTGTAGAGCGGATAGCCGGGATAGGGCATCAGGATGTTGTCGCCCGGATCGGCCAGGGCGCTGAGGCACAGCTCGATCGCTTCGCTGGCTCCGTGGGCCACGAACAGGGACAGGATGTTGCGGATGCCCTTCCGACCGGCCTCCCGCTGGATGGCCTCAACGGCGGCGTCGATCCCGGTCGAGGAGGAGTAGCCGTTCTGCTGGGCCAGCATCGCCTTGTAGGTCGCTTCAATCATGTGCCGGGGGGTGGCGAAATCGTACTTGAGCGGATCACCGATGTTCAGCGGCAGAATCTTGGCGCCCTGCTTGCGCAGCTTGTCGGCCTCGACGGCGATGTCCCGGATGGCGTACTCGATGTTCCGGGTGCGCACGGCGGGGACCACGGGCGTCGGCCGGCAGGAGTCCGGCGGGCGGGGGGCATTCGGGGCGGATCGTTTCGTCATGGATTTCCTCCTCAGGCGGCGGTCAGCAGACCTTCATCGCGAAGACGATGGACAGGAACTTCGTCTCGTCGGAGTCGGCCCGCGAGGTGAGCACGATGGGCTTGCGCGCGCCCACGATGATGCCGGCGGTCTTCGCCATGGCCAGGTAACCCATCACCTTGTAGAACACGTTGCCGGCCTCGATGTCGGGCGTGATGGCGATGTCGGCGTCTCCGCCGACCGGCGTGACGATGCCCTTGATCTCGCACGCTTTTTTCGAGAAGGCGTTGTCCACCGCCAGCGGGCCGTCGATGATCGCCTTCTTGATCTGGCCGCGGGCGCCCATCTGCGTCAGGATGGCGGCGTCGGCGGTGCAGGGCATGCTCTCTGGATTGACCTTTTCCACCGCGGCGATGATCGCCACCTTGGGCGTCTCGATGCCCAGCCGGTGGGCGACGGCGATGGCGTTCTCGGTGATGGCGACCTTGTCCTCGAGGGCCGGGGCGATGTTCATGGCCACGTCGCTGACGATGATCAGCTTGTGGTAGGCGGGCACCTGAAACGCGGCCACGTGACTCAGCAGTTTGGATTCGCGCAGGCCGGTCTGCTTGTCCAGCACCGCGCCCAGGATCGTTGAGGTGGAGCAAAGGCCCTTCATCAGCACGTCGGCCCGGCCTTCCCGGACCAGGTTTACGGCGGCCCGGGTGGCCTCTTTCTCGTCGGCGACGTCCACAATTTCGAAGGGCGCCAGCGAGACATTCACCGAGGCGGCCGCCTTCTCGATCAGGGCCTTCGGCCCCACCAGCACGCCCCGGGCGATGTCCTCGCGCTGGGCGGTCTGCAGGGCCTCCAGCACGTCGGGATCGTGAGCGTACGCCACGGCGACCACCTTGGTCGGGCTCTTCTTGACGTCCGCCACCATTTCGTCGAAAGTTCGGATCATGGGACCTTCCTTAGTGTTCAATATCGTCCGGTTCCCGCGGGAGCCGGCGTGGATGTGACTAGGCGTATGCGCGCGCCGCTTCTTCCCCGCCCAGGACGCGGAGCGCCCCCTCGGCCAGCGCGATCATCTCCTCCTCGCCGGGGTAGGCGCGCACCGGGGCGATGTGCCGGACCCGCCGCTCCACGCCGGCGACGAAAGCGGCGTCGTGGGCGATGCCGCCGGTCAGGATGATGGTGTCCACCTGGCCCAGGAGCACGACGCTGATCGCGCCGATTTCCTTGGCGACCTGGTAGATCATCGCCTCGAAGACGAGTTCCGCCTCCGCGTCGCCCGCCTCGATGCGCTGGGTCACCTTGCGCATGTCGTTGGTGCCGAGGTAAGCCATGACTCCGCCCTGGCCGGTGATCTTCTTCTCGATCTGGGCCAGGGTGAGGCGGCCGGAGAAACAGAGACGGGCCAGGCTGGCGGCGGGCAGCGTGCCGCTGCGCTCGGGGGTGAACGGTCCCTCGCCGTTCAGGGCGTTGTTGACGTCGATCACCCGTCCGCGCCGGTGAGCGGCGACGGATATGCCGCCGCCCAGGTGGGCGATGATGAAATTGAAATCGGCGTACTTGCCCCCCAGGTCGTGGGCGGCGCGGTGGGCCACCGCCTTGTGGTTGAGGGCGTGAAAGATGCTGATGCGGGGCAGCTCGGGCAGTCCGGACAGCCGGGCGATGGGCTCGAGCTCATCCACCACCACCGGATCGACGATGAACGCCGGCGCGCCGCACCGCTGCGACAGCTCGTGGGCCAGGATGCCGCCGAGGTTGGAGGCGTGCTGGCCCATCTGGCTCTCGCGCAGGTCCTTGAGCATCGCGTCGGACACGGCGTAGGTTCCCCCCTCGATGGGGCGCAGGAGGCCGCCGCGGCCGACGATGGCCTGCAGGGAGTCGAGCGGGATGGATTCGGCCGCGAGGAAATCCAGAATCGCCTGCAGCCGGAAAGCGTACTGGTCCGTGATGGTGGCGTACTGTCCGATGACGTGTTCGTCGTGGCGGAGGGTCTGGGCGCAGCGCAGGGACCGACCCTCAAACACCGCGATCTTGGTCGAGGTGGAGCCGGGATTGATCGCCAGTATCCGTTGGTGTGTTTCCGCCATCACGTTGCTCCTGCAGGTACGATATACATATAAAAATTGAAAAGAGGGAGCGGCATTATATCAAAATTAATCGGGGCGGAGCGATTTTTTGCGGAGCCGGCAAATTGAACCGGCGGCGGTGCGATTTGTGCTATAGTGCCGCTGGCCGAACACGGGCAGGAGGTGGCGATGAGCTGGGCGCACACACGCTGGGTGCTGGCGCTGACGGTTCTGGCAGTCACGGGCTGCGGCGGCGGAACCGCGCCCCGGTATCACGCCCAGTCCATGCTGTATCTGGCCGTGGCGGTCCCCGCCGGAACGAAGCTGCCGGCAGCGGTCGCCGGCAGCCTGCTGCCGCCGCTCGATGAACTGAGCCGGCGCCGGCCGGACTGGGCGCCGGCGGTCGCGGCCGGTCGCCGAATGCTGGCCAAACCGGGCGCGGTCAAGCTCGAGATCCAGGCCCGCGACACCCTCGTGTTCCCCGACGGAGAATACCTGCTGCGATTCGGCCAGGGATTCAGCGAGTCGGAGCTTGTGGCCGCGGCTTCCGCCGACCGCGCCCTCACCCTGGTGGCCATGGTGGCGCCGCCCGAGGTCGCGTCCGCCTACCCGGCGCTGCAGGCCGTGGCCCTGGCGGCGGCCGAGGCGTGGGGCGGCTACGTGTACGACGTCAGCGCGAAGCTGCCCGTGGCACCCGCCGCCTACGCCGGATGGCGCTTCAATCCGGCGGTGTGCGACCTGCCGCGCCACGTGCTCATCCAGCAGTATCCCTACCAGCCGGGGCGCCTGCGGATGGTCACGCTGGGGATGAGCAAGTTCGCCTGTCCGGAGCTCGAGGTGCGGGACTACCCACCCGAGAACGCCATTGCCGTGCGCAACCTCTTGGCTGGCGCGGCCGGGGCGTTGATCGCGCGCAGCCTGACCGCCGCCGGACCGGCTGAGTTCCCCCGGACGATGGACCTGCCTGCCGCGTTCCTCCAGGCGGCGGGGTCGCGGAGCGTGCAGCTGAGTGAGGCGGCCGCCGGCGGCGGCGATCGGGTGCGCGTGGCGGTGGCCGCCGGCGAAGCGGATAAGGGCGATCCGCAGGAGGCCGTGGTCCGGCTCGGTCCGGTGGAGCCGGGCGGCGACCTGGGCCGCTGGACGGCGGAGCTGTCGCGCCAACTGATCGGCTTCGGCCAGCAGATCGACATCCAGCAGGGCCAGCCGCTCCAGCCGGACGTCCTCCGGGCCGTCCAGGCGTCGCTACCCGCCCTCCGGGACGAATTCCGGGCCGGCCTGCCGGCCGGTTCGGCCTGTTTCGTCCAGTTCCGGCGGGAGGCGCCCGGCGCCGGCGTCGAGCTGCTGTGGGCCCAGGTGGTGGGCTGGCCCGACGGCGGCCTGGACCTCCAGGTGGTCAGCCAGCCGGTGCTCGCCCGGTCGCTCGCGGCGGGCGACCGGATCCGCTGCGCGGAGGCGGATGTGGTGGACTGGGCTGTGCGCGGGGCCGACGGCGGGATGCGGTCGTTCCCGCGGCCGGCGAACAAACCGTGAGGGGAGGCGGCGATGAAAAAGCTCGAAGAGGAACTGAGCCATCCCCAGAAGATCCTCCTGCGCTTCTTCATGATGAAAGCGTGGGACAACATGAAGAACGTGGTCCGCAAGCTCCACCCCTCCGACCTGGCCGGGGTGTTTCACCGGCTCAACTTCCAGGAGCAGGAGGAGTTTCTCGGCGTGCTGTTCGAGGAGGGGCTCGCCGCCAGCGTCATCACCTGCCTGCCTGACGAGATGGCCCGCGACCTGCTGGCCGACATCGCCGAGGAGCGGATCGCCACGATGGTCCAGCGACTGTCGGCCGATGACGCCACCGACTTTCTCGGCTACCTGACCGACGAGAAGAAGGCGGCGGTGCTGGCCAGCCTGCCGCCGGGCAAGCGGCTGTTCTTCGAGAAGATGCTGCTCTACGAGGAGGACACCGCCGGCGGCCTGATGAACACCGACTATCTGGCGTTGGGCCAGGACCTGTCGGTGGAGGAGGCGCTGCGCATCATTCGGACCCGGTTCCGGTCGGAGTACTACCTCTATGTATATGTCACCGACGAGCACAACAACCTGATCGGCGTGCTCTCCTTCCGCCGGCTGGTGTTCGCCGAGCCGGCCGTCCAGCTCAAGGACATCATGCTTCCCGATCCGGTGCGGGTGTCCACCGACACGGCGCAGGAGGAAGTGGCCAAGCTCGTGGCCAACTACGACCTGTTGGCCGTGCCGGTGGTGGACGAAAACAACAAGCTGCTCGGAGTGGTCACGGTGGACGACGTCATCGACGTCATCGAGGAGGAGGCCACCGAGGACATGTACCACCTGGCCAAGATTCATTCCGAGGAGAACGTGCTCACCCCGCTGCTGCGGACTGTCCGGCTGCGCTTCAACTGGGTGGCCGCGACGCTGGTCACGGCGATCCTGGGGGCCGTGGTGGTGGCCCTGTTCTGGGATGCGCTGGACCGCTGGGTCTGGCTGGCCGTGCTCATCCCCGTGCTGACGACGATGACCGCCACCACCTCCACCCAGACGCTCACCGTGGTGGTCCGCGGGCTGGTTCTCGGCGAGCTGGAATACCGGAAAGAGCTGCCGGTCTTGGCCAAGGAGCTGGCCGTGGGGCTGCTGCTCGGCCTGGTTTGCGGCCTGGTCCTGGCCGGTGTGGTTCTGGCCTGGTCGGGCCAGCTCCCGCTGGCGCTGCTGGCGGGAGTGAGCCTGCTGCTCAGCACTCTGACGGCGAACCTGTTCGGCGCCCTGGTCCCGCTGGTGCTCAACTGGCTGAAGCTGGACCCGGCGCAGGGATCCAGCATCGTGACCACCACGGCTGCGAACATCGCCGGTTTTGTGGTTTTTCTCAGCCTGGCGCAATTCTTTCTGTAGGCGCCCGCCGCCGGCCGGCACAAAAAAGTTAAAAAAACACTTGCATTCCGTTCCGCAATGGGTATAATCGCGGTTCTTTCTTTGAGGTGAGGTTTCGGACCTCCTTTTGAACTATAGGCCTGTTACGAACCGCCCCCGGTTCCAATTTCAGGCCTGACAAGCGGCAGTTAGACCGCAGCGCGGCACACCTTGGGCACTTTGACGCACGGTCCGGCGGGCATCCCCGTGCCAGCATGAGACCGATCGCGGCTCGCTCGAGGCGGCGGCTGCAGTGGCTGTCGGACGGACAACGACAACTTTGTTGAGCTGGTGAGGATATGATCAACGAAATCATCAGGATTCGTCTGAAGGCGTACGACTACCGGGTCTTGGACCAGTCCATTGCCGAGATCGTGGACATCACGCTCCGGACCGGGGCCAGGGTGTCGGGCCCCATCCCCCTCCCCACGACCGTCAACCGGTTCACCGTCAACCGCTCGCCCCACGTCGACAAGAAATCGCGCGAGCAGTTCGAAATCCGGACCCACAAACGGCTGATCGACATCCTGGAACCCACTCCCGAAACGCTGGAACAGTTGATGAAGATGGATCTCCCGGCGGCTATCGACGTCGAGATCAAGGCGTTCGGCTCCGATCATAAATAAATCAACAGCTGGAGTGACCGATGGTTGAAGGACTGATTGGCAAAAAGCTTGGCATGACTCAGATCTTTCACGAAGACGGACGGGTCATTCCCGTGACGGTGATACAGCTGGGCCCCTGCGTGGTCGTCCAGAAGAAATCGCTGGAGAAAGACGGCTACGAGGCCGTCCAGCTGGGTCTGATGGAGGAGCGGCCGGTGAAGAACGTGACCAAGCCGCGCCGCGGCCATTTCCTGAAGGCCAACACCGCGCCGACCCGGGTGTTGCGGGAATTCCGGCCCACCAAGGCGATGGCGGAGATCGAGCTGGGCCAGGAGATCAAGGCCGACGATGTCTTCCAGATCAACGAGAAGGTGGTCGTCATCGGCCAGAGCAAGGGCCGCGGTTTTCAGGGCGTCATCAAGCGCCACAACTTCGCCGGCGGCGGCGCGAGCCACGGCTCCATGTTCCACCGGGCGCCCGGCTCCATCGGCGCCTCGGCCTATCCGTCCCGCGTCATCAAGGGCATGCGGATGGCCGGCCACCTCGGTGACAGCCGGGTGACGGTGAAGAATCTGGAAGTGGTCCGGATTCTGTCGGAGAAGAACATCATCCTGATCAAGGGTGCGGTGCCGGGCTATTCCGGCAGCTACGTCACGATCAAGAAGAACTAAGCGGAGTGCAGCCATGCCAGTCGTGGAAGTTAAAAATCTGCAGAACGAAACCGTTGAGCAATTGGAGCTCAATGAAAACGTCTTCGGGGTGCCCCTGAAGGAGACGCTCATCTGGGAAGCGGTCCGGCACTACCAGGCCAGCGGCCGCCGGGGCACACACGCCACCAAGACCCGGGGCGACGTCAGCGGCAGCAACCGCAAGCCGTGGCGGCAAAAGGGCACGGGCCGCGCCCGCGCCGGCCAGACCCGCAACCCGATCTGGCGGAAAGGCGGCACCGTGTTCGGTCCGCAGCCGCGCGACTACGGCTACGCCTTCCCGAAGCGCAAACGCCAGGGCGCGCTCTGCTCCGTCCTGTCCGAGAAGCTGCGCCAAAACCAGTTGGTGATCGTGGACCGGCTGGAGATTCCGGCTCCCAAGACGAAGGAGTTCCTCGGTGTGATGGGCGCGCTGGAGCTGGCGCGCAACCTGCTGGTGGTGGACTCGCTGGAGAACACCAACGCGATCCTGTCCGCGCGCAACCTTCCCAAGGTCAAGTACGTGACGGGCTCGGGACTCAACATCGTCGACCTGCTCAACCACGAGAAGGTGCTCTTCTCGAAGGACGCCATCCTCCAGGTCCAGGAGGTCCTTGGAAAATGAAAGACATCTACCAGATCCTGAGGAAGCCCCATCTGACCGAAAAATCGGTCACGCTCAAGAACGACGCCGGTTTCGTGGCCTTCCGGGTGCATCCCGACGCCAACAAGCCGGAGATCGCCGCGGCCATCGAGCGCCTGTTCAACGTCAAGGTCGAATCGATCCGGATCCTGAACATGCCCCAGAAGAAGCGGCGCATGGGCCGTTACGAGGGCCACAAGCCGGCGTACAAGAAAGCCCTGGTCAAGCTGAAGCCGGGCGAAAAGATGATCGAGTATTTCGACAACATTTAATCTCGGGAAACAGGAAAGATAGCGATGGGCATCAAGACGCATAAACCAGTCACACCCAGCCGCCGGTACGTCACCACGCTGGATTTCGAGGAGCTGACTCCGATCAAGCCCTTGAAATCGCTCCTGGAGCCCCAGCAGCGGACCAACGGCCGGAACAACATCGGCCGGGTCACCGTTCGCCACAAGGGCGGCGGCCACAAGCAGCGCTACCGTGTGGTGGATTTCAAGCGCAACATGGACGACATCCCGGCCAAGGTGGTCGCCATCGAGTACGACCCGAACCGGTCGGCCAATATCGCGCGGCTCCACTACAGCAATGGCGCCAAGAGCTACATCCTGGCCCCGGATACGCTGAAGGTGGGCGACACCGTCATGAGCGGCGAGAAGGCCGACGTGCAGGTGGGGAACTGCCTGCCGCTGCGCTCCATCCCGGTGGGCACCTTCATCCACAACCTGGAGATGCGCCCCGGCAAAGGCGGCCAGCTGGTCCGCAGCGCCGGTTGCGCCGCGCAGCTTCAGGCCAAGGAAGGGAAGTACGCCGTCATCCGGCTGCCCAGCGGCGAGCTGCGCCGGATCCTGATCGAATGCCGGGCCACCCTGGGCCAGGTGGGCAATCTGGACCACAGCAACATCACCACGGGCAAGGCCGGCCGGACCCGCTGGCTGGGCGTGCGGCCCACCGTCCGCGGCACGGCCATGAACCCGATCGACCATCCGCACGGCGGCGGCGAGGGCCGCACCAAGGGCGGCCGCCATCCGGTCACGCCCTGGGGCAAGCCCACCAAGGGTTACAAGACCCGCAACAGCAAACGGACCGACAACGTCATTATCAGACGGCGGAAGTAAGCAGGAGGAAGTTCGTCATGACCCGCTCAATCAAGAAAGGCCCGTTCGTGGATGTGCACCTGGCGAAGAAGGTGGACGCCAACCGGGACACCGACAAGAAACAGGTCATCAAGACGTGGTCCCGCCGGTCCGTCGTCATCCCCGACATGGTGGGACTGACCATCGCGGTCCACAACGGGAAGAAGTTCATTCCCGTGTACGTCATGGAAAACATGGTGGGGCACAAGCTGGGCGAGTTCGCGCCGACCCGCTATTTCAAAGGCCACACCTCCAAGTCCGCCAAGAAGCTGGCGGCCAAGTAGCGAGCGAGAGGATGCTGCCATGGAAAAACGAGCCGTAGGAAAATACGTGCGCGGTTCGGCCCAAAAGGCCCGGCTGGTCATCGACCAGATCCGCGGCCTGCCGGTGGAGGACGCTCTCAACCGGCTGCGCTTCTCCCCGAAGCGGTCGGCCAAGCACATCGAGAAGGTACTCAAGTCGGCCATCGCCAACGTCGAGTACGCGGACGAATCCATCAGCCTGGACCATCTGGTGGTCTCCCAGGCGTTTGTCGACATGGGCCCGACCAAGTGGCGCCGGCGGGTCCGCCCCGCCCCCATGGGCCGCGCGTACCGCGAGCGCCGGCACGGCTGCCACGTCACCATTTACGTTTCGGACAGCAGGAGGTAGACCTTGGGCCAGAAAGTACACCCATATGGTTTCCGGCTGGGCTACAACAAGACTTGGAAGTCCCGGTGGTACGAGAAGAAGAGCTTCGGCAAGCTGCTCAACGAGGATCTCAAGATCAAGAAGGCCCTGAAGTCGAAGTTCTACCACGCCGGAATCAGCCGGATCGAGATCGAGCGCGCGGCGGACAAGCTCAACGTGTTCATCTACGCCGCCCGGCCGGGCATCCTGATCGGCAAGAAGGGCAAGGAAATCGACAAGCTGCGGGGCGAGCTCAGCAAGTCCACCGGCCATGACGTGGACATCAAGGCCGTCGAGGTCAAGAATCCCGAACTCGATTCCCAACTCGTGGCCGAGGCCATCGGGCTCCAGCTCGAGAAGCGCATCGCCTTCCGCCGCGCCATGAAGCGGGCCGTCGACTCCGCCACCAAGAACGGGGCCCTGGGCGTCAAGATCCGCTGCTCCGGACGGTTGAACGGCGTGGAGATCGCCCGCTCCGAGTGGTACCTCACCGGCCAGCTGCCGCTGCACACCCTCAAGGCGGACATCGACTACGGCTTCGCCCAGGCGTTCACCACCTATGGCACCATCGGCATCAAGGTCTGGATCTACAAAGGGGAACGGCTGAAGAAGGATCACCTCCCCGCGGTGGAGAAGTAAGTCATGCTACAGCCCAAGAAGGTCAAATATCGCAAGACGCAAAAGGGACGGATGAAGGGCTCCGCCCAGCGCGGCCACACGGTGGCGTTCGGCGACTACGGACTCAAGTCGATCGAGGGCGGCTGGATCTCCGACCGCCAGATCGAGGCCGCCCGTATCGCCATGACCCGCTACATCAAGCGCGGCGGCAAGATCTGGATCCGCATCTTCCCCGACAAGCCCATCACCAAGAAGCCGGCGGAAACCCGCATGGGCAAGGGCAAGGGCGCGCCGGAGGGCTGGGTGGCGGTGGTTCGCCCCGGCCGGATGCTGTACGAACTGGAGGGCGTCGATCTCGCCACGGCCCAGGAGGCCTTCCGCCTGGCCGCCCACAAGCTGCCCCTCAAGACCAAATTCGTCAGCCGCTACGGAGAATGACCATGGCGAAAACGTCTGAACTCAGAGACAAGTCGCTGGTTGAGCTGCGCGAAGAAGAGCGGCGCCTCGCCCAGCAGGTGTTTAAAAACCGGATGGAGCTGGCCGCCGGCCAGCTGACCAATGTGAGAGTCCTGTCCGCGGTCAAGCGCGAGTTGGCCCGGGTGAAGACCCTCATCCGTGAGAAATCCAATCAACAGTAGAGCGGAAGTGCGGCAATGGAAAACCAGAGTGTAACCCGGAAGAACGAGAAGATCGGCACCGTCACCAGCAACGCCATGCAGAAAACCGTGGTGGTTTCGGTGGACCGGTTCTACCAGCACCCGGCGGTCAAGAAGATCGTCCGCCGAACCAGCAAATTCATGGCTCATGACGAAGCGGGCGCCTGCAACGTGGGCGACAAGGTCCGGATCATGGAATGCCGGCCGCTCAGCCGGCGGAAACGCTGGAGAGTCATCGAGATCATCGAGAAGGCCAAGTAAGGAGAAGCCATCATGATTCAGATGCGGACCATGCTGAAAGTGGCCGATAACTCAGGGGCCAAGGAGATCATGGCCATCACGCCCCAGCACGGCGCCGCCCAGACCCGGGCGACCCTCGGCGATGTGATCTCGGCGACCGTCAAGCTGGCCAGCCCGGACGGCACGGTGAAGAAGGGCCAGGTGGTCAAGGCGGTGATCGTCCGGGTGCGGAAGGAATTCCGGCGCCGCGACGGGACCTACATCCGGTTCGACGAGAACGCGGCTGTGATCATCAACAACCAGGGCGAGCCGGTGGGCACCCGCGTGTTCGGCCCCATCGCCCGCGAGTTGCGCGACCGCAAGTTCATGAAGATCGTGTCGCTCGCGCCCGAAGTTCTGTAACGAGGATAGCGTCATGCCCAAGCTCAACATTCGCCGCAATGACACCGTGTACGTCCGCACCGGCAAGGACAAAGGCAAGACCGGCCGGGTGATCCATGTGGATCCCGACAAGGGACAGATCATTGTGGAAAAGCTCAACCAGCTGTATGAGCACGTCCGGCCCAATCCGCAGAAGCAGATCAAGGGCGGGATCGTGCAGAAGGAAGGGGCCATGCCCGTGTCGAAGGTCCAGCTGGTGTGCCCCGCCTGCAACAAGCCCACCCGCGTCGGCCGGACCCGGCTCAGCGACGGCAAGTCCGCCCGGGTGTGCAAGAAGTGCAACACCACGATCGAATCGTGAGGATGGATATGAAATACACTAGCCGTTTGAAAGAGAAGTACCGCACCGAGGTGGTGGACGCCCTCCGCAAGCGCTTCGAGTACTCGAACGTGATGGCCGTCCCCCGTCTCGAGAAAATCGTCATCAACATGGGGATGGGTGAAACCATCAAGAACCCCAAGGTCATGGACGTGGCGGTGGATGAGCTCACCGACATCGCCGGCCAGAAGCCCGTCATCACCAAGGCCAAGAAGCCCATCTCCAGCTTCAAGCTGCGCAAGGGGATGCCCATCGGCTGCTGCGTCACGCTCCGGCGCGACCGGATGTTCGAGTTCCTCGACCGCCTGGTCAACGTGGCCCTGCCGCGGGTGCGCGACTTCAAGGGGGTCAGCCCCCGTTCCTTCGACGGCCGGGGCAACTACACCCTGGGCCTGAAGGACCAGCTGATCTTCCCCGAGATCGATTATGGCAAGGTGGACAAGGCCCGCGGGATGAACATCACCATCGTCACCACCGCCCGTTCGGATGAAGAGGCCCGCGAGCTGTTGCGGCTCATGGGCATGCCGTTCAGCAAAAACTAGACGAGGAGCTTTGCCGTGGCACGGAAATGTCTGATTGTCAAATCGCAACGCAAGCCGAAATTTCAGGTGCGCACCCGGAACCGCTGCAAACGCTGCGGCCGTCCGCGGGCGTACTTTCGCAAATTTGAACTCTGCCGGTTGTGCCTTCGCGACCTGGCGCTGGGTGGCGAAATCCCCGGCGTCATCAAGGCCAGCTGGTGATCACTGATCCGGGAGTAATGCCATGAGTGTGTCGGACCCCATTGCCAATGCCCTGACCAAGATCCGGAATGCGCTCCAGGCGAAGCATTTTGTCGTGGTGCTGCCGAAGTCGAAGCTGGTTCACCGCCTGGTGGAGATCCTCAAACAGGAAGGGTATGTCGAGGATTTCATCACCAAGCGGCGCGGCAAGATGGAAGACATCCACATCGCCTTGAAATATGAAACGGATGGCACGCCCGTCATCGAAGAGATCAAGCGGGTGAGCACCCCCGGCCGCCGCGTCTACAAGGCCTCGGACGAACTGCCCGAGGTGCTCGGCGGACTGGGCGTGGCCATCGTGTCGACGTCCAAAGGGATCATGACCGCCGCGGACGCCCGCAAGCAGGGCGTGGGTGGCGAAGTGATCTGCACCGTATTCTGATTACGGATGGAGTGGTTCATACCATGTCGAGAATCGGAAAAAAACCCATCAAGCTGCCGTCCGGCGTATCCTTCCAGATCAAGGGCGGCGTGATCGAAGTCAAGGGACCCAAGGGCGCCCTGCAGCAGGCCTGCCCGGACGGGATCACCTGCGAAGTCAAGGACGGCGCGATCCACGTCGCCCGCCGGGATGACTCCAAGCAGCAACGCACCGTTCACGGGCTGGTCCGCAGCCTCGTCAACAACATGGTCACCGGCACGTCCGCCGGCTTCCGCCGCGAGCTGGACGTGATCGGGATCGGGTACAAGGCCGAGGTCCAGGGAAAGAAACTGGTGCTGACCCTCGGTTACTCCCACCTGATCGAGTACCCCATCCCCGCCGGGATCCAGATCAAGGCGGAGAAGGGTCCGAAGAAACTGAACAATTACGTCGCGACCATCACCGTCGAGGGGATCGACAAGCAGCAGGTCGGCCAGGTGGCCTCGGAGATCCGCGGTTTCCGCAAACCCGATTCCTACAAGGGGAAGGGGATCCGGTATTCCGACGAGACCATCAAGCTCAAGGAAAGCAAGAAGACGGCTTAAGACTACTAACGAGCGGGTGACAGCATGTTTAAAGTCAAATCGCGAATGGAACGCCATCTCAAGAAGCACGTCCGGGTGCGGACCAAGGTCAGTGGCACCACCGACCGGCCTCGCCTGTGTGTCTTCCGGAGCCTGAAGCATATCTACGCCCAGGTCATCGACGACTCGAACGGCCAGACCATCGTGTCGGCCTCGACCGTTGACAAGGAACTCCGCGAAGCGGTGGCCAAGGGCAGTAACATCGATGCCGCCAAGAAAGTGGGGCAGCTGGTCGCCCAGCGGGCCCTGGCCAAGGGTGTGGCCCAGGTCGTGTTCGACCGGGGTGGGTACATCTACCACGGTCGGGTAAAGAACCTGGCCGAAGCCGCCCGCGAGGCGGGGCTGAAATTCTAACGTGGGGTGGAATGTCGTGACTATCAAGGACAACCAATTTAACACCGAAGAAGCCGAATTCATCGAGCGGGTGGTTTCCATCAACCGCGTGACGAAAGTCGTGAAGGGCGGCAAGAACCTGAGCTTCAGCGCCCTGGTTGTGGTCGGCGACGGCCACGGCAGTGTGGGCTTCGGCAAGGGCAAGGCCAAGGAAGTCCCCCAGGCCATCCGGAAGGGGATCGAACAGGCCAAGCGTCACATGGTCCAGGTTCCGATGAAGGGCACCTCCATCCCCCACGCCATCATGGGACGGTTCGGTTCGGCGCTGGTGGTCCTGAAGCCGGCGGGTCCGGGCACCGGCGTCATCGCCGGCGGCGGGGTGCGGGCGGTCATGGAGGCCGCGGGCATCCACAACATTCTGACCAAGTCGCTGGGCACCAAGAATCCGCATAACGTCATCCGGGCCGCGATCCAGGGTCTGAACAGCCTGAAGAAGGTGGAGCACGTGGCCCGCAAGCGCGGCAAGTCCGTCGAGGAGTTCACGTCATGAGCGCCCGAACCGCCAAGAAGGCCGAAGCCAAGAAGACCATCCGCGTCCAGTACGTGCGCAGCATGATCGGGACCCCCGAGAGCCAGCGGCTCGTGCTCAAGAGTCTGGGTCTGCGCAAACTCAACCAGGTGGTCGAGCGGGACGACACGCCCGCGATCCGGGGGATGGTGGCCAAGATCCCCCACCTGGTCAAAATCATCGGTTGAAGGTGAGATCATGGGAATCGGCTTGCATAACCTGAAGCGGAACGCCGGCGCCAACCGGCCGAGCAAGCGGCGGGGCCAGGGGCCCGGGTCCGGCAACGGCAAGACCGCCGGCCGCGGCTACAAGGGCCAGCGGTCGCGTTCCGGCTATTCGCACAAGATCGGCTTTGAGGGCGGCCAGATGCCCCTGTACCGCCGCCTGCCGAAGGTGGGTTTCACCAACATCTTCAAGAAGGAATACGCCATCATCAACCTGGCGGCGCTGAACCGGTTCGATGCCGGCACGGTGGTGACTCCCGAGCTGCTCGCCGAGGCGGGGGTGATCCGGAACCTGAAGCACGACGTCAAGGTGCTGGGCAACGGAAAGATCCAGAAGAAGCTCACCGTCCGGGCGCACAAATTCAGCCGCACCGCTGCCGAGAGCATCGCGGCGGCCGGTGGCAAAGTCGAGGTCATCAATGGCTAACGGCGAGACTCGCATCCTCGAGTCTTTCAAGAACATCTTCGCCATCCCGGAGTTGCGGAACCGGATCCTGTTCATGCTGGCCATGCTGGCCGTCTACCGCGTCGGATCCTGGATCCCGACTCCCGGCGTCGATGCCACCGCCCTGGAGGAGTTTTTCACCTCTCAGGCCGGCGGTTCGCTGGTGGGCTTTCTCGACCTGTTCACGGGCGGCAATCTGCGGCGCTTCTCGATTTTCGCCCAGGGCATCATGCCCTACATCACGGCCTCCATTATCCTCCAGTTGCTGACCATCGTCTGGCCGTACCTGGAGCGCCTGTCGAAGGAAGGCGAACTGGGTCGCAAGAAGATCACCCAGTACACGCGGTACCTCACCATCGTGCTCAGCGTCTTCCAGTCGCTGGCCACCGCCTTCTTCCTGGAGCAGACCAGCATCTCGGCCAACCAGCCCATCGTCCTGAATCCCGGGCTCGGGTTCAAGCTGCTCACCATCCTGACTCTGACCACCGGCACAGCCTTCATCATGTGGCTGGGTGAGCAGATCTCCGAGCGCGGCATCGGCAACGGCATCTCGCTGATCATCTTCGCCGGCATCGTGACCGGCCTGCCCGACGGCGTGGCCTGGATGATCAAGAAGGTCACCGACGGCGCCCTGATCCAGGTGCTGGTGCTCGTCGCCCTGATGGTCGTGGTGATCGCCTTCGTGGTCTTTGTGGAGCGCGGCCAGCGCAAGATCCCCATCCAGTACGCCAAGCGGATGGTGGGCCGCAAGGTGTACGGCGGCCAGAGCACCTTCCTGCCGCTGCGGGTCAACGCGGGCGGGGTCATCCCGATCATCTTCGCCGCGTCGCTCCTGGCGCTCCCCCAGACACTGAAGTTCATGGTCAAGGCGTCGTGGATGGAGAAGATCTCCGAGCAGCTCTCCCACGGCTACCCGCTCTACATCCTGTTCTACGCGCTGGGGATCATCTTCTTCACCTTCTTCTACGTGGGCATCATCTACAATCCGAACGAGGTGGCGGACAACATCCGCAAATTCGGCGGCTCCATTCCCGGCATCCGGCCGGGCAAGCCCACCGCCGAACTCATTGACAAGATCATGACCCGGATGACCTTCGCCGCCGGCATCTACCTGGTGGTGGTATCGCTGCTCCCCGACTTCCTCATCAGCGGCATCCGGGTGGCGGCGTTCCCCTGGGTGGGCGATTGGCTGCATGATTCGCTGCCCGAGTTCATCACCCAGGGTCTGGGCGTGACGTTCTACTTCGGCGGCACATCGCTGCTGATCGTGGTCGGCGTGGCGATGGACACGGTCAACCAGATCGAGTCCCAGCTCATCATGCGCCACTACGACGGGTTTTTGAAGCGCGGCCGGATTCGCGGCCGGCGAGGATAAGATGGCGCGGATGGTCATACTGCTCGGTGCCCCCGGTTCCGGGAAGGGCACCCAGGCGAAACGGATCGCCGAGGCGTATGGCTATCCGCAGATCTCCACCGGAGACATCCTCCGGGACGCGGTGCGCCGCGGCACCCCGCTGGGCCTGGCGGCCAAGGCAGCCATGGACCGGGGGGCGTTGGTGCCCGATGACGTGGTCATCGGCATCATCCGGGAGCGGCTCCAGGAGTCCGATTGCGCCGGGGGGTGCACTCTGGACGGATTCCCCCGGACGGTGGAGCAGGCCCGGGCGCTGGCCGGACTGGCCGGCGCCTTTCGGGAAACGGTTCTGTTCTTTGATGTGTCCGACGAGCTGCTGATCCGGCGGCTGACCGGCCGGCGGAATTGCGCGGGGTGCGGGGCGATCTACAACGTGTTCTTCACGCCGCCCGCCGAGGAAGACCGGTGCGACCGGTGCGGCGGCGCCCTGGTCCAGCGGGACGACGACCGCGAGGACGTGGTGCGGAACCGGCTGGCGGTGTACCGGCAGCACACGGAACCGCTGACGGCGCACTACGCCGCGCAGGGGACGCTGGTCCGCCTGGACGGCAGCCTGGACATTGAGCCGCTCTTTGAGCAAATCCGGCGGGTGCTGGCGGGATGATGATCAAGTCGGCCGCCCAGATCGAAAAGGTTCGACGGGCCTGCCGGGTGGTCGCCGAGGTCCTGCAGCAACTCCGCGAGCACGCCCGGCCCGGCGCGACTACCGCCGAGCTGGACGTTCTGGCCGAGGCGTACATCCGGGCCCAGGGTTGCCTGCCCGCGTTCAAGGGCTACCAGGGGTACCCCAAGACGCTTTGCACGTCGGTCAACGACCAGATCGTCCACGGCATCCCGTCCGGGTACGTGCTCAAGAACGGCGACCTGCTGAGCGTGGACGTGGGGGCCGTGTACGACGGCTTCTACGGCGACGGGGCAGTCACGCTGCTCATGGGCGAGGTGTCCGAGAAGCACCGCCTGCTGGCCGAGGTGACCGAGGGATCGCTCTACAAGGGCATCGCCCAGGCCCGCGCCGGCAACCGGCTGAGCGACATCTCCCACGCGGTCCAGAGTCACGTGGAGCGGTTCGGTTTCGCCGTAGTGCGGGATTTCGTCGGGCACGGCATCGGCGCCCAGCTCCACGAGGAGCCGCAGCTGCCCAACTTCGGGCCGCCGGGCCAGGGGCCGCTGCTCAAGGCCGGCATGCTGCTGGCGCTGGAGCCGATGGTGAACGAGTACACGCCCCACGTGCGCATACTGTCCGACCGATGGACGGCGGTGACGGTGGACGGCGGCTACTCGGCCCACTTCGAGCACACGATCCTGGTCACCGACGACGGGCCGGAGATCTTGACTCGGCTGGGTGAGTAATTCGAGGAGTCCATGCCCAAAGAAGACGCGTTTGAACTGAATGGATCGATCATTGAGACGTTGCCCAACGCCATGTTTCGGGTGGAGTTGGAAAACAAGCACGTGGTGCTGGCCCACGTGTCCGGGAAGATGCGGAAGAACTTCATCCGGATCCTGCCCGGCGACAAGGTGCTGGTGGAGTTGTCGCCGTACGACCTGAGCCGCGGCCGGATCATTTACCGTTTCAAGTAATCTTGGGAGAAATATCCATGAAGGTGCGAGCGTCGGTAAAAAAGATTTGCCCGAAGTGCAAAATAATCAAGCGGAAAGGTGTCCTGCGTGTCATTTGTGAAAACAAGCGGCACAAGCAGAGACAAGGTTAGCATTCCGGAGTGATGGAGGACGATCTTGGCTAGAATCGAAGGTGTCAACCTGCCGGACCAGAAGAATGTCTTCATCGGTCTGACCCACATTTTCGGGATCGGAAGGTCCCGTTCCATGGAGATCCTGGAACGCGCGGGCATCGATCATACCAAAAAGGTCAAGGACCTGAGCGCAGACGAGATCGCCCGGATTCGGGCCATCCTCCTCGAGGAGGGCGGCTACGAGGGCGACCTGCGCAAGGAAACGTCGATGAACATCAAGCGCCTGATGGACATCGGCTGCTACCGGGGACTGCGCCACCGCAAGGGCCTGCCGGTCCGCGGCCAGCGCACCCACACCAACGCCCGGACCCGCAAGGGCCCGCGGCGGAAGAAGAAGTAATCGCAGGGACGACAGGAGTGAGACATGGCGAAGGAAACGAAAGCCCCCACCGGCAAGAAGACGCTCCGGAAGAAGGTGAAGAAAGTCGTCGCCCAGGGCGTGGCGCACGTCAATTCCACGTTCAATAACACCATCGTGACGCTGACGGACCCCGTGGGCAATACCGTCGCGTGCGCGAGCGGCGGATCCATCGGGTTCAAGGGCTCGCGCAAGGGCACGCCGTTCGCGGCCCAGCAGGCGGCGGAGGCCGCGGCCAAGCTGGCGTACGACAACGGCATGCGGGAAGTCGACGTGGAAGTGAAGGGCCCCGGCCCCGGCCGTGAGTCGGCCATCCGGGCCTTGAGCCTCGCCGGCCTGCGGATCCGCACCATCCGCGACGTGACGCCCATCCCCCATAACGGATGCCGGCCCAAGAAGCGCCGGAGAGTCTAACCTACTTTGTGAAGGAGATCAGCCGTGGCCAGATATACAGAATCCGTATGTAGGCTGTGCCGCCGTGAGGGCACCAAGCTTTTCCTGAAGGGAGACCGCTGCTTCAAGGACACCTGCGCCGTCGCGCGCCGGCCCTATCCGCCCGGCGAGCATGGCCGGACCCGCAAGCAGAAGATCGTGGGCTACGGCCTGCAGCTTCGCGAGAAGCAGAAGGTGAAACGGATCTACGGCGTGCTGGAGGCCCAGTTCCGCCGCTATTTCCAGGAAGCCGAACGGCAGAAGGGAGTCACCGGCGAGGTGCTGCTCACCCTGCTGGAGCGACGGCTCGACAACGTGGTCTACCGGTGCGGCTACGCCGCGTCGCGGGCCCAGGGGCGGCAGTTCGTGCGCCATGGCCTCGTCCAGGTCAACGGCAAGCGCATGAGCATCCCCTCTTTCCAGGTCAAGAAGGACGATGTCATCGGCGTGGCGGAGGGCTTCCGGAAAAACGCCTTCTTGCTCAACAACCTCGAAATGGCCTTGAGCCGGGGCGTGCCGTCCTGGCTGTCCGTGGACAAGGACAACGTCCAGGTCCGGGTGCTGGAACTGCCCAAGCGGGAAAACGTCGACCTGGAGATCAACGAGCAGCTCATCGTCGAGCTGTACTCCAAATAAGCGGGAGGGCCTGATTCATGACGATACCGAAACTGCAAAAGCCGAAACGGCTGATGCACGAAGCCGAGTCCGCCACGGCGACGTACACCAAGTTCCATGCCCAGCCGTTTGAGCGGGGCTTCGGCACCACCATCGGCCACTCCCTGCGGCGGATCCTGATGTCCTCAATCCCGGGCGCGGCCATCACCGCCGTCAAGATCGACGGCGTGCTGCACGAGTTTTCCTCGATGCGGGGGGTCCTGGAGGACGTCACCGACATTATCCTGAACCTGAAGCAGATTCCCCTCCAGATGCACACCCAGAATGTGAAGACGGTCTACATCGACGTGGAGGGACCGGCCACGGTCACGTCCGCCGACATCAAGACCGACCCTGAGGTGGTCATCCTGGACCCGGGCGTCCACATCGCCACGCTGGGCGAGGGCGGCCATCTCAAGATGGAACTGCGCGTCAAGATGAGCCGCGGCTACCTGCCGGCGGAGGCCAACTTCGAGGAGGAACTGGAAATCGGCTACATCCCCCTCGACTCGGTCCACTCCCCGATCAAGAAGGTGAACTACCAGGTGGAGGCCGCCCGCCTCGGGCAGGCGACCGACTACGACAAGCTGGTCCTGGAAGTGTGGACCAACGGGGCCGTCACGCCGGCCGACGCCGTCGGCCAGGCCGCCAAGATTCTGAAGGACCAGTTGATGCTCTTCATCAACTTCGAGGAGGAGCCGGAGGAGACCGAAGTCGAGGTCACCGAGGAGGAGAACGTCCTCAACGAGTACCTGCAGAAGTCCGTCGAGGAGCTGGAGCTGTCCGTGCGGGCGCAGAACTGCCTGCGCAACGCCGAGATCAAGTCGATCTCCGACCTGGTCCAGAAGACGGAAGCCGAGATGCTCAAGACGAAGAACTTCGGCCGGAAGTCGCTCAACGAGATCAAGGAAGTGCTCACCGAGATGGGTCTCGCCCTCGGGATGGCCCTGGACAAGAACGGACGGATCGTCCGGAAACCCATGGATAAATGACGGAGTGAAGGAGCTGCACCATGCGTCACCGTAAAGAAGGCCGCAAACTGGGACGAACCACATCGCACCGCCGGGCCCTCCTGCGCAACCTGGCCACGGACTTTTTCCAGCGGGAGCGGATCATCACCACCCTGCCCAAGGCCAAGGAGCTGCGCCCGGTGGTGGAGAAGCTGATCACCGACGGGAAGCGGGGCACGTTGCATGACCGGCGGAAGATCCTGGCCTACATCCAGACGAAGGATGTCGCCCACAAGCTCTTCGAGGAGATCGCCCCGCGGTTTGCGGACCGCAACGGCGGCTACACCCGCATCATCAAGCTGGGGTACCGCACCGGCGACAAGGCCGAGATCGCCCTGATCGAGCTGCTGGGCAGCGAGTTCGCCGCTACCGAGAAGAAACCCGCCAAGGGGAAGGGCCGGGCCAAGAAGGCCGCCGAGCCCGCCGAGGCGAAGGACACCAAGGCCGCCAAGGCCGCCAAGGCCAAGGAGCCGAAGGAAGCCAAGCCCAAGGCGCCCCGCGCCCGCAAGCCGAAGGCGGAGGAAACGCCCGAATCCTGATCCTCCCGCCCGTCCGACGATCGCCATCTCAAAGCCAAGGTGAGCCTTGGCTTTTTTATTTGGAGAATGTAAGATAGAGAGCGGCGGTGGGAGCGAGGTGACGCGATGAAAATCAAACCGTTCGACGACTTCGAGGATCTGTTCCACCTCCAGAACCGGATGCAGCGGCTGATCCGGGAGAAGCACAACTGCTTCCCGGCCGACGCGATGGTCTGGACGCCCTTGAGCGACATCTTCGAGACCGAGAACCGGTTCATCATCCTGCTCGAAATCCCCGGTGTCCGACGGGATGAGATCGATCTGGTCGTGGAAGCGGACGCCATCAAGGTCAAGGGATTCAAGAAGCCGTATCCGGACGCCGCCCAGGAGCATTTTCACCAGTTGGGCCGGGAGTTCGGCGAGTGCTACCGGGTGTTCCGGTTCGAAACCCCTATCCGGCCCGACAGCGTCACCGCCAGCATCCGCGACGGCGTGCTCACCATCGAGGTGGGCAAGCAGCAGACACGGAAAGCTGTCCCGGTGGAAGGCGCCTGATACCATTCCGGCGATAAGAGGGAGCGGTCATGGGTCACAGAATGTGGATCGCGGCATGGGCCATCCTCCTGGCGGGTCTGGCCGTCGGCCAGACCGGCTCCGCCGGCCCGGCCGGCCGGACGGTGCTGGAGGAGGGCCGTCTGATCATCTACTTCCGGAACGCCGAGGTCGGATTTGAAAAGTACGTCCTGGCCCGCCAGCCGGACGGCCGGATGGTGATGGAGACCGAGAGCGAGCTCGTGCTCCCGCGGGGCGCCGGCAACACCTTCTTCGCCTACCAGACGAAGGAGATCATGGACGACAAGTTCAACCCCATCGAGTACACCGACAATTTCACGGTCAACGACCGGCCGAGCAACGTCTACGTCACCTTCTCCGGAGGCAAGGCCAACGACAGCGCCCTCATGGGCGGGCAGGCGCTGAGCCGGACGGCCAAGGTGAGCGCCGACTTCAGGATCCTCGAGGAGGCGGTTTTCAGCCAGTACGCGCTCATCCTCCGCAAGTACGGCCATTCCCGGGAGCCGGACGTGCCCATCCGCCTGTACATCCCCAAAATCGCCCAGGAACTCAGCGGCAAGATCAGCTTTTCGGGCGAGCAGAAGGTGACCACCCCGCTCGGCGAGATGACCCTGCGCCGGTTTTTCATCGACGTGGGCGGATTCCAGGGCGTGGCCGTCGGCGTCAACGAGCGCAATCAGCTAATGGAGATGACCATCACGCGGCAGGAGCTCACCCTCGTCCGCGACCTCGCCTACGACATGAAGCAGGCGCTGCCGGCCGCCCCCGCCCAGTGACGCGCCGCCGGCCGGGCTCCCCATGAAGTACATCCAGGAATTCCGCGGCCGGGACGACGCCCGCCGGCTCGCGGAGGCGATTTGCGGCCTGCCGCTGGGGCGCCGGATCACCCTCATGGAGGTGTGCGGCTCGCACACCATGGCGATCCACCGCTTTGGGATCCGCGACCTGCTGCCCGAGACGGTGAACCTGATCTCCGGCCCGGGGTGCCCGGTCTGCGTGACCGAGATGGCTTACATCGACCGGGCCGTCGCCATCGGGCGGCTCCCGGAGGTGGTGCTGACCACCTTCGGCGACATGATGAAGGTGCCCGGCGCGCACACCACCCTCAGTCACGAGCGGGCGGCCGGGCGGGACATCCGGGTCGTCTACTCGACCCTCGACGCGCTCGAGGTGGCCCGCCGCCGGTCCGACCGCCAGGTGGTCTTCCTGGGCGTGGGCTTCGAGACCACCGCCCCCACCGTCGCGGCGGCGGTGCAGCAGGCCCGGCGGGAGCGGCTGGACAACTTCTCCGTGCTCGTGGCCCACAAGCTCATCCCGCCGGCGATGGACGTGCTGGCCCGCGACCCGGCCGTCGGAGTCCACGGCTACCTGTGCCCCGCCCACGTGAGCGCCGTCATCGGTGCGCGGGCCTACGAGTTCCTGCCGCAGCGCTACGGCGTCGCCTGCGCGGTGGTGGGCTTCGAGCCGCTGGACATCCTGCAGGGCGTCCGGCTGCTGGCGGAGCAGATCATCCGCGGCGCGCCGACGGTGGACAACGAGTACGCCCGCGTGGTCCGGCCCGAGGGGAACCGGGCCGCCCAGCGCCTGCTGGCGGAGACCTTCCAGCCGTGCGACGACCGCTGGCGGGGGATCGGCCTTCTGCCGGGGAGCGGTTTGGCGCTGCGGGACGAGTTCCGGGAGTTCGACGCCGCCGCGCGCTTTCCGGTCCCCCTGGAGCCGGCCGCGGAGCCGGCCGGCTGCCGGTGCGGCGACATCCTCAAGGGCATCTGCCAGCCGCCGGATTGCGCGTTGTTCGGAACCGCCTGTGTGCCGGAGTCGCCCGTCGGGGCGTGCATGGTGTCGTCGGAAGGCACCTGCGCCGCCTGGTACAAGTATCGGCGGGACTGATTTGCCGCCGGCCGACCGTCGGGCGGGCGCGGCGGCCGATGAATTTTGTTGTGGACGCCGGCCGAACCATCTATAATAAAAGCCCGTAGTCAAGGATGCTGCATCGTGGAACCAGTCCGGGCCGCAATCAATCGTGATCATCAGTCAGCTTAGGGAGGCATAATGAGCAAACAGTTTGTTTGGTTTTTCATGCTCCTATTGACCGTTGTTTTTCTACTCCTGTCCGCGGGCTGCGGCACGCAGCCGGAGCCGACGCCGGAACCGACGCCGGCGGAACCCGCCGAGCCGGTGATCGACTACAACGAGATGGTGTTCGTGCCGGCCGGCAAGTGCATCATCGGCGGCCCGTTCGAGGACGCAGTCACCAAGACCAGCTCGCCGGCGCACGAGGTGAATCTCAAGGCGTTCTGGCTCGACAAGTACGAGGTGACCTACGAGCAGTTCCTGCAGTTTGTGGCCGACTCCGGCTACGCCACCAAGGGCAACTGGCGCGTCTGCGACCCGAACAAGCCGCTGCACCCCATCTACAACGTCATCTACTCCGACGCCGAGGCGTACGCCAAGTGGGCCAAGAAGCGCCTACCCTCGCAGGAGGAGTGGGAGAAGGCCGCGCTGTGGGACGAGAAGACCCAGAAGCCGCGCAAATTCCCCTGGGGCGACGAATGGATTGACAGCGCCGCCAACAGCGGCAGCCGCGTGCTGATGAACATCGGCGAGAGCAAGGGCGACGTGAGCTTTTACGGCGCCCACGACATGCTGGGCAACATCTTCGAGTGGACCTCCAGCTACTACGATCCGTATCCCGGCACCAAGGCCAAGGATCGGAACTACGGCATCAAGCTGATGGTGGTCAAGGGCGCGTCACTGTACATCGACGGGACGAAGTACCCGCTGGCGGCCCGCGCCGCCTTCCCCAACAACTACCAGCTGGGCGTGGGCTTCCGCTGCGCCAAGGACGCCACCCCCGAGGACGAGGCCAAGTACAAGGACCTGTACAAGTAAACCGAATCGGACTCGTCGGAAACTGTAAAACCGGGCCCGCGCCCGGTTTTTTTTGTTGGCGAACAGTGAACAGTGAGGAGATAGGAGATAGGAGTTTAGAGTTAAGAGCTTCTTTTCGTGCTCGTAATTCGTAATCGTAAGTCGTAATCGTGATCGTAATCGTGATCGGACCTGGGACCTAGGTTCTGGGTCTTGGGGTCCATCTCCCAGGTGCCAGCACCCAGCACCCAGGTCCTTCTCCCCGTCTTTCCATTGACAAAAACAGTCTTCTTCGCGCCTTCGCGCCTTGGCGTGCCCCTCTCCCCTGGTCCCTCTCCCCAGGTCCCATCACCCAGGTCCAAGGTCCCGCCTCCCGTCTCCCGATTCACCGTATGAAATGCCCAATGACAAATGTCAGATGATCAATGAAACCGTGAAAGTCGGCAAGAAGTGGCGGGATTTCGATCGGTCCTCGCCGCGACGAAACTCGGCGCAGTGGGCGAATCGATCAATTGTGCCGAGAGATCGGGCCGCGCCCGGCGGGCGCGGCCTACTGTTTGCCGCTGAGTAGCGCCCGTCCGCCGGACGGGCACGGTGACAATCGGCACGGTACGGGGGATGCCGATCCGTTCTCGCCGCGACTCGAACCAGAGGGTGAATGGCTCAACCGTGCCGCCGGGTGAGCGGGCCGCAATCGGTGTCCTGCCGCTCCATGACCGCGGCGAAGAAGCCCTCGCCTTCGGTGGCGATGGGGAAGGTTCGGAAATACCCGTCCCGGGTGATGAACTGCGTTTCGGCGGCGTCGGGAGGCAGCGGGCGGAAGGCGCCGGCTGCGTGCTCCAGGAACTCGTCCACCACCGCCTCGTTCTCCTCCGGCTCGGCGGAGCAGGTGGCGTAGACCAGGATGCCGCCGGGGGCCACCAGGCCGGCCGCCGCCGCCAGGATGGGGCGCTGCAGGCGACTGAGGCGGAGGATGTCTTCCTCTTTGAGTTTCCAGCGCAGGTCGGGGTTGCGCTGGAGCGTGCCAGTGCCGGAGCAGGGAGCGTCCACGAGCACCAGGTCGAAGCCGGCGGCCGGCAGCGGTGGGGCGGCGGCGTCGCCGACAACGACGGCGATCCGGTCCAGGCCCAGCGCGGCGGCGCGGCGGGCCAGCACCGCCAGCCGGGCGGGGTGGCTGTCCATGGCCGCCACGTGCGCGTCCGGAAAGCGTAAGGAGAGGGCGAAGCTCTTGCCGCCCGGCGCCGCGCAGAGGTCGGCCACGGCCCGGTAGGGCCGCTCCGGCACGAGCCGGCTGATGGCGAACGACCACAGGTCCTGCGGATAGCACAACCCCGCGTCCAGCTCGCCATCGATGTCACGCAGGGAGCCGTCCACGGCGAGCACCGGCCAATCCGGCCGGGTCGGCCGGACGGCGACGCCTCGGACCGCCCAGGCGGCGGCTAGCGCCGCGGCGTCGGTGCGCCGCGTGTTGGTCACCAGGTAGTGCGCCGGCGGGCGGTTGGCCCGCCGCAGCCAGGCCTCGATCGCTTCGCGAGGATGCCGTTCCAGCCAGCGCTCCACCAGGAATGGCGGGTGCGATGTGAGCAGGGCCAGTCCGGTCGGCGTGGCGGGATCGACGTCCAGGACCGCTTCCGGCCGGCCCTGGCGGGCCGCGGCGCGCAGCACCCCGTTGGCGAATCCGCCCATGCCCCGGTACGGCGAGCGGCGGATCTCGCCGACGGCCTCATCGACCGCGGCGTAGTCGGGCACCCGCTCGAGGAAGAACAGCTGGTACAGGGCGGTGCGGAGGAGGTTGCGCACCAGCGGCGGCTGAAAGCGCGGCGGCCGGCGGCAAAGCCGCTCCAGGACGGCGTCCACGAGGGCGAGGTGGCGCAGGGTGCCGAGCAGCAGCTCGAAGCAGAGCCGGCGGTCGGCGTCGTCTAGGCTCTGGTAGGCGGGCTCGTCGGCCAGCCCCTCGGGCGTGCAGCTGCGGCGGGCCAGCACCCGGCCCAGGTGCTCGGCGGCCAGCCGCCGCGGCGACGGGTGGGGCGCGCGGCTAGGCAAACGCATCCCCCTCGGCGATCCGGGCGCCCCGGGCGAACGCTTCGCCGTCCACGGCGGCGCGGCCCGGCAGCTGCAACTCAAGCACATGCAGCCAGCCGCCGTCGCCGGCCTGGACCGCCAGACGCCGGCCGGCGAGCTGGAGCCGGCCCGGCTGAACCGATTGCGAATCGTGGGCGGGGGCCTCCGCCGGTTCGGCGAGCCAGATCTTGCAGGTCCGGCCGCGGAAGGTGGTCTGGGCCACCGGCCACGGGTTCAGGCCGCGGATCCGGTTGAGCACCTCGCCGGCGGGCCGGGCCCATTCCAGCGGGGCCATGGCCCGGTCCAGGGTGGGGGCGTACGACGCCTCACGCTCGTCCTGCGGCGTGTAGGTGGCCCGGCCGGCCCGGATCAGATCCAGCGCCTCCAGCAGGCAGCGGGCACCCAGTTCCTTGAGCCGGTCGTGGAGGGTGGCGGCCGTGTCAGCGGGCCGGATGGGCTCCGGCCGCTGCACCAGGACGTCGCCGGCGTCGAGCCGACGGACGATCCGCATGATGGAGATGCCCGTGCGGATCTCCCCCTGCAGGATCGCCCAGGCGATCGGCGCGGCGCCACGGTAGCGGGGCAGCAGCGAGGCGTGGACGTTCAGAGGCGCGATCCGCGGCACGTCGAGGATCCGCTGGGGGAGAATCTGGCCGTAGGCGGCCACCACCAGCAGATCGGGCCGCAGGGCGGCCAACTCCGCGTGCGCCTCCACGCTCTTCATGGACGCGAACTGGAACACCGGTAGGCCGCGCGCCGCCGCGAACTGCTTCACCGGCGACGGTGTCACCTTGAGGCCGCGACCCGCCGGCCGGTCGGGCTGGGTGATTACCGCGGCCACCGCCTCGCCGGCGTCGACAAGCGCGGCCAGCGAGGCGACTGAAAATTCACTGGAACCCATGAACACGATGCGCATGCGGCCTCCGCCCCGGTGGGGCTGCGCTATTATCCCAGATTTCCGCCGTCGCGCGTAAGGGATTCAGAGGGCCAGCGTGGCGTCGGGGAGGGAAACGGTCCCGAAGTGTTTCTTGAGGCGCTGCCGGGCCAGCCGGCGGCGGAATGACATGATCCGGTCGACGAACAGCACGCCGTCGAGGTGGTCGATCTCGTGGAGAAAACAGCGGGCCAGCAGGTCGTGGGCGTCCACCTCGTAGGTGTTGCCCTGCAGGTCCTGGCCGCGGATGCGGGCCCAGCGCGGGCGGACCACCGCTTCCGTGAATTCGGGCACGCTCAGGCACCCCTCGTCGCAGCGCTCGGTTTCGGTGGCCGTCTCGACCACTTCCGGATTGGCCATCACGTAGAGGCGGTCCTTGAACTCGCCGTGGGAGACATCCACGACGATGAACCGCAGGCTCACCCCCACCTGCGGGGCCGCCAGGCCGATGCCGGGCGCATGGTACATGGTTTCGGCCATGTCCGCCGCCAGGCGGGCCAGCGCGTCATCGAACACGGTGACGGGAGCGGCCTTGCGCCGAAGCACCGGATCTCCGTACACCTTGATGGGCAGTATCATGGGCGCGCTCCAAATCTCTCGCCTGGTGAGATGCACCGGGCGATGAATATGATACAAAAACATGCAGATATCCGCCATAGGATTCTATACGCTTGGCGAGCTCCGGTGATTGTTGTGATTATATGTGTGTCTGATGTTTATGGTTTTCTGTAAATACTTATTTTTGAATTATTTGCGATTTCTTTTAAAATTATTCATGTAAAAAACTAATTAATTATGTAAAAAATTGTTGATAAATATAATTATTCGAAATAAAATCAGTTTTGTATTTATATCAGCAATTGAATTTAACAGGAGGTTCCGAACGTGAGCAAGTACGAACCGATCGAAAAGTATTTGGCCACGCTGAAAGAGAGCGCCGTCAGCCTGACCTACGACCAGATGGAGGAACTGGCCACGTTCAAGCTGCCGGATTCCGCCTACAAGCACCGGGCCTGGTGGTCCAACGGCAAGAAAGGCGGCTCCAAGTTCTGGCTGCGCGTGAACTGGCTGGTGGATGCCGTCAAACTGGGCGAGTCGGTGTCCTTCCGTCGCGGTGAGGACAAACCGAAGCCGCGGAAGAAGGCCAAGGAGGCCGTGGAGGTGGGCGACCTGCTCGAGATCATGATGTCGCTGGATGTCGCCGACATTCCGGGGATCATCAAGGATCTGCAGGCCCTGATGGTGGAGGGGCTTATCACCGCGGACGAATTCGAAGAGAAGAAGAACAGGCTGCTGGCCCTGCTCTAACGAGACCGGCAACTGCCGAGTACTGCGCCTGCAACAGCATTGGGGCCGGCCCATGGGGCCGGTCCCTTTTTTTGTTTTCATTCATCCGCGCCCTTTGGTAACATGACCATTTATTTCTCCGTCAGGTGGGACGCCCCATGTTCGAACCGGAATTGAAGCGCCTCCATGACGCCGCGCGGCAGGCCGGCCGGATCCTGATCACGGCCACCGAACGGGAGGACGGCGACTCCGTCGCCGCCGAGCTGGCCGTCAAGTACATGCTGGAGCAGGCGTTCCCCGGCAGTGGCAAGGTCATCCACGTCGTCAACGAACGCCCCTGCCCGGCCCGCTTCCTGTTCCTGCACGGCGCGCCGGAGATCGTTCCGGTGGACCAAGCCGAGGCGGCCGGGGCGCGCTACGACCTGGGGATCGTGGTCGACTGCGGCGCCGACCGCGCGGGGCGGGTCCGGCCGCTGTTCATGGCGTGCCCGGTGCGGGTGAAGATCGACCACCACTCCTTCGGCAACGCCGGCGCTTACGACATCGAGATTTGCAGCAGCCAGGTCGCCTCCACCACGGAGGTGCTGTTCGCCATCGTCGACGATCCCACGTGGCGGATCCCCCTGGACGCCCGGCTGGCCAACCTCATCTATGTGGGCATCCTGTGCGACACCGGCGCCTTCCAATACGACCTGACCCGGCCGTCGTCCCACCGGGTGGCGGCCCGGCTGCTGGAGACCGGCTTCGATTTCCCCGATACCGCCGAGCGGGTGCACCTGGTGCGCAGCTTCGCGATGAAGAAGCTGCTGGGCCTGGTGTTGAACCGGATGGAGCGCGATCCGCACGGGCGCTACATCTGGTCGGTGATGGATCAGGAGATGATCCGCCGCTCGGGCGCCACCACCGAGGACACCGGCGACATCATCGACGAGATCTGCTTCATCAACGGCGTCGAGGTGAGCCTGCTCTTCGTGGAGCAGCCGGGCGGCAACGTCCGCATCTCGTTCCGTTCGCGGGGCGCCGTGAACGTGGGCGAGTTCGCCCGCAGTCTGACGCCGCTCGGGGGCGGGCATCCCCGTGCCTCCGGCTGCATGCTGACGGGCTCCTTGGACGCAGTGATCGCCGCAGTCCGGGTCCGGCTGGACGAGCTGCTCCGGCGGCCCGGGCGCATCGGCTGACCGGAGCCGCGGGCAGGGCGGCGCATCCGGGCGCGGGCCGCATCATCGAACCCGATACAGGAGGGTCGGCATGGCGCAACGGCTGGCGGGCAAGCGGGCCATCGTCACCGGGGGCAGCAGCGGGATCGGCCGGGAGATCTGCCGGCAGTTCGTCGCGGAGGGAGCGGCCGTTGAGATCATCGGGCGCGACCGCGCCCGCCTCGAGGAGACCCGGGCCGGCTGCGAGGACCCGGGCCGGGTGCGGATCCACTGCGTGGACCTGGAGGACCTCGACGCGGTGCAGGCGTGGGTGCGCGGGCGGACCGACGCCGGCGACGCGGTCCATGTCCTGGTGAACAGCGCCGGCTTTTACCGGGACGTTCGCTCGGACGACGATCCCCGGGGGGATTACACGCGGGTCATGCGGGTGAACCTCGAGGCGGTCTTCGTCATCACCCAGGGGCTGATCCCGCTGCTGGCGGCCGCCGGCGGCGGGTCGATTGTCAACATCGCCTCGACCCTCGGCTACATGCCCGTGCCGGGCTGCAGCGCGTACTCGGCGGCGAAGGCGGGGGTGCTGATGTTCACCCGGAGCGTGGCGCTGGAACACGCCGGGCGCGGCATCCGCTGCAACGCCATCTCGCCGGGGGTGGTGCGCACGCCCATCTTCGAGGCGACCATGTCGCCCGACGAGATCCGCGCGCACCTGGCGCGGATGGCGCCCGCCCATCCCCTGGGACGCGTGGGCGAGCCGGCGGACATCGCCCGCGCCGCCGTGTTCCTGGCTTCCGACGAGGCGGCCTGGATCACGGGCGTGAACCTGCCGGTGGACGGCGGGATATCGCTCACATGACCGCGGCCGCGGGACCGCCGCGCCGGGCAAGGAGAACGAGATGATCGTCATCACCAAGACTGTGACCTTCTGCGCCGCCCACCGCTACTGGCAACCGGCGTGGGACGAGGCGAAAAACCGGGCCGTGTTCGGGCCGTGCGCCAATCCGCACGGCCACGGGCACAACTACCGCCTGGAGCTGTCGCTGGCGGGGGAGCCGGACCCCGAGACCGGCATGATCATCGACCTGAAGGACGTCAAGGCCGTTCTGGAACAGACGGTGCTGGACCGGCTGGACCACCGGTTTCTCAACCAGGACATCCCCCATTTTCAGACCGCCATCCCCACCACCGAGAATCTGGTGCTGTACATCCGCGACCTCCTGCAGCCGGCCTTCCGGGGCGCGCGGGTCCACCGCATCCGGCTGTGGGAGAGCGACGACCTGTGCGTGGAATGGACCGCGGAGGCGCCATGCTCCGCCTGATCCGGCGCTACACCTTCTCGGCGGGCCACCGCCTGAGCCGGGCCCAGTGGGATCCGGAGCGGAATCGCCGCGTCTACGGCCGCTGCGCCAATCCGCACGGCCATGGCCACAACTACACGCTCTGGGTGGCGGTCTCCGGCGAGATGGACCCGGCCAGCGGGATGATCGCGGACCTGGCCGAGCTGGACCGGGTGGTGCGCCGCCAGGTCGTGGACCGGCTGGATCACCGCTTCATCAACGACGAGATCCCCGACTTCCGCGACCGGGTGCCCACGTCCGAGAACCTGTGCCGGTGGATCTGGTCGGCCCTGCAGCCGGCGGTGCCGGGACGGCTCGCGACGATCACCCTTCAGGAGACCGACACCAACGGCTTCGAGTATTCTGGACCGTGAACGGCGCCCGACGCCGGATCCGATCCCCCCATTTCCACCGCGACGCTCAGCCGGTCAGCGCCCGTTTGATGCGGGCGGCGCACCGATACCCCCAACGCAGGGGCGGGTAGGCGGCGCGGATCCACCAAGCCCGGGGGCGGAAGCGAAGCCAGCCGGAGCGCACCCGTTCGATGCGGCCCAGGATGGCGTCGGCCGGAACGGGTCCCTCCACGTCGTGCCGGTTGTCCCCCTGGACGTAGAAGAGCCGCCCCCGCTCGGGATCATCGACGCGGCGCACCAGCCGGTGCGCCACGAGGCGCGTGCCGTCCTGGAAGAGCAGCACATCGCCGGGCCGCAGCTCCTGCGCCGGGACCGGCTGGACCTCCAGGTCGGCGCCGGGGACGATGAGCGGCTTCATGCTGGAGCCGGCGGCGCGGCAGCGCACCGGGCGGCCGGCGCGCAGTTCCAGCTCGGCCACCTGCTCAGCCGGTGGTATCGGTGGGGGCATGGTCCGCGTCCGCCGCTTCGGTCGATTCCGCGTCCGGCCCGGTGGCGGCGGCCGCCTCGGCTTCCTCGGCCTTGGCCCGGGCGTTCTGCAGGACGCGCGTGAACGGCACGTTCTTCCGCTCGCGGATGGCGTCGGCGATCCGCTCGTACATCCGCTGCATGTCCTGCAGCTCGGCGATGGCTTCGGGATCCTTCGTCTTGTGGAAACCCACCGCGTCGATCGCGCCGTTCACCCGTTCGTCGTCGTCAGGCATGGCATCCTCCGGGTTCGAGTGGGGCAGTCGGGCGGGCCGCCGCCGGCCGGCCGGCGGCGGCCAACTGGCCGCACGCCGCCTGGATGTCGCGGCCCCGCGACTTGCGGATCATGGCGGCGAACCGGGCATCGATGAGCACCTGCTTGAAGGCGAGGACCGCCGCTTCAGCCGGCGCGGCGAAGGGAAGGCCGGAAACTTCGTTGTACGGGATCAGGTTGATCTTGCAGCGGAGGGGCTTGAGCAGGCGCGCCAGCCGTCGGGCGTCCGCCGGCGTATCGTTCACGCCGCGGATCAGGACGTATTCGCAGGTGATGCGCTCGCCCGGCGCCAGGGGGAAGTCGCGGCAGGCGCCGAGGAGCTCCGCCAGCGGATGGCGGCGGTTCACCGGCATCAGCCGGTCGCGGACCTCGTCGGTGGCGGCGTTGAGGGAAATCGCCAGCTTCGGGCGGACCGGCTCGGCGCCCAGGCGACGGATGCCGTCCACCAGGCCGGACGTGGACAGGGTGACGCCGCGCCGCGACAGAGCGATGCCGGCCGGATCGACAAACAGCCGGAAGGCGGCCATCACCGCGTCGTAGTTGAGCAGCGGCTCGCCCATGCCCATGAACACGATGTTGGCCGGTCGGCCCTGGAGGCCGAGGTCGGCGGCGATCCGGAAGTACTGGCCCAGGATCTCGCCGGCGGCGAGATCGCGACGGGCGGCCATGCCGGCGGTGGCGCAGAAGGTGCACCCCATGGGGCAGCCCACCTGGGTGGACAGGCACAGCGTCACGCGGTCCGGCTCGGGGATGTGGACCGACTCAACCTCGCAACCGTCGGCCAGCCGGAACAGGTACTTGTGGCAGCCGTCGGCGGACACGACCCGAGCGGCCGTCTCAGGCAGGCTGATCCGGCAGCACGCGGCCAGCTCCTGGCGGAGCGTCTTGGCCAGGTTGGTCATGGCGTCCAGCTCCGTGCATTGGCGTCGGTAGAGCTGGTGGTAGAGCTGCCGCGCCCGGAATGCCGGCTGATCCCAGCGCGCCAGCACCGCCGTCAACTCCGCCAGGGACATGCCCAAGAGGTTCTCCAGATCCATGGTCCGGTACTATAGCACCGGGGTGGGGAAAAATCAAAAACGGTCCGGGCGGCCGCAGGCCGATCCGCCGGCAGCGGCGAAGGTGAGGGGTCAGTGGATCGTCACCCGGAGCCCGCCCAGGAGGGTGATGCCGGGCATGGGGTAGCCGGGGCGATATTCGTAGTCGGTGTCCGTCAGGTTTTCCACGGCCCCGAACAGTGTCACCCGCTCCCGCCAGCTCTCGGGGGTGACGTGGAGGTCGAGCCGGGCGTTGAAGAGGGTGAAGCCGTCCATGGCGACGCGGGCGCCGGGATAGCGCGGATTGGCGGCGAAGCGGCGGCCGATGTACTGGGCGTCCACCGCGACGTCGAGCCGGCGGAGCGGTTTCCAGTTCCAGCCGGCGACGATCGTGTGGCGCGGCGCGTAGGGCGTGTCGTGGGGCTGGGCGTCCAGGAATGTGTAGGCGGCGAACAGGTGATGCGCGTCGGCCGGCCAGACCGTGACCGAGGTCTCCAGGCCGTTGAGCTCGTACTCGGCGATGTTCTCGTAGCTCGGCGGCGGGGCGGCGAAGCGGAGGGCGTCGCGGCCGCGGTCGTGGAAACAGGTGGCGTCAAGGCGCAGCCAGGTGTTGACCACCCGGGATACACCCGCCTCCAGGTGGACCACCCGTTCCGGCTCCAGCTCGCGCCAGGCGTCGCCCCGGCCCCACTGGTCGTACGACACGGCCGCGTACACGCCGGGCAGGTTGAAGCCCCGCGAGAGGGAGACGTGCGCCGTGGTGCCGCCGCGGATCAGGCTGACACCGGCCTGGGGGGCCAGGAATGTGCCGAACGGGTCGCTGACGTTGACGCGCAGTCCGGCGACCGGCGCGATCTTCGTGCTGTCGCCGAACTCGGCGCTCGCCAGCGCATAGGGGGCAGCGTTGCGAAACCGCTCGCCCCGGGTGGGGCCCGCCACACCGCCGATGACGCTGGTGAAGTCGCCGCCGTAGTCGTCCCAGTCGAAGCCGGCCGTCAGCGCCACCCGGTCGCTGCCGCGCCACGTCTGGCGGGCGCGGAAGCCCCAGTTGTGATAGTCGGTGTCGTTGTCCTCGCTCTGCTGCCGGCCGGTGTTCCACTGCTGCCAGTTGATCATGCCGTTGTCGCTGTAGAAGCGGAAGTACCCGTCCCATTGGGCCAGCGTGTTCTCCAGCGTGACCACCGTGAGCCAGTCGTCGGTGTTGAACTGGGCGCGGGGCGGCGGCGGCAGGCCGGCGACGCCCGGGTCGCGAGCGTAGTTGTTCGTGTGGGTCACTGCCAAGTCCAGCCGCCAGCCCGGGGCGACGGCGTAGCCCAGGCGGCCGAAGTAGTGTTGCAGCTCGCCGTCGGCCTGGGGCCGGTGTCCGTCGGAGTGCTTGTATCCCAGCGAGACGTAGGTGTCGAACCGGCCCTGCCGGAAGCCGCCGTTCAGGGCGGTGAGCAGAGTGCCGTAGGAGCCGCCGGCCGCGGAGAGCTCCAGCTCGTGCCCGTCCTGGAGCATGCGCCGGGTGCGGATGTCCACCGCGCCGAAGCTCATGTTGCCGTACAGAACGGGGGAAGCGCCCTTGACCACGTCGATCTGCGCCATGGTGTCCACAGCGAGCACGTCCATGAGGGGGTGGGCCCAGACTCCGGATACGCGGGGGACGCCGTCGACGAGAAACTGGATCTCCGCGCCGGGGCGGCCCGAACCCATGCCGCGGATGAACAGGGTGCCGCCCTCGCCGCCGCCGTAGCTTCCCACCAGGTTGTAGCGGGAAATGAGGATGCCGGGCACGCGGCGCACGCCGGTGAGGATGTCGTGAGCCATCAGGTCGTCCAGCTGCGTCCGCGTGACGCGGGAAAACGTGATCCCGTCGGCGGCGATGTGGTTGCCCTCCACGATCGGGGCGTCGGCGCGGACCTCGATCTCGGTGCGCAGCGGCGGCACGGGCGCATCCGGTTCGCGGCCCGCCGGTGATTCGACGGCCCAACCGGTGATGGCGGCCAGAGCAGCCCAGCAAAAAATCAGGGCGATTCGCGGAGACGTGGACATTACACTCCGTGTTACGTATAATAAATCGGTAACACTATAGGAGTTGGCGACGGTGAGGTCAAGCGGTTTGTGCCATCCGAATCGAGCAACTGACGCCCGTAAGGTTGGATCAAGGATCGTCCGGGCGATGGGCTGGGGGATGCCGGCCGTCCTCCTGCTGACGCTGGCGGCGGCCGGCTGCGGCGGGTCGCTCGCCACGCCGGCGCCGGAGCCGCCGCGGCCGGGGGTGGTGGTCTCGTCCTCCCTGTTGTACGCGATGGTGCACAGCCTGGCCGGACCGGAGACGGAGCTGTACCTGCTCGTCCCGCCCGGTTCCTGTCCGGGCCATTACGACCTGGCCCCCGCCGACGCCCTGGCCATCCAGCGTTGTGACCTGGCTCTCACCCACGCCTTCCAAAAGGACCTCCGAACCCGCTGGTCCGGGCTGGCCCTGCCGGGAGCGCTGGATGTGCTGCCCGACCGGGGCTCCGCGCTCATCCCCGACAACTACCGGGCGGGGCTGGCCGATGCGGCCGATGTCCTGAGCCGCCGGTTTCCCCGACAGGCGCCGGTGATCCGCTCTCGCCACGCGGCGGCCGATGACACCGTGCGCCGGCACACCGAGACGGCGATGGCCGAATTGCGACGGCTGGGTCGCGGGGTGGGGGTCGTCTGCGACAGCCGCCAAGCGGAATTCCTGCGGTTCCTGGGGATCGAGGTGCGCGGCACCTGGCTCGCCGGCGCCGACCCCTCGCCGGAGCTGATCCGGCGGCCGCCGGGAGACGTGGCTCTGCTGGTGGGCAACCTGCAGTCGGACCAGGCGGGCATCACCGGGCGGCTGGCGGAACAGTGGGGCCGGCCGCACGTCGTGCTCAGCAATTTCCCCACGGACCCGGCGGGACATTACGATTACCTGGCGTATTTCCAGTCGCAAACCCGCACGCTTCGGGAAGCCCTCAGCCATGTCCGCCACGCCGCTCGTTGAACTGACCGGTGTGAGCGTGGAGCGAGGCGGCCGCCGGCTCCTCCAGGACGTCAACCTGCGGGTGGCGCCCCGCGAATTCATCCTGCTGCGTGGGCCCAACGGCGCCGGCAAGACCACGCTGTTCGAGACAATCACCGGCTTCGCGACGCCCACCGCCGGGCAGGTCTGCGTCGCTGGGCAGCGCATGCTCTGGTCGAACCGCCCGGCGCTGCGGCGCCGGATCGGCTACCTGCCGCAGCAGGCCTGGTTCGACACGCGCATCCCAATCCGGGCGGGCGATTTCGCCGCGCTGGCCCAGTTCGGCGGCTGGGGGACGCGGCGCGGCAGCCGGCACGAACGCGCCGCCCGCCTGGCGGAAATCGCCGGCTACACCGGTATCATCCCGCTCCTGGACCGGCCCCTGGCGGCGCTGTCGGGCGGCGAGCTGCAGAAGGTGGCCATCGCCCGGATCCTGCTCCAGGAACCGCAGCTCATCCTCATGGATGAGCCGATGAACCACCTGGACCGCGCCGCCCGGGAGCAGATCGCCCGGCTGCTGGCGCGGGTGAACCGGGAGCAGGGCCTGGCGGTGATCCTCGTCAGCCACCAGGCCGACGAACCGCCGGAAGCGGCCACCCGCCTGCTGCACCTGGAGGACGGTCGGCTGTCGGCCGATCGACCGCTGGCGGCCGCCGGCGTGCCGCCGGAGGGGGCGTCATGAACCTGCTCGACTGGCTGCACCTCCCGCTGATGCAGCGGGCCCTGTGGGCGGCCCTGGCCGGCGGTGTCGGCTGCGGCCTGCTGGGCGTGCTCATCGTGGGCCTGCGCATCCCGTTCATCGGCGTGGCGGCGGCCCACGGCGCCATGGCGGGGGCGGTGGCCGGGCACCTGCTGGGGGTGTCGCCGATGAGCGGCGCCTTCGCCGGTGCCTGTCTGGCCGTGTGGCTCATCGGTCCCATCATCGAGAAGTCCCGTCAGGAGCACGAGCTGGCGGTGGGCATCGTCTTCTCCACCATGCTCGGCCTGACCTTCATGGGGATGTCCCTGGCGGGCGGTGAGATCAACCGCCTGCTGGCCCTCCTGTGGGGCAGCATCCTGCTCCTGCCGCCGGACCGGCTGGTCTGGATGGCGGGGGCCACGGCCCTCGTCGCGGCGCTCATCGTCGGGTTCTACCCCGGCCTGCGGGCGCTGCTGGTGAGCCGGAAGCTGGCCGCGGCGGCGGGGCTCCGGGACGCGTTTCTGATGGGCCTGGTGCTGACGGTGGTGGGCCTGTCGGTAGCGGTCTACCTGGAGGCGCTGGGCGGCCTGCTGATCTTCGCGGTGCTCATCGCGCCGGCAGCCACCGCACGGCTGTTCGCCCGCAGCCTGCCGGCGCTCTTCGTCGCCAGCGCCGCGCTGGGCGCGGGCGGCTGCCTCGCGGGCGTGCTGCTGTCGGCCTGGTGGAACGTGGGCACGGGCGCCATGGTGATCGTCGTGCTCTGCGCCGCGTTCTTTGTCGTCCTGATTTTCCGGCGCCGGGAGGCGACCCGCTATGACTGATCCGCACACCGACAAACGGGCCTTCTTCGACCGTCATGCCGACGGCTGGGACGCCGACTACCAGGATTCCCGCGAGTTGCCCCGCCTGCGGACGGTGCTGGCGGAAGCCGGCCTGCGCCCCGGGCAGCGCATCCTGGAGCCCGGCTGCGGCACCGGGCGGATCACGTCGGTGATCATGGACCTCGTGGGACCGGGCGGCCGCGTGGTGGGCATGGACTTCTCGCTGCCCATGCTGCGCCAGGCCCGCGGCCGGGAGGCAACGGCCGGCGCCGGCTGGGTGCTTGCCGATGCCCACCGGCCGAGCTTCAGTCCGGGCGCCTTCGACGCCGTGCTGCTCTACAATTGTTTCCCCCACCTGAGCCGCAAGGCCGAGGCGTTGGCTGCCCTGGCCCGTTTGCTGCGGCCGGCGGGGCGGCTGGTCATCTGCCATCTCACCGGCCGGGAGAAGCTCAACGCCTTCCACGCCGGCGTGGGGTCGGCGGTGGCCCACGACATGATCCCGCCACGGGAGGTTGTGAACCGCATGCTGGCGAACGCCCGCCTCGGCCCGGTCATCTGGCGCGAGGCGGACGATCTGTATCTGGTGGTGGGGGAGGCGGGCGCCTGACGGCCGCCACGGGATCCCGCAGCGGCCGCCGGCCGGTCATTTCGAGATGCGGCTGATGGCGGCGTGCAGGCCGCCGAACTCGTTGATCAGGGTGACGAAGCGGTTGGGCACCGGCGCGATGAGCACCGTGCCCGTGCCGCGGAACACGTTCACGAACCCCTCGCCCGAAGCCCAGGAGCTGAACAGCTTCTTCGTGGCCTTTTCGACGCGGAAGTCCAGGTTGCCGGTGCGGGCCACGGCGAAGTTGCCGTCCACAGTGAGCACCTCGTTGTTGAGCTGCAGCGTCTCCACCGGCCCCGGCGCGTTGTACATCACCTTGCCGTGGCCGGCCACGCTGGTTTGGAAGAAGCCTTCGCCGCCGAACAGGCCGGAAATCGCTTTGTTGGTGTACATGTCCACCGTGATGGAGCGGTCGCAGGCCAGGAAGGCGCCGCGGTCCAGGATCCAGGTTTCGCCGCGCAGCTCCAGGATGTTCACCTCGCCGAAGGTGGGCTCGAGGAAGATGGTGCCGCTGCCGCGGTACACCGGCTTGACGGCGCGCTCGCCGGTGAGCTTCGACTTGATGAAGCCGCCGGCCGAGGGCGCCTGGACCTCGATCTCGATGTTGCCGACCATGTAGTGGAGCGCGCCCGCCTCCAGCACCACTTCCGCCTGCTGGAGGGTGATCTTGGGCATCTTGTAGTACTCGGTCTTCAGCACTTCAAACTGGGTCGCCCCCTGGTAGGCGGCGGCCGGCGCGGCCTGCACCGGCGCGGCGGGCGCGGGTGCGGCGGGCGCGGCCTGGAACAGCTGGGGCAGCACCGTGCGCAGCGGCTGCCAGTTGGGCATCCCGTCGCCCCAGCAGAAGGTCTCGCCGTTGACCCGGCCGGCCTGGACCATGGCCCCGATGTCCTGCGTCGACAGCGGCCCCACCTGCTGGTTGTTTTCCAGAATGAACAGTGTCTGACTCATACTCTTCCTCCTCGGCGCGTTAAAAAAAACACCGGACGCGGAGGTCCGGTGTGTGGTTTGCCGGCGTTCCGCGTGCGAGCGTCAGCGTTTGCGCAGACGCTCGATGGCGGACTTCAAGCTGATGCGCATGCGGTCCAGCGAGTCGGCCAGGCGGCCGATCTCGTCGCCGCCGGTCTTGACCTGGATCGGGACGTCCAGGTCACCCAGCGAAATCTTGTTGGCGGCCTCGGTGATCATCTCGATGGGCTTGGTCATGCGGGTGGCGACGATGTACGTGAGCAGCACCGAGAACAGGATGGCCGCGCCGATGACGATGATGATGAAGTTCCGGATGTAGTTCTGGAACTGGCGGAACCAGGTCTCCCGGACGCTCACCGAGTAGATGCCGATGATCTGGTTCGAGATGTCCTTGATGGGAACGTAGGCGCTGACGTAACTGATCTCCCCGATGGTTTCGGTCCCGATGAACTCCTTGCCCTGGTTGAGAACGTAGTTGAAGATCTCCTGGGTGATCGTCTCGCCCACGCCGCGTCCGGCCGCGCCGCTGCGCGATGACGCGACCGCCGTCTCCCCGAGGTACAGGGTGGCCGATCCCGCCTCGATGTTTTCCTTGTAGACCATCTGCTTGAGCTGGTCGACAAGCTGGTTGTCGTTGTTGAGGACGTCGCCGGCCACCAGCGCCCCGCGGACCTCCTCGCCCATGATCAGCGGCACCACCACTTCCATCCCCAGTGCGGCTTCGATCTGCTTCTTCTGGGTGCCGACCGCCAGGGCGTCCTCCAGCTTTTCCTGCGACATGTAGTCGATAGGCAGCTTGACCGAGCCGTACACCACCTTCCGGTTGCTCAGCGCCTCGCGGAGCATCGGATCCATGGCGGCGAGGTCATCGTTGCGCTGGCTCGGGTTGTTGACGCGGTACAGCACGCGCCCCCGGCCGTCGGTCAGGGTCAGGTAATCGATGCGGAGCTGCTGTTTGACGATTTCCAGCACGTTGATCGCCTTGCGGCGTTCCAGGTCGGACTGGCCGACCGCGGCCGGCGGAGCCGCCGCCGGATTGATCGCGGTGATGAAATCGTACTGCAGCGCGTTGATGGCCAGCAGTTTGGTGTTTTCCTTGATCTCGTTCATCCGCTGCGCGTACTGGGTGGTGGCGATGTCCGAGTTGGCGCGAATCTTGCCCAGGGATTCGTCCAGCGTCTTCTGGGTGACGATCACCACGATGACCGCGGCGGAGATGATCAGCGGGATCACGATGGCAAAGAGAGATAAACCCAGCAGTTTAGTCCGGATTGTGAGTTTCAAAGTTCACCTCGCCAGGGGAATCGGTCAGATATTCTTGATGATTTCCAGCATGTTGCGCTGGAATTCAATCATCTTCTTCGGGTCGTTGATCTCACCGCTGAGCAGCTCGATGAGCTCGGGCAGCTTGTCTTTGGGGAACGCTTCGCGCGATTCGCCGAGGTTGCCGATATGATCGTCCATCACGATGGGAGCCAGGGGGCCGATGACCTTGGCCATTTCCCGCTCGACGAGCTGAAAGATGCCGGGGTCGATCCCCACCTTGCGCTCCTCCCGGGTCACCGCCTCGCCCATCATCTCGATCAGACCGGCGTTGAACAGCTTGCAAAACGCCTTGCTCACGTCGAGGATGGGGAGCTCTACCTTGCCGGCGATCTCGCTCACGCTGTCGATGCCGTTGATGTGGCGGAGGATGTTCCACTCGGTGGCGTTGAGCGAGATCTCGCTGGGGGTCCCGTAACTCATCTTGAAGACCAGGTTGGTGTGAGGGATCACCTTGCGGATCTCCTGCCAGTCAGCGTCGATCTGCTCGCCGCGGCGGATGATGTCCTGGGCGCCGGTCAGGATGGTCTTGTTCTTGACGGAGATGTTGGGCAGGAAGGTAAAGATGCCGTCGGTCCATGACAGCAGCGCGTACACCGCATTCTCGCCCATGACCGTGTTGTACTTGGCATGAATGACCTCACCGGAGAGGAAATACACGTCGCCGGTATCCTCGCCGCGCTGCAGCGACAGCTTGCCGGTCCGCTGGCTGTTGCAGAGGATCTTCATGATCTCCACCAACTTCAGCTGGCTCAGGTTCCCTTTTAGGGTTTCGCTCATAGTTCACAACCCTTCCGGAAGAATTAACCGACGATCTGGCGGATTCGCTCCGCCTGGGCATACTCCTTCTCGTTCAGCTTCTCGCGCGAGAGCACCGAGGTTTTGCGTATCCGCACCGGCTGGGCCAGCTTCTTGTAACGCTTGTCGGAGACCACCTTCGACAGCGCCACATTCATGGTCAGCCGCAGGTGGGCCTTGTTGAGGTTCTTGTCGCCCAGCAGGACCAGAATGGTCTCCTGCACGCCCAGCTTGGTGGGGACCAGCAGGCGCACGTTGTTGTACACGATCAGCTTGCCTTCGACAAAACTCACTTCGGCTTCGGAGATCTCGTCGCCGGGCAGCTCGAGGACACCCAGACACTGGACCATCTCCAGGGCCCCGGTGGCGGTGAGGTTGGCACGGCCCAGCCGTTCGGTCTGGGGAAAGAGGAGCTCACCGCGGTTGTTCACTAGGTAGGCGGAGCGGACGCCCATGACGGTGCTGACTTCATCCACAAATTTGCCGAGTAGATCTTCCATGGCTGTCCATTATTTGAGAATTTCGTAAAACTTGTCCAAGTCCAGGCTGGACGCGGCGTAGGCGTAATCAGCCGCCAGCAGGGCCCGAGTCCGCTCGCGGAACGGCTCAAGGGGGAAGGCGACCCGGGCTGCGATCATTTTCTCCAGAACGTGCCGGATGAGCCGGAACGTGGCTTCCGCGATGACCCTGGGCTTGTCCTCCGCGTGCAGTTCCAGCCGGCCGTCCTGGTAGGAATACTCCGCCGCGAACGGATCCAGGAAGGGGAACTTGTCCGCCAGCTCCAGGCAGGATTCCCGGAAGAGGTGGTTGAAATCAAGTCCACGCTTGTTGTCCGCCGGGAAATCCTTCCGGAATTCGTTCAGCAGCGTTTCCATGACCACCCGGACTTCGTCCTGGGTGATCTCCACCTCCGCCGGTGTGGGTGCGACTTCCTGCCCGGTGGCGCGGTAGACGTTGAACACCGCGCCCAGGTCGCGGGATCCCTCGATGATCTCGTTGATGGCGGTCGTGCCGGCGATCAGGTCCTTGCCCAGCAGGGAAATCAGCGCGTCCACCGGCTGCCCGTCCTGGACGAACAGGAGGCCGTAGCCGATATTCTTCTGGAAAATCACTTCCACGAAGTGGTCGTTGGGATCGCTTTCCAGGCGGCTCAGCAGCTTTTTGGGGTCGGTGAACTCGCTGGAGATGTTTTCGTGGATTTTCTCACTGCCCAGGTAACGCGAGATGAAAAAAACGGCTTCCGGGGGCAGCTGGTAGGTGGAGATGAGGAGGTTCTCCTTCCGGCCGATCTGAAGGATGGCGCCCAGGTGCTGGCGACCCAGCAGGTTGGCATCCCCGCGGATCCGGACGTTGGCCACGGCGCCGCCTTCGAGCAGGATTTCGCCTTCGTGCTTGACCCCCACCAGTTCGATGAGACCGGAGAAAGAATTGCCTTTGAGTTCCTCGAGCAGTTTGCCAAGGTCCACGAAATAGGAGCTGAGTTCCTTATGAACCGGCTTCCCCTTCGGAATGATCATCATTGCCGCTCATTGATATAGGTTTGGAGTTCCTTCATCACCTGGGGCTCAGCCAGTTTCAGGTTGGCCTGCGGATTGAAAAAGACGCCGATGAGGTGGGGATCCCGGTCCACCAACATCAGGGTTTTGTCGTTGAAGTTGACGGTGATGCTGTCGAAATAGCTGATCCCGGAGTTCTTGCCGACGTTCTGCAGCTTGGCCGCGCAAAACGACAGAATCTGGGCGTAGAGTTCCACTTCCTCAAAGCTGCTGTTGGACAGGGGCGTCCCGTCCTTGAGCAGGGTGACCGCAGCGAGGACGCCGTCGATCTGCATCAGGTTCTTGATGAGCTTGATGTGGACCTGATCCTGGCCGGCCTGGCTTTCATCGAAGATCCGCATGCCTTCGAGGATCAGCTCGGACCACTTGATCTCGTTGGTCTTGATGTTGGTGCGGATGCCGTCCTCGATCTTGAATTCGCCTTCCGTGAGGTGGATCGCCTTGTAAACGGCTTCCGGGCCCACCAGGTTGTCGAACTGGGCGTGGGGGATGTCGCCGTTCTCGAAATAGATCACGCCGATTTTCCCCCGGTAGTTGAAGGTCAACTTGGCGGTTTTCTTCTCCAGGCAGTTCAACTGAATCAGATTGACCAGATTGACTTCCTTGAGATTCCCAATCAGTGCCATTTGGTTTATCCAGTTTTTAGAATAAGTTGCCCGGCCGTTGACGGCATAATTCAAAGTATCACGGCCTGTCAATTCATGTCAAGGACCATTACAGCCCGAAACGCGCGGAAAACAAAGACTTCAACGGTTTTTCCAGGCCGGCGGCCGCCGCTCCACCCAGGCGGCCACCCCTTCGCTGAAATCCTCCAGGTCGGTCAGGATGTTCAGGTAGTCGGTGTACGACTCGTCGATGAAGCGCTGGAAGGTCTCGTGCTTGGCCCGGCGCAGGTTGCGCAGCATCAGTCCGGTCACCGGCGTGCTGATGGTGGACAAATGCGCCAGGGTCTTCTTGAGTTCGACCACGAGCTCTTCGCGCGGGTGCACCCGGGATACCAGTCCTAGCTCGAGGGCCTGGGCGGCTGTCATCTCGTGACCCGTCAGGAAGGTCTGGAGCGACGCGGCGAATCCAGCCGACTGCCCCAGCATGATCGCGCCCACCGCGGGGAAGGTGCCGACGGCCAGGTTGTCGTACTGGAAGGTGGCCGCCGAGCTGGCCAGCACCAGGTCAAAGAAGGGGAGCAGGTCGCAGCCCCAGTTGCGGACTTTGCCGTCGACGAGGGCGAGCGTGAGGTAATCCACGTTGAGGAGGAACTCGCAGATGTTGCGGAAGCGCTCCAGAGCGGAGAATACCATCTCCCGGGTGTGCTCCGAAAAGTCCAGGCCGCCGATGAAGCTGGGACCCGAGGCGGACACAAGCAGGGCGGCCGTTTCCGCCTGGCCGGCGACCGACTCCATCAACTCGCTCCATTCGCCCAGCAACTGCAGCGACAGGAGGTTGTCCGGCGGATTGTTCAGGGTGATGTGGGCCAGGCGGCCTTTAAGCTCGAAGCGGAGTTTCTCGAACTGGGCCGAATCGTCTTGCATGGTCGCCTCCTCGCCATACGGAATGCCGCTACCGCCCCTCGCGAATATGCGATATAATCGGCGGCTGAATTTTGCACCGTGGTGTCAGATATACCACCAAGATGGAGCGAATGCAAGAATCCACCATGGCCCGCGCGCGCGACGTCCAGATCTCCCGGTGCGAGACGCTCGCCGGCGGCTATTTTCTCCTCGGCATCACCGCGCCGGAGGCCGCCGCCGCGGCCGAGCCGGGGCAGATTTTCATGCTCGGCCTGCCCCGGTATACCCTGTCCGCCGATCCGTTGCTGAACCGTCCCTTGAGCGTGCTGGACGCGCCCGGTGCCGGAGCGGACGGAGAGATCCTCTTTCTGATCAAGCAGGTGGGGCGGGGCACGCGGCTGCTGGCCGAATTGCGGCCGGGCGACAAGCTGTTTGTCCACGGCCCGTTGGGCAGGACGTTCCCGGAGCCGCCTGCCGGCGGAACGACGATCTTGGTGGGCGGCGGGGTGGGCATCGCGCCGCTCTATTTCTGCCTGCGCCGCTATCAGGGAAAGGCCCGGCTGGTGTTGTTTTACGGCGGACGCACCGCGGCCGACCTGCCGCTGCGCGATCTTCTGGCGCCCACGACGGCCCCGGACGTCCGGCTGGTGACCGAGGACGGCAGCCTCGGGGAACGGGGCCTGGTCACGGAGCCTCTCGCGCGCTATCTGAAACAGAATGCCGCGGACCGCATCTATTGCTGCGGCCCCAACGCGATGATGGCCGCCATCCACCGCATCGGTGCCGCGGCCGGCCGGCCGGTGTGGGTGTCCATGGAGAATCGGATGGGTTGCGGCATGGGCGTGTGCCTGGGCTGCACGATTCCGGTGCGCGATGACCGCGGCGCCGCCATGCTGCGGGTATGCGCCGATGGCCCCGTCTTCGAGGCCGGACGGATCGACTGGGAGCTCATCGCCCGGTCCCCAATCTAGTTCGCGGAGCGCCGATGGCCAAGCTGAAACTGATCCTGATCGCCGTGCTGTTCGTCGGAGTGGTGGGCTACCTGATCTACTCGGGCCTGCAGGAAACCACCGTCTACTATCACACCGTGGACGAGGTGCTGGCCGGCCAGGCGCATGACGGCGGACGGGGCGTGCGGGTCACCGGTACCGTCGTGCCCGGCTCGGTCCGGCGGGCCGCGGACGAGCTGGCCATGGATTTCCAGATCGCCGATCAGGCCGACCGGCCCGCCCTGACGGTCCATTACCAGGGGGTGATCCCTGACAATTTCAAGGAGGGGATGGCCGTTGTCGTGGAAGGCGACCTCAAGCCCGGACGTCGCGAGTTCGACGCCGCCACCATCCTGCTGAAATGCCCCTCGAAGTACGAGAAGGCGCCGGAACAGTCCTGACACCCGTCATCGAAAGGCAGAATATATGGTGCTGGTGGGCAATTTCCTGATCGTCGCGACGTTCGTCCTGCTGCTCTACGCCGTCGCCGCTGCGGTGGTGAGGCTCCGGACCGGCCGGCCCGCGTGGACCGACACCGCCTGCCGGGCCATCTACGCCGCGGCCGCCCTGGCCACCGGCGCCGCCGGGCTTCTCCTCTGGGCGCTGGTCCGGAACGACTTCCGGCTGGAATACGTGGCAAGCTACACCTCCACGACTCTGCCTCTGGTCTACCGGATCACCACCTTCTGGGCCGGCCAGGCGGGTTCACTCCTCCTCTGGCTGCTCCTGCTGTTGCTGTTCGCCGCAGGGGCGCTGGCCGGATTCCGCCGGCGCCACGCCGCGGTGGTCCCGCCCTTCATTCTCATCACGGCCGCCTCGGGTCTGTTCTTCAACCTGCTCCTGCTCCTGTTCACGAATCCGTTCCAGCGGTTGGACGTGGCGATCGCCGAGGGGCGGGGCCTGAACCCGCTGCTCCAGAACGTGGGCATGATCTTCCACCCGCCGATGCTGTTCGTCAGCTACGTGGGCTTCACGGTGCCGTTCGCCTTTGTCCTGGCCGCGCTGGCCGCCGGCGCCATGCCGCCCGACGGGCTGAAGATCATTCGCCGCTGGACGGTGTTTTCCTGGCTGTTCCTCACGGTTGGGATCATCCTCGGCGCGCAGTGGGCCTACGTGGAGCTGGGCTGGGGCGGCTATTGGGCCTGGGATCCGGTGGAGAACGCCTCGTTCATCCCGTGGCTCGCGGCGACGGCCTTCCTGCACACATCCATCCTGCAGGAACGCCACGGGGTGTTGAAAAAATGGAATGCGTTCCTGGTGGCGCTCACATTCCTGCTGTGCATCTTCGGCACGTTCATCACTCGGAGCGGCTTCATCGAATCGGTGCACGCCTTCGAGCGCTCCACCATCGGGTATTACTTCCTGATCTTCATGGCGGTGATGCTGGCCCTGACCGGCGGCGTCATCGCCTGGCGCCGGCAGCTGCTGGCGCCCGACCGGCCCCTTGACAGTTTCCGCTCCAAGGACGGACTGGTCGTGCTCACCAACCTGCTGTTGATGGGCTTCCTGGTCGTGGTGCTGGCGGGGACCATCCTGCCCACGCTGTCCGAACTGGCGGGCGGCCGGAAAATCGCCATCCAGGCGCCGTTCTTCAACGCGGCCGTCGTGCCGTTCGCCATCGCTTGCCTCGTTTTGCTGGGCGTCTGCCCGGTGGTGGGCTGGTACCGGGCCACGGCGGCGGCGTTCCTGAAGCCCGTGCTGGTGTTCCTGGCGGTGAGCCTGGCGGGTTTTGCGGCGACGGCGGTCTGGCTGCGGGGACACCTCCCCGCGGCGGTCCTGGCCGGCTTCGGACTGGGCGCCGCAGCGGCCATCGTCATCGACGTGGCGCGCTCGGCGTGGGTCCGCCGGCGGACCACCGGCGAGGGACCCGGCGCGGCGCTGGCGAACCTGCTCCGGAAGAACACCCGCCGCTACGGGGCCTACCTGGTCCATCTGGGCGTGGTGGTGTTCTGCATGGGGATCGTGGGATCGGCGTACTTCAGCCAGTCGTTTGACGCCACAGTGGAGCCGGGGCAATCGTTTGAGGCCGGGCCGTACACCGTCCGCTACGAACGTTTCGACCGGGATGCCGATCCGGAGAAGGAGATCCTCCACGCCGAGCTCCGCGCGCTGGAGGGCGGCCGGACCGTGGCGACACTTCGGCCCGAAAAGCACTTTCACCGCCTGTTCGAGCAGCCGATGACCGAGGTGGCCATCCATTGCACGCCGGTCCGCGACCTGTACGTGATCTTTTCGCCGCTCAGCCTGTCCGGCCGGGCCAACTTCAAGGTGCTCATCAACCCGCTGGTGCTCTGGATCTGGGTGGGTGGCATCGTGATCACCCTGGGCGGACTGCTGGCGCTCCTGCCGCGGTCCCGTCGCGCCCTGCTCCGGGAGCTGCCGGCCGAGGAGGCATCATGATCGTGTCGCTGCTGGTGCTGGCCATTCTCGTCGCTGTGGTGCTTTACGTGCTGTGGCCGTTGCTCGGCGGGGCGCCGGCGGCAACGGTCGCCGCGGACGACATCCCCCCGGCGGCCGACCGCGAGGCGCTGGACGCGGCGCTGGCCGACCTGGAGTACGACCGGCGCGCCGGCAAGCTGCCGGACGAGCCCTACGCCGAACTCAAGGCGCAGCTGGAGGGCCGGCGGCGCGAGATCCGATAGCCCGAGCGAGCGTTCCGGAATGCCCGACAACGGCGTGCCAGTCCTGTCCCTGCGGGAAGTGCGCAAGCACTTCGGCGACGTGCCGGTGCTGCGCGGCATCAGCCTGGATGTCGCCCCGGGGACGTTCCTCGCCGTGGTGGGGCCCAACGGCGCCGGCAAGACCACCCTGTTCAACTGCATCTCCCGCGTCATGCGGCCCAGCTCCGGGACGATCCGGTTTCGGGGCGAGGACATGAGCGGGCGCGACCTCGAGTTCCGCCGGGCGCTGGGCTACATCTCCCACCAGCTCTTTCTCTACCCCGAGCTGACCGGGCGGGAGAACCTCCGCTTCTTCGCGCGGCTCTATGACCGGCCCGGCGATCCGGCCGCCCTGGATGAGATTCTGGCCGGGATGGGACTGGCGGCGGCCGCGGACCGGCCGGTCCGGACCTACTCCCGCGGCATGAAGCAGCGGCTGGCCATCGCCCGCGCCCTGCAGCACCAGCCGGAGCTGGTGCTGCTGGACGAGCCCTTCACCGGCCTGGACCAGCACGCCGCGGCGATCCTCCGGGACCTGCTCCGCAAGCTCAAGGGGGAGGGCCGGACGATCCTGATGATCAGCCATCAGCTGGAGCACGCCGCCGAGCTGGGCGACCGGATCCTCGTGCTGGTCAGCGGCCGGATCCGCGCCGATGTGGCCGCGGCCGAAACAGGGCCGGACCGTTTGGCGGCGCTCTACCTCGATGCCGTGAGCCGGCACGGGGGGGCGTCGTGAGCATCCTGCGCCTCGCCGCCTGGGTGGCCTGGAAAGATCTCCGCCTGGAGCTGCGCACCCGCCAGAATTTCCTGACGACCCTGCTGTTCGCCTTCATCGTCATCGTGGTGTTCAACTTCGCCTTCGATCCCGGCTCCCGGGCGGCGCGCGAGAGCGCCCCGGCCATCCTATGGGTGGCGTTCCTGTTCGCTGGAATCCTCAGCCTGGCGAACGCTTTCGCCACGGAACGCGAGGAGGGGTGCATGCTCGGCCTGCTGCTGGCCCCGGTGCCGCGCGGGGTGATCTTCCTGGGGAAATTCCTCGCCAACCTGGCGTTCCAGACCGCCATGGAGGCGCTGATCCTGCCCATCTTCGTCGTCTTCTTCGATGTCCGGTTCGCCGGCGGCTTCCTGCCGTTCCTGCTGGTGGTGTTGCTGGTGAACGTGGGCTTCATCGCCGTGGGCACGCTGTTTTCGGCCATGACCATGGGCCTGCGCCTGCGCGAGGTGCTGCTGCCCATCCTGCTGTTCCCGGTGATCGTGCCGGTGGTCATCGCCGGCGTCAAGGCCACCGCGCTGTTGCTCCAGGCGCCGGCGGCGTCCGGCTGGATCCCCTGGGTGCGGCTGCTGGCCGGTTTCGACTTGATCTTCGTGGTAGTATGTTACGCGGTCTTCCGTTACGTCGTCGAGGAAGCCGCCTGACGAACCGCCGGCGCGGACCGGCATCCCGACATCCGAACCGACAGCATGACAACGGACACCCGACACACTGACACCTGGGCCGCCGCTCCCGCCGGCGGACGCGCCGGTTTTGCGGCTCTGGCCGCCCTGACGGCGGCCGCCCTGGTGGGGGCGCTCTACATGGTGTTCCTCTACGCGCCGCGGGAGCGCGAGATGGGAGAGGTGCAGCGCATCTTCTATTTTCACGTGGCCTCGGCCTGGCTGGCCATGGTGGCGTTCGCGGTGGTGTTCGCGGGCAGCATCCTGTACCTGTGGCGCGGCCGGCTGCGCTTTGACCGCTGGGCGGCGGCCGCGGCCGAGATCGGCGTCCTGTTCACCACCATCGTGCTGGTGACCGGTCCGCTGTGGGCCCGGCCCGTCTGGAACACCTGGTGGACGTGGGATCCGCGCCTGACGTCGTCGCTGATCCTCTGGCTCATGTACCTGGTGTATCTCGTGCTGCGCGGCAGCCTGCCCGAGAGCCCCCGGATGCGCCAATTCAGCGCCGTCTACGCCGTCGTCGCCTTCGCGGACATCCCCATCGTCTTCTTCTCCATCCGTTGGTGGCGCAGCATGCACCCGGTGGTGGTCTCCGGCCAGGGGATGAACCTAGAGCCGGAGATGGTCCACACCCTGATCGCCTCGTGCGTGGCGTTCACCCTGCTGTTCGCGCTGCTGTTCCGGATGCGCCTCGGGATCGAGTGGGCGCGGCTGGAGGCCCAGCGCCTGCGCCGGATACTGCTCGAGAGGGAATGACAGATGAACGGCTACCTCTTTGCGGCCTACAGCTTCATCCTGCTGCTGCTCTTCGGTTACATCGTCGGTCTGCACGGCCGGCTGCGGCGGCTGGCGCGCGAGCTCGAAGAGCTCCGGCTGGCCCTGCGCGACGGGGAGGATGCCTGATGGGGATCGCCGGCTTCCGCTGCGGCGAATGCGGCGGGGAGAAATTTCCGGCGGGCGTCCGGCTCCTCCTGTGCCCCGCGTGCGGGGAGAAGATCCACGCCGGCTGCTGGCCGCGTCACCGGGACCGTCACCAGGCGGCGGATTCCGCCGCCAGGCTGGACGCGGACGCGCGCCGCGGCACCATGGGCGACTACGGGATCATCCGCTGGACGGATCCACCCCCGCCCGGCCGCGGCGGCGACTGAATCGGACCTGCTCCTCCGTCAAGCATTTTTTTTGACAACGCCCGGCGGAGCATGTATATTAATCGGGTTTTTGCGAAGCCCCGACCCACACCGCCGCAATCAGAACTGGGATCATGAACTACTGGCTGACGCAAACGTTTTCCGGCTACCTGTCGCAACACATGAACGAACTCATCGTCATCGGCATCGTCGTCCTCGCGCTGTTCATCGTGATCGTCTACCTGACCTTCTTCCGCCGGCGCCACGAACCGGGCATCCAGCAGCTCATCGAGACCCAGTTTCTGGAAAAGACACGCAATCTGCCCACGAAGGAAGAGATCCTCAACGCCATCGTCGAGTTCGACCGCTACCCTTCGTTCATCCGGATCCTGACCGCCGTGCTCAACCAGTTCACCATGGATTACCTGTACAGCTACGGCGAGCTCATGAAGGCCTTCAGCACCCTGGTGGACTTCCCCAAGTCGGCTCCGGGCATCTCCGCCGCTCAACGCGCCGCCATGATCACCATGGTGCGGGTGTTCACCAGCTCCGACTTCATCAGCCAGAAGTGCGGCGAAGTCCTCGACGAGAACTTTGACCGCTTCATGGATGAAGCCTCCGCCAGCTGAGCGGACACACTCGTTTCCAATCACCTCTCTCAGCATTGCCGCATCTTCCAAACGGCCGCCCCGCTGCCGCCGCGTCATCAAGCTGGGGCGTTTCGGGACGCCGCGCCCGAATCCAGCCGGACGTGTCGTCCAGGAGCGGTCGCCCAGCATCATAGATGGGGTAAGCTGCAACGCATATTCCAATCGGGAGGGCATATGAAACCATTCTGGCCCGTTGCCATGCTGCTGATGGGATTGACGTGGGTGGCCACCGCCGCGACGCCGCCCGCGGGGACTTCAGCGGACGGCGACACGACGCTGCCTGTCCTGGTGACCGCCGACTGGCTGGGGGCCCGGCTGCCGGACCCCGAGCTGGTGGTGATCCAGGTGTGCGCCACCCATCGCGAATACCGGCGGGGGCACATCCCCGGCGCCCGCTTTCTGTGGTCGTCATGGCTGATCCCGTCCACGCCGGAGGCCTCCGCGGTGATGCCGGAGCTGGAGACCGCCCGGGCCATCCTGGCCGGATTCGGTGTGGGGCCCGGCTCCCGGATCGTGCTGTACGGCGACTCCGGCCGTGAGACGGCCGTGGCGCGGATTTTCGTCACGCTCGAATACCTGGGCCTGGCCGGCCGGGTGGCCGTGCTGGACGGCGGCTTGCCGGCTTGGCGGGAGGCGGATCAGCCGCTGTCGGTGGTCGCACCGGCGGTCACCGCCGCGCTCCCCGACCTGCGACTCCGGCCGGAGCTGCTGGCCGGCGCCGACTGGCTGAACACCGCGCGGACGCAGCCCGGCGTGGCCGTGGTGGACGCCCGCTCGGCCCCGGCATTCCGGGGTGAAAGCGGCGGCGCGCCCCGGCCCGGCCACATTCCGGGCGCGGGCAACCTGCCGTCCCCCGAGTTGATGGACAAAAGCGGCCGGTTCAAACCGCGGCCGGTCCTCGAGCAGCTCTTCCAGGCGGCCGGGGCCGCACCGGGCGATCAGGTGATCGCGACCTGCAATGTGGGCATGGCCGCCAGCCTGCTGTACCTGGCGGCGCGCCATCTCGGGTACACGGCCCGATTGTACGACGGCTCGTTTGAAGAGTGGAGCGACCGCACCGAACTGCCCCTGGAAATCACGCCGGCAGCGCCGCCGCCCGCCGGTAAATAGCGTCGATCTCCGAATCAGGTCGAAAGAACGGCAGGCTCCCCATGCGGGGAGCCTGCGGTGGCGTCAACGGTTGGGATCGGCGGCCGGGTCTAGGAGCAGCCGCTGGTCTCGCCGCAGTTGGGGCACTTGTAGCAGGCGCCGTTGCGGACCATGATGGACCCGCACTGGAAGCAGGGGGGCGCGTCGGGCTGCAGCTCCAGCAGCAGCGGCTTCTGGGTGGCGGGCTCGGTTCGGGCCGCCTTCTTCGTCTCGGCGGCCGGCGCGGCGGCGGGCTCCTCGACGGGGATGATGCCCAGCTTCTGGTGCTCCTCCTCCGGGAGGAACTTCAGCGCCAGCCATTTGAAGATGTAGTCGAACAGCGATTTGGCGTACGGGATGTGCGGGTTGCCGGTGAAGCCGGACGGCTCGAACCGCGTGTGGGTAAACTTCTCGACGAGGACCTTGAGCGGTACGCCGTATTGCAGGGCCATGGACACAGCCGTGGCGAAGCCGTCCATGACGCCGGAGATGACGCTTCCCTCCTTGGCCATGACCACGAAGATCTCGCCCGGCGAGCCGTCCTCATACATGCCCACCGTGATGTAGCCCTCGTGGCCGCCGATGGCGAACTTGTGGGTGATGGCCCGGCGTTCGTCGGGGAGCTTCTTCCGGACCGGCCGGTAGACCACTTTCTCCTCGCCCGCCGGCTTGGTTTCGGCGGTGGTGGACAGCGGCTGGATCTGCTTCGAGCCGTCGCGGTAGATGGCGATGGATTTGAGCCCCATCTTCCAGGCTTCCATGTAGGTCTGGGAAATGTCCTCCGGCGTGGACTCGTTGGGCATGTTGACCGTCTTGGAGATGGCGCCCGACAGGAACGGCTGGACGGCGGCCATCATCCGCACGTGGCCCATGTGGTGGATGGTGCGGCTGCCCTGCGCCGGTTTCAGCGCGCAGTCGAAGATGGCCAGGTGCTCTTCCTTCAGGAGCGGGCACCCCTCGATGGTGCCGTGCCCTTCGATGTAGTTGAGGATCTTGCGGACCTTCTCGTCGGGGTAGCCGAGGCGCGTGAGGGCGGCCGAGACGGTGCTGTTGACGATCTTGATGCCGCCGCCGCCGACGAGCTGCTTGTACTTGACGAGCGCCAGGTCGGGCTCGATGCCGGTGGTGTCGCAGTCCATCATGAAGCCGATGGTGCCGGTGGGGGCGAGCACCGTGGCCTGCGCGTTGCGGAAGCCGTGCTGCTCGCCTTCCTGAATGACCTGGTTCCAGACCTCGCGTGCCTGCTTGTACAGGTCGGGCGAGACGTTTTGCGGATCGATGTACTTGAGGGCGTCGCGGTGGTAATGCATGACCTCGAGGAACGAGGTCTTGTTCTTCGGATAATGGGCGAAGGGGCCGAGCTGCTCGGCGATCTTCGCCGAGGTGAGGTAGGCCTGGCCGGTCATGATCGCGGTGATGGTGGCCGCGTAGTCCCGGCCCTGGTAGCTGTCGTAGGGGAGGCCCATGAACATGAGCAGCGCGCCGAGGTTGGCGTAGCCGAGGCCGATGGGGCGGAACTCGTGGGAGTTCCGGTCGATCCTCGGCGTCGGGTAGCTGGCCGCGTCGACGATGATCTCCTGGGCGGTGAACACCACCTCGATGGCCTTGCGGAAGCTGACGGCGTCGTACTGCCCGTCCTCGGTGGCGAAGCGGAGCAGGTTCAGGCTGGCCAGGTTGCAGGCGGAGTCGTCGAGGAACATGTATTCGCTGCATGGGTTCGAGGCGTTGATGCGGCCGCTGCTCTTGCACGGATTCCAGCGATTGATGGTGGTGTCGAACTGGATGCCCGGATCGCCGCAGACGTGCGCCGAATCGGCGATCAGGCGCATCAGGTCGCGGGCCTGGAATTCGTGCACCACCTCGCCGTTGGTGATCGCCTTCGTCCGCCAGGGTTCGTTGTTCTCCACGGCGCGCATGAAATCGTCGGTCACACGGACGGAGTTGTTGGCGTTCTGGAAGAAGATGGAGCTGTATGCCTCGCCGTCGAGCGACGCCTCGTAGCCGGCGTGCACCAGGGCCTGGGCCTTGCGCTCCTCCTTGACCTTGCACTGGATGAAGTCGACGATGTCCGGGTGATCGATGTTCAGGATGACCATCTTGGCTGCGCGGCGGGTCTTGCCGCCGGACTTGATCACGCCGGCGAAGGCGTCGTAGCCCTTCATGAACGAGACCGGCCCCGAGGCGGAACCGCCGCTGGCGAGCTTTTCCCGCGAAGAACGGAGCGATGATAGGTTGCTGCCGGTGCCCGAGCCGAACTTGAAGAGCCGGCCCTCGGTCTTGGCCAGCTCCAGGATCGAGTCCATGGTGTCTTCAACCGAGTTGATGAAGCAGGCCGAGCACTGGGGTTTCGGCTCGCAGCCCACGTTGAACCAGACGGGCGAATTGAAGGCGACCTTCTGGTTGACGAGCAGGCAGGTCAATTCGTCGGCGAACACCCGGGCATCGCTCGCTTCCTGGAAGTAACCCAGCTCGGTGCCCCAGCCGGTGATGGTTTCCACCACGCGGCTGATGAGCTGCTTGACGCTGTACTCGCGGCTGGGCGTGCCCAACTGGCCGTGAAAATACTTCGAGGCGACGATATTGGTCGCGGTCATGGACCAGTCGCCGGGCACTTCGACGCCCGACTGCTCGAAGATCACCTCGCCCTTGCTGTTGGTAATGCGGGCATCGCGGGTCTCCCATTCCAACTCATCGAATGGATGGCGGTTCTCCTGGGTGAAAAACCGATGGAACGTCAATCCTTTCTTTGGTTTAGACTGCCGCCGGGTGTTTGAAGACGAAGGTTCCACAGCCACTTGTTTATCGAGTTCCATCCCTGAATCTCCTCCAGAATCGTGCGTAGCCCGTAGGTTTAGCGCAATTGTCCAAATTATGGCGCATGTATCCGAGCATGTCAAACGAAAAGTACTATATTTTGTAGATATAAACGTTCCTAACACTATATATTGTATCTTGTGGACTACGTGTACTTTAGCCTGAACACGCACTTCACGATCCGGCCAAAGCCTTGCGGGGTGGACCGATCCGCGGGAGCCCCCGGCTGGAGGGGCTTTGATGCAGATTGAGCACCGAATTTGTACTATAATTCACATTTATTTGTCGGAGCCGACGGGGCGGCGGCTACCCGAGTGAGGCGGCGCCGGCCATTCTCCGCTGTCGATCAGGTGGGGATGGTGCAACCGGAGATCCGCAACCGCGCCGTCTCCGATCGGGCGTCGCTGCTCATCGCCGCTGCGAGGGTGAGAGATGAAACAGCTCATCGTGAACGCCGACGATTTCGGCGCCAACACGGGTGTCAACCGGGGCATCCTGGCGGCGCATCAAGCCGGCGGGGTGTCCAGCGCCACGCTGATGGCGGCGGGGGAGGCGTTCGCCGAGGCGGCGGCCGTGGCCCGCACCGCGCCGGCGCTCGGCGTCGGCGTTCACCTCGTGCTGGCCGGCGGGCTGCCGCCGGTGGCCGCGCCGGCCGATGTGCCGACCCTGGTGGACGCGGACGGGCGGCTCTGGCGGGATCTCGGGACGTTCGCCCGCCGCTGGGCCGCCGGCCGTATCGATCCGGCGGACGTGGAGACCGAGATCGGCGCTCAGCTCGACCGCGTGCGCGACGCCGGCATCACGCCCACCCACCTGGACGCCCACAAGCACGTGTTCGTGATCCCCGGCGTGATGCGCCGGGTGGCGGCCGTCTGCCGCCGTCGCGGCATCCGAGCCGTGCGCAATCCGTTCGACGCCGATCCGCTGGCGCTCGGACTGGCGCCGCCGGGCGCGCGGCGGCGCCGGTTGCTGCAATGGCTGTTCGGACGATCCGTGCGGCTGGCGCGGCCGGGCTGGCGGCGGGCGGCGGCCGGCCTGTGGACGCCCGACCGGTTCTACGGCGTGGCCGCGACCGGTCTCTGGACGGCCGGCTATCTGGAACGGATCATCGCCGGACTGCCGAGCGGGTGCGCCGAACTGATGACGCATCCCGGAGTGCTGGACGCGTCACTGCGCGCCAGTCGGACCCGGCTCAAGGAGTCCCGGCAGGCGGAACTGGATCTGCTGTGCGACGCGCTGCCGCCGCTCCTGGCGCGGTACGGGGTAACCCTGCGCCCGTTCGCGAACCCGGACGCGTAGCCGCGCCGGACGCGCGGCGCATTCGCCTGCGGCCACTGGAACATTTCCCGCTGAATGGCTGGTGTGATGGACGGCAGCCGAATCCCGGCCGGGAGCGGCTTCAGACGAGACGGCCGTCGGGGGCGCGCAGGTCGATGAAGCCCTGGCGCTTCAGGTGAAGAATGAACGCGGAGAGGCGCTCCGCGGCGGGCCGGACTTCGTCGCCGAACCGCTCCATCAGGTCCTCGGCGATCTGGCCCACGGACCGGTTGCCGTCGCAACGGCCCCAGACAAAGGAGCCGATGGCGTCCAGCTTGACCTGGACGTTGGGCTTGCGGCGTCGCGGCAGAAACAGTCGTTGGGCCCACGCCGACTTGAATCGCGGCACCTCGAGGGCCACCAGCTCCCCCTCCAGATTGATGTGCCCCAGCCGTCGCAGCGGCACCAGCTCCATGAGATTCATTTCGGATTGCGCGCGTTTCCTGGCCATCGTGTCCTGCCCGTCTCCCGCGGATTTCACCAACGCCCCATTTCACCACAAAGCCGCCGGGAACTCAAAGGGAATGGGCGGCCGGCCGGTGAAAAAAAACGGGCGGGACACGTGTCCCGCCCGGATCGGATCAACAGGGAGACCCGCGGCTACATGGCCCGCGGCGGCGCCGGTTCGTCGGGGCTGCCGGCGTTGGACACCGGAACCTTCACCAGGTACCAGCCCACGAACACGAACACCAGCAGGGTGGGGAGGAACTGGAGCATGGAGCCGGACTGCGCGAAGATCGACGGCACGTTGATTTCCATGACCGCCAGGAAGGCGAAGAACAGGCCGATGAGCGCCTCGCCGGCGATGAGGCCGGAGGCGAGCAGCACGCCGGTGTTCTCCACCCGCGCCGACTGGGCTTCGTTGAGCTTCTTGCGGGCCACGACCTTGTCGGCGATCCCGCGGATCAGGCCGCCGAGGAAGATGGCGAACGTGGTCTCCAGCGGCAGGTACATGCCGACGCACACCAGCATCGGGCTCTTGACCCGCAGCAGGATGAAGCCGATGGCCATGAGGATGCCGACGATGATGAGGGGCCAGGCCATGTCGCCGCCGACAATGCCCTGCGACAGGATGGCCATCAGACTGGCCTGGGGCGCCGGGTATTCGGCGCCGCCGAGGCCGGTGCCGCCCCGGGTGATGTCGCCCTGGTGGAGGATCCAGAGCGGGATGAACATGACGCCGGCGGAGAGGATCACGCCGAAGAAATCGCCCACCTGCATCTTCCACGGCGTGCCGCCCAGGATGTGGCCGACTTTCAAGTCTTGCAGCATTTCACCGGCCACGGCGGCGGCGACGCAGATCACCGCGGCCACGCCGAGCACGGCGGCCACGCCGGGTTCACCGCTCACCCCCAACGCCACCATGAGCAGGGCGGCGACGATGAGCGTGGACAGGGTCAGACCGCTGATCGGGTTGTTACTGGAGCCGATGAGCCCCACCAGGTAGCCGGAGACCGCGGCGAAGAAGAAGCCGGCGATCACCATGACGACGGTGGCCACCAGGGCCGCGCCGACGTGACCGCTGAAGTAGTAGTAGATGAAGAACGTGGCGATCGAGGCGAGGATGATGCCGATGAACACCCACTTGAAGGACATGTCCTTTTCGGTTCGTTCCTCGGCGACGCCGCCGGTGGCCGCCTTGCGCACGTCGCGGATGGCGCGCCCCAGACCGGCGGCCAGACTGTTGCGCATGCGGTACAGAGTGAAGGCGGCACTCATGAGCATGCCGCCGATGGCGATGGGTCGGACGACCTTGGACCAGACGCTGTTGGCCAGGGCGATCCAGAGCTGTTCCGCCCAGTGCGCCGGGTTGGGATCGGCCAGGAAAGCGTCCCAGTACTTCTTGTCCAGCAGGTCCTTGATCGCCTCCGGGTTCTTGGTCAGGGTGTCGGTCACTTGGGTCCAGAGGGCGGGGCCGAGGAAATAGAGCAGCAGCGGCACGAACAGGCCCCAGGCCAGCAGGCCGCCGCTGAAGTTCAGGGCCGCCAGCTGTGGGCCGATGATGTAGCCGACGCCGATGTAAGCCGGCGACACGCCGGGGGTCGAGATGAGCGCGCCGCCGCCGGCCTGGGCGCTGCTGGCGGAGTTGATGCCCAGCAGCTTGTCCTTGAAGGCGATGAACGCCTCGCCCTTGGAGGCGAACAGCTTGAACTCCTTGAAGAACTGGATGGCGGCGCCGATGCCCATGGCGGTGAACAGGAACTTGGCCCCGCCGCCCTTGGCGCCGCGGCCGGCCTTATGGATCTCGGAGGCGGCCACCGACTCGGGGAACGGCAGCTCCTTGTCCTCCACCATGACCCGCCGCAGGATGGTCACGAACAGAATGCCGATGAAACCACCCACCAGCATGATGGCGGTGGCCTCGAGGTAGTGGGACAGGGTCATGAAATCCCCCGTCCAGACTCCGGCGATCATGAACGCCGGAATCGTGAAGATGGCCCCGGCGGCGACCGATTCGCCGATGGAGCCGACGGTCCGGGTGATGTTCTCCTCGAGGATGCTGCCCTTGAACAGCTTCAGCAGGGCCATGCCGATGACGGCGGCCGGGTAGGTCGCGGCGATGGTCATGCCGGCCTTGAGGCCGAGGTAGGCGTTGGCGGCGCCGAGGATCACCGCCAGCGGCAGCCCGATGGCCATGGCCCGAAGAGTGAACTCCTTCATGTCCGTCGTCACAGGAACGTAGGGGACGTGCTTCTGATCGGCCATACGCTTCTCCTTGGTGGAGTGGATGAAACGGGATGAGTAAACTGGGCTAGTGTAATGCAACCGTCCGTGAAGATCAATTGAATTTCCGGACGGACGCCGCCCGAACCGCCCGCGGGCGGAGGATTCCACGAAACGGATTCGGGCGAAGTGGGCGGTTGCGGCGGCTTACGGCTTGAGGGTGACGACCGCCGTCCGGTCGCCGATCTCGATCTGCTGCAGCCGCTCCGGGAGACGGAAGCCGTAGTCGGGGTCGTACTCGACGCCGGGCAGGCTTTTCCGGAGGAAGGGGATCACCAGGGCAGGCGGCACGGGGAGCCGGCCCATCTGGATGGACTCGACCTGGACGTAGCACCGGTTGATGATGTCCCGGGTGGGGGCCAGGCGGACCTGCAGCGTCCCGGTGGTCTTGAGGAGGTCGGGGAACGCGTCGCGCTTGTCCGCGGGCAGGTGGTCGTGGACCGCCTGGCCGTTGATGCGGCAGACCAGATCCACCCGGCTCGGCGTCAGGCGGGCCACCGCGCTTTCCAGCCCGCGGGCCGGCAGGTTCTGGCGCTGGAGCTCGTACTGGAGCTGCTCGTTGATCTCCTGCTCGGTCAGCCGCCAGGTCGTCGCGCCGGCGGCCGGCGCGGCGGATGGAACAGCCGCGGCGTCCGGCGCGGCCGCGTCAGCGGCTGCGGGCGCCGCCTCGGCGCCCCGCAGGGACTTCGCGAGCTGCTCCACTTTCTCCACCCGCCGGGGCGGTGGGGGTTTCAGCTCGGTCAGCTCGGGCGCGTCCAGGATCGGCCCCAACAGGTCGGCCGGCCGCGGCATGAAGAGGAGCGCCGCACCCACGGCGAGCACGGCCAGGCCGGCCAGCCCGGCCACGATCAGCAGAATGCGTTTCACGGTTTTATTCATCGGGGGTGTCCTCGGGGGTCGGGTCGGCGGCGGTCGTGTCCGGCCGATGCTCCAGACCGCGGATGATCGCGTCGACGCGCTCCGCCTTCTCCTCGGCGTCGTCATAGAAAAAGAGGAATTTGGGCGTGTGCTTCAATCCCAGACTCGCCGCGGCCCGGGACCGGATGAAGGGCGCGGCGTGTTCCAGGGCGTGCAGCACGTCGGGGCGCTCCGCCGGTGGGCCGTCGTTGAGCACGTACACGCGGCAGGTGTTCATGTCCGGCGCGAGCCGGATGCGGGTGACGCGGCAACCGATCAACCGCGGATCGTCCATCTCGAAGGGGATGACGCCCTCCAGCTCCTCGAACAGGAGCTCGGAAATGCGGGCCATGCGGATCGATGGGTCGGTCATGATGGATGTCCTGCGGCGGAGAATTCCGGCAAACGGTTATGGATGATCCTTCCCCGGAAAAAGATGAACGCGGCGAATCCGTTTCGTCCCGGATCAGACTCCGCTCAGGAGCCGGTCAGCCAAAAACCCGGGCAGATTCGAGAGCTGGATCCGCCGGACGGTCTTGCCGATGTCGTACGGGATCTTGAGGAACGTGATCACGGCCCGGTCCGTGTCCAGGACCACGCAGGAGGCGCGCGGGTCGTAATCCCGCGGCTGCCCGACGGAGCCCGGATTGATCAGGTAGCGGGTCTGGCCGCTCAAGTCGAGCTTGGCCTCGAAGCGGTCGCGCGGGATGAAGTAGTAGAACGAGGAATCGCGCTCCTCCAGCACGAAGAGGCCGGGCACGTGGGTGTGTCCGAACAGGCAGATGGTGGTGTCGAAGCACTGGAAGCTCAGGTAGGCGTCGTTCTCGTAGAGGATGTAATAGTCCTCATCCATGGGCGAGCCGTGGCAGATGGTGATCAGCGGATCCACCCGCAGCGGGCCGGCGGGCAGGGAGCGGACGTATTCCTGGTTGCGGGAGTTGAGCTGCTCCTTCGTCCACTTGGCGCTCAGCAGGGCGTTGGCGTTGAAGTTGTCGCCGCTCTCCACGCCGGAACACACCTTGTCGTGATTGCCGCGGATGATGGCCGTGGGCTTGAGCCGCCGGATGCGCTGGATCACTTCGTTCGGGGTGGCGGCGTAGCCGATGAGATCGCCCAGAAACAGCAGGTGGTCGTATTCGGGCACGTGGGCCAGGACGGCCGCCAGCGCCTCGAGGTTGCTATGGATGTCCGACAAGATGAGATAGCGCATCGTTGTGAGCCGCCTCGGCCGCACTATATCACAGGCGCCGGCCGGCACCAACCCCGTATCCGGCGGGTGGCGGGCGGGTGCGACTCCCCAGTTGCCAGACCAGGCGGGGATGCGTATGATGGAGCCACGTCCGCAACGCCCTGCAAGGAGTGGGTCGCATGAGAAGAATCCTGCTGAGCAGCCTGTGGCTGATCCTGGCCGCCGCGGTGGTCTGGGGAGCCGACGCCGCCGTGACCGAGTCGTCCACCGGCAAGAGTTTCCCGGTCCTGCGCCGGGTGGCCACCGATGCCGGAGACGTCGAGGTCGCCTGCGTGGGCACCGGCGTCCGCACCAAGCTGGTGATCAAAGTGTATGCGCTGGGTTTCTATGTCGAGGAGGCGTATCGCCAGAAGGTCCGTCCCGGCTGGCAGAAGCAGGCACCCACCATCGAGCGGCTGCAGGAGACGCCCGCGTTCTTCGACAGCCTGATGCGCGATGCCTACGTGCGTCAGTTCGAACTGCAGTTCGTCCGGGAGGTGGAGGCGGACAAGATCCAGGACGCCTTCGGCGAAGGGATCGAGGACAACCTGCCGGAGATGAAGAGCAATCCGCAGGTGGCGGCCGACGCCCGCCGGTTCATCGGCTGGTTCAAGAACACGGCCAAGGAGAACGACCGGCTGGTCATCACCATCGGCGCCGACGGCGCCATCACCGCGCACCAGAACCAGACCGAGCTGGGCCGGCTGAAGAATCCGGTGCTGGCCAAAGGGGTGACCGGCATCTGGCTCGGCCGGAAGTGCATTTCCGACAGCCTGAAGGAGGGCCTGGTCTCGCGGTTCTACCGCTAGCGCGTGGCGGCAGCCGTCTCGATTGAATGGGGATGTCCGGGTGCCCGGCCGCCGTCCGGCGGCCGGGCAGGGCGGTCAAACGTTCAGGGAGGCCTTGAGCCGGGTGAAGGTGGTGGCCAGGTCTTCGGGGAGGACGCGAGTCTCGCCCATCGTGGACACGAGGTTGGAATCCCCCACCCACCGCGGGATCAGGTGCAGGTGGAGATGTCCGGCGACCCCGGCGCCCGCGCACTTCCCCTGGTTCCAGCCGATGTTGAACCCCTCCGGTCCGTAGGTGGACTCGATGGCTCGCTGCAACCGCTGGGCCGTGGCGATGAGCTCCGTCGTCTCCGCCGGGCTCATCTCGTGGAAGGCGGCGAAATGCCGATACGGCACGACCATGCTGTGACCGGAGGTGTAGGGGAAGCGGTTCAGCACCACGTAGCAGTATTCCCCCCGGCAAAGCACGTACTCCTCGCCCGCCTGGAGCCGGGCCAGGCGGCAGAACACACAGGCGTCATCCGTGTTGTGCTGTAATCCGGCGATGTAGGCGTAGCGCCAGGGGGTCCAGAGAAAATCCATGCGTCACGAATTGATCAAATCCCGCAGTTCCTTGCCGGGCTTGAAATAGGGGATTTTTTTGCCGGGCACGTCAACCGTCTCGCCCGTCTTGGGGTTGCGTCCCTTGCGGGGGCCGCGGACCCGGATCTTGAAACTGCCGAAGCCGCGCAGCTCCACCTTCTCGCCGTCCTGGAGGGAGTTGATGATGCTGTCCAGCACGGTCTGGACCACCACGCTGGCATCGTGCTTGGTGAGGCTGGATTTTTGGACCAGTCGGTTGACAAGTTCCGCTTTAGTCATGAAGACCTCCCGAGGGATATAGAATGGGATGTGGGATAACCCTAACAGAAAACGGTGTTTTTGTCCACATTAAAATCGCCGGCGCGGGCCGGCGGGCTCATGAGACGGGGCTGGTCAGGGTGGGCGTGACGGGAACGTCGCCGGGAACCTGGCGGGCGCTGAGGCTGATCCGGCGGTCGGCGGAGTTGAGTTTGAGGAGGCGCACGCAGACCGGTTGGCCCACCCGGGCGAGGGCGGTGGCTTCGGGCGGGCAGCCTTCCGGAAATTCGCTGATGTGGCAGAGGCCCTCGAGTCCCTCGTTCAGCCGGATGAAGGCGCCGAAATCCACGATCCGCGTCACCACGCCCTGCACCAGGTCGCCGGGCTGATGACGGTCGAAGAACTTCTCCCACACGTTTTCCTCGAGCTGCTTGAGGCCCAGGATGAGTTTCTGGGCGGCCGGATTGAACTCCAGCACCACGGCCTGGAGCCGGGTGCCGACGACGCGCGCCGGATCGATCGGCTGGCGGATCCAGCTGAGGTCCGACCGGTGGATCCGGCCGACGACCTCGGGCGCCGCCTCCACGAGGAGGCCGTATCCGTCCGCCGCGCAGACGCGCACCTCCAGGCAGTCGCCGGGCTGACACCGCGGCTGAAGCTGCTCCCACGGGTTGGGCAACATCCGCTTGATGCTCAGCGAGAGTCGGCGGGCCTGGACTTCGAGGCTGAGGATCTGGAGCCGGATCCGGTCGCCCGGCCGGTACCGTTCGCGGTACGAGCAATCGAAGGGGTTCCAGGAAATCTCGCTGCGGTGGAGCAGCCCCTCGATGCCGTGCTCCACTTCCACGAACAGTCCGTACGGGGCGTAGCTCTGCACGCGCCCGGTGACGACGGTGCCCGGCGGGATGCGCTCGGCCGCGGTCTTCCACGGATCGGGCTCGAGCTGCTTGTAGCCGAGGCTCACCTTGTTGCTCTCGGGGTCGTGGTGGAGGACCATGACCCGGATCCGCTGGCCCAGCTGGAAGTGGTCCGCCGGGTGATGCACCCGGCCCCAGGAGATGTCGGTCTTGTGCAGCAGCCCGTCGAGCCCGCCCAGGTTGAGGAACACGCCGTATTCGGTTATGTTCTTGACCGTGCCCTCGAGAATCTGGCCGGGGCTCAGCTTGGCCAGGATCTCCTGGCGGAGGCGCTGCTGGCGATCCTCCAGCAGCGCCCGATGCGACACCACGATGTTGCGCCGCGGGCGGTTGAACTGGAGCACCACCAGCTCGAATTCCTGGTTCACCAGCCGGTACAGGTCCCGGACCGGGTGGAGGTCGATCTGCGACCCCGGCAGGAAGGCGCGGACACCCACGTCCACCATCAGGCCGCCCTTTACCACCTCGACCACCCGGCCGCGGACCGTCCGGCGGCTGAGGTAGCATTTCTCGATGTCCTCATAGATTTTGTTCTGGCCGGCCTTCTCGTACGAGAGCAGGATATAGCCGTCGGTATCCTCGGTGCTCTCGACCACCGCCTCGATGAGCTGACCGGAGGCAAGGGTGGCAAAGATCGGCTCGTGCTGGATCTGTTCCAGGGGGATCTTGCCCTCGGACTTGTAATCGATGTTGACGAAGACGAAGTTGTCCTTGACGGACAGGACGGATCCGCTGACGAGGTTGCCGGGCCGCAGTTCGGCCTGCGCCTGTTCGAAACTGTCCAGCAACGACTGGAAATCTTCAGTTTCGAATCCGTCGCTGGAACTGTCCGACCGATCCCATGGGATGGGCTCGCGGTGCATGTCAGCAGGCGCCTCCGCGCGTGGTCTGGCCGCGGTTGCCTGAACGGAGATACCGGGAGAAAAAGACGTGCAGAATCGGCTGGGGTTGAATGGTTAATAAAGGCATCCGCACAGCTCAAGAACAGGAAATCGCCCCTCTTATACGTTAGCGGGCGGAGTCTTGTCAAGCCGGAAATGCCGTCAGCCCTCGTCGGCGCTGAGGAAGAGCGCGAGCAATTCCACCTTGCACTGGTAGACATCCATGAGTGTTTCCCAGGTCTGCGGCGTGGCGCGACCGCCGGCGATGATCCGTTCCCGATCCGCGATCAGCTGGTCGAGCTGGGCCATCTCCGACTGGATGGGTTGCCGGAGTTCGGCGGGCGCCAGCGGCAGGAGCCCCGAGACCTGGGCCTCGAGGAAGGCCAGGGCGTACTGGTATTCCTGCTGGGCATCGGCCAGGGGGTGGTCGATGGTCAGTTGAGTGCGGTCCGGTGCGGGGGCCGCGTCCGGCGGCAGCGCGCGCCACGTCAGCCCGGCGGCCAGCAGGATCAGGGCGGCGGCGGCAGCCCAGACCGGGCGGCCGGGCCGCCGGCGGCGGTCGCGGCGGAACAGTCGCTCGGATTCGGCCCGCTGCCGGATGCGATCGGCCAGGGCGGGGGGAAACTCCGCGGCGGGCAGACGGGCCAGTGCATCGCGCAGGGCGCCGAGCTCGGCCGCCAGGTTGGCGCAGGGGGCGCAGGACGCCAGATGCGCCTGCACGGCGGCGACTTCTGCGGATGGCAAATCGCCGTCCAGCCAATGGGACAACCTCGCTTCCGTCTCGGCGCACGGGTTGCGGTCGTCGGATCTCATGGTGTTTCTCCTTGCAGCAGGTCGCGCATCTGCATCCGGGCGTGGTGCAGCTGGGACTTGGAGGTGCCCACCGAAATATCCAGGATCTCGGCGATCTCCTGGTGGCGGAGCCCCTCGACGTCGTGCATCAGCAGCACCGCGCGGTAGCCGGGCGGCAGCCGCCCGATGGCTGCCTCGAGATCCAGTCGCCGGTGCAGCGCCGGCGCCGCGGAGGCGACGCGCAGCGCGGCCATTTCGCCCTCAGCCGTTTCGGTGGTGGGGGGCTGCCGGCGGAATTCCGAGATGATCCGGTTGACGGCCACCCGGTAGATCCAGGTGGACAGCGCGGCCCGCCCGTCGTACTGCCGGATCTTGCGGAGCAGCAGCAGGAACACTTCCTGGGTGAGATCTTCGGCGGTGGCCGGATTGCCGCTCATGCGTCGGGCCAGGTTGAAGATCCGCGGGCCGTAGCGCTCGAGCAGCTCGCCAAAGGCGTCCTCCTCGCCGCGGACGATCCTGTCCACCAGGTTCAGATCCTCGGACCGGTCGGGCACGGGCCGCGGGAAGTGTTCCATCACCAGACTCACGCTAGAACTGAGCGCCGGGATCGCGTGCATCGCATCCGTTGAGACGAATGAAGGCGGACGGATGGTTGTACCGATGGCGGCAGTTTCATTTCACCACACCAGGCGTCAAATGGAAACTTGAATCTGGCGGGGGATATGGTGAAATAGGGGAGCATCATCCGGAGGTGCGCACTCCATGCGGATCGCTGAATGGATTCAGGCCACGGTCGCGCCGCCCATCGTGGACATCTATGCGCTCGCCCGGGAGTATGACCGGCCCGGGCAGCCTCTCATCAACATGGGCCAGGGCATCCCCGACATGATGCCGCCGGCTGCGTGCCTCGCGGCGCTGGCTGACCGGCTGGCGGATCCGGCGCTCCACCGCTATGGACCCGACCAGGGCCTGCCCGAACTACGGGAGGCGCTGGCGGCCGACTACCACCGCCGTCTGGGCGTCCGGCTGGACCCCGAGCGGGAGATCATCATCACCGCCGGGGCCAACCATGGTTTCGTCCTGGCCCTGCTGGCCCTGGTGCAGCCGGGGGAGCGGGTGGTGCTGGGGGCTCCCTACTATTTCAACCACCTCATGGCGCTGCAGCTGCTCGGCATGACCGGCGTGGAGTGGCCGCTGACCGTGGCGGGCGACCGCTTCGTCCTCGATCTGGACGGGCTGGCGCCGCGGCTGGCGGCCGGCGCGGCGGGCGTCGTCTGCGTCAATCCGAACAACCCCACCGGCGCGGTGTTCGGCGCCGATGATATCGGCGCGGTGGTGGCCGCCTGCGTCCGTCGGGACGTCCCCCTGTTCTACGACGAGGTGTACAGCCTCATCGCGTTCGGCGGGGAACCGGCGGGCCACCCGTACGCGTTTGCGGGCGGGCGGGAGCACACGGTTATCCTGGGCAGCTTTTCGAAATTGTTCGGCATGACCGGCTGGCGGGTGGGTTACCTCATCGCCCCGCCGCCGGTGGTGGAGCAAATGATGAAGGCGCAGGACACCACGGTGATCTGCGCGCCGGTCGCCGGCCAGGCGCTGGCGGCGGAGTGCCTGCGGTGCTGTCCCGATTACCCGGCCGCGTACTGCCGGGAGCTGCGCCGCCGGGTGCGCCGCCTGTCGGCGGCCGTCCGCGACATCCCGGCGCTGGCGTGGCGGGAGCCGGCGGGGGCCTTGTTCACCATGCTGCCCTACCGCCACCCGGAGCCGTCGCGACAGCTCGCGGCGCGGCTGGTGCGCGAAGCCGGGGTGATGGTGATCCCCGGCGCGGCGTTCGGCGGGTCGGGCGAGGGCCACCTGCGGATTTCGTTCGGATTCAGCGACGAGGCGACGATCGCGGAAGCGGGGCGCCGGTTGGCGCGCTTCTTCACCGGGGATCGAAACCGGACGGACCGAAGCCGAACCGCGGCCCCGGGGGCCGGGGGCCGGACGGCCGGGGGCCGGCGGGCCGGGGACCCTGGGGCGGGCGGGACCCCGGGGGGCGCGGACTCTTGTTGAAGTCGCCGTGGTCCGGCCGGAACGGTTTCTTCTCGGGGCGCTCGCGGACCGGCTGGCGGTAGTGGAAATCCTCCTTGGGGATGGCATCCACCACCGCATGCCGCAGCACCAGGATCGACACGTACCGGTCCAGCTTCAGCTCGAAATCGAATTCCGTCGTCCAGTTGACGGCGCCCTCGAAGATCTCGCCTGTGTACAGGGTGATCCGGACCGGTTCCTGATCCTTGATCGCCGAGAGGTCGGCCTGCTTGCGCTCCGACGGTTTGTACGCGGGCTTCTCCTTGACGTCCGACACGAACGGGTCGCGCTTGAGGTACTCGGGCAGCAGCCGGTGGATGCGGGAATTGTAGACGAAGGCGGTGTCAATCTTCTCCAGGTAGCGCAGCCGGCCGCGGCACAGGATCAGGGTGTTGAACTTGCGGACCTTGAGCACCTTGCCCAGCACCACGCCCTTGTCGAACGTGCGGAAGGCCATCACGTATTTTTTCTTCTTGGCCGAGAGCAGCCAGCGCACCCCCAGGTTGAAAACGGGACGCTCCAGGCCCTTGGCGTAATCCATGGTCCACTTTTCCTTGAGGACCATCTTGGCCGAGTAGTAGGCGATGTTGTGCTCCCGGGCCAAAGCCTTGATCGCGTTTTTGTCAATTTTAGCCATTGGTCTCCCCGCCGCGATTGGAATCTCAGGCAACAGACAGCGGTTCAGCTGGAGATGAGCGATTCGAATTCGGGGATCTGTTCCTTCAGTTGACGCTCGATGCCGTACTTGAGAGTCATCCGGGCGCCGGGGCAATGGGCGCAATGCCCCGTGAGGCGGACTTTGGCCGAGCGGCCGACAATCTCCACCAGTTCGACATCCCCTCCATCCCGTTGCAGGAACGGCCGCACCTGTTCGATGGCGGCTCGAACCCGGGCATCGAAATCATCCATCCCGCATCTCCATGCATCCTGCGCGACAGCCCGCGGGGCTCGCGCGTGCAACACGGAAGTATTAGAATCAAATCCCTCCGTTGAGTCAATATAAAATATTGCCGGGTGGGCCGGGCTGGATTATAGTTGAGCCCGAGCGAGGAGCGCGATGCGTCGTTCGTACTTCGTCCAAATCGCCGGGTTGCTGGTCGGGGCCGTGGTGTTCTGCCTGGGCGACGTGGTCGTGTACCGCAACGGCTCCCGGCTGGAGGTCCAGGACCTCAAGATCGGAGACCAGACCATCTCATACAGCATCAAGGGGATGACGGCCACCGTCCCGGTCCGGTACATCGATGTCGAGGCAACCCGGCAGGCCAACGCCGAGCTCGAGGCGGAGCGCGCTCTCAAAGCCGAGGCGGAGGCGGAAGCGGCCGCCCGGCGCCGGGAGACGGAGGCCGCTGCACCGCTGGACGCCGGCGGCGCCGCGCTCGGAGACATGGCCCGGCGCAGCCTCAGCGATGCGGATGTCCAGAAGCTGCTCGACAAATGGGTCAAGCGTCACGCAGACAAGAGCCGTGAGGAAATCGCTTCGGCCGGGCCGGGCGGGATGACCTCGGCGCCCGTCGGCGCGTTCCGGTTGCCGTTCTACATTGAATCCGGCGTGATGATGATCCACGCCCGGGTCAACGACCAAGACGGCGTGCCCTTCTGCTTCGACACGGGCGCGAGCTGGACCACCGTGACCCCCGAACTCGTCCGCCGCGCCGGCATCCCGGTGGACTTCGACACCTGGACCATGGCCCAGACGGGCAACGGCATGACGAAAGTGTACCTCGGCATGGTGGACCGGCTGGTGGTGGGCGACCTCGAGGTCCGCAACCTCCCCGTGACGGTGGCGGAGAACTGCACGGTCAACCTGCTCGGTCAGAACCTGCTGCAGAATTTCAAGGTGTCGTTCGACTACCAGGCCCGCGTCATCACCCTGGCCCGGTGAGCCCCGCGCGCGGCGGCCCCGCCGCGCCTCTCAAACCCCTCAGGTTCCCCCGTACCCCACCGTGACCGTATCGCCTTCGACGACGACCGGCACGTTGCGCCGGTTGCCGCTGTGCCGCAGCATCTCGGCCAGGTGGGCCTCCGATGCGAAGACGTTCCGGTAGACCACCTCGTAACCCTGCGCCGCGAAATCCCGCCGGGCGGCGTCGGTGTACGGTCAGGTGTCCTTGCCGAAGATCACCACGCGGGGTGTGTCCATGTTGCCACCTCCTGGCCTCGGACTTTGGATGCGCACAGCCCGGCGAGCGGATTCAGGCGGCGTCCGCTCACGCCGAATCGGACGAAGCGTCCGACAGCCCGTCCAGCGCGATCCGGTAGGCGTCGTAGGTGGCGCGGTCGTACAGCACGAAGCGGGCACAGCGGGGACGCCCGCAGGCGTGCAGGTACTCGGCCACGGCCCGCAGGGCGATCGCGGCGGCGGCGGCGACCGGGTAGCCGAACGCCCCCGTGCTGATGGAGGGGAACGCCACCGTGTCGAGCCCCTCGTCGGCCGCCAGTTGCAGGCAGGAGCGGTAGCAGGCGGCGAGCAACTCCGGTTCGCCCGCGCCGCCGCCCCGCCACACCGGACCGACGGTGTGGAGCACCCGCCGGGCCGGCAGGCGCCCGCCGGTGGTGGCGACCGCCCGGCCCGTCGGCAGGCTGCCGATCCGGGCGATGATCCGACGACAGTCGTCGAGAATCGCCGGGCCGCCGGCCTGGTGGATGGCGCCGTCGACCCCTCCGCCGCCCATCAGGGTGGAGTTGGCGGCGTTCACGATGGCGTCGGCGGCCGTTCGGGTGATGTCGCCCTGCGACAGCTCGAGCACGCAGTCGCGGATCCGCCGGCTGGCCTTCGCCGGAGTCATGGTTCGCCCTCCGGTGCCTGCGCGTCCGCTGCGGGTGCCGTCGGCGGATTCAGGACGGTTCCGATCAGCTGGAGGAGTGCGACGGCGTCCACCGGCTTGTGCAGGAAGCCCCGGCAGCCGCGGCGGAGCATCTGGTAAACGGAGGCGTCCTCGCCGTAGCCGCTGAGCACAACCACCGGCACGTCCGCCCGGATCGCCTGAATCTCCGCCAGAGCCGCATCGCCCGATTTGACCGGCATGTTGATATCCAGAATGACGCAATCGATGGCGTCCGCATGGTCCCGGAACACGCAGACGGCCTGCTGCCCGTCGGCGGCTTCGAGGATATCCGCTCCGGCGGTGCGCAGCAGGCGGCTGAGAAACAAGCGGTTGATGGTCTCGTCATCGACCACGAGCAGCCGCCGCCCGACCAGGGACAAGGCTGCTTCCGGAGCGGCGGCGGACGCGCTCTCCGCCGCGGCGGGAGCCGGTGCGTCGGTGGCCGGCAGAAAGATCAGCACGCGGGTTCCCCGGTCTGGCTTGCTGTCCAGATAGATATATCCCTGATGGTTCTTGACGATGCCATAGGCGGTGGCCAGGCCCAGGCCGGAGCCCTGGCCCTGGGCCTTGGTGGTGAAAAACGGATCGAACACCCGAGGCAGGTTCGCCGGGTCGATGCCGGTGCCGGTGTCCGCGACCACCAGACGGATGTACCGACCCGTTTTGAGCACGTGGTTGTCGCGCACCAGGTCGCCGTCCACAGTGACGGGCTGGGTCTCCACCCGGATGCGGCCGCCGCCGGGCATGGCGTCACGGGCGTTGAGGAACAGGTTGAGCAGGACCTGTTCCATCTGGGAGCGGTCGCCCCTCACACAGAGTGGGCCGGCATGGAAGGCCCGTTCGAATTCGACGGTAAAGGGGATGGTCCGGCGCGATAACGTGATCACGGCGTCGATCACTTCGTGGATGTCGAACTCCTGCACGACGTATTTGCCCTTGCGGGCGAAGCCGAGCAATTTGCGGGTCAGCACGGTGGCCCGCGCCGTGGCGTCCTCGATCATGGCCAGGTCGCCCTGGAGCGGCGAATCGGGCGGCACCTGCATCCGGACGAGGGACGTGTAGCCGGTGATGCCCTGCAGGATGTTGTTGAAGTCGTGGGCGATGCCGCCGGCCAGCGTGCCGATGGATTCGAGCTTCTGGTAATGGACCACCTGCTCCTGCAGGCGCTTGGTTTCCGTTAGGTCCACCAGGTTGGCCAGAATCGCCGACCGTCCGTTGAACGTGCTCACCGTGGTTCGGATCAGCACCGACCGAATGACACCGTCGCCGCACACGAACCGCGCTTCGTACTCGTGGGGCAGAATGTCCCCCACGTCGCGCATCGCCATGTTCCGCTGGAGAATGGGGGCGTCCTCGGGACTGACGAACCGGGTGACTTCGGTGCCGAGTATCTCGTCCGGCGGGTAACGCAACAACTCGGTGACCACCGGATTGATGTACACGACCCGCCAGTCCTGCAGGATGCAGATACCCACCAGTGATCCGTCCACGAGATGGCGGTATTTCTCCTCGGATTCGGCCAGCGCGGCGGTGCGGTCCTGAACCATCCGCCGCAGCTTGTTGCGCTCGGTCCGGTCCAGGTGGATTTTGTACGCCGCGAAGGTGCCGATAACAGCGGACACACCGAGCAGGACCAGCAGGAAGAACCAGACGGTCCCCGTGAAGGGGGGACCGGCCTCGACGGCCAGGGCGGGCGTCTCGCGGGAGACCACCCCCCGGGCATTGATGGCCCGGAGACGGAAGACCATCTGCCCCGGCGGGAGGAAGGGGTAGACCACATGCCGGTCTTCGGTGGGCGGCTGCCAGACGGAGTCCATGCCCTCCAGTTGATATTGGAAGGTGTTGCCCGCCTCGTTGACGAAACTCAGGCAGTCGAACCGGATCGTCAGCCGATCATCATGATTCAGGCGGAGAACGCCGGCGGGGGGCGCCAACTCCGTCTGGTTGATGGTGATCCCGGTGAGCCGGACACGGGGCGGAGCCGAGAAGGCCGCCATCTGGGGATGGTACACCAGCAGACTCCGGCTGGTGCCGAAGTAGAAGGCGTCGTCGCTGTCGAGCAGGAAGCAGCGCTTGTTGGTGATCTCGGTGAACGGCAGGCCGTGGACGGCGTTGAAATTTTCGAACCGGTCGCTGACCAGCCGGGCAATGCCGCGGCTGGTGCCCACCCAGAGCTGTCCGTGCCGGTCGTGTTGGAGCGCCCACACGTTGGCATTGGCGTCGGGCAGGGTGAAGCCCAGCGGCGCAAAGCGCCGGCCGTCCCAACGATAGACGCCCCGGCCGACAGTGCCGATGTAGATGTCGTCGTCGGCGCGCCGGGCGAAGCAGGAGACGTTGACATCACCGAGGACCGGCTGGGGCAGGTATCGCCACCGGCCGTTTTCGCGCCGGGCTTCGAACACGCCGTCGTCGGTGCCCACCCAGCAGCGGTCCGCGCCGAAGAGCAGGATATCGTAGCAGGCGCGGTTCCGAAGAGCGGCCGGCGCCTCGACGGTCGCGAGTTCCGGCGGCCGGCCGCAATACAAGCCACGGTCGGAGGCCATGAGCAGGCTGCCGTCGGGCAGGGGTTGCAGGCGGTACACGAACAGGTCCGCCGGTTCAGGCCGGATGAGAGCCGCCTGGGCCCGGCGACCCTGCAGGCGGTAGATGCCGCGGTCCGTCCCCAGCCAGAGCGCGTCGGATCCGGCCGGAGCGATCTCGGTGACGATCCGGTCGGGAAGCAGGGCGTCCCGCTCCACTCCGTCGGCGCCGAGTGACTGCAGGCCGGCTTCGGTGCCCACGAGGACGCGATCGCGCCAGCGGTGGACCACCCAGATCAGCTCGGACTCCAGGCCGTCGGCGACGCCGTAATGACGGATACTGCGGTCGGTGATCTTGTCCACGCCGCTGTCGGTGCAAAGCCAGACAATATCCTCGTAATCGATCATCACCCGGTACACCCAGCGGTTGGACAGCCCGTCGGCCACGCCGAGCCGGCGGAAGGGTGCGCCGGGGAACCGGTAGTAGACGCCCGTCGAGGCCGCCACCCAGATGGTGCCCTGGCGGTCAATGGCCGCATCCAGATAGATTGTGGCCGGGTGGGGGTCCGGGTGGATGTCGATGCACTGGCCGTCGGCGTTCAGCAGGGTCAGGCGGTCGGGCCGGCAGAGCAGGAGCTCGCCGGTTGCCGCATGGTGAAAGATGCTCAGGACGCTGGGTCGACCCGGGCCGTTGACCTGGGGGACCGGCGCCAGCCGGCCCTTGCGCAGCCGGCTCAAGCCCGCCTCGCTGCCGACGTACAGCGAGTCGTCGGAGGCGACGGCCAGACAGTGCAGAAAGTCGCCGTGCGGGCGGTCGGCCTGGGAGAGCAGGCGCTCCTGGTCGCCGCGAAGTTCCACGAGGCCGCGGTTGGTGGCAAAATACAGCGTGCCGTCGGACAGCTCGGCGATGCTCCGCACCGACGGCGCCGGCTGAAGGGTTCGGAAGTTGTGGGCCGTGAACCGCGAGCCCGACCGCACCGCGGCGCCGGTCGGCGTGCCCACCCAGAGCCGCCCCCGCCGGTCGCTGTGGATGGCCATGACGGTCGGCGACGGCAGCCCGTCGGTGACGGAGTAGGTCGTGAACGCGCTGCCATCGTACCGGCTCAGACCGCCGAGAGTGCCGAACCAGATGTAGCCGTCCGCATCCTGGTGGATGGCGATGGGTTGGTCCTGGGCCAGCCCCTCCTGCACGGTGTAATGGTGGATGAAGAAACGCGAAGCCTGGGGCGCGGCGGCGGCGGCCGTCAAAAGCAGGGCTCCCAGCGCCCGGCGGAGCCAGATGCGGAGCGGGTGCGGCATCGCCACTCTCCTCGCGCGGTTCGCGCGCGTCACACCCTCACGATTTCCGCCGCGTCGATGGCGGCGGTCTCCAGATCCCGGAACTGACCGCCGGACTCGACCGCCTGGATATCCTCCAGACGCGAGCGGGTCGTCGGGTGACGACCCACCAGGTAGGCGCAACAGTCACCGTAGGGCAGGATCGACAGCTCGTATGTCCCGAACTGCTGGGCCAGGTCCGTTATCTGAGCCTTGTTCATGCCGATAAGCGGGGTCAGAATCGGCCGCCGCGCCTCGGCGTAGATCGCATGCAGGTTCTCCAGGGTCTGGGAGGCGACCTGGCCCACCGAATCACCGGTGACCAGGGCCTGGGCGCTCTCCCGATCGGCGATCCGGTCGGCCAATCGGATCATCATGCGTCGGTAGAGAATCATCCGCAGCTCCTCCGGCGCGGCGATGATGATCGCCCGCTGGAGCGGTCCGAACGGCACGAGGTAGAGACGGCCGGCCGGCTGCCACGCCTGCAGCAAGCGGACGATGCGGCGGACCTTGTCCTGGACGCTGGCGGCGTTCACCGTCACGTTGTGGAAGTGAACGTAGACAACGGGACAACCCCGCTGGGCCATGAGCCGCGCCGCCACCGGGCTGTCGATGCCGCCCGACACGAGCGCGACGACCCGTCCCGAAACGCCCACCGGCAGTCCACCGGGGCCGCGGTGCTGTTGGTAGAAGACGAGGATGCTGTCCGGCAGCACATCCACGTGCACCGGCAGCTCCGGCGCGGTCAGGTCCACAGTCCAGCCGTGCGTCACCATCGTGTGGCCCAGTTCCCGGCAGATCGCCGGCGAGTCGAGGGGGAACGCCTTCCAGGCCCGCCGGCAGCGGATGCCGAAGGTGCGCGGCGTCTGGGTTTCGGCCAATCGGCCGATGAAGGCCTGCAAGGCGGGGAAATCAGCAGGGAGACGGTGCGCGAAAGCGAAGGTTTCGACCCCGGGGACCCAGGCCAGCAGCCGGGCGACCGCGTCCGGATCGTCGCCGGGCAGCAGCGGCACCAGGTATTTGCCCATGGTCTCCTGGACGTCCCGCGTCCCCAGCGTCTCGAAGGCGGCGACCAGGTTCTGGAGCAGGCGGCGGCCGAACCGGATCCGGTTCTTCCCTTTGAGGAACAGCTCGGACGAGTGGACCAGGACCACGTCATAGGGGCGGTCACTCGGCTGCGTGATGGACGGCGCGCGCATGGGCTCCTTGGACCGGGCCGAATTGCCGCTTGGTGCGGATAGCTACATTGTATCAGGTTAACACACGGAGCGGGAGGGGCTTGCAAACCGGATCGGCCTGGGCTAAGATGGCCGCCATTGGGAGTTGATACCATGGAGATACGACGACACAAGGTTTTGGTCCTTGGCGCCGGCGGTTGGGGCACCGCGTTGGCGGTGGTGCTGCACGGCAACGGCCACAAGGTCAAGATCTGGGCCTATGAACAGGACGAGGTGGACAACATCCGCACCTACCGCGAGAACCGGCGGTTCCTCCCCGGCGTCACGGTCCCGGAAGGGATCGACGCCTCCACCGACATGGCCCGCCTGCTCGCCGGGGTCACTCTCATCGTGAACGCCACGCCGGCCCAGTTCACCCGCGGTGTGCTGCACCGGCTCGCGGCCTGCAAGATCTCGCCCTGCCCGGTGGTCAATGTCGCCAAGGGGATCGAGAACAAAACGCTCAAGCGGATGTCCCAGGTGATGGTCGAGGAGCTGCCGGCCTTTTTCCACAGCCTGCTGGCCACGCTGTCAGGACCAAGCCACGCCGAGGAGGTGGGGCGGTCCATTCCCACCGCCGTGGTTGCGGCGGCCGCCAATCCGCGGATCCCGCCGCTGATCCAGCAGGCGTTCATGTGCGAGACGCTCCGCGTGTACTCCAGCGACGACCTGGTGGGCGTGGAGCTGGCCGGTTCCATCAAGAACATCATCGCCGTGGCCGCCGGGATCTGCGACGGCCTCGGTTTCGGCGACAACGCCAAGGGGGCGTTGCTCACCCGCGGTCTGGCCGAGATCAGCCGCCTGGGCGTGGCCATGGGGGCCAAGCCGGCCACCTTCGCCGGTCTGGCGGGCATGGGCGACCTGGTGACCACCTGCACCAGCCGGCACTCGCGCAACCGCTACGTCGGGGAGCAGATCGGCCGGGGGCGCAAACTGCCCGAGATCCTCGCGGAGATGGTGATGGTGGCCGAGGGCGTGGCGACCACCGAATCGGCCCATGCCCTGAGCCGGCAGTTCGGGGTGGAGATGCCCATCACCGCCGAGGTGTACGCCGCCCTGTTCGAAGGGAAGGATCCCCGCGAGGCCGCCCGGAACCTGATGAGCCGCCCCGCCAAACCGGAGAACTGGTAGGTCGGTTTGCTCGAAGCCCGAGCAGCACTGGAAATCCTCATCGTCAAGAACCGGGTGTTCTTCGCCCGCCTGGCCCGGAAATACCTGCAGGATCCGACCCTGGCGCAGGATTGCCTCCAGGACGGCTACCGGAAGTTCCTCGAGTCGAACCGGACCTTCACCGACGAGCAGGAGGCGGAGAAATATCTCTGCCGGGTGCTCATCAACCATTTCATCGATGAAATCCGCCGCCGCCGGACGCAGGTCCAAAGCACGTGCGCGTTCGACGCGGAGCGGCACGACCACGCCGCGCCCGGCGCCGGTCCCGAGATCCGGGTGATCGTCCGCCAGAAAGCCGAGCTGCGCCAAAGCCTGGCCGGCCGGATCAGCCGCCGGCTGGACCGCCTGCCGCCGTTCCAGCGCGAGCTCGTGTACCTGATGCTGCTGCGGGAGCCGCCGCTGTCGCTCCGGCAGGTGAGTCAGTTGAAGAAGATACCCATCAGCACCCTCCACAGCCGGTTCCGGAACGCCATCGACCGCCTCCGGGAACTGTGCCGGGAGTTGGGGGAGGAGTGGAAAAATTTGTGAAAAGTTCGGACACTCGACAGGCGGATCCGTTTATACAGGTGAGGGCCCCCCGACGGGGCGCCGAGGAGCGTGAACCATGATGGACTGTGATCCGGTCAAGATTTCGTTGTTTCTCAACGGCGAGATGCCGCCTGAAGAGATGAACGCAATGCTGGACCACCTGGAGGCGTGTCCCGAGTGCCGTGCGGCGTTCGATGATCTGCTGAAGTTCAAGACGCTGGCGCCGGAGATCCGTTCGGAGCTGACCGGCGGGTTCTTCAAGTTCGCCGCAGTGAGCCCGGCGCTGCGGCGGCGGGCCTGGCTCTTCGGCGCGGCGGCCGCCGCCGTGGTGGTGCTGGTGGCGGGCTTGTTCGTGCTTCGCCACATGGCCCTGCGGCAGCTGGGCAGTCCGCTGGGCGATCTGCTGGAGACGGGGGCCATCGCGTACGTGCCGCCGGCGGTGCGGGGCGGGGAGTCGGCGCCCGCCGACGCGCGCGCGGGCGTCATGGCCGCATATACCAACGGGGACTACGAGCGGTTCATCGCCGGCGCCGCCGAGTGGCTCAAGAGCCATCCCGACGATGAGGGGGTGATGCTCCATGCCGGTGTGGCGGCCTACCTCGAGGGGCGCCACGCCATCGCCGCCATCTATCTGAAGTGGGCCGTTGAGACGGGCGGGCCGCCCCGGCCCGAGGAGGAGTGGTACCTGGCCAACACGCTGCTGCGCCAGCGGCAGTATGATGAGGCGCGCCCGCTGCTGGAGCACCTGTCCCAGTTGGAGCATCCGTACGCCGCACGGGCCCGGGCGATCCTCGCCGCGCTGGACAAGCAGGCGGCCGTCAAGGAGTGATCATTCAGAAAGGAAATGGTTGATGGTGGATCGTTGATCGTTGATGACGCTTTAGGTCCGCCGTTCACAGGTTCGCAGGTTCACAGGTTCACAGGTTCGCCGATCGTCCTCTCCCGATTCACCCATTCACCCACACCCATTCACCATCCTCTTAGTGCTGCCGCTTCAGGATGAAGTCGGTGATCTGCACCAGCGCTTTGCGGTGCGGGGACGAGGGGAAGGTCAGCAGCTCGGTGCGGGCCTGGTCGGCATAAGCGTGGGCGCAGGCCATGGTCCGCTCCAGGCAGCCGGCGCGGCGCAGCTCGCGCAGCAGGGCGTCGGGCTGGACGCTGGTGAACCCCTTCTCGGCCACGACGGTTTCCACCATGCGCCGCGCGGCGGCGCCATCCGACTGGAGCAGGTAGATCACCGGCAGGGTCAGCTTCCCCTCGCGCAGGTCACCCATGACCGGCTTGCCCAGCTTCTGTTCGTCGGCGGTGTAGTCGAGGACGTCATCCACGACCTGGAAGGCCAGGCCCAGGTTGAGGCCGATCCGGGTGAGCCGGTCGATGGCGGCGTCCTCGGCGCGGGCCGAGACGGCCGGCAGCGCGGTTGCCGCCGAGAACAGGTGCGCCGTCTTGCGGGCGGCGATGTCGAGGCTGGCTTCGGCGGTGAGGTCCAGCCGGCCCAGGACGTCGGCCTGGATCAGCTCCCCTTCCACCATCTTCCGGCTCACGTCCAGCAGCACGTCGAGGATCCGGAAGTTCTGCTGGGCCACCCCGACCTGGAACGCGGTCATGTACAGCCAGTCGCCCAGCAGCACCGACATGTGGTTGCCGTAGGTGGCGTTGACCGACGGGGAGCCCCGCCGGGTGTCGGCCTCGTCGATGATGTCGTCGTGGACCAGCGAGGCGGTGTGGATCAGCTCCACCAGCGCGCCCAGCGGGTACAGACGCTCGGGCTCGCAGCCGATCATGCGGCCGGCGAGGATCAGCAGCGCCGGCCGCAGCTTCTTGCCGCTCTGCCGGGCGACGTAGCGGCCGAGCTGGTCCACGATTCCCACGGAGGAATTGAGATAGCCGTCGAAACAGGCCTGGACCCGCTCGAGGTCGGGCTGGATGCGTTTCAGGATCAGACTGGCGTTCACGGGCGCATTCCTCATTCGTCAACGGAGCGAAATTATATCTTAAGGTCCGGCGTTAGACAACGAAACGGTGAATGGGTGTATCGGGAGACGGAAGACGAGCCCCTTAACGCTTGTGCCGATGTCCGATGTCCTAAGTCCGCGTTACGGGAACGAAACTCGAGCCTCGAGTCTCGAGCCTCGATCCTCACTTCTTCCCAAACACCTCGTGCGACATGACCGATTCGGCGTAAAACGGGTGGTTCAGCCGGAGGATGGGCGTGCGCCCCTCGGCGAAGGCGCCCATGAGATCCTGGATCCCCGTGTCGATCGCCCGTTGGAAGACGCGGTCCACGGAGCGCACGCCGTCGTTGATGAGCCACTCGTCCACAATGGGGACCTTGACCAGCAGCGCGTAGCTCCGGACCCATGCCTCGATCAATGCGTCGAGGTGGGGCCGCCGCCCGAACTTGTGGCAGAAGTACGCGTAGTTGTCCAGCACCGAGCGGTCGCACACCACCATGTCGGCGCAGGCGCCCGCCTCGAGCTCCGCCACGATGTGCCGGTGGAGGATCCAGAGCTGGCCCTCCTCCGAGGTGGCTTCGTTGATGGGAAAGGGGCTGTGGCGAGCCATCTCCACGACCAGTTCCACCCGGTGGCCGCGCTTCTGCAGTTCGGTGCAGAGCGAGAAGGCCAGTGCGGTCTTGCCGCAGCCGTGGGTGCCGATGATGGCAATTTTCATGGATAACACTCCCCGTGGATTTCGATCGAGACTAGAGGCTCGAGGCTCGTGTCCGGACATCGGATCGCACGATTAGCACTTTACGCGACAAGCTGGTCAGGTGCAACATCCGGTCGATTCTGCCAGCCGATATCCTGTCAGGTTGTCCGAATTGATTCCCGGGTGGCTCGTGTGGTACGAGCCTCTAGTCTCGAGCCTCGAGCCTCGATCGGAACCGACTGAACAGCCGCCAGAAATTTTCCGTGGTGCGGCGCGCCATCTCGGCCTCCTCGATACCGTGCACCCGGGCCAGGACGGCGGCCACGTGGCGGACGTGGGCCGGCTCGTTGCGCCGCCCGCGCAAAGGCGCCGGCGCCAGGTACGGCGCGTCCGTTTCCACCAGCAGGCGGTCCGCCGGCACCGCGGCGGCGGCGGTGCGGACATTGTCGCCCTTGGGAAACGTGATGGGGCCGGCGAACGAGATGTGGAATCCCAGGGCCAGGCAGCGGGCGGCCATGGCCGGGTCGCCGGCGAAGCAGTGCATGATGCCGCCGGGGTTCGGCGGCACCCAGTGGCGCTCCAGGATCTCCAGCAGGTCGGCGTCGGCGTCGCGGGCGTGGACGATCACGGGGTGGTCCGTCTCGCGCGCCACGGCCAGCAGGTCGCGGAAGACGCCGCGCTGGACGTCCCGCGGGGAGTGGTTGTAGTAGTAGTCGAGCCCGATCTCGCCCACCGCCCACACCTCCGGTTCCCGCAGCCGTTCCGCGAGGCGGGCGTACCACGCGTCGGAGG